>Ga0182027_10000032_pt1 | contig 206997 bp, 199 predicted proteins | sample 712E1DmetaG_FD_121300 | JGI IMG/M metagenome (GOLD analysis project Ga0182027, IMG submission 121300) | Permafrost microbial communities from Stordalen Mire, Sweden - 712E1D metaG (Illumina Assembly) | ecosystem: Environmental > Terrestrial > Soil > Wetlands > Permafrost | place: Sweden...
CCTTCCCCTTGGTGATGAATCGTCCGCGGATGTTTCCTCGATGGGTCAATCCACGCTTTGACGACCTCAAGGACAAAGAAGTTGTATTTGGCGACCAGCTTCCCATCAATGACCTTGCATTCCAGATTGGCATGGCATTCGGCGATGAGTGGGGCCTTTACGCACGCGGCGGCCACGGGCGTGAGACCAAAGGCCTTGAACTTGTCCACGCGTCGTCCCGAAGCGTTCCCGCAGTCAACCGCCGTTTCCGCCAGCTCCACTGTCGGGATATTGATCACGCATTCCCTGGTCGCCTTCAAGATTTCAAACGAGTAGTTCTGATCGCTGATCACGCAACCCACGATCGGCGGCTCGAACTCCATCATCGTATGCCACGACATGGTCATGATGTTCGCCCGCCCTTCGCGGGCCGTCGTGACCATCACGACCGGTCCGGATTCGAGCAGCCGATAGACCTGAGACAAGGGAAAAGCTCTTTTCTTTGCTCCTGCCATATCACAATTTTCCTTTGAATGCTTTGTCGAGGAGGGATGGCAGCAGGGCGTCGAGGGCGAAGGCGGTTTCGGACTGCAGCCGCGCCAGCGCCGCCACCTGCCCCGCCAACCCGTCCAGATACTCCACGATCCGTCGTTGCTCCGGTACGGGTGGAACCGGGATTTCCATTGGGTTGATCTTCTTCTGCGAGACTACCGGTTGCGCGGCTTGATTCGCTTGCTGGCGCAAATCCAGATTGCTCAAAGCGTGCACAAGAAACTTGTGATCGAGGCGGTCTGAGAATTTGGTTAGATACATGGCGTTGTCTGTAATCCACGACTTTGGTTCAGTGATAAAGACGCACCCGCACCGTGCTCCGACACGCCCGATGGCGATTCTGGATTCTTCAAACAGGTAGCGGGAATAGCGTCCGTTAAGACCGCCACCACCGTACACAGGGTACTCGAAGGAATCATCCATCTCGCTTGATGTCAGTCCCTCCCCGCTCGCCATCGAAATCAACTCACCGAGAGGCTCGCTGCCGTGCTTCTCCATAAGCTCACTGATGCAAGAGGACCGGGCAGAAGGCAGAAGCGCCTCGGTCTCTTCGGAGGCTTGGTGGCGGAGGCGGCGAGCTTCTTCGATTTGGACGGCCAGTTGCTCGATGCGCGCCACGATCCGCCGCTGCTCTGCCAGCGCCGGCAGGGAAATCATGATTTCCAGGAATTGCTCTATGCGAACAGGTACTCTGTTTGTTGTTCCCTCGCTGATTCTGCTACACTCATCCCAGAAAATTGGGCGTGCTACGTAGTAACGAAGATATTTCGGGAGCAAGCTGTCTTGCACACAGTCGAACGTTAGGAAGTTGCCGGAAACAACGCTACGGTCTAGTTCTTTTGGAACAATACCGAACGCGCCGTTTCGAGCATCGATTCTGGAGAGCACGAATTGACCTACCCTAGCGCGGAATTGCGTGTCTGTCCTTATCGCCGAGCCCACAACAACGTCTCGCAAGACGACGCCCAACCCACCCAAGCGAACGGTAAGGCGTTTGTACTCAACATCCGGCTGCAGATCGACTCGCTCCCGAACGAGTGTGAGTACATCACCAATTCTTGTTGGACGCCATCCGGTCATGCCAACGCTTTCTGAATCTCGCCAATGATCTCCGCAATGCGCTGTTCTTTTTTGAGAATGTCGGCGGCGAGTTTTTCCGGTGGGAGATGCTCGAAGTCGTCGTTGGCGTTGGGGTTCTTGATGTCGAGGTTGAAGCCGTTCTCGATGATGCGTTCGGCGGGGACGCGCCAGGCGTGGTCGTTCTCTTTGCGACCGGAACGGGTCGCAGACCCCCACCACGCGGCGCAGTCGGCGAATTCCTCGAAGCGCATCGGCTGGGTCTTCGTGTAGGTCTTGCGGCCTTCCGGTAACGGTTGTTCGTAGTACCAAATCTATTTCGTCGGGCCGGTACGGTCGAAGAACAACAGGTTGGTTGGGATGCTGGTGTAGGGGGCGAACACGCCGTTGGGCAGGCGGACGATGGTGTGTAAGCTAAAATCTTTGAGGAGTTGTTCCTTGAGGCGGGCGCAGACGCCGTCGCCGAAGAGTGTGCCGTTGGGCACAACCATGCCGCAGCGTCCGCCTCTCTTGAGCGAGCGCATGATAAGTTGTAGAAACAGCAACGCGGTCTCGGAGCAGCGGGTGGCTTCGGGGAAATTGAGTTGAATGCCTTTTTCTTCTTCGCCGCCGAAGGGTGGGTTGGTGACGATTATGTCCACGCGGTCTTTGTCGCCGATCTCGTTGAGCGGATGGATGAGGGCATTGGAGCGGCTGAGGTTGGGGCGGTCGATCTCGTGCAGCAACAGGTTCATCATGCCGAGCAAGTAGGGCATCGGCTTTTTCTCGACGCCGCGGAGGGTGTGATACTGGAGTTGGCCGCGGTGCTGCTTGGTCTTAACCTGTTGTTTCAGGAGTTCGTAGGCTTCGACGAGGAAGCCGCCCGTGCCGCAGGCGGGATCGAAGATGGTGTCGCCGAGTTTGGGCTGGACCATCTGGACGATGAACCGGATCACCGGGCGCGGGGTGTAGAACTCGCCGCTGTCGCCCGCCGAGTCGCGCATCTCCTTGAGCATGCTCTCGTAGAGGTGCGCCATGGTGTGGATGTCGTCGGCGGTGTTGAAGTTGATGGAGTTTACAAGATTGACGACATCGCGCAGGAGGTAGCCCGAGCGGAACCGGGTGAACGTCTCGCGGAAGACTTCGGCGATGACGGCCCGTTGGTCGCGTTCGCCGTTCGTGCCGACGAGACCACGCAAGTGTGGGAACAATTCATCGTTCACGAATTTCAGCAACTCGTCGCCGGTCATCCCCTTGTTGGGGTCGGAAGCCCAGTCGCGCCACCGGAACGGTTTCCGTATCGCGGCGCGGTAGTTGTTCTCGGTGATCTCGCGCCGCTGTTCAAGGTCGTCGAACGCTTTCAGGAACAGAATCCACGAGAACTCCGGTATCCGGTCGAGGTCGCCATTCAGCCCCGCGTCCTTGCGCATGATGTCGCGCGAGGATTTGATGACCGAGGAAAGCCGCGCGGCGGGGGTCGTCTGGGGTGCTGCGATGTTCTTCTTGCTCATGCTTGATTAGAACAGGGGTTTGCCGGTAATGCCGGCGACGTGGTTGTTCACCGCTTCGTCTGTGAAGGTGACGAGTTCTTTGACGTGGCTTAGAAAAGTCTGTGCAGCCCATTTCGTCACCGAGACGCGAGATTTTCCTCTGTGAGCGATTGCACCGCGTAGAGTTACAAAATCATCGAGCCTTTTGATCGCTATTGCATTGGAGAGATAGGGTCGCTTCCAGCTCGCAGTCACGTCGGCCATTCCCAATGCTAGTGAGTAGAGGACCTTTATGTTGTAAGATTTTGGCGTATTCCACTTTTCTAGGTACTTCTGCTTCAGTCCAGCTAGGTTGTTGCGGAGAAACGTCTGCCAACCGGTGCCCGCCAGATCCCAAGGTGACAAATCAATTGGACTCGTTTTCACGGCCTTCGCCAAGTGCTTTCGCAAATCCATGGGCAATCGGGTGAAATCGGCAACTCCGTTAGTGACAGCGTCGAGAGCCTCGTCAGCGAGGTCTTCGAGGTATGCTTCCCAAAACGCGCAAATGAGCACAATGGCAGACTTGTTTAGTACCTCGACTCCATATTTTCGCCCCGGCGCATCACCAGCAATGTCCTTGTGGATGGCGAGCAATCGCTCGACGTCTTCGCAGTTCTCATCAAACCTATGTCTAGCCTTTGTGCTCATTCCAAATACTCCTCGTACAACATCTCCTGCAATTTGTTCAGCGCGCTCCGCAATTTGTCCGCACCACCAAACAAACGCGCAATCTCCACCGGCGTACCCCTGTCCGAGATCGGCGGCACTTCGAGAATGTGAAGGTCGCTGAGTTGGTCAACACCGTGGTCGCAGTATTTCTCCAGCAAGAGGGCAAGAATCTCGCGTGCTTCGGGCTTGAAGTAGTCGAAGGCATCCATCTTGCCTTTCCGAATCCGCTCGGCACGTTCGCGGCGGGTGCGGAGCGGGCCGTTGTATGCCACGTGAACAAGCAGGTCGAACGGATCGGCGTCCGGAAGGTGCGCGGCCTCGGCAAGATGGGATAGCTTAACGCCACGCTGAGCCAGCGCCGCAATAATTTGCTCGCGTTCCTCGGCGTCCGTCCACTTGGAGCGGAGCGCAGCGGCGGACGGGTAAAGTTTTCTCACCTGTTCTCGGGTGTAATCGGTGTAGCTGACGGTGCGCAGTTTCTTGCCGTGTTCGTCCAACTCCAGAACGGCATCGTGCAATACACGTACATCAACACCGTCCACGTAGAATTTGCGCGGCGGACCTGTTTCCGCAGCGAGTTCCGCCTGCAAAATGGCCTGTAATTCCGCCTCCCGTTGCTCGTCGGTCTCAGCGGGTTCCTGTACGACGGTTTGCTCGCCGCTGACGGTCTCACCGTGCTCGTTGATCTCCTCCTCAGTGATAGCCTCCGGGAAGCCGTCGAACTCTGAATCGCTGAACATTCGCGTCGCCCCGGTGTAGTCGATGATGGTGAACCAAAGCTTGTCCTTGTCGGTGAACAGCCGCGTGCCGCGTCCGATGATTTGTTTGAAGTCCACGATGGACTTAATCGGCTTGAACAGCACGATGTTGCGGCAGGTGGGCACGTCCACACCCGTGGTCAGCATCTGCGACGTGGTCAGGATTACCGGCACATCTTTCTCGGGGTCCTGGAAATCATCCAAGTAACCGCGGCCAATCTTGCCTTCGTCGGAGACAACGCGCGCCACGTAATGCGGATGTTGCTTCGTCAGGTCTTCGTTGGCGTTGTGGAGCGCGAGCCGCATGTCTTCCGCGTGTTCCTGATCAACGCAGAAAACGATGGTTTTCGCATAGCGGTCGGTTTTCTTGAGATATTCGGTCAGGTGACGCGCCGCCATTTCCGTGCGCGAGATGAGCGAGATGATCCTCTCAAATTCGGGCGTGTGATATTCCTCGTCGGGAATCTCGCGACCGAGGCGGTCGAGTTGGCCTTGGTCTGGACGCCATCCGGTAGCGTCCACGTTGAACACGACGCGATGCACCCGGTACGGCGCAAGGAATCCGTCGTCAATGCCCCGCGCAAGCGAGTACGTGAAGATGGGGTTTCCGAAGTATCGGTAAGTGTCTATATTGTCGTTGCGCCGAGGTGTGGCGGTCATGCCGATTTGCGCGGCTGAATCAAAGTATTCTAGAATTTCGCGCCACTTGCTCTCATCCTTCGCGCTGCCACGGTGACACTCATCCACGATGATCAAATCGAAGAAATCGCGTGGATATTCTTTGTAGAGGCCGGGACGGCGTTCATCGTCCACGATGGCTTGGTAGATGGCAAAGTAGATTTCACGGCTCTTGACCGGCTTGCCCTGGATTTTCCAGAGAGCGTCGCCACACGGCGCGAAGGTGCGGTCTTTAGCTTGATCGACGAGGACATTCCGGTCGGCCAGATAAAGGATGCGTGTCTTGCGGCGCGTCTTCCAGAGCTTCCAGATGATTTGAAAGGCGACGAACGTCTTGCCTGTTCCCGTCGCCATCGTAATGAGGATGCGCTTCTTGCCTTGAATGACTGCTTGGACGGCGCGGTTGATGGCGATTTCTTGATAATAGCGTGGGACTTTACCCCCGATGTCTTGGTAGAATGGGAATAGAGCGTCCTCGGCGTCCTTGTCGCTCGCAATGCCTTCTTTGGTACGCAGCCGTTGCCAGAGTTCGTCGGGCGATGGAAACGCGTCAAGTGGCTTTTGCTTGCCGGTGGTGTAGTCGTGCTCGATTATCCCATGGCCGTTGCTTGAATAGGCAAACTTCAGCCCGAGAATCTCGGCGTAATCCATTGCCTGCTGTAACCCATCGCCGGCTTTCTTGTACTCGGCTTTCGCCTCGACGACGGCGATGGGATAATGCGGTTTGTAGCGGAGGAGATAATCGACTTTCTTGCCGGGTTTCCGATAGTGACCCCGTCCGAGGGTTACAATCCTACCGTCCGTGAAGTACCGCTGCTCGTTGATTTGGTCGTCGGTCCAACCAGAGGCGTAGAGCTTCGGTAGAATGTACTTCCTACAGGTGTCGGCCTCGGTGGTCATATCAGTCGCCCAGTTTATCTGCCGCCCAGAGATTCTTCTTCGCCGTTCGGTATCGCGCCATGAAATGCCTCGCCCAACGGGCGCAACTTAACAAAGCCAATCCAGCGGGACAAGCCCCGAACCAGTTCGGGGTAAACTTCGCGATGCCTGCAGGATTCCAACTTCGAACGAAACCGTCAGCGCTTCCTGTTCACTGCATACTTTGCTTTACCTTCCTCCACATGAAACCCAATCTGCTTCCTCGGGGGTTCGGGCGGCATCATCAATTGGCGGATGGCTTCGAACAGGGTGCGAATGCTTTCGTCGTGGCCCTCGATCTTGTGTTCCAGTTCGGCGAGCTGGTGGGCAAGATCTTTGTGCAGCGACAGCGTCTGGCGCAAGCGAACAAAGGCACGCACCACGTACACACTCATGGCCACCGCGCGAGGGCTATTGAGCACAGTCGCCGCCATGATCGCCCCATGCTCGGTGAAGACGTAGGGGAGATAGCGGCGACCACCGTATGAACCGGTCACAAATTGTGACCGGTTGGCGTTCACACTTGAGGTCGCAATTTGCGACCTCAAGATTGTAGCCTCTTCTGCCGTAAGCCGAAACGCAAAGTCATCCGGGAAGCGTTCGCTGTTGCGTTTGACCTGTTCATTCAGCCGCTTGGTGCTCACGCCATAGACTCGGGCCACGTCGGCGTCCAGCATCACCCGCTGACCGCGCACCATGTAGATGCGCTCCTCAATTCGTTCAACAGGAACAAGTGATTTGTCTATGGACATTGTTTCTCACCTCTAAGCTTCTTCCTTGCCGTGAAACATCTCCCTTAACAACCGCAGCTTAACAAAGCCAATCCAGCGGGACAAGCAAAGACGCGGGAGGTTTTCGGGCGCAAAAGATTCAGGTTGAAACCTGGCGGGGGATTCGGTAGAAGTACCGCGCTTTGGAGGCCACACCGCGAGCTGTGGCCTTGGATATTTCATTGAACAGAACGAGTTATTGAGTGAAACCGTCGGCGAATCTGAAGATTTTCTCCGGCAACGCCAACCGTCCCTTGGCCCAGCGTATCGCTGAGTACATCGGGGTGCCGTTGGGTCATGCCGTTGTCACGGCATTTCCTGACCAGGAAACGCAGGTCAAGCTTGAGGACAACGTCCGCGGCCGGGATGTGTTCATCGTACAGCCGACGTCGCCACCGGCGAATCAGTATCTGATGGAGTTGTTGATCATGATCGATGCGGCGCGCCGGGCCAGCGCGAAACGCATCACGGCGGTGATTCCGTTCTTTGGATATGCACGGCAGGACCGGAAAGATCAGCCGCGTGTGCCGATCACGGCCAAGTTGGTGGCGAATTTGATCGTTGCGGCTGGCGCGGACCGTGTGTTGACAATGGATTTGCATGCGCAGCAGATTCAGGGGTTCTTCGATATTCCGGTGGATCATTTGTACGCGGCACCGGTGATGTACCAGTATTTTCGGAAGAAGAAGTTGAGCGATCTTGTGGTGGTGTCGCCAGACATCGGCGGCGTAAAGATGGTGAGCGCGTTTGCGCACATTTTCCAAGCGCCACTGGCGATTGTCGCCAAGAAGCGCAAATCGGCCGAAACTGTCGAGGTGTTGAACGTTGTCGGCGATGTGCGCGGCAAGAACGTGATCATGGTGGACGATCTGACGGAGACGGGTGGCACGTTGGTGGGCGCCGCTGAGGCGCTCAAACGGCACGGGGCGAAGAAGGTGTACGCGGCGGTCAGTCACGCGGTGTTGAACGATGCGGCAGTTAAACGGTTGCGGAATGCCGCGTTGGAAGAACTGGTGACCACTGATACCGTGCTCCGTGGGCCGGTGAAAGGCATCAAGATTGTTGAGTTGCCGGTGGCGCCGTTGCTCGGAGAAGCGATTTTGCGGATTCATAATTCGGCGTCGGTCTCGTCGCTGTTCGATATCAACGGCGTGCGGCCGGAAAGCTGAGGGACGAAGGAAGAAGACGATTTACGGGCACAGGCGAGGGATTAAAAGGAATTTGAGGAGAATGTTCTAATGGCTAGGCAGATTGATTTAAAAGCGAACACGCGGACGGAGACGGGCAGAGGCCCCATGAAACGGTTGCGTGATAAAGATGTGATTCCGGGCGTGGTGTACGGCGGGAAGGAACAGGCGCTGAACATCGCGATGTCGCGGCCTGAATTAGCCGAGGTGTTGCATGACGTCAAGGGTGGGAATGTGTTGATCAACCTGCAGATCGCGGAAGCCGGCACGACGAAGAACCGGTTGACATTGATCAAGGAAGTGCAACAGCACCCGGTCACAGACCAGCTTCTCCACGTGGATTTTTATGAGGTCTCGGCGACACAGAAACTACGCACCAGCGTGCCGGTGAAGGCAGTTGGCGAGCCGGCGGGCGCGAAAGAAGGCGGCGTGCTGGAGTTTGTCATGCGCGAACTGCGGGTCGAATGTTCGCCGAAGGATTTGCCCGAGTCCATCGACGTGAACGTCGAGAAACTCGCCATTGGCGAGAGTATTCAGGTCGGCGCAGTGATCGCACCACCGGGCGTGACGCTGCTCGATAACAAGGACCAGGCTATCTTTACAGTCGCAGCGCCGATGGCGGAGGAAGAAGTCGTGGTGGCGCCGGTCGAAGGCGCGGCGGCGGAACCCGAGGTCATTACCGCGAAGAAGGTCGAGGGCGAAGAAGGCGAAGAAGAGGAAGCCGAAGGGAAGGCCGAAGGCAAGGGGAAGGGCAAGCCCGCTGCGGCGGCCAAGGGCGAAGCGAAACCAGCTGCGGGCGCAGCCGCCAAGCCGGGAACCAAACCGGCAGACGGGAAGGCCGAGGCGAAAGCCCCGGCCGGTACTGGCAAACCTTGGGCGAAAGCCGGCGCTGCACCAGCCGCGGGCGCGAAGCCCGAAGGCAAGAAGAAGTAGCGAGGTGGGCGCCGTTGTGTCGTCCACACCGAAGCTGGTTATAGGGCTGGGTAATCCCGGGCGGGAATACGTGGGCACGCGCCATAACGTCGGGTTCGCTGTGCTGGACGAGTTGGCTGAGCGATTTGGTTGTTCTTTTAGAAACAAGTTGCGGTTCGCGGCGAAGGTGACGGAATGGAACGGCGCAGCGGGTAGGATTGTACTGGTCAAGCCGAAGACGTATATGAACCGCAGCGGCGATACGGTCGCGGCACTGGTGGCGTGGTCGAAACTGACGCCGTCCGACGTGCTGGTGGTTGTGGATGATGCAGATTTGCCGCTCGGCCAGATCCGGTTGCGGCCATCGGGCGGCAGCGGCGGGCACAACGGTTTGCGCTCGATTATCGAGGCGCTCGGCGGTAGCGAGGAGTTTGCGCGGTTGCGGATTGGCATCGGCCGCCCCGACGAAGGCGTCGGGGTGAACATCGGCGCGGTGGGAGAAGATATCACCGACCACGTGCTTGGCCGGTTCAAGGCGGATGAGAAGAAGTTGATCGGGCCGGTGCTGGTACGGGCAGCGGACGCGGTGGTAGTGTGTGTCGAATGCGGCATGTCGGCCGCGATGGACCGGTTTAATCGAAAAGAAGCATCACCTGCGCTTGAGCGCAAGAGCGGGACGATAGGAGACGAACATTGAACAAGTATGAAGGGTTATTCATTCTCGATTCGGCTGCGCAAGAGCAGACGGTCAAGGACATCGTTGGCAAGATACAGAAGGATATCGAACGGGCTGGTGGCCGTGTGGAGAAGGTGAACAAGCTCGGCCAGCACCCGTTCGCGCGCCCGACCGAAAAGCGGTCGGCGGGCCAGTACGTGAACGTGTTGTTCGAGGCGCCGTCGAAGGCGATCAGCGAGTTGGATGCGAAACTGCATCTGGATACAGACGTGTTCCGCTGGCTGTTTACGACGGTTGTGCCGGAGAAGAAACGCGACCTAAAGAAGAAAAGGAAAGCGGGCCAGACCGAAAAAGCCGCTGCTCGCGAATAGGGAGGAACCATGGCGTCCTACAATAAAGTCCTGCTAATGGGCAACCTGACGCGTGATCCCGAGGTGCGATACACGCCAAAAGGGACGGCTGTCGCCACACTAGGCTTGGCTGTCAACCGCGTCTACACCACCGATGCCGGCGAACAGAAGGAGGAAGTGACGTTTGTCGACATCGAGGTTTGGGGGCGACAGGCGGAGACGGCAGGCGAGTATTTATCGAAGGGACGGCCCGTGTTCGTTGAGGGACGCTTGAAATTGGATAGTTGGGACGACAAGGAGACGGGTCAGAAACGGAGCAAACTGAAGGTGGTCGGAGAGCGCGTTCAGTTTCTCGGCGCACCTCGGCAGGGCGCGGAATTCAAGGACAACGCACCGGCGAATGATAAACCGCAGTCCGAGCGTGGTCGCGCGCCGCGGAGTCAGCCCGCAGCGCCGGCGGCCGAAGCCACGCCGGCCGAGCCCGTGGAACCACCGGCGAATGGCGGCGACGACAACATTCCATTTTAACGGACACAAACACGAATCAAGGACGAACGAACCATGGCAAGAGAACAACAAGAACGGACCAGTGGCCCTCCGCGCGGGCGGCGCGATCGCGACCGCGATGTAGTAATCGATCGCGAGTGCAAACTTTGCGAGGAACGGCTGCCGCTTGACTTCAAAGGGTCGGAATTCCTGAGGAAGTTCATGACTGAGCGCGGACGGATTCTCCCGCGCCGAATCACGGGCACCTGCGCCAAACACCAGCGCGAGCTGGCGCGCGCGATCAAACGCGCACGTGTGATGATGCTGGTGCGGTAGGAGATACGAGATGGGCACACAAATCATTTTGACTGCCACCTTGGATGAGCTTGGCGCGCAAGGCGAACTGATCACGGTCGCCGACGGTTACGCGCGCAATTTCCTGATCCCGAAAGGGCTGGCGATTCCGGCGACGCCGGGCAATAAACGCCGTATCGAGTTTCTACGCAAGAAACACACGGAGGAACTCGCCAAACAGCTGGATGACGCCAAAACACTGGCGGCGAAACTGGAGCGGTTCACCGGTACGATCAAGGCGAAGGTCGGCGCGGACAACAAACTGTTCGGCTCAGTCGGCGTGCAGGAGATCGCTGACGTGTTGAAAGCCGCGGGCATTGGCGTGGATCGCAGGAAGATCGTATTGGAGAAACCGATCCACGAAGCCGGCGTTTTCGACGTGGAAGCGAAGCTGCATGCCGAAGTCACCGCCAAATTCAAAGTGGCTGTGGAGGCCAGTGCCGCGAATGCAGCGCCGGCCCACGAGCCTAAAACAAAGCCAAAGAGGGCGGCGAAGAAGGGTTAGTTTGGTGACGGGTGGGGAACCGCTGTGCCTACAACTACCTCTTCAAAAACGGCCAGCAGCGGCCAGAACGGTGTGACAAGCACGCAGCCGCTTCAGAAGTTTGGCGTCCTTGCGCTGGATCGAGTCCTGCCGAATAGTTATGAGGCCGAAAGAGCTGTGCTCGGCGCCATTCTGCTTAATCCTGAGGAGGCGGGTCCACAGACTCAGGGATCACTGACGGAAGAAAATTTCTATCATGCAGCTCATATCATCATCTTCCGTGAGTTGATGGCGCTGATGGATTCCATGTCGGCTATCGACATGGTGACACTCACACAGCGACTGCAGGACAAGAACCAACTCGATGGGATTGGCGGGCCGGCCTATCTCGCAGATCTGCTGATGAGCGTGCCATCGATTGCCAATCTTGAGCATTACATCGATATCGTCACTGAGAAGTACATGTTAAGGAAGCTCGTTTCGGCTTCTGTTGATATCCTCGGGAAATGTTCTGAGGAGCAGGACGACGTTAGGCGATGGGTGGATCAGGTCGAGCAGGATATCTTCAAGATCACTGCGGAAAGGTCTCCGTCCCAGGCCCGCCACATAAAAGATCTTATCAAAGATGCGATGCGCAGCATCGAGCAACTCTACGATAAGAAGGGTGCGATCACAGGGTTGCCAACGGGATACCACGATTTCGACAAGTTGACGTCGGGTTTGCACGAGGGAGAAGTGGTGGTTATTGCGGCGCGTCCGTCCATGGGCAAGACGGCACTGGCATTAAACATAGCCGAACACATAGCGGTTGATCACCAAATTCCCGTTGGCATCTTCAGTTTGGAAATGTCGGCTGAGGGTTTGGTAACGCGTCTTCTCTGCTCGCGGGCGCAGGTAACCTTGCGTTCAGTTCGCGATGGCTTCCTTAGTGAAAAAGATTTTCCGCGACTGACGGCGATTGCAAGTCAACTGATGAGGTCGCCGATCTACATCGACGATTCCGCGCATCTAACGATCCATCAAGTTAGAGCCAAGGCGCGGCGGATGAAATCGCAGTATGACATCCGGTTGCTGGTGATTGATTATCTCCAACTGGTGCAGGCGCCGTCACGGCGGGCAGATATGAATCGGCAGGTGGAGATTTCCGACATCTCCGCTGGCGTCAAGGCGTTGGCCAAAGAGCTCAAGATACCAATTATTGTGCTGAGCCAGCTCAACCGCCAGCCCGAGCAACGGGAGGGCGGACGACCGAAACTGGCCGATCTTCGCGAGTCCGGCGCGATCGAGCAGGATGCCGACGTGGTGGGGCTGCTGGTGCGGCCCGAGGTGTATGCCGAAGAAGAAGGTGAGAAGGCGAGCGAGCATGGCAAGGCGACGTTGATCATAGCGAAACAGCGCAATGGACCGACAGGGGATGTTCACCTGACATTCCGGCATGAGTTCACGCGGTTCGAGGACCGGGCGAAGATCGAAGAAGAAGACGTTCCAGAGACTGGAAGGGGCGGAGAATGAAGCGCTATTTCGCGCTGTTGGTGATGTTGCTTGCGGTAGGTTTGGCCTCGAACATTTCGGGGTTGGGCGCACGAGCATGGGCGCAGGATGCGGAGCCGGTTGTTCGCGATGTCGAGATCAAGTTTATCGGGGGCCTAGAGACGGTCAACCGCACGCTGATCAAAGCCAACATCCAGACTGAAGTGGGAAAACCGCGGTCGCGCGAGACGGTTGAGCAGGACGTGCGCAACCTGATCGCCACGGGAAACTTCTCCGATGTTCGGGTTTTGGAGGAACCCGCCGACGGTGGCGTCAAGGTCGTTTTCGAAGTGCAGGGCAAGGCAACGATCAAGGAGATCGTCTTCGAGGGGCAGAAGCGGTTCAAGGAAGAACGATTGCGGCGCGAGGTCAGTGTGAAGGTCGGCGATATTCTCAGTGAACAGAAGGTGGCCGGCGACGTGCGGAAGATGATGGAATTGTACCAAAAGGCCGGCTATCCCGATGTGAAAATCGAGCCGCAAGTCAGCATCGACAAGGACACCGGCGGCGCGGTGGTGAAATTCAAGGTTACGGACGGCAACCGGGTCTTCATCAAGGAGGTGCGGTTTGTCGGAAACCAGTCGTTCCCGTCGGAGAAGGGTGCTTTGTGGTTCCGTAGCGGTCTGGCGACGATGATCAAGACGAAGCACCACTGGTGGATGTCGTGGATAAACAACAGCGGCGTGCTGAAAGACGATCAGTTCCAAGAGGACCTGGAAAAGATCCGCGACTTCTACCATGAGCACGGGTTTATCGACATGGAAATCACGGGCACCAACGTACAGCGCGTTGGCGACCAGTGGATTGTGATAACCATCACTATTTCGGAGGGGCGCCAGTACAAGATCGGCAGTGTGCGGATCGAGGGAAGCAAACTGTTTCCAACCACGGAACTGGAGAAACAGCTTAAGATGGGTACGGGACGGTTGTTCACGCCCGTCGGTCTTTCGGCAGATCTTAAGGCGCTGGAGGATTACTATGGCGGGCGCGGTTATTTGGACACGAACGTGCGCGCAACGAAGACGCCGAATGTCGAGACTGGGCGCATGGATCTGATCTACAGCATCCGTGAGGGCGAGCTGGTCTATATTGAGATAATTGATATTCGCGGCAACGTCAAGACCAAAGACAAGGTGATCCGCCGCGAGTTGGCCGTGGCGCCGGGCGACATCTACAACACGGTGCGCATCGACCGGAGCGTCGAGCGTTTGAAAAACCTGGGCTACTTTTCGAAGGTCGAAAGCCGGCCTGAACCGACCGACGTGCCGAACCGCCGCGATTTGGCGCTGAGCGTTGAGGAGCAGCAAACTGGCAACGTGATGTTCGGCGCGGGGTTCAGCTCGATAGACAGCCTTCTTGGATTCGTTGAATTGACACAAGGCAACTTCGACTTGTTCAACCCTCCGACGTTCACGGGTGCAGGGCAGAAGTTGCGGTTGCGAATGCAGATCGGCATCAAGCGGCAAGACTACATTGCTTCGTTCACCGAGCCGTGGTTCATGGATCAGCGGCTGTCATTAGGGGTGGATCTGTTTCATAACTCCGCCAGTTATCTGAGCAGCCAGTTCACGGAAAAACGAACGGGTGCTTCGTTGCGGTTGGAAAAGAGCATAAACGAGTTCCTGCGCGCCCAGGCGCAATACAGCCTTCAGGAGATCAGCATGAGCGTTGACCGCAATGCGTCGGAGGAATTGCAGTCGCAGTCCAGAAACAAGCTGCGCAGCGCAGTGCAGGCGGGCTTGGTCTGGGACACGCGTGACAGCGTGTTCCTGACCACGCGCGGCAGCCGCACGGAAGTGATGGGTGAGATTGCAGGCGGGCCGTTTGGCGGCGATGTCTCCCTGTACAAGCTGAATGCCAAGACGTCGTTCTACTTTCCGGTGTCCAATGGCCATGTGTTGCAGGTGATGGGGGCCGTGGGCGTGGTGGACGTGTTCGGACGCTCCAAAGACTCAGGCCCCGTCGTGTTTGAACCACGCGTAGGCAGATTTGTCAAAGTGGACGATGTCCCGATGTTCGATCGTTTTTTCCTGGGCGGCGCTAATACGATGCGTGGGTTCAGTTACCGTGACGTCGGCCCGAGGGACGCGCAAAACCAGCCGATAGGCGGTAATTCGTTCGCCAATGCGACCGTGGAGTACACATATCCGATCGTCGAACGTGTGCGCGGTGCGTTGTTCTTCGACATCGGCAACGTCTGGCGCGATGCGTATGATTTTCAGCTGGGCGATTTGAAATCCGACGTTGGCTTCGGCGTGCGGTTGAATCTGCCGATTGGACCGTTACGGCTGGATTACGGTTATCCGGTGCAGTCGGATAAGTTGACCGGCAAGACCGGGCACATACAGTTCAGCATGGGGTATCAATTCTAACAAGGACGACATTCACGTAAAGAGGACATATGATAATGAGCATAAAGAAATCAGCAGTGTTGATGGCGGTATGCGGGTTGGTGTTGGCGACGCCGGCGTGGGCGGAAGGTCCGTCGGGCCGGATCGTCACGGTGGACATGAACCGATTGTTCAACGAGTACTACAAAACGCCGATCGCATCGAAGAAACTTCAGGAGGCCGCAGAGGGGTTCAATAAAGAACAGGAAGCGATGCTGACCGAGTACCGCGCGCTCAACGACGAGCTCGTTAAACTGCGTGACGATGCCGAGAAACCAGAGTACACCTCCGGGGCCAAGGAACTAAAACGCAAGGCAGTGACCGACAAGCTGACCGATATTCAGAAGGCGCAGCGCGACATCGAGGAATTCCGTCGGACGCACCAGAAGAGCTTGTTAGAGCAAACCGATCGTATGAAGACCAACGTCCTCAAAGAAATCAACGACGCCATCAGTAAGGTTGCCCGCGACAATGGCTACCTGATGGTGTTCGACAAATCTGGCAAGACTCTCAATGAAGTGCCTTCCGTCGTTTTTTCGCAGGACACGATGGACGTGACCGACGATGTTCTAAAGGTTTTAAACAAGAACGCACCCAAGACAGAGCCCTAACAAGGGGTTTTCGTTAATCGTGCAACTGACCGCGCGCGAGATTGCCCAACTGGTGGGCGGAGAACTGGCGGGTAATCCCGACACAGTCGTGACCGGTGTGGCGGGCATCCGCGAGGCGCGCCCCGGCGATCTGTCGTTTGTCGCCAGCCCGAAGTACCTTGGTGCGGTCAAGGCCACCCAAGCCTCCGTGGTCATCCTCGCGCGCAACGCCGGCGTCGAAGCGGCGTGCACGCTTATCCGCGTAGACAACCCGACTGCGGCCTTCGCGAAAGTGGTCGAGCGCGTTGCGCCGCCGCCAATCAAATTCGCGGCGGGCATTCATCCAACTGCCGTGGTCGCACCCACCGCTAGGCTTGGCCGAGACGTCTCCGTGCAACCTTCAGCGGTCATCGAGGACGGCGTTGTCATCGGCGACCGCACGGTAATCGGCGCGGGCAGTTACATCGGCCATGAGACACAGATTGGAGCGGATTGTCTGCTCTATGCTAGGGTCGTCGTGCGCGAACGAACTATTATTGGCAACCGTGTGATTCTGCACGGCGGAGTTGTACTTGGCGCCGACGGATTCGGATTCGAGACCGTCAACGGCAAACATAAAAAGATTCCACAGGTTGGCATCGTCGAGATCGGCGACGACGTCGAGGTCGGCGCGAACTCGACCATTGATCGCGCGCGGTTCGGCAAGACCCGTATCGGGCGCGGCACCAAGATCGACAATCTCGTTCAGATTGCCCACAACTGCGTCATAGGTGAGGACTGCATTATTTGTGGTCTCGTGGGTCTGGCTGGCAGCACGATCATCGGCAATCATGTTACGCTCGCGGGACAAGTTGGCATCGCCGGCCACCTCACCATCGGCGACAACTCCATCATCATGGCCCAGGCCGGCGTCACAAAAGACGTGCCGCCTGATTCGTTCATGCTCGGAGCTCCCGCGGTTCCGCACACCGAGTTCAAACGGGTGAATGCGGCCATTCACCGCCTGCCAAACACTGCCGCCAAGCTGCACGAACTCGAAAAGCAGATCGCCGAGATGCGCACGCGTTTGGAAACCGGCTCGCGCTAACCGGCGCATTCCTGGTGTGCGTTGACCGAGGGCAAGCCGGCGCGCGTACGCAAACTTACCCGCGACCATCTGTCCCACACGGCGCATACTGGCACAACCGGGCGCCGCGAAGCTGTCACAGTCCGTTTGTCGAATCGACAAATCACCTTGGGAATGCGATAGTTAGAATTGTGGCACCAAGCCTGCTAACGGAGGAAGCACAACCATGATTCGCTTCGACAAACTCACCATTAAGGCGCAGGAAGCAGTGCAATCTGCGCAGGAGATCGCTCAGAAACTCAATCATCAGGAAGTGGATTGCGAGCATGTATTGTCGGCGCTGATTCAGCAGCCGGACGGTCTTGTGCGGCCGTTGCTGGAGAAACTTGGCGCCGCCCCGGACGCGATTCTGCAGAAACTGGACGAAGAACTGAATCGGCGGTCGCAGGTCCATGGTATAGATTCGACCCAGATTTACTTTAGCAAGGCGTTGCGCACCACGTTCGACGCGGCTTTCGCGCAGGCGGACAGACTCAAGGATCAATTTGTCAGTACGGAACATATCCTGCTCGGTATTGCTGAGACGACGAAACTGCTGAAGCTGAAGCCCTCCGATATATTGAAGGCACTGCGCGAGGTGCGTGGCACGACGCGGATCACCGACCAGAATCCCGAAGACAAATATCAGGCGCTTGCGAAATACGGTCGCGATCTCACCGAGGAAGCGCGCCGAGGCAGGCTTGACCCCGTCATCGGCCGCGATACCGAGATTCGCCGTGTCATTCAGGTTCTATCTCGGCGGACCAAGAACAATCCGGTGTTGATTGGCGATCCCGGTGTCGGCAAGACCGCGATTGCCGAAGGTTTGGCGCGGCGCATTATCAGTGGTGATGTGCCGGAAGGATTGAAAGGCAAACGGCTGATCGCAATGGACATCGGAGCGATGCTGGCTGGCGCGAAATATCGCGGTGAGTTCGAAGACCGTTTTAAAGCGTTCCTGAAAGAGGTGATCGCGTCGGAAGGGAAGATCATCCTGTTTATTGACGAGTTGCACACGGTGGTCGGCGCCGGCAAGGCGGAAGGCGCGCCCGTGGATGCGGCTAACATGCTCAAACCGTCGCTGGCGCGCGGTGAATTGCACACGATCGGAGCAACCACGCTGGATGAATATCGCAAATATGTCGAGAAAGACCCTGCGCTGGAGCGGCGGTTTCAACCGATCCTGGTCGGCGAGCCATCGGTCGAAGACACCATTGCCATCTTGCGCGGGTTGAAAGAACGCTATGAGGTGCACCACGGAGTGCGAATTCAGGACAGCGCGCTTGTGAGTGCGGCGGTATTGTCCCACCGGTACATCGCAGATCGTTTCCTCCCCGACAAGGCGATTGACCTTATGGACGAGGCAGCGTCGCGGCTTCGGATCGAGCTGGATTCGATGCCGACGGGGATTGACCAGATTGAGCGGCGGATCATGCAACTGGAGATCGAACGGACCGCGTTGAAGAAAGAAAGCGACAATGCCAGTAAAGAGCACCTCGCCAGGCTGGAAAAAGAGCTCGCCGATTTGCAGGAGCAAAGCAAGAAACTCAAGGCGCAGTGGCAGAATGAAAAGTCGGTGGTGGACGAGATTCGCAATCTCAAGTCGGCCATCGAATTGTCCAAGGAACAGGTCGAGAAGGCAAAATGGGAAGGCGACTTGGCGAAGGCCAGCGAGATTCAGTATGGGCGATTACCCGAGCTGGAAAAGAAATTGGCAGCGGCGGGTGCAAAGCTCGCAAAGCTGCAGAAGACCTCGAAGATGCTCACCGAAGAGGTGACGGAGAACGACATCGCCGAGGTTGTCGCCGCATGGACGCATATCCCGGTTTCCCGGTTGCTCGAAGGCGAACGGGAAAAACTGGTGCACATGGAGGAACGGTTGCGCGAGCGCGTGGTCGGCCAAGGCGAGGCTATCGTCGCCGTTTCCAACGCCGTGCGCCGTGCCCGCAGTGGATTGCAGGACCCGAATCGGCCGATCGGTTCGTTCATCTTTCTGGGTCCGACTGGCGTGGGCAAGACGGAACTGGGGCGCGCGCTGGCGGAGTTTCTGTTCGACGACGAGAACGCGATGATACGGATCGACATGAGCGAGTACATGGAGAAACACACGGTCGCCCGGCTCATCGGCGCGCCGCCGGGCTACGTCGGCTACGAGGAAGGCGGCCAACTTACCGAAGCCGTGCGACGCCGTCCATACGCGGTTGTATTGTTTGATGAAATCGAAAAGGCGCACCAGGATGTCTTCAACGTGCTCCTGCAAATTCTTGACGATGGCCGGCTCACGGACGGACAGGGACGCGTGGTTGATTTCAAAAACACGGTCATCATCATGACCAGCAACATCGGATCACAGCACTTTGCCGAGGGCGTTGTCGGTACGGAAACGGTCCGCAAACATGTGATGGACGATCTGCGCGCACATTTCCGCCCTGAGTTTCTCAACCGCGTGGACGAAATCATCATCTTCCACGGCCTGAGCATCGAGCACATCAAACAGATCGTGGACATTCAACTGGAGCGCGTACGGAAACGGTTGACCGACCAACGAATCGAACTGATCGTCACTCCGCAGGCCAAGGACCTCATCGCGCGGGAGGGCTACGATCCGGTTTATGGTGCGCGTCCGCTGAAGCGCGTCATCCAAAAGAAAATCCTCGATGCCCTGTCGCTGGAGATTCTGGCAGGCAGATTCAAGGAAGGCGACAAGATCAGGGCGGACGTGGATAAGAAAGACAAGGACAAGCTGGTGTTTGAGCGGTCGTGAGCCGTGAAGCTGATCGCAGTCGGTTCGATCAAGGTGAGCGACTGCCAGCCGCGCCAGCGGATGGCAGTTCGCTCGACCGCATGGATAGGCATAATATGCCGGCTACGATAACCGCTGCCGGCAAGAGAATATGCAAAACCACTCTCAGAAGGAAAGCCCACACCGGCGCAGGAGCAAAGTAAGGATGAGTGGCTAGGAAGTCATGTCTCATGCGTGGAAGCACAACGTAATGTCCCCAAATCTCTCGCCCGACGAATAGCCACAAGCCAACCATCGCTAGCGCGAAGGCAGACCAGAGCCAAAACCTACCCCGACTGTGCAGCAGGAAAATGCCGACAATCAACGCCAGGAACGCAAATCCGTAGCACTCGATGCTCGAAGTGATCGCGTAGCTGTGTGCAAACTCTCGAAGCGCAGGCGGCGTGTTGCTCAGCATGCTTACCAATCCACAGGTCTGCGCAAATCCGACCAGAGCCGCCAAGGCCAACATCAAGAAAGCAAGAAGTCGTTTCATACGCCTATCATTATTATTCACCTAAACTCGGCTCGTTTCTCTGGAAGCGAGTCGGCTCAAGTTTCTGGCGTTGATACTTGGGCGGGACCAGTGGTAGGTCAAGCGTGAAATCAACGAGTTACGCCGAAGTTTTGGTTGGCTGTCGGCCACGGCAACCGGGGCTGCTGCCCTAAAGTCACCGGCGGGAGGTTATGCTGTGGCAGGCTGTTGCTGTGTGAGGCAATGGAATGAGCCGCCGCCACGGATGACAATCGTGCTGTCAATCGGCACGATGCGGCGGTCGGGGAACAACTTCTGGAGAATCTGATGGGCGCGGGCATCGTTGGGATGACGATAGGTCGGAAGTAACACGACTCCGTTCCCGATGTAGAAGTTGGTGTAACTTGCGGGCAAGCGTTGGCGTTTGTGCTCGACCACACCCGGCATCGGCATTGTAACAACTCGTAGCGGTTGGCCATCTTGATCCTTCATGGCGCGAAGTCGCTCGAGATTGTCCCGCGACATGGAATAGTTGTCGTCGCGTGAATCCTCTTCGACGGCGAGGACGACCGTGGAATGATCGACAAACCGCGCGAGGTCATCCACGTGGCCATCGGTGTCGTCACCGATAATGCCGATGCCGAGCCAAAGGACGTTCGTGACACCGAGATAGTCGCAGAGGTGCTGCTCGATTTGTGGTTTGGTCAGTTGCGGGTTGCGGTTTGGGTGGAGCAAGCACGCTTCGGTGGTCAAGACCGTGCCCGCGCCGTTGACATCAATTGAGCCGCCTTCGAGGACGATGCCGGGATGAAACAGGGGTACACCCAGCAACCGCGCGACACGCTGTGGCACTGCGTCATCGAGATCGTAACGCGGGTACTTCTTGCCGTACGCGTTGTAATCCCAGTCAACAATCGCGAGTGCAGATTGCGGATTGCGAATCTCGGATATGGAATCTGCGGTTCGCGATTCGCGATTCGCGCTTTGCGATATTACGAAAGTCGGTCCATGGTCGCGGCACCAGACTTCGTTGGTAGGGATGCGTTGGAACCGGACATTGTCGAGCGGAACCTTATGCGTCTGCAAAACGTGATGGGCGTCTTCCTGCATCGCGGAGTCAGCGACGTTGATATTCACTGTTTCATGCGGCGCGAGTGTGCGAACCATCTCGGCGAAAGAAGGCAGGACTTTATCGTAACACGACCGGAAGCTTTGGCCGGTGCGGCGCGGCCAGCTCAGCCACGTTGCGGCGTGCGTATCCCACTCGGCTGGCATGCGATAACTGAGGGCGCGCGGCGTTTTTGCGGCAGGAGCGCTATTCATGAAGTTTTCCATCACCCCCGCGATGTCGCAATATATCTAGTTATTATCATGCTGGGCTTTACCATCTTGAGGGTCACGATGATTCAATTCTTGCATTGCTTCAAGGAATTTGTTTTTCTCGCCGTCGCAGAGCGTAAGACATGCATTTTGTTCCCTCAAAGATGTATCTGACCAAGGGGGTCGGCACGCACAAGTACGAGTTGCGCAGTTTCGAGATGGCATTGCGCGACGCGGGGATTGAGAAGTGCAATCTGGTGACCGTATCAAGCATCCTGCCGCCGCGCTGCAAGATCATCTCCCGCAAACAGGGGGAACAATTGCTCCAACCGGGGCAGATCACATTCGCTGTGCTGGCGCGGATTTCCACCAACGAACCGCATCGGTTAATCGCCGCGTCGATCGGCGTGGCGCAGCCTGCGGAGGAAGACGCGTACGGTTACTTGAGCGAGTTGCACGCCTACGGTATGAACGACACCACTGCGGGAAACTTCGTCGAAGAGATGGCTGCGGCGATGCTGGCAACGACGCTTGGTGTGGAGTTCAACGAGGACGCCAGTTGGGATGAAAAGGAAGAGGTATTTCGCATCAGCGGCAAGATCGTCCGCACCAGCAACATTACCCAGACTGCGGTAGGCAACCCGCAGGGATTGTACACGTCGGTGGTCACGGCGGCGATCATGTTCTTCTAAGGGTCCGGGCGAAACGGTTGCGTTTCGGCACAAAGACGGTAAGCTAGGGATGCTGTGAACAACAACGTAATACCCGTGGATGTCAGAGGCGTGGTGCCGACTGCGAACGGTTGTGCAGTATTCCTCGGTAATGACGATAAGACCTTCGTAATCTATGTGGATCACACCGTCGGCGCGGCGATCGCGATGTTTTTGCGCAATACGCCTAAGGAGCGTCCGTTGACCCACGATCTCGTTGGCCACATCTTCCAAGGACTTGGCGTGCAGGTTGAGCGCGCAGTCATCAATGATTTGAAACACAGCACGTATTTCGCGCGGCTGATTTTGCGGATGGAAAACGAGTTGGGCAAAAAGATCGTTGAAGTGGATGCACGCCCCAGCGACTGCATTGCGCTGGCGGTGCAGCAAAAGAGCCCCATCTACGTCGCGCGGAAGGTGTTCGATGCCGTCGAGGATATGTCAGGATTGCTTAAGAAGATGAACCAGGAAGGGGGCGGCGACGAGCTTCCGGACGAAGACGCAGAGGAAGGCGAACAAAAGGACGTGTAACGCGGCTCACCACCACGGTTTGTCCATCCGGTATACGTAGATGGAATACCCGATGACGGCCATGGGTTTCTGTGCGAGCAGCTTCCCATAGAACGTTCGGCCGAGGTCGCTCAGATACACGCCGTCGAGAATCGTTGCGCTGACCGCAACGTAACCGGGCAGTTGCGGAAATCGAACGAGATGCTCGGCAAAAAGCGGCGAACCGGGCAGGTAAGTGCATTGAATCCCATAGTACGCCGGGTCGGCTGTGCCGAAGTAAGCCAGATTGATGTGTTGCACGCTATGTTCGTCCATCCATCTCTTCAATGGTTTCAAGTCCTGTCCCCAATCCAGATTCGAGTCGGCTAGATACTCATGCCCGTTGCGCGGTCCGCCAACGAGCTGGTTGAAGAACGCAAGGTAGTGCGGACAAACCCGTGCAAATTCGAAGAGCCAGAGCAGGCTCAGGACAACCAGCACGGCGTAAACGCTCTTCTGTTTGCTCCTGAGAAGCTCCGACACGGCGAGCGCAGCCAGGAGCAGCACGAATGGATAGATGGGCAGTATGTGCCGCAGTCCGATGTTGAGTTTGGCGGCAACCGCCGCGCCTAAATACACAATCACGGGCAGCAGCAAAAACATGTCATCGCGCAGCAGCGCCCTCCAACGCGCCATGCACATGGCGAGTCCGGCGAAAAACAACAGGATAACAGCGAGCGGTGTTTTGATCAGAAATGCCACAGGAAAGTAATACCACCAACCAACCACACTGTAATGGCCGGCCAGAAACCCGCTTCGCATCTGCGCCTTCGCTTGGCTGAGCAAGAATCCCTCGGTATAAGCATTGGGCAAGAGCCGCTGCTGATTTGTCCAGTCGATCAATACCGCGAGGTGCGGGACTTGCTCCCACTCGAAGGCGATGGTTTGGAAGCAAGTCTTGGCGGGATCGCCCGGTGCGGGGGCATACCGGAACCCGTACATCGCCCACACTGTAAGATAAGCCGCCAAGCAGAGGCAAACAAAGATTCCGAGCGCGACACCGATTCGCGCTCGCCGTGAGCGCAATTCACCCTTAGAGCCGATACTCCACGGCAAGCTACGACAGGCGCGTGCCAGCAGCAGCACCAGCAGGACCGGGGCCAGTAGGATCGCAGAGAATTTGCTCGCTTCTGCCAGCGCGAAGAAGACAGCCATGCCAGACATGTTGCTGATAGTGATCCGGCGCGCGGTGCGCCATGCAAAATACACCGCGCCGAATATAAAACAGGTCACGCCGAAATCGGTGGTTACAAGGCTGGAGTGCGCCAGGATGTTGGGTTCGCTCGCATATAGCGATAGGGCGGCAACCGCAGACCAGAAGCCAAATAATTCCCGGGCCCAGCAAAACACCATCACGCCGAGCAACACGCCCAGCAACACGATCATAAACCGGGCGGCATACAACAACCGATCGGCATCGTTCCACTTGTAGAGAAATTGGTGACAGAAGGCGAACTGGCCTTGGCCGAGCCACTCGCCATAGGCAGGGGCGGCAATGGCGTCGTGGTTCGAAGTCACGTCGTGCCTGAACAGCAATGGCAGAGTGGCCCACATGCGCAGAAGGGGGGGGTGCTCGGGATCCACGCGGTAGTCACCGGCTTTCCATGCGGCATAGCCTGCAACGATGTGTTGGGGCTCGTCCCATGTGGCGGACGTTTGCCGGTAACTACTGACGGTCAATGCGCAAAAGATGATCGCGAACGAGCTAAGCACCACGGCGGTCCGCATTCGCTCCTGTCGATTCATAAATGTCGATTGTAGTGGCTCTGGGTGACCGCCGCTACAAAATCCTTCTCTACCACCACGGTCGTTCCAGGCGATACACGCGGATGGAATATCCAATCACCGCCACAGGCTCAGATCCGAGCAGTTTCTTATAGAGGTCGGGGCGGGGCGGATCCATCGAAACCCCAAGCAGATTTTGCACGCTTGGCCGCCACATACCCGGGTAATCGTGGTCCAGTGTCCCGACTAGCCGCAAAAAACGGCACTGGCGGCAGGTAGAAACACTTGATTCCATAGTAAGCGGGGTCGGCATGGCCGAAGTAGCTCAAATTGATTGCCTTTACGTCGTGTTGATCCATTCACTTCTTTAACAGTTTCAAGTCTTGTCCCCAGTCGATGTTTGAGTCTGCCAGCCACTTGTAGCCGTTATGCGGCCCGCCGATGGACTGATTAAAGAAGGCAAGGTAATGAGGATAAACCAATGCGGTCACCTTCCTACCACCCGCTTGCTGGCATAACGTGTGGTTCACTGCCTTATCTTATCGCTGAGATCCAGCGCGGATTGTAGCCGCTGACCGTTGCAGTGACCATAACATCCTTTTACTCCAGATCAACTCCAACCCTTACTCGTTGTGTGCCATGCTAACGAACTGCACGTACACGTAACCACGGGTGATCTGGTTTGTCTGCTCAGGCAAGAGATAATGCAGGTTCTTTTCTCTCTGCCGATCCGGGGAGAATGTGTCGGTCAGAAACATCAGCCCCTGCGCTCCCCCAGGCATCCCTCGCACCCACATACCATCTGGTTCGACGATGACATACTTCGGCAATTCCCGCGGCAGGGAATCCAGCCGCCGTGCAGCTTCTACCAGAGGTTGGTCGAACGATTCTCCAACTTTGGGATTGTGCGCCCACGTGATGAAGTACGTGTGGCACACTTCAAGAACAAGGGCGCCGATGAGTATGCAGCAGAGGATGCGCAGCGCGCCAATGGGCAGCACCTTGTTCGACCAATCGTAGAGCGCGACCCCGCCGATCGCCGCCAACATGAATACAGCGGGCGCCATGAGAACGGTGCGCAGAGCATGGGGGATTCCTTCATTGGCCAGCACGGCGGGCAGGGCGGTGATTGCCATCCACCACAACAAAAGATGATGTTTGCGAACCGCGACGACCAAGCCGACCAGGAACATCAGACCCACGGGCCAAAACAGCATTGGTCTGCCGGGGATGTTGTGCCTCGGGTTGACATCGCCGCTGAACGTGAACATGCCTGCGGTTCTCACTACGCCCTTCAGCAGATCGAGTGTGTGAGCGCCGGAATTGAGACCCGCCAGTTGATTCGTACGCTGGAAGAAGACTGTCGGCTGCCGGCATGCAAAAATCAACAGTGGCACCAATGCAATCAGGGCTGTTGTTCCTGCAATCACACCAATCTTGAGCACGCACTTCATCCCGTGCTTCCGCTGCAAATATTTGAGAAATACGCCCAGTAACACCGGCGTCGCCGCGTAGACAATGTAGGTGTGAAATCCGAGCCCGTACACCAAGCCAGCAACTACAGCGAGAAACCAGCTTGCGCGATTTCCTCGCTCTGTCGCTTCACAGCTCACCAATAGGAGATACAATGCCCAGACAAGGAAGAAGGGGGCTGCCACGGGACGCGTACCGAGGCGCGAAACGTTGATATGCCAGAAACTCGTTGCCATGCAAAACCCAGCCAGCAAGGCGACTTTATTCCCCAGAAGTTTTCTGGCCAGCAGATAGAGCCCTAATACTGTCAGGACCCCGAACATTGCGCTCGGCAGCCTCAGCGCCCATGGTTGATTCTGTCGGATGAGTCCGAGCGTAAGCGCTTGGAGGTTGATGAAAAGTCCCTCGCGTCCAAAATCATCTGCGTAGAAGATCTGGAAACGGCTGGTTCTCCAGGCTTCCAGCGCATTATTACCGTTAACTGCTTCATCTGGATGGAGACCAGGGGGCACACGATCCAGTGCACAAAACCTCACCAACACGGCAACGATCAGGATCAGGCTGAAAAACAGCCAATCCCACTTTTGCAGCTTATGGGGCGTCGACAACACTGAAGTTCACACATGGCGGTCTTTCCGGACCGCTTTCGAACTGCCGTATACGCCTCGATAAACCCTTTCTTATCACCGAGATCCAGCGTCTCGTCCTACTCTGTGATTATCTCGCGGACAGTTTTGCCGGACGGGATCATGGGCAGAACATGTTCGGTGTACGGCGTGATGACGTCGAGGACGTACGGTTCCTTCGACGCCAGCATCCGTTCCAAGGCCGGGCGGACCTCGCTCTTACGAACGACGCGCTCAGCGGGCACGTTAAAGCCCTTGGCGATGGCAACGAAGTCCGGGTAAAGCTGGTGTGGATGATGCGGATCACCGAGATAGGTGTTGCCGCGCACGCCCTTGTAGAACCGGTCTTCCCACTGCACGACCATGCCGAGGTGCTGGTTGTTGAGGATGATGGCCTTGACGGCGACCCTTTCGATGTGTGCCGTGGCCAGTTCCTGGATATTCATTAAGAACGAGCCGTCGCCGTCGATGTCGATTACCTGTTTGTCTGGCCGCGCGAGTTTGGCGCCGATGGCAGCCGGCAGACCGTGGCCCATCGCGCCCAAACCGCCCGAGGTAAGCAACATGCGCGGCTTCTTAAACAGGTAATACTGCGCAGTCCACATCTGGTGCTGCCCGACGCCGGTCGCGACGACAGCTTCGTGTCGCGTCAGGTGGTCGAGTTCCTCGATGACAAACTGAGGCATGATGATCTCGTCGCGCTTACCACCGAGGAAATCGCGGACGTACTGGGATTTGAGCACTTCGTCGGTGACCTTATAGCGCAGCGGATACTGTGCCTTCCACTCGGCGATCTGCCGGTGCCAAGCGTCGAGCTTCCTGGCTTTGACAACCTTGTTGAGCTGATGCAGGGCGGACTTGATATCGCTGACGACGGGAACCTGAACCGGCTTATTCTTGTTGATCTCGCTCGGATCGATGTCGATGTGGACGATAGTTGCATGTTTGGCGAACTCACTGACCTTGCCGGTCACGCGGTCGTCAAACCGTACACCCAGCGCCAGCAACAGATCACATTGGTCCACCGCTTTGTTCGCGTACACCGTGCCGTGCATGCCAAGCCAGTGCAGTGAAAGTGGATGATCCTGCGGGAAACAGCCGATACCCATCAACGTGGTGGTAACGGGGATGCCGGTCTTAACGGCAAACTCGCATAATTCATCACTGGCATTGGCCGCGATAATGCCGCCACCGCAGTATATGACCGGCCGCTCACTCTTCTCAATTAATGCGGCGATCTCGCGGATGGCTGGTTCGCTGATCTTCTTTTCCGGATTATAACCCCGCAGTGTGACTTCGTCCGGGAACACGGCCGCGCAACTGCTCTGTTGGACGTCCTTGGGGATATCAATGACGACCGGCCCCGGGCGTCCTGTGGAAGCGATGTGAAACGCCTCTTTGAAGACACGCGGAATGTCTTCAACGTTCATCACCAAATAGCTATGTTTGACGATTGGCAGTGTCAGCCCGTAGAAATCAGTTTCCTGAAATCCGGTTTTGCCGATCACGGAGCGGACGACTTGTCCTGTAATGGCGACCATGGGAATGGAATCCATGTAGGCGTCGGCGATGCCCGTAACGAGGTTGGTTGCGCCGGGACCGCTGGTGGCCATGCAGACGCCGACTCTGCCCGATGCGCGTGTGTAACCACCCGCAGCGAACGCGCCGCCCTGTTCATGACGGGGCAGTACGACGCGAATCTTGCGTGAACGCGTGAACGCCTGGTGCAGTTCCAGACTGGCGCCACCAGGATACGCGAACACCAGTTTCACGCCTTCTCGTTCCAGACATTTAATGACGAGGTCGGCGCCGCGGATGAGCGGGCGCTCCTCCGCTGCCGTTTCGACGGCGGCAGGCGCGGGTTTGTTATGCCCTTTCGTGGTCGTATTCGCTTGTTTGCTCATAAATTGATGTTGTCAACAGACTCATTTGTCGTCCGCGACACTTTGGTTTATAACGGTGCCATTAAGGAAGAATCAACGGAAATCCTGCGGCATGGATGGCTGCGAGCCACGATTTGCAGCGTGCGCCTGTCAAATCCCAGGTTTCTCACGGAGCGTTGACTTCTTGATTTTAGCGACTTGTGCCACTAGCCTTGCGGCCCGCAATCAGGCGCGGACTCGATTCTATGGTATCGCCATTCACACTTCTGCACACCGACTCGAAGACTGCCGCCCGCGTCGGCTGTTTGGCAACGGCGCACGGCGCGGTGGAAACGCCCGCATTCATGCCTGTCGGCACGCAGGCAACGGTTAAAGCGGTGGCGCCGACCGAACTTCGTACACTTGGCGCGCAGGTCATCCTAAGCAACACGTATCACCTCGTGATTCGGCCCGGGCTGGATGTGATTCAAAAGGCGGGCGGATTACACCGGTTCATGTGCTGGGACGGACCGATTTTGACTGACAGCGGTGGTTTCCAGGTCTTTTCGCTGGCGAAGCTGCGGCGCGTGACACCCGATGGCGTCGAATTTCAGTCGCACGTGGATGGTGCTACGCTGTTCCTCGGCCCGCGCGAGGCAATGGCGGCGCAGGTGGCATTCGGCAGCGACATCGCCATGGCGTTTGACGAGTGTGCCGCATGGCCGTGCGACCGGGAATCCGCTTGCAGAAGCGTGGAACTCACCCTACAGTGGGCAGCCCGCTGTAGGGAAGAAGCTTGGCCCGGCGGGCAACCCCGACAAAGTCGGGGCCAACTGCTCTTTGGAATCGTGCAGGGCGGTGTGTATACCGATTTGCGTGAACGTTGCGCCCGTGAACTCGTGGCGATGGACTTCGACGGTTACGCTATCGGCGGCGTCAGCGTCGGCGAGCCGGAGTCTGAGATGTTGCGGCAGGTGGGTGCCACCGTGCCGCATTTGCCACCGGACCGTCCGCGCTACGTGATGGGCGTGGGTACATTGCCGCAATTGCTGGCGATGATTGCGCGGGGCGTGGACATGTTCGACTGCGTGCTACCTACGCGAAGCGCCCGCATGGGGCGCGTTTATACGATGCGCGGTTCGTACGCCATCAAGAATGCCGGGAACCGCGTGGACTTCGGTCCATTGGAGGAGGGCTGCGGGTGTTATACCTGTCAGAACTTCACCCGGGCGTACGCGCGGCACCTGTTTTGGTGTAATGAGATTCTAGGCCACAGGTTGCTGACGTGGCACAACTTGCACGTGTATCTGGAGTTGATGCGGCGGGCGCGGTCGGCCATTGCCGTTGGGATGTTTGAGGAATTTCAGCGCGAATTCGTCGCGCATTACATGGAGAAGGAAGAGAATAATGAGATTATTTGAGATGATAGCCATGATGACGCCGCAACAGCCGGGCACTGAGCAGGATCCGCATGCAGGAATGCTGAACATGCTCGGCATGTTCGCGATCCTCGGCGTGATGCTTTATTTCGTCATGATCCGCCCGCAGTCGAAGCAGCGCAAAGAGCAGGAGAACATGCTCAAGAACCTCAAGTCTGGCGACAAAGTCGTGCTCGCGAGCGGCATCTTCGGCATCGTTACCAATGTTAAAGACAAGTCGCTGATGGTTAAGATTGCTGACAACGTTAAGGTGGAAGTGCTCAAGAGCGCCGTCAGCACCGTGATCGAAAGGTCCAGTGTGGGTAACACCTCGGGTGCCGAATCGGAACAGAAATAACTTTCTCCTGTCATGAACAAGCTCACTTGGAAATTCAGCATCATTGCCGCCGTTGCTATCGCGGCGCTTTTTGCGATTCATAATTATGGCCTGAACCTTGGCCTAGACCTGAAGGGCGGCACATCGTATCTGCTGAAGCTAGACTTCTCGAAATCGGGTGCCAAAGGCGGTGCCGACATGCTGCAGCAAGCCATCAGTGTTATCAGCAAGCGCGTCAATAAGTTTGGCGTAACGGAGCCGGTTGTTCAGGCCGTAGGCGAAGACCGTATTCTCGTGCAGATGCCCGGGTTGAAGGAAGAGGATCGCCTATCGGCGCGTCGCACCTTGGAGCGGACGGCGTTTCTGGAGTTCCGTCTTGTGCATCCCCATAACCGGCAGTTGCTGATCGACGAGCAGAACGACCCTGCGTTTCAGCCACCCGCCGGGTACGAGAAACTCACCGAGCAAAAAAAGGACGAGACCGGACGTGCCCTTACCTACTACGTGAAGAAACGCGCGGAATTAAGCGGCTCACACGTGAAGAGCGCCTATGTCCAAGCTGACAACATTGGACGTCCCATCGTGGGGTTCGAGTTGGACAGCGAAGGCGGTGGAACCTTTGCCCGAGTCACGGCGGCGCACATTCATGAACAACTGGCGATCGTGCTAGATGGCGAACTACGGTCCGCGCCGGTGATCAACAGCGAAATCACCGGTGGGCGTGGAATTATTGAAGGGAACTTCTCGCTGATGGAAGCCCAAGAACTTGCCAGCGTATTGGAGAACCCGCTGCAAGCGCCAGTGAAGATCGTTGAGGAACGCGGCGTAGATCCGTCGCTTGGCAAAGACTCAATCCACAGCGGTATCAAAGCGGCGGTCATCGGTGCGGTAGCGGTGATTGCGTTCATGGCGGTGTACTATTTGCTGGCGGGCATGGTGGCCAATGCAGCGCTCGTGATGAATATCCTGATCACCGTCGGCGTTCTGGCGTTGTTCAAGTTTACATTGACGCTGCCGGGCATCGCGGGCGTCGTGCTCAGCATCGGCATGGCGGTGGACACCAACGTGCTGATCTACGAGCGTGTGCGCGAGGAGTTGGCGGCGAACAAACCGTTGCGCGGCGCCATTGCAGCGGCCTACACGCGCGCCTTCCGCGTCATCTTTGACGCACATTTCACGGCGATTCTCACCGCGTTCATTCTGATTTTCATGGGCAGCGGTCCGGTTAAAGGGTTTGGCGTCACGCTGGCCATCGGCCTGATCGCCAACCTATTCTCCGGCGTATTTGGCACGCGGGCGGTGTTCGATTGGATGGTAATGAAAGGCTGGCTGAAGTCGTTCAACATGTTACACGTCTTTCGCCGACTGCCGCACGTCAACTTCCTTGGTGTTTGGAAAATCGCCTTTGCCATCTCGTGGCTCATCATCATCGCAGGGATGGTGTCTTTCGTGCAGCGCGGTGGGGTAGATCTCGGGCGGAAAACCACGGTGGAACTCTCCTGCGCCCAACAGGTCGACCCGAATCAATTGCAAGAGAGCCTGAGGAGAGCGGGCGTCTCCAGTACTGCCATTGCATATTCAAGCGGTTCTGGGGCCGAGAAGCATCTCACGTTGACGCTCCCCAGCGGAAAGGTGGATGATGGGGTTCTCCAAATACAAAAGGATTTCACCAACGCGCTTTTTGCCGTCACCGGGCGAAAACCAGTGATGGGCACGGTGTACGGCATCGATTTCAAGGGCGGCGACACCGCGACGTTGAGTTTCGTCCAGCGCGTCAACGTGGACGACATTCGGCGCAGCCTCGAAGAAGAAAAAAAGGACGTCAAGGAAGCCTATATTCAATACGAACACGCCTTGGGTGGCGGTTCCGAGGTGCTGGCGCTGAAATTGCCGGAGGGCAAGACGGAAGAGGTCGTCAAACACCTACAGGATAAGTTCCCTGAAGCCCAATTCAAGGTGCTGGGCACGGAGCGCGTCGGCGCCATTGTCGGCAACGAACTGCTCCGACAGGCGCTGTGGGCCGTAGCGGCGTCGCTGCTGGCGATCATGGTGTACATCGGTTTCCGGTTCGGCGAATTCTCCTACGGTCTGGGCGCGTTGATTTCGTTGATCCACGACGTGTTGATGACCGTTGGATTATTCTGTTTGTCGGGACGGAGCTTCTCGATGCCAGTCGTCGCTGCGGTGCTGACGCTCATTGGCTACTCGATCAACGACACCATCGTCGTCTTTGACCGGATCCGCGAGAACAAGAAACTTACCGGCGGCAAACTTACCTATTTCGACCTGATCAACCGCAGCGTCAACGAGACGCTTTCTAGGACGATCCTTACAGCAGGCACGGTCTTTCTCTGCGCCATATCGCTTTACTGGTTTGGCGGGCGCGTGCTCAATGACTTCGCGTTCTGCTTCGTCGTGGGCGTGCTGACCGGCACGTATTCATCGATCTACATCGCCAGCCCGTGCGTGCTCTGGTACCACCGCGAGGAAGAGAACAAGGCCAAGGCAACGGCGAAAAAGACTGCGCCTGCGAAGTCCTGAGCAGGTAAGACCGTGAACAAACGCTGGGCGATCGCCGAAGTCGAGCCAGCACAAAGCCAAACCTTGGCGCGGGCGCTGGACATCCCGGTTCCGCTCGCGCAAGTGTTGGTCAACCGTGGTTTTCGTGATGAAGAATCCGCGCGGCAATTCCTCACCCCACAACTCCGTCAGCTTTCTGATCCGTTCGAGCTTCCCGACATGGCCGCAGCAGTGGACCGCGTTCTTGCCGCTATTGACCGGCGCGAACGTATCATCATCTATGGCGACTACGATGTGGATGGCGTGACCTCTGCCGCACTGCTATGGCGCGTACTTCACGCGGCGGGAGCGACCGTGGAGAACTTCCTGCCGCATCGTATGGCCGAAGGCTACGGTCTCAGCGCCGGCGGTGTCGCGCGATGTCTGCGGGAATGCAAGCCAGACCTGTTGATTGCGGTCGACTGCGGCACCAGCTCCGTCAATGAGATTGCCGGGTTGCAACGGCAGGGCGTGGATGTCATCGTCCTCGATCATCACGAACCGCTGGAGCAGCTTCCGCAATGCGTCGGCGTTGTCAATCCCAAGCGAGTTGTAGCCGCGAATCTTGTTCGCGGTGGGGTGGGAGAACCGCGAAAAGATTTCGCGGCTACAAGACCATGGCACGCTCTTGCCAGCATCGGCGTATCGTTCAAACTTGCCCATGCGCTTCAGAAGCGCGGTCGCGATCAGGGTTTGGCGTGGGCAAACGATCTTGATTTGCGCGAGCATCTTGATCTGGTTGCAGTCGGTACGGTGGCCGATCTGGTGCCGTTGACCGGCGAGAATCGCATCTTGACGCAGACAGGTCTGGAACGATTACCGACGTCGAACAAGGTCGGCCTGCGCGCGCTTATGGACATCGCTGATCTGCCCGACGGGGTGACGCCGTATCACATCGGGTTTCGCATTGGACCGCGCTTGAATGCCGCGGGGCGAGTTGGCGACGCAATGGCCGCGCTGGAGTTGCTGCTCACGGAAGACCGCGACCGTGCTGCCGAGTTGGCGAGGTTTCTCAATGACCACAACGCTGAGCGTCAACGAATTGAGGAACAAATGGTCAGGGAGGTGCTGGCGATGGCGCGGGCCGAGGTGGACTTGGAATGCGAACGTGTACTGGTGCTGGCAAAGGAAGGCTGGCATGTTGGCGTGATCGGCATTGTCGCATCACGGGTGCTGCAGGAGTTCTACCGGCCGACGGTCATCATCGGGATCGGCGATGGCATGGGTAAAGGCTCGTGTCGCAGTATCGCCGGGTTCTCGATAATCGGGGCGCTAAGCGAGTGCGCACCACTCCTCGATGGGTTTGGCGGACATGAGATGGCGGGGGGGCTGAGTGTGAAGGCGGAGAAGATTCCCGCGTTGCGGGAAGCTCTCAATAAAATCGCCGCGCGGACGCTGGGTGACGAAGACTTGACGCCCCGCGTGATGATTGATGCCGAAGTGCGACTGGCCGACTTGGATAGCGGGTTTTTCGAGCAGTTGAAGAAGTTTGAGCCGTTTGGAATGGGCAATCCTGCGCCGTTGTTCGTGGTGCGCAAAGTCCGATTGCGCGGAGCGCCGCGTGCGGTAGGGAAAGGTCATCTAAAATTCTTTGTGACGGACGGTGAGACGAGAACCGAGGCGATCTGGTGGGGAGCAGGCGCATGCGAATTGCCGATGGGCGAGTTCGACGTGGCGTTCGCGCCCGAATTGAACGAGTACAGGGGCGCGGAGACGGCGCAGTTGAATGTGAAAGATGTCAGGATATTGTAGCCGCGAAACGTTTGCTGTCCATGTCTCGCAAACTCGGCTCTCGCGGCTACAACCACAAGCCGTCAGGCGGCTTTGAAGACGCGGCCGCTCTTGATGCAGACGGTGCAGACTTTGATTCTGCCCATACGCCCTGTCTCAGGGTCGAGAACGGCACGCACGGTTTGCAGATTTGGCAGGAATGTACGGGGAGTGATAGCGGTCACGTGCTGGCCGATACCGCCCTTTTTCTTGGCCTGACCGCGTCGGTGAATGATGTTTCCACGGACAGGGCCCTTGCCACAAATTTCACAGCGTCGAGACATGTTGATATACTCCGCTAGACTTGCGAACCCCAACAATAGCTAAACCCGGCAGACTGCGCAAGGGTAAAATCAGCCGCGCAATTTGTGGCTGATCAACGGTGCTAGGTCTGCGATCTTTATGCGCTCCTGTTTCATGGTATCGCGATCGCGGAGCGTGACGGTGTCTTTCAATTCCGGGCCTTTTTCGCCGAGAGTTTCGAAGTCGACGGTAACGCACCACGGCGTGCCTTGCTCGTCCTGATACCGGTAACGTTTGCCGATGTTGCCACGGTCGTCCCATTCAGTGGTGAAGTGCGGTTGGAGCAGGTTGAAAACTTCCTTTGCCTTCTCGATCAGGGGCGGCTTGTTACGCAAAAGCGGGAACACGGCCACTTTCACTGGCGCGATGCGCGGGGCGAACCGCATGACAACCCGCATCTCGGTCTTGCCATCCTCGCCGTTGATCGTTTCTTCGTCGTACGCAGCGCAGAGCAGGGCCAACGCGATTCGATCCACGCCGGCGGAAGGTTCGACGACGTGCGGGATGAACTTCTCCTTCGTTTCGTCGTCAAAGTACTCCATCGATTTGCCTGAGAATTTCTGGTGTTGGCTTAGATCGAAATCGCCGCGGGCGGCTATGCCTTCCAGTTCCTGCACGCCGAACGGGAACTCGAACATGACGTCCACGCACGCACTGGCGTAATGTGCGAGTTCTTCCTTCTTGTAGTTATAGCAACTGAGCTTCGCGGTGGGCAGACCGATGGTTTCATACCATTTCAGGCGCTCTTTCACCCAGTACTTGTGCCATTGGGCATCGGTGCCGGGCTTGACGAAGAACTCCAGTTCCATCTGCTCGAACTCGCGGCTGCGGAAGGTAAAGTTGCGTGGGTTGATTTCGTTCCGGAACGCTTTACCGATCTGCGCAATACCGAATGGCACTTTCTGGCGTGCGACGCTGAGGACATTCTGGAATTGCACGAAGATGACCTGCGCCGTCTCGGGACGCAGATATGCCACGCTGCTGGTATCTTCAACGGGGCCGACGTTGGTTTTGAACATGAGGTTGAACTTCCGCGCCTCGGTGTAGTCGTGTGGGCCACCTTCGGAGCATTTCGTGTCGGGGAGTTGGTCAGCGCGCCAACGGCCCTTGCATTTCTTACAGTCCACCATCGGGTCGGTGAACGACTCGACGTGACCGCTGGCCTCCCAGACGCGGGGGTGGGTGATGATGGTGCCATCGATACCGACAACATCCGTACGACTGCGGACAACATCGTTCCACCAAGCGTCCTTGATATTGCGTTTGAGTTCGGCACCGGCGGGACCGTAATCCCAGAAGCCGTTGATACCGCCGTAGATTTCAGAGGATTGGAAGATGAAACCGCGTCGCTTGCAAAGCGCGACGATTCTGTCCATCAGACCTGATTGTCGTTTCTCCATCATGACAAATGCTAACTATGACATGAACGCTTTTGCGTAGTCAAGGCAACCGCCGCAAGAAACTCGCGAGTTTCTGGAAGTATTTGGTACGCAAGGCGCGTGGTTACGCAAACCAGTGCTATTGCCTTTCATAGAGGGGGTGAATCCTGAGCGTGCTCGGAATTTGGCACGCCTCCTGCGTACCATTACATGGGAGTACTTTTTCGTTCCCTCGCCATGACGTAGGGGATGGCGACGGTTTTTAGTTTGTGGCTGGTTTCGAAGCAAAATCTTTGGACAAACGTGACTGCCTCTCTGATGAGGAGTGTAATGACCGATGGGACGGGAATGACGGGCGAGGCCGGCAGGCTCGCCGCGCTTCAGCGTTGTCAGATTCTCGATACCGGCCCGGAGAAGGCTTTTGACGACATTACTTTCCTCGCCTCCCATGTCTGCGCCGCGCCGATTGCGTATTTGAGTCTGATTGACGCCAATCGCCAATGGTTCAAATCAAAGATCGGTCTGACGGTCAGCGAAGTCCCGCGGCACTGCGGGCTTGCGGCGTATTCATTAACGCAGACCGACATCTTTGTGGTGACCGATGTCGCTCAAGACGACCGATTTGCCTCTAGCCCGCTGGTCATGGCCGAGCCATCGGTTCGGTTCTATGCGGCTGCCCCGTTGATGACGCACGACAGACAAGTAATCGGGACGTTGTCAGTGGCGGATCGCATTCCACACAACTTGAGTTTTGAACAGAAAGAGGCGTTACGCGCGCTGAGCCGGCAGGCTGTCGTGCAGTTGGAGTTGCGACGGAAACTTGCGGAACCCGGAACGGACACTCTGGACGGTGAGCGCAGCTTGTTGCAGTCATTGATCGAGCACGTTCCCGATCTGATTTATGTGAAGGACGCCGAGGGCCGCTACGTGCTGAACAATCTGGCGCACGTGCGTTTTTTGGGCGCGAGGTCGGCTGCGGAGGTGCGGGGCAAAACAGTGTTCGGTTTGTTTCCACCCGAACTGGCGCGCCAATATCATGCCGATGATCTGGCGATCATGCGTTCAGGAGAACCATTGCTCAACCACGAGGAGCAGACAGCCAATCCGGGGGGTGAACGCATTTGGCTGTCCACCAGCAAAATCCCGTTGTGGGATAGCCAAGGAAAGGTGGTTGGTTTGGTTGGCATCGCTCGCGACATCACCGAGCGCAAATGCGCGGAAGAACGGCTGTTGCAGGCTCAGAAAATCGACGCCGTAGGCCGTTTGGCGGGCGGGGTGGCACACGATTTCAACAACCTGTTGACTGCGATCTTGGGGTATAGCGAACTGTTGCTGCGCCGGCAGCAGAACGACAATGCCACGCGCCGACACGCCGAGGAGATCCGCAAAGCGGCGGAACGGGGCGCAGCCCTGACGCAACAGTTACTCGCATTCAGCCGCAAACAAACGTTGCGTCCGAGTGTGCTCGATCTTAACGCGGTGGTGGCCGACATGGACAAGTTGCTGCGCCGGCTGATCAGTGAGAACATCAAGTTCATCACCGTCCCCGGCTCCAACCTCGGGTGCGTGCAGGCGGATCCAAGTCAACTGGAGCAGGTAATTCTGAACCTCGTGATTAATGCCAGTGACGCCATGCCCAACGGCGGTACGCTGACCATCGAGACCGGAGAAGTTGCCCTCGACGAAGAATACGTGCGGCATCACCCAGAGGTGAAGCCGGGCATCTATGTCATGTTGGCCATCAGCGATACCGGTGTCGGGATGACTTCGGAAACCAAGGCGCACCTTTTCGAGCCGTTCTTCACAACGAAAAACGCAGGCAAAGGAACCGGGCTCGGGCTGGCGACCTGCTACGGAATTGTTAAACAAAGCGGTGGTCACATCAGCGTGTACAGCGAACTCGGACGGGGTACAACCATCAAGGTGTACTTGGCGCATATCGATCAGTCAGCCGGGCCGGTGCGTCAGCCTCACGGGCAGTCGAAAGAGTTGCCGCGTGGACACGAAACAATTCTGATCGTCGAGGACGAACCGAGTATTCGCGAGTTGACCGTGCAGGTGCTGCGAGAGCTGGGTTACACGGTCTTGCAAGCAGCCGACGGCGAGGAGGCTCTCCGAGTCAACCGTCAATACCATAGTAAGATCGACCTACTGGTGACGGATGTAATCATGCCGCAGGTGGGTGCCAGCGAACTGGTTGCGCGCTTGGTGCCGTTGCGGCCGAAGATGAAGGTGTTGTACGTGTCGGGCTACACGGATCTGGCGGTGGCCAACGGACACCACTTAATCGGTCCGATCCGGGCGTTTCTGCAGAAACCCTTCACACCGTCCATGCTGGCGTGCACAGTGCGGCAAGTACTGGATGGGAAAAGCCAGCCCTGAGCAGCGCGGCTGAGTACTGCGGGCAATCATGCAGTTTTTATGGTCTGCAGGTGGCACAAGTAGTGCTTTTCACATAGGAAGCCTCCGGGCAACCCGTTTGTGTGGGTAAATCCTTGATATACACGAGGCGCAGGAGTAAACTATACCTGTTTTGCGGCTCTTAAAATTGTGTGGTGGCTGTTTACGGCAAAACCGAGAGGATGCGCCGAAGAACTTTTTCTGGTCGAAAGAGGCACTGTCTAAGCCGGTGATTGCGCATGTTTTCGGCTTTTCGAGAAGGTTTACCGGCTGTGACGAAGTTCGAGGTCACCTAAGGCGGGGAAGGAGAGTGGCGATGAACAACCTGTTACCCAAGGCTGATTACAGGTATCCACAGACTATCGTAGTGTTCTCCCTCATCATCGCCATTATCTTGATTGGGTTAACCCCATGAGACTGCGACTGAATAAGACCGTGGCTGTGTCAATTCTAGCCGTGGCAGTGATCTTCTGCCTGGATTTGCTAACACCATTAGGCATGGGGGAATGGGTGCTCTATCTGATTCCCTTGATCGTTCTGTCGCGGCGGTCGCGGCCAGTAGGAATTGTCATCTACACCGCATTGATTGCGTTGCTGATGGTGCTGGGGTTCTTCTTCTCTCCCTCCGTGTTTCCGAGAGAGTTCACCTTGACCACCCGTGCTATTGGTTTCGGCACCCTCTTGGTCACCGCGGTCCTGTTGCTTCAACGGCAGCGGGCGGAAACAGCTTTGCGCAAAAGTGAAGAGCGGTTCCGGGGGATTCTTGAGAATGCCGAGATCGGCGTCTACCGGACGACACCCGACGGCCAGATTCTCGTGGCCAATCCAGCGCTGGTGAAGATGCTCGGGTATTCCGACTCTAAGGAACTCGCGCAGGTGTGTGTGACGTGGGATTCGGTGTGCCCAGAAGGGTTTAGCCGTGACGAGTTTCTGCGCCGGATGGAGCAAGATGCGCGAGTGATGGGATTGGACTCGGCGTGGAAGCGCAAAGACGGCACGGTACTATTCGCCCATGAAAACGCTTGGGTTATTCGTGATGAGCATGGAAACATCCAGTATTACGAAGGCACGTTGGAGGATATCACTGATCGCAAAACCGCGGAAGAATCGCTAGCCGCGGAGCGCAAACTTCTGCGCGGTCTGATAGATAATCTGCCCGACCGCATCTACGTCAAAGACCGGCACTGCCACTATCTCGTCGACAACATCGCCCACACCCAATTCCTTGGTGCGTCCACCCCGGACGAGGCGGTGGGAAAATCAATCGCGGATTTTGTGTCACCGGCACGAGCTGAGCAGTATGACGCAGTGGATCGACGGGTAATTGAATCGGGCCAGCCGTTGCTTAACATCGAGGAAATCGTTACACAATCCGATGGCACGCGCCGGTGGTCATTGACGACCAAAGTGCCCCTGCACGATGCGGACGGCAAAGTCATCGGCATTGTGGGGATCAGCCACGACATTACCAAGCGCAAGGAGACGGAGTTGTTTGTGGCCCAGCAACGCTCCCTGCTGGATGCCTTGATGGACAACATCCCCGACATGATCTATTTCAAGGACACAGCCAGCCGCTTCACCCAGATCAACCGGGCACAAGTGAACCGATTTGGCTTGAGCGATCCTGCTCAATTGGTTGGCAAGACGGACTTTGATTACTTCAGCGAGGAGTGCGCTAGTCAAACATTCGCGGATGAGCAGGAAATCATGCGGAGCGGACAGCCGATCATTGCTAAAGAAGAGAAGGAAACATGGCTGGACGGGCGTGAAACATGGGTATCTACCACCAAAATGCCATTGCGTGATGGGCAGGGTCGGATCATCGGCACGTTCGGCATTTCTCGCGATATTACCGATCACCGACGCGCTGAGGAACAACTGCGTGTGCAGTTGTCGGCACTGCAAGCCGCAGCCAACGCCATTTTCATAATGGATGCGCAAGAGCAGATCCTTTGGGCCAACGCGGCATTCACCGCGATGACCGGGTACACCCTTGAAGAAGCGATCGGGCGCCGTCCGGTCTTCCTCGTCGAAGAAACAACCACGACGGATATTCTTGCGAATATTCAGAAGACCATCATGCAGGGCGAAGTATGGCACGGTGAACTGATGAATCGGCGCAAAAATGGCATGGAGTTCCCCGGTGACCTGACTATAACCCCAGTGCGGGACGAGTACGGCGTACTCACGCACTTCGTTGGCATCATGCAGGACATTAGCGAGCAGCATCATTTGCAGGAACAACTCTTGCATTCCCAGAAAATGGAAGCCGTGGGCAGGCTCGCCGGCGGCGTGGCGCACGATTTCAACAATATTCTCACCGCCGTCTTGGGGTACAGCGAACTATTGCTGCAGCGATTCCCTCCGTCCGACCCCATTCACCATCATGCCGAGGAGATCCGCAAGTCGGCAGAACGCGCCGCGTCGTTGACCCAACAACTGCTGGCGTTCAGCCGCCGCCAACCCATTCAGCCGCGCGTGCTTAACCTTAATGAGCTGGTGGCGGACTTAAACAAGATGCTTCGCCGTGTTGTCGGTGAGAACATCCGCATGGTTACCGTCTGCAGCCCCGACTTGGGCCACGTGCGGGCTGATGACGGCCAACTCCAGCAGATCATTATGAACTTGGTGGTTAACGCCCGCGATGCCATGCCGGATGGCGGCGCGCTGACTATCCAGACGGCCAACGTCCAGCTCGACAAAATGTACGTTCGATCTTATCCTGACGTGGCGCCGGGTGATTATGTGATGTTGGCGATCAGCGACACCGGCATGGGTATGATGCCTAAGGTCAAAGAGCATCTATTCGAGCCGTTCTTCACCACAAAAGGCGTTGGCGGAGGCACCGGGCTTGGATTGGCCACGTGCTATGGCATCGTCAAGCAAAGTGGCGGTCACATCAACGTCTACAGCGAACCGGGGCAGGGCACGGTTTTCAGGATCTACTTGCCACGCGTCATGGCCACGGTGGAGACGGCCCCACGGCACAGCCCGCCAGTCGAGATCCCTCGGGGTACCGAGACGATCTTCGTCGTCGAGGACGAACCAGAGGTGCGCGCGCTGGCCGTGCTGGTATTGCGCGAACTTGGCTACGACGTGCTCGAAGCCCCAAATGGCGAACAAGCGTTACAGTTGGTTGGCGCGGACCAGAAGCCGCTTCATCTGCTGGTGACCGACGTGGTGATGCCGCGGATGGGCGGCTGGCGTCTGGCCGAAGCATTGGCCAGCCAGCATCCAGAAACGAGAGTGTTGTTCATCTCTGGTTATCCCGATGAAAACATCGCCCATCATGGCACGCTTCCGATGAATATCGCTTTTCTCGCCAAACCGTTCACGCCGTCTGCGCTGGCCCGGCGCGTCCGCGAGGTGCTCGACAGCGGAACCGCAAACTCTCTTGCTGCTGCTGCGACCACCGACCATTGATGCTCGGACAGCGCATTCGGGCTCTGTGAGCGATACTTCCAAATGCCCGACCACTTGACGGCCGGACCTAGCGCTGGTTGCAGGCGAAACTCTCCACCAGTTCATCCGGCGAGCAGGTGGCCGTGCCGATCTTGCCAACGACAATGCCCGCCGCGTGGTTGGAGATCTCGGCTGCCTTGATGGCGTTCGCGCCAGCCGTCAGTGCCAGCACCAGTGTTGCAATCGCTGTGTCGCCCGCGCCCGACACGTCGAATACTTCCTGAGCCACCGTTGCGATATGGTGCGGTTTCTCGCCTTTGCGGAATAGGCACATGCCGTGTTCGCCGAGGGTAACCAGCAAATTGCGCGGCCTCCATTGTTTTAAAAGAATCTGGCCAACGTGGAGCAGCGGTTTGTCGTGCAAGACATCGTCAATCGGTTCCGCGTACGGCACTCGGGCCGCTGCGAACGCTTCCATGCGGTTTGGCGTGACTGCGGTCAATCCAGAGAATTTCAACAGATGTCGCGCATTCGGGTCGGCGGCGGTGATCTTGTGTTGCTGGCGGGCGAGTCGTTGCATGGTGTCAAGCCGTTGCTGCGAGAGCACACCTTTGCCGTAGTCTTCAAAGATCACAGCGTCCACACTCGACAAGTCCGTGGCAAAATGATCGAGCAGTTGATGCGCAACCGCTACGGACAATGGTGCCGTGCTTTCACGGTCGATCCTTGCGATCTGCTGGCGATGAGCAACGACGCGGATCTTCATCGTGGTCGGACGGCTAGCATCCGCCAGTAGCCCGTCGGCGTTGATCCCTTGTTGCTGGAGTAATCGGCGCAGTTCGCGGCTGGGTCCGTCAGCGCCCGTGACGCCCAGCATCCGCACGTTAGCGCCAAGTGCCCTCAGGTTGCGCGCCACGTTGGCGGCACCGCCGGGGAAAGAGGACTCGCGCACGACCTCGACGATCGGCACGGGAGCCTCGGGCGAAATGCGTGACACCTTGCCCCAAATGAACTGGTCGAGCATCACGTCGCCGATGACGAGAATGGTCTGCTGCGGGAACCGATCCAGAATCTGTTTTACACGGTGATGATAACTCATGACAGTTTCTCCAAGACGGCCGCCGCCCAGAGTGGGATCATCAACTCGTGACGACCGATGATGTAATAGCCGCGCCCACCTTTCGCAGTGGGGCGGCGCACAACATTCTCCGTGGGCCGATAGTGACGAATCATGTCGAAGTTAACTGTGGTGAAATGCTCGATGGTGTGACCGAGGTTGCGGGCAATGGTCAAAGCCTTGAGGAAGACTTCGGGCATGATGACCGCCGAACCGATGTTTATCACGAGGCCACCCTCGATTTTCGCGACCACGGCAGCAAGTTTCTGGAAGTCGAGGTAGCTCGCCTCGCCTAGCACCGCTCCATCAGTCGTCGGATGCTGGTGGATGATGTCCGTGCCGACTGCGATGTGGACGGTGACTGGAATATTGCTAACGACACCTTGGTGAAGGATGCTGAGTTCTTTGTTCGGGAATTTGCCGGTGAGGATGGCTTGGCCAAGCGCGCGTCCAGCGCCGATGCCTTGCTGCACGCCCTCGGCCAGCGCCCGGTTCATCAGCCGTCCGGTCTCGTCGGCCATGCCGAAGCTGCCGTCGTCGAGTCCATGTTGCACGTCTTCGCTGGTTTGCCCGGTGAGCGCCAGTTCGAAATCGTGAATCGCGCCTGCGCCATTGAATGCCACTGCCGAGATGACGCCACGTTCCATTAAATGGACGAAAATCGGTGTCAGGCCACACTTAATGGGGTGAGCGCCCATCATGACCAGGACGGGATGTTGGTTATGCACCGCCGCCCCCGTGGCATCAACCACGGCGCGGAAATCGTTACCAACGAGTATCCTAGGCAATGAATCGAGGAACTCGGCGAAACTGCCGCCTTTCTTCCATATGCGCGCCAGTTGGTCACGATGGACTTTGTTTTCACGTTCCCGCAACGGATAGGTGCGGATACTTCGGAAATCGAGGGGAGGGAAATCCATGTCAATCCTTGTACACAGTTGGCGGTGGAACATCACGCGCGGGTATGTGCCTCGTGGCCGCCGCGATGGCCGCGTTGGTCCCGGTATTGGACGTTTCGATCTTGTTCAGCACGAGCCGCGCGCTGCCAATCGTCATCTGGCTCACTACCTGCAACGGCAGGTGTCGATCGTCATCGCTGACCCAAAACCACATGCGGCCTTTGTTGTGGGCAACGATCTTCAGCGTCGGTTTCGGTTCCAACCGCAATGCCTCGACTTTACCTAGAGGCTTCACGAAGATTGTTACGCGCTGGTCGGGCGTGATGGTGACGTTGAAGTTGGTGGCGCCCGCGTTAAAGAAGAAGGCTTGCTCGGCGTCCAGCAGCAACGGCTGCGTGCGCACGTAGTACAGCGATGAGATTATGTCCTGGACAGATTGCTCCAGCAGAACGGTTTTTTCGGTGCCCTTGGTTGCGTTGCGGATGATGGCGCGCCGGTTCTGATAATCGTAGATGAACTCGTCGTCGTGCCTGCCGCTGCCTTCGCGCCGCACCTCTTTGTATTTGCGGCTGAATAGCCCCTCGACGTCCAGCCAGCTTTCAACCGTGTTGTTTACGGGAAACAATACTTCTCCCAGGCCGGTCGTCCTCAAGAGCGCGACCAAATGATAGCAATCGTGTCCATCCATAGGTTCAATGTTGCGCACTTCCAGTGAAGCCCGTCCCACAGGAAACGGCCCCCAGTAAACCTGGTAAGTCAGCTTCTCGCCAACAGAGAATGGGAATGTCGCGGCACCGGCACAAACCGCCACCCCGCTGCTCGTCAAAAGGCCGACCACTAGGAGGAATCGTTTCATGATGTGAGGGACACCCACAGTATAGGAATGCGTTCAATCTCTTTCAACGAAAAACCCCGCCACATGGCCTGCTCGCCATCTTCTGGACAATGGCGGAAAGAGCACAAAAAGACGGTGAAAAGCGTTGACGGAGTACGGAGTTTCATGCTAATAGCAGCGCAGCTTTCTATGTAAGGAGGACGTGTTGGAATTATGAGTACAACTAGTAGCCGCGTTCTGAGAAGCCTTGCCATCTCCATTGCCGTCGTATTGGTACTTGGCGGTTGCGCGACGGCGAACAAATCTGAACCTGCCGCGACAGGTGGTGCGACAGGCCCAGTGACCTCTAGCCAGTTCCTGAAAGGATTGGAGGTCGCCGAGCGGCCGGAGCTGGAGCCGGACTGGGGACCGTTCGTGAAACGTAATTACCCATCGTGGCGGAAACATTACTGGGTTGATCGCGGCCAGTGGGGCAATCGCGGGTACATCGTGGGCCAACCGCCGACGCCGCAACAGCTTTCGGTGGAAGAACAGCCATTGCCGCCCGCCACAGGGATCGCGATGCCCCCGGTTATTGTGCCCAGCGAGATGCCCCAAGTGGAGACGCCCGCAAGGCCGAAGACCTACAAGGTCAAGAAAGGCGACTGTCTATGGAAGATCGCCGGCAAGGTGTATGGGAACCCATTCAAATGGGGCCGTGTCTACCGTGCTAACAAAGCCAAGATCAAGAATCCGAACCGGATTTACCCGGGTCAGGTGCTGGCGATTCCGTGGGATTGAAGACGGACAAGAGTGGCACTTGCGGTTTTCGCGGTCATGCCTTGTTATTTCCGCGGACGCGGTGCTGAATAAAACTAACCGATGCCCAGCGAAACCCTGCATTTTGCCAACGCTCGCCAAGCCCAGGCCTTTTACGCGAACGAGCCGAAGAATCTTCGTCTTCTCGAAGACCTGTTGAACCTCAAGGTCACCGCGCGTGAAGACTGGATCAACCTCGAAGGCGAAGCGCCCAACTTGGAGAGAGGCAAACTGCTGTTTGTCGAACTGGAACGCGCCGCCAGCCATGGCGGGACCATTCGCCGACAGGAATTCAGCCAAGCCGTCAGCGCGGTGTCGCGCGGCGAACGGCCCTTGCTGGGCGAGTTAAGTAAGGCGCGCGTCGAGGTCTCCTCGCGCAAGCGACCCGTTGCGCCCAAGACGCACGGCCAGAAACGCTATATCGAGGCGATCCGCAACAACGACATCGTCATCGGCATCGGCCCCGCGGGCACGGGCAAGACCTATCTGGCCATGGCGATGGCTGTCCACGCGCTGCGCCAGCAACAGGTGGCTCGCCTTATTCTCTGCCGGCCCGCTGTCGAAGCCGGCGAGGCACTTGGGTTCTTACCCGGTACGCTCGAAGAGAAAGTCACGCCGTACTTGCGTCCGCTGTACGATGCGCTCTACGACATGATGGATCCCGACGAAATCCAGCAGAACATTGAACGCGGCGTCATCGAAATCGCGCCCCTGGCCTACATGCGTGGTCGTACGCTCAACCACGCGTTTGTCGTACTCGACGAAGCCCAGAACGCAACCAGCGAGCAGATGCTGATGTTTCTTACTCGCATGGGTTTTGACTCGAAGGTCGTCGTTACCGGCGACATCACGCAGGTGGACCTGCCCGGCCATAAGGTCTCGGGGCTGATCGAGATACAGGAAGTTCTGCGGGGGATTCCCGGGCTGGAGTTCGTCTACTTTGACGAGAACGATGTCGTGCGGCATGAACTCGTCCAGAAAATCATCGGCGCCTACAACCGATTCAAGGAAGCGCGGGAACGGCGTCGGCGCGAACAGTCGCAGCCGACCAACGGCAACAGTCACCCTGCGTAATGCGTGTCACCATCTGCAATCAGCAACGGCGCTGGAAGGTCAACACCCGACTCCTCAGACAAATCGCCGCGCGCGCCCTGGCGCTTGTTGGCGCGACGGAGGACTGCCTTAACATCGTCCTAGTGGACGACGCTGCAGTGTCGCGTCTCAATGAAAAGTTCCATCACCGCGAGGGTCCTACGGACATTTTGACGTTCGATTACGGGGCGGGCGAGGTGACCGGCGAACTTGTCATCTCTGTCGAACACGCTGTCGCACAGGCCAAACGTTTCCGCTCGACACCATCCCATGAACTGGCGCTCTACACCATCCATGGCGTTCTCCATTTGCACGGCCACGATGACTTGTCGCCGCGGCCGCGCGCCCGCATGCGCGCGGCCGAGCGCCGCCTGCTTGTCCGACTCGAGGCCGAATACCCGATGCACTCTTTACTGTTCGCATGCCGCCCTTCCAAGGCACGTCGGGCATCTGAAGATGTTTGATATATCAAACATGGTGTCTGCAAATTGCAAACAATATGCCGTGGGAGGATAGGGCCGCGGTTGACAGAAGATAGGACGGCAACTACGATGGCGCGGTCATGAAAGAGTGGTTGAAGGCGCTGCGAAAATCGTTTTTTGCGGGCTTAATGGTGGTGGTTCCGGTGGCAGCATCGGTATTGATTCTGTTATGGTTGTTCACGTGGATCACCGATTTCCTGTTGCCTGAAGCTTTGCGGCAACATTTCCTCACGCCATTGTACCGGATCACCGTGGCGATGCTCTTTGTCGTGTTCACCACGTTCGTTGGCTGGATAACGCGGATGGTGGCCGGCAGACAACTGATTGCAATGACCGAATCGTTTATCAAACACGTGCCGCTGCTCAACAAAACATACGGGTTCATGAAAGACGTCAGCCAGACGGTGCTTTCAGGTAAGAAAACGATGTTTCAACGCGTGGTGCTGGTTGAGTTCCCGCGGCCCGGCATCTATTCGATCGGCTTTGTCACCGGTGTAACCGAAGGCGAAGCGCAGAAAAAAACCAAAGAGGCAGTCATCAACGTGTTTGTGCCAACCACGCCTAATCCTACCAGCGGTTTTCTTTTGCTGGTGCCACAGCAGCAGCTCATTGATCTGGATATGACCGTGGCCGAAGGCCTTAAGATGGTTATCTCCGGCGGCAAAGTCGTCCCTCCTTACTCGACCGGGATGCAACAGCCGCTCGCACCGCTGTGAACCCATGGACACGGAACGCGCTGAAGCCATAGTGCTGCGCAATCGATCTGTCACGGAATCCAGCCTGATAGTGACGTGGTTCACACGCGAATTCGGCAAATTAAAAACACTCGCCAAAGGCGCACGTCGTCCGAAAAGCCCGTTTCGCAGCAAGCTTGATCTGTTTTACCGGAATGAGATTGTTTTCCTCCGCAGCCGGCGCGGCGACTTACACCTGCTCCACGATTGCTTTTTGGAACACCCGCACGCCAAGCTCCGCGACACCGTGGAAGTCTTGACCGCCGGCTCCTACGCCGGCGAACTTGTGGAACTGGCCACCGCGATGGAAGACCCGAACCTGAAGATATTCGACCTCTTGTCAGTTACGCTCGACGCACTCGAAACGACACGTGGACGCGCCAGCGTGTTGATCTGGTTTGAACTTCAGTTGCTAACAGCCGCCGGTTGGGCGCCAAAGTGGGAGGTGCGCAGTGCTGTTAGTAGACTGCTTGATTCTTTTGCCGCGACGAGCATCGAAGGCGCGCGGCGTGTGCGGTTCAACAAAAAGCAGGTTCAGGACGCGCGAACGGCACTATGGTTGTTCTGGGATGAGCACATAGGCAAAACACCGCGCTCGCGCAAGCCACTCATCGAAACTCTGATTCGGTGAGTTGCAGTTGCGGAGCGCTCAGTGCTCCACGCCCGTTATGCCTTGCGTGGCGGCGGGCAAATGCCATTGGGCGAGTTGCGGACAAACTCGATAAACTCGCGCGCTTCGGCAGTCTTGAACGCGCCATCCTTCGACGCTTCTTTCAACGCTTGCGTGCCATTCAACCCTGATAGGTAGAACAGCTTGAAAAGCTGTTTCAACTCCGCCAACGCAGCGGCAGGGATCTTCGCGCGGCGAAGACCTACAAGATTGAGCGCGTGGACCTCGTTGCGTTCGGCCGCGAGCGTAAATGGCGGCACGTCCATCGACACGCGGGCGTTACCCGAAAACATCGCCAGCCGGCCGACATGCGTGAATTGGTGAATCACCACGCCGCCCGAAATGAACGCCTGGTCGCCAACATGCACGTGGCCTGCAAGCAGCGCGCAGTTGCAGATGATGACATTGTTGCCGATGACGCAATTGTGCCCGACATGCGAGACGCCCATCAGAAAACAATCATTGCCGATGACCGTCGCGCTCTCCGGCTCTGTCCCGCGGTGCACCGTGCAATACTCGCGGAAGATGTTGCGGTCGCCGATCTTCAGATAACTGCGGCAGTTGCGGTCGAACTTCAAATCCTGTGGCTCGTGTCCGATGACCGCCCCCATGTGGATTTGATTGTCGTGTCCGATTTCGGTGTGGCCCGTGATGTACGCGTTGGCCCAGACTTTCGTCCCCGCGCCAATCTTCACGTGCTCGTCAATGATCACATTAGATCCGACCTCGACGGTCGAGTCGAGTTCAGCCTTCGGACTCACCCCGATGGCTTTCGGGGCTGTTGGATGGATAGGCATGCCCGGTACTATAGCAGTTCTGCTGTGAATGTGGGAACGACATTTTGCTCCGCATGTCTCGCAGACTCGGCTTTGTCGTGACGGTAGTCGAATAACGCTTGGTTTATTGGGCAGGTAATTCCTCCGTCGCTACCAACTGCGTGTCCAAATGCTCAAGCTCTAGTTGACGTTCCATCCAAGCTCTCTGCGCCGCCGGATTGTCCTTGATCGCCTTTTCAATCGCTAAACTCTGGCGATATGCGGCGGCTTGCGCAACCATCGTCCATTGGGCATTGAGTCCGAGCTTCTCGATTTCTGCTCGGATGTGATTAAGATCAACGCGGAAGAATTCTTTGCGGTGGTTGACTTTGTTCACCTGCATCATGACGAAATGATCATGAAGTCGGCTTTCGAGCTTTGGAGCGTCTTCGCTGCGAATCATCGCATGAACGTCGAACTCGAAAGGAACACCGGAGCCACCGAGTTCATCGATTCTGTCTTGCGGAATGAGCCTCCTCGTCAGGCCGATCTTGAAGACGTTTTCTCCGAACGAACCGACGTTCGAGATGATGTAAACATGACCGAGCTTTGTCTGCTGGGCCATTGAAAGCGCTCGCTGCTTCTTTTCCTCCGCATTCTTTAACTTCTCGGCGAGTTCTTGGAGTTGCTGCTCGTACTTGGCCTTCTGCTCTGCGGTCGCCATCTGCACTTGTTGCTGCGCTTTCTGCTTGCCAGCCCATCAGAAAACACTCACCTACAATTAGCGCGAAAGTGTAGAGTGACCGAGATTCCTCGACAAGCTCGGAATGACAATGGCGGCACGCCCTACCAACACCGTGAACCCTGAACCGTGAATTAATACTGCGGCACGCTCGGGTCAATGCGTTTGGCCCAGGCGCTAATCCCCCCGGAGAGGTTCTTGAGTTTTGTGTAGCCCTGTGAGCGCAGAAACTTGAGGGCGCGCATTGAGCGGCCACCGTAGTGGCAGTGAAGGATAATGAGTTTGTCCTTCGGCAATTCCTTGAAGCGTTGCGGGAGATTGGGCAGGGGAATAAACCCTGTGCCTTCGATCTTGCAGATTGTGCGCTCATCAGGGTTGCGGACGTCCACAAAGATAAAATCTTCTTTGCGGTCGCGCATCGCTTTGACTTGTTCAACAGCGATGTCGTCAGGGCCGAGACCGGTCTCTTGTTTCTCCGCCGTAGTCTCGCCGTGACCGAGGCCGCAGAATTGGTCGTAGTTGGTCAGCCTGGTGATGGTGGGGTTCTTGCCGCAGAGTGGGCAATCGGGGTCACGCGGGATCCTGATCTCCTTGAAGGTCATCTCGAGCGCATTAACCCGCAACAGACGGCCCATGAGCGGCGTACCTTTGCCGATGATCAGTTTGATTGCCTCGTTGGCCTGGATGTTGCCGATGATGCCGCAAATCACACCGAGCACGCCGGCTTCGGCACAACTCGGCACTTTGCCCGGTGGCGGGGGTTCGGGATACCAACAGCGATAGCAGGGCCCGCCAAGATGCGGTGCGAACACGCTGGCCATACCTTCAAATCGGTAGATTGAGCCGTACACGTTCGGTTTCTTGAGCATGACGCAGGCATCATTGACGAGGTAACGGGTCGGGAAATTGTCGGTGCCGTCGACAACGAGATCGTAGTCCTTGATGATTTCGATGGCATTCTCGCTGGTGAGTCGCGTTTCGTGGGCAACGAATCTTACGTGCGGATTGATCGCGTTGATTTTTTCCCCGGCGCTCTGGAGTTTCTGTTTGCCGATATCGGTGGTGAAATGGATGACTTGGCGCTGGAGGTTCGTGAGGTCCACCGCATCGAAGTCAACGATGCCGATTGTGCCAACGCCCGCGGCGCTGAGGTAGAGGGCGAGAGGAGAACCTAATCCGCCGGAGCCGATGAGAAGGACCTTCGCAGCTTTGATTCGTTCCTGTCCTTCAACCCCGACTTCAGGAAGAATAAGATGGCGCGAGTAGCGCTTGATCTCCTCATTGGTCAATTTTGCACGGTTGGTGACGACAGATTCCATGATGTCGCACCATAGTCTAGTGCATTTATGGCCAATTGCAACCGGCTCGTGGCGAAAAAGAATGGCATGCCGAGCTGAAACTTCGAGAGGAAAGCTGGTGGAGATGAGGGGATTTGAACCCCTGACCTCCTCGTTGCGAACGAGGCGCTCTCCCAACTGAGCTACATCCCCACGGCGGAACGGACATTCCCAGAAAAACCCACTTAAGTCAAGCGTCCGGGCACAGTCTGGGAGGGGTTGGCATGCCGATTGCTCAATTGAATAACCATGAAAACGAGTATGAAGAGACACGCGCGTCATAATATGCACACGCTGGCGGAGCTAATCACAACGGTCAGCCGATTGGCTCATAATCAACGCCTCGGCGCTTACATCGTAGCCGATATGATCAATTCGCGGTTAGTGAAGGTCGATGGGGCCTTTCACGGCAAGCAGATTGTGATTCGCTGATGTCGCCCTGCATTGACCAATAAGGTGTCACTTTTTGGCGCATTCGTATCGGAATGAGTCAAAAATGGCACCTTGGCTATTTTTCCCCAAAACACCGGCTTTAGGAAATTTCCGGTCCTTCCCGCGGTTCCTTCAAGAGCTTTGCATGCAGCTCTTTACAGCGTCGGGTTTTCGGTTTTCGCGTGGTATCGTTGCTCGAACAGGTGTCGGTTCAAGGCATTGAGGTAGGCTAAAGCACTCGCCTCGATGATGTCAGTGCTGCTCCCTTTGCCCGTAACGATGCGTTCCGCACGCCCCTTCTCTTTGCCGAACTGGACGCGGACACTGACTTCGCCAACAGCGTCTTTGCCGCGTGTGACGCTGGCGACGCTGTAGTCCACAAGACTGCCCTTGACCTTGGTGATCCGGTCGATGGTTTTTAGCATCGCGTCGATTGGACCGTCACCTGTACCGGTGTTGGCAACAGGTCCCTTCTTGCCGGTACGGACAAGCCGCACGCTGGCAGTCGGAACGTCGCCGGTCACGACACTGAGGTAGTTCAAACCCCACACTTGGGGCACTTCTGCAAACTTGCCTTCGACGAGGGCGCGAACATCTTCATCGTAAACCGACTTTTTCTTGTCGGCAAGTGTCTTGACCTGTTCGGTGATGTTGCGGATTTCATCATCGCTTAGCTTATAACCCATCTCCTCGAGTTTGGATCGAGCGGCGTGATGGCCCATGTGTTTGCCCCAGGTCAACTCACTGGTGCGGCCCACGTCCTCTGCGCGCATAATCTCGTAAGTCGCTCGATTTTGGAGAATACCGTGCTGATGAATGCCCGCTTCGTGGGCGAACGAGTTGTCACCGACGATGGCCTTGTTGCGTTGCACAACCATGCCCGTCAACCTCGAGACGAGACGGCTGGCCGGATAGAGTTGATGGGTGTCGACGCCGGTAACAAGCCCGTTGAGGACGTCGGTGCGCATCTTCAATGCCATGACAACCTCTTCGAGCGACGTATTGCCGGCGCGTTCACCGAGGCCGTTGATGGCGCATTCGATTTGACGTGCGCCGGCCTTCACCGCAGCCAGCGAATTGGCGACAGCGAGGCCGAGATCGTTGTGGCAGTGAACGGAGAAAACCACCCCGGGCACTTTCACTCGCTCAACGAGAAAAGTGATCAACCCGGCGAATTCATCTGGAATTGCGTAGCCTACGGTGTCGGGGATGTTAAGCGTCGTCGCACCAGCCTCGGCGCAAGCCGTGTACAATTCGACGAGATAGTTCCTATCCGCGCGCGTCGTATCCTGTGCGGAATACTCGACATCGCTGGTGAACTGGCACGCCAACTTCACGGCCTCGACTGACCGCTCGATATTCTGCTCGCGCGTCATCTTAAGCATGTTGTGAAGATGAATATCGCTGCCGGAGCTGAACGTGTGGATTCTCCGTTTCTTTGCCGGTGCCAGTGCTTCGCTCGCGCGTACGATATCCTTCTCAACGGTGCGTGCCAAAGCGGCAATGCACGGACCTCGAATCTCTGCAGCGATGGCTTTTACCGCCTCGAAATCGCCATCACTGGCAATGGGGAAACCCGCTTCGATGATATCCACCCGAAGCCGCGCCAATTGCCGCGCCACCTCGAGTTTCTCGCGGATGTTCATGGATGCGCCGGGACATTGCTCGCCGTCGCGTAACGTCGTGTCGAAAATCAAGATATGTTCGCTCATATTCGTTTCCTTTGTAACGCAACCGCCGAAATGGGCAAACAAAAAACCCACACCGACGGTCGCGTCGGAGTGGGTTTCAGCTTCGTTTCGATAGACCTCAGCCCACTGGCCCCGACGCGAGCCGGAGCAGTCGCAACGCCAACAGCAGGTTAAGATTCTTATTCATTACGCGCATAAACTAACAGCGGACAAATGGGAAGTCAAGCCCGCACCCAAAACCGCTCAGTGCTTTCGGCGATGTAGTTCCAGCCAGTAAAAACCGCCAATAACGACGCTATGAGTGATCTTTCCCGTGCGAATCATGTCGGGCACTTCCGCGAGCGGGACAAGCCGGACTACGATGTCCTCCGTGTGATCGAGCCTTAACGCGGCCACGCGCCGGCAGTTCGTCGCCAGCACGTAATGCTGAAGATTGTTTTGGATCGCGGGATTCGGATGCACGGTACCGAGTCGCAGTACTTCGCCGGCCTCGTGACCCGTTTCCTCCAGTAACTCGCGGCGTGCGCATTGTTCAGGCGTTTCGCCGACATCCATCAGTCCGCCCGGCGTCTCCAAATGTATCGAACGAGTGCCATGCCGCCATTGCTCGACCATCACTACCTTATTGTCGGGCGTCAACGGGATGATATTGACCCAGTTCGGGCTCTCAACGACAAACATGTCATGCGGCCGCCCGGTGCGCGGATTGATAGTTACATCCTTGCGCACCTTGAAGATGCGACAGTCAAGGACTTGCTCCGAACTCGTGATCTGCCATGGTTGGACCACCACAGACCGTCACTTTCCTGCTTTCTTCAACAGGGCATCGAGCGACTTCTGGAACTGGCCGGCGGGCCGGTATCCGCTGATTTCGCCGAACTTCTTCCCGCTGTCATCGAGAAACACAATGTGTGGACAACCGCGCGTGCCGAATTGCTTTGCCAGCTCCCCATTCCTCTTGCTCTCCTCCGGATTGGTCTTCACTGTCACGAAATTCTTCATCAGCGTCTCCTGAACGGTCTTGTCGGAGTAGGTGTCGCGGTCGAGTTTCTTACACCAGCCGCACCAATCGGTACAAACATCCACCGTAACCAGTTTTTTGCCCTTCTTCGCCTTTTCCAACGCGGTGTCGTAGCTGGTCTCCCAATTCATGGCAGCCGCACACACACGGTGATCAGCACAGTTGCCACGATCAATGCGGATCGCTTCATTGGTTACTTCCTCAGATTCATGCCTTGCTTGTTCGATTTATTTCCTGGTTTCGGACTGCGGTTCGATCCATTTCCCGTGCGCTTTGATAAGCGCGACCAGTTCGTCCACCGCCTGCTCTTCGGGAATGTGTTGTTTAACCTGTTTCTTCCCGACCCACAACGAGATCATGCCCGGCGCCGTACCTACGTATCCAAAATCAGCGTCGGCCATCTCACCCGGGCCGTTGACAATGCAGCCCATCACTGCGATTTTAACACCTTTTAGATGGGACGTGCGGGATTTAATTCGCGCCAGGACCGCTTGCAGGTCGAATTGCGTTCGTCCGCAGCTCGGACAGGTCACGTAATCGGTCTTGAACGATCGGGCCCCTGTGGCCTGCAGAATGTTGTGCGCCAATTTTATTGCTGTCAGCAGATCGTTCTCGCCGGTGATCTCCACCGCGTCGCCAATACCATCACACAACAGCGCACCGATATTGGTGCTCGCCGCCAGCAAAGCATCCTTCACCGCCGGATGTCCAGACACGCCACGAATGCGGTCGCGAAGCAGGATCGGCGTGCCAAGGTTGCGCTCAGCGAGCTTCGCTGCCAGAATTCGGTACGCGCCAACCACGTCGAGACCGTCGGCTCGTCTGACGGCCACCATGGGCGAGCGGTCGGGACATTTCGCCAGCGTGTCAGCCAATTTTCCGCAGACATCCACGAAATGCTCCGGCGAATCGGCCTCGACATCGAACTGAACGGTATGCCCGCGCGCAGCGCGAAGTAAGCTGTTCGCTTCTGTACTCATGGCAAAGGGGACGTTCAGCATCTCGAACAGTTCCGGTCTCGACAAAAGCGTCTCTTCCACGGCTACGGATGGAACTTGGACCGCAATCGGAATGGAGACCTTCTTCAAGCTCAGTGATAAACGAAGCGCGGCAAGTAGGTCGAGGTCGGCTTCGGATCCGACATTGAACTGGAGAATCTCCGCAAAGGTGTGAGGCTCGGCAGTGGTGATGCGCTGAATCTGATCAGTAGTGGTGTTAAACGGCACACGCGCTACGACGCGCGGCGGATGCTCACCGCCGATGCACAACTTTCCTACGGATGTTTCTCGTGTGGAGCGAGATGTGTACGTGAATGGGTCGCGTTTTTCGGTCACAGGTAGAGACGCTCGCGTCGCCAGTCTTCCAGTCTTCTGGCGTTCCCAAAGCGTGTTGTACTTGCGGACCAATTCCTGGCAGACGGGAATCTCATGGATGCTATCTTCGGTCAGCGAGACACGGACGGTGTCGCCGAGGCCATCTTCAAGGAGGGCACCGATGCCGATTGCCGACTTGATGCGGCCATCCTCGCCTTCACCAGCTTCCGTGACGCCAAGATGCAGCGGGTAATTCCAGTCCGGGCCTTCTTTATTCATCCGCGCGACCAGCAACCGATAGGCGGCGATCATCACCTTTGGATTACTGGCCTTCATCGAAAGAATGATGCTGTGATAGTTGTGACGGCGGCAAATACGGAGGAATTCCAGCGCGCTCTCGACCATGCCGAGTGGCGTATCACCGTAGCGGTTCATGATCCGGTCGGACAGCGAGCCGTGGTTGGTGCCGATTCTCATCGCACGGTCGAGTTCCTTGCACCGCAGCACCAACGGTGTGAACGCCTCTTCCAACCGTGCCAACTCCTCCTCATACTGGTCGTCGGTGTACTCGCGGACGGAAAACTTCTTGCGGTCGGCGTAGTTGCCGGGGTTGATCCGCACCTTCTCGCACCACAACGCCGCTTCCATTGCCGCAGCGGGGACAAAATGGATATCGGCGACGACCGGCGTGTTGAAACCGCGCCGGCGCAGTTCGGCAACGATGTTCTTTAGGTTCTTCGCGTCGTTGATGCTCGGGGCAGTCAGCCGCAGAATCTCGCAGCCGGCTTCGAGGATCGGGATCGCCTCGCGCACGCACGTCTCGGTGTTCATTGTGTCGGAGGTCAGCATCGTCTGGACGCGGATAGGATTGTCGCCCCCGACGCCGACGGAGCCAACCGTCACTTCGCGAGTAAGTCGCCGCTGCCAAAAAAATGGATTCACGCAGTAGTTCATGGCCGAGGTAGCGATGCGGGTTCGCTGGTTTGCGTTTTCAGTTTGGTTGGGAAGAACCGTTGAAAATCGTAAAACGTCACATACAGCATGAAAGTGATGATCAAGACGGCAAAGGCTGTCTGGGTGGCGTTTACCAGCCGGGCATTGAGCGGTTTGCGTCGCACCTGCTCAATGGCCGCAAACAGGATGTGGCCGCCATCCAGAACCGGAACCGGGAGCAAGTTCAACACGGCGAGGTTGACATTCAGCACCACAGCTAGCCATAACCCGGCTCGCACTCCACCAAAAGCAATCATTGCCCAGAGTCCGCCTATGATGCCTACGGGACCGCTGAGGTCGTTCAGTCCGACCCCCGTCTCCTTATGGTGGATGAGAGCTTTTGCTGTGTACCCCATCATCTGCAACGATTCCCAAATCTGATCTAGCGGCGTCGGCCCGGGGCGAACGACTTCATCACCCAAGCGCACGCCCATCTGCCCACGTTTTGCTTTCTGTTCGAGAACCTGCGGTGTCACCTTCACGGTCAAGGGCTGGCCGTGCCGCAACACTTTGACCTCCGTCAGTTGATCCGTTCGGCTGCCGATAATCCCCCGCAGTTGATCTGCACTCCAGATTGGCACGCCCTCCACCGCCAGGAATCTGTCTCCGGCCTGTAACCCGGCCTGTTCCGCTGGCGATCCCGGGATGATCCGTTGGGCGAACGGGCGACTCTCGGGATAGAGACTCACCATCTTCGCGCCGCCATGTTCGTCAGCCTCGATTTCCAGCAGGCACTGGTACGGTTTGACGTCGCGCTCCAACGTGATGGTGATATTCGGTTCGTGGCTATTGACCACTTCACCCCGGATTTCCGTCCAGCGCTTGACGGTACGACCATTGATTGCCACCACACGGTCGCCGGGTCGAATGCCGGCATGTTCTTCGGGGCTGCCAGGATCCACCCAGCCAACCACCGTGGAATTGCTCGGCATCGGCATCCCAACGCCCCAGACAACGAAGGCGATCAGGAATGCAAGCACCAGATTCATCATGGGACCACAGAACGCCACCAAGCTCTTCGACTTCGGCGAGGCTGGGGGTAGTTCCTCGGGTTTGCTCTCGGTTTTGCCCTCGATCATCTCCATCGGCGCCATTTGCGGCAGGGAGACATAGCCACCGAATGGAATCCATGACACGCGATACTCGGTACCGTTCCGCTCCCACTTCCAGATTGCCGGGCCAAACCCAATAGAGAGCCGTTCTATCTTCATCCCGCGCCGCTTGGCCATGAGGAAATGACCTAACTCGTGGATTAAGATTGTCAGCCCAAAGAAGAACATCACCAGCAGGCCGGGATAGACATAAGTACCGGTGATCTCCGTCAAAATCTCAAACGACACGCTCAGCTTCCTTTCTTGCCCATTGATCGACCTGCAATATAACATCCAATGTCGGCTCCGCAACCCACACGCTTCCCACAGGCACCGGCCTCCGTGCTTGTGATTCCCCGCCGACTTTGTGCACTTGCATCACGCGTTCGACCGTTTCAAAAATCTGCGTGAATCTGATCTGTCCATCGACGAACCGCGCCACGGCGACTTCGTTCGCGGCATTGAACACCGCGGGCATCGTCCCGCCCGCGCGCCCCGCCTCGCGCGCCAGCCGCAACGATGGGAACCGTTCGTAGTCGGGGTTCTCGAACGTCAGCGTGCCGATCCTGGCCAGATCGGTCACCGGCATCGAGTTCGGCAACCTTCGCGGCCCGACCAGCGCATACTGAATGGGATGCCGCATGTCCGGGATGCTCAATTGCGCAAGAATCGAACCGTCGCGGAACTCGACCATCGAATGAATGATACTCTGCGGATGAATCACCACGTCCATGCGGTCAATATCCACGTCGAACAACCACCGCGCCTCGATCATCTCCAGCCCTTTGTTGAACAACGTGGCCGAGTCGATGGTGATCTTCTGGCCCATGTTCCAACTCGGATGCTTTAGCGCCTCCGCGACCGTGATCTTCTCGAAGTCCGCGCGTGGCGTCTGACGAAACGGCCCGCCTGAAGCCGTCAGGATCAATCGTTTCACGTCTTCGGGATCGCGTCCTTCCAAGCACTGGAAAATCGCGCTGTGCTCGCTGTCCACGGGCAACACCTTGACGCCGTGCTTGCGCGCCTCGCTCATCACCAACCCACCCGCCATCACGAGAATTTCCTTCGACGCCACGGCCAGGTCCTTACCGGCGCGGACCGCCGCCAACGCCGGTTCCAATCCTGCCGTGCCGACAATCGCGACCAGCACGATGTCCGCCTCCGGCATCGTGGCCAGTTCGACCAGTCCGCGTTCGCCTGCAACCACGCTCGTGGGTAGGGCGCGACCGCCGGGCGCGCCGAGCCTCCGCTTCAACTCATCCGCCTTGTCGTGATGAGTCATGCAGACGGCCTTCGGCTTGAACTGTCGGATGGCTTGTTCCATGCCATCCACGTTCTCTCGCGACGCCATGCCAATGATGCGGATGTGTTTTGGCAGATCGGTTGCCACCTTCTGTGTGCTCATGCCGATGGAGCCAGTGGCGCCAAGCAGGACTATGTTTTTTGGTTTCATCCTCGCAGCATCAACCTCATATAAACATACAACAGGGGCGCGGTGAACAACAGGCTGTCGATCAGGTCCAGCGCGCCACCGTGACCGGGCAGCCACGTACTGGAATCCTTCACGCCCGCCTCGCGTTTGATAAGCGATTCGGCCAGGTCCCCGACGCCCGCTGCCGCGCCGAGCAACAAGCCGAGCGCCAACGAATCCCCAACGTGCAATCCCTCGGGGACGAGTTTATCGCGCAGGAGATGCATGCAGAGAAAACTACCTCCTACTGCAAACACGATACCGCCTGCCGTCCCTTCCCAAGTCTTCTTCGGACTGATCCGCGGGATCATCTTGTGGCGGCCGAGTATCATACCGGTCAAATACGCGCCGATGTCGGTAAACTTCGTCACCACCACCAAGTACATCACCCAGTACCGGCCGTTTGGCGTGGCGAAATTGATCCGCGTGGCGAAATTGAAGAGCCATGCCACGTACACCAGCCCGAATAACGTCACGGCCATCGTCTCAATGCCTTGCGGGTTCGTTTTCTGCGGGAACTGACGCACAAACACCCCGAACGCGAACACCACGAGGATGACGATGTCGAAGTCGTACGACAACGCCGTGAAATCTGATGACGACCGGAACCGTTGCAGACCGAACACAAACCAGCTTCCCGAAACCAACGCGACCGCGCCGATCACTCCCCAGACCTTGAAAGTCCGCAACCCCTTGACCTCGCAGATCGTGTAGAACTCCCACAACGCCCGCGCGATCACCACGCTCATAAACACGTACAACACCGTCGGCGGCAGCAAGAAGATAATCGCCAACATAGCCGCAAACAGGACGACGGAACTGATCAGTCGCCAGCGAAAGCCGGACCGTGCTTCTGGCAACGTGTGCGTCTCTGTGGTTTGCGGCGTTGCGTTCACTTGTCCACCGCCGCATGCACGCGACCGAACCGACGCTGCCGGTTACCGTAGTCGTCCAAGGCTTTCAGGTACTCCGCCTTGCGGAAATCAGGCCACAACGTTTCGGTCACGTAGATCTCTGCGTACGAAATCTGCCACAGCAGGAAATTGCTCACCCGTAGTTCACCGCTCGTGCGAATCAGTAGATCCGGGTCCGGTATTCCCGCGGTGTACAGATGATCACTGACGCATTTCTCATTAACATCGGCCACGTCAATCTGGCCCGTCTTGATCTCGCGGGCGATCTCGCGGACAGCGTCCACAATCTCCGCCCGACCGCCGTAGCTCAATGCCAGCACCAGCATAAGTCCCGTGTTGTCCTGTAGCGTGGCAATCGCCTTGTCCAACTGTTGTCGCGCGCTGGTGGGCAATTCGTGCAACCGTCCGATGGCCGCCAGCCGCACGTTGTTCTTGTCCAATTCTACGAGTTCCTTCTGCAGGTAAAACCCCAGCAACTGCATCAGCGCAGTAACCTCGACCTTGGGTCGCGCCCAGTTCTCGCTGGAGAACGCAAACAGTGTCAGATACTTGATGCCGAGTTTGCTCGAAACCCGCACGGTCTCGCGCACGCTCTCCATACCCATGCGGTGCCCCTCAATCCGGGGTAACCCGCGCTGTCGCGCCCAGCGTCCGTTGCCATCCATGATGATCGCCACGTGCTTCGGCAGGTTGTTTACCTGTTGTGTCATTTGTTGTAGCCGCGAATTTCACTCCGAATTCTTCGGGGTGAGTTCACGGCAATCCGCGTTCTGTCTCCGCGAAAATGTTTCGCGGCTACAAAGCCTACAAGAAAAACGTCTCCTCGCGTTCGGTGCCGACCTGCACAGTGTGGCCTGCATTGTTACCGCCATGATAGCGGACCACCACGCCGGCTTGCGCTGTCAAAACGTCGATGATCTTACCTTTGCCCTCGTCTCCCCAGTGAGCGCCTACGAGAATCGTTGTTGCCATGCCGGAAGCTGACGATACCTGACCAATTCGCAACTGGCAAGAAACAACAGCGGTCTTGTAACGATCTGTATTTCCACCGTACGTCTATAAGGCGCGAACCATCAAGAGGAGATAACTGGTATGAAGATCAGCTTTTTTGGGTTGGGGATTATCGGCAGTATTTGGGTAGACAATCTGCATCGTGACGGATACGAAGTGCGCGGCTGGAATCGCACGCCAAAACGCCTACCATTCTTCACGTCCGACATCCGCGCAGCGGCGAAAGACACAGAGATTATCATCGTTGTTGTGGCAGATCCGCCGGCGGTGCAAGACATCCTAGACAAGATTCTGCCGTTGCTGCACACGGGTCAGGTGCTGGTTCAATCGAGCACGATCTCACCGGAAGCCACGCTGGATTTTGCGCGACAAGTGCAAAAGACCGGCGCAGCATTTCTGGAAGCGCCGTTCATGGGCAGCAAACCGGCTGCCGAACAACGCAAGATGGTTTTCTACGTCGGTGGCGACGAGAAAACGCAGGAGATAGCGCGTCCGGTTCTGGAACGGCTGTCGAGCGCCATTCTGCACATTGGCCCACTAGGCAGTGCGTCCGCGTTGAAACTGGCCATGAACGTCAACATTGCGCTGGTCATGCAAGGGTTGAGCGAAAGTCTCACATTCGCCCGGGCTGCTGGCATTTCCGATGACACCTACTTTGCGGCTCTGAAACTGAACGTTTCGCATTCTGGTGTCGCCACATTGAAGGAGGCGAAATTGCGGAACCGCGACTTCTCACCGCAGTTCTTCCTCAAGCACATGGCGAAAGACCTGCGGCTGGCTTTGGAAGCGGCGGGCGACTTGAAGTTATCGCAGGCGCAGAATATCATGCGAGTGTACGAGGAAGGCCTAAAATGCGGCTGGGGCGACGAGGATTTTACAGTTCTTGTGCGCCTGTTAGATAAAGCGGACATGAGATGAACGCTTTGACTTGTTATGTGCCGGTCTTTTACGCCGAAGAATTCGGGGGCTGACCGCGCTCAATCTGCGGCGGATGAGAGACAAGTTCATCCCATTGTCAAAGTGGCCTCAAGGCTGCAAATCGGGGTTGATTGCGGCGGGGGATTGCCGTATAAACTTTCCACGTTATGAGGCATACCCTATCAGTTTTGGTGGAGAACAAGTTTGGCGTGCTGGCGCGAATCGCCGGCCTGTTCAGCGGTCGCGGTTTCAACATCGACACGCTGAACGTCGCGCCGACACAGGACCCGACCACATCGCGCATGACAATAGTTGTCAAGGGCGACGACGCCATGCTCGAACAGATTACCAAACAACTCAACAAGCTCATCAACGTCATTAAGGTGCAGGATTTCCGCGATGGCGAGTATGTTGACCGCGAACTTGCGCTGGTCAAGGTCAATGCCGACACGAAGGCGCGTTCGGAAATAATGCAGATTTGCGACATCTTTCGCGCCAAGATCGTTGACGTTCAGCACAAGGCTGTCATGGTCGAAATCACGGGCAGCGAGAGCAAGGTCGCCGCGTTTCTGGATTTGATGGAGCCGTTTGGCATCCGCGATCTTACCCGCACGGGCAAGGTGGCGATGCCCCGCAAGTGACGCCGCGAGAGGATCCGGTGTGGAGGCGCTTCTGTGAAGCGCCGCATTTGTTAAGGAATTGACGGCCCGCGTTTCGCAGAAGCGCGGCTACAATGGATGACGGCCGGCTATGCACTTGACCTGCGGGCGCTCCGGCGATACGGTTTGTGCCCGTTTCAATCTAATAAGGAGATAACAACATGGCTATTATTGATTTTGGCGGTACTAAAGAAAGAGTCGTCACGCGCAAGGAATTCCCTATCGCGAAAGCTCGCCGGATCCTGAAGAACGAAGTCATCGCCGTGATCGGCTACGGCGTCCAAGGTCCGGCGCAATCCCTCAATATGAAGGACAACGGCTTCAACGTCATCATCGGCCAGGCACCCGGGTTCAAGCGCGACTGGGACCGCGCCGTCAGAGACGGCTGGGTGCCCGGCAAGACCCTCTTCGACATTGAGACGGCAGTCAAAAAAAGTACGATTATCCAGATGCTCGTATCAGACGCTGCACAACGAACGATTTGGCCGTCGATCAAGAAGCACCTGAAAAAAGGCGATGCGGTGTATTTCTCGCACGGTTTCTCCATCGTGTACAAGAAACAGACTGGCGTTATTCCGCCTAAGAACGTGGATGTGATCATGGTCGCGCCGAAAGGTTCGGGCACGTCGGTCCGCCGCAATTTCCTCTCCGGCGCGGGCATCAACTCCAGTTACGCGGTCGGTCAGGATTACACGGGTTGTGCCAAGGAACGTTGCCTTGCCATCGGCATCGCCATTGGCTCGGGTTACCTATTCCCGACCACGTTCCAGCAGGAAGTTTACAGCGATTTAACCGGCGAACGCGGTATCTTAATGGGCTGTTTGGCGGGTGTGATGGAAGCGCAATACGACACGCTCCGCAAACATGGTCATTCACCGAGCGAAGCGTTCAATGAGACCGTCGAGGAACTGACTCAGAGTTTGATCCGGCTTGTGGACGAGAACGGCATGGACTGGATGTACTCCAACTGCTCCGCCACGGCGCAACGCGGCGCGTTAGACTGGAAACCACGGTTCCGCAAGGCTGTGTTGCCGCTGTTCGATCGGCTCTACAAGTCCGTGAAATCCGGCAAGGAAACCGCCCGTGTCATCTCGGCTTGCAGCGGAAAGAACTATCAGAAACGTTTGGCGAAGGAACTAGGCGTCATTCGCAACTCCGAGATGTGGCGGGCCGGTGCCGCCGTTCGCGCGCTCCGTCCCAGGGAAAAAGCCAAAGTTGTTACCAAGGACACCAAAGGCGTCGGCGGCCGCAAAGCCTGAGACTGAAGCAGGACGGTTAACAGAAACAATTCGATCCGGCTGTCTGCCACTCGCGGATAGCCGGTTTTCTTTTTCTGAGCCAGAATGATTCTATTGGTAACGGTGGTGAGGCTTCTCTTCAGAATACAATCACGGAGAAGACATTGAGGTCTTTAAGTCGATCGCGGCCTTTGAGGAACGACAGTTCGATGAGGAAGTCGATCTCGGAGACATTCCCGCCAAGTTGTTTGACGAGTTGGCAAGCGGCCATCGCCGTGCCACCCGTAGCCAGCAGATCGTCCACGATGATTACGTTGTCGCCCTTCTTGATAGCGTCCACGTGCATCTCGCTGGTTTCGCTGCCGTATTCCAGCGTATAGCTGGCGACGATGGTCTTCCACGGCAGTTTGCCTTTTTTGCGGATGGGGATCATGCCGACGCCGAGTTTATAGGCGACGGCACCGGCGAATATGAACCCGCGGGCGTCGATGCCGATGACGACATCCACCTTCTTGTCTTTGTGGCGGCAGGCAATGGCATCAACAGCTTGATGGAAAAGTTTACCGTCCTGCAAAATCGGGGTGATATCCTTGAATAGGACACCCTTGATGGGGAAATCGGGCACATCGCGGATTGCGGATTTAAGTTGTTCGTGCATAGTGCACTCCTTTTACAGAAGGCCAGCGCCGAAGGAAAGTCCGAATCTCAGTTCTTGCCGCTGGAGCCGGGTCGGTCGTGCTTCTCGATGGTCCGGCGGAGCTTGGTCAGTGCGATGTTTTGAATCTGTCGGATGCGCTCGCGAGTCACCTTGAATTTCGCGCCCACTTCCTCGAGCGTCTTCGGTTTGTTACCGTCCAAGCCGAACCGCATCGTGAGAATCTGCGCCTCGCGCGGCTCCAAGTCCTTGATGATCTCACGGAGTTCGTCACGCATCACCTTCTCGCGGAGTATTTCGAACGGGGTGGCGGCGTTCTCGTCACCAACGATCTCGCTAAATTCGGTACTGTCCTCATCGCTGATCGGCGCGTCGAGGCTGGCAGTACGAATACTGATCGTGCGGAGCTGGGCGACTTTGGTGCGCGGTATGTTCAGCGCCATGCCCAATTCCTGGTCGGTCGGCTCGCGTCCGAGCCGTTCGCTGAGGGCGAGACTGGCTCGCTTCATCTTGCTGATTTTGTCGACGAGATGCACCGGAAGGCGAATGGTCTTGGATTGGTTGGCCAAGGCGCGTTTGATAGATTGTTTGATCCACCAGGCGGCGTAGGTGGATAATTTAGCGCCTTTCTTGGGGTCAAACCGCTCGACCGCCTTCATCAGGCCAATGTTGCCTTCGCTGATCAGATCAAGCAGAGGCAGGCCGAAGTTCGAGTAATCGTGCGCGATCTTGACGACAAGGCGCAGATTGGCCCTGATCATCTGAGCGCGTGCCTTCTTGTCGCCCTTCTTGATACGCGCCGCCAGTTTGATCTCATCCTTCGGGGTTAGCAGTTTGGTCTGCCCGATCTCCCGCAGGTAGATCTTGATCCCGTTGTCGCCTTCTCTCTCGCGATTGTATTCGCGTTGGAATGCCATAGCTTGGGCCTCGAACGAATCACCACTCTCCATTGGCGCGGCGAAGGTAGTCGGAGGGGTGTATTGACGCAAGAAAATTTCTCTGGGCGTCAAGCAGGCCGTGGCCGGAGTTGAAACGCGGCGCAGGCGTACCGCAGACGTACCGGCACTCAATCGTAGGCTTGTCAAGGAGTTGACCGCCAGACTGAAACTGAACTGGCTGCCCGTAGGTCGCGGCAACTTAAAGAATACCGTCGGCCCTGAAGACGTTTTCAACTACGCCTACACGGTGTTCCATGTCGGCGGTTACCAGCCCTGCCAGAAATGGCTCAAAGACCGCAAGGGTCGCGCGCTGAGCTACGATGACATGCAGCACTACCGGAAGATCGTTGTCGCTCTCGCCGAAACCATCCGTGTCATGGCAGAGATCGACGCCGTAATCCCGGCTTGGCCGCTGAAATAGGGCTTCTCACGGGCATTTCGTGTAGGTGCGCCAAAACCTCCGTAAGTACCTTATAATCTGCCGCTCAGTTCTTATCGGACACCGCTCAGCAGGTCGCGGACGACACACTTCCGAAAGGAGACGTTTCGAGCTAACTGTTCCGCCATATTGGCGAGTGATGGCAAAAAAAGGGGGGCGGACTTTGCGAGTCCGCCCCCCCCACTGTCACAACTGTTTTTCTTTACTTCAGTGTTGCCTGTGCGGCGGCTAGACGCGCGATGGGTACGCGGTATGGCGAGCAGCTGACGTAGTTGAGGCCCGTGCGGTGGCAGAATTCCACCGAGGCGGGATCGCCGCCTTGTTCGCCGCAGATGCCGATCTTGAGGTCCTTGCGGGTCTTGCGTCCCTTCTGGACGGACATCTCGATCAACTGGCCCACGCCATCCTGATCGATGGTCTGGAATGGATCGGATGAGAGAATCTTTTTCTTCAGGTACTCCTCCATAAACCCGCCGATGTCGTCGCGGCTGAATCCGAAACCCATCTGGGTCAGGTCATTCGTGCCAAAGCTGAAGAACTCCGCGTCTTGCGCCATGCGATCCGCCAGCAACGCCGCACGCGGAATCTCGATCATGGTGCCGTAAGGGACCGTGAGGTTCTTCACACCGGTACGCTGTTTGACTTCGGCGAGGGCTTTGTCGAACAGCACCTTTTGATCTTTCAGCTCAGCCACGTCGCAGGTGACAGGGATCATGACTTCGGGCCTGGCTTTCTTGCCGGCCTTGATCAGTTCCGCCGCCGCTTCGAAGATGGCGCGCAGTTGCATCTCGGTAATCTCCGGGTAGGTGATGCCAAGGCGCACGCCGCGATGGCCCATCATTGGGTTGGACTCGTGTAGCGAATCGCCACGCCTCTGAACGTCTTCAAGTGAAATGCCGAGACTGGACGCGAGTTCGCGTTGCTTCTCCTCGCTTTTCGGTACGAACTCGTGCAACGGCGGGTCGAGCAGGCGAATGGTAACGGGCAGTCCTTCCATCGCCTCCAGCGTGCCTTTGATGGAGGCCTTGACAAACGGAAACAATTCATCGAGGGACTTCCTGCGTTCGTTGAGCGTCTTGCTGAGGATCATCTTACGCAGGATGAAAAGTGGCTTGTCGCTGCCTTCGCCGTAGAACATGTGCTCGGTGCGGAACAAGCCGATACCTTCGGCGCCGAACAAGCGGGCCCGGCGTGCATCCTCCGGTGTGTCCGCGTTGGTGCGCACACCGAGCCGGCGGTACTTGTCCACGATCTTCATGAACTTTTGGAACCGCGGGTTTTCCGAGGCGGAGATCATTGGCATCTCGCCGGTGTAGATGTATCCCCTAGTTCCGTTCAAGGAGATGAAGTCGCCTTCCTTAAATGTCCGGTTCTCTACGGTCATCTGCTTGGCGACAGCATCCACGCGCAACGCACTGGCGCCAACGATGCAGCATTTGCCCCAGCCGCGGGCGACGAGCGCCGCATGGCTGGTCATGCCGCCGCGGGCGGTCAGAATACCTTCGGCTGCGCGCATGCCTTCGACGTCCTCGGGGTTGGTCTCTTCGCGAACGAGTATGACTTTCTTGCCGTTCTTGGCCCATGCCACGGCAGCTTGGGCGGTGAAGACGATCTGGCCGCAGGCGCCACCAGGACCGGCCGGCAACCCTTTGGCCAGCACTTTGACCGACTTTTCACTGGCGGGATCAATAATCGGGTGCAACAGTTCATCGAGTTGAGCCGGTGAAAGACGCATCACAAATTCCTTCTCACTGATCAACTTCTCGGCAAGCATATCCATCGCCATATTGAGCGCGGCCGCGCCGGTGCGCTTGCCGACGCGGCACTGGAGCATGAACAGCTTGCCATCCTGAATGGTAAACTCAATGTCCTGCATGTCGCGGTAGTGCCGCTCCAGCGCATGCTGAATCTTGTCGAGTTGCTTGTACACCACGGGCATCGCGTGCTCCAACGACGGCAAATGCGCGTTGTGTTCGCTCTTGGTGGATTCGTTGAGCGGGTTGGGGGTGCGTATTCCGGCAACGACATCTTCGCCTTGGGCGTTCGATAGCCATTCGCCATAAAACTTGTTTTCGCCCGTTGCCGGGTTCCGTGTGAACGCCACGCCCGTCGCGGAGGTGTTGCCCATATTGCCGAACACCATGGACTGGACGGTCACTGCCGTACCCCATTCGTCCGGGATACCCTCGATGCGACGGTAGGAAATGGCGCGTTTGCCATTCCAGCTCTTGAAGACCGCGCCTATGCCGCCCCAAAGCTGTTCCAGCGGTTCATCGGGGAACTCGCGTCCCAGTACCTTTTTGACGCGTGCTTTGAACTGTTCGCAAAGATCCTTGAGGTCATCCGCCGACAAGTCGGTGTCTTTCTCGACGCCTCTGGCCTTCTTCATCTGCTGCATCATGCCGTCGAGTTGGACACGGATGCCCATGCCCTCAGCAGTCTCAATGCCTTCGGCCTTCTCCATGACGACGTCGGAGTACATCATGATCAAACGCCGGTAAGCGTCCCACACAAACCGCGCATTGTTGGTTTTGGCGATCAGGCCTGGGATCGTCTTGGTGCAAAGGCCGACGTTCAGTACGGTTTCCATCATGCCGGGCATCGAACGCCGCGCGCCCGACCGGCAGGAAACCAACAACGGGTTCGTTGGATCACCGAACTTCATGCCCATCACGCTCTCGACCTTCTGCAATGCCGTTTCGACTTGGCTCTTGAGCCCGGCGGGGAACTTCATGACGTTTTGGAAATACTCCACACAGCAATCGGTGGTGACCGTGAAGCCTGGCGGAACTGGCAACCCAATCTTGCACATCTCGGCAAGGTTCGCGCCTTTGCCGCCGAGCAGGTTCCTCATCTTCTCGTTACCATCAGCCTTGCCGGGACCAAAAAAATATACGTACTTAGACGCCTTCTTGACAGACTTCTTCGCATTCATTGCCATAAACCAACTTTCCTTCCAAAGGCTATTGTGTTTCTCGGACAGAGCGCGCGCCCTGCGAACCGGGGTGAAACAACGGGGGCGCAGCATAGCAAAACAACCCGCCCTGTCAACGCCGTTCGTGCTTATCTTGAGAGCCGGCGCCTGCATATTTGAGTGGACTTACCCGCTGCATTGTCTAAGCTTGAGAATATTATGGCAGAAGAAAAGAGACGTTGGATTAAATGGGTTATCGTTTTTGCCGTTGTCGGCGCGGTTGTCGGCGGCGGTTTGTGGTATTGGCGGAACGGCCGCGCAAGCGAAGCACAGTACCAAACGGCGGAGGTGGCCCGTGCCAAGTTGGTCCAGACGGTGACGGCCACCGGCCAACTCAATCCGGTGACCAATGTGACGGTCGGCAGCCAGATTTCAGGGATTGTTTCCCATCTGTACGCGGATTGGAATTCTGAGGTCACCAACGGGCAGATCGTCGCGCTAATTGACCCTGCTACATACAAAGCCAATGTCCAACAGTGTCAGAGTGACCTTGCTAACGCCAAGGCAACTTTGGAACTTGCACAGGTCAACGCCCGTCGCGCCAAGGAGTTGTTCGACGGCAAACTGATCCCGCAATCAGACTATGACACCTCCATCGCCACGCTGCACCAGGCGGAAGCGACTGTGCTAAACAAAGAGGCGGCAGTTACCAACTCCCAAGTCAATCTCGACCGGTGTACGATCGCCTCGCCGGTCGATGGCGTCGTCATTTCACGCAACGTGGACGTTGGGCAGACCGTTGCGGCCAGCTTGAGCGCGCCCACACTGTTTCAGATTGCGAACGACCTGACCAAAATGCAGATCGATGCCAATGTTGCTGAGGCCGACATCGGCGGCGTGGAGGTAAGTCAGAATGTGGACTTTACAGTGGACGCATTTCCAACTCGCACGTTCCACGGCAAAGTCGTGCAAATCCGTAACTCGCCCATCACCGTGCAAAATGTCGTCACCTATGACACCGTCATCGAAGTCAGCAATCCCGATCTAAAACTGCGGCCCGGTATGACGGCAAATGTTTCCATCCTCGTCGCGCAGCGGGATGATGCCCTTCAAATCCCCAATGCCGCGTTGCGATTCCGCCCCCCGGAAGCGGCGAAAGCGGTCTCGTCGTCCAAGTCGCCCGGTGCGGCCAGTGGCGTGGGGCGTTCCGGTGCCGGGCCCAGCGGAAAGCCGAAGGGCGGACGCACCCGCACGGTTTACGTTCTTAAGGACAACAAGCCGCAGCCGGTACAGATCAAGACCGGCATCACCGATGGCATTTCCACCGAGGTCATCGAAGGTTTGAAGGAAGGCGACAAGGTCGTGACGGGCACCACTGTTGCGTCGGCCGGCGCGGCGCAGTCCAGTAATCCGTTCAGCGGCGGCATGCGGTTCCGCTAGTCGATGTGGCGCCGGCCGCGAGCCAGCAGGAGCAACGTGACCAATACCGTCATCAAACTGGAAGACGTTCACAAGACCTACCATACCGGCGAGGTGGACGTACTTGCGGTGCGCGGCGTGTCACTGGAGATTGCCAAAGGCGAGTTCGTCGCGATCATGGGCGCAAGTGGTTCGGGTAAGTCCACCATGATGAACATCTTGGGTTGTCTCGACCGCCCAACCAGCGGCCGCTATTTTCTCGACGGCGTGGATGTATCCGACCTGAGCCGCGAGCAACTTGCTGATATCCGTAACCAGAAAATCGGATTCGTGTTCCAGGGTTTCAACCTGTTGTCGCGCACCACAGCGCTGGAGAACGTCGAACTACCCATGCTTTACTCTCACGATCATTTATTGTCGCATACAGCGCGAGAAAAGGCGATCCATGCATTGGAGATTGTCGGCTTGGCGGACCGTGCCGACCATCATCCGAGCCAGCTTTCAGGTGGTCAACAGCAGCGCGTCGCCGTCGCCCGTGCGCTGGTCAACCAGCCTGCGATGGTGTTGGCCGACGAGCCGACGGGCAATCTGGACAGCCGCACCAGCGTCGAGATTATGGGCGTCTTCCAGAAACTTAATGACGAAGGCATTACCATCGTCATGGTGACGCACGAACTTGATATCGCCAAATACACCAAGCGCAACGTCGTCATGCGTGACGGCCGCGTGGTGAGTGATACGCCCGTCGCAGCGCGCCTAAACGCCATGGACGAACTACGGCGTCTCGAGCGAGAACACCAAGCCGTGCAACTGACGCCATGATAAGGTTCTCCGCCACGCTGAGAATCGCCCTGCGGGCGCTGCGCCGCAACAAAATGCGGTCGGTGCTCACCACGCTCGGTATTATCATCGGTGTCGGTGCAGTCATCGCCACAGTGGGTATTGGCAACGGCGCCAAGGCGCAGATTGAGGCGCAGATCGCCAGCCTTGGCCAGAACGTGATCCTCGTCTTCTCCGGCAGTATTACCAGCAGCGGAGTACGCACGGGTTGGGGCAGCGCGGGCACGTTGACGCTTGATGACGTCAAAGGCATTTCCCGAGAGATTCCCGGCGTCATTGCCGTCAGCCCCGAAGTTCGGACCAGCGCGCAAGTCGCCTCCGGCAATCAGAACTGGTACACGCAGGTGCTGGGCGAGTCTCCGGAGTACTTCGACATTCGCCAATGGCCGCTGGTGGTGGGCGCGGTGTTTGGCGAACAGGACGTGCGCGGCGCAAACAAGGTCGCGATTATCGGCAAGACGGTGGCCAACCAGCTTTTCGGCGGCGATGACCCCATCGGCCAGATCATCCGTGTCCGACAGGTACCGTTCGTCGTTGTGGGGGTGCTAACGCCAAAAGGATTGTCGGTGATGGGCACTGATCAGGACGACGTCATCATCGTGCCTTACACCAGTGCCATGAAACGCCTGCTCCGCGTCACCAACTTGCGATCCATCAACGTCCAGACCGCTTCGGCCAACTTGCTGACTTCCGTCCAAAAGCAGATCGTGGATCTGCTCCGTGAACATCACCATATCGGGCCCGGGAAAGACGACGATTTCACCGTCCGCAACCAGCAGGAAATCGCCGAAATGGCCACCGCACAGTCGAAGACGATGACCATTCTTCTGGTCGCCATCGCCAGCGTTTCGTTGGTGGTCGGCGGCATCGGCATCATGAACATCATGCTGGTCAGCGTGACCGAGCGCACGCGCGAGATCGGCATCCGCATGGCCGTGGGCGCGCATGCGCGAGACATCCTCCTGCAGTTTCTTGCTGAGGCCGTTGCGCTCAGTTCTCTTGGCGGCATTGTCGGAATCTTGGCCGGCATCGGTACCTGCAAGCTGCTTCCTTTCTTGGCCATGTGGTTTCCCGTCATTCCAAACGTTCCCACGCTGATTTCCGCACCGTGGGCGATTATCGCATTTCTCTTCAGCGCGGCTGTGGGGGTGTTCTTCGGGTTCTATCCCGCCCGCAAGGCTGCGCAGCTTGATCCGATCGAGGCGCTCCGCTACGAGTAGCGCGTTGCCGCGATGCTCGACACCGTTGCAGCAATCTGGTAAGCAACTGCCGTCCTATGAAACTACGGGAACAACTTTTGGGCAAGGCGCGCCGCATTGTCGTCAAACTCGGCACCGGCCTGCTCACGGATGCGCAGAACCAGCTCGCGCAGGCGGAGATCGAGCGGTTGGTCGGGCAATTGGCGGCGTTACAGCGCGACGGACGCGAGGTGTTAGTCGTGTCGTCGGGCGCGATAGCGGCTGGGATGTCGGCGCTCGGGCTGGCAACGCGGCCGAAAGAGTTGGCGCAACTCCAGGCCTGTGCCGCGGTTGGCCAGTGCCGCCTGATGGCCATGTACGACGAGGCGTTTTCCAAGTTTAACATTCACGTTGCCCAAGTTCTACTGACGCACGACGATTTGCGGGATCGGACGCGACATCTGAACGCCCGTCATACACTCGACATGTTGCTGAGGCGTGGCGTGGTGCCGATTATTAATGAAAACGACACCGTTTCGGCGGATGAAATCAAGTTTGGCGACAACGACCGTCTGGGCGCGTTGACGGCAACGCTGGTCGATGCTGATCTGCTGGTCATCCTCTCGCATATCGAGGGGCTTTATGCTCGTAGGAGCGACATTTCTGTCGCGACCGGAACTGATCGCGGCAAGAATGCCGCTCCTACAGTGATTTTGGTCGTTTCCGAAATCACTCATGACATTGAGTCGTTGGCGGGCGGCACGGATCGCGGCACCAGCGTCGGTGGCATGAAATCAAAGCTCGCCGCCGCAAAAATCGCAATGCGCGCCGGGATTCCGATGGTGATTGCGAACGGCGAACAGCTCAACGTGCTGGCGGATTTGCTGGCCGGCAAGGAAGTCGGCACGGTTTTTCTGCCGGGCGCAGAAAAGTTGGCCGGTCGGAAACGGTGGATTGCGTTCTTCCAGCGAACTGCAGGCGCGCTGCAGGTGGACAACGGCGCGCGGGAGGCGTTGTGCGCCAGCGGCAAGAGTCTGCTCGCCAAAGGCGTCATAAATGCCGAAGGGGACTTCGTGGTAGGCGACGCGGTGAGCATCCAGGACAAGAACGGGGTTGAATTCGCGCGCGGATTGACGAAGGTTGCCAGCAACGAACTCAAAACCGCTGCTGGCGTGATCGTCCACCGCGATGATCTGGTGATTCTATGACGGTCCTGAATCAGCAAATGCGGCAGCTGACGGAACGGTCGCGCGACGCGGCGCGGGTGCTGGCCAAGCTTGATGCCGCCGCCAAGAATGCGTTGCTGTGCGCGATGGCTGACGGCATTGAACGGGCTGCCGTCCGCATCAAGGCCGCCAATGCGAAAGACGTTGCGGCCTCCAAAAAGGACGGATTGTCCGCTGCCATGCTCGAACGATTGACGCTCACGGACAAGCGCATTGCCGAGATGGCCCAAGGTATTCGGGAAGTCGCGGCGTTACCAGACCCTGTCGGTAAGACGATCAGCGAGTGGACACGTCCCAACGGCATTCGTATCCGGAAAGTGCGCGTGCCAATCGGCGTCATCCTCATCATCTACGAGTCGCGCCCCAATGTCACCGCCGACGCCGCGTGTCTTTGTTTCAAGACCGGTAACGCGGTGATTCTGCGCGGCGGTTCGGAGGCGATCCACTCCAACCTCGCTATTGCCGAGGCGATGAATGTCCCCGTCTTGCCGCCGTGCAGCGTCACTGTCGTGCCAACGACTGACCGCGCTGCTGTGGACGAATTGCTCAAGCTAGACGAGTTCATCAATCTCTGCATCCCTCGCGGCGGCGAAGGACTGATTCGCGCCGTGGCAGAAAAGTCGCGTATTCCGGTGATCAAACACTACAAGGGCGTCTGCCATGTTTATGTGGATCATGACGCCGACCTCGACATGGCGGAGAAAATCGTCATCAACGCCAAGTGTCAGCGTCCCGGCGTCTGCAACGCCATCGAAACGTTGCTGGTGGATGAGAAGATCGTCGACAAGTTCTTGCCGCGCATCGCCAAGGCGTTGGCAGAGAAAAAAGTCGAACTGCGAGGTGATGTCGCAACGCGTCAGCGTGTGCCGGCGGCGAAACCAGCGACCGAAGACGACTGGTACGCGGAATATCTCGACCTGATTCTTGCTGTGCGCGTCGTCAACGGAGTAGGGGAGGCGATTGACCACATCGCCAAGTACGGCAGCAACCACAGCGATGCCATCGTGACGAAGAACAAAGCCACCGCTGACCGGTTCCTCCGCGAGGTGGATAGTTCGAGCGTGTTCTGGAACGCGTCAACCCGGCTCGCCGACGGCGGCCAGTATGGTTTCGGCGCTGAGATCGGCATCTCGACTGATAAACTCCATGCCCGCGGTCCGATGGGGCTGGAAGAATTGACCAGCTACAAGTTTGTGGTCGTTGGTGACGGTCAGTTGCGCGAATGACCTCAAATCCGACAGCGCGTTCACCTGCCGAACGCGCGCACACTGTGCGCGCCGCCATGCCTCCGGGCGGTTTGTTCGCCGGTATGACGTGGCGCATCTCGCCTTCCGCATTCCCTCTTCCATCCTCGCTCATCGCCCAGCTTGAGGCGCTCGGCCCGCAATTGCTGGCGTTTTACCGCGCGTGCAACGTGATGTACCGTCACAGTGTTCAGGGCAAACTGCCGCGTTGGCTCGCGGATTACCTCGACGTAGGCAAACCAAAGGAATTGGTCGAGTTATCCCGGTGCGACCGATTCGAAAACGCGGTGCCGAGCGTGATACGTCCTGATGTCATCCTTGGCAACGATTATTTTTTCATTACGGAACTGGACTCGGTACCGGGCGGAATCGGTCTGACAGGTTGGCTGGGCAAGACTTACGGCGGGTTGGGTGATGACGTTGTCGGTGGACAATTTGGGATGATGGAGGGTTTTGCAGCCGCAATGGAGGTGGAGAAGAAGTCGTTCACAGTCGTTGTCTCCGAGGAAGCCGCGACATACCGGCCGGAGATGGAGTGGTTGGGACAGCAGATTGGATTCGGTGTGTTGCGACCGGAGGAACTAACGGATTTTTCGAACATTCGTACGTTGTACCGTTTCTTTGAATTGTTCGATCTGTCGAACATCCCCAACGCGCCCGCGTTGATGGAAGCCGCGGCGCGCGGCGACGTGGTTGTGACGCCGCCGTTCAAGCCACAGCTTGAGGAGAAAATGCTGTTCGCGTTCCTATGGATGGAGCAGCTCCAGCCGTTCTGGCGTGACCAACTTGGCGAGAAACCGCTGGATCAACTCAAGCAGGTGTTTCCGTATACTTGGATTGTCGATCCTACACCGCTGACGCCGCAGGCGGTGATCCCCGGACTCGGCATTCATGATTGGCGCGAGATGGCGAAGTTTTCGCAGAAAAAGCGTGAATTGGTTCTGAAAATTTCCGGTTTTCACAAAGAAGCATGGGGCAGCCGTGGCGTGTACGTTGGACACGACTTGTCGTCAGGGAAGTGGGCGGAGGCAATCGAGCGCGCACTGGCATCGTTTCCGCAGCATCCGTTCGTTCTCCAGAGATTCGAGAAATCGCGATTGGTTGACGCGGAGTACTTTGATTTCGATGCGAACGCGGTGCAGACGTTCAAAGGCCGCGTGCGACTGTGTCCGTACTATTTCGTCGTCAACGACACAACCAAGCTGGGCGGAATTCTCGCCACGATTTGTCCTGCCGACAAAAAACTCCTGCACGGAATGCCCAACGCGGTACTGGCGCCATGTCGCTCGGAAGGGCTTGGCGCAAGCCTGTGATCAAGTTGCCAGACGCATTCCTAATCGGCTTGACACGCACACCGTTAGTTCCTAGTCTGCAATAAACTTGGGCGGAGTTGTGGCATTTGTCTTTTGCTTCTGACTTTGTCCCATTTAACCATGTTAGGCCACTCGAATGGGTACACTACAAGAGCAACTCTCGAAGTTACCACTGGGGCTGAAGATTGCCGTTGCATATTTGCTCTTCGCTGGCGCTTCGTCGTTCTTGTTCCCTCTGTTTGGCCTCGGTCCGAATTATGCGGAGTTCGATGCTAAGTCCACAGCGTACAAAGTGAGTGTTTACACTCAATCGGCCATCGTGGATGGCCTTTTTGTGGTCGCTGGCATAGGCTTGTTCTATCGGCGCTCATGGGCACGCAAGCTAGCTCTGATCATTCTAGTTGTGAGCACTGTCTATGGCGCGTACGAGTTCGCATGGGGGGTTGCACACGGTAGGCCGAGTTCAACGCTCGTTTTGATTGGGTTCGTTGTCGTCGGCGCATGGAACGCGATATGGTTTTCTCTTGTTTATCGAAGGTCATCGGCGCAGTGTTTGTCTTGAACACCGGCCTAACCATTCGGTTCAGCCAACCGTTGCCCGCTTCGCGGCCAACGGTGCCTGACCTCCGACGTTGGGCGACGAGATCGAACGTGCCGAGAAACCGGAGACAAAGATGACTCTCGGATTTGGGCTGGTGATGATGCTCGCGTGTGCTGCATTTTTCTATCACGCCGGTGAGGAGGAGCATTCTTCGGGCATCTTGCTCGCTGCGGTCAGCATCGGGCTGTGGCTCGTCGCCGGTTACTTCTTGGCGTTCGAATGGCTCGGCTGCTTTCTTGTTCAAGTCGGCTTGTTTGCTGTTCTCACGGTTTGGAACACGATGAGGGAGAAGATCAAAAAGTGATTCGACGATCTATTATCCATTCAGTGCAGCGAACGCGGACTGGCGCCCGCGCCGCTGGCTTCTATCGTTAGGCAACGTATGCGCGCGCAACATCTCAAGGTCATCTCGCTGTTGAGTGTCGTGTTTTGGGCGGCTTTGCTGATTCACATCTATTGGATGTTTGCTCAACCCCTGCCTGATGATGACCGTATCCGCCAATTCGCAGAGCGTTATCGTATCACGTCTTCCTTAGAGCTTTTTGTTATTGTCGCAGTTGGCATCACCTTCTCTTTGTTAAGCTGGCTTCGTCGCGCTGGTTGGGCTGCGCTTGTTGTAGCATGTCTAGCTGCTTTCACTTTTTGGCGAATGTATTTACAGGGCTTGCCTTACTTTTTTCGCCCGCCGTTGGGTGACGGCACCTTTGAGCGAGCGTTTGCCGTGTGGTGGCGTTTGCATTCACCGATGCTTGCCTGGCACATTGTCAAAGCTGTGCTACTCATACTTTCGGCGGTAACTTGGACGTTCGTTTATGTGCGATTATCAAGAGAACAGAAAGTTCACGTGGTCTAACAACCCGGTCAGCCAGCCGCGACCTGCTGCCAGCTCGTGGTAGCTTAGCTTGATAGTTAGGCCCGGCTAGAGCGACTTCCCGAAGTCGCGGCAGTTCGAAAACCAGACTATTGCAAATGCGGGCGGGTTTCGCTAGCATCGCAACCCTTATGAAAAGACTTATCCTGCTTTCCGCGTTGTTGGTCGCTTGGGTTGGCGTGGCACGAACTTGGGCCGCGGTTGATCCTGCTGATCAGTTTCTCAATGCGTATTTGTTGGTGCAAGAAGGCGATGCCGCCGAGCGGCAATCCGCGTGGACCAATGCCAACGCCAAATACACCGCGGCTCTGAGTATTCTGAGCGAGATCAGTACGAACAATCCCGACTGGAACCCGCACATCATCGAGTTCCGCACCAAATACTGTGTTGATCATCTTAACAGCTTGAAAGACAAACCGGTTGCGCCCGCGCCCGCGCCGGGAGCTCCGACGCCAACTCCTGTGCCTACGCCTGCGCCGGTTACAGCAGCGCCCGCCCCTACACCAGCGCCAACGCCTGCGATAGTCACGCCACAGGTGACGTCGAAACCGACGCCCGCCGGAGCGGCAGTCACTCCATCCGCAGAGATGGAGCGGGTCCAGCGTCTGACGGGCGAATTGCAGCGTGCACAGGACAAGATCCGCGAGCTTGAAGCCGCGCGTACCGATTTGAAGTCAAAACTCGACGAGGCGCTCGCCAAACCAGCGCCGGTCGCGCCGGTTCCGGTGCCAGTTGTGGCCGCGCTTGATACGCGTGTTGCCGACTTGACGAAGCAAAACCAGGAACTCAGTACTCAACTGGCCACGGCGCTGGCGCAGACTGCTCACCTGAAAGAGAAACTCCAGGCTGCTGAAACGCCCGTGACGGCCGTCACGCCGGCTGCGCCGGCCGCGCCGGCCGCGCCGGCAGAATCCCCAGAACTGAACCAATTAAGGGCCGAGTTGCAGCGCGCACAGGACAAAACCCGCGAGTTGGAAGCCACGCGCACCGATTTGAAGTCAAAACTCGACGAGGCGCTCGCCAAACCAGCGCCGGTCGCGCCGGTTCCGGTGCCAGTTGTGGCCGCGCCTGATACGCGTGTTGCCGACTTGACGAAACAGAACCAGGAACTCAGCACGCAGTTGGCCACGGCGCAGGCGCAGGTGGCCAATCTAAAAGAGAAACTCCAAGTCGCTGTGAAACCAGCGGCACCTGTCGTGGCCGCAGGCGTAGAGTCGCCCGAGCTGAAGCAATTGCGCGCGGAAATACAGCGCGTGAAGGATGAACTGGCTACTGCACGCAAGAATCTGGACGATCTGGCCAACGAGAAATCCGCTCTCGATCAACGGTATCAAAGCGTGTCCGCCAGACTAGCCGAGACGGAGGAGAAGCTCCGCACCGCCAAGCCCGGAACCGAGACCGACGAGTTGGTTCTGGTCAAGAAGCAATTGGAGCAATCGCAGCAGCGTCTTGCTGATATGCAACAGACGCTCGAAACAGCCCGCGCCGATGCCATGCGCGCCCAGCGTGCCGCCGACGAAGCCGCCGCCAGGATCGGTGATACCGAGCGCCAACTGCGCGCCGTGAAGACGGCCAGTGCCAAGAATGAGGAGGTCATCCAACAGCTGCGGGATGAAAATGCGATCCTGAGGGAGGTGCGCCAAAACTTCGGCCCCCGCCGCATCGAGGAGGGGAATATGTCGCAGCCGGTTTCCGAACTGAAGGGTTGGCGACCGCGCAGCCGGCAGCCGCAGGGTGCGAAACCTGCCGGCGGTGCGGCAGTCACTTCGGCATCGAATCAGGGAAAAGTGAGTGCCACGATTCCTGCGCCCACAAAACCAGCCCCAGCTCAAGGGTCAGGCTGGTGGTTGTGGCGGAAGTCCCCCATGACCAATGCAGTCACGAGTGCAAAACAAACTCCAAAACGGTCCGGGTCGCCATGGTGGTGGCCTTTCGGGAAGAAAACGGTTGCCGTGGAGACGAATCAGCCGCCTGTAGGCACGGCGCCGGCCGCGGCCGTGACGAATTAGGTTTTGATCATCGTCGCGCAGGGACGTGATTCGCGCGGGTTGAATTTGGAATTTTTGCCGCTACCGGGGCATTTTCAGGCCGTGCTCGCAAGATGATGGGAAACCTTTTCCAATTGTAAGACTTAACATACATCAAAAGGAGCAAACGAAAAAGATGAGCAAGAGAATTGCGATGATGACGGGCGGAGGCGACTGTCCCGGATTGAACGCGGTGATCCGCGCGGTAACACGGCGGGCGTTGATGGAGGGTTGGGAGATCATCGGCTTCCGCAACGGTTGGGTGGGAGTGATCAAGGGTGATTATATCAACCTGGACCGGCAGCGTGTGGCTGACATCCTGCCTCTGGGCGGGACGATCCTTGGCACATCACGCACCAACCCGACGGAGGAGCAGATCGTCACAATTGCGGACAACCTGAAAAAACTTGGCGTGACAACCCTGGTCGCCATCGGCGGCGACGACACCCTCAGTGTCGCATCCCGTTTGCATAAGAAGGGCCTGCCTGTCATTGGCGTGCCGAAGACAATCGACAACGATATTGCCGGCACCGACCAGACGTTTGGGTTCGACACAGCAGTGAATATCGCCACGGAAGCCATTGACCGCGTGCATACCACGGCCGAGTCGCATAGCCGCGTGTTGGTCGTGGAAATCATGGGCCGGCAAGCAGGATGGATCGCGCTGTATGCAGGTCTGGCAGGCGGTGCTGACGTGGTGCTGCTGCCCGAGTTCTCGATGACGTTGGATGAGATCTGCAATATGATCAAGGCGCGACGTGCCACCGGGAAGAATTATTCGATCGTCGCGGTGGCGGAAGGTTTCAAGTTGGGGGGCGGCACCGTTTTGCAGACAAAGGAACTCGACGCGTTCGGCCACGTGCGGCTGGGCGGGATTGCCGAACGATTGTGCAAAGATATCGAGAAGGCAACCGGTGTCGAGAGTCGGTCGGTCGTGCTAGGTCACACCCAGCGTGGCGGTACGCCCACGGCATTCGACCGTGTGCTCAGTACTCGCTACGGCGTGAAGGCCGCGGAATTGGCCATCAGCGGCCAGACTGGCAAGATGGTCGCGCTGCGCGGCACAGATATCGTCGGCGTGGACTTCGACAGTGTTATCACCGAGCAGATTGACAAAAAAACCGGTAAACCGAAGCTGCGCATGGGCAACCGCAGTGTGCCGAAGGAACTCTACGATATGGCGAAGGTGTTCTTCGGCTGAGCCACTAATTCGCGCGGGGGCGGCGGCGACGTCGCCCCCGCATTGTTTCGGGACATGACGAAAACAGCGATTGCAGATTGCCGGCTCTACGGGTTTATCGATACCGCGTATCTGGCGGGGCGCGACCCGGCGGAGCTGACGCGGCAGTTGATTGCCGGCGGCGTGGATGTGATTCAGGTCCGTGCCAAGCAGGAAACATATTCACAACGCGTCGCGCTGGCACTGGCGGTCGTCCGCGCCGCACAATCATCGCCAGTGCCGATCATCGTCAACGACGACATCGACGCGGCGTTCGAAGTTGGCGGCGACGGTGTCCACCTCGGGCAGGAAGATTGGGCTTCGCTTCCACTGGAACAACGCTGGGAAAAACTCGTTGGGCTGCGGATTGTTGGAATCAGCACGCACTCGCTGGAACAAGCGCAGATGGCGGAACGCGACGGTGCGGACTACATCGGCGTCGGCCCGGTATTCGCAACTGGGACGAAGCCGGGAGTGAAACCAGTCGGACTTGAGTTGGTGCAACAAGTTGCGGCGCGTATCGCAGTGCCGTTTTTCGCCATCGGCGGCATTACGCTGTCGAACTTGGACGAGGTGCTTACTGCGGGCGCGACGCGTGTGGCAGTAGTGTCCGCGATTCTGTGCGCCACGGACGCGGCAAAGGCTTCGACAGAGTTTAAGCAACGCCTCACCTGACGCCGATGCCCATCTGACCGAGGAACGCGAACGCGCCGCCGGGCTTCCAAAGTTCAAGCGGTATCTAGCCTTGGTTGTAACCCTGAGCGTGTCGAGAGGTCTCTTGGCTCGCCTAGTCTCGAAACCTACCCGCTCGCTTTCGCGACCGAGTATTTCACTCATCTTGGCGCATTCCGTCGGTTTCGTCTGTCGTCGGTTCATCGTATGCGCTAGATTCGCCAGTAGCGAAGGCAATTAGGTGACCGAGCAGCCAGCCGAGCGCGCCGATCTTCAGGACAGCAAACTGTTTCGGGTCGTCGAGGTCGAGGTCTTCGCGGTTCATGTCCTGTTCGGTCACGTCGAATAGCTCACCGAGGATGAGTCTGGCTTCGTTGATGGCGCTTATCCATGCGTTGAGGTGGGCGGCAGCGAACGTAACGCGGCAGGAATGGCCTTCTGCCGATTCCTCTTCGAGCTTGGCGCGGTCGCGCGCGACGGTTTCGCCCGCGGTAACGAACAGGTGGCGCAATTCGGGCACGATCAGTTGCTCCCAATCCTGGTTGGCCTTTGCGTCATCGCGCGTCGGTGCGGGGAACAGGCGGGCGCGAGCGTCAGGCGTGTCGCGTTTTTCCAGAATGTGCGGCAGTTCACGCAAACAGAAGACCAGCAACGGCGGGATGCCGCTAATGCGGACATGTTTCTCGTCCACGGCGCTGATGCGGAGCCGATTCATGTTAACCCTTGCTATCAAGCGTCGCATGGCAGGGCACGACCCCGCTTGCAGCGGGACGAGCCGCCGGCTTGCCACGCCGACGGCGTGGGCGCGCCGTGTTGTTCTTGGTGTTCGGACGGCCCGGCGGTCTGTCCCTACCATAGGACCATTTAATTGCGCTGCCGGATTTCATGGCTCGGATTTCTCCATCGTGGTAAGCAACTGATAGCTCTGCAACTGGTGGACGTAATGCTCGGCTTGTTCGCGGCCGCCCGACCAAACTATAGACCGACCTTTGTGATGGACTTCGAGCATAAGTTGCTCGGCTTTTGGTCGCGTGTAGCCAAACACGCGCTGGAGCACCATCGTCACGTAGGTCATCAGGTTGATCGGGTCGTTGTGGACGACGACATTCCACGGCGTGGCGAGTTCCTCCTTCGTCTTCATCTCGTCGATTTGAATGACGCCGGGTTGTGTAGCTGCAGCCATCTACAACAAAGTATCAGAACCGGTGATGCCTACCAAGTTAGACTTGATTTGAGTCGGGAAATGTCGAGAATAACAGCAATCTAAGCGGGCGTAGCATAGTGGTAATGCACCGGCTTCCCAAGCCGGTAAGGTGGGTTCGATTCCCATCGCCCGCTCCAACTCCGAAAACATTCAGAGTTGTCTCGACGCTGTTTCGGATTCTTCCGCGTCTACGGGGATGCCGTAATCAATTCGATCTTTGCGCGGTCAGACTGGCCGAGGCCGAGGCGGCCGGCGGTGGCGATGTGGCTGGCCTGCAAACCGATGGCGGACACATTGGCTTCGCGGCGTTTGGCTTCGAGCAATTCCAGCGCGACAACGTCTACGGCGACGGGATCGCGGCTGAACAACAGTCCACCATAGTTCCATGAGTACTGCGGCTTGAACGCCGGTCCGCCCGCATAGCCTCCGACCAAACCATCCATCACGTTCAACACCAGTTTGCCGCGAACTTGCGGCAGCGCGCAGATTTCAGCGATGGCCGGTTCGCCACGCTGACCGAGCGTCTCGAATCGGCGCTGATTGTCCACTGCGGCGATGGACAGGTTGTAGAGGCAACCCGCAATCCCGCAAGGATCATGGTCGTGAAGCACCGGAACGTTGATCAACTTGATAATGGTCTTGGTCAAGACGAGCGGCAGATGTGAACGCGTGTCGATGTCGGATTCCACTTTGCCGAACAACAAATCGCCCCAGACAAGCCGGCCCACCATGCGGTACTCGTAAACGGCGGTCGCATCCCAGCCGTCGGGCGATACCGCAATTGACCGGAACGACTGCGAAGAAGGCGTCTGCCTCACCGTCATAAAGCCGGCTGCGGTCATCTTGCTGGCATCTCGGTCCCAAACAATGATGTTTGTGGTGGCCACGCCCGCCGCGCGTAAGCCGTCGGCAATCGCCTCCACAACGGCGCGGGGCGTGGCGTGCATCGGGGCCGCTTGAGTGTTGATCTTGATGCCAACCACGTCGTTGCTGGAAACGAGCGCCATCCATGCTGTCGCTTCGTCTCGCTGACCAGTGAGCGATTTGATCTCCGCGATAACCAGATGGCGCACCTTTACGGCGTCCACATCGAAGCCGTGCACCGCTGTCGGGTCTTGTGCGAGAACGACGCGGCTCTTCGGCACATCGTTCGTTGCCCCGAGCGCGCAGAAGCTAGCGAACCAGATCGACGCCATGACAAGCCCCGAAAGTTTCGGGGCAGGCCAACGACATTTCTGCTGTGTGCCTCCGCCTTTTTCTGGCATCATTTGGCCAGTTTACGGCGGACAAGTCGTCGTCGCAACCTTTTGGAGGAACAACATGATCACTCGCATTTGTGACCGTTGTGGGCAGCCGTTGGAGCAGGGCGCGCTGCGGTACGTGGCGAAGATTCAAGTGTTCGCGGCATACGATCCGCTGGAGATCACCTTTGAAGACCTGATGCGTGACCACTCCGACGACATCAAGAAGATACTGGAACAATGCAAAGACCTGACCGAGGAAGACCTGATGCGCGACGTGTTCGTGGATTTCCAGTTCGACCTTTGCCATGCCTGCCAGCGCACGTATATCCAAGACCCGTTGCCGGCTGCGCCTCAGGAACGGAACTAAACGACAAAACTCAGCGAAGAGGCGAAGTCGCGTTCTCTTGAACACTTGGTTCGGCGAGTTTCTTCATGTGGCTCCACATTCGATACCAGTCTTTGATGTCCTCTACGTTGGCTTTGTACTGGTCGGATGTAAGCTTAGTCGGATAGTACCGCTTCCAAAAGCCTTCGATTAGGTATGCTGCCTCGTGTCCTACTGTGCTCTTGCCGCCAGGGAGGTATGAACTCACGGACAGCAAGACGTGTGCACAGGGCTCTTTCGAGTCGAGCAATCCGACCAAATACGGGAGATCCGACTCCTTCACATAGTCCAGTCGGTGCATCAGAATTATGTAGCGGGCTTCTGAAGCCTTAAGAGTCTCGATGAGCTTGGACGGAGAATCTGGCAACTCGGGAAAGTCTGGCTTGTCCGTTGCAAGGCAACTCCCAAATACGAAGAAGACAACAATCACGATTCGCTTCATGGCAATCATCCTTCTGTCGAACAGTTTTCTTAGCGCAAACTCAGTTTGTCATATCACCGATAACAGCCGTGAAAAGATAAGCTCCACAATCTCCCATGATCGCCACTAGCCACTGTCTTGCGAGCGGTTTTCACGCGCAAGAGCGTAGGATTGCTGAGATTTTTCGTCAAGCGCCGACTGTGTTGGGGGGCGTCTGACACTGCCGCTGAATCTGGGGCGTTGTAGCCACCCCGCTCTGTCGGGGCGCTTCTCCTACGCCGACAGAGCGGTGTGACTACATAATTCCGGCGACGGATGGTGGCGGCGCGGTGGGCCACCGCGCACTACCATCGCACTTCACAAGGCCTCAAAACTTCATCGAGAGCAGGAACTCGGCGTTGGATTTGGTTTTCTTGAGTTTCTCGATGACAAGTTCCATCGCCTCGACCGGCGGTACGCCGGCGAGCGCCTTCCGCAAGATGTATATGCGGCCTATCTCGTCGGGGTGATAGAGCAACTCTTCTTTGCGGGTACCGCTCTTCTCGACGTTGATGGCCGGGAAGATGCGCTTGTCCACGAGATGTCGGTCGAGACAAAGTTCCATGTTGCCCGTGCCTTTGAACTCTTCGAAAATGACTTCATCCATACGCGAGCCGGTGTCAACCAGCGCGGTGGCTATGATGGTCAACGAGCCGCCTTCCTCAGTGTTCCGCGCCGCGCCGAAGAACCGTTTCGGTTTGTGGAGCGCGTTGGCGTCCACGCCGCCTGACAGAATCTTGCCGGAGTGCGGCTGTAATGTGTTGTATGCGCGTGCCAGCCGGGTGATGGAGTCGAGCAGGATGACCACGTCTTTCTTGTGTTCGACAAGGCGTTTGGCCTTCTCCAACACGATCTCGGCGACCTGCGCGTGACGTTCGGGTGGTTCGTCGAAGGTCGAGCTAATCACTTCGGCTTTGACAGTACGTTTAAAGTCGGTGACTTCCTCGGGCCGTTCGTCGATGAGCAGCACGATGACGATGGCTTCGGGATTGTTGGTGAGGATGGCATTGGCGATTTTCTGGAGCAGGATTGTCTTGCCAGTGCGCGGTTGGGCAACGATCAAGCCGCGTTGGCCTTTGCCGACGGGCGTGAACAGGTCCATGACACGCGTGTTGATTTCGTCGGCCTTGGTTTCGAGGATGAAACGGCTGGTCGGAAAGTAGGGCGTGAGATTGTCGAACATGATCTTCTCTTTCGCCTTTTCCGGGCTGTCCTGATTGACTCCTTCGACCTTCAGCAGGGCGAAGAATCGTTCCTTGTCCTTTGGCGGACGGATCTGGCCCGACACCGTATCGCCGGTTTGCAGTTCGAACCGCCGAATCTGCGATGGCGAGACGTAGATGTCTTCGGGGCAGGGGAGATAATTGTACGCGGGCGACCGTAGGAAACCGAACCCGTCGGGCAATATTTCCAGCACACCCTCGCCGAACATCAGACCATTGCGCTCGGCGTTTTTCTTGAGGATTTCGAATATCAACTCGTACTTCTTCAGCGTGGCGACGGTCTCCACACCGTAATCGCGCGCCGTTTTTTGCAGGGTCGGCATTGTTTCCTGCTGCAACTGGCGGAGCGACATCGTCTCGCCTTTGGGCTGGTCGGCTGGCCGCGACGGCTGTCCCTCGGCCGCCTGTGGCGTAGTCTGCGTGTTCGCTGTTTCCGTGGAAGCGACCGCGGACACGGTGCTTTCGGCCACTTTTTCAGCCTTTTCAGTTGTGACGGCATGTTCTACCGCGGGCGCTTCCGCGACGGCGGTTGGTGTCTCGGTCGTCGGTTCTTTTTTGACGCTTTTTCTACCTCTCGGCATGATAGTTCTCCTTAATGATTGCCCAAATGATGTCGGCCTGCTCCGAAAGCGTTCGGCGCGTGCTGTCGTTCCAAATAACAAAATCCGCTCGATCCATTTTCTTCTGCATCGGCCACTGCGCACTGATACGGGCACGGGCTTGTTCTTCGCTCAATCCGTTTGCCGTCAGCCGCGCCAATTGTGTCTGTTCGCTGCACGCAACGGTCACCACATAATCGAAATCAGGTTCAATCCCGACTTCGTAAAGCAATGGGATTGTCACCACCGCGAACCTTGCGCGGCCTTCCCTCTCGCATTCTGCGAGCAGTTCGGTCAGCATCCGGAGAACGGCGGGATGAACGATTCTGTTAAGCGCGAGACGCTTCGGCTCGTCACGAAACACGATCTCCCCCAACTTCGTACGGTTTATCGTCTGGTCGGCATTGAGAAGGGCCCGGCCAAATTCCTTTACGACCGACTTCCACGTCGGCGTGCCCGGTTCGAGCGCGCGGTGCGCCAGCTCGTCGGCTTCGATCACAACGGCTTCCGCCTTTTGCCAGCGTCGTGCCACGGTGCTCTTGCCGGCGGCGATACCGCCTGTGAGGCCGATTCTCACCAATTTCGCCATTGCAGAGGTTCCAGCGGACCGTTCTGTGATGTCATGGATAATAAACGCTCTCCGCGACCGATTATTTCTGGAGGCAATGAATTAGGAACTATTCCTTGGACCGACGCAGGAAACATAGCCGGGCAGGGCACCGGCGTCAAGCACGGTTTCTGCCCGACCCGGTTTCAAGCTGCGGCGGGGCTTGACGCTGCCCGTCGTGCGCGGGTAGATTGCTGCCCTTTAACCAAGACAACGACAGGAGACCATTTTATGGCGACAGTACCCAAAGGCATTACCCACGCGCGGCCAAAGGCTAGGGACGAAAAGAAAGATGGCAAGGAAAAGGCGGTAACGTTCCTCAGCGATTTCGGGTCGCACGCCAACATGATCAATGCGGAGTTAAGTGAAAAGATCGCGGCAGCGAAACAGAATGCCGCGGATCCGTGGACTATCCTTACCGATGAACGCGGTAATTATGCCACTCGCAAATCGCTGCTCGACTCGGGTTTGGCCGATCCCAACCGCTACGCCGACCTCGGCGTACGCGAAACCGTGCTCAAGGAACTGACCACGGCCTAAAACCCGGGTGATTTGTCCCCGCGATTTGGCGCTTTTCCAATATCACCGATGGTGTTTATCGGGCGAACCTGCTTCCCGTGCGTTACGCCTCTGTGATCAGAGAAAGACTTCTAGTCAAGCACTCGAGTGAACTCTCCAGATCGACGCTGAGGTATTATTTGGTGGTGCTCACTTCTTCTCCACCAGAGTCATTCCGCACTTCGGGCACTTGCCGGGTTTGTCAAATACGCCGCCGCACATCGAGCAAGTGTACTTAATGTCCGCTGCGGGCTTGGCGGTTGTCCCGCTGCCGACGATCTCTGCGTTCTCGATCATACTGATCCCATCGCGGACAACCAATTTGCCACGGATGGTAATCGTCTTGGCCGCGAGGGGCGCCAATTCCTTGTTCAGCGGTTTATGCTCGCCGATGACCAGGTAGACCTTCCCCTCCTTGTCCTTGATGCCGACTGGCAGCCCGGACTCTATGCACATTTTGGCGCACGAAGCATGGTTCTCACCCTGAGCGCCATGATCGAGGTAGCATGCCATATCCAGCACTTCGCCCACTACGGTGACGCTCTCTTGCGCTTTGTCTGCGGCCCGGACTACGACGGCAGCAAGCAAGCTGGCAGCAACCCCTGCAGCCAATGCGATCACGAGTTTCTTCATGACTTTCCTCCGTTTTGTTGTTGGTTTACTCCGACCCAAAATGTTGGACACACAATAAACTCTCATTGTTCAACCAGGATGACGTGCAGTCTCACAATGGTTTGGCAGGCTACGGTTTCAGTTCCTTGTGCCACTTCCAGAGAAGGTAAATGGCTGGATAAACGAGCAGTTCCATGATGAATGATGTGAACAGCCCGCCGACCATCGGCGCGGCAACGCGCTTCATCAAGTCGGCGCCGGTACCGATGGACCACATGATCGGCATCAGGCCCATTGAGGCGGCGGCGACGGTCATCATCTTGGGCCGGATCCGTTTGACGGCGCCATGAATGATAGCTTCGTGCAAGTCGGCAAGACTTTTCAGGCGACCCTCGCGTTTCGCTTCCTCATAGGAGAGATCAAGGAACAACAACATAAAGACGCCAGTCTCGGCGTCCAGTCCCATCAACGCGATCATGCCGACCCAGACGGCGATGGAAATGTTGTAGTGTAGGAGATATAAAAGCCAAACCGCACCGACGAGAGAGAACGGCACTGCCAGCATGACCACCAGCGATTTGAATGTGGATTTTGTGTTCATGTAGAGTAGCAAAAAAATCAACAGGACCGTCACGGGCACGACGACCTTCAAGCGCTCTTTGACACGAAGCATGTTTTCGTACTGTCCGCTCCAGGCCAGCGAATAGCCGGTTGGCAGCTTCAACTGCCCGGCCACTGCTTTTTTGGCATCCTTCACGTAGCTGCCGATGTCACGGCCGGTCATGTCCACAAAAACGTAGCCCGCGAGCATCCCGTTTTCGTCGCGGATCATCGCGGGGCCGTTGACCAACTTGACGTCGGCCACCTCGGTCATCAGAACCTGGACGCCCATGTGGGTGGTGACTAGGATACGTTCCAGTTGATCGAGATTGGCCCGCAGGTCGCGCGGGTAACGGAGGTTGATGCTGTATCGCTCCCGGCCTTCGATGGTGGTGGAGATGTTCTCGCCGCCAATGGCGGTCATGATCACCTCTTGCAGATCATCAATGGTCAGGCCATAACGGGCGAGTGCCTCGCGTTTTGGCACGAAGTCGACAAAATATCCGCCTGAGGCGCGCTCGGCGAAAATGCTGCGCGTGCCGGGGATTGGGCGCAGAATACCTTCGACGCGGTCGCCGATGCGCTGGACCTCGTTGAGGTCGGGGCCGAAGATCTTGATGCCGACGGGAGTGCGCACGCCCGTGGAAAGCATATCAATGCGGCCTTTGATGGGCATTGTCCATGCGTTGACGCTGCCGGGGATTTGCAGGGCGCGATCCATCTCGTTAATCAGTTCTTCCCACGATATGTGCTCGGGCCAGATGTGGCCGAGAACGGTGCGGAACGGCTTGGGCCAGGAAGAGAAATATCGCGGTTTGGCTCTCCACTCGGACATGGGTTTGAGGATCACGGTGGTTTCCATCATCGAGAACGGAGCCGGGTCGGTGGAGGTATCGGCGCGTCCGGCCTTGCCGAATACGGATACGACTTCCGGGAAGCCGCGCAGGATACGGTCCTGGGTTTCCATCAGCCGCTGCGCCTCGGTGACGGCGAGTCCCGGCATGGTGGTGGGCATGTACAGGATGGCACCTTCATTGAGCGGCGGCATGAACTCATGGCCCAGTTTCAGATAGACAGGCACGGTGGTGGCGACGATGAGAACGGCTAGCGCGATGGTTGCCTTTGGAAAGCGAAGGACGAGACGGCACGGCTTTTCGTACAGCCAGAACAGGACTCGGCTGACCGGGTGGCGTTCTTCGGGGTAATACTTGCCAACCGACACCGAGGTCAGCAGCCATGACAGCCAGCGCGGTCGGAACTTGTACGGTTCCATGCGGGCGAACAGCATCCGCACCGCCGGGTCGAGCGTGATCGCCAGCAGCGCCGCTAGGCCGATGGCCAGCGTCTTTGTGTACGCCAGCGGTTTGAACAGGCGACCTTCCTGATCCACCAGTGTAAACACCGGCAGGAACGCCACCGCGATGACCAGCAGCGAGAAGAACACCGATGGTCCGACTTCCATCAGTGCCTCCAAGCGGACCTCGTGGAAGTCGCCCTTGCGGCCCCCCTCCTGCCAACGTTCCAGTTTTTTGTAAGCGTTCTCGACCTCGACAATTGCGCCATCCACCAACACGCCGATTGAGATGGCGATGCCGGCGAGGCTCATGATGTTGGAGGTGATGCCCATGAAATACATCGGGATGAAACACAGCACCACCGAGATGGGAATGGTGATGATCGGCACGATGGCCGACGGGATGTGCCATAGGAAAAACAAAATGACCATGCTGACGATGATCATTTCCATAAACAGCTCTTTCTTGAGGTTGTCGATGGACTTTTGGATCAACTCAGAGCGGTCGTAGGTTGCGATTATTTCCACGCCTTCGGGCAGCGACGGTTTGAGTTCCTCCAGCTTGGCTTTTACGCGCTTGATGACGTTGAGGGCATTCTCGCCGTGCCGCATGACCACAATGCCGCCGACGGTGTCGCCGTTGCCGTCGAGATCGGAAATGCCGCGCCGCATTTGCGGCCCGAGTGTGATGTCCGCCACGTCACGTAGCAACACGGGTGTGCCTTTCTTGTCCGTTTTTACGACCACTTGGCCGAGCGCCTCCGTGTCTTTCACATAGCCGCGCGCCCGCACCATATACTCCCGGCCGGTCCACTCGATGAGGCGGCCGCCGACCTCGTTGTTGCTGTGGCGGATTGCTTCCACCATGTCCATCAGGGACAAACCGTAGTTTTGAAGACGGTTCGGATCGATGGTCACCTGATACTGCTTTTGAAATCCACCAATGCCAGCGATCTCCGCAACGCCCGGCACGCTTTGCAGCACATAACGCAGATTCCAGTCCTGATAACCACGCAAGTCGGCGAGGCTGTGCTTGCCGCTTTTGTCCACCAGCGCATACTGAAAAACCCAGCCCACGCCCGTGGCGTCCGGGCCTAGTTCCGGCTTTACGCCTTGCGGAAGGTTACCCGTGATTTTTGAGAGATACTCAAGCACGCGGCTGCGCGCCCAGTAGATGTCCGTTCCGTCCTGGAAAATCACGTACACATAGGAGAACCCAAAGTCGCTGAACCCGCGGATGGCTTTCACTTTTGGTGCGCCGAGCAACGCGGTGATGATTGGATACGTGACCTGGTCTTCCATGATATCCGGACTGCGGTCCCACTTGGTGTACACGATCACCTGCGTGTCGCTCAGGTCCGGGATCGCATCCAGATGGATGTTTTTCATCGCGTACGTGGCATAAGCGACCGCAGCCGCCACCAGCCCGATGACGAGCACCCGGTTGCACGCGCTGAACTCGATGATCCGATAGGCGAAGGAACGCTGAGTTGGCGAACCAAAAGTCATGTTTTACTTTCCGGCAAGCGCCTCGATGGCGGCCTTCATCGAAGACTCGGAGTCCACGAGAAAGTTGGCGGAGGTGACTACGCGGTCACCCTCATTCAAGCCCGACAGCATCTCGAAGTAGCCGTCGTCGCGCGGCCCGATCTGAATTTCGACCGGGATCAGCTTGCCGTCGTTGCCATCCTTGAAGGCGTAGCTGTGTTCCCCGGTGCGCATGACGGCGGCCTCGGGAACGGCGAGCTTCTCGCCCAATTCGTAGTGGAGCCGCGCGTTGGCGTACATCTCTGGCTTCAACAGCAGATCGGAGTTGGCGATCTCCATGCGCGCTTTCAAGGTGCGCGTCTCAGGATCGAGGGTCGGCGACAGAAAAATCACCTTGCCCGTGAAAGTCTTGTCCGACCAGTACGGCAACGTCAACTCGACCGGCATCCCCAACTTCACATAAGGCAGATCGGATTCATAAACATCCGCATCACCCCAAACCGTCGTCAGATCAGCCACGACCAGCAACGATTCGCCCTGCATGATTTTGTGGCCGGCGGCGATGTTGCGTTCCATCACCCAGCCGCTGACCGGAGAGCGGAGCGTCAGATTCTTTTCGATCTGGCGGGTCTTTTCCAGGCGCTCGATTTCCTCGTTAGGAATGTCCCAGAGTTCCAGGCGTCGCCGCGACGCCGCCAGCAATGTTTCACCGCCTTTTACGGCGTCGGCGTTGACGGGATTAACGCTGGCTGCCAACTTTTCTTTGGCCTGCAGCGCGACGAGATACTCCTGTTCTGCCGATACCAGTTCCGGACTATAAATCGTCAGCAACGGCTGGTCCTTTTTGACGAATTCGCCGGTAATGACGTTGTGCAAATGGTTCACCCATCCTTCAACCTTCACGGTGACATGGTACAGGCGGGTCTCATCGGGCACGATGCGCGCCGAGGTGCGCACGTCCCGCGACAAGGCGCGTTTTTCCACCGTTCCAAAAGTGATCCCCATGCGCTCGCGAGTTGCGGGCGCGATCGAGACGGTCGCCAGTCCGGGCAGAGTCGGCTCACTGCCCTCGGTTACCTCAAACGGCACCATCTCCATACCCATCGAGTCCTTGCCCGGCTTGTCGCTGACTTCATTGGGATTCATCGTCGAGCGATACATTGTTTTTTTCCTAGGCGCACCGGCGGTCGGCTGTTTGCCGTCATTCATCTGCACCAATTTCATCCCGCAGATCGGGCAGTCACCGGGCTTGTCGGACACGACGCTGGGATGTATCGGGCAATGGTATTTTGGTGACTGGCGACTAGTGACTGGTGGTGGGTTTGCAGGTTTGGAGCAGCCGATGAGGACCAGCGCGGTGCCGATTGTCAGTATTACGAGCGCGACTGCGAATGCTCTTCTCATTTCTTCTCCTCCAATTTGGTCAGTTCGGTGCCCACTGCGCGCTCCAACCGGGCGTGTTGCACACCGATGTTTCCCTCAGCCATGGCGATCATCACGCGCGCATTTAGCAGGAAACGCTCACTCTCCAGCAGATCGAGGAAATCCACCTTGCCGGTGCGATAACCCGCCTCACTGGCTTCGAACCGCGCCTCGGCTTGCGGGACCAGCGCATCCCTGTAAAGTGCCAGCGTCCGTTGCGCGGTCAGCAGCTTGAACTGCGCATCCTGCACGTCGAACGATGTCTGGCGTTGCGCCGCTTCGAGCGCTGCGCGGCTGGACTCGATCATTTTCTCAGCCTCGCGCACGCCGGCGCGATACTTCGTCTGCCAGATCGGAAGGTCAATCCCGATGGTGAACATCAACATGTTGTCGGAGCGGCTGAAGTTGGACCAGTCCACACCGACATTGCGGTACTCTACGCCCAGCCTGTATTCAGGAAAAAACTCCTTATTCATCAAATCGCGCTGGTACTGGCTGCGCTGGATTTGCGCTTCCACACCTTTGATCTCCGGACGATTCTTGTCGGCAACGGAAAACAGCGCCTCGCTTTGAACGTCAATCCCGGCTGGTGGCGCAGTCACCGCCAAGCCCAGCGGCGCATCGGCGCGGCGGTTCAGGAATTGGTTCAGCTTGGCTTTGAGCACGGTTTCCTGCTGCTCTAACTCCAGCAGCTTCTGCTTCAACATCGTGATCTCCGCTTGGGCTTTGAGTACGTCCTGTTGGCTCGCTTCGCCCGTGCTGTACTTGGTTTCAGCGATCTGTTCTATGCGTTTCAGAACGTCTTCTTCGGCGCGGGTGATCGGCAACGCGTGCTGCACGGCATAAAGGTCAAAATAGGTTTCTTTCACCATCATAAGAACTTCGTGCTGCACCGTTTCATACTCGCGCTGCATCGTTTCGGCGTCCTTCTCGGCGATCTTGTCTTTCAGACCGAGCTTGCCGAACCAGGGGAATGATTGCTGGACCACCACGCGTTTCTCACCGGTATCCGGCCAGTTGCCGCCGCTAATCATGTCCATACCGCTGTAGTTCAACGTTGGATTCGGCAATGCGCGTTCCTGCACCGGCCGCTCCTTTGTCGCTTCCCACTTCGCCCGCAACGAGCGCAGTTGAGGGTTTTCATGGAGCGTGGAGTTAACGACTTGATCCAACGTCAGACTCGACGCGATCTCCCGCGGTTCCGCCCACGCCATCGCCGCGAAGCAAAGGGTCAGAAGCAGTCCCACATGCGTTTTCATTGCGATCGTCATTGGATTCTTTCGAGCCTTATGGCGTTCCCATAGGCATGCTGCACACCTGATCGTGGATGATTGCCGCGTACCGTTGCGCTTGTTTATTGGTCAACATCGCCCGAACTTTCAGGATATGTTCCAATGTTACCTGCTCGGCTTCCGCCTGCATCCGATTCATTCGATCCACGTCGGCCCGCGCTTTCCCCACATCGGGCTTGGACTTCATCAGTTCGTCGCCGAGAGCGAACCGCGCCGTGCAATGCGCCGCGCAGGAAGCATTGAGCTTGGATTTAAAGTCTTTCTCCAGTTTTTCAACGTCGCGCCTCTGCGCTTCCGATAGGTTCAGCTCACGGCTCAACCACGCAGTGTCATGGATATTCACTATCGTTTGCGGTTGACCACGGTGGATCAGCCAGCGGGACATCCCGAATGACAATCCGGCGGAAACCACCGCCACGACGGCAACGAGCATCATAATTCGTTTCATCGTTCTCCTCCTGTGCTCGCCCTGACATAACCACCCGCCAGCGTGCCTGATCCAAGGAATTGCAGTTCGCTGGGCGCGATGGTCGCTGTTCCGCGTGCGCTCAGAATGCCGACCGACGAGCCGATGGTCGCGCTTGCCACCATGACAACCGCAACGGCCACCGCAGGCTGCCGCAACCAGTGGCGCAATAATTGCGGCAGGCCCACGCGCTCCGCCTGTCCGTCCTGTGCAAAACGAATCCGCCGCAAAACGTTGCTTTCGAAATTCGCTTTCAGTTCGATCTCGCCCCATTTTTTCAACAAGGCGTGGAGTTGTTCATCGGGTTCTCTCATTACTCAATAATACGTCGGGGAGCAGAAAAACCCTCGCAAATGTTTGCTAGGGTTTATCTGTTTTTGCCAGGGGCGCTCAATTCAGAAGATTGCGCAACTTATCGCGGAGCGTTTGTTTGGCACGATAGAGTCGCGATTCAACCGATTTCTCCGAGCACTGCATAATCGCTGCGATCTCGGCATAACTCAGGCCCTGGTATTCGGCCAGCACCAATGCCGTCCGCTGGTCCTCAGGAAGCGACCCGACGGCGGCTGCGACTCGGGTGCCGATTTCGTGGGCATTGACTTCGTCAGACACACCGGTTGGCGCTGCTGGATCAGGTGCGGAGTCAAGTGGCGTGGTCGGGTGCCGTTTGCGCCATCGGAGCCGATCAATGGCCGCGTTGCGCGCCAGCGCGAACAACCACGTCGAGAACCGCTTGCGCGGCGAGTAGTCGCGCAGGTTCTGGTAAACACGAACAAACACTTCCTGCGCAACGTCATCGGCCTCGTCGGCGTTGCTCAGCAAGCGATAGACGAAATTCAGCACAGGCCGCTTGTAGCGCCGCATCAACTCCTCAAACGCGGCCTCATCGCCTGCGCGGGCCTGCTCGACAAGCTTTGTCTCTGGTTGGTCGTCCACTGCCAGGTGCATGGTCGGCGCGGGGTGAACAGTTGTCAAGCTGCGGCTCCCGTGGTAATGGTTGCGGCATGGAACCGCGACCACGCACGGCGACAGTTGGTGGGGCAATTTTCCGTGGCCTCGTGCCGTTTCTGATGCTCGCGGCAAACACGTGTTTCCCGCAAGTGGCGTCCGCTGAAGATCAGGTGCGCGCCGAAATGTTGTTGTCGGCGGACAAACTCAACGCAGGCAGCCAGTTCAAGTTTGCCCTGGTGGTGAACGTCGCTTCGTCGTGGCACATCAATGCTAATCCCGCCAGTGAACCCGATCTCATCCCGACGACGTTAACCCTAAAACCCCCTTCAACAGTTGTCATCGACCGAATCGTTTACCCGACCGGCAAGAAGACAACCGTTTCTTGGGCCGATCAACCCGTCGCACTTTATACCGGGCGCGTGATTATCCTTGTCGAGGCGCATGTGCGTTCGGATGCCACGCCGACAAAGCTTACGCTGAAAGGCAATTTGGGCTACCAAGCCTGCAATGACAAGGTCTGTGCCGCGCCCGTTACGATTCCGCTCACGCTCGAAACCGAAATCGCTGCTCCAAGAGAGAAGCCGCAACCAATTCACCCCGAGATTTTTGGTTCGACCGTGCCGACGCCGGTCACGTCGTCAACACCGGCAACGCAGGAAAACTCCATCGCTCGCATGATGCGCGAGCGCGGACTGCTGGCGACATTGGCCTTCATCTTCATCGGCGGCCTGTTGCTGAACCTCACGCCATGCGTTTATCCGATGATTGCCATCACGGTGAGTTATTTCGGAGGCAAGGGGGAGAAGAAATCAGCCGCAGCGTTTGCCGGTGCACTGGCATATTTCTTAGGCATCGTCATCACGTACTCCGCGCTTGGTCTGGCTGCGGCCCTAACCGGCGGACTTTTCGGCGCGCTGCTTCAGAATCCAATCGTGCTGGCTGCGATTGGTATTCTTCTTCTGGTGATGGCACTGAGCATGTTCGGGTTGTTCGAATTCCAGCCGCCGCAGTTTCTGATGCAAAGAGCGACCAATCTCTCGTCGAAAGCAGGTTATCTCGGATTGTTCTTTCTCGGCGCAATGGTGGGGGTCATTGCCGCGCCTTGTCTGGCGCCGATTGTGGTCGTCGTGCTCGCGTTTGCTGGATCAAGCGGCGACCTGTGGCTTGGTTGGTGGCTGTTCTTCGCGCTCGGCACAGGCTTGGGGCTGCCTTACGTCGTGCTTGGCATGTTCTCAAGCTTGCTGACGCGGCTGCCGAAATCGGGAACGTGGATGGTCTGGGTTAAACGCGTGTTCGGTGTCGCGCTGATAGCGGTGGCGTTATGGATCACCAACCCGCTGTGGTTGCGCGCTGAGCCGACCAGGAACGCTGGCATCGCGTGGCAGCCCTATTCCTCCGCTGCACTTCAACAAGCTGCCACCGACAAGCATCCCGTGTTGATCGATTTCTATGCCGATTGGTGCATCCCCTGCAAAGAAATGGACAAGAGAACTTACCCGAATCGGCAAGTGATCGAGAAATCCAGACAATTTCTGATGCTCAAAGCTGATCTCACGCACAGCAGTTCGGCTGAAGTCCAACAACTGATTCGGACCTACAATATCGTCGGAGTGCCTACTACGGTCTTCATAGGCGCCGATGGCCGCGAGCGTGCCGACTTACGCATTGCGGGATTCGTACCCGCAGAAGAATTTCTAGTGGCGATGAGCATGACGCTCGAGCTTGCGCCAGCCAACGCCGCGCCAACATCTCGCGTTCCAGGCGCCCGTAAAGTTGCTGCACCTATTCGCGGGCGAGCGCAATGGCGGCAGTGTTGGCGGGACAGCGGGCGATTTTTACAATGGTTTCTTCTAGAATGAGCCGCGCGTCCAACTGTGTGCTGACCAGCAAGCGGTTCGCTTCCAGCAAGGCATCCATCGCGCCAATCAGTTCGCTTTCGGAAAAATTCTTAGCGGCGACCGCGCAACGATAGAGCCGCCACGCGTTCGGCAACGCGCCTTCCTTCGTGCGCGGGAAATGCGCTGTAGCACGCTCAGGCAGCCGTTGAAAGGCGTTGGCGTAATCCTTGGCCGGGTCATATCCTTCTGTGGGGATCAGCACCTTGCGCAGCATCAAATCCTTGGCCAGTAGGGTCAGTCGGAACTGGCCCGCAAGCATCATCACAATGCCAACCGGCTTCTCCCCTAATGCTAGCAGGTTCTCTAATGCAGCGATGGCTTTCGGCAGCGTACGCTCTCCCAGAGCATCCGTTAGATCCCAAATTATGGATTCCCGCGACGCCGAACAAATCGCCCGCACGTCAGTTTCGCTGATCTCCTTGCGCTTACCAACGTAAATGGAAAGTTTCTCCAATTCATTGGCGATCTCGCGTAGATCTGGCGCGACAAGTGTGCGGAACGCATCGATCGTCTCGCTGCTCATCGTCTTATTCTCGGCGTGGAGTTTTCTCTGGATGAACTCGGCGATTTCCTCCTTACCGGCCCGTTTGGATTCATCTGGAGCCTCGAACACCTGTACCGCGGCGACTTTTTCCAGCGTCTTGTACGCCGTGCGGCGACGGTCCAAGCCGATGGCGCTGATGAGCAACGTCACGCCGTCGGGCAGGCCGCGTTTGAGCTGGTCGCTGAACTCGCTGAGCGCTTCTTTGACCGCTTCAGCGCTGACCACTTTGTCGTCCGCGAGCAGGTTGGTGTTTTTCAACCAGACAAGCTTCGCAGCGCCGAAGAAACCGACCGTGTTGAGCGCCTCATTGAGCCGCCCGAAGATTTTCAGCGCCGCATCCTGATTGTCCGCCGCGCCTTCGATAATCTCGATACCGAACTCACCAGCGCCTTTCGGCGCAAGTTTCTCGGCCAGCTTCGCCGCCGCATCCTTGATGGTGAACTCGTCGCTCCCACCGATGAGATGAACGGACTTGGTATCTGCACGCGCCGTTGGCATAAGCCAAAGATTATCCATGGATGACGCAGATTACACGGATTTTTTGTCGGCGGCGTTCCATCACCACAATTCATTCGGGCCGCGCGGGACGGCCACGGCATAGTCTGGTGTGAGCGGATGGGGCTGGTAATGTGGGAGCAATTGCTGATTCTCGTCAAGGAACTGCGTACGCCACGCCCGGTACACGGTGAGGACTTCATCGAACTCGACGCGGCGGCTCAATCGCGCGACGCGTTTGTTGAATTCTTTCGTCGGCCCGAATCGCTTCGAGTATTGCATCGCGACTTTGCGAAACGTGCGGCAACCCAGATCTTCGCCGAACGTTTCCACCATCAAATCGAGATGGCGCGTCATCACCGTCACGCGTTCCTCGAAACCAGGTTCGGGCAGTAGCTCGCCTGTGTCGAGATAATGCGCGGTGTGGCAGAAGATCCACGGATTATAGAATGCGCCGCGTCCGATACTGATCGCGGCACAGCCAGTCCGCTCGAACATTATTTTAGCGGCTTGCGGTGTGGTGATGTCGCCGTTGCCGACGACGGGCACGCGTCGCATCGCTTGTACAACCGCGCGAATGCCGTCGAAGTTGATCGGGCCTCCAAAGCCTTGTTGCCGCGTGCGCCCGTGGACGATGATCGCGGCCACGCCGACGTCTTCCAGCGCGCGAGCGAGATCGGGTGCCGTGAGGTTCGCATCGTTCCAACCAAGCCGCATTTTGCAGGTCACGGGAATTCTGACGGCGTCGACCATCATGCTGACGAGGCGCGCAGCCTTCGAGTGATCGGCCATCATCGACGAGCCGCCGCCATTGCGGCAAATCTTGCGCATGGGACATCCCATGTTCACGTCCACGGCGTCAACGCCAAGCGATTCGAGCAACACCGCCGCGTTGCGCATTTCTTCGGGCACGGTACCATACAGTTGCACAGCCAGCGGATGATCCTGTGGTGAACTCTCGATAAGCTGGAGCGCTTTCCGGTTGCGTTCGAGCAGCGAACGAGCGTTGACGAGGTCGGTGGTGCACAGGCCGACGGCGCTTGTGGCGCCACAAGCGCTGCTGATCTCGCGGATAATAAGGCGGAAGGGCAGGTTGGTGTAACCCGCCAGTGGCGATAGAAACAGGTTAGACGCGAGTGTGAGTTGACCCAAGGCGAGCGCCATGCACAATGAATATGATGTTCGGAGTCGATATGCAATGCGTCTTGGGATCGCCTTCAACATTTAGGCGTTCATCCCTCCACCGCGATGCCGATTGCAGAGGCGAGTAGGACAACGCTCGTGGGTGCGTCTCCTTGACAATGGCGGTGCGCGCTGGTACGAAAGTTATCGCATTTTACGCAAGGGTTGGCGACTTCCATGACCGATTCATACGCAAACCAGTATTTGTTCCTCGTGGTGCTGCTGGCTGCGGCGTTGGCGTTTCCGCTGGTGGCGCTGGCGCTGGCACGATTGCTGGCACCACGCAAGCCGTCGCGGATCAAAACCGACACCTATGAGTGCGGGTTGCAGTCGAAAGGCGACGCGTGGGTGCAATTCCGTGCTGGCTACTATATTTACGCCTTGGTGTACGTGTTGTTCGCGGTGGAGACGGTTTTTCTGTATCCGTGGGCCGTGGTGTTCGCGGGGCTCGGCTTCGGCGCGTTCGTGGCGATGATGGTGTTTGTGCTGCTGTTGATTGAGGGCCTGGCGTACGCATGGGCAAAGGGCGCGCTGGATTGGAAATGATTTCAAGAGGGTCATATGGCGATTGATGAGGGACTTGCATTGGAATTGCAGAAGCACGGCATCGCTGTGGTGCCGGTGGAGTGGCTGTACAATTGGGGGCGTAGATCCTCCATCTGGCCGCTACAGTTCGGATTAGCTTGTTGTGCCATCGAGATGATCGCCACCGCCACAGCACGGTACGATCTGGCCCGGTTCGGCGCCGAAGTGTTCCGCGCAACGCCGAGGCAAGCCGACCTCATGATTGTCGCCGGTACGGTCACCAAGAAAATGGCGCCGCAAGTTGTGCGTTTGTACAATCAAATGGCCGAGCCGAAGTACGTGATTGCCATGGGCGCCTGCGCGATTTCCGGCGGCCCGTTCAAGGACGGTTACAACGTGCTGAAGGGGATTGACCGGTACATTCCCGTGGACGTATACATCCCCGGTTGCCCACCGCGGCCCGAGGCGCTAATGCAAGCGGTTATTACGTTGCAGCAAAAGATTGCGGGACAACATCTTGAGAGGGGGCAGCGGCCGCGCTGGTATGACCCAACTGCGCCGGCGGAATATCCCATCCCCAGCTACGGCGCGCATGATCTCGAGCCACCCGCCAACGACAAGGTGTGGCAACGGCCACACCAATGCCGCGAGGTGACCAACGAGGAAATCATCTAGAAATGATACCGGCCATCGAACAACTACGCGAAGCCACATTGGTGGCGGCGCCGGGCGCAAGCGTTGAGGTCGTTGCATCTACGCCTGCGGTACAGCAGCTTTCTTTGCTGGTCGATCGGGAACACCTATTCGCCGTGGCGAAGTTTTTTAAGCAAGAGGCGCGATTCCAGATGGATTTCTGTTCGTGCGTGACCGGCGTGGATTATCCGGCGAAGGCTGACAAACCGGGATTTATCGAAGTTGTTTATCATCTCTACTCCGTTGCGCAGAAGCACGGCCCGATCATTCTGAAGGTACGCGCGCCGCGAGAGCTGGCGCAGTGTGAGGTGCCATCGCTGACGCCGCTATGGCGCGGCTGCGAGTTTCAGGAGCGTGAGGCGTACGATTTGTTTGGCGTTAGGTTCACGGGACATCCCGATCTGCGCCGGATTCTGATGTGGGACGAGTTTACCGATCATCCCCTACGAAAAGATTATCAGCCGCCACTCGATTATGAATGGGAACCTACGCCGCACGGCGAAACGTTGGCGCGGGCGAGGCAAATGGGCGGCTTGATGCCACCAAGCGCGAGCGCGGAGAAACTGGGATCGAAATGATTCAGGCGCAGTCGGCAATTGAAAGCAGCGGCGTCACGCCCTCGACGGCCGGCATAATTGAGACCCAGACGCTGGAGGTCTCGATTGGCCCACAACATCCAAGCACGCACGGCGTGTTTCGCATGGACGTGGTGATCGACGGTGAAGTGGTGGTGAAACTCAAACCCGTGATGGGTTATCTGCACCGCAATCACGAACAATTGGCCGAGAAGATGACATGGCTAGACTCGATGCCGTACACGGATCGGCTTGATTACTTTAACTCGATGGCTAACAACTGGGCGTACGCGCTCAGCGTCGAGAAACTGGCGGGCATCAAGGTGCCAGAGCGCGCCGAATATATTCGTGTGATCGTGGCGGAGTTGACGCGTCTATTGAATCATACGGTCGCGATCGGTTTCCTGTTGAACGACATGGGAGCGTGGTTCACGCCCGTGTTGTACGCATTCCGGGAACGGGAGAAGATTGTCGATTTGTTCGAAGCCGTAAGCGGTTCGCGGATGATGTGCAACTATTACCGTTTTGGTGGTGTGCGTGTGGATTTTGACGAGAAGATGCTGGCCATGGCCCGCGACATTGTCGAACGATACCCGCAGTTTCTTGACGAGTTTGAAAAGCTGCTCACGGAGAACGAGGTGTTGCTGGCGCGGACGCAGCGCATTGGGATTCTGCCCAGGGAACAAGCGATCAATGGCAGCATCACGGGGCCGGTAGCACGAGCAAGCGGTGTGGATTACGACATCCGCAAGGTGGACAAGTACGGCGTTTATGGCGGGCTGGATTTCCGCGTGCCGCTCGGTGAAGTCGGCGACACCTATGACCGGTATTACATCCGAATTCTTGAAATGCGCGAGGCGATCAAGATTCTTCAACAGGCGTTGTGCGGTCTTCCATCGGGGCCAATCATCGCACCGGAAGTGAAACTCCGGAATTTCAGGGTTCCCGCGGGAGATGGTTACGGACGGATCGAGACGCCCAAAGGCGAGCTTGGGTTTTATCTTGTGGCTGATGAAACGGGCAAGATGCCGTACCGCTACCATGTGCGGCCGCCGTGTTTCATCAACCTGACTTTGCTGGAAGACATGTGTCTCGGTCACAAGTTGGCAGACACGGTGGTCATCCTGGGAAGTATTGATATTGTGCTCGGGGAGGTGGACCGCTGATGAAGTTCCCCGGCAAAGGGTTGCTCGATGGCGTTTTTGTGACAATTCGCAATTTCGTGGGCAGCTATTTCGAGAAAGATCGCCTCGTCACGGTGCAGTATCCTGAAGAACGGGTATCGTTGCCCGAGAACTCGCGTACCTTCCCGTTCCTCGTCTACGACGATGAGCCCGACAAGATGCGGTGCACCGCCTGCAAGATTTGCGAGGCGGAATGTCCGCCGCAATGCATCTACATCGTGATGGACCGCGATGAGAAAGGCAAACCGCTCCAGCATCCGAAGGTTTTCGACATAGACATCAGCGTCTGTATGCAGTGTCAGATTTGCGTCGAGGTTTGCCCATTCGATGCCATCAAGATGGACAACGATTACGAAAAGTCGCGCTACGGACGGTTTGACGAACTGATGGAACATCTGCCTGATCTTTTGAAGTCGAACGAGTATTACCACAAGATCAAGCCGATCGAAGCCACGGCTGTGGATGCCAAGTTGCAAGCCGCTGCGGAGAGAAAGGCGAAGAAACTTGTCTCTCCGGCTCCACCAGCGCCGGGAACAACACCCGAGACGGACTGATTCACCAACAATGGAAACACTCTATCAACTGTTAATATCAATCAAGACCGATACACCCATCGGGCGATGGCTCGGTCCCGTGCCGGATTGGTGGCTGCGTGCGGTGGCGATTGTTGTGCCGGTGGTGCTGATTCTTGCGGTGTTTCTTACGCTTTTTGCGTTTCTCACGTGGGTGGAACGCAAAACTCTGGGACGAATCCAGAATCGGCTCGGGCCGAACCGAGTCGGTCCGATAGGATTGTTCCAGCCAATTGCCGATGGACTGAAGATTCTGCTGAAGGAAGACATCGTGCCGCGGGGCGCGGACGCGTTGTGTCATTTTCTTGCGCCAGTTCTGTTTCTGACAGTGCCGTTGATGTTGTTTTCGGTGCTACCCATCGGGCGGGGATTGATTGCGGTAGATCTCAACATCGGGATTCTGTTCGTATTCGCCGTCGGCGCGGCGAGTGTGCTGGCGTTGTTCATGGGAGGATGGGCGTCACGGAACAAGTTTTCGCTCTTGGGCGCGATGCGCTCCATGGCACAGATCGTCTCGTACGAAGTGCCAACTGTTCTGGCGGCTGTGGTGGTGCTGATGGCGGTGAGCGCGGCTGGGAAACATGGTGTCGGATCGTTGTCCACGGTGAGCATCGTGGAAGCACAGGCCGGTGGCTGGGTGAACGTCAGCGGTTGGTTTATATTTCAGCCGTGGGGGTTGGTTGGATTTATCCTGTTCTTCATCGGTACTTTGGCGGAGTCAGCCCGGACGCCGTTTGACTTACCGGAGGCGGAATCAGAGATCGTTGCCGGATATCACACGGAATACAGCGGGTTCAAATTCGCGTTGTTCCAGATGGGCGAGTATCTGGTGATGATAGCCATGTCGGGGTTCACGGTGACGATGTTTCTCGGCGGGTACCTGGGGCCGGGCGTGGACTTGCCGCGCATGGGATGGCTGTTGTCGATCTTTTGGTTCTTCGCGAAGTTGGCGGTCATGATTTTTATTGTGATCCTGGCGCGCGGAACGTGGCCACGTGTGCGGGTGGATCAATTGATGGGATTCGCCTGGAAAATGTTGCTGCCGATGGCGCTGGTCAACATCGTGGCATTCGGCCTTTGGTTTTATCTGGGATCGGGGCCGATGGGGTGGGCTGTGTCGGTGGCGCTGCTAATCGCCGCATTCGCGTTGCTGACGCTGGGTGGAACGTCCACGCGGTTGGGAAAACGCACCTATAGGTATTCGAGCTGACATGAACACTGCTTTCTGGATCATTTCAATAATCACCGTACTCGGTGCGGTGCTCGCGATCACGTTGCGAAATCTCGTGCACTGTCTGTTGTCGCTCGTGGTTTGTTTCTTTGGCATCGCGGCGCATTATTTCCTGTTGCGGGCTGAGTTTCTTGGTGTGGCGCAGATCCTGATTTACATCGGAGCGGTGGCGGTGCTGATTTTGTTTGCGATCATGCTAACGCGGCATGTGACGGGTATGGAAGGGCCGCGCGAATTGGGTGGGAAATGGTGGATGGGTGCGTCCACGGCGGGGATTATTGGCGTGCTGTTGTGGTGGTGTGTTCGCCGTGAGGTACTGACAGCGATGTGGCCCTCGAGTGAGAAGGCGCAAGGTTTGGTCGCGGTCATCGGCAAGGCGCTGGTCAGCGAATGGGTGGTTCCGTTCGAGGCGCTGGCGGTGTTGCTGACGGCGGCGCTGGTGGGCGCGGTAGTCATTGCGCTGGAGGAAGTGGTGCGTAAACGATGAGCATTCCGCTCAGCTATTACCTGACGCTATCAGCGATTCTGTTTGCGGTCGGCTTGTGCGGCGCATTGACACGCAAGAACGCCATCATCGTGCTCATGGCCATCGAGATTATGTTCAACGCGGCGATCCTGAACCTGATCGTTTTTTGGCATTACAGGTTTGGCGCGTCGGTGACACCGCAGATGTTCGCCATCTTCGCCATCGCGATCGCAGCGGCAGAATCCACAGTCGGTCTGGCGCTGGTGATTGCCGTCTACCGCCATTACCGGTCGGTGGACGTTGATGAGATGAGGAGTCTGAAGGGCTAAATGGACGAACACCTTTACGAACTAGCCAGGCAACAATGGCTGATACCATTTTTCCCGTTGGTGGCGGCAGCGGTTCAATCGTTACTGAAGCGTGAACAACGGAAGTTGTCGGCCGGACTGTGTCTGTTGGCAATGGGGACGTCGTGCGTTTTCGCCCTGCGTGCGCTTTTTGGCACTTTGAATTACGGCAATTCCGGCTGGCCGGCGCATGTCAATTTCACATGGTTTGAGTTCGGTTCCACGAAGTTGGAGCTGGGTTTTATTCTCGACCCGTTGACGGCGGCGATGGCGATGATGGTGACGTTTGTTGGACTGGTGATTTTTATCTTCGCCACTGGATACATGGCTGAGGACGAGAACTTCACGCGTTTCTTCTGTTTCATGTCGTTGTTCGCTGCGGCGATGCTCGGCTTGGTGGTTGCGAACAACCTGCTGCTGTTCTTCATTTGCTGGGAACTGGTCGGCTTATGCAGTTATCTGCTAATTGGTTTCTGGTACTTCAAGCCGTCCGCGGCGGAGGCGATGAAAAAGGCGTTCATCACCACGCGCATCGGCGACGTCGGATTTTTCATCGGCATCCTGATGTTGTACTGGCGCAGCGGCACGCTGAACCTGTACGGCGACGGCCAAGGCGCGCTGGAGCAGGCGGAAAAATTCGCGTTGATGCAGGGTTGGTTTGGGTGGTCGTTGGCCAGCACGATTGCGCTGCTGTTGTTCTTCGGCGCGATGGGCAAGAGCGCGCAGTTTCCACTGCACGTGTGGCTGCCCGACGCGATGGAAGGCCCGACGCCGGTTTCGGCGCTGATCCATGCAGCCACGATGGTGGCAGCGGGCGTGTTCATGGTGGGACGGATGTTCCCGCTGTTCACGGCTGGTGCGGTGAACGGCACGACGCCGGTGTTACAGTTTGTAATGTGGGTTGGCTGTTTTACGGCGCTGTTTTCGGCAACGATCGCCGTGGCGCAGAACGACATCAAACGCGTGCTGGCTTATTCGACGTGCTCGCAACTCGGGTTCATGATGATGGCACTTGGCGCAGGCGGGCTGGTTGCCGGGCAGTTCCATCTGCTTACGCATGCGTTCTTCAAGGCGCTACTGTTTCTCGGCTCTGGCTCGGTCATCATCGGCTGCCATCACGAACAGGACATGATGAGGATGGGTGGACTACGGAAGTACATGCCCGTGACATTCGTGACGTATCTGATCGGGATGCTCGCGCTGGTGGGTGTGCCGCCATTTGCGGGTTTCTTCAGCAAGGACGAGGTGTTGCTGGTCACGTTCCAGCAAAACAAAGTAGCATGGGCGCTTGCAACGTTCGCGGCATTCCTGACGGCATTCTACATGACGCGTCAGATGTTTCTCGTGTTTGGTGGTCGGTGGCGAGGTGGTCACGGTGGACATGAACCGCACGAAACACCATGGAACATGACCGTACCACTCGTGATCCTGAGCGTGTTTGCTGTGGGACTTGGCTGGTTCGGCGGCAAGTACGGGCATTACATGGCAACGGATGAGGGTGAAGCGGGCAGTGGCAAGCTGCTGGTGATGGCGTTGTCCGTTGTCGTGGGACTGATTGGCATCGCGCTGGGCTGGATGATTTACGGGCGCAAACCGTTGGCGACCGCGACCGACGCGGATCCGCTGCAGGCGAAGCTCGGTGTCTTATACACATGGCTTCAACACAAGTGGTACGTGGACGAAATCTACGAGGCGACGCTCATCCGTTTTACAATGTCATGTGGCCGGTTTTTCCGTCTTGTGGACAAGAGAGTCGTGGACGGCGCATTACACGCCATTGCGTGGACGGCGTGGGGCGTGTCGCAAGTGTTCCGGTGGGGCGGGGATGAGTTTGTCATCAACGGCGGGTTCGACACGGGCTGTGAAAGTGTACGCGGGTCGAGCCACTTATTGTCGAAACTCCAAAGTGGCCGTGTGCAGGATTACTTTCGCGTGCTGTGTCTCGGTACAGCGGTGCTCCTCTTGATTTACTTCCTGAAAACGTGACAATGAGCGAACTGCCATATCTTAGTTTGATGACCTTCGTGCCGTTGATCGGCGCGCTCGTGGTGTTGTGTCTGGACAAGGCCAGGCCGCATACGATCAAGGGCGTTGCCATCCTCACGAGCGTGGTGTCGCTTGTGTTGGCGGTATGGGTGTGGTTTGGGTTCGTCGGTTCAGGTCAGTTGATGTTCGAGGAACGGTTTTTGTGGATCTCGTCGATCCACGCGGATTACCACGTAGCAGTGGACGGTCTGAGCGTCACGATGGTGTTGCTGACGGCGATCATCACGCCGCTGGCGCTGCTGGCGCACTGGAAACTGGAGAAGAACGTGAAGCTGTTCTTCTTTCTGTTCCTGTTGCTGGAGACGGGGATGTTCGGCGTGTTCACGGCCCTGAATTTTATTCACTGGTTCATTTTTTGGGAACTCGGGTTGATTCCGATGTTCTTTCTTATCAAGATTTGGGGTGCGGAAGACCGGACGTACGCCTCGTTCAAGTTCTTCCTCTACACACTGGCGGGTAGCATCGGGATACTGGTGGCGTTCGGATTCCTTTACCTGGCGACAGGGACATTTGATTTCATCGAACTGCGGGGGTTGGCGGCTTCGGGCAAACTCGCAGAAGATATTGCGCGGTTCATTGTCGATGTGAATACGCGGTTCGGATGGAACTGGACAGCCAGCGGTCTCACTGGCGCATTGTTCTGGGCGGTGTTCGTTGGGTTTGCCATCAAGGTGCCAATCTGGCCGTTCCACACCTGGTTGCCTGACGCGCACACGCAAGCGCCCACTGGTGGTTCGATGGTGCTGGCGGCAATTCTACTAAAAATGGGCGTGTACGGTTTTCTGCGGGTGTTGTTGCCCATTTTCCCCACACAAGTGGCGGCGCACTTGAATGTGCTGCTGCTGTTGACACTCGGCAGTATCGTGTTGGGCGCGTTCGCGGCGTTGGCGCAGACGGATTTCAAACGGTTGGTAGCGTACTCGTCCGTGAACCACATGGGTTATGCGATGCTGGGCATCTTCGCGACAGTGGCATCGGCCCAGAACGTGACGAACATCATGAACGAGAAGGCAGCGGCGCTCAATGGCGCGATGTTGCAGATGTTCAACCACGGCATTAGCTCGGCCGCGCTCTTCTTTCTGGTCGGTGTCGTCTATGAACGAACCCACACCCGCAACCTTGAAGAGTTTGGTGGGCTGCGCAAGATCATGCCGGTTTACGCAGGCGTGCTCGGCATCGCGATGTTCTCATCGTTGGGACTACCCGGACTGAACGGATTCGTCGGCGAGTTCATGATTTTCAAAGGCGCGTTTCCGATTGTCACGACCGTGACGGCACTAGCGACCATTGGACTGCTGGTCACGGCGGTGTTTCTGCTGCAAATGATGCAAAAGGTTTGCTTCGGGCCGCTGAACGAGAAATGGGCGGGACTGTCCGACATGACGGGACGCGAGCTATTCATCGGCACGGTGCTTATGGTCTTCATGTTTGGGATCGGAGTTTATCCCGCGCCGTTTGTCCATGCGTCGAATCAAGCGGTCATGGGGTTGATTGGGACTATCAATGCGGCACTGGGCTTTTAATTGGACATGTACACTGACTGGACAATCTATCTGACGTTCGCCGGCGCCGGGCTGATCATGCTGCTGCCGCGCGAGGCGAAGACCGCCATTTGCTGGACGGCGTTGCTGACGGGCATGGCGGGATTGGCGGTCGCGCTGTGGGGTTACTTTACCTACAACTCGGGGATGAACGAGCTCATCAGAACGCGGGGCACCGGTTTGATTGATCTCGCTGATGTTCCGTGGATTCCCGCGCTCGGCATCCACTATCATCTCGCGGTTGATGGCATCAATTTCCCGCTGGTCGTGCTCAATGGGTTTGTCTGCGTGACGGGGATTCTGTTCAGTTGGAATATCGAGGAGCGGACAAAAGAGTTCTTCGCGTTTTTCCTGATCCTGATTGCTGGCGTGTACGGCGTATTCATGGCGATGGATTTGTTTTTGTTGTTGGTGTTCTACGAACTCGCCATCGTGCCGAAGTACTTTATCATCGCAATCTGGGGCTCAACGCGGAAGGAATACGGCGCGATGAAGCTCGTGATGTATTCGTTCATCGGCAGCGCGGTGGTGTTCATTGCCATACTCGTTACGTACTTCGCCTCACCAGCGCATTCGTTCGATTTATTCGCGCTACGGAGTCAGCCGATTGCCTACAACGTGCAGGTCTGGGTGTTTCCACTGATGTTTGCGGGGTTCGCGGTGCTGGCGGGTATGTGGCCATTTCACACGTGGGCACCCACGGGGCACGTGGCAGCGCCGACCGCGGGCAGCATGTTGCTGGCGGGCGTGGTGATGAAACTTGGCGCCTACGGGTGTTTGCGCGCGGCGATGTTTCTGTTCCCACAGGGTATGGAACACTGGCGGTGGGTGATTGCGTGGCTGGCGGTGGTGGGCATTGTCTATGGTGCGGGCGTTGCGCTGGTGCAGAAGGATTTCAAGTTCATCATCGGCTACTCGAGCGTTAGCCACATGGGATTTGTCCTGCTGGGGTTGGCGACGCTGAATGTCATCGGCATGTCGGGCGCGGTATTGCAGATGTTTTCGCACGGCATCATCGCCAGCTTGTTGTTCGCCGTGGTCGGGCGAATGGTGTACGACCGCACGCATACCCGGCAACTGGACGAACTCGGCGGATTGGCGAAGGCAATTCCCTTTGCCTGTGTGACATTCGTGATCGCGGGCGTGGCATCGATGGGTATGCCGGGGTTCAGCGGGTTTTGGGCGGAGTTTCAGGTGTTGATCGGCGCGTTCAAGATGAATCCATGGCTGGCGGTGGGCGCAGCGGTGAGTATTGCGATCACCGCGGCATATATTTTGAACACGATTCACAAGGTGTTCTTTGCCGAGGAAGAACAGGCGCACGCCGGCTCAGGCGAATCTCGCTGGCAGTTGCCGCCGATTTCCCTGCCTGAGAAGATCGCATCAGTGATTCTGTTGGCATTGTTGGTCATCATTGGATTCTACCCATCGATCATGCTCGACATGATCAAAGCGAACGTGGAACTTTTCCCCGGAATCACAAAATGACGTCCATGTACCTCCAAATCTGCGGGCGGTTGACCGCCGAAATCGTCTTGGCGGTTGTGGCGCTGGCGGTGTTGGTGCTCGATTTGATTCTGGCACGTCGCACAGTAACCATGTCGGCGCGGATGCAGATGGTTGCCTGTGTGGCCGGGTTCGGGTTGATCGCGGCAATGATAGTGTTGGTGTTGGGCTGGGATCAGGAGCCCGTCGTGTTGCTCGGCGGCACGCTGGTGATGGACCAGCTTACAATATTATTCAAGTTCGTCGTTGCCGGGCTGTCGTTACTGACTGTGGTCATATCGATTCGCTACGACGTGGGTCGGCACGTCGGCGAGTACTTTGCGATGCTGTTGTTCGGCACGATCGGCATGATGCTGCTGGTCGGCGCCGAGGAACTAATCATGATCTTCGTGGCGCTGGAACTGACAAGTATCAGCTTGTACGTCCTCACTGCGTTCAACAAGGCCAGCCCCGCTCTTGCGCGCAATAGCGGGGAAGCTGCGATTAAATACTTCATGTTCGGCGGGATTTCGTCGGCGTTCCTGCTGTTCGGACTGAGTTACGTGTACGGGTTGACGGGTGTCACGTCACTTGACGATCTCAGCAGGATCATTTCCCAACCCGGTGCGGTCCATGCGAGTCCTATGCTGGCGGCGGGTATGCTGTTCGTCATCGTAGGTTTTGGGTTTAAAGTGGCGGTGGTGCCGTTTCATCTCTGGGCACCCGACGCGTACGAAGGTGCGCCGACGCCTGTGACGGCTTTGATCGCCACAGGCTCGAAAGTGGCGAGCTTCTTTGTCCTGTTGAAACTGATGCTGGTCAGTTTCGGTGGAATGGCAGGGTCGGCGTTTTGGGGACATTTCGCATCCGGGTGGACAATGTTGCTCGCTGTGGTGGCGACTGCGAGCATGGTGCTGGGAAATTTCGCGGCCATTGCACAGCACAACGTCAAGCGCCTGCTGGCATACTCCAGCATCGCGCACGCGGGTTACATCCTTGTCGGCCTAGTTGCCGCAACGAAGATGGGGGCTACATCGGTATTGTTCTACCTGATCGTGTACGCGCTTGCGAACCTCGGCGCATTCGGCGTGCTCGCTGCGTTGTCAGGACGCGCCGGCGGCGAGGACATGGCAAATTTCAATGGGATGGCGCGGCGCGCGCCATTTATGTCGTTGCTGATGCTGGTGTTTTTGCTGTCGCTCGCGGGAATCCCGCCGTTGGGCGGTTTTTTGGGGAAATTCTACCTTTTCGCAGCGGCCGTGCAACGCGACCCGCAGCAATTTGGCCTCCTGTGGCTGGTCATCATTGGCCTCCTGACGAGCGCGGTGTCATTGTACTACTACCTGATCGTGTTGAAGCATTTCTATGTCGAGAAGCCTGTGGACGCAAGCCGCATCGAGACGCCCGTTTATTTGAACGTGGCGTTGGCACTGGTGGCGGCGGGTGTGATTGCGCTTGGGCTCTTTCCGCAGGCACTACTCGCGCTGCTAGACAATCTCGTCGGAAACCTATAAGGTTGCCCTGATATAGCGGATTCTCGGCGCTAGGGAATCTGCGGTTTTATGAACATTAATGGTTCAACAACGGTTGTTGGCATCTTTGGCTTGCCGATCACGCATACCGCATCACCCGCGATGCATAATGCGGCATTCAAGGCGCTAAAAATGAACTGGGTGTATTTGCCGTTTCCCGTCCAAGCACAGAATCTGTGTGCGGCGCTGCTCGGCGCACGCGACATGGGTTTGACGGGGGTCAACCTCACTGTCCCGCACAAGGTACTCGCGTTGGACATAGTGGATGAGGTAGCCGAGGAAGCGCGTAAACTTGGTGCGATCAATACTGTTCTCATCGAAGACGGCAAGCTGCGCGGGTTCAATACCGACGGTTACGGCTTTGCCAAGGCGATCAAGGAAGAGTTCAACTTCACGCTCAAGGGCAAGCGCGTGCTGGTACTCGGCGCGGGCGGAGCCGGGCGGGCGATTGCTGTGCAATGCGCGCTGGATGGCGCGGCGCGGGTATTCATCGCCAATCGCACTGCGGCGAAGATTGATCCGATTGCCAGGGAAATCGCTCCGACCAAGACTGTGTTCTGTGCGGTAGCGCTCACCACGGACGGGATCGCGCGAGTGATTAACGATGTGGACTTGCTCGTCAACGCCACGTCGGTGGGGTTGCGTGAAGGTGAGTCGCTAGGGCTGGACGCGAAGCTGTTCTCGCCGCGGCTATTCGTCTACGACACGGTTTACCATCCCGCCAAAACCGAACTACTGCGGATTGCAGCAGCCGCCGGCGCGAAAACGGCCAACGGTTTGAGCATGTTGCTGCATCAAGGCGCGCGAGCGTTTGAGATCTGGACGAAACGCAAAGCGCCATTGGCGGTGATGCGCCGCGCGATCAAATCTACCGTGTACGGAGCCAAGACATGAGCACGGGCCTCCGGTTATACCTCGATTTTGTGGTTTTTGTGTTCGGCGCTGCGATTGGCAGCTTCCTCAATGTCTGCATTCACCGAATGCCACGCGGGGAATCCATCGTAAACCCGCCATCGCATTGTCCGCACTGCGACGCACGGATTCGATGGATGGACAACATACCGCTGCTGAGTTACGTCGTCTTGCGCGGGAAATGCCGCCACTGCGGCGAGCGAATCAATCCGCGGTACGTACTGGTGGAACTATTGACGGCGTTGTTGTTCCTCGGCATCTGGCTCAAGTATCCGCTTAGCTGGCTGGCACCGGTTTATTGGGTGGCAGTCGGAGGCTTGATTGTTGGGACGTTCATCGATCTCGAACACTACATCATTCCCGATGAGATCACGATTGGCGGAGTGGTGGCTGGATTCGTGGCGAGCATCCTTGTTCCGTCACTGCACGGCGAGACGTTCTTATTCTTATCGGGGTTCAAAAGCCTGTTGGGCATCCTGATCGGATCGGGGCTGGTACTGTGGATAGCGATTTTTGGCGAATTGATTTTCAGAAAGGAAGCAATGGGATTTGGCGATGTGAAATTGACAGCGGCGATTGGTGCGTTCTTCGGTTGGCAAGGCGCAGTGTTCGCGCTGGCTGTGTCGTCGGTCATCGGCTCTATTGTGGGATTACTGTGGGTTTCGCTGTCGCGGGAACGGCGCGCCGTAACGCGCGAGATGTCGGCCAAAGAAACCTCCTACAACCTTGATGCATGGAATATTCGGGACGAGATGGACGCGCATGCGATGCGCTCTTCGATCCCGTACGGGCCATTTCTGGCACTGGTCGCGGTGTCATGGATTTTTGTGGGTGAGTACGTGCCAATGTGGTATGCACCACTGCTGAAATTAACCAACTAGAGATTGCCATGCCCAAACTTCGATACTTGACCGCAGGCGAGTCGCACGGACGATGTTTGGTTGCGATTATCGAAGGTCTGCCCGCTGGCCTGAAGATCGACCGCATGGCGGTCAACAACGACCTCGCGCGCCGCCAGCAAGGCTATTGCTGCGGCAGCCGAATGCGGATTGAACCGGACGAGGTGGATATTCTGTCCGGGATCCGCAAGGATGAAACCATAGGGTCGCCACTGGCGCTCTACGTAGCAAACAAATATTTCAAGATTGACCGGTTGCCGCCTGTGCCAATGCAGCCCGATACGGGTGTCGGAGCTGGCATCCTGAAGTATGACCGGCAGGATGGGCGCGATATTCTCGAACGCGCCAGCGCCCGCGAGACGGCGATGCGCGTGGCCGTCGGTGCCGTCTGCAAGTTGTTGCTCAAGGAAATCGGCGTGGAGGTAGCCGGCCACGTCGTCGCTCTCGGCCCTGTGCAGGCGAATACGGCGGGAATGATTTTTGCGCAAATCCTTGAGCGCTGTGAGGCAAGCGAAGTTTGTTGCGCCGATCTCGACGCCGGGCAGAAGATGCTCGCGGCAATTGACGAGGCCAAGGTGAACGGCGATACGCTCGGCGGCATGTTTGAAGTCGTCGCTGCAGGATTGCCTGTTGGACTCGGTAGCCATGCCCAATGGGATCGAAAGCTCGATGCCAACATCGCCCGCGCGGTGATGAGCATTCAGGCCGTCAAAGGTGTGGAGTTTGGTATCGGTTTTGAAGGCGGCATGAGCAACGGTCAGCTTCAGATCGTCCGCGCGGAGATGAAACCGATTTCAACGACGATCAAGCCGTTGCCGGCAACGGACATTCAGACAGGACAAGAAGTGAAGACAGAAGTTGAGCGCTTCGATGTGTGCGCCGTACCAGCAGCAGCCGTCGTCGGCGAGGCGGTAGTCGCGATTGAACTTGCCACAGTCATACTCGACAAGTTCGGCGGCGACAGCGTCGGCGAGCTAAAACACAACGTTGCCAGCTACCGTACAGTATGCCAGCAACGTCAGGTCAGTTGATTTTTCAGGCAACGTTTTGCCATGCGTGGTAGGAACTGCGCACCCGTGGTTCACCACGTTTCACGTGGCCGATTCTGGAGCATTGCCAGCACCCCCGCCCGGCTGTAGGATGCCGCCCAATGACCCGCGATGGTCGCGAGGCGTAGGTCACATGGGAAATGTCGGTTGACTACGATTCGAGGCATGAACCGCTTTGGATCACCCAGCCAGAAACCAACCAACAAAAGGAGAACCAGATGAGACAGTGGTTAACGATCGTGGCTATGGCGTTGCTCACAGCATCGGGCATCCAAGCCCAGAACCCGCCACCGTCCCCATGGAGAAGCGGAAGAGGTGGAGTGGCAGATATTGAATCCGTTTTGCCTCAGCAGATTGTGGATCAGTTGTTGCTGACGGCTGATCAGAAGACCAAGTTGAAGGATTTGGACGCGAAGTTCATCAAGGAACGCGACCAATTGCTTGAAAAGCAGAGGGCCGACGGCAAGGATATTGCCAAGGTGCGCGCGGACATGACTGCCACTCGCGGTTCCGGCGACACGACCAAGATTGAGGAAATCCATGGGAAGCTTATGGAACTCTTCCAGCCCCAACTGGACCTGCGAAAGAAGTATCAGGACGAGTTCAAGACGAGTCTGACCGATGAGCAGAAGAATAAGCTCGACTACGCGTTGCAGCAAATGATGCAGCGTCGAGGTGGTGGTCCTCCCGGCGGTGGCAGTGGTGCCGGCAAATAACGCCACACGGTCTTAGCCGAGTCGGAACCGCGCGACGACGAGGGTCGGAGCGACATCGCGTGCATTGTGAAGACGCGCGAACGATTCATGGGCGTCGGCCAGGTGCTCGCCGTGTCGCTGTTCTTTGCGAGCAACGCGATTTACCCCACCGACATCATGCCCGGCTGGCTGAAGACCATTTCTCATTTGAATCCGTTGACCTACGTCGTCGATGCCCTGCGCACTTTCATGCTTGCCGGCAGCACGAGCCCCTTCGGTCTGAGTCATACTATGCTGTCATCCTCCTTACCACGACCATCCTGGTCTTCATTAGCGCCCGGTTGTATCCCCGTCTGGCATCGTAAAACGCAACTTGGAAGCGGTTACCAAAATCATGAATACTCCAACTCTTTTCACTCCCGTTCGGTCTGGGCGCGGTCTGGGCGCCGAACCGCCTGGTGATGGCTCCGCTCACGCGGATGCGCGCGGGCCCGGGCTGGGTGCCGACGCGGTAAATGGCTGCTTAAAGTGGGAGCTTACGCTTTTTCAATTTTCGTATGTTTCTTTTCGGGAAATCGAGCCTTCGGGGGGCTTGCCACGAAGGGTCAAAACACAACTAAGTTAGCGTTGCCTGAACGATGTAAGGACAGGGCCTATCGCGCCTGCTGCCCGGTGCGCGCGCGTGGGCGGCTGTCTTAAGAAGGCACTGAACGCAAAAATAAGAAGGGAGTGAAACGCAGATCGGCCAGATAGCGGCCTGAGTGCACCCGTGGCCGATTCTGGAGCATTGCCAGCGCACCCCGCCCGGGCGGTATGGTCGCGGGGCGTAAGTCGTATGGGGAATGTCGGCTTACAAAAAATCAGGGGAACCGTAAGCTATTCTCCTTGACTACACCGAGCACCAGTATTAAAAATCCACTCAGTTTCACGTCGGGACACTCGCAGGAGAACAGGAGAATGAAACTACAAAGTGCTCTCATTATCGTTGCGCTTCTTTTTCTAACAACCGCACCTGTTGCCCTACCGGATTCTATAACTCTTAAATCAGGCGAAGTGATGGAAGGCAACGTCCTTTCCGAAACAGATTCTGAAGTACGCATCGAGGTCTCCAACAGCGCGAAGACAATTGTCAGCACCCGAGTCATACCAAGAACAGATATCCGGTCGATACAGCGCGAGAACCCCGATCAAAAGAAACAGGGAGAATCGTTTGAGAAGTTGGCAAAGTTCCAACTCGACCCGAATCAGGAACTCACGAGCGACCAATACGCTAAGGGAATTGCTGCCTTTGATAAGTTCCTAGCAAAGTATCCGAACTCCAGTTTTGCAGAGGACATAAACGACCGCATTGCTGACTGGCGAGCCGAGGCGAGCAACGTGGAGAGTGGCAAAGTCAAGTTCGCCAATAAATGGATGACGCCAGAAGAAAAAAGGGTGCGAGCCGAGCACTGGCAGAAACAAATGGCCGTTCAATCGGCGCAAAATGCGCTTCAGTTACTAAAAAAGCAGCTTGCCGATCTCCAAGCACGGCGCGGGCAACTCGCTGAAGACCTCGGGGCTGCACAAGGTAACTTAGCGGCTACACAGGCTAAAACCAACACGCTTCATGACGTAAAAGTACCCATTTACGTGACGGACACTAGGAATAGAAGCGATAATAGTCGTCATGGGGGTTCGGTACAAGTCAGCAGCTCCACACGTGTAGCAGGCTATAACCGCGTTCCAAGTCCCGAACTGGAACAAGCACAGAACGATATCGCCCATTACTCACAGCAAGTCGGTCAGGGACGGGCAGCGTTAGAGACCATTGATGCGAATATCAGAGACATCCAATCTCAAATCCCGAAGGCTGAACAAGATTACAGGCAGGCTCTTGTCCGGTTTTCTGAACCTGTACAAGCAAAGTAGAACCGCCGCTGCCGCCACACCGCCCCGCGTTGCTTCACAGTAGGCCGCCAAAAGCACGATCATCGCGACCAGAAAAAAGCCTCCAGCAAGGTCGCGTTCCTACTTTCCGCCCCGATCTGGCCTCTTGTCCTGCCCTACCGAGTATCCCGCACCACACCCCCGACACTCACACACACGACCGCAACCGTTATGACCAGACGTTATGACTTTTCACACATAGGCTGAAAATGCGCCATTTCATTAGGAAAAATGAGATGGCGACTCCAACGGGATTCGAACCCGTGTTACCGCCGTGAAAGGGCGATGTCCTGGACCGGGCTAGACGATGGGGTCGTCGAAAGCGCGCTGAATATAGCGGATTGAAACGAATTGGCAACGCGGAAGTTCTTTGTAGCCACGAACCGTTTTCGCGCCGGGGAAAACCGCGAACTTGCCCCGAAGAATTCGGGGTGAGATTCACGGCTACAAATCACACCGAGAGGATCTCCTTCTCTTTATGGGCGAGAAGCGTATCGATCTCTTTGACGTACTCGTCGGTCTTCTTCTGAATCTCTTTCTCGGCGTGCGTCAATTCGTCCTCGGTGATCTTGCCGTCCTTCTGGAGTTTCTTGGCGGCCTCCACGCCGTGGCGCCTTTCATTGCGGATGGCGACCCGGCCGTCCTCGGCAAGTTTCTTGATCACTTTGTCCAGTTCGCGTCGGCGTTCCTGATCTAGTTCGGGAATTGGGATACGAATGATCTTGCCGTCCACCACCGGTGTGATGCCGAGCGGAGATTGCTGGATCGCCTTGCTAACGGCTTGGACGACGGTCGGGTCCCACGGTTGAATGACGATAAGCCGCGGTTCAGGCGTGGAGATCCCCGCCAACTCGCGCAGCCTCATGTGCGTGTCGTACGCTTCGACCTGGATGTTCTCCACTAATGCCGGCGAAGCCTTGCCGGTGCGGACCGAGGCGAACTCGCTGTGGACGAATTCCACGGTCTTCATCATTTTCTCTTCCATGTCGTCGAGGAGTGCTTGCGGATTCATGGTGATAGATTAGAAAGGCTCAGAACGTTTTTCAACCACGAATTAACACAAATGTACGCGAATGTTGCTTGATTGCTGCTCCAAATTCGTGTTCATTCGCGTGCATTCGCGGTCAAGAAAAGTGCAAGCTCAACGAACATTGTTGATCGACGCCGACGACACGTTGTGGGAGAACAACATCTACTTTGATCGAGTGATCAAAGAATTCATTGCCAAACTCGCGGCGGGCGACGTACCGGCGGAGTTGGCGCACGAGACGCTCTGGCAGACCGAACAGCGCAACATCAAGATCACCGGTTATGGCAGCTCGGCGTTTTGCGTCTCATTGCACGAGGTTGCGCGCACACTCGGCGTCGCTGAGCTCGAACCATGGATCGCCGAGCAGGAACGCTTTATTTTCCATCATCCTATTGAACTGATGCCAGGCGTCCGCGAGACGCTTCCTATACTTCACTCCAAGAATTATCTGATCATGCTCACCAAAGGCCGCTCGGACGAGCAACTAGGCAAACTTAACCGCTCAGGACTGGCCCCACTGTTTCACAGCACAGAAATTGTCTTTGAGAAATCCGTTGAAACCTACCGCGCTCTGCTTGAGAAACACGCGCTTACGGCGGACCGCACGTGGATGATCGGAAACTCGCCGCGTTCCGACATTAATCCCGCCAAGGCAGCCGGGCTTGGCACGGTGTTCATACCGTATCACACCACATGGCAGCATGAGATTGAGGAGATCGCGCCGAATGACAAGACGCTGATGCTGGAGAGTTTTGCTGACTTGACCCGGCATTTTGGGTAAAAGAAGCAATAAGACACCATGCAAAACATTCCCGTCCTGCACGTCACCGAGGCCCGCGTTGTCAGGCAGACAGGGCTTTTGTCGCCTCTCCAAGCGTTTCACAGGTTACAATCGGCACACCGTGCCCATAATGAAAAAACGACATGATCGCAAACCCAATGTCCTTCTTGATATCGGGAACGACTCGAACCACTTTTGCCACGCCTTTCTGCCGGCAGATTTCCATGGCCAACTCGATTTCTGGGGCACACCCATAATCCATCGACTTCAGTTCGCTCAGGTCTGTCAAAAGCTGAAAGCCGGGCTGTATTTCTCCCAAGATCGCTTCCAACCTTTGACGGAAGCGTTTGGCCTCCCGCCGCCCGACCTGCTGGCTAAAGCTGATCCGCAATAGATTTTGTTGTTTGCCGATTACTACCTGAAACATGGCAACCTCTCGGCCAGAAAGTCTACCAGCAATCTATCGCAAAGCAACCGCCACGGTCCGCGCCAAAATCGCCGAATACGACCGGTGCCCACTAGAATGGTAGGGGAGACAGAAGCCAGGAAGTCATAATACGCTGTCTTAGTGGACGCTGTGGGTTCTTGCGAGAGCTTACTACTCGCTCACCAAGGTGCCGATGCGTTCGCCGCGGAGGACGCGCTGGATGTTGCCGGGCTTGAATAGGTCGAAGACGATGATCGGAATCTTGTTGTCCATGCAAAGCGAGAACGCGGTGGAATCCATCACCTGCAGGCGGCCCTTGAGCGCATCCATGTAGGTGAGCCGGTCATAGCGTTTCGCTCTGCGGTCTTTTTTCGGATCGGCCGAATAAACGCCGTCAACCTTGGTCGCTTTCAAGAGGACTTCGGCGCCAATCTCGCTGGCCCGTAGCGCCGCCGTGGTGTCGCTCGAGAAATACGGACTGCCTGTACCCGCAGCGAAGATGACTACGCGGCCCTTTTCCAAGTGTCGCATTGCGCGCCGGCGGATAAACGGTTCGGCCACCGAACGCATCTCGATGGCGGATTGGAGGCGGGTCGGTACGCCGTTCTTTTCAAGCGCGTCCTGCAAGGCGAGCGCGTTGATAACGGTGGCAAGCATGCCCATATAATCGCCTGTGGCACGGTCGAGGCCACGTTTTGTGCCGGCCACGCCGCGAAAGATGTTGCCACCGCCGACGACGATGGCCAACTGGACGCCCAGTGCAAGAACGTCCTTCAGCTCCTTGGCAATGGCGTCACAGGCCTCAGGCGAGATGCCGTGCTGGCGTTTGCCCTGAACAGCTTCACCGCCCAACTTCAACATCACACGCCGATATTTGGATTTCGGAGCTGATGTCGCCTTCATGATGGTTCCTCCGAGTTTACGCTGCGGTCGCCTGGGCTTTCTTTTCGCCGGGCAATTCCTCACCCACCTGCCAGCGGACGAACCTGCGGATAACGATATTCTCGGCCAACGCTGCGATGGTCGCCATCAGGTGGTCTTTGATCGTGATATCAGTGTTCTTAACAAACGGTTGTTCAATCAGACACGCGGTGGAATAAAACTTCTCCAGCTTGCCTGCGATGATCTTCTCGACGGCTTGTGGCGGCTTGTTCTTGACTTGGGCGCGATAGATTTCCGTTTCCGCCTCGATCACATTGGCCGGCACGTCTTCGCGGTTGACGTAGCTAGGATTTGCTGCGGCGATCTGCTGAGCGATGTCCTTGACGAACTCGCGAAATATGTCGTTCCGCGCTACAAAATCGGTCTCGGAATTGACCTCGAGAAGCACGCCGAGTTTGCTGCCGTGGTGGATGTAGCTTGCAATGCAGCCGTCCTTGGCGCTACGTATGGCCTTTTTGCCCGCTACGGCGATGCCTTTCTTGCGGAGAATCTTTTCCGCCTCGGGGGCATTGCCATTGGCTTCGACCAATGCCTGTTTGCAGTCCATCATCCCTGCGCCAGTTTTTTCACGCAAGGCTTTTACGTCCTGTGAGTTGATTTGCATGGTGTATGAAGGGATTGAAATAAGAGTTAAATCTGCGGTGGCACGGCGGTCGGCTCGGCTTGGGTGACCAAGGTCGCGATGTCGGCGGCGGTTGCCAATGGCTCGGCCGCGACTGGCACCGGTTCGGCCACCGGGGCTTGCGGCAGTGTTTTGCCAAGTTCCGTCAACGCTTCCGCGATCGTGTCGCCAATAACGGTACTGATGAGTTTGATGGAACGAATAGCGTCGTCGTTGCCCGCGATCGGATACGTGACCTGGTCCGGATCGCAGTTGGTGTCCACGATGGCGATTATCGGGATGTTGAGCCGTTGTGCTTCGTGGACAGCGATTTCCTGGTGGTGGATGTCCACGACGAACATCGCTGCCGGAGGTTTTTCCATATTGACGATGCCGTCAAGGTTGCGGTGGAGCTTCGCCAGTTCGCGACGCAACGACGGAAGCTCCTTGCTAGGTATCTGCGCGGCCTCGGGCGAAGCCAGTTTGGCGTCGATCTGCTTCAAGCGGTTGACGCTGTTGCGAATAGTGCGGAGGTTGGTGAGCGTGCCGCCAAGCCAACGATCGACGACATACGGCATGCCAATGCGCGTGGCGGTTTCCTTGATGGTCTGTTGCGCCTGCTTCTTGGTGCCGACAAACAGCACGATGCCATTGTTGAGCACGACTTCATGCAGGAATCCGCAGGCGACTTGGAGTTGGGTGAGCGTCTTGGTGAGGTCGAGGATGTAAATGCCGTTACGCGCCCCGAAAATGTATCGTTTCATCTTGGGGTTCCAATGATTGGTCTGGTGACCGAAATGAACCCCTGCTTCCAACAGTTCTGCAACAGTTACGTTCGCCAATGTGTCCTCCATATTGCATCCCGCCGCCCGACACCCTGTGTCGAAAATCCTCCGACGAGACATCCTGCCACGCGGGCAGGATTTCGGTTCGATGTTGTTGTGCCCTGTCTTATGTCTGAGGGCATTGCTGCCCCGGCACCCGGTGTCGGGGCAAGGCCGGGCATTGTATTCTTCCGCATATTCTTTGCAAGAGGAAAAAACTACTAAGTGGGAAAGGACCGGGGGTCAGGATCTCCCTTCCTTTCCCTCGTACCTTGTCCTTCCGCTGGCGCGTGGCCGCGACTGATGTTAGGTTGTTCTGCTGGAATGATAAAGGGGTCTGAGAATTCAAGCGTGTTGCGCCTGTTGTTTTGGGAGACAACGGCGGGTTGCAACTTGGGTTGCATGCACTGTCGGCGCCTCGACGTGAGCAAGCAGCTTATGAAGAATGATATGTCGACCGCGGAATCGCTCCAGTTTATCAGCAATCTTGCGGCGTTCGCCAAACCTATTCTGGTGCTTTCGGGTGGTGAACCGCTCTTTCGCCCCGACATCTTCCGCATTGCTGCACACGCGCGTGACTCAGGATTGGCCGTGGCACTGGCCACCAACGGCACACTTATCGACGGGTCGAAAGCGCGGAGCATTGTGGACAGTGGCATCCGCCGCGTGGCGATCAGCGTTGATGGTGCGGATGAGGCGACGCACGATGCTTTTCGCCGCCAGCCCGGTTCGCTCACCGCTGCTCTCAACGGCTTCCGTAACCTGCGGGCGCTCGGGATGAGCATGCAGATCAACTGCACGATCACCCGTCACAACGTTCACCAGATCGAGGCGCTCTACTCGATGGCCTGCGAACTCGGGGCCGACGCGCTGCACTTGTTCATGCTTGTGCCCGTCGGCTGCGGCGTACAGATTGCGGAATCCAACACATTGCCCGCTGGGGAATGTGAGCGTGTGTTGAACTGGATATATGACAACAGCAAACTCCAAGAGTTACACCTGAAAGCCACATGCGCCCCGCATTACTTCCGCGTGATGCGTCAACGAGAGGCGGAAGAGAGAAAAGGGAAGACAGAGTTTGAACATGGGCATGCGGCGGGCGGTCATCCGTTATCGGTTTGTCCCGGCATGGGAGCGATGACCAAGGGCTGCTTGGCCGGCAGTGCAATTTGTTTCGTGTCGCACACGGGTGAGGTATTCCCGTGCGGCTATCTGCCCGTGAGCGCGGGCAGTGTGAAACGCCAGAGCTTGGACGACATCTGGCAGCACTCGGAAGTATTCTGCCGCTTGCGCGACGAAGGTCAACTCGAAGGCAAGTGTGGTCGATGCGAATTCAAATGCGTCTGCCTCGGCTGTCGTGCCCGAGCCTATTACGAGTCGCACGGCAATTACATGGCCGAGGAACCCTACTGCAACTACGAACCCAAACGGACGCAACCGCCGGCGGACATGAAGATCGTGTAGGCATGGTAAACATTACCAAACTTTATTGCGATGCCGATCAGCCTGCCGACGGCTTGCGTTACGGTCACGGCCCCGGCGCGGCCAAAGTCGCCGCCGAGCGCCGCCCGATCATAGTATGGAACATCACGCGCACATGTAACTTGCGTTGTGTCCACTGCTACTCCGATAGCGAGGCGCGAGCGTATCCCGGCGAATTGAGCACCAAAGAGGCCAAGCGCGTGATTGACGATCTTGCCGGTTTTGGTGTTCCCGCACTGCTGTTTTCCGGCGGCGAACCATTGCTGCGCCCCGGCCTGCTGGAGCTGATCGAGCACACCACGGGCAATGGCCTGCGCGTTACGCTTTCGACGAATGGCATACTGATCGATGAAAAAGTCGCCACCAAGCTCAAGGCGCTTGGGTTGACCTATGTCGGTATCTCACTGGACGGCATCGGCAAGACCAATGACCAGTTCCGGGGAAAGTCGGGCGCGTTCGACGCGGCGGTGCGCGGTTTACGCAACTGCCGCGCCATCGACCAGAAGGTGGGGTTGCGGCTTACGCTGACGCGCCGCAACTGTCAGGACTTACATCTGATTTTCGATTTCATCGAGGCCGAAGGCATCCAGCGTGCGTGCTTCTACCACCTCGTCTATTCAGGACGCGGCAACGCTGTTGATGAGCTGAAGCCCGTCGAAGTCCGCCGTGCGATGGATGTTATTCTGGAGCGCACCGAAGATTTTCACAACCGGGGCGTGAAGAAAGAAATTTTGACGGTGGACCACCACGCCGACAACGCATACATCTACCTGAAGCTACGTGCACGCGATCCCGACCGCGCCAAGACGGTTTATCAGTGGATGAAATGGAACGGTGGCGGCGCGAACTCCTCCGGCGTCGGCATCGCCAACATCGACACGCAAGGCAACGTTCACCCCGACCAGTTCTGGCAATGCGCGCCGCTCGGCAGTGTCCGCGAACGTCCGTTCAGCCAAATCTGGAATGACAATTCGATCCCGCTTCTGGCGCAGTTGCGGAATCGGTTACCGCTCCTGAAGGGCCGCTGTGGTATGTGCCGGTTCAAGGAAATCTGCGGCGGCAGCTTTCGTGTTCGTGCCCTTCAGGTTTACGGCGACCCATGGGCAGCCGATCCCGCTTGTTATCTCACGGACGAGGAGATTAGTCAGGCGGCGAACAAGGGGATTGAAGTCGCACCATGACCGGCCGTTCATCATCCGCAAGTCCGATTCTCTCTTATCAGGTGGATCGCACATTAGATCGCGTGTATGGCTATCTTGCAGGGTTGCAGTTGCGTTTATCCGATGGAAAACGCGTGTACGTGGCGCGGTCTTGCACTGAACTCGCAGTGTACCTCGAGTCCGATCTGGCGCTGCACTATGACTTGGAAGGTCGATTGATCAAGATCGCCACACCGCATGAGTACCGCCGCCGCAGCTTGTCCCACCGCATCCTGCAAACGCGGAAGCTGGCTGCAGAAGATGGCGGTGACATTGCGCGCGTGGTTTTGCCTGCGGAAGCCGCTGACGAGGTGGTCGCAGAAGCTCACAAACGACTGCGTGTCATCCATGAGCATTTCCGAGCTGGGGGGGAACGGATTGAATTTGGCACACCCGCGCCTGATGAGGCACAAAAGAAAATTGGTACAGTGCTCGAACGCGCAGCGGCCTTTGACGTGGATGCAGCACGGGAAGATGCCCGGCGATTTAGGCAACTCTATGGGCGCGTGGCTGTTCTGCCTCCCGACCAGTACAACGCCATCGTGTTGCAGGCCACGGAAGGCTGCGCGTACGACCATTGTTTGTTTTGCGAGTTGTACCATGGCGTGACTCACCGCTGCAAAACAGCTCCACAGTTCCGCGAACACGTCCATGCCGCCATCGCCTACCACGGCGAAGCATTGCGGGCACGGCGTTCCATCTTCCTCGGCGAAGCGAACGCGCTGATGTTGCCGCAGGTGGAACTGGTGGAGTTCTTCCACGTTCTGCATGAACGCTTCGAATTGCCTTCTGCGGAGCAACAGGATGTTCCCGCTCGCTGGTGGTTGGGGAGCAAGACGCGCTTTGACGGCGTAAGTTCGTTTCAGGACGCATTCACGGAACCACACCGATCGGTGGCCGAATTTGCCGAACTACGGCGGCTTGGTTTGCGCCGCGTGTATATCGGTCTGGAGAGCGGTCACGACCCGCTGTTGCGCTGGTTGCGCAAGCCGGCGACTGCAGCGACGATCTTCAGTGCCGTGCAAACTTTAAAGGAAGCGCGGATTGCCGTCGGCATAGTCGCGTTACTGGGCGCGGGCGGCCACAAGTTCAGCGCGGCACACGTTCACGGGACCACCCAGTTGCTTAACGAACTCCCACTCGGGCGCGGCGACTATGTTTACTTCTCGCCATTAGAGGTCTTCCCGTGTGGCTCCTACGCCGTGCAGGAAACCGAGCACGGCATCAAACGCCTTACGGAGGCCGAAATGCTCGCGCAGGAATGGGCGATTCGCGCCGGTCTGCATTTCGACGGCACCCACGGCAAACCTTACCTCGCCCGCTATGAAGTGGAGACCTTCGTGTACTAACCACGAAGATCTGCACTTCCATGCGAAATACCGTGACCCGGTGTTACGCACAATCGACCAAGTCGGGCGCAACTTGGCGGCCTGTTTCTAGCGGCACTGTGATGAAGGACGTGGAGGCATGTGCATAGCTTAGGTCGCTGCGAACAGGTCACCGGTTCGCTCGCATGGCGCTTGAAGTTCCGCCAGTAGCGACTTGAACCCGTATTTCTGGCACAAGGCTGTCAGCATCGCGGCGTCAGGGGATTGGGTGTGAAGTAAGTCCAAGGACACGGGGAGGTTCAAATCAGTGTGCAGAGTGATCAGGACGCGGTTGGCACGGATTTGCCCGGCGTGCGTTGCGATTGTCTCGCGCAGTTTTGGCTTGGAGATCTCACCGGTCCGCGCAAGCAGATTGTCGAGCGATTGAAACGTTGTCAGCAGTTCGGAGGCTGTCTTCGGCCCTATGCCGGGGATGCCAGGAATGTTGTCCACACTATCGCCGATCAAGCTCAGGTAATCAGCGATTTGTTCAGGCTTCACACCGTGACGTGCGACGACAGCATCGGCATCGAACAACATCGTTTGCTTGCCGTCGGGACTAATCATCTGGATCTGCGGGTCAACTAGTTGGAGGAAATCCTTGTCACTGCTCGCGATGAGCGCCCGAGCGCCGGCGCGGGCAACTTGCACCGCCAAAGTGGCAATGATGTCGTCTGCTTCTTCTCCTTCGATCTCGACGGTTGTCATGCGGAGCGCGACCAACATTTCGCGAATACCCGGCAGTTGCTCTTCAAGCAACAGAGGTGTGTGTGGGCGGTGCGCTTTATAAGTGGGCAAATCTTTGAGTCGGCGAACCGGAGGGCCGAGATCGAACGCCACAGCCATGTGCGTGGGGCTGCAATCAGCACGCAGTTTGCGCAGCATCTTGGTAAAGCCGTAGATCGCGTTGACCGGGTGGCCATCAGGCCCAGTAAGGGTTGCGGGGATGGCGAAAAAGGCGCGGTAAATAAGCGAGAAGGCGTCAACCAGTAGAAAGGTCTGGCGCATAATGGGCTGATGCTACCATGTCGGTGAAAAGAAAACAACCCCGACGCAGGTGTCGGGGTTGTTTTAGAGCCGTGGCCGATCAACTAGGTGTCACGCCGGCTGACGATGGTTTGTGGATCTTGTTACCCGCGGGGTCAATCAGGTCCGCAGTCACGAAGATCAGCAGGTTGAGCTTTGTGCGACTGGTGGTCTTGCTGCGGAACAAGCGCCCTACGAACGGGATGTCTCCAAGGAACGGGACCTTATCGTCGATCTTCTGTAGTTGCTCGCGAATCAGGCCGCCCAACACCACCGTCTGGCCATCCCAGATCACCACGCTTGTGGTCAGCGTGCGGGTGGAGAAAAGCGGCTGCTTGATGTCATTCGCCACCGTGGTGACAGTAGCTCCATTAGCGAATCCCATCGGGGAGCCATAGTTGATGAAGCCGATGAACTCGGAAACCTCAGGAATCATCGTCAGATTGATCGTATAGCCATCCGCGCCGACCGTGGGCGTGACATTGAGCAATATGCCGACTTCACGGGTACTGAAGGTGCTCGGCGTGGACGGAGTGACCGCGACTGCTGCATTACCGTTTAATCCACCACCTGACGAGGTTACTTGCGGCGTGTTATACGCTGTGGGGTAGATAAACTCTTGGACAATCTTGACCATCGCTGCGCTGCCGCTGATGGTGGTGACTTTCGGCGCCGACAGTATGTCAGAGCTTTGCTTCTGAGCCAGCGCCTTGATAACGACTTGGAATTGCGGATTCGTGAGTATGCCGCGGATGGTGGCAAGGGAGTCGGCGGTGCTCGCGGCTGTACCGAATCCGTTCTGCGTGAGCAGCGATTCCAGCGCATTACCTGAAATAGCCGAGCTGCCTCGCAGACCCTGCGTAATCTCGGGGTTGGTACTCGGGGTAGCGTCGGGCGGAAACACCCCTGACGAGCTACCACCCCCCACATCAAAGCTGCCAGCAGTCTTTCGCCCAACGTTCCACTGGAATCCAAGCTCGTCGAGGTCAGTCTGGTTTATCTCCACAAACTTCGCTTCGATTTCCACCTGCATCGGCACGACGTTGATGCTGGCGAGCACGCGCTCAAAGATCTCGAGGTTCTCCGTCGTGTTGCGGATAATGATCATACTTGATCGCTCGTTGTACACTAGGCTGGCACCTGTGGGAAATGGTACGCCAGCGTCCTCAAAGAACTTCCGCAAATCGATCGGTGTGCTGGTGCCGCCACTACCGCCGAGGACGGTAACTGAACCTTCGCCGGTGGCACGAGTGGCGACGCCACCAGAGGCGGCCGCCGTACCGCCGGCGCTGCCGATAACCGTGGTCCGGAACGCTTGGCCTGAGACCGGGTAAGTACGCGTGATCATTTGGTTTGGCGCTTGGGCAAGCCCTGTCCCTACCAAGACGGCATTCGGTTCAATCCGGAACTCCAAACCGGCCCCGGTGGTCGCATAACGAAGAGCTTCGATCATCGGGATGTTGTGAAGATTCAACGAAACCTGGCGTGCCACATTCGAGCCGCCCGTTGAGTCTGTCTGCAAAACGATGTTGACCCCTTCCTTTGTCGGCAGATCCAGTCGACGGCTTTCATCGACGAGGAACCTAATCACGTCGGTCATTGTCGCATCGCGGAAGCTGACCTCAGGCAAAATGATCTTATTAAGCTTCTCCTTGATTCTAGCCAGTGCTTCTGACTCGCCTGCTACCGGTGTGGTCGCGCCGGGCTTCGGCGGCTCGACCTGCGAACTTAGAGGCGGGACCCATCTGCGGCTGACGTCCCATAGCATTCCTGTGCGGTAGTTGTCAGCCGCCTGTTCGGAGAATCCGAGTCGCGCAGCGTTCACTTTCTCCAGCAACGTGTGTGCATCGTCATTGTAGGGATCGAGCAGTAGGATTTGCTGGAATCGCTTCTCGGCCTCGTCGAACTGGCCTGAGCCCAGTAGAATCTTACCTTCGCGAAAAAGCTTCTTGATCTGATTGCGATGCTCGAGAAATGCGGGGGTCTCATCCGGCAGGATTGCCTTCGGTCTGGCCGTCATCGAAGGCCCTATGCCGCTTTCTTCGGCCTTGATGCGCACGATGAGATTCTCGGCCCCATGGTTCTGCGGATCATACTCAAGGGCTTTCTGAGCCAACTGTTTTGCCTTGTCATACTCTTTGTTCTTCGCGGCATCGTTAGCCAGGCTGTAATAGGAATCAGTTAGCCCACGAATGGCGCGAACGCTATCGGCCTCGGTCGCCCTCGCCCGTGGCAGTATCTTAAATGCATCCTCTAACTTGGCGATGGCATCGGCATATTTGCCGACGGAGTACAGCTTCATACCTTGGTCGGTCAACTGGCGCGCGGCGATCTGGGCTTCCTGACGGCGTGCGATCTCTTCTCGAGCCGCTTGTTGGGGTTCGGCCTTGGGTGCCGGCTTAGAAACGATGCTCGGAGGTTTCACCGTCATCACGGACGCCGGTGCAACAGGCGCTTCTGGTGCGACGGGTTTCGTGGCCTCCGGTTGAAGAGTTTCCACTGTGGCCAACGGTGCGTTGGTCGGATACGACACTCCTGAGTTTGTCACCGAACCATCCGACCACACATAGTTCGTCACACAAAAACTGCCGATCAGCAGCAACGAAATCTTTCTCATAACGATATCCTTCATGCTCCTCTCAATCACTTCGGTTCCCCAAGCTACTCCCTCTACGGGGGCGTCCGTTGGTTCGTCGGTCGGTCCGCTATTCGCGTCTCAGGCACAGATGGAACTGCACCTGCACTACCGGTTGTGACAACACCTTGATATTTCTCGATGGTGTCCTGCTTGTCGGTATCCAAGTTTTTGACTACCATTTGTTTCTCATTCATGTCAACGACAATGTAGGTATTGCTGGGGCAGGTGATGGATTGGCCACGTCGCACTTGGATTTCCTTTTGTCGATCCTCCTGACAGACCACCGTGGCAACCGACTCCGTTCGAAGATGTACCTTGCCCAACTCGAGCACGATCATATCTTCGCCGGCGTGCTCAAGTGTCAGCTCGGAACGATCCACTTCCACCCTGTGTCCGATGGATGGGTTGAACACGTTCTCCACCTTATGCTCGAACTTGGTGATGCTGTAACCGGTGTCTCCAAACTTGTCTTTCACCGGATCACCAACCGCCGGGGTGAAGAAGGTGCGCGTAAGATCCCGCAGAGAGATTTGAAAGTTGAACGCCATGTTTTTCCCCGCGTCCCACGAATACGCCTTGAAAAGCAGGTCGAACGGCAATCGCTCAAGTCGGAGGTAGTCGATTGGTTTGTTACTAATCACGGCTTGCGACGACGTTCCGCGCGGGAAGAGATCGACTTCTGTCGCCTCCCACACGGGTGGGTGTTGCACGGCGTTCAGCGCTTCCGCATACTTGTGCGTATCCATTGGTTCGTAAGTGGCCTTTTGGGGCGGCTCAAGAAGGGCGTTGGGTTGGTCCAGTCGTCTACTGAGGTTGTTAACCTTCAGCACGAGAATGGAGCCGAAGACGATGACAAGGATGAAGGCCATCGCGAGAAGTATCTTGTCATAGTGTTTTTTTAGGAAGTCCATGGTCATGGATTCTTGGTTGGTGGTTGCTGAGTCTGTTTGCCTTTCTGCGGTTGCAGGAACTCTGCTCGGTCAATACGAATGGTGACCACGAGTCGGTGGCGCAAATTTGCTGTTGGTGAACTCGCTGATCGCGCAGATGGTGGTACGGAAAGCGGATTGTTCGCAGTGGCAACCGGTGATTGCTCTTGAGCTGTTTCGGTCGATACCGTCAGCGACCGGATAATGAACAGATATTCTGAGTGCAACAAACCATTCAAAACCCCCCGCAGGCCTGTCAAGGTGCAATCAAACTGGAACTCAAAAGGCAGCGTCTCATAAAGTGACGCGGGATTCTGCCCTGCCAGTGCTCCGAGAGTATCCGTACCGGGGTTTGGCTCGACTTCGGCGCGCCGAACAGCACGGACACTTTCTACGCCGTTGCTGATCAGCACGTCAGTGACTTTCTCTACGGCGACCAACTCCTTCATCAGCAGACGCAACCGGCCCGCGCATTCGTCGCCCTTGGCGTCAATACAGGGGGGCGCGTTAAGATAGCGACCGAACCCGAACGTAAACCTTTCAGGAAGTTTGAGGTTCGCACTTGCGGCCGACTGCTGCAGGCGGTCCCACTTCTGGTAGAGCAACTGCTCGAAGACTGTCGGATTCAGCTTGTCGGGTACTCCGATCTCACCCTTGCCTGCGGCGTCGCGTAGCGCCTCATATTGTTTGGTAAAGCGCTGTAAGTCCTTCTGCAAGAGGTCAACATTTTCCTTTGAGGGATACGGCTTGTTGGCGCGCATTTGCTCAAGCGTTTTGTGCTTCTCGTCCAGGTCGCGTTTCACACTCCCCAGTTTCCCGATGGCATTCTTCACCAAGAAGCTGCATGCAGCCAGAAAGACAACAAAGATACAAGCGGAGACGACTAGAACCAAATTATGTTTTACCCATTTCATGTCGAGGTTAGTGCAGGGGGATCGGGTTGCGAAGTTTGAGACGCAAACTGAACTGGAATGTTGGCGCTTGCGACAACGGATCTGGTTGTTTCACGAGTTCAACACCGTCCTTCTCCATGAAAGACGGTGACTTACGCAGCTCACCCATGAACATATCGACAGAGTGCAGGTCTTCGCCGGGTTGGGGAGAATGCATGCCTTCGCCCTCGAGCATCAGCCCAGTGATGACCTGCGGACCCGATGGCCCGGACACCGGACCGGGTTGGGAAGCCGGAGACGGTCTTTCGATTGCTTGTTCCTCGGACTGCTCGGGGTTGGGGGCGAAGTTACGGCCGATTGGCGCGCGTGGCCCGGCGGCGGGCGGTCGAGCAACTGGCGATGGACCGGCGGCTGTTCCTGCTCCTGCGAGAGTCGCAAGTGGTGTCCCCCCCATTTCGAGCGGGGTCATAACGTTGATCCAGATGTTCGGAATAATCCGCGCATTAAGTTCCCGCATGAGTTCTGGCCAATAGTTCCGCTGGCGGATGACCTCGGCAATCTGATCGGCTTTCTTCGCCATCTCGGCCATGTCTTTCTGCTCTCGTTGGATCTCATCCATGTGCGTCTTAAGCTGCTGTGATGCGGCTTCGACCATGCCCAGTTCCTTTTGATTCAGGCTGGTCGTCTTGTTCGTTGTCGCCCAGTAGGACAAGGGGATTAGCACCAGACAGGCGGCCGTCGCCGCGAAATAAGGCCATTTTTGCCGCACTTGTTGACGGTGGACAATGGTCTTTGGCAACAGGCTGACTTCGACCGGGCAGCCGACGGCTTTCCGAAGCCCCAAGCCGACCACTTCGCCGAAGAAGTGCGCGCAACGGGCCAGTTCATCGCGCGACACCTGTTCGGAGATACCAACGTTGCGAAACGGGTTGAGGTACTCGACCGGAGTCTGCAGTTTCTCCCGGAAGAACCGATCGGTGTAGGGAATGATGGAACTACCGCCCGACAAAAACAGGCGCGCGGGCGCGCTTCCTCCTTGTTGGCTGCGGTAAAAATTGACCGAGCGGGCGATCTCCGCATGCAGGCGGGTCATTACGTTGCGGATGATTTTGCTGATTCGCGCCTGGATTTCGTCTTCGGGTTCCTCGTACGCGCCGCCGAGCGCAACCATGCCCTTAGAAACCTTCATCTGGGTGGCTTGTGAGAACGATACACCGAACTCCGCCGCGATCTGCTGGGTAATGGCGTTCCCCGCAATCGGAATGGCGCGCGTGAACAACTTCGTATTCTCCAGAAACAAAAGGTTCGTCGTGCGCGCTCCGCAGTCCACGATCAACACACTATCCTCGGGATCTCCATAGTTGTAGCGGAAGGCGTTCGAAAGCGCCATTGGCGCCACATCCACGATATCGGTCTGCAAGCCCGTTGCTTCGATCACGCCATTCAGTTCCTCAATGATGTCGCTCTTGATGGCTAGCAACACCACTTCTAGTTCACCCCCCGGCCCTGTGCCGATCACCTGATAGTCCCAGATAACCTCCTCGACAGGGAAGGGGACGTTCTGCTGCGCTTCGTACTGAATGATCTGAAGGAGCTTGCCTTGCTCTACGGGCGGCAATTTCACGAAGCGCGTGAAAACCGATTGCCCGGAAATACTGAAGACAACCCGCTTGGTCTTGATCTTGCCGGCCTGCAGCGTCTCGCGCAGGCAGGTCACGAGCCGATCATGGCGATTGCCTTCGTGTTCGGGCTCGGCGCCATACGCGGCGTGCCCGAAATTCAACAACTGCAGCCCGCGACCTTTGATCACTTGGAACTCCCCAATCTTGATCGTCGCGGCGCCGATATCGAGCGCCAGAATTCGGTCGGAGGCTAGCATCGGGTTTCCTGTGAACTGAGTCGATTGTTCATTAGTGTGTGACCTTCGCGGCTTCATAATGGTCGTATGAGGTCAAGATCCACGGCGTCTGCTGTGGCATGAGCAGGAAGCCTGGCATCGGTGTGTACTTCTCCCACCAACGTGCGTCCGTTGGCGGTACGCTGTTCTGATCCACGAGCCGGTTCTTATAAAAGATTTGGGCCGCTACCGCCTCGATCTGGCCGCGACCGTACCGTTCGACCGTATTCGGATGCATGAACATCGCCGAGTAATGGCGATTGCCGCGCGGTACGTCTACGTGCGTGATCTCGCCGACAAACAGTCGCGTTTCCTGACCCTTGCCCATCAGCACGTAATACTTAATCTGCACGTCATCGGCCCACTCGAGTTTGCTTTCAAACTCGACTTCGACCTGCAGCCATTTTATATTCAGCGCGAGGGGACGGAAGATCGTACCAGTCTCCCAAGCCCGGTAGTCGGGGGGCGTTACCAACTGGCGGACAATCCTCGTAATCTTCACATCTTGGCCGCTGGCACCGCCCTCGCTCATCTGCGCCTGGATGAAAACGGGCGACGACAACCATATCGCCAACAATACAACCCCAAAGCTAACTTTTTGAGTGCTCATTCAAATTATTCTGAAAACGGTTTCGCCATGCACTCGCATACCCGTGATAAGCCACATGAATGTACACTCTAATAAAGTCGTTCTTGTCGGTCAACAGGAAAAAGGTCGCGCCTCCGTATGAACTGGTCGCCGACAAACCATTTGCCAACGCGATAATCTCTCGGTTATACTTGCGTTGCATCCTTTGTGGAGAGGTGGCCGAGTGGTTGAAGGCGGCGGTTTGCTAAACCGTTATAGGGGACTAAAGCCTCTATCGAGGGTTCAAATCCCTCCCTCTCCGCCATCTGCCGCTCAGCTGTGCGAGGCGCTTCTATACTTGCAAATGTCCCCATCACTCCTATCATGGCGGTGCTATGTTTACAGGTGCTTATACGGCATTGGTTACTCCATTCACCCGAAAAGGTGCGATGGACGAGAATCGACTACGCGAATTGGTCGAAATACAGATTCGTGGCGGCGTGGATGGCCTCGTTCCGGCCGGCACGACTGGCGAATCGCCGACGTTAAACCACGAGGAACATGATCGGGTCATCGAACTCGTCGTAAAATTCGCCGCTGGCCGCTGTAAAATCATTGCCGGCACCGGATCAAATTCAACCGATGAAGCGATTTCTTTGACGCAACACGCCAAGCAAGCCGGCGCTGACGCCTCGTTGCAGGTTGCGCCTTACTACAACAAGCCTACACAGGCCGGTCTGTACGCCCACTTCCGCGCGATTGCGGAGGCAGGTGGGTTGCCGATTATCATCTACAACATCCCGGGCCGAACAGGTGTTGACGTGTCGAACGATACGATGGCGAAGCTCCGTCGTGATTTGCCTGACAAAGTCATCGGAGTCAAAGAATCGACAGGCGTTGTGGATCGCGTGAGCCAGTTGCGGCAATTGTTGGACCACGATTTCTGCATTCTGTCTGGCGACGATTCGCTCACGCTGCCGATGATGGCCGTGGGTGCGGTGGGCACCATCAGTGTTGCATCCAACGTCGTGCCTCGCGAGGTCGCCGATATGACGCATGCGGCCATGAAAGGCGATTTCGCGCAGGCCGGACAGATTCACGCAAAACTGTTCCCTCTGTTTAAGGATTTGTTCATCGAGACCAACCCGATTCCTGTCAAAGCCGCGTTGGCAATGATGGGTCAGATCGAAGAGACGTACCGTCTGCCACTGGTGCCGATGAGCGAAGCAAGCAAGGCGGAATTGAGAAAAACACTTCAGAAACTCGGTTTGGTGAAGGCATGAGCAGCCCGGTCAAAGTTATCATCTGCGGCGCGAAAGGCCGCATGGGAGGCGCGTTGGTCGCTTGTGCACAGGCTGACCCGGAGATCCAACTCGTCGGCGGGGTTGACCTTGGCGATGACTTGGGCAAAGTCGTCGGCAAATGCGATGTCGTCGTGGATTTTTCCACACACGAGACGACTGCGACCATCGCCAAGCTCACGGCTGAACATAAGAAAGCCTTGGTTATCGGAACCACAGGCCACACCGAACAGGAAAAACAAGCGGTGCGCGGCATCATCAAGCCCATTACGGTCGTCTGGTCATCCAATTTCAGCACCGGTGTCAACGTGCTGTTTTGGACTGCGGCCAAAATCGCCGAGATCATCGGACCGAAATGGGAAGCCGAGATCGTCGAGACACATCACACGGCCAAGAAAGATGCCCCGAGTGGCACAGCAAAGCGTCTTCAGGAAATCCTTAAGCGCGTTCGAGGCAGGGAAACGCCGGCGCATTCGTTGCGCATCGGCAATGTGGTTGGTGATCATACTGTGATATTCGGCACGTTTGGCGAACGCATCGAGCTCACTCACCGCGCCGGCAGCCGCGAGACATTTGCACGTGGCGCGCTCCTCGCTGCGAAGTGGGCCGTGAAACAAAAGCCCGGCCTCTACGACATGCAAGACGCGCTCGGGTTGAAATGAGGCTCAACGGTTTCTGAACCACAGAGGCACAGAGGATACAAAGAACTCTGTGCTCTCTGTGTCTCTGTGGTGAAAGAATGAAAGTTGGTTTTGGGCTCGGTTCAAATCTCGGCGACCGCTTGCTGAATCTTCAGCAGGTGAAACGATACCTCCTGAGTTTGTCTCAGGAGGGATGGCATTTGGCATCGCCGCTGTACGAAACTGATCCAGTCGGCTGTGCGCCCGGCTCGCCGAAATTCCTCAACGCGGTTCTTGAAATCGAGTTTGAGGGCGCGCCGAAGACGCTGCTAAAGAAGATTCTAGCTTACGAGAAGGCACACGGACGCGACCGGTTGGCAGACAGGAATGCACCCCGTAACATTGACATCGACATTTTGTATTTCGGAGAGAAGGAAATACTCGAAAAGGATTTGGCGGTTCCGCATCCGCGGATGGCGGAGCGGCGGTTTGTGTTGGTGCCGCTCTCGACGATTCGTCCCGATATGATTGTGAAGGGTACCGGCAAGACGGTGAAGATGTTGCTCCGGGAGTTGCCATCGGTAGAAAAAGAGGTTCGGTTTGTGCAACAGGAGTGGTAGAACGAACAACCAAGTGAACCATAGAGATTCACCCCGAAAGCATTCGAGGTAAACAGAGGTCGCCGAGGGGAATGAAATGCGGATTCCCTGTGTTCTCTGTGCCCCTGTGGTTAAAGTTTTTGTGCCGCCTTTGCCATGAACGACCCGAAGATTACTGTTCAGACGTTGCTGGAGATGAAGCAGCGCGGCGAGAAGATCGCGGCGCTCGCGGTGTACGATTTTTTCACGGCCAAGCTTGTGGATGAAATTGGCGTGCCGCTGATCTTGGTTGGGGATTCGCTAGGCATGGCGGTGCTGGGTTACGAGAATACTTTGCCGGTGACAATGGAGGAGATGCTTCATCACGTGCGTGCAGTGGCCCGGGCAAAACCGCAGGCGCTCGTCGTCGCCGACATGCCATATCGCACGTATGCCACGGTTGAGGACGCTCTCAGCAATGCACGACGATTTATGGAAGCCGGGGCGGAGGCGGTCAAGTTGGAAGGCGGCGAACCTGTCCTCTGTCAAGTTCGCGCGCTGGTGAGCGCGGGAATACTGGTTCTCGGCCACATCGGCCTGTTGCCACAATCCATAAAAGAGACAGGCGGATACAAAGTTCAGGGGCGCAAACCAGAAGCAGCGGAACGTCTGTTCCGCAGCGCCCAACTTCTTGAAGAAGCCGGGGCCTTTGCGATCGTCATCGAATGTGTCGTCGCGTCGGTCGCGAAGCGGATTTCGGAGACGCTTAGGATTCCAACCATCGGCATCGGCGCCGGTGCGGGATGCGACGGCCAGATCCTGGTTGGCCACGACATGCTTGGGTTGTTCACGCGTTTTACGCCGAAACACGTGAAGCAGTATGCGAAGCTCGCCGACGAGATGCGCAAGGCGTTTGCCGAGTACAAACGCGAAGTGGAAGAGGGAAAGTTCCCCGGCAAAGAGCAGAGTTTTTCGTAGTGGAACGGGCGTCTCGCCCGTTCCACTATCAGAACTTAAACGTCAGCCCGGCGAACCGTTTCTCGATTTTGCCAACTACTCGCCGTTCGTCTGCCTCGGTTTTTGCCGCGAACGTCACCGAGAATCGCAGATATGGCCCGGCGTCGTCCCACGGCACGGTAGAGATGAGTTTCTCGGTAATCAGCCATTGAGAAACGTCTTCAGCGTTTTTGAATTCCACTCGTTTGCCGTCAGTACTGACGACAGCACGCGGCGCACGCACGTAAAGGTAAAACGAGGCATTGGGTTTGCGCGCGTCGAATCCGAGCTTGCGCAAGCAGGCAAAGAGCAGGTCCATCCTGCGCGAATATTTCATGGCGATCTTTTGTGTGATCTCGGGGTGCTCGAGCGTGGCAGCGCAGGCTTTCTGGATGGCGAGGAACTGGCCGCTATCGCTGTTGTCCTTGCAATCGCCATAAGCTTTGACGAGCAGTGGATTGCCGCAGACGAACCCCAGCCGCCAGCCGGTCATGTTGAATGCCTTGCTCATCGAATGCAGTTCGACAGCCACATCTTTCGCGCCGGTAACCGACAGGATTGAAAGTGGACGCCCTTCGAACACGAGCGCTGCGTATGCGGCGTCCAAGACGATGACGAGCTGGTGTTTCCGGGCGAATGCAACGGCTTTGGCAAAGAACTCCGGTGTCGCGCTGGCGCCGGTAGGATTGTTTGGATAATTCAACACCAGCACCTTCGCGCGTTTAAGCACGTCGCGCGGAATTGAATCGAGATCGAGCAGGAAACCGTTTTCTTCCGTGAGCTTCAGGTTGTACACCTCGCCACCATACCACTTGGCGTGCGTGCCAAATACGGGATAACCCGGTACGGTCATCAATGCCACGTCACCGGGATTGATCAGCGCGGCGGGCAAAATCGACAATGCCGCTTTGCTGCCCATGCTGTGGATAATCTCAGTATCGGGGTTGAGTCCGCCTACGCCAAAGACGTTTTTCATCCACGCAGCGGCGGCGCGACGGAATTCCGGACCGCCGTTGTCGGCATAACCACGGTTTTCGGGTTTTGCAACTTCCTCCTGCAATGCCCGCACGCTGAGTGGGAGCGCCATTTCGTCCGGCTCGCCGACGCCAAGGTCGATCAGCTCAATGTCGGGATGCGCGGCTGTCGCCAAACGTTTGGCGCGTTTGATTTTTTCAAACTTATAAATCTCAGCGCTCTTGCCATAGTTCTTGCCGCCGATACGGTCGGCAAAAAGCTGTTGGATATACGATTCCATCATACCGAAACTAAATAGACACGAAACTGTTTTGAATGTCAATGCAGCGGGACGGCGCATTTTCGCCGTGACGACTGCACCTCTCGTGGCTAATGATGGTGTTGTGGAAGTCATCCGCACTATCAAAGGGATGAACGCCGCCACGACCGCCATCAAGCGGTCGGGCCGACCTCTGGCATTGGTGCCGACGATGGGTGCTCTCCATGAGGGGCACGCCATGTTGATTCGGCGGGCGCGCGAGTCGGGTGCCGCGGTCGTGGTCAGCATTTACGTCAACCCGACGCAGTTCGGGCCGAAAGAGGATTTTACGAAGTATCCGCGCACGCTGGAGGCCGATTGCCGGATTTGCGAACGCGAAGGCGCAACGGTGGTGTTCATGCCAGCCGACAACGAGATGTATTCAGGCGGTCAGTCGGCAGTGTCCACGTGGGTGGATGAGTTGCAGGTTGCCAAACGTTTGGAAGGCGAGAGGCGGCCCGGTCATTTCCGCGGCGTCTGCACCGTGGTGGCGAAGCTGTTCAACATCATCCAGCCCGACCGCGCATACTTCGGACAAAAAGATTATCAGCAACTCAAAGTCATTCAGCGGATGGTGCGCGATTTATGTTATCCAATCGAGATCGTGCCCGTGCCAACCGTACGCGAGGCCGATGGTCTGGCGCTGAGCAGCAGGAATCGCTACTTGTCGCCGACTGAACGGGCGCAAGCGGCCGTGCTCTGGAAAGTGCTCAACACCGCCCGCGAACTATTCATCAGCGGCGAACACAATCCCAAACGATTGCAGACGGCGATGACCCAAGTTGTCGCGGCGGTTCTTTCAGTACGCCTTGATTATGCGGAAGTTGTTGACGGTGAAACGCTGGAGCCAGTTGCGGTTGTGGAAGCTGGCAACGCCGCTCTCATCGCGGCATTCGTCGGGAATTCTCGCCTGATAGATAATCTGGTGCTCTAAGCCAGAACGATTCAGTCGATTACAGCAACAGCGCTCACGCAAAGACGCAAAGAAAAGTGGTGAACTGCAAGATTCCTTTCTTGCTTGGCGACTTTGCGCCTTTGCATGAGATCCAATTGCACGGTTTCGTCTGAGCGGGATTGGCCACAAATAGGTTACCATGTGATACGTAGTGAACCCCGGTTACAATGTCAGCCTTCAGATGCGCCCGATGTGATTCGATGCGCGGAATTGCTGTTGCAGAAGGTGAAAGTCTTTGCTAAGGTACAACTGAGGGACCGAGCTTGGATTAAGGAATAGTCGTGGTGAAGTTCGCAAACAGAAATAACCACCGTATGGAAGTTGCCATCTGGAGATTTTCTTCCCACCATAACCGTTGGAACGAAATCAGCACCTGCAGGTAAGATTACCACGGGAACAACCTCAAGAAGGAGAATGAGCACATGAGTACCCAGATTCATAACCGGAGAAGCGTTATTGGTTTATTGGGCTTGATACTGTTGCTGTCCAGCCTGAGTACCGCCTTTGCCCGCAGCGGCGGGGCTACCAATACACTGACATTTTCAGAGTCGTTGGCTGAAAAGGTGGTTTGCGCCGCGGGCCCATCCTGCGGCCTTGTGGTTGGGGATAATTTTACCGTCGCAGGCACAGTTCTGCTCACAGGAGTGAACATCAGCACTTTCGGCCCGACCACAAGCTTTGATCTGACCCTGGGCACCCTCCATATCAGTAATACCCTCAGTGACGATCCCAAATATACGACGGGCAAGACCAGTGCCACCTTCGTTTCCAGTTATGTGGATGGCAAGGGCAAGACTGTAGTGTACCGCACCGTGTCCCTGAAGTGGACGGCAACGCAACTGACCGTCTCCGTGAAAGGAAAAACAACGGATACCAGGACTTCGGGTTGGGATTCGATTCTGGCGGATGCCTATGCTGATTATACATCCGGCTGGCTCACCAACACGATTACCGGCAGCATCAGTATCGGCGATGCCAATGTGACCTTCGGCTCGGTGACATGTGGAGGCACAGTCTTTACCAAGCATATAACCGGGAAAGACGGCAACCCATATTCACCCTCCACTGTCAAAATAAAGGGAAGCGGGCTGGGCAGTGTCGTGCGCGAGAGCCTGCCAGGGGTTCATGTCACACCGGGCACCGATACTGTGGTTACCAACCTGACGTTTGGCACCCACGGCGGGACAGTCACATTCAGTAGCGGGCCACTCAGCGGAGTTACCATCGGGGTTCCTGTAGGCGCACTATCCACTAATACGCAAATCAGCATTTCCTACAATGATGCTTCGGTTACTCCGCAATCGGGCACATTCCCCGGGCACATCTTGAACCTTCAAGTGGCTGGAGGAACGACCTTTGCACAACCGGTTTCGATTACGATTCCGTTCCCGAACGATGGCAGCGCTGTCCCCATCCCGTACTACATTGACACAAATGGCTTTTTAAGAGCTTGCCAGGTTGTAGCGATCAACAATCAGGCTGGGACGCTCACGTTTACGACGTTTCATGCCTCGCTTTATACGTGGCTTTACGCAAGCGTGACCAACTTATTCAGCAGTGTCACAAATGCTAATGCCACCACGTACGAGCCTTCGCCTGATGGATTCCAGGTTGGAAATCCCGGCTCCACTTACAACCCGGGTGGTGAGTGTCATGGCATGACTTCATTCGAGCAATGGTATTTCCGGCAAAAAGGCGGCGGACTGTTCCCCAAGTATATGCAGAACATCTCTCTCGGCAGTGGTGGCGCGACCATAAAGGGACAGGAGATTATTCGTACCCGCGCGTTTAATTCCGTCACGCGCTTGTGGGGCAGCTATTGGGACGTCATAGCCATGTCGCTCACCAACCAGACTCCTGCCCAGCGCGTTGCCTCCATCGAGAACGTCTTGGATAACACGCACATCCCAACCCTTCTCGACGTTAGAGGTAACGGTGCGCATTCGATATTGGCCTATAATTATTACACTGTCGGAGGGTCGAATGTGGTTTTTATGATTAATGATCCGAACTACCCCGGGGTTGGCAAAACCCTGGTGTATAACTCATCTCAGACCAATGTTCTGACGTATGGCGTTCACAACCTTGTGTCGTTGGAAGGCGATGGGTCGTTCCAAATGGAGAACTTTGAAAACATCTACGACGACGCGGAAGACGGATTCAGCGGAAATGGCGCGGCGCAGGTCAATGTCACCTCCCACACCGATGGTGAAGAGGTGACGGATCGGAACATCACTCTCAGTGGCACAATTGACAGCGGTCAAGTCCTGGTGTCAAAACTGAGCGTCACCGTCAACGGCAGTGCTACAGTTGATACGCCAGTTGATCCCGATACTGGGGACTTCAGTGTCACGTTGAGTTTGAACGCCGGTACCAATGAACTGGGATTCGTCACCAGTGGCTTAGTTGGCAATAACAGGCTTGTGGAAGTACTCAACACGCAGAAACAACCGTTTAAGATCATAGACAACTTGGATGCAGCGGCGATCCTGGTCACACTGACGTGGGACACGGACCAGACCGATCTTGATTTGTACGTGACTGACCCAACTGGTGCTACCTCGTGGTATGGCGGCCATACTACCCCTGATGGAGGCGACTTGGACTACGATGTACAATACGGCTACGGACCCGAGCACTGGACGTTGTCGTATGGCGACACCATCCGTTGGGGCTCGAACTACACTGTCCGAGTGCATTATTACACCGACCACAGCGCCTGCACCTACTGCGACCCAGTGGTGCCAGTCAGACCAACGGGGTGGACAGCAACGGTGCTTGTGTATGAGAATACTCCACGGATGGCGACGTACACATTCAGTGGCGTCCTGGCAGACGCAGATCCAGGCAATGCTTCTCCTGGTAGCCACGGTTCAGACTGGAACGATGTATGCACCATCACGCCAGTTCAAGCGCCGGGATCCTCGATGGTGAGGAAGACCCGGGAGGGTGAAATACAGATTACCCTGCCGGTGCCGCCTGAGGCAGCGTATCCGAAACCCTAGATTATTTGATGTGTTGGCGGAAAATACCGTCGCGATGGACGATTGGTCTGCTCTGTTGCTGGGTGGCGCTTGCAGCGGCCTTGGCTGCGTCGAATCCTGCTCATTTTGACCGCGGCAAGGATGTCACAGTGATTTCCGTGCGGGTTGGCTCACAAGGTGCCACGCTCACCACCGGCAATACGGGTAGACCAATCGATGGCATTACGGTTGAGATTCCAGCAGGCGCGCTCACGCAAGAGCTTACCGTGACCCTGTCGTACAACACCGGGACGCTTTCGCTGCGGAGCGGGGAGAGCAGCGGTGTGTTTCTCAATCTATCGGCAGAACAACTGAACGAGTTCCAGCAACCGGTGGCGATCCGCATCCGGTATGACGCCAGGCGCCACCAAAACACCGTCGCTGTCGGCTATGCCATTGACGACAAAGGTCGGCTCCGAGCGGTGAATTCGGTAGCGCAGGATGGTCAAGCTGGCACCGCGTCATTCACCACCTTTGTTCCACTCCTGTTCACCTGGGTTTACGCCCCGCTGTAACTACGAGTAGTCACGGCCACATCTCTCTAAGGAACCAGCACAATCTTGCCGTAGGCGCCGGGTTTCATGACCGATTCGTGGGCGCGAGGTGCGTCGGCGAGCGGCATCTCTTGTCCAACAACGGGCTTCAGAGTGCTATTGGCTAATCCCGCAGCCAATGCGTCGTGGATGCTGGCGATTTCCTCTACCGAAACGGTTAAGAGTATCATACCGAGTACGATGGCATCGCGCCGCATCAGGTCGCGTGGGTTGATCTCCACATTGCCACGGCTTCCGATGACTACGACGCGGCCATTGTTGGCAAGAACTGTTAGATCTTTACCTAGGTTGACGTTGGCGAGCATCTCCAGAATCACGTCCGAGCCATGGCCATCCGTCAGTTTCATCAACTCGTCAAGATAACCCGCTTGGCGGTGATCGAGCACGTGATGCGTGCCCTGATCGCGGATGTGTTGGAGTCCACGTTCGGTCCCTGCCGTGCCGATTACGCGCATCTCGTGGGCGATAGCCAACTGCAACGCCGCCGTGCCGACACCGCCACTGGCGCCGTGGACGAGGACGGTCTCGCCGGGTTTAGCCTGCGCCCTCTGGAATAACGCGCGATACGCGGTGGCATAAGGTACGCCGATGGCTGCGCCTTGGGCGAACGAGAGATTGTCGGGGAGACGATGCACTTGCTGTTCCGCGCACAAGGCCAACTCGGCATAGGCCCCGAAAATAGGACCGGCAATCGTGCCGGCAATATAAACGCGTTCGCTGAACTTGACGTTCCGAACGCCTTTGCCGATGGCCGCGACCACACCACCAGCATCCCCACCGGGCGTGTAAGGCAGCGGTGGTGGGGTCCCGTAAGGAGCCGAACGGATGTAGGTTGTCCACGGGATTCACGCCCACGGCATGAACGCGCACGACGACCTGACCGGGACCGGGTTTCGGGTCGGGGACGTTCTCCAACTTCATGACTTCAGGCAAGCCAAATTCGTGAACGCGGATCGCTTTCATAGCGGGGAGAACCTACGCAATAAGTTTGTTTCCATCAAGTGGGGACTTTGTTGTAACATAACAACATGGCTAACGACCGGCAGAAGAACTTTGATTTCCTAGTCATCGGCAGCGGGATCGCGGGGTTGACGTTTGCCTTGAAGGCGGCTCGCGCTGGTACCGTGGCTGTCATCACCAAGAAACATCGCGCTGAGAGCAACACGAACTACGCGCAGGGCGGTATCGCAGCGGTAATGGCGGCGGACGATTCATTGGAGTTGCATGTCCGCGACACGTTGGAGTGCGGCGCCGGGTTGTGCAAGGAGGACGTGGTGCGCACTATCGTGAGCGAAGGACCGGCGCTGGTGCGCGAATTGATCGAATTGGGCGTCAAGTTCACGGAACAGGAGAATGGTGCCGGACAATACGATCTTGGACGAGAAGGTGGACACAGCAAGCGGCGGGTATTGCACGCGGGAGATTTGACGGGGCGTGAAGTCGAGCACACTTTGCTGGACGCTGTAGCGCGCGAGAAGAACATCACGTTGTTCGAAGATCGATTGGCGATTGATCTCGTCACTGCTCATCGGATCGGCGGAACCGGAGCGAACCGTTGTCTAGGAGCGTACGTGCTGGACGAGAAACGGAGTGCGGTGGAAGCGTTCGCCGCCAAGATCACGTTGTTGGCAACGGGCGGGTCGGGCAAGGTTTACATCTTTACCAGCAATCCGGACATCGCCAGCGGCGATGGCGTGGCTATGGCTTATCGTGCTGGCGCGAGGGTCGCCAACATGGAATTCATGCAGTTTCATCCGACATGCCTGTATCATCCGAAGGCCAAGTCGTTTCTTATCAGCGAAGCCGTGCGCGGCGAGGGAGCGGTTCTGCGCGGACTGAATGGCGAACCGTTCATGAAGCGCTATCACAAGATGGCCGATCTTGCGCCGCGCGATATCGTGGCGCGGGCGATTGACGCCGAGATGAAGAAGACGGGCGCGGACTGCGTGTGGCTGGACATCACTCACAAGGACCCGGAGTTCGTGAAGAAACGGTTCAAGAACATTTATGCCAAGTGTCTAGAGTTCGGGTTCGACATGACGAAGGAACCGTTGCCGGTCGTGCCCGCTGCGCATTACCAGTGCGGCGGCGTGGTTACCAATGTCGACGGCGAGACTGATATCCCCGGCTTGCTTGCGGCCGGTGAGGTGGCGTGCACGGGATTGCACGGTGCGAACCGACTGGCGAGCAATTCGCTGTTGGAGGCGCTGGTCCTTGCCCACCGCGCTTCGCAAAAGGCAGCGGAGGAATTAGCGGTGCGCCCGGCGCTCGCGCCCTACCCGTTACCGGCCTGGGAAAGTGGGAATGCGTCGAACCCGGACGAGTTGGTGGTGGTGACGCACAACTGGGGGGAGATCCGACGGCTGATGTGGGACTACGTCGGCATCGTGCGAAGCGACAAACGGCTGCTGCGTGCGCAGGCGCGCATCCAGAACCTGCAACGCGAGATCAATCAGTTCTACTGGGATTACCGGGTGACGCCGGATTTGATCGAACTGCGCAACTTGGCGTTGGTGGCTGAGTTGATCATCGAGAGCGCGCTCCAACGGAAAGAATCTCGTGGCTTGCATTACACGCTGGATTATCCAGACCGCGACGATGTCAATTGCATGCGTGACACAGTCCTTCGCAGGTCCTAAAATCGGGCGCCGTAACAACTACGCGGTAACCTTAGTAGAATGGCAGCGATTCAATCCGTGCAATCCGTGGACGCGTTTGACATCCATTCTTGTTACCGGAGCAGGCACGGGATAGAATATCGTGCTGGTGAATCTTTCAAACAGATTGACACTGACCAGGATCGTGCTAACGGCAGTTTTTGTGATGGCACTCTTGCTGCCGGCCGAAGGCGTGGTGCAGTCGGTCTTTCCATGTGGCAAGAGCATCGCCCTGATCGTTTTCGTCATCGCTAGTTTGACTGACTGGTGGGATGGTCGGATTGCGAGGCAGCGTAAACAGGAAACTAGTTTCGGCGCGCTACTCGATCCGGTGGCCGACAAAATCCTGACGACTGCGGCCTTCATTTGTTTCATCGAACAAAAGGATTACCGGTGCGCACCATTGGTGCAGGCATGGATGGTTCTGCTGATCGTTGCGCGCGAGTTCACGGTGACCGGCCTGCGATTGGTCGCCCGGGAACAGGGTGTGGTGCTCAAAGTAGACCAACACGGCAAACAAAAGACAGCCTCGCAAATGGTCGCAATCATACTTGTGCTTATCGGTTTGGCGGCGCGCGAGGATTGGCATTCCCTTGGATTCAACTCCGGGCGATTCGACCAGGTTTTCTCCATCGTAGTGTTTTGGGTGATGCTCCTGACGGTGGTGCTGACGACGTTGTCGGGCATCGCCTACCTGTACAAGAATCGAAAGCTTTTCCTCCAATATGCGTGAGCGACTGATCTTGCAGCTCGCAACGGGCCTCGGTGTGGGCCGTTCACGTATTGCTCCCGGAACAACGGGGTCAATCGTCGGACTTGGATACTGGTGGTTGTTGGTGCAATTGCACAGCGGCTATCTGTATTGGCTGACATTTGTGGCGGTTGCGGCATTTGCCGTTTGGTGTGGAGGCGAGGCCGCAAAGATCATGCGTCACGATGATCCACCTTGTGTGGTGATTGATGAGATATGCTCAATACCGCTCGCGTTGGCAGGCTTGGGAACGGTTTTGTGGATGGTGGCGGTTGCGTTCGTATTGTTTCGCCTCTTCGATATCTGGAAGCCGACACCTATCCGTCAGGTCCAGCGGTGGCCGGGCGGTGTTGGGATTGTGGCGGACGATTTGCTGGCAGCCGTGTATGCGTGCGTGGCCACGCACGGTGTCGCATGGCTGGTTGCTCGTTTTTAGGTAGGGCCAGACCCGCCGTGCTATCCGAAACTCATCCGGTGGCGCGCCCGGCGGTCGCGCCCTACCGGTTCTTGACGCGGGCGGCTTTCGGCTTCCTGCGATTGGAGCGGTAGATAAGTATTGTGACTAGCGTGCCGTCACTGATCCGCGTCGCGCATCCTCCTTGCGTGTTGGAGATTTTTCGCACACGCGCGAAATTCTCGCATTGGCTTGGAAGGAAACTGTTAGCTATTTCGAAGCATCCTGGCAGAAGTACCTCCTGCCATAAAGAAATTTGTGGTGCGCGGCTGCCGGTGCGTCTGCAATAGCTGAGACTATAGCCTTGTCAGAGGTGTGTGCTTTGCCTAAAACACATGCTGTGAAGCTTTCTCCTAACAAGAAACTGGCGGGGGTGTTGGTACCCGTCTTTGCGATTCGAACGGACTCCGACTTGGGCATTGGTGACACCGAAGGCGTCCGCCAGATGATCGACTGGTGCGCCGCGCACGGATTGAGTGTTCTCCAAATCCTGCCGATCAACGAGACCAGCGGCGACAACAGCCCCTATAACGCGATCAGCTCGCAGGCCCTCGATCCGACAACGATTGCCGTCTCGCCGAGGCACATTTCCGATTTGTCCGTGGCGAGGTTCAACGCCATCAGCCGGCCCGACTTACTCGCGGAGCTGCGCCGGGGAGCCGTCAACTACCGGCGCGTGAAGGCGCTGAAACGCGAATTGCTGTGGGCGGCGTTCGAGTCGTTCCTCGCCAAGGAACACAGCAAAAAAACCTCGCGGGCAAAACGGTTCCAACTGTTCGTCGAGCAAAACGCCGATTGGCTCCGCGACTACGCGCTGTTTCGGGTGCTGATGGAAGAGCATGGCAACTCGCCGTCATGGGAGCACTGGCCCAAGGAGCACCGCGACCCGCAAGCTGCGCGGCAATGGTTGGAGTCGCTTCCATCTGAGGGTCGTGAGAAACAAAATGAGAAGCTGCTGTTCTTTTGTTACGTCCAGTGGATTGCGTTCGCGCAATGGGTCGGACTCAAGGAATACGGCAGCCGGAAACAGGTGTATCTGATGGGCGACATCCCGTTCGGCGTCGGGCGGGCCAGCGCCGATGTCTGGGCCGACCGCACGATTTTCGATCTGGATTGGAGCGGCGGCGCGCCTCCGGAACCATCGTTCAGTGACGACGAGTTCACGCGACGCTGGGGCCAGAACTGGGGCATCCCGTTGTACCGCTGGCGCGCGATGCGGGAACGGAATTTTGATTGGTGGCGGATGCGTGTTGGCAACGTCCACAAGGTTTTCCATATTTTCCGGATCGACCACGCGCTCGGCTTCTACCGCATTTACGCCTTTCCCTGGCCACCAGAGCACAACCGGGAGTTTTTGAAGCTGACAGAGGAGCAAGTAGCGAAGAAAATAGGCGGTTTGCTGCCGCGCTTCTTCCCCGACCCGGACAAGACCGATAAACAGAAGAAGACCAACCTCGCGCAAGGCAATGAACTTCTTCGCATGGTGCAGGATGCCGCGGGCGACACGATGGTGGTTGCCGAAGATCTCGGCCTTGTACCCGATTACGTGCGGCCCCACTTGCTCAACTTGGGTATCCCCGGTTTCAAGATCCCGCACTGGGAACGTAATCCCGACTACACGTACACCGACCCAGCGGCCTACCCGCGATTGTCAATCTGCACGCCGGCGACGCACGACCACGATCCGCTGGTGGCGATGTGGCGGCGGATGTGGCACGAGCACGAGGACGCCAGAGCCAAACAAGATGATCACCGTGCTCATGTCACGTGGTTGGAACTCCAACGGTTCGTCTGGTGGTTGGGCTACGATGGCAAGAACATCCCGCGCGACTTCACCGACGAGATGCACGAATGCTACGTGCGCCGCGTGCTGGGGTCCAACTCATGGCTGGCGATCTTTATGCTCACCGACATCTTTGGGCAAGAAACCCGCTTCAATGTTCCCGGTTCCGTCGCCGAAAGCAACTGGTCGGTACGGCTAGACAAAACCATTGCTGAGTTGGACAAAGATCCAGGGTTGCTCGCCAAGACCCAATTGGTCGAGCGCTTGATCAAGGAAACACGGCGACATCCGTAACGTTTCGGAAGTGAGCCACCGTGCCCTGCCAACAGAGAATGGCAGGGCGGCGGGGCCCCAGCCCGCCGCTGTGGAACTCAGAGTGCCGCCAGCACTTCTTGAGCGTGGCCTTCGGGTTTGACCCTACGAAAGATTTTCTTGATGATGCCGTTGGGACCGACGATGAAGGTCGTGCGCTCCACGCCCGTGACTGTTTTGCCGCGGGAGGTTTTTGCCTTCCAGACTCCGTAGGCTAGGCAGATTGCCTTCTCCTCGTCGGGTATCAGTGCGTAGGGCAAGCCGTGTTCCGCGATGAATTTCTCGTGTAATTCCGGTGGGTCGGGACTGACACCGAGCACTATGGCCTGTTTCTCGGTGATTTTGTCGTACAAGTCGCGAAAGTTACACGCCTCGGTGGTGCAACCCGGTGTGAAGTCTTTCGGATAGAAGTAAAGGACCACGCTGCCGCCCTTGTTGGCGCTCAGTTCCAGGAATTCCGGCGCCTTGTCGCCTTCCTTGATTTCTTTCATTGCAGTTCTCCGTTCAGACGGACCGCCGGTCCATCCGCATAATTACATTCACGCCGCGCCCGGCGGTCGCGCCCTACCGACCCCGATCCGGGGACACCATTGCATAATTTCGCAGTGAGCGCAATCAGGTTGCCTCGCCATGCAACGACGGCGGCCATGCCAGATCAACAGGTGCGAGAAATCGATCCAGTGTTTTCGTGGCACTATTTCCATTAGCGCACGCTCAATCTTCTCCGGCGTGGTGGCGCGCGTGAAACCCATGCGGCGGGAAAGTCGCGCAACATGCGTGTCCACAACGATGCCGTCGGCGATACCGAAGGCTGTGCCGAGAACGACATTAGCGGTTTTGCGTCCGACCCCATCGAGTTGCAGGAGTTCGGTCATCGTGCGCGGGACATGTCCGCCGTGCTGTTCGGCGATCATTTGGCAACAATTGCGGATGGCACGGGCCTTATTGTGGAAGAAACCTGTGGAGCGGATGAGCGCTTCAAGTTTGCCCGGAGGCGCGGCCGCGAAATCGACAGCGGTGCGGTACTTATTGAACAGCGCGGGCGTGACCATGTTGACACGTACATCGGTGCACTGCGCACTGAGAATGGTGGCGACCAGAAGTTGGAGCGGGTCGTTGTGATGCAATGCGCAGCGGAAATCGGGGTAGGTGGCGCGTAGACGATGGAGGATGGCGCGGAGCCGGGCGCCCACTTTGGACTTGGCAGCGTTCACGACCAGCAGTATAGCATATCAGGTCGCGCGGATTGAAACTCGTCCGGGCGGCGGAAACAATAGCTAAGAGCCTATCTCAAAACGGTGTAGCCGCAGGCTTTAGCCTGCGATTTCTGCGCACCCGTAAAGGGTGCGGCTACAGAAACCCGTGTCTTGAGATAGGTTCTAAGGAGATTATCATGTCCCATGTAGTTTGCGAACCGTGCGTTGGCTGCAAGTACACTGATTGCGTTGAAGTGTGCCCGGTGAATTGTTTTTATGAGACCGGCGACCGTCTGGTGATTAATCCGGACGAATGCATTGACTGCACCGCGTGCGTGCCGGTATGCCCGGTCGAGGCTATTTTCGCGGAAGGCGATGTTCCTGAGAAGTGGAAGGGCTACATTGCAAAGAACCGTGAAATGCTCGCAGGCGCGACCCAAATCTCGGTCAAGAAAGAGGCGCTTGGTAAGGAGAAGCCGCAGTGCAAACCCGGCGCGAAGTAGGTCGCGCAGGATCGCCTTTTAGCCGAACTTGCCGACTTGAATCTGCGCACCGTGCAGAAAGCCGAGTCTGCGATACATCGAGTGCCGTCCCGAGAAATCGAAGCCGGTCAGCTCAACATCCTCCTCACCACCCTCATCCGCATTCAGCACGCTCTGAACTGCCCTTGGGACAAACTGCTCAGTCGGTAATACGCGTCTATCAGCCACGTGGAACGTGGTGAACGTTCATTCGCGGTGAACGGCTTTCTTGCCTCTCGTGGCATTGCGCGACGCGGGAAGTCGTTGCCGACGTAGCAATTGCCAAGTATATTGCAGTGGCCTAGTGACATTGTAGTCGCGGGGCTGAAATGGTGGAAAACATGGCATTTCAAATTATGGAAAAGAGAACGTTAGGCCCCGATGTGGTGTTGTTCCGCATCAAAGCGCCACGGATCGCGCGCAAGCAAAAGGCCGGTCAGTTCGTCATCCTGCGCGTGCATGAGAACGGCGAACGCATCCCTCTAACCATCGCAGAGTCGGACCCTAACGAGGGGACGATTGGCCTCATCGTACAAGGCGTCGGGAAGACAACGAAGTTGCTTTGCGCCCTTGAACCCGGTGACGGCATAAGCGATGTTGTCGGCCCTCTGGGCAAACCATCCGAGGTGCACAAGTACGGCACAGTGGTGGTCATCGGCGGCGGTGTCGGCACGGCCATTGCGTATCCCACGGCGCGGGCACTGAAGGGCGCGGGCAACCACATCATCATGATTATTGGTGGGCGCACGAAAGCGTTGGTCATTCTGGAAAATGAAGCGCGCGCAGCGAGTGATGAGCTTTACGTTACGACCGATGACGGCAGTTATGGTGAAAAGGGACTGGTGACGGACAAACTCCGGCAACTGACCGGCGCAGGCCAGCTTGTTCATCTCGTGCTGGCGATTGGGCCGATACCGATGATGCGCGCCATCGCGGAGATGACGCGGCCGTTGGGTATCAAGACCCTCGTCAGTCTGAACCCGATCATGGTGGATGGCACAGGCATGTGCGGCGGGTGCCGCGTGCTGGTCAACGGCGAAAGCAAGTTCGCTTGCGTAGATGGACCTGAATTCGATGCACACCAAGTGGACTTTGACATGCTAGCCAAGCGCAATACCACCTACCGGACAGCAGAGCGAACCGCTTTGGAAAGATTTCAGCAGCATCCTGAAACAGATCTGGAACTGGTGAAACATCGCTGCAAACTCGAAGAGCAACATCCAGAACTTGCTGCGCCAAAACCAACTCGCTGAGTTCCGTTTCGATTTTTTTACATGAGCAATCCTCTTAGCCCAAAAGAGCGCGTCAAGATTCCACGGCAGAAGATGCCGGAACAGGAACCGACGGAACGGGCGCGCAATTTCGAGGAGGTCAACCTTGGTTTGGAGATCGAGGCGGCCAAGTGCGAGGCGAGCCGGTGTCTGGAATGCGCCAGCCCCAAGTGCGTTAGCGGTTGCCCCGTTGGCGTCAAGGTCAAGGATTTCATTGCGCTGGTCTTGAAGGGTGATTACCTCGCCGCCGCTGCCAAGATCCGCGAGGACGACGTATTGCCAGCCATCACCGGCCGCGTTTGCCCGCAGGAGGACCAATGTGAAGGGGCCTGTATCATGGCCAAGAAGTTTGGCCCGGTCGGCATAGGTTATCTCGAACGGTTCGTCGCCGACTACGAGCGGCGTTCTGGCAAGATTGGGCTGCCACCCAAAGCGCCGCCATCGGGCAAGAAAGTGGCGATTGTCGGCAGTGGCCCGGCCGGGTTGAGCGCGGCGGGTGATTTGGTATCGCGCGGACACGAAGTCACGGTGTTCGAGGCACTACATGAGGTCGGCGGGGTGCTCGTTTATGGCATTCCCGAGTTCCGGCTGCCAAAGGAGATTGTGCGGCAGGAAATAGACAACATACGTCGCATGGGCGTGAAATTCGAAACCAACGTTGTCGTGGGCAAGACGGTCACCGTGGACGAGTTGCTCGGCGAAGAAGGCTACCACGCGGTGCTGGTGGCCACCGGCGCGGGCTTGCCGCAATTCCTCGGTGTTCCCGGGGAGAATCTTTGCGGTGTGTATTCCGCCAATGAGTTCCTAACGCGGGTCAACCTTATGAAGGCGTACCGCTTTCCCGAGTACGATGAGCCGATTTACGATTGCCGCGGCAAGAATGTTGCCGTAGTCGGCGGTGGCAACACTGCCATGGACGCCATTCGCAGTGCGCTACGCCTCGGCGCGAAGAACGCTTATGTGATCTACCGTCGTTCCGAGGCCGAAATGCCGGCCCGCGTTGAAGAGGTTAAACACGCCAAAGAAGAGGGTATCCAGTTCATGCTGTTGACCAACCCGACCGAGTTTCTCGGCGACGACAAAGGCTGGCTGCGCGCCGCACGTTGCATCAAAATGGAACTCGGCCCTGCCGACGATTCCGGTCGCCGCCGGCCCGTGCCGATCAAGGGTTCGGAATTCGAGTTGCCGCTGGACGTGGTCATCATCGCGGTCGGCACCGGCAGCAATCCGCTGGTTCAATCCACCACGCCTGACCTCAAGACTCGTAAAGGCGGCTACATAGAGACTGATCCGGAAACGTTGAAAACCTCCAAGCGCGGAGTGTTTGGGGCGGGGGACATCGTCACAGGTGCGGCCACGGTTATTCTTGCCATGGGCGCGGGTCGCAAGGCCGCGAAATCGATCGACGCATACCTACGCACCGGCGTATGGTAAAGTACTGAACCGCGAAAGACGCCGGTGCAGAGACGTTGTTGGTAATCTGGCTGTGTGATCGCCAAGCCGAAAAGAGTTTGTGTCGCGCCCGTAGCTCAACTGGATAGAGCATCGGTCTTCGGAACCGAGGGTTGGGGGTTCAAATCCCTCCGGGCGCGCCATTAGAAAGCACTTTACAGCCGTGCTTCTGCCCGTTATACTCCGACCATCAAAGCGAAAACGAAGTCGAAATTATTACAAAAATGATAGCCACAGAGAAGAAATCGGAAGTTACCAAGCAATTTCAAGTCCACTCGCGCGACACGGGTTCGGCTGACGTGCAAATCGCCCTGCTGACGGCTCGGATTAACGAGCTTTCAAAGCACCTCGAAGGGCACGTCAAGGATCATAGTTCGCGACGTGGATTGCTGAAACTGGTAGGCCAGCGGCGGCGGTTACTGGATTATCTGAGCCGGGCCAATGCACAGCGCTACCAGGAACTCATTAAAAAACTCAACCTAAGAAAGTAGGGAGGCGGACTCGGCCGACAGGCGGTCGGCAGATTGATGGATTGAGGTCAGCTCATCGCGTCAACGCGGTGGATCGACCTCATTCCATTGATCCCCTGGACCTGCCATTCGTGCCATCCCGCGATAGACGCATATGCAGCATACTGTTCGTACGCCAATAGGCGATAAAGAGCTCATTATAGAAACCGGCAAACTGGCCAAACAGGCCGATGGCGCCGTTACCGTACAGTACGGTGACACGGTCGTTATCGTCTCTGCCTGCGCCAGCACCGTGGCGAAGGAAGATCAGGATTTCTTCCCGCTCACGGTGGATTATCGCGAGAAGGCAGCGGCCGCGGGTAGGTTCCCCGGCGGCTACTTCAAACGCGAAGGTCGTCCAACCGAAAAAGAAATCCTCACGTCCCGGATGACGGATCGCCCGATCCGTCCCCTGTTCCCGGAGGGTTTCTTCAACGAAACCCAGATCATCTCGATCCTGTTGAGTGCCGACGGCGAGAATGATCCCGACGTACTTGTCATGAATGGCGCGTCGGCGGCATTGAGTATTTCTGACGTTCCGTGGAACGGTCCGGTGGCCACGGTGCGCGTGGCCCGTGTGAATGGACAATTCATCGCCAATCCTACGCACACGCAACGCAAAGACAGCGATCTCGATCTGATCTACGTCGGCAACGACAAAGAACTGGTTATGATCGAAGGCAGTGCGAAGGAGGTCTCCGAGACCGACATGATGGCGGTTATCGAGTTCGCGCAAGTACAGTGCCAGAAGCTCGTTGCCGCCATTCGCGAGCTGACGAAGCTTGCCGGCAAGACGAAGCGGCAAGTCGCACTTCGCGTCGTGCGCCCGGAAGTGTTGACGTCCGCGAAGGAACTCGTCGGCGCTGCGATTCTGCCGGCCATCCTTACTAAGGAGAAACTTGCCCGCGAGGAGGCAGTGCACGCGCTCGAGGAGAAGATGACTGCGGAGTTGAAGAAGAAGTTTGCTGACGTGACGGATTTTGAGATCAAAGAGTCGTTCTATCGGATCCAGTCGGAAGCGGTGCGCAACTCGATTCTGCGCGATAACAAACGGGCTGACGGGCGCGGGGCGCGGGACATCCGTCCTTTGGTTTGCGAGGTCGGCGTGCTTCCGCGGACGCACGGTTCGGCGGTGTTTCAGCGCGGCGAGACGCAAGCGTTGACTATGACCACGCTCGGCTCGAAGGCAGACATTCAGGAGATGGACGCGTGGACGGGCGGATCGACGGTCAAGCGGTTTATTCTTCATTACAACTTCCCTCCGTTCAGCGTCGGTGAAACGAGACGCACGGGCGCACCGGGACGCCGAGAGATCGGGCATGGCGCGTTGGCGGAGCGTTCGATCGAGCCGATGATCCCCGCTGAGGCGGATTTCCCTTACACCATCCGCGTGACCTCGGAGATTCTGGAGTCGAACGGTTCCAGCTCGATGGCCACGGTGTGCGGCGCAACCTTGGCGCTGATGGACGCAGGTGTGCCGTTGAAGTCACCAGTCGCCGGGATTTCCATTGGTCTGGTAACCGACGAGAAAACCGGCAAGGCGATTACCTTGACGGACATCATCGGTAGCGAAGATGGGTTTGGCGACATGGATTTCAAGGTCTCAGGGACGCGCAAGGGCATTACAGGATTCCAAGTGGACCTTAAGTTGACGGGGCTGCGCCTTGATTTGGCGCGCCAGGCATTCGAGCAAGCCCGCGAAGCGCGGCTGGTGATTCTAGACCGGATGGCGCAGGCGATTGCAGCGCCGCGGGCCGAATTGTCGAAGTACGCGCCGCGGATCACGACACTTAAGATCAATCCTGAAAAGATTGGCGCGGTGATCGGGCCACAAGGTAAGGTCATCAAAGCCATCGTGGAATCTACGGGCTGCCAAATCGACATCGAGCAGGATGGCAGCGTGCACATCTTCTCGGCGAACGGGGAAGCGGCCAAGAGCGCCGTCGCACAGATCGAAGGCATTGTCGCAGATGTGGAGGTCGGCAAGCTCTATCATGGCGAGGTCGTTGGGATTAAGGAATTCGGCGCATTTATCGAGTTGCTGCCCGGTAAGGATGGGCTGCTGCACATCAGCGAGATGGCGGACCGCCGAGTGAACAAGGTGGAAGACGTCATGAAGATGGGTGACATGGTTTGGGTGAAGGTTGTTGGGATTGACGACAGAGGGCGCGTCAAACTCAGTCGTAAAGTCGCCATGGCGGAGATGGACGCTGCTGCAGCCAAGAAGCATTAACGTGGATCACGGCAACGCACAAGCTGCCCCGCATTCAGTCTCCGTGTGAGGAACGACAGTAATAGCGAACGTCGGAACTTGGGAAGCGAATTTCCATGTCCGAATGGAGGTCATTGATCATGTACCTCACAGCCAACCGTGTTTGCCGTTTCGGGATCGTCATTGCGCTGATCTCTTTCGTGTCAGTGTTGATTTCGAATCCATCCCAGCTTTACGGGCAAGTCGCTCAGACGCTCGCCGCAGCGGCGGGCATGAGCGCTGCCAGCGCTCCCGCAAGGACCCAATCCATGTGGGACATCGTCAAACACGGCGGCCCTGTGTTGATCATTCTCGGCCTGTGTTCGGTGTTGTGCCTGACACTGATGATCGAGCGGTATATCTATTACCGCAAAGCCGCTGGCAATACGGATGAAATGCTTTCGGCAATCAAGCGCGCCGGGACGATCACCAATGCCCTCGCGGCGATTGATAAATCACCTGGCATCGCGGGCCACGTGTTCCGCGTGGCCTTGACAAGTGCGCGCGACGGCTATCCGTCGAAACAGCTGGAACGACTGGTGGAAGGGGCGGTAACCAAGGAGATGATCCAGATGGAGAAATTCCTGCCGCAACTGGACACACTGGTGACGCTTTGCCCGTTGCTCGGTCTGTTTGGTACAACCCTCGGCATGATCCGGTCGTTCAGCATCGTGGCTGCAATTGGTATGAAGAACCCCGAAATGCTGGCTGGCGGCATTTCCGAGGCCCTTGTGAACACCGCAGCCGGACTCGGCGTGGCACTGCCAGCGCTCTTCGCCTTCAATTTCTTCGCTGGCAGGAAGGAAGCCATTCTAATGGATTTGGAGAGGGGACTGACCGAGTTGATGGTGATTATCGAGTCCTCGCAAGGCGGTTGAAGAACGGGAGACGCTGATGGTAATCAAGCGGCGGAAAATCAAACGGGGCCGCATCGAGATTATCCCGATGGTCGACACGATCGTCATACTTTTGATCTTTTACATGACGTTTTCGCGGTTTGCGGAGATGGTCTACGATACGAAGGTGGAACTGCCGTCCTCCGTCGCGGGCGATGAGTTCGAGAAGAGGCCCGACCAGATAATCGTTAACATGTTCTCTGGCGGCGACGTTCGCGTCGGGGGCGTGAAACACACCGTCGCCGACCTGCCCTCGGTGTTGTTGCAGGAGAAACAACAGCACCTGACACACTCGGTCATCGTGCGCGGCAATAAGCAGATGTCGTATCGGGACCTCAGCAATCTGATGGGCGCCTGCGCCAAGGCCGGTATCTCCGATATCACCTTTGCAACGCTTGAGGCTCGGTGAAACTCAAACGCCGAAACGTCAGACGTGGTCGCATCGAGATCATTCCGATGATCGACACGATCCTGATCCTACTGATCTTCTACATGACGTTCTCGAGGTTCGCGCAGAAAGAGAAACGTATGGATATGAAGATACCACGGGTCAGCAGGACGACGAAGGTCCCGCCAAGGGAGATCCTCGACGTCGTCCTTCACGTGTATGACAAGAACAAGATCGTTGTCGGCGGCAACCAGCACGACATGTCCACACTGCGCGACGCGATGAAGGGATTTGCCAGTATTGGGCAGGAGATGACAGTGGTGATTGAGGCCGAACCGGATACGGCTTATGAAGACGTAATTGCCGCCCTCGATGCCTGCGCGATGGCCAACCTAAAGAAAGTCGCGTTTCGGCCACTGGCGAGTTCATCCGTCTCCGCCGCCAAAGTCAACTGAGAGAGTGTGCGAACGGACGCCAGCTTGTGCCAACCCACCTCTGACCGCTGAAGGCCGGGTGCTTCAGCTAATCCATCCGCTGCCGATGACCAAGTCATCACGGTAAAATACTGCCGCCTGGCCCGGGGCCACCGCTCGCTGCGGCTTATCGAGATTAACGCGAGCGCGCCCGGAATCCTTTGACTCGTTCAAAATGACAACCTTTCCGGGACTCCCTTTGTGGTTATAGCGGACTTGGATGGTCACTTCCATCGGCGCAGCCGGGGGTTCGATTGTGAGCCAGTTGCAGTCCGTTACCTCAAACTCGCTGCGCAATAAATCGGGCGCGGGACCGACGATGACGCGATTTGCCGCGGCATCGAGTCCAATGACGTAGAGCGGTTGCTTCTGGCCTCCCAATTTCAATCCTTCGCGCTGGCCAATTGTGTAGTGAATGATGCCATTATGCTGGCCGAGCACGTTACCGCCTGTGTCCACTATTGGGCCGGGACGATTGTCGGCGGTTTCAAACAGCGCCGAGTAATCGTCGCACTCCACGAAGTCCTGGCTTTCTTCGCGAGCGGCGATGTCGTTGAACCCGGCGTCCTGCGCAAGATGAATCACCTCCGTCTTCGTCAACTCGCCGATCGGAAAAAGAACCTGGCGCAATTGTTCCTGCGTGAGGCGCGCGAGGAAGTAGGATTGGTCTTTCTTGTGATCCGCGCCCCGCAGCAAACGGCACTGGCCGGTAACGTTGTCACGAACAACGCGGGCATAGTGCCCGGTGGCGAATAGATCAAACGCGATCCCCTGTTCGCGCGCACGATCGAGGAGGAACCCGAACTTCAGTCGTTGGTTACAGACCACGCACGGGTTCGGCGTGCGGCCGGCGCGGTATTCGGCGCGGAAATAGTCGAGCACATAACGCTTGTACTGGTCGGCCAGCGGCACCGTGACGTGCGGGATGTCGAGGCGCGCCGCGACGGCACGCGCGAACTCCAAATCACGGGTTTCGCCGGGGCCATAGCAGCCCGTGTGCCCCGTGTCAGGAAGCTTCACCGCGCTATCCCAAATCTGCATCGTCACGCCAACGACATCGTACCCCTGATTTTTAAGCAGCAAGGCGGCGACGCTGGAGTCCACGCCACCGCTCATGCCAATGCAAATACGTTGTTTCATCGCCATTTCTTGTACTGACTATACGGTCGGCCGCGAGGTGAGTAAAGGACGCGGACCGGATTGAGGCATTGGAGCGCCAGCGTCACGCCTTGTCCACGAATTCGTGCTGCAGCAGACTGAGGATATGGCGGCAGGCGTCGAGGTCGGTGCCATGCCAGTTATCAAGCACCGTTTCAAGCACGCCGTAATTGAGCACCAGTTGAAAAACATACAACTCTTCCCGAGAGAGATCGCTCAGTTGACCGCGCACCGGCAGCGTCACTGCCAGTCGTCCGCTCACCATCTGCAATTTGCTTTCGATCTGTCGCAGTTCATCCAACTGGCGTACGCCTTCCATCAGCAGCGCTTCGGTGGTCTCGGTCAGTTCGTCGGTGAACTGGCGATTGTCTGGCAAACTGAACTCGAACATCCCGCTGGTCCAACCGAGCATCCGATAAATTGCTTTGCGCGGCCGGCCTGTGAAATGATCTTCGATTGTCCCGTAATAGATCCGGCCGTCGCGCAGACATATCTTGCCCAACCCATGACTGGAGCGAATAGAAAGCACGCCACTCTTCTGCGCGCTTGATAACAGCAAAAGCAAGTCTGTCAACGGGACCTTCTGAAGGGAGCCCCAGAGTCCTTCCTTGTCTAGGGAAAGTTGGACCTCCTGCGGTGAGGTATCCTTCTTACTCTGCAATGCCTGTTCCGCCGCGGCCTGGGATAGTTCATGCTGCACGTTCGAGTTGGCCATCCCAAGCAACAGCGGTTCCATCGGCACATTCATCTCATGGTCGAAGCGCCGGGCGTCTGGCGGCCCCAACTCGAAGCTGCCCGTTCCCCATGTGGCCATATGATCCAACGCTTGGTGCGGATCGGCCGTTTGTTCGCCGGCAGTTGCCGCAAAGTAGATCCGGCCGTCGCGCAGATACACCTGCCCCGTTTCTTTCCCGGTGCGGAGCGACAGCATCCCGCTCTTGCGCGACTGATACAAAAACTGCAGGAGATCCGGCAACGTCACATCATCAAGCGAACCCGACATAACGTTAAGGCTGGTGGATAATTGCGCGTGCCGGGCCGCCATTGTCTCCAACCGCGCAACGGCCTCGGCGTTGGACATTTGCATGGTGGCAGGCGCCGCCTCGTCCGCCTTCAGCAGTTTCATGATCGATGTACCGATCAGGATTTGGTCGCCGGGCTTCAGTAGACTTTTCTTGATCCGTTCACCATTAACAAACGTTCCGTTGGTCGAGTGAAGGTCTTGCAGGATGACGTAATCGCCCGCCGCCAGCATCTGGGCGTGTGACCGCGAAACGCGTTCATCCACCAGAGTGAGATGCGCCTTCTTGTCGCGACCGATGATAAGCTGATGACCTTCGGCCAGCGGGAATTCTCCACCCTGGTAGCGGCCAGAAATGAACCGCAACACAAAGCGTATTTGCGACTTGTTTTGCACAAACCGTCTTCGTTTTTACCCCGAGCGATTGCACATCGTAAGCAACAGGGTGGCACAGGTCAAGCATCGGCATGCGCGGTTTGTTGCAGCCCCTTGCCAATTCATCCTTCGCACACGCCTACAAGGTCGTACTCCGTCGCGCCGGTAATCCGCACCTTGACGAACTCACCGACCCGCGCCGCGCCGCGCCCGCCTGCGTGGACAAAGCCGCTTCGGCGCGGCAAAAGCCGCCCGCGCACCGTACCGTCAATCTCTGGCGCATCCGCCATCGTGCGTCCGACGAAACCGCGTGGCGTTAGCTTCTCGACCAACACGCGCAGCGTCCGTCCGATAAGCGTCTGGTGCAATTCGCGCGAGATCTGCTGCTGCAGCGTCATCACGCGACGGCGCCGTTGTTGTTTGACTCGTGCCGGCAATTGCCCATGCATTCTGCCCGCGACCGTATTGTCCTCCGGCGAGTAAGCGAACACTCCCAACCGCTCAAACCGTGTCGTATCGATGAACTTCAGCAGCTCCTCAAATTGCGCCTCCGTCTCGCCGGGGAAGCCGACAATGAACGTTGTGCGCAATGCCACACTTGGAATGCCGCTCCGGATTTTCTCGATAAGATCGCGGATCTGTTGGCTTTCGATCTTCCGTCGCATACGTCGCAGAATCTCGTCATTGATATGCTGCAGGGGCACATCCACGTACCGGCACACTTTCCCGCACGCGGCGATTGTTTCGATCAGCTCATCGTTCCAATGCGCGGGATGCGTGTACAGCACACGCACCCAGAAATCGCCATCCAGCCGCTGCGCTTCACGCAGTAATTCGCTCAGCAACGACTTACCTCGTGTGAGATCTTTGCCATACGAAGTCGTGTCCTGCGAAATCAGATTGATCTCCCGTACGCCATCATTGACCAATGCGCGTACTTCTGTCAGGACGTCTTTTAGTGGACGGCTGCGATGACGGCCTCGAATTCGCGGGAGGCTGCAAAAACTGCACGGATGATTGCAGCCCTCGGCAATCTTCACGTAGGCTGAGTGACGCGGTGTCAGGCGAAATCGCGGCGCGCCGTAATCCGGGACGTACTTGGCAGGACCAGACCAGAAAAGCTGCGGTGTCCCGTCATCCCGCCGCGCCAGCACATCCCGCACAATCGCGCCGATTCGCGGTACTTCGTTCAGGCCGATAAAGGCGTCGACCTCGGGTAATTCCTGTGGCAACTGCTTCGGGTACCGTTGTGGCAGACAACCAGCCACAATTAACGCGTGTCCCTTGCCAGACTTGCGCAACTCTGCCGCGCGCAAAATGGCCGCGATGGATTCCTTTTTCGCCGGCTCGATGAAACCGCACGTGTTCACTATCAGGACATCGGCAAGACGCAGGTCAGCGACCAATTCCATGCCTTCGCGGCTGAGCGCGCCGAGCATGAGTTCGCTATCCACGAGGTTTTTGGCACAGCCGAGACTGATCAGCCCGACCTTGATGGGACGCGGAGAAGACTTCACCAACACATTGCACCACGCTACTTGACGAGCGGTGGTTCCAGAAGTTGTGGCGACGATTTCGGCTGATAATACGCCTCAAAGCCCGCCTTCGGCGCCGAAGACGTGACCTTGACATGTGGTGGCGGCGTAGACGGACGTTCCATCCGGTGCGTTTTCCACAGGTTTTTGCCCAATAAGAGGCCTAATACAGCAACTGTCACAACGGCGACCGCAAAGACGATGCCACGCATGGGGAGTTGCAGTTCCTGCGTGCGACGATGCTGTTGCGCGGCCACCTCGGTCTGCTCCTGCAATCCTTCTCTGTGCAAGCCTCCCTGGCTGTGCAGGTACGCCTGGACGATCGCTTGGCTGTCCAGCCCAAGGTATTCCGCGTATAATTTGAGAAAGCCTTTCGTATACGCAGGCGCTGCCAACTGCTCGAACTCACCAGCCTCGAGCTTCTCAAGGATATCGACCTTGATCTTGGTCGCGCGGGAAGCGTCTTCGAGCGCCGCCTTCTTGCCGTGGCGCGCTTCACGCAGTAAATCGCCAATCGATACCATGCCGGGTCTCAGTTCTGCTCGCTGTTCTGGGCGCGCTGGTCGAGGTCGGTCAAGATGTCGCGCGGTTCAGCGCCCTTGTTCGGGCCGACAATGCCGCGTTCTTCCAGCAAGTCCATGATCCGAGCGGCGCGAGTATATCCGATGCGCAACCGCCGCTGCAAGATCGAGACGCTGGCGCGATTCGTTTGGTGGATGACTTCGATGGACTGCTCGACCAATGCTTCATCCTCTTCATCGTCCTCGCTCATGTCGCTTGGCAGAATCATCTTCTTCTGCAGCTTCTCATGAATCTCACGCACGAACCTGGGTTTGGAGTGCTGCGCAATAAACTCCACCGTGCGACGAACTTCATCGTCGAGCACCAATACGCCTTGTGCGCGCACCAGTTTCGATGCGCCCGGCGGCAGATACAGCATGTCGCCCTTGCCGAGCAACTTGTCGGCGCCGTTGGCGTCGAGGATGACGCGGGAGTCCTGTTTCGAGGCCACTTGGAACGCAATGCGCGCCGGGAAATTCGCCTTGATGACGCCGGTGACCACGTCCACGCTAGGTCGCTGCGTCGCCAACACCATGTGGATGCCGACCGCCCGGGAGAGTTGCGCCAGGCGCGCCACCGCACTCTCCACATCCACCGGCGACGTCACCATCAGGTCGGCCAATTCGTCGATGATGATTATGATGTATGGCAACTTGTCGGGGATCACCAATTCGTAATCCCGCGGCACTTCGATCTTGAACACTTCCTGTTGCTGTTCCGCAGTCGATTCGGACGTCCCCCCGTCAACCCCGGGAGCATTCGGGGCTGGCTTCGGTTTCGCTGCCGGCTTGGGTCGCGCATTAAACGCGGTGATGTTGCGGACACCAGCCTTGGCAAGGATCTGGAACCGTTTCTCCATCTCATTGATGCACCACCGCAATGCCAGCGTCACCTTCTTCGCTTCTGTCACCACCGGCACCACCAAATGCGGCAGCACGTTATACTGCTGCATCTCGACCACCTTGGGATCCACCAACACCAGTCGTAATTCGTCAGGTGTAAACCGATACAACAGGCTCGACAGGACCGCGCTGATGCAAACGGTCTTGCCCGAACCGGTCGCACCCGCAATCAATAGGTGCGGCATGTCACCAAGATCCGCGATGATCACGTTGCCCGCGACGTCGCGGCCGAGCGCGATCGGAATCCGCGCCTTCGTCTTCCGCCACTCTTCCGATTCCAGAATATCTCGCAGATATACCGTGGTGGTCGTGCTGTTCGGTACTTCGATTCCGACAGTGCCTTTGCCCGGTACCGGTGCTAGGATGCGCACGCTCACTGCTTTCATTGCCAGCGCGAGGTTGTTCGACAACGCGGAGACCCTTTCCACCTTCACGCCCGGCGCGGGATAAACCTCATACCGTGTGATCGTCGGCCCCTTCGTCACGTCACCCAATTCTACGGAAATGCCAAAATCCTCCAACGTCGCCCGGAGCATCTCGGCATTCGCTTTCAAATCCTCGATCACATCGCGTTGCTCCATCGCGGGCGGACGTTCCAGCAAGTCCAACGGTGGCAATTGATAGGGTTCTTCGGGTTTGTCCGTCTCCGGCGGGAGGACGGACACGGGCTTCTCAGTTTTCGGCTTGGGCACCGGCGCGGATTCCTTCTTCGGCGCGATCTTGTCCGCAACTGCGCCGAGTTTTTGGGCTATCGAGAGGGGCTTTTCTCTCCGCAGCTCCGATGTCTCCTCGGTTGTCTTCGGTTGCGGAATCGTGCGGTCCTCGATCTTCGGTTCGGGACGTTTCACTCGGATAAGAGCCGTCTCATCCTCGTCGCCGTACTCATCCCCTAGCTTTCGTGCCTCACGTTCCTTCCGAGCCAACTCGCGTTCTAGCTGGAATTCCTTTACACGGATGTCGCGCTGCTTGTCATGCAACTCGTCGCTGACATCGGCCTTGGATTTGCCACGCAACTGCCACCAGAAATCCTGTGCCGCGCTGATGCCGAGGGTGACCCAGTAGCTCGGTCGCAGGTTGATCAGAATAATGAGGCTGATCAGGTACGCCGCAATAAAAATGATAACGGTTCCCGCTGTCCCAACCAATCGGCTCGATGAATCGCCTAGAAACATCCCGACGTAACCGCCCGCGCTCGGCAGATTCAGCCTCTTCCGCGCCGCTTCCAAACCCCATATGTGGAGCAGCACACCCGAGGAAACCAGCAGCAGTAGTCCCGCGCCCACCTTGCCGCGCCACGGTATCTCATGACCGAGCACAAGCACCACGCCAATCGCCGCCAAGATGAGTACCAGCGCGCCGGCGCCGAATCCGAACAGGTAAAACGCCCCATAGGCGATAGCCGCCCCCACGGGACCAATGAAGTTGTGGATTGGTTCGCTTACCGTGGAACTTTTGTTGGCAAAATCCCCCGGGTCGTAGGAAACAAGACTCAACAGCAGCAGTAGCGCCAGACCAACCAGCACCACCGCCCAGATTTCGCGGACGTGCGACGGTTTTGAGTCTTTCCCCATAGAAAAGTGTTGCAATCCTCCTTAAACCGCCGCCAGTCTATCCGAAAGACCAATCAATCGCAAGGCACAAACATGCTCTATTCGTATCGATTCACGCCACTACTGATGGAACGTGTTTGGGGCGGTAGAACCCTTGCCAGGTTCGGTAAACGGTTGCCGCCCAATAGGCTTATCGGAGAATCGTGGGAAATTAGCGACCGCGATGACGCCCAGTCTGTCGTCGCCAACGGCGACCAAAAGGGCCGTACGCTCCGTCAACTCGTCGAAACGCTCGGCTCGCGACTCTTGGGTGCCAATTGTGCCAGCGCGAAACGGTTTCCATTGCTCATCAAGCTGCTCGATGCCCATGAGCGTCTCTCGCTCCAAGTGCATCCGCCCGCAACCATTGCCACCCAACTCGGCGGCGAACCGAAAACCGAGATGTGGTACATCATGGATGTGACGAGGGACGCCCATCTGATTGCCGGCTTGCGCCGCGGCGTCACACGCACTGATTTCGAACACGCCTTGCGCTGTCCGTCGGTGCCGCTCGCTGACTTGGTGCATCGCTTCCCCGTCAGCAAGGGCGACGCTCTGTTCGTGCCCTCTGGACGTCTCCATGCCATTGAGGGCGGTCTGGTCATCGCTGAAATCCAGCAAAACTCTGATACCACCTACCGCGTTTTTGACTGGAATCGCGTCGGTCTCGACGGTAAACCGCGCCGCTTGCACCTGCACGAGTCCCTGGCTTCGATTGATTTTGCTGATTTTGAACCGCAGCTCAATCCGCTGCCGATCGAGTGCAAGTTCTTCCGTACCGAGCTTCTCAACCTTTTGGCCCCCAAGGCCGACAGATGCGATGGTTCAACCTTTCACATCATTGGTTGTGTCGAAGGTTCGGTGATAATCCGTTGTTCGAAGAATTCGGGGCAGGCCGAAGAACGTCTCGCGACCGGTGAGTTCGCGCTGCTCCCGGCTGCGCTAGGTGCGTACACACTGGTGCCGGCTGCATCCGTCATAAAGGCTCTCAAGGTAACAATGCCGGCACTGTGCTAACTGATGGTGATCGTTCAGGGGATCCGGACGTTATGCAGTACCCAACGCGTCATCGGTTGCCAATGCCACAACTCGATTTGGACATCCTTGTAGTCAACGTTGAATCCCCTTGCCGTCATCGTCTTGTCATTCAATGTCATAGTGAGGGAATCTTTTTCCAGCTCGAGACGCAAGTGGTTGGTTTTGCCTAACTCGATAGGCTGTGACGCGCCGCACCAGACCATCCGGTCATTAAATTTCGAACCATCGCACTGATGCAAGGTGGGAATCATATGTGGTGTCTCATAACCATAACCTGTTCCATCCAATCGAAAGTATAGGGTATTGTCCGGTTCCCCCTCGCGTTGAGGGCCTTTTGGAAACACGTAAATCATCAAACTACCACCTCCAGCCGCCGCCCGTGTAAACTCAAAGTCGCATTCAAAAACCACTGGAAGCGAATATGTCTTGCGGGTGCGGATCGGAAACCCTTGAAGCCAAATGCTGTTGTCGTAGATCTTTGATCCTTCGCCTCTAGGTCCGGGCCAATCACAGGTAACAGGAAATGGCAACGCATCCCAATCTTCGGGAGAAACCACATTGAGGCTGTCACCTACGGAGGCAGTGTGAACTTGTATTCTAGTAACAACCTGCACCGGGATGCTCACCCGGCCGATCAGCGTCGTAATGTCCAACACTCGCTCAGTAATCTTTCCTCGCAATATGTCGCCATTTGTCAAGCGCACCACGGTATTCGCATGGTCTTCTCCTAATTCCACTGCTGCCAGCTTCGTGAATGCCATCTTGACCTTGCCAAGCGCATCGCTAACCACCTCCAGGAAGGCATCGGGACGAGTTGGCTTACCAACTAGTTGTGAACCGTCCACCAAAAACACGGTAACACATACTTCTAGGTTGGAAACAGTGTGTTCAGGAAGCGCGCCAGCAGAACATATGCTCAGACTCAACAAAAACACACAAACAGCCAAAGCCAATGTCCATCTCATCTTTTCCTTCTTGGGGCAATACTAGCCCGCAGGCGCTCACAGTCAAGGCAGAAACTAGTCTCACATCACTTCCAGCAACAAGCCTCGGAGGTACTCCGTCTCCGGCACGGCCGGCAGAATCGGATGATCGCGTGATTGCGTAAGCACCTTCACCAGCCGCAATGTCTTCTTCGCGTCGGCCGCCGCATCGAGCACGATCGCCTTGAACAACTCAGCGTCGATGTGATGGGAGCAGGTGAATGTTGCGAGTTTACCGCCCACCGTCAGCATCTTCAGCGCGCGAAGGTTGATCTCCTTGTAGCCACGCACTGCGCCCTCCACGCTCTCTTTGGTTCGCGTGAACGTTGGCGGATCGAGCACGATCACGTCGAACTGGCGTTTCTCAGTATCGTATTTCTTCAGCACGTCGAAGGCATTAGCGCAAGTGAACTCGATTTTCCCAAGTAAATCGTTCGCCTCGACGTTGCGCCGCGCCTGCGCCACGGCGACATCGGAAATCTCCACCGCTTCGACACTCGTAGCCCCGGCCCGTGCCGCGAATAGGGCAAACCCGCCATGGTAGCTAAAGCAATCCAGAACCCGCTTGCCCGCAGAGTGTTGCGCCACTTCAGCATAATTGTCGGCTTGGTCGAGAAAAAAGCCCGTCTTCTGGTCTTCGAGCAGATTGACTTCGAACCGCACCGCGCCAACAGCAACCGTCGCTTTCCCATCGCTCTCGCCGAACAGAACGCCTTTGCTCTCGGGAAGCCCCTCCAACCGGCGGCTCGGAACATCGTTACGCTCGATGATTGCCTTCGGCTGAAAGAGGTCACGCGCAATTTCTATAATCCATGCCTTGCGTTGGTCGATACCGAGCGTGAGCGTCTGAAGGACGAGATGATCACCGTATTTGTCGAGGATCAGACCGGGTAATTGATCGGCTTCTGAGAAGACAACGCGGAAAGTCGCTGCATCGGGGAAGACGCGTTGCCGGTATTGCAGTGCCGCTTCGACCCGCTGGTGGAAGAACGCCTGATCAATCTCTTCCTTCTGGGTCGTGAACCGGCGGACGGTGATCTGCGAGTTACGGTTCAACAGACCACGGCCAAGAAATCGTTCCTTGTGGTCGCGGATGTCCACCGGGTCGCCATCGGCGGCTTCCGCAGCGATCTTGGCGATTTCGCCCGCGTACACCCAGCAATGCCCCGCGCGCAATCGGCGGTCCTTACCCGGTTTGAGAGTGACGGAAGACATGTTTGGGAACGATATCAGATATAGGTTGCAGCCACGAGACATTTGCTGCGCATGTCTCTCCCGCAGTCGCGGGATCTGCTTTCGCGGCTACAGCTTGTCCTGAAGGTTCACCCCTACACAATCGGTGACGGAGCTATAGGGACCGGCGGCGCGAGCTGTTTCTGCAGATGTTGAACGATATGGCCGATGATGCCTTGCACAATCGCGTCGGGCACACCGTCGAAGTACTTTGACTGAAGCCGCATATCGCACGGATCGTTCACATAATCCACGACGACGTACTGGCCTTGCCGGTCCAGCACCATCTCGCTGCTGAAGAAATCCAGTTGCGACACCTCGGCGACCACGCGGGCCACGCGCTGGAGTTCATTCATGTTCACCAATGCCGCGTCCGCCGCCGTAAAAGATGCGTAACGGTGCGTGACGTCGTCCCACCAACACGGGATCACCGCGCCGCAGACGAAATAGACCCGGAGCCACGCGCGCCTGCCCGCCAGCAGTTGCGGCTCTATTCGTTGCTGCACGAGGAACCGCTGGTTGCGGAATAGTGCTCGCGCCCGCGCAACCTCGTCGAGACGCGTCGCTGCTGCGATCACGCCAAACCCGCCGCTGCCGCGCGACGGTTTTACCACAAACGGCTTTGGGAAAAGCTCCACAACGCGCAGATCGCAGTGCGGTTCGATTGCCAGCGGCGGCACGATGAGCGTCAACGGCAAATGCAAACCTCGAGCGAGCAAGTCGCCGTGTATATTCGCCTTGTCGATTGAGCGCTGGTAGTGGTGTTGCGCGTTGAGAAACCGCGTGTTGGCGGACTGCAGCAAGCGGTTGAATTCAAGAAACCGTTCGTCGTTGTCGCTGGCGCGATCGAGGAACCAACGGAACCGTCTAGAGCCACGGGATACATCCTCGTTCGTCTGGCGCAGGTTGTGCGGGCCGACAAGGTAGCAACTCAGCCCCCGAGCGCATATGGCCTGATCGAGCAGGCGAATGAAATCTTGGTCGTACTCCCAGTTCCAGGCGAGACCGATATCAACTTCGGTCACAACGCTCACAGACGCGTCCATGTTTAACCTCGGTGACTGCCTTGTCTGGCGTGGTAGGAACGCCTGTGGACTCACTGATTTCTGGATACTCGAAGACCTTGCCTTCGTGATTGCGGATAATGACACGCTGTTTGTCGTAGGCCAACACGTACTCCGGCCCGATCGGCACCTTGCCACCGCCCCCCGGCGCATCGATCACGTATTGCGGCACGGCGTAACCGGTCGTATGTCCGCGCAATGCCTCGATAATCTCGATGCCTTTCTGCACCGAGGTGCGGAGGTGGTGCGTGCCTTTCACCAGATCGCACTGATAAATGTAGTAGGGCCGCGCCCGCATCATCAGCAGTTTGTGCATGAGTTCCTTCATCACCGCTGCGTCGTCGTTGACCCCGCGCAACAACACAGTCTGGTTCCCCAACGGAATGCCGGCATCGGCCAGCCGGCCGCACGCCTCCCGGACTTCGGCGGTCGCTTCCTTTGGATGATTGGTGTGAATACTCATCCACAGAGGATGATACTTCCGCAACATCGCGCACAACTCCGGCGTGACGCGCTGCGGCAGAAAGATCGGGATCCGCGTCCCGATCCGAAGAAATTCCACGTGCGGGATCGCCCGCAACTGGCTGAGAATGTGTTCCAACCGGCCGTCGCTGAACAACAACGGATCACCGCCGCTCAACAACACGTCGCGCACTTCCGTGTGTTTGCGAATGTACTGGATCGCCTCGTTGAAATCGGTATGGAGATGTTGCTCCCCCGAACCGCTGACGACGCGGCTCCGCGTGCAATAACGGCAGTACGACGCGCATCGATCTGTCACCAAAAACAACACGCGGTCCGGATACCGATGCACCAGCCCCGGCACCGGCATGTGCGTATCCTCGCCGCACGGATCGACCATCTCCCAGGGCGCGGTGACGGTTTCCTCGATACGCGGAATCACCTGCCGACGGATCGGGCAATCAGGGTTGTCGCGGTCGATCAGGTTGAAAAAGTACGGCGTGATGGCAAGCGCCAGATTATGGCCGGCCAAGACTACGCCTTCACGCTCTTCGGGAGTGAGTTTTAGTAGGGTTTCCAGCGCTTCCAGACTGGTGATCCGATGTCGAAGCTGCCACCGCCAATCGTTCCAGTCTTGATCAGGAACAGAAGCCCAAATGCCTCGTCCCGTCCCCCGGAAGCGGGAAAAACGGTCAACCACACGCGAACAGTGCCCATCAGGGTCTTCGGTTTGCATTACGGCGGAACTATAGGCCATCACGACGGGGTGTCAAGTTGTCGTCATGTGTCGATTGCGCCACAAGTTGACGCTACGATGCACATGGTAGAAACCGTGCGTAAAAGCACGCATCTGGGGATGCCATGGCGACTCGGCCAATGCGCACACCGGGGCGTTAATCTGGTGGGACAAAATGCCACCCTTGGTCCGAGCCCGGTATGGCCAAGAGTTACCGTGCCTACTTCTTCTCGATTCTATCCTTTAGCTTGGCAATCGCTTGGTGGATTTTTACAATTTGGATCTCAAAACCAAGCAAAATCACTACCAGAAAAAGTATTAACATCGATTCGTCGAAGAAACCCATTGTGACCTCCCGTTCGTTTTTGCCGCCGTATCACGGCCAAGAATAGGCGTGACCGGCTAAAAGGCAAGGCAATTCCGTTCGCGTAGCGGACTCGGGGGCATATCTGGATACTACCACCGAGAAACGGCGGGTATTGTAGGCCGCCTCTGCGAGGCGGCGCGCCGGTGGGCATGGAAAGCCATACCGACTCATAGAGTCGGCCCTACAACGGCGGGCAACGTCAGGATGCGCCCGTGACAATCGCTGTGCCAGCGGCAGGCTTGCCAGCCGCAGCCATTCTGTTAGACTGCCTGCGATGAAGCTGCGCACACTCGGTGTGATTCCTGCCCGCTACGGCGCCCAACGGTTTCCAGGGAAACCGCTGACGATGATCGCCGGCAAACCGCTAATCCAGCACGTTTACGAGCAGGTCGCCAAGGCCACGCAGATTAACAAGATCGTCGTTGCCACCGAAGACGAGCGCATCGTAAGGGCTGTGAAAGCGTTCGGCGGCGAGGCGATGATGACTTCCCCGTCATGCGCCACGGGCACCGACCGCGTGGCCGAGGTCTCGCGTCAGCATGAGTCGGAATTCGTCGTCAATATTCAGGGTGACGAACCGCTGATGCGTCCCGAGATGATCGATCAACTGGTTGCCGGACTGCGGAATGATGGCGGATGCGTGATGGCAACGTTGGCGCGGCGGATTGATACGGGTCACGACTTGCAGAACCCGAATGTCGTGAAAGTGGTATTCGGCCGCAACGGCAACGCCCTCTACTTCTCGCGTTATCCGATCCCGTTTGTCCGTGACGCAGGTGCGGTGGCGGCGCGCTACAAGCATCTCGGAATCTACGCCTACCGCCGGGGATTCCTGTTAAAATTCGTCCAGATGCCGCAGTCGGAGCTGGAGAAAGCCGAAAAGCTGGAGCAGTTGCGGGCATTGGAGAACGGTTTTGCGATCAAAGTGCTGGTTACGCCCCACGATTCGGTAAGCGTGGACACTCCCGAAGATGTTCAACGCGTGGAAGAGATTCTGAAACATGCTTCCTAGGTCTGTCACCCTGGGCTTGTCGAAGGAGTCTCTGTCGGCCTATACTTCTCACCCATGAACCGGCTGCTCTTTGGCGACAACCTCAAGTGGCTGCGCGACAATAATGTCTTCCCCGACGCCAGCGTTGATCTCGTCTATCTCGACCCGCCGTTCAATTCCAACGCCAACTACAACGTCCTGTTCAAGGAAGCCAGCGGCGAGGCTAGCCAAGCTCAGTTCCATGCCTTCACCGACACGTGGGAATGGACGGCGGACGTGGCCACCTACGCCGAGTTCGTGGACAACTGCTCGAACGCCAGCGTCGTCGAACTGGTCGAGGCGCTGAAAAAGTTCCTCAAGACCTCGCCGATGATGGCCTACCTCGCCATGATGGCCCCGCGCCTCGTCGAACTCGACCCCGTCCTGTAGCACGCCACTTCCTAAATCGAGAAAAGAGAGACGCGACCCCGGTTGCCCGAATGGGCGACCGCTCGCCTACGCAGCGAAGGTGCGGTTCGGCGGGAAATGGATGCGGCCCGTAGTATTGCAGGGAAGCAACGCTTCGGATCGGATTGCGGGGGGGGAGAAGTTTGCATCGAATTTCACGAATACTCGCCACGCTCTCCCTCAACCCGGGCTTCTCCCCACGGAGCCAGAGAATCGTTCGCCGTCCCGTTGAAAATTCGCGTGACTGGAAATCCTATCAGCTTTTCCTGGTGCCGAATCCGCCCATAAAAAAGACGACAAGGCATATCAACAGAACCAGGCCAAGCCCGCTGCCGCCGATGACGGGACCACCAAAGTAAAACCCGCCGCCGCCGAACAAGAGGAGCAGAACCACAATGAGTAATAGCATGTTCATGACAGTAAGATAACACCCCTTGGCAACAGTGCCTATGGGGTAATCACCCCATAGAGTCGGGGTCACATTTCTTTCCGCCCGAATTGACGGCGAGGCGACTCTTGCATCTAGAAAAGAGAGGGCGGGTTGACGGGTCGCTCACAGGTGGTGGATTTGATCCCGCGCCAAGATTGGGAGCGCCGAATCAAGAGGCTGGTGTGAGGGATCCTTTGCGCTCCTGGCCCGTTCGGTGTTGGAAGTTCAGCGTTGGATGTTGAATGTTCATGCCGTTTGGGATAAGACCGCTGCCCATGAACCGGCTATTGTTCGGCGATAACCTGAAATGGCTGCAAGACAAGGACGTCTTCCCGGATGCCAGCGTTGACCTCGAATACCTCGACCCGCCGTTCAACTCCAACGCCAACTACAACGTCCTGTTCAAGGAAACCAGCGGCGCGGACAGCCAAGCGCAGTTCCATGCGTTCACCGATACGTGGGAATGGACTGCCGACGTGGACGCCACCTATCACCAGTTCATTGACACCTGCCCCAACGCCAGCGTCGTCGAACTGGTCGAAGCGCTGAAGAAGTTTCTTAAGACCTCGCCGATGATGGCCTACCTCGCCATGATGGCCCCGCGCCTTGTCGAACTCCACCGCGTCCTCAAACCGACCGGCTCGCTCTACCTCCACTGCGACCCGACCGCCAGCCATTATCTGAAACTGGTGCTTGATGCCATTTTCGGTGCGGAGAACTTCCGTAACGAAATTTCTTGGGTTCGCTCTAACCCGAAGAGCTTAAGCACAGTTAATTTTCCCAACTGCCGCGACATCATCCTCCGGTACTCTAAGACCCCGCAGTGCTACTTCAGCAAAGTCTTCGGCGAGCATGACCCTGAGTACGTGGAGAAGGCCTACAAGTATTCGGACGAGCAAGGACGCTATCGTCTTTTGCCGCTTCTCAACCCCAACGACAACCGCCCGAATCTGACTTACGAGTTTTTGGGAGTTAAGCGCGTTTGGCGGTGGACGAAAGAGCGAATGCGAAAGGCTTACAAGGAAGGGCGCGTTGTACAGCTCAAACCCGGAGCTGTGCCGCAATACAAGCTGTATATCCACGAGTCTAAGGGCAGAACCATCACTGATAATTGGGATGATCTGCCGCAAGTTGCCGGCAAAGAAGCACTCGGCTATCCGACGCAGAAGCCGCAAGCATTGCTGGAGCGAATCATCGAGAATCTTGCCCGAAGGATGGCATCGTGCTCGATCCGTTCTGCGGTTGTGGGACGACGGTGCATGCGGCGCAGAAGTTGGGGCGGCAGTGGATAGGCATAGACATCACTTATCTGGCCATCAATCTCATCAAGCGACGGCTGCGTGATGCGTTCGGCGGGGAATTGCAGTTTGAGGAATTGGGCAACCCGACAGACCTCAGCGGCGCGCAACGGCTGGCGGAGCAAGACAAGTTCCAGTTCCAACACTGGGCGTTGTCACTGATTGGGGCGCGTCCGTTGCGGGAAGGCGACGGCAAAGGAGCAGACCGCGGCGTGGATGGTCTGCTCTACTTCTATGAAGGAAAAGATGACCGCGCCAAACTCCTCGTTCAGGTCAAAGGTGGCGGCGTGAAGCGCAACGACATCGCCACGCTGCTCGGTGACGTGGAGAACCAAAAGGCGATGGGCGGCGTCTTCATCACCTTGGAGTCGCCCACCAAACCGATGGTCATGGAATCCGTAGGAGCCGGTCGCTACAAGACAAAGCTCTATCAAAAGGAATACCCGAAGATTCAAATCCTCACCGTCGAAGGATTGCTCAACGGAACGGAACGCCTCGAAGCCCCGCCCCAAGCGAACCCGTTCGCCAAAGCCGAGCGAGAAGTGAAAGTCGGGAAACAAGAGGAAATGCTGTAATGGCAGCCGAGTAGATAGGCAAACAGATCGTGCGAGAATGCTGGAGCAATAGAACTAATTCTCGAATAGATGCGTTCCGATGCTACAACGATGAAGGGAATCTGGTGGCTGACACAGACACCGGACAAACAGTTACAGGGCGAGGTAACTTATGGCCCGACAAGCGGAGCGGATGTGGACCTGTTTGGCCATCCCTACGATCGCTTCGACGAAAAGAAGCTCACAGATAGGTTTACACTGCATGGACTGACCTTCAAGGCGAAACCAATAAGCCTTTTCCAGTGTTTGATTTCAGGCTCGGAAATCAACCTTCCCGGGGGCATGTCATGCAAAATTAAAAGTGTATCGGGTATTGTCGGCGGACATTTTCTCTCCTTAGAGGAAGTTGCCTTCCAAAGGGTGCAAGTTCGGTTTACATGGTTGCGTGATTGGGTATGGATTACAGGAATCAGGCTGAGACTGAGGTTTGATAAACCTCCTATTGGGATTATCGCCAGGTACCGCGTGCCGCAAGTGATCCCGTTGGGCAGAATCAAAGACTTGTCCGCTCGGATAGAGTTTACGTGGAACGTTCAGCCTGACTTTCACAGTCTACAAATTGAGGAAGATTGCTCGCTCATTATTGAAGCGGATCAAATGCGGCCCTATGCGGCTTTTGAAGAATGCATCACGGCGTTTCAGCGCTTCCTTTGTCTCGCCGTTCAGCGCCCCGTCTATCCGCTCCAAATAACTGGTCGCTTGGACAAACCCGAGCGAACTGTGAATAATGTTCCAAAATTCCAAGAGTTTCTCATTATACAGAAGCTTTCAATTCCAGACCGAAGTCTGGAGAAACTCATGCCCCAAGAACAACTCTTCACGTTGCATGAAATCGGTACTTCCCCATCAGAGATTCTTGCCAGATTCATCGAACGGGAAAAGAAAATCGAAGCTGCGATGGACCTGTATTTCTCGACCATCTACAACGATAGCCAACTTCCTCGCGTTGAATTTCTCACCCTTGCTCAAAGTTTAGAGGCATACCACCGGGCAACAATGCCGGGCAAATACATGGAAGACGAACCCTACCACAGCGGACTGCGCAAGAAACTTTGGGAAGCGATCCCAGCCCCGCCCGTAGTCGATGCGGATTTTCGTGCAAGCTTGGATAAAAAGCTCGATTATTTGCACGAGTTCTCCCTTAAGAAACGGCTGAAGGAGCTTGCAAAGAAGCACGCTCTGAGTCTCGAGACGTTGATTGGAAATGCCGAAGATTTTTCTGCGATGGTCAGCGATCTAAGAAACAAGTTGACTCACCCCAGCGAAGAAAACACCGATGCCGAAGCAGATTATCGTAAGCTCCTACGACTGTCAGAAATGATGGCCTTGCTCATCGAAGTATGTTTCCTTGATGAGCTCGGCTTTCCTCAGGATCGCATCAAGGAGATTATCTTCAATCGTAGTCAACGTGCATTTCGAGTTCATCGCGGGTGGCTATGAGAGACGTTTGTAAAGGTGTCAGTCAATAGTCTAAGGGGTCAACTCCTGACACTTGACAGAATCAAGTTCTGGCAACGATGTCGCAGACGGCAGAGATGGTATTCCATCCCCGGATTCGTCACGACTCAGGCTGTGACCCGTCCACCTTGATGGACTTCACGTTTCTACGGCTGCCTGTCTTGTCGTTCCTCGCGTGGCGCTGCACCCGGTTCCTCGTGCGGTACTGCCCGTGGTTCCTCACGTGGTGCTACCCGAGGTTCTTGGTGTGGCACGACCCGAGGTTCCTGATGTGGTACTGCCCTAGGCTCTACGCGTGGTGCCACCCTAGGTTCCTGGCGTGGAACTACCCGCGGTGCTTCGCGGTGCGGATACTGCCGGATCACTTCTCGATGCTCCGTCCACGGCCTATCCGTATTGAGCCGCACCCTAACTCGCATATCATCTCGCAGGATGAATCTTGATGGACATCGCCGTCCTGAGACCCAGACGCCACCATCGGACCACCAATACACGCCCGTGACCGGATAGTAATAGACTTCGTAATCCGGGTAATAATAGTAATCGTACCCAGTGACCGGTCCGGGGTACGGCGGCGGCGGTGCGTAGCCTTCACGGACGACACACCCACTGCCGAGCAGGGCTACGGCAAGAACGATACTGGCAAAAACGATCTTCAATGCTCCCTTCATATCACATCCTCCTTCCACATTATAATCCCGAAATCTAAGGGGTCAACGCTTGACTCTTGACAGCGCATTCAGCGAATGCCGATTCATGCCCGTCGCCAACTTCGCGTTCTTCGTGTACTTCGTGGTGAACCTCTGCGTGAGGCTTGTCAGCGAAGGCGGTTCTGATACACTGTTGTCATCCGGTAATGACTATGAAAACCATCCACGTTGGCAAGCTGAAATTCGGCGGAAAGAACGCGCCACTGTTCGTCATCGCTGGCCCGTGCGTCATCGAAGGTGAATCAATGGTTCTCCGGACTGCGGAGACGCTGGCCACTGTCTGCGGCCGGTTGCGGCTGCCGTTCATCTTCAAGGCCAGTTACGACAAGGCCAATCGCACTTCTACCGACAGTTTTCGCGGGATCGGCTTGAAGCGCGGCATGGCGATTCTGGCGAAAGTGAAGGCGAAACTCGGCGTTCCCGTGTTGACCGATGTGCATTCTGTCGCCGAGTGCGCGCCCGTGGCGGAAGTCGCCGATGTCCTCCAAATCCCAGCGTTCCTATGCCGGCAGACCGACCTCGTCCAAGCCGCCGCACGTACCGGCAAATGCGTCAACGTCAAGAAAGGTCAGTTTCTCGCCCCGTGGGACATGCGAAACGTCATCGCCAAAATCACGGCCGTCGGCGGCCGCAGCATCATGCTCACCGAACGCGGCTTTTCATTTGGCTACAACAATCTCGTTGCCGACATGCGGTCGCTGGTAATCCTGCGCGAGTTCGGCTGGCCGGTCGTTTTTGACGCCACGCACAGCGTTCAGATGCCCACCGCGACGGGCAAAGCCAGCGGTGGCGACCGTCGCATGGCGCCGGTGCTGGCCCGCGCTGCGGTGGCCGCCGGCTGTGATGGCGTATTCCTAGAAGCGCACCCGCGTCCCGAACGCGCTCTGAGCGACCCGGCGACGCAACTGCCGCTCGCCCAAGTCGGCGAACTGCTAAAGACGTTGCGCGAACTCCACGAAATCGTTGATTCATAAACGGCAACGGTAGATCTCCGCTGCCGAACGCCGACAATCATGCTTTGCCGTTCACCGAAATTGTTGCTGTGGGTATATTCTGACTGCTGACCGTCACTGTGACGTGGCTGGCGCCCATCTGCCGCAGTTTACGGCAGACCGTGTCCCGCGCCAGCTCGGGCCGATTACAGTCGCGGCTCAAGTGCGCCAGCAACACATGCTGCAATCGCTCGCTCGCCAGCTCGCCCGCCAATGTCGCCGCCGCTTCGTTGCTCAGGTGACCGTGCCGGCTCATGATACGCTGTTTCAGCGCCCACGGTCGCGAGCTTTCCTCCTGTAATAGCTTCAAATCGTGGTTGGCTTCGATGACCACCACGTTGGTCGCCTTCAACCGTTCGATAACCAACTTTGTGGCGTGACCGAGATCAGTGACCAAGCCGACGGAATGCGTGTGATTACGGATGACGAACCCTACGGGGTCATAGGCGTCATGCGGCACGCTGAACGGTTCCACCAGCAGATCGCCGATCTCAAACGGCTGTCCAGTTGTGAACAAACGCCAACTGATCCGTACCTTGCCATTCCAATCGGGATCATCTGCCACCGCTTCCGCCGTGAGGCGATTGGCGTAAACGGCGCAGCCGTTGGCTTTGCAGAGCACACCGAGCGCGCGGATGTGATCGGTATGTTCGTGCGTCAGAAGAATCCCGTGGATATCCATTATCCGCCGACCGATCGACGCCAGCCGTTGCGCAATCTGCCGCGCGCTCAACCCCGCATCCACCAGCACCCGCGTCGTCTCGGTCTCAACCAGCGCGCAGTTGCCCGCGCTGCCGCTGCCAAGGATGGTAATCTGTATCCCCACGCCCACGTGCTCAATCCTACTCCAACTTCGTCCCGACTCAAGCCGATTCCCAACCCCGACACCCGCTGTCGGGGTCCATGTCGGGGCGCCCGCGCCTTCTCTCCGAGATGAACGTCTATGTGGTTGAATTGTCCACCGTTCTCCGTTTATAAACATTCTGCATGAGCGCTGCAGCGAACGAGATTCCGAAGGCCTATGACCCGAAGCTTGTTGAGGACAAGTGGTATGCAGAGTGGATGGCAAAGGGCTATTTCACGGCCAATCCCGCGTCCTCCAAGCCGCCTTATTCCATTGTCATCCCCCCGCCAAACGTAACTGGCGTATTGACGATGGGCCATGTGCTCAACAACACGTTGCAGGACATCCTCGCCCGCCGCAAACGGATGCAGGGCTATGAAGTGCTCTGGTTGCCGGGAACCGATCACGCTGGCATCGCAACTCAAACCGTCGTTGAGAAAACGCTCCGCAAGCAGGGCAAGATCAAGCATCGCGAAGACCTCGGCCGCGAGAAGTTTCTCGAAAAGGTCTGGGAGTGGAAGGAGAAGCATGGCGGCATCATCATTCAACAGCTCAAGAAGCTCGGTTGCTCCTGCGATTGGACGAGTGAACGGTTCACGATGGACGAGGCATACTCGCGTTGCGTGCTGCAAGTCTTCGTGAATCTCTACAAGAAGGGCTTTATCTATCGCGGCAAACGGATGGTGAACTGGGATCCGTCCGCCCGCACCGCGCTCTCCGACGAAGAAGTCAACATGGTCGAGGAGCAAGGCCACTTATGGCATTTGAAGTACCCGCTTCTCGATGTGAGCGGCAAACCCCACGCTCACGAGTTTGTCATTGTCGCCACCACGCGCCCCGAAACAATGCTTGGCGACGAAGCCGTTGCAGTCAATCCCGACGACGAGCGCTATCGGAAACTCGTTGGACGCAAGGTATTGTTGCCGCTGCGCAACAAACAGATTCCGATTATTGCCGATTCTGTTGTCGATCCGAAGTTCGGCACGGGCTGCGTCAAGGTCACTCCTGCGCACGATCCTGCCGACTACGAGATGGCGGTGCGCCATAACCTCCCGCTCACCATTGTCATCGGTCCCGATGGCAAGATGACGGAGGAGGTTGGTGAGGATTACGAAGATCTCGATCGATTCGAGTGTCGCGAGGCCGTTATCGAAGATTTGAAAGAGCAAGGGCTGCTGCTGAAGATAGAGGATTACACGCACAACGTCGGCTACAGCGAGCGCAGCCATGTGCCTATCGAGCCATACCTGAGTGAGCAATGGTTTTTGAAGTATCCATCCGTTTCGCGCTCCACCAACGCCGTCGAGAGTGGCGAGATTAAATTTTACCCCGAACGATGGACGAAGACCTACACCCATTGGATGCGCGGGATCAGAGACTGGTGTATTAGTCGCCAGCTCTGGTGGGGGCACCGGATTCCGGTGTGGTACCGCGGCGATAAAATCTACTGCGACGTGGAACCACCCAAAGGCGATGGCTGGCAGCAAGACCCCGACGTGCTCGATACTTGGTTTAGCTCATGGCTCTGGCCGTTTGCGACGATGGGCTGGCCGGAAAAAACAGAAACGCTAAAGAAGTTTTATCCGACGACCGATCTCGTTACTGGTCCCGACATCATTTTCTTTTGGGTCGCGCGTATGATCATGGCCGGATACGAGTTCATGGACGATAAACCGTTTGGCAACGTCTATTTCACCGGCATCATCCGCGACACAATCGGACGCAAAATGTCAAAGTCGCTCGGCAACTCGCCCGATCCGCTCGATCTCATCTCAAAGTACGGCGCGGACGGTTTGCGGTTCGGCCTGATGCTTATCGCGCCACAGGGACAGGACATTCTGTTCGACGAAAAACGTTGCGAAGTCGGCCGCAACTTCATGAACAAACTCTGGAACGCCGCGCGCTTCATCCAGATGCAGCGTGTCAGCAACCCACGGCAACACCCGCTCAACGCTCATGATCTCAAAATTCTCTACGAGATGAACGATGCAATCACCAAGGTCAGCGCCGCGCTCGACGGATACAAATTCAACGAAGCGGCGAAGGAACTCTATGATTTTGTCTGGGGCGATTTCTGCGATTCATACATCGAGGCAAGCAAGGTGTCACCTAACATAGCCGTGCTCGACGAAGTTTTCAACACGATCCTGCGTCTCCTCCACCCGTTTGCGCCTTTCATTACGGAAGAATTGTGGGCGGGCACGGGCGGGAGCGGCACGATTCAATTCGCCTCATGGCCAGAGCCTCGTCCGGTTGCCGGCGCGACGGTCGAGCACGCGCGCAAGGTTGATGAGTTGTATGAGTTGGTCAGCGCAGGCCGACAACTCCGCAACGACTACAACGTTAACCTTCAGCGAGTCATAGACTTCGCAATCAAACCGACCGTATATGGCAAGTTCTTCCTAGATGAGGTAGAGAGCCTGAAACGGTTTCTTCACGCTCACGAAGTGATCGTTGACCCAAATTACAATCCGAAGGGCCTTACGCCGAGTCTTGTCACGAAGTCGGCGACTATCTTTATGGTCGGTGCTGTTGATACCGAAACGGAGCGGAAGCGCCTGACCAAACAACTTGAAGACATCAACAAACAACTTGCAGCTACGGAAGGTAAGTTGGGGAACGAGAACTTCGTCTCGAAAGCCGCACCGATCGCAGTGCAACGCGAGCGCGACAAGCAGCAGCAGTTACGCGAGCAACGCGAGAAGGTGCAGGCGCTGTTGAATGCACTGTAGTCGCCGCCGGGGACGGCGGCCGCTACACCGATCAGTGGTAAAACTGGTTGAGGTAATCGCCGATGGGCGTACGGCGTTGCTGATCGAGCTTCTGAAACTGGTCGAGGGCGCGGAGCTGATTACTTAAGGTTGGGCCAAAGTCCTCCCGGGCGTACGTGTGCTCGGCGCGGTCGAGAACCAGTGCGATCTCCAGCATCTGTTGGTCAGCCTGCTGCCGTTCCCCGCGGGCCTGTTCGAACTTGGCGCGGCTAAGGTCCAGCTTCCCCGCGAGCCAGGATCGTTCGGCTTCGATGTAGCGGTCGATAACCGCGCGGTAGCGGGGATGAGCTTGGGCGCGCAACACTTCCAACCGTTGGATGCGATCCTCAAGCCCAGTCTTCAGCCATTCCTGCCCTGTCTGCCGCCATAGGAATTCGGGCGGCTGCTCAGTCAGAGAAACTTCATTAGTCGAACCGTCCGCCAGTCGCAGCGTGAGGCGCAATAACTCGTCGAGCTGACGAGTTGTTTCCATTGTGGCCAGACTCTGGGCTGGTTGCGTGACCATGCAGTGCGCCAACTGCAGCGCCCACCATTTTTCCAGTGCTACGGGGTGGGGGAAATCGTTGCGGTAAACCGCCCAGAACGCGGCGGTCACCGACTTTAGTGCGACCAGCTCGGTCAGAAAACGTTGGAGCATGTGCGTACCATCTCCCAGTGTAAGTAAACCTTCTGTGAACAAGCACGCGTTGGCCTCAAATAACTCGCGTTCCATCGGGTCGGACGGCAATACCATTGTCTCCATCACGTCGCGGGCGCGCACAGGGCGTCCCGCGTTTACCGAACGCCGCGCTGCGGCACCCTGCAATTCCGTCCGCTCGCCTACCGATTGCGCCAGGCCGCCAACGAGCCAGAGGGGCAGGGGAGCGGTGACGAATGGTTGACGGCGTAGAATTGGCTGGGCCCGGTTGGCCCACTCGGCGCAAAGCGCCTGAACCAGCGCTAGCCGCAGCCGAGCTTCATCGAGCGGGGGCGGCGTAAGACAGCGAATCCGATAGCCTAATCCCATATCTAACTGCACGGTGTCCATGACCACTGCGGGGGCGTCGAGTTCGGTCGGCTCACGTTCACGCACGAAGATAACGATCGGGTCGCGCCAGTTGTCTCGGAGATTGAGGTGGTTAAGCCAACCCCGCTTCATCCGTTCGGCATACGCGCACAGCACTGGAGGCAGAGCCGGGTCGCGGGCGTACACCGTGAATTGGCGTGAGGCGCTGATGGCGCGCACCAGCGTGTTTGAGGTTGCCACTCCGCCCGCCGTACCGACTTGTGCCGCGTTCACCACGCAGCTAAGGGCTGCGACGGCAAGCACAACAAGAACGCGCAGAGCGTTCATAGCACTCAACCACGTTCAGCGGTGCTGGGCCGGATCATATTTCAACTCAACACCGTTATTCGGATTCACGGAGATCGCGGCCAGATTGTTGAGCAATTCACGGTCGGCGCTCAGGCTGCGGAACACTTGAGCATAGTAGCGGTCAAGCAAGCCCGTGTACTCGAGGATCTTCGGATGAATTGGCAGGCGACCGATGTACCCGCCGGTCGCGTGGAACACGAAGCGGTTCCCTTCAATCGTCGGCACACCCATGTAACGGAACGCCACCCATTTCTCGAACAATGTGCCGAACTTGATCTTTCCGACCACCACCACAGCAACATCGCCCTGCCCCAACTCGATTTGAACCGTCATTGGCTGGATATTGAGATGAAGGTTATTCCTGTCGGATGTAACCTGCGCAATGCAAGAGTTTATCTCGGCCTCGGATAGCGTGATAGTGCCCGCCTTCTTCTGCTGAATTATCCGCGTCAACTCCAACCGCTTGGTGTAAGACTTTGCGACCTCTATGTCGGACGGCTTGATTTCACGCGGTGTAGGCACTTGAAGCAGCAAAATGATCGCCAGCGCCAGCCCCACAAAAACCAGGATGCGAATGGCCAAGCCGACAAGGTCGAGGATTGACTTACCCAGTCTTCCTCCTCGTGTTTTGCCCGCGACGCGCGGCGGCCGGACATTGTCCAATTCGAGTTTCACACCACACTTGTGGCAAAACATCGCTCCCAATTCGTTGTTCTGACCGCATTTGGGACATGATATCATGGCGTTAGTCTTTGCTCCTATTCTTGTTTGTTTTGCTCGCGGTTGATGGCGCTGCTGGGGTTGAGTTCTTCGACGATGACGCGGTCGTCACTGCGCCGCTCTCTTTGCTGGCTGCTTCCCTGTAACCCGGTTTGCGGTAGTCGGTGATATAAAAACCCGACCCTTTGAACAGCAATCCCGCTCCAGTCCCCAGCAATCGTTTCACCCGCCCGTGGCACTTCGGACATGTCCGCTTTGGCTTGTCCTTGATCGATTGGAAATAATCAAAGTGAACTCCGCACTTCTGGCATTCATACTCGTACGTTGGCATAGCTAAAATCGTGCCACTATCGAGAAGTTTTCCGCTGCTGTCAACCCCGAACCCCCACCTGCCGCAGTCCGAATTCAAGCTTGAAAACCCAGTCGCAACCCGTAGCATGTTGCCCGTCTGCAGGAGGCCCTTTGAAATTAGAAAAACCGTTCTCACTAAATAGATACCTGGATCGCGTCAGTTCCCGCGTCAACGCCGCGCTCGACAAACTTTTGCCGCCTGAATCCGCCGATCCGCCGACCATCCACAAAGCGATGCGCTATTCCATATTCGCGGGCGGAAAACGCATCCGCCCCGTGCTTTGCCTCGCTTCTTGCGAGGCCGTGGGCGGCAAGGACCGGGCGGCTATGCCGTTGGCCTGTGCCGTCGAATGCATCCACACCTACTCACTCATACACGATGATCTTCCGTGCATGGATGACGATGATTTCCGCCGGGGTAAACCGACCAACCACAAAGTCTTTGGTGAAGGCATCGCCGTGCTGGCGGGCGACGCTCTGCTGACGGAAGCCTTCGCGCTCGTTGCGAAAGTCGATCCGCAAAAACGTTATTCCGTCCGTGTCCTGGTGAAGGAACTGGCGCTTGCCGCGGGCAGTCTTCGCCTCATTGCGGGCCAGGTGCAGGATCTCGAAGGCGAGAACAAGAACCTCAGCCTTAAAGAGGTCAAACGGACGCACCTCAACAAGACCGCCGCGCTCATCACCGTTTCGATCCGTCTCGGTGCGATGGCTGGCAACGCCACACCCGCGCAACTCAAGCGTCTCACGCGCTACGGCCATGATATTGGCTTGGCGTTTCAAGTGATCGACGACATCCTCGATGCCACGAGCACGAAGGAAGTCATGGGCAAGAGCGTCGGGGCCGACGCCAAGAACCAAAAGAGCACCTTCGTTACCGCGCTTGGCTTGGAGAAATCTCGCGCCATGGCTGCCAACCTCATTGCCGACGCGCAGAAACAACTCAAACTCTTCGGCAAACCTGCCGAACCCCTCGGGGCCATCGCCGACTTCTTTCTCACGAGGCAGAAGTAGGTTGCTCGCTTGCCTGTCATTCTGAGCTTGCCCCGAAGGTTCACCCCGACACAGTCGGGGCTTTCGGGGCGAGCGAAACCGCTGCGGGCCGATGGTCGTGTGGCGGCAAACCTCTGAACGCAGGCGATTGCGAGGCTCTTCTCCCGCTGCTGCGGGATCAGGGTGACAACTTGGATAGAATGAGCCGTGCTGCTCTCTCACTAGCACCCGGTCCACCCAGACTGCTCACAACCGCCGCCAACTCGCGCTGCATCGATTCACGCTTCGCCGCGTTCTCCAAAAGCCCGCGTGCGACAGCAGAAATACGATCGGGTTTGGCGTCGTATTGGATGAACTCAGGGACGATCTCGCGACCGGCAATGACGTTGGGCATGGCGAGCCAGTTGACTTTCACGATCATGCGGCCAATGAGGTAGGTCAACCAATTGACCTTGTACACGACGATCATCGGACAACCGAAGTAGGCGCATTCCATCGTTGCCGTGCCGCTGGCTGTGATCGCCAGTGCCGCCCGCTGCATCAACTCCTGCGCCTTGCCAACCTCGACCTTCACGCGCGGATGCTTCATCATTGCCGCCGACCGCGCATCCACCGCCGCAGCTGCGAACTGGAAATCATCCGGCATGCACTCAACGACTTCCGCCATGATCGGCCAAATCTTCGCCACCTCGCGCTCCCGAGACCCGGGCAACAGCAAGATCAGTTTCTCCTCCCGCTTCATCCTTCCGCCTTCATCCTTAATCCTTTCCGCGAGCGGGTGTCCTACAAACTCCACCCGTAACTTCGGCGCGTGCTGGGCATACCAGTCCTTTTCAAACGGAAAGATCGTCAGCATCAAGTCAACGTCCCGCTCGATCTGTTTTGCTCGGCTCGCGTGCCAGGCCCAGAGTTGAGGTGAGATGTAATAGACAACCTTGATGCCGCGTTTCTTCATCTGCGCGGCAAAGCGTAGATTGAATCCGGGAAAATCCACCAGCACAACAGCATCGGGGCGGCGCTTCTCAGACTCCCGCACCAACTGCCAAAAGACGCGGTGAAACTTGCGGTATTTCTTCAGCACTTCGACTAGGCCGACAACCGCGTGCTCGGTCAAATCGAGCACCAATTCCATTCCCGCCTCACGCATCTTCGGCCCGCCCACACCGAAAAGTTGCACGTCGGGCGCCTGCGAACGAAGGGCTTTGATTAACCCGGCGGCATTGGCGTCACCCGACGCCTCGCCGGCAATGAACATGACGCTTCGCGCTAGGCGACTGGTGATTGGTGACGGGTGATTAGGGTCGGATTGCATTGCCTATCGTATGTTATAACCAATCACAGTTCACCGATCACGAGCCACGAACTTTCTCTGTGATCTCCATCGCCACTTCCAGCGCCTGCTTGCCGGCTTCGCCGGTGACGAGCGGGTCGCGGTGGAGGCGAATGGAATCGATAAAATGTTGTAGTTCGAGCTTGAGCGGTTCGTCGTGCTCGATTGGCACCGGTTCGCGGACGATTTTCTTGCCCGCAAACTCGCTGATGATGGTCGCGTCCTTGCCAGCAAGCAGTTTCTTAAGGAAACCGGATTCCCGAGCGTCGTCGGAGGCCATCCGGTAGATTTGGCCCTCCTGCTTCATGTAATCGAGCGAGATGTAGGCTGCGCCGTTCCGGGTGCGGCCGAACACGCGAATCTTGCGCATACGTTCAGGCGAAACGCGGCTGGCCGTGATGTTTGCCACGCAGCCATTGGCAAATTTCAAACGCGCGTTGGCGATATCTTCGCTCTCGCTCAACACGGGGATGCCAACTGCATCGATATGTACCAGCGGCGATTTCACGAACGCCAACACAATGTCGAGATCGTGGATCATCAAATCGAGCACGACTCCGATGTCCAGCGAACGCCCCGGATATGGTGAGAGACGGTGCACCTCGATGAACGCCGCTTCAGTGAGCACCTCGCCGAGATAACGCAGGACGGGATTAAATCGCTCAACGTGGCCGACCTGTAACACACAGCGGTTTTGGCGAGCCAATGAGACCAGTTCCTCCGCTTCGCGCAGGTTGTCGGTAATCGGTTTCTCGATGAGCACGTGTTTGCCGCGCTCGAGAAACTGCCGCGCCACGGCAAAATGCGTCTCAGTCGGCGTTGCCACGCTGACGGCGTCAACAGAATCGGTCATCTCGTCGAAGCTGGTAAACGTTGCGACCCCGTGTTTCTCCGTCATCGCATGGGTCTTGGCGTCATCAGTGTCGAAGATGCCAACGAAGCGGCATTGATCGTCAGAACGCTGGGCAAGCTCCGAATAAAGCCGCGCGTGCTGCGAACCAAGATGGCCTACGCCGACAACACCGACTTTGAGAGTTTGTGTCATTGGTTCCATCAAAGCGCCGCCACCGCGGCAATGCACAAACCTTGCTTCTCGGCCTCGCGTAACACTTTTTCCTTATCCAAAAGCAGACTGCTCCCGGCTTCAATTACGAGCACTGAGATCTTGCCCGCGGCGCACGATTCGATTGTTCGCATCCCAACGCACGGGATATCGAATCGAAAGTCCTGGTTCGGCTTGCTGACCTTCACCACCACCGCGCCGCCCTTCTCGCCCGCCAACGCGCCTCCCCGCTTGATGCACTCGTCGGAACCTTCGAATCCCTCTACCGCCAGCACGGCGCCCTGCTTGACCACCACCGTCTGGCCGATGTCGAGCGCGCTGACAGCCTTGGCGATCTTCAGCCCGAAAGCGATGTCGCCCTGCTGGTCACTGCTGGCTCTCTCGCGCGTGAGGCAACCCGCTTGCGGCACGGCATCGCCCAGAAACGGCCGTGGATCGAGCAACTCCACACCGTCCTTGGCCATCTCGGTGGCGATTGCACCGAAGATTGTCTCCGCATTACGCACCTTCAACCGTGCCGCCACGGCGATCATCCGCATATCTAGGCTGAGGTTCTTGAACAGGTTCGATGGCGTGATGCCTCCAGCCATTATCGCGCGCGTCACGCCGCGCGACGTAAAAACATTAATGAGCTTGCTGAGCTGGCCGATCCGCACCCACTCGACTTCATCGGCAGCCTTCTCGATTTCGGTGCTGGTTTCGCCTTCAAATGCCGCCGCAAGGACATGGTGGCCTTTGGCGCGTGCCGCGCGTGCAAGGATCAGCGGAAATTCGCCGTTGCCCGCGATGATGCCGAGTGAATTCATTGCGTTGCCACCATTCTTGCCGCACTCGCTGGGGATGACAAGTCTGGAAATCGTGGGCGTTTTCACCCCCCAAATCGGGGCAAAATTATCGCTTTTCAGCGGCGGACTTGTTGTGTAGTCTCTGCAACTCATGTTGTACCTGCTAGGTAAGTTGAACTTCAAAAACTGAAAGGAACGAAGCAATGACAGCAGGATTAAACCGGTGGATGCGGCTCTTCACAAAAGGGGATCCGCGACGACAATGGTTCGTCGCGCTGGCGCTGTGCGCCGTGACTTTGTTAGCCGCCAACTGGGCTCGCGCCCAGGATGTGGTGAAGGAGCTGGCCGCAAAAGCGACTGGGCAGGCGCCTGAGCCATTCCAATTCTTCGCATTCATGACCAGTTCTCATTACGCCAGTTACGAACGCGTGGCGTTGTGGTGTGTGCTGGGCGTGGCCTTTGCCGGGTTGGGATATGCATTGATGCTTGTCGGCCAGGTCAAGAACGCCGACACGGGCACCGAGAAGATGCAGAAGGTGGCGGCCGCTGTCCGCGAAGGCGCCAAGGCGTATCTACGCCAGCAATTCAGCAAGATCGTCATTCTGATCGGCGTGCTGACCGTGTTGCTGTTCTTAACGCGGCTCGCTGGTGAGAAGTCGCCCGACATGTATCCGGTCGCGTTCGGTCGCTCGGGCGCGTTTCTGATGGGTTCCCTATTCAGTTTCGCGGTCGGGTACGTCGGCATGATGTTCGCGACACTCGGTAACCTGCGCGTGGCGGCGGCGGCTCGGAACTCGTTCGGCGGCGCGTTGCAGATTGGGTATCGCACAGGCACGATCACTGGCATGTTGACGGATGGCCTTGGGTTGCTTGGTGGCACGTTGATTTTCATGGCGTACGGCGAGAAGGCCTATGAAGTGTTGTTGGGCTTCGGGTTTGGCGGCACGTTGATCGCGCTGTTCATGCGCGTAGGCGGCGGCATCTTCACGAAGGCGGCTGACGTCGGGGCAGACCTCGTTGGCAAGATCGAAGCCGGTATTCCTGAAGACGACCCCCGCAACGCGGCCACCATCGCGGACAACGTCGGCGACAACGTCGGCGACTGCGCGGGTATGGCGGCGGACATCTTCGAGTCGTACGAAGTCACGATCGTGGCAGCGATGATTCTCGGCTACGCGTCGTTCGGGCATAAAGGCGTCATCTTCCCGTTGCTGGTGCGCGCGGTCGGCGTCATCGGCTCGATCATCAGCACCTACAGCGTGCGGTCCAAGGAAGGCGATTCTGGCGACGCGGCATTGGCCTCGGTGCACCGAGGTTTCCTCATCGGCTCGCTCATCAGCATAGTAGGTTTCTTCCTGATCGGGTTGTTTTACCTGAGGTTCAACGCGGCCTACCTGATGCAATATCCGCAGGCGGCAGCCGGTTATCCAGGCGGCGTGGACGCGTTACCGGCCTGGGCCAATCTCGGCATGCTCGGTTTGGATTTGCGGCCCGCATGGACGTGTCTGATCGGTGTCTTCCTCGCGGTGGCGCTGAACAAGTGCACCAGCTACTGGACGCATACGAGTCATGAACCTGTGAAGTCGATGGTCAAGGCCTGTCAGACCGGTCATGCGACCAACATTATCCAGGGGTTTGCGGTCGGCTACGAGTCCACCGTGTGGGCGATCATCATTATTGCGGTGGCGATCGGCGCGTCGGTGGCGATTTACACAGGCACCTCACCGATCTTCGTGGCGTACGGCGTGGCTATGTGCGGTATCGGCATGCTGACCTTGACCGGTAACACGATCTCGATGGACGTGTTCGGCCCGGTGGCCGACAACGCCAACGGTATTGGCGAGATGGGTTACGACAAGCATCAGATGGGCGAGGAAAAGTACAAGAAGGCCCGTCAGATTCTGGCCGACCTCGATGCCGTCGGTAACACCACCAAGGCCGAAACCAAGGGCATCGCCATTGGTTCGGCGGTCATCGCGGCCGTGTCGTTGTTCGCCAGTTTTATCGCCGTTATGACCATGGGCAGCGAAGAAAAGATCAGCGAAATGACCACTGCACAGTACAACAACGTGGCCGGCATGTTGACCGTTGCCAACCCGACGCTGTTTATCGGTTTGTTGCTTGGCGGTGCGGTGCCGTTCCTGTTCAGCTCGATGACTATTCGCGCAGTCGGCCGCGCGGCGTTCTTGATTGTGCATGAATGCCGCAAGCAGTTCCGCGACAAGGAAATCTGGGCTGGCACCAAGACGCCCGATTACGGACGGGTGGTTGGCATCTGTACGGCGACGGCGCAGAAGGAACTCATCGGCCCCGGTCTGCTGGCGATTCTAGCGCCGCTGTCGGTCGGATTCCTGCTCGGGCCGTTGGCGCTGGCGGGTTTCCTCGCCGGCATGATCTTGGTTGGCCAGTTGCTGGCGGTGTTCATGTCCAACGCGGGCGGCGCGTGGGACAACGCCAAGAAGCTGATTGAGGACGAACCGCGCGACATCGCGAAGAACACGGGCAAAGGTTCCGAGAGGCACAAAGCGGCGGTCACAGGTGACACCGTGGGCGATCCGCTGAAGGACACGGCAGGCCCGGCCATCAACCCGCTGATCAAAGTGATGAACATGGTAAGCCTGCTGTTGTTGCCGATCGTGTTGAAGTTCCACGTGGTTCCAGGTTTGGAAGGCAGCGGCAAGTCTCCATTCGCTATTGCTGTTATCTTGGCGATTCTTGGTGTTGCAGCCATTGTCTGGGCGGTCAATAAGTCCAAGACGGACTCGCCGGAGATGAAGGCAATGGAGAAGGAATTCGAACAGGCCAAAGCCTAAGCGGGCATTCGGCAAATAACCAAGCAGGGGCGGGTGGCCAAACCCGCCCCTGCTTTTTTGCTCAAGCGACGGGTCGCTTTAGTTAACGTTCGGTAGGTGAACGAGAAGCTCACGGCTGGGATCAGTACGCCTCACTCGTCGTCTTCGATGCCTTCCTCCACGAAAATAATACCAAGGTAAAAGACTTTAATCCCGGTCACCAACAGGAAGGCCAGGAACATCACCGCCATGAACTCTCCGTTCATATCCGCACTCAGATTGATGTCCGCCATCCGATAGACCAACAAGCCGAAGAGTGTGTTCGCGCAGACGTCATAACATCCGTGCAGCAGGTTTTCCGGCAGTTCTATCACGCTCCATACAAGCCAAGTTAGGTAATCGCCGAATACGGCGCCAACCAGGACGGCATCAGTGTTTCCCTTCATCTCGCCACCCCACAAGGCTAGCGGGACCGCAAGACATCCGTACACAACCGTCCGGATGATCGATAAAATGGTACGCCGACTAGGCATCAGTTCCTTTCGGTCTCGAAAACTTCGCGGCAGGCAGTTGGAGCCGGTATCACTGCTCCATTGCTCACTGCGGCAAACGGTAGCGAATCGGATGGACGTGGACAAGCGTGCGGATCGGATTCTAGCCGTGGAACCGGAATCATTTCGCCGGAGCCGGCTGTGTAGCGGGCGGGGCTGACGCCGGCGATGACGCGGCCCCGGAAGCTTTCGCGGGAGCAGGGGACTCAGCAGACGGCGCCACCGGCTTGGTTGGTTCGGGTGCGATGCCGAGCAACACTTGTTGAAACCAAGCCAGCAGGATCTCCGGTAGATTCTTCACATCCGTCAACATGTCAGTGCCGTGACGATTGCCCGTGGAAATGATCAGTTCTTTCTCATCGGCAACCTGACCGGCCTCCCTGCGGATTTCGACAAGCCGTTTGCTGGACTCGAACGCGAACGAATCGTACTGGGAGACCACGATCCGCAGCGGACGGCTGCCCACGCTCGTGATCACATCATCCGTACGCAGCCCTTTGTAATTGATGCCAGGACTTAACAGCAGAATCGCTGCAATATCCTCGTTCACAGCGATGTACCGCAAGGCCACGTTTGCGCCAACGCTTGCGCCCGCGATGGCGATCCCGCTTTTCTTTATGCCCGGTTGATCCTGCAGCCAACTCACCGCCGCCTCTGCATCGAGCTGCATGTTTTGAAAATCGCGCGTGCCGAATTGTTCATGACGGAGCGCACGGACACCTTCAGCGGTAAGTTGCCGTGTGCTGTCACCTTGCCCGCGCAGATCGATTGTCAACGCTGCGATCCCGTTGCGCTGGAGATAGGAAGCGAACGCCGCCCATTCGCCACGCAACTGGTTATATCCGGGCAACAGAAGGACGGCGGGAACAGAATCGCCTTGGACCGGATAAAACGTTCCGACAACTCCTACGTCGTCGCTGGTAGTCAACCGTATCGTCCTGGTTGTTGTCTGGCCAAAACAGGTATGCGCCAGCGAAGCGACCGTCAGAAAGCCAATGAGAAGTCTTGCGCGCACGATGTGAATCTTAACAGAAGCTCAGGTCAGTTCAACGGTTTTCAGCAACTCCGCGCGTAACGTATTCCGCGCGATCCGTCGGCGCTCCGGCACGGGCAGCGATTTGGGAATCCACAAGCTGAATGGCTGCCCGAATGTGACACTCATCGTCGCGCGACGCAACCGGCCATCGCGAAAAGGGAGCCAATTCCGCAACATGTAAGGTTTGCGCGTGTCGCGGACAACTACCGGCAAAATCGCCGCGCCTCCCAACAACGCAATCAGTCCTGCGCCCGGCTTGAACTCAGGCTGACCACCCAGCACCGATTTCTCCGTAAGACGGATTCCCGCTTCGGGGAACAGGCCGACGCAATGTCCCGCGCGGAGACGGCGCACCGCTTCCCGTGCCGCCCCGGCGTCCGGCCGCGAGCGGTCGATGGGGAACGTAAACTGCCGCGCCAATGCACCCACCACGGGGATGCGAAACACTTCCACCATCGTCATGAACTCCACGGGACGCGGCAACGCCACCGCGAGCATAGGCGGATCGGCCCAACTGATGTGGTTGCAAACCACCAACAAACCACCCGACCGCGGCACAAGGTCACAGCCACTCACCCGCGTCGAAAAAATTACACGAAAGATGAAAAGGAATATCAATCTGGCCACAGCATAAAAAATACGCCCGAACCAAGTCATGCCCTTGTGTAGCCGAATCACCCGCTTCGCGCAATCTCAAGGAATTGGCTTTTGGGCGACTTCGACGAGCAACTCGGCCAGCCGCCGCACATCCGGAAAGGACAAACTCGTCCTCAACGCCCACATAGCATTTGCTCGCCTAACGCCTTGCTAATCAACTTGACAGGCACGCCATCCGTCCTTAACCTGCAACAAACTTGGGCGGAGTTGTGGCATTTGTCTTTTGCCTCTGACTTTGTCCCATTAATAATGTTAGACCACACTACATCATCACCATTATGCAATTCATCCATGCACGCGAATACCTCAACGACGGCGATGTCGTTCGAGTTGAATGCGACACCCAATGCAACGTCATGCTCACGACTGACAGTGAGTTCGACAGGTTTAAGCGAGGCGATGGCTGCACTTATCATGGCGGATTTTACAGGCATTTTCCGGCTTTGATTCGCCCCAAGCATTCAGGGTATTGGAACATCACGCTTGATGTCGGGGAAGGTTACGAAGCCACCATCAAGTATTCGATTACGGTCATCCGCAAGCAGTGACAGTTCACCTTGGGCTTGCGCGAGCGCCTCACGCAATATGGCCACGACGTTTTCAAGCAGCGGTTTCTAGCGAGCAGTGATGCCGCCGAGATTACCATTTTTACGGCGGATCCGGGACGTTCGGCAAAAGGAGACGAAAAATGAGAATGCTTGTCTGCATATCGGTGATTGTCCTGACAATCAGCTGCACGGCGTTTGGACAGGCGCAAGAGGCGAAGTGCCGTGAGATCGCACAACGCGAATATCCAAATGATCCTCAGATGCAGCAATACATCTACGATCAACAGGTTAGCGCAGCCCGTTATATGGCAGCAGTAGACGATCCTGATGTTAAACAGATCGCACTCCGGGAATACCCGGAGGACTTCTCCATGCAGCAGTACATCTATAACCAGCAACTTGCCGCAAAACGATACATGGCGACGGTAACTGATTCGCAGGTCAAGCAGATCGCGCTCAGGGAATACCCTAACGATTATTCGATGCAGAAATATACGTATGACCAACAGTTCGCGGCAAAGAACTACATGGCCAGCGTAACCGACAGCGACGTTAAGCAAATCGCATTGAGAGAATACCCCAACGGCTTCTCCATGCAGAAGTACACCTACGACCAACAGCTCTCTGCGAAACAGTATATGGCAGCCATGCCCTATGACTCTACAAAGCAACAGGCTGTCAGGGGGTACCCGAACGATTACACGATGCAGAAATACATTTACGATCAGCTGCGACGAGGCAGATAAACAAACCGAACCATCGCTTGCAGTTTACGTTTTGCCACTGGCGGGCAAAACGAAACTGAAGCGTGACGTTACGGCTGCGGGAACTTCTTGCTGAGAAACCGGCCGTTTTTCTGGATTAGCTCGCCGTCCACGTAGAGTTTGCCGCATTTTCGTAAATCGCAGACCATATCCCAATGCAGGCCGCTGCGGTTCTTGCTGCCTGTCTCCGGGTACCCGGCGCCGAGCGCGAGATGGATGGTGCCACCGATCTTCTCATCGAACAACGTGTTCTTGGTGTAGCGTTTAACGTTGTAGTTGGTTCCGATGGCCGCTTCGCCAAGATAAAATGAGCCGGTATCCATCTTGATCATTGCACGCAAGAAATCCCTCCCCTTCTCTGCTTCAGCCTTCACAACCTTGCCGCGGTAGAACGTCAGGCGGACACCATCCACTTCGCGCCCGTGATGGACAGCGGGGAAACTGAACTTGATGCAGCCTTGCACGCTGTTCTCAACAGGCCCGGTAAATACTTCGCCGTCTGGGAAGTTGCAGTGGCCGTCGCAATTGATCCATTTGCGGCCTTTGACGCTGAATCGGATGTCAGTGTCTTCGGCTACGATCCGGACTTCCCGCGCCTTGTTTAGAAAATTGGTGAGCGCTTGTTGCGCGCGCGAGATGCGTTGCCATGTCTTAATCGGATCAGCGTCGCCGAGGTGACCAGCGCCGAAGACGAACTCCTCATATTCCTCCAACGACATCTCGGCGTCTTGAGCATTGGCGTTGCACGGCCATTGCGTGCCGACCCAGCGCAGGTCGCCGCTGGCAGCTCGGTCCATGAAGAGTTTACTGAGCGGCTTACGCGCAGCGGCCGCGGCGGCAAGGCGTTTCGGGTCGACATTGGTGAGCGCCCTGGTGTTTTCATCGGCCCAGATGCCGATCGAGGCATCAATATGCTGCACCTTGTGCTTTGCGAACGGCGAAAGCCACTTCAACTGTTTGTCGTTGGCCTCGGCGTAGAAGATTTCGGGCAGGCCATCAAGCGCGACATCGCAGATGACAAACGCCCCGCAACGCAGCGCAGCGCGGTAACATTCGCGGATCAGCGGCGCGGCCACGGCTTCGCCGTTGATGGCGAGAATATCGCCGGACTTGAGCTTAAGGGAGTAACGGGTGAGGACGCGGGCGAGGTTCTCCAGACGCGGGTCTTTCATGATGACAATCTCCAGTTCGGTTCCAAGTATCTTTTCCGTCTCTCAGCCATCGGCGTATCTAACCCAGAACCAGTGATTTTGCAATTGCGTGGTGAGGAGGCGTATATTGTCAGTACCACCAAATGCGCTGACCGGTAGGGCGCGACCGCCGGGCCTTCGCCACGCCGAAGTGGCTTCGGCCACACAGGCGGGCGCGCCACGTCCTTGCAGAAGTTCGGACGGCCCGGACAGCCGAGGCATTGTGCCGAGACGCCGCAATGTCGCTTTTGCGGCAATCCATCCCTACCAACGGCTCATAAATTTCTCGGTGGCAGTATCAGATGCACCCGACAATGCTCGCATTGCGTTTCCGGGAGAATCGCGTTATATGATGTGCGTGATTTCGCCTTGGCAACTGGAGATCAGGCAACCGAGGGAGAACTGAGCGATGTATCTCAAGTTCTACGGATTACGCGAGGCGCCGTTCAATATCACGCCCGACCCGCGGTTTCTATTTTTCAGCAGCAAACACCAGGAAGCGTACAACCATTTGCTCTACGGTATCCACGAGCGCAAAGGGTTCATTGAGTTGACGGGCGAAGTCGGCACGGGCAAGACGACGATTTGCCGCAAACTGCTCGAGGACCTCGGTCCGAACTACCGGACGGCGCTGATTCTCAATCCCTGTTTGAGCGCCACGCAGTTGTTGCGAGCTGTGGCGACGGAACTTGGCGTGCCGATGCGCCGTCAGGAACGGCTGACGATTTTGCAGGCGTTGAACGAATTCGTGCTTGAACAGGTGAACCATCAGAACGACGTGGTGGTGGTCGTTGACGAAGCGCAGGATTTGAGCGACGAACTACTCGAACATTTGCGGTTGCTCTCCAATCTGGAAACGCACAATCAGAAACTGATGCAGATTGTTTTGGTGGGTCAACCGGAATTGCGCGACAAACTCGCGCGTCCTGAGTTGCGGCCGTTGCGGCAGCGAATCGCCGTCCGCTACCATCTAAGCCCTCTCAATTTGACGGAAACGGCCTACTACATCGACCGTCGGTTGAGTCTGGTGGTAACCAACAATGGCATGCCGCGCTTTGACAAGGATGCGGTGCGCCTTGTGCACAAATATTCCGGCGGTATACCGCGTTTGATCAACGTCGTCTGCGACAAGACGTTGCTGGCGGGCTTCGTGGCGCAGACGCAGTTGATGACCGAGAACTTGGTGAAGACCGCCATTGACGAACTCCACGGGAGAACGGCATGAGTTTGATTACAGAGGCACTTAAACGGGCGCAGAACACCACGGATCAACAACCTCCCGCCCAACCTCCGCCGCCGATAATTACCCCGCGGGCTGAAAACCAGTTTGTGGAGGTGCCGCAGGAGCGCAACCAGCGTCCGCGAAGTGGCTTGCTTACGATGATCGTTCTGGTTGCCGTACTTGTGGTGGTGGCGGGTGTTGTAGGGGCACGCACCTGGTTATTGAGAAAGGCGCCGCGTGACCGAATACCAATCCCAGTCGCGGCCAAGGCAGTGCGGGGGCGCACCTCGGAAGCTGCAGCGCCGGCGGCGGATACACCGGCTAAACCACAGGTCGCCGTATCGAAGCCCGTGGAGACCAGGCCGGTCACGCGACCCCCGGAAAACGTAAAGACGGAACAAGTCGCGGCAGTTGTGCCGCCGTCTCTATCACCGCCACTGGAGCTGCCGAAGTTAACGCTGCAGGGTATCATGAGCGAAGGACAAGACCGGGAAGCAGTGATCAACGGCGTCTCCGTTCACGTTGGTGATAATCTCGAGGGAGCACGCGTCACCGCGATTGATGCGCGCAATGTGCGGCTGCAGTTCGGTGAACGCGAGATCGTGCTGCGACTCCAGTAGGAGCACGGGAAGTGAATCAAACAAACAGAACGTAAACCTGAAAATGAGACCAATGAATCGATCTCTATTGACCATGACAATCGTCCTGATCACCGTGAGTGCGCGCGCGGATGCCATAAATTGGGAGACCAGCTACGACACCGCGCTGGAAAAGGCGAAGAAGGACAAAAAACTGGTTATGGTGGACGTGTATGCCGATTGGTGCGGCTGGTGTAAGAAACTCGACCGCGACACCTATTCCGACAAGACCGTTCAGGAGACGCTGGTGAAGAATTTCGTGGCAGTGAAGATCAATCCGGAGAAGAGCAAGAGGGACGGGGAGCTGGCAAAGCAATTCGGCACGCACGGTTATCCGCACATTGTGTTTCTCGACGACAGCGGGAAGAAGTTCGGCGAAATCAGCGGATACCAGCCCGCCGGCCAGTTCCAGAAGTCGCTCGATGCCCTGCTTGCCGCGCGCGTCCCGGCAAACGCAAAGACGGAACGAACCGCAACACAGCAGCCGGTCTCAGTACCGCCGCCACAGACGGTCTCACCACCACCACTGGATCCGTCGAAGTTGACGCTGCAGGGGATTATGACCGAAGGACATAATCACGAGGCGGTGATCAACGGCATCTCAGTCCGCGTTGGAGACAGTATCGAAGGCGCGAAGATATTGGCGATCGATTCCAAGACGGTGCGGCTATACTTCCAAGGTTCGGAAATCCTACTGCGCCTGCCGTGAACACCGCAGTTGCCTGGCTCGCATTTCATCGGTCCGCCGGGCGCATGCCACCTCTGTCATGCCTTACGCAAAACCGGGAATCACACCTGCGGTTTCGCGACACTTCCCGCCAGCAAACGCTCGAAGCCGGCAAATGCCTGCTCGGTTCCGAGGACCACCAGGCGTTCGCCGGTCTTCAGCACTGACTGTGGATCGGGCATGATGATTGTTTCGTCGCCCGATTGCAGATCGCGATCTTTGATAAGTAGCACGTGTATACCAAGTCTGCTGCGCAAACCCAGTTCATCCAACGTGCGACCCGCAAACGATGGCGGTACGATGATCGTGCGCAGTTCGTAGTCGCGCGGCAACTCGATGAACCCTTCGCGTTCGCCTCCATGCGTCGTCGCGACAAAACGACTGAGTAACGGACGTTTCTGGAGTATCTCCTGATTGTAAACGCCGATCAAATCGCGTTTTGAAATCCAACCGATGAGTTTCCGGCTTGCAGCATTTTCAACGACTGGAAGCCGCTCGGAGTTCTGGCGCCAGAACACGTCCATCGTGTCGGCCAGTTTCTGGTCGGGCGTGACGAATTCGAAGGCCTTGTCCACCAGATCGTCGGCAACCACGGTGGTCAGTGAGTCGCTTTGCTGCAGCATCTCTTTCAGGGCGTGCAGTCGAATCGCCCCGACGAACGCGCCGTGTCCATCCACCACATACAGGTTATTGTAGGGTTCCTTGAGGAACCGTTCGACGACCGCAGGGAACGGTGCCGAATCGTTCACCGCCAACACGTCGTCGTGCATCGCGTCGGCCACGCGCAGGGATTGCATTACGCTCGCTTCGGGACCGCGCGGCAATACCACGCCGTTACGGCGCAAGGATTCCTCTTCCACCGACCGGCTCTTGAGCAGCCGCACGGTAAAGTGACTGGTGACGCACACGAGCATCAATGGCAGCACGGTCTGATAGGAGTTGGTCTGCTCGAACACCATCATGATCGCCATCAACGGCGCGTGGGTCATGCCCGCCAGCACTCCGCCCATCCCTACCAGGGCGTACGCGCCATACTCAGCGCTAATGTTAGGGAACAGCATGTGCACGCCGTAACCGAACACTCCGCCCAGCAGCGCGCCCACCATCAGCGACGGCGTAAACAGTCCACCTGCCCCGCCCGCACCAAATGTCAGCGCCGACGCGAGCACCTTGACCAGCAGTAGTACCGCCAACAACTTGAACGGCAGTTCTTCCCTCAGGGTCAGGTTTACCGTCTCGAAGCCGTTCCCGAAGACGTGTGGCCAGAAAACGCCGATGCACCCGACCATGGCCATGCCGAGGGCCGGCTTGAGCCAGCGGGGTAGGGGCAGTTTTTCGAACAGGTCTTGCGAGCCGAACAATGCGCGCACGAAAAGGTATGAGACCAGACCCGCGAGCAATCCCAGAACGAGATAAAACCCCAGTTCCCAACTGGATACGAACTCGTATCGCGGCACATAGAATCGCGGCAGGTTGCCCATGCAACTGCGAAATACCAGCGTCGAAATTACCGACGCGACAACTACGGGGCCTAGAATCTCCACGGCGAAGCTACCCATGAGGATTTCCAATGCAAACAGTGAACCACCAATGGGCGCATTGTAAACGGCCGCCAGTGCCGCTGCGGCAGCGGCACAAACCAACAGACGGAGTTGTTGGGTTGAGAGCTTGAATCGGCGTCCGAGATGTGACCCAACGGCGCTCGCGAGCATTGCCATGGCGCCTTCACGACCCAGCGAGCCGCCAGTCGAGATCGTCACAATCGCCGCCCAATCGCGCGGAGCAGTTTTGCGGAGCGATAGGATGCCGCCTTTCAGCGCCAGAGTTTGGATAATCGTGGATACGCCGCCGCCGCGCGTCTGGACGTGAAAGAGCCACCCAATCAGGCCGACAACTAATCCGCCAACTAGAGGAATGATGATGCGTAGTGGCCACGGATTCTGCTGCGCCTCAGAGAGCATGTTCGTCCCGCCGCCCCAAAAGATGTTTTGGAGAAAGGCGATGATGTGGGCCGTGATCACGCTGGTGAGGCCGACCAGCAACCCGACCACGGGCAGCAAAAACAGAAAGACGTTCTCGCCCCGTGTGCGTTTGGCCAGTTGGGCCAACGCCCGCGACTGGACATGACCAACAACTGTCCGCAAAATCTTCATCGGACTTGTATACTTGATAAACCCTGGTTTTCCAATAGTTCGCGCACGGTCAGGGGTTTGATGGTCAAGCCCTGCCGCTCTTGAAAGCTTGTAATTTCTTCCAGTGCGTTTTTGGTGAAGTCGAAGCCAACGAAATGTCCGAGGGTGCGCCGCTCGCGTATCATCACGGCTTCAAACCGGTCAATATCCGGCCTGCCGTCAGTTCCATCTTATTAAGTGGGCTTTGGGAGAAACCAATTGACAAGGCCGCGGGCTGACCTGATGTTTACTCATCGTTTTCGGAGGGTTTATCCCATGGCTGACGACAATCCAGAGCAAATCCAACGAGAAAAAGATTCAAAGAAGGACCACGGTCTGCATCCGTTTACCTCCAAGCTTGACCGGTCGTAGTGCACCCCGCCACCCTCAGCAGTGCCTCCTCCCCTAGGACGTTCAGACCCAGCGCCTCATCGAGTTCCCGGTAGGCCAATAACCCGTCGTCGGACGTGACCTTGGAACCGTGAAACTCCAGCTTCAAACGACTGTCGAAAGTCACCCGCAGAGCCAGCTTGTTGCCTGCACTCATTGGATCCTCCGCTCTTTGTCGCTTCAAGCCGAAATGAAGCGCTCCTCCAAATCATCATTGGCTGAAGCTCTACTTCCTCGATTGGAGGAATTCAGATGCGATGATGCGTTGCGGGATGTTGGCTCGCGGAGTGTGTATTGAGGCTGAGATATTGATGAAGCGAAGTCCCAAGCCCGGAAAGCTCCTCCACACGAACGGCGATCCAATAACCATTCCAAAGTTTGCACGGTTAACAATGTCCCACGAGAAGGAAGTTACCGAAGGCGTCCAAGAACTGTTGATATCCGGCGAGTTTACGCTCGACAAAAGTGGCGTTATTACGTCTCCGAGACTACTGCGTCAAGCGAAACAATCCGCCAAAATGAAAGCAGTGCGAAGTGGAGAATCTCCAAATGGAAGTGATGAAACATAGCGTCGCATGTGGCGTGGGCACGCCCCAGGCCACGACGCTCTGAACTCCGAACTCTAAATTCTGGCTCTTCCAGGGAGAGAAAGAAACAAGGTACTAGAGGGGGTGAATTTATGAATGGCGCGCTGGAAAAAACCGAACACAGGAGGCAAAATGAACTATCAAGATCATCCGTTAGCCACTACGCTGAGCTGAAGGACGTGCGGCTGGAATTGGGAATCACACGCGGGAAGACAGTAGAAACATGAGCACCAACGGCAATAACGTGCGGAAGCTGCTTACGACGAAACCCAGAGTCGTGTGTCTGTGCGGCTCCTGTCGGTTCAAGGACACCTTCATCAAATACTACGCCGCCGAGACCGACGCCGGACGAATCGTGCTCTCAGTCGGGCGATTCATGCCGCAGACCGAGCAAGAACTGAAGCCGGAGCACAAGGCGATGCTGGACGAACTCCACAAGCGAAAAATAGACCTCGCGGACGAAATCCTTGTTTTGAATGTCGGAGGTTACATCGGCAACTCGACACGCTCCGAAATTGAGTACGCCAAAGCGCACGGAAAGCCGGTGCGCTACTTGGAGCAGAGCGCGCAAGACCCAGAGGTGAGGCATGAGCGGCAATAATGGGCAGGGGGAAAACCCTGTAATACCTTGTAACAGGAAAGCTCTGAGCGCAAAGCAGAAGGCGCTTGCCAAAAACATCCTCCTCCATCCACATTGGCCGATGTCCAAATGGTTGTTGGAGTCTGGATACTCGGAGGGGGAAGCGTTTCATAACGCCAGCTAAGTTATTGAGCGCGTGGGCACACAGATCGAGCTTGCCAAGCTGCGTCCAGCCTTTCGCACGATGCTGATGACGAAGATACCGATGAGCAAGGTGATCAATACGCTGGACAAGCGGTTGGACTCGGAGGACGAGGCGATCATCGGAAGGACGTTATTTCAGAGGGCACGCCCGACCCCTAAGCCAAGCTTAGAAGTTTTGGTGCAGCGATCACCGTTGCACCGGAGCATTCATCGCGCAATGCGTGTTGCATCGCTGGCAGATTCTTCGCGCAGCAATGTCCCACATCTTGTTGCATGACTGGAGCACGAGTTGCATTCCGACGCCTACCGGAGGCGGTATCCGAGCTATATAAGTCCCCAAAAAAGGCTGTCCTTTCGGGCTCGTTTTTGCCACACTCGCGCGACAATGAGTGTTCTTTCTCGTTACCAACACAAACCTGTCATTGGTGTAGTTCATCTTCGGCCTCTCCCCGGTTCGCCCAGATGGAACGGCAACCTTGAATCCGTTATTGACCGCGCTCTTGCCGACGCGAAGTCGTATGTGCGTGGCTGCGTGGACGCCGTGATCATTGAAAACTTTGGAGACGCGCCCTTCACCAAAACCATCGTCGGCCCCGAAACCGTCGCCGCGATGACGGCCGCAGGTTCTGCTGTGCGTGCGGCGATCAATATCCCCATCGGCTTCAATGTTCTGCGCAATGACGCACGCTCGGCGCTCGCGCTCTGCGCCGCGTGCGGCGGCAGCTTTGTGCGTGTTAACGTCCACACCGGGGCGATGATCACCGACCAGGGCATCATCGAAGGAGACGCGTACAACACCATTCGCTACCGTGAACGCATCTGTCCCGATGTGCACTTGTTCGCAGACATCCACGTCAAGCACGCCGTGCCGCTGGGCGACTTCACCATTGAGGACTCGGCACGCGACACGCTCGAACGCGGCCTCGCTGATGCTCTCATCATTTCCGGCACAGGCACGGGCGTGGCGGCGGACATCGGCGATGTCGAACGCGTGCGTTGGGCGTGCCCCAAAGCGAAGATTCTACTCGGTAGCGGCGTCACGGTGGAGAACGCGCGCGAGTTTCTACAGTTTGCCGATGGCGTCATTGTCGGCACCTCGCTGAAAGTCGCCGGTAAGCTCGACAATCCCGTTGACCCAAGACGCGTCGCCGCGCTGGCTCGCGTCGTACATGCCTAGTGATGCGTGCGGGCCAGCGAAAAGATCGACATCCTTTGATGGCACGCCCCCCCGGCCAGCATCCTGAGCGCAGCCATGGCCGATTCTGAAGCATTGCCAGCGCACGGCGGCGGCGTTACCATGCGGCCATGAAACGCGCTGCCCCTGTTTCCGTCGTCCGACTGAATGGTCCGCGATAGTCGCAAGGCGTAGATCATATGGGAAATGTCGGTTCACAATTGACTGGGAAAATCGTTGGTCACCCGGTATGGTCGTGCGGAAGGACGGGAGGAAACCATGCAGAAGTCGATCTGGATCATTCTCGGTGTCGTCGTCGTGGTGATCGTGCTGGGGGTTGGCAGCTATAACCGGCTCGTCGGCCTGTCGCAGGGAGTCGAGAAACAGTGGGCGCAGGTGCAAAACGTCTATCAGCGGCGCGCCGACCTGATTCCCAACCTTGTCGCCACCGTCTCCGGGGCGGCGAACTTTGAAAAATCCACACTGGTCGAGATCACGCAGGCGCGCGCTTCCGTGGGCAAGGTGCAGGTCGATGCGAACCAAGCGCTCAACGACCCTTCAAAATTCGCCGAGTTCCAGCAGGCGCAAGCGGGTATGTCATCCGCCTTGTCGCGGCTGCTCGTTGTCGTCGAGCGTTACCCTGACATAAAGGCCAACGCCAACTTCCAGGAGCTGCAGGCGCAACTGGAAGGTACGGAGAACCGCATTGCGGTGGAACGCGGTCGGTTCAACGACGCCGCGCAAGCGTACAACACAGCGATCAAACGATTCCCCACGCTGCTCTTTGCCGGCATGCTGGGATTCAAGGAGAGGCCGTATTTTACCGCTGTCACGGGCGCCGAGAAGCCGCCGAAGGTGGAGTTCAACTTCCCAGGCACGTCAGCCAAATAGATCCTTCCGTAAGTGAAAACGAAATTACTCTGGTTGTTGGTGGCGCTGTTGGGAACAGTCGCGGCGTGGGCGGCAGAGTTCATCCCACCGGCTCCCGAAGCATACTTTAACGATTACGCGCACGTCGTCTCGCCGGCCACCGCGACCGAACTGAACCAGAAACTGGAGCAGTTCGAACGGCAAACCTCCATCCAGATCGTCGTCGCTGTCTTCCCGAAGATGCAGTCGGATTCCTCCATCGAGGATTACACCGTCCGCGTCGCGCAATCGTGGGGCGTTGGGCAGAAGGGTAAAAACAACGGCGCGGTGCTGTTCATATTTACGCAAGACCGCAAGATGTACCTGCAGGTCGGCTACGGCTTGGAGGGCGCGCTGCCCGACGCGCTGGCGAAACGCATCATCGAAAACGAGATCAAGCCGTACTTTCGCAACGGCGACTACGAAAGCGGGCTGCAGGCGGGCGTCACGGCGATTCTTCAGGCCACGCAAGGCGAGTACAAAGGCACCGGCCACACTGCCGCCGAAGGAACCGGGGTGCCGGCTTGGATGATTGGTCTCTTCGTCGCTTTCGTCATTCTCATCCTGTTCGGTCGGTTGCTCAGCTATGCGGTGGGAGGAACGACCTATACTCGTGGCGGACGAACGTTTGTTTACGGCGGATGGGGTGGCGGTGGGTTTTCGGGCGGTGGAGGTTTTTCCGGCGGCGGCGGATTTTCTGGTGGTGGTGGCGGGTTCGGCGGCGGCGGCGCGGGAGGAAGTTGGTAGACAATGAAGGCGAAGACGTTTTTCAGTCAGCTTGATCACGACCGGATGGTCGCGGCCATCGTAGAGGCGGAACAGCATACCTCCGGCGAGATTCGCGTGTACGTGAGTCACCGCCGTATGAACGATGTCCGCCACGCGGCGATCCGGCATTTCCACAAATTGGGGATGCACCAGACCAAACACCGCAACGCCGTGCTGATCTTTGTCGCGCCCGAGTCCCAGAGCTTTTTCGTTGTCGGCGACGAGTCCGTACATGCGAAATGCGGGGAAGCCTTTTGGACACAGGTGGCCGCTGAGATGCAGGAGCAGTTCCGGCAGGCTAGGTTCACCGACGGCATTGTCCACGGGATTCACACCGCGGGCAAACTGTTGGCGCAACATTTCCCGCGTGACCATGCGGGTCGCAACGAACTGCCGGATTCCATCGTGGATCACCGTAGGCCGCCAGAGCCACGACCACCGCGCTGACGTGCATATCCCACCGCTGGCGACGAACGGAACGCCACAGAAATTGGCTTGGCGATACCTGGCCGGACAGATCACCAAAACGCATCAGCTCGTGCGTGTGGTGGAGAAGGTGCATTGCATCCCAGCGGCAGCAGTGTGATTTCCAACGTCTACCTATCGCGCGGCGGCGAGATCACGTGTCCTGGGCGATTGTAGAGTGACGTTTTCGGCACTCAGGTCGCGCGAAGGCCATTTCCGCCAGTATCATCCCCGGCGGGGGGCCACTGTGGGGCATTGCCAGCGCACGGCGGCGGGCGTTACCATGCGGCCATGAAACGCACCGCCCCTGTTTCCGTCGCCCGACTGAATGGTCGGCGATGGTCGCGGGGCATAAGTCACATGGGAAATCTCGGATTAATTGATAGATCAAAAACGGCGCTGGTAGTCATAGATCTCCAGAAAGGCATAGTAGGACGGCAAACCGCTCCCTATGTGACGTGACCTCGTTTTTTCGAGCCGCTTGTGGTGTTAGTCTGGGGCTGAGAGAAAGGACCCGGAATGAAAGGCAGGCGGTATACGACGGAAGACAAGATCCGCATCCTGCGGGAAGCTGATGTGGGCAAGGCGATCCTGGAG
>Ga0182027_10000033_pt1 | contig 206234 bp, 143 predicted proteins | sample 712E1DmetaG_FD_121300 | JGI IMG/M metagenome (GOLD analysis project Ga0182027, IMG submission 121300) | Permafrost microbial communities from Stordalen Mire, Sweden - 712E1D metaG (Illumina Assembly) | ecosystem: Environmental > Terrestrial > Soil > Wetlands > Permafrost | place: Sweden...
GAGTTCTGCAATTCTATTCACTCAAAGAAGCAAAATTAATTGACTTTGCGCGCTTTGCGTAGTTTCCTTTGCGTGCTTTGCGGTTAAATAAGATTTGCTAAATTTAACTCTTGATTCGCATTATTAATTGGTTGACACCAATCCTGACAGGTCAAAAGACCTGTCAGGGTTCTCCGAAAATATATGACAAAAAACATAAACCCCCGAGCCATAATCTGACTCAGGGGTTTAGCAATTATCATTTAATTTGACAGGGAATTATATCACTATAACGTGTTTCATTAATTTTTGTTATTCAAAATGATTAATTTTTGTGAACCAATTACATTCAACTTATCAGACACCCTGATTATATAAATACCCGGGCGAATACCGGCTAATGTCAACTCAACCATGTTTGTACCAGCATATAATATCCGGTTGTATATTTTTCCCCCGGTATCATCAAAAATCTGCAAATAGGAATCATTTATTAAATTTTCATTAAAATGCAAAAATGTACTGTATTTTGCGGGGTTTGGATATACCTGAAATTTAAGTGGCTGGCCATTGGCTGGAGTTTCGATGGCAGTAGGACCATCCGGATTTGAAATAGCAGCCTGATAAATCTCTTTGGATGTTTCATCCTGAATATAAGCCACCACTCTGATTTCTTTTGGGTTGAATATGTTTTTGTAAGGCCAGGTGAAATGGACCTGCTGAGTTGACCCTGCAGTCCATGTCTGGGAATAAGTAGTTCCTGACACATCAGGAACTTCGTCTCTTAAAACACTTTGGAAATTTGCCTGGGAATTGATCGTAATTAATCGCTCTACAATTACAATATGCAAAGTTAAAATGTGATTGTTTAGTGCAGAAAGAGCAGTAATTCCGGCATCAATATTAATATTATCGCCTGATTTTGAAGTAGCCAGATTAATGTCGAATGAGTTATCGCTAAGTACGGCTAGGCTAAAATCTTTTTGTACCGGACTTTTAAGGCTAAAATCAAACAAATAGGCTGGATCATTACCCCTGCCTCCATCCAATATTGCATAAGGAACATTTTCTATACCATAGTATAACTCACGTGTATCAAAGGGCAACGGATTTTGGACATAAAAAGTATCTGGGCCGGGATAACCAAGATGATATTGAATATCTATGGCATCATTTGCATTTATATTTACAAGTGAATTGAATTCAACATCCGCTTTTCTTGAAACAGAATCCCCAGCATTGGTAAAATATTCCAACAATATTTTTTTGCTTCTTTCACCGATCCATATATTACGGAAAGCAATACCATCTCTTTCAAGATTTACACCAACGGCTCCATAGGCGATCCTGAATATTACTATTTTTTGCTTTTGGAGGTCGTCAAGGGCATGTTTACTCGTTATCCAATTATTATCCTGAGCATTTGTCCAGCCAATACCCTGGCCTCCCGGGTTACCTTCAATGTTATGCGAATTATACCAATTAATACCATCATCTAAATCACCTACATTAATCCAGGTTGAACCATAAGTAATTGAATATTGAAGAACCGCCCCATCAAGATTGGGAGTAAATGCCCTCCAGATATCCATTTTTATCATTGGCCTGTCAGAACCACTAAAATCAAAACAAGGACTTAAAATATAGGACTGTTCAGGTTGCTGCAGTTTGGTAATATTGGTATACCAGGCCTTCTGACCAGCAGGAGCATGAAAAATCTGACCTGTCGGCGTTCCAAAGGTCCAGCTATTTACTGACCCTGACACGGTAGGATAGGATGACCAATTGGAAGAACCATTTGTAAAATCAGCGGTATATGGATTGTCATAAACAGGAATTGTAGCCTTTAAATTTAACTGTTTTGTTATAGTATCGCTGCAGCCAAATTCTGATGTTACAATATCCTTAACCATGTAACTACCCAGCTTTGTGAAAGTAATCTGGGTTTTAGCAGTATTGCGGGTTACGATATTGTCCGTTAAATAAAATTCCCAAAGATGAGAGGTCAGTTTGTGACTACCAGGAATCACTTTTGTAGTATCAGTAAACCCTACAACGCTTGAATCACCAAAGCATTCATTATCCCACCAAAAACCGGCATTTATTTTTTCAAAAGAAAAACTCATTGGAGGTACTGTCTGCACTGTGCCGTCAAGATAGTGATAAGAAACTATCCTGGTACCTGACTTAAGCACCGAAGGAAGAAGCAAAGCGGAGTTATTTCCATTATCAATCAGGCCACCGGGGAAAGAGTCAATGGTGAAATATCCTGTTTTATGCTTGACATTCAGTCCAAATATTTCAATTGGATTATCGTATGAGCAATACATGCTTTTTGGATTATCGACCTGTATATTGCCATCATTTGCCACAACGAAGACCCTTAGCGAATCTTTACCAAGACAGGTTGTAACCGGGTCGGTATATTTATAACGTAACCAGTAAGGAGAGCCTGCTGTATCTGCCAATATTGGCCAGTAACTTAATGTCCCTGAATAGAATTGAATAGCATTGGATTTATCGGATTCCATGTATGACCCTCCGGAGGGCGTAAAGCTAATAGGTGTATGAACTGTAGTCCTACTAAAAATTGTATCAGACAAATTGATTTGTAAAACAGGGGCTGGGATAATTGTTAAATTGGCTGAACCTGTGCCCGAGCTTTCACAATTAGCATCTTTTACCGTATCAATGATATAATTACCTGCAACAGACACTATCAAAGGATATGGATTTTGGGTAATATTATTAACCCCCTTAGAAGCGCCGTTATTAACCTTGTAAGAAATATTCCACGGACTAACACCTGTCAATTGTACATTGAGTGTTGTGTTAGTTCCCTCACAAGTACTCTTACTGCCCGATAAGGAAGCTGTCGGAAGTGCAAAATTCTGTATAGTACCCGTTCCATAAACACAACCTTCCTGGGTTTGATCGGTTACGCGGGTGACGGTATATAACCCCGAATTATTCGATTTCAATGTATAATTATAGGAAGAAAGATTTTGATTGATTTGGATAGAATCCTCATTGCTGTTGTCTCTCTTATAATGGAAAACCCATGGGCCGGTTCCGGATAAAGCAACATTTAAACTTGCAGTATCACCAGGACAGACAGTAGGACTACCTGAAATGGTAGCTTTTGGATTGCTTCGCACAATTACCTGGGTTGATCCGATCCCTGTTGAGTGACAATTCACATCCGATACACTTGAAATTGTATAAGTTCCATTTGCAGATACCTGTACCGGAAATGAGGAAGGCGAGCCCAATATATTATTAATTGTACCTGCAACAGACCCATTTTTGCTATAAACAATACTCCATGGAGCTTTGCCTGTTAATGTGAAAGGTATATTATAGGTAGCATTGTCATTATCGCAAATGGATAAGGAGCTTTGTGTAAGCAGGGCACCTGGATTCTTATAGTATTCAATTTTCCCAGAACCAGTAACTGTTCCAAAAAGATATACTGCATCGCTTACATTGATTAGAGAATAAGTACCTGTATCCGAAACCTGAAGTTGATAGGTAGCATTTCCGGATGAAATATTACTGATAGTGACAGGTGTTCCATTATTTACTTTATAGGTAAACGACCAGGGAGGATTGCTTCCGGTAAGCGTTACGGTAAGTATCCCTTTCGATCCATCATTGCAAATACTATCATTGCCTGAAATAACTGCCGAGGGCGTTGACCCGACACCGAACCAGCTTGATTGATATAAAGATCCCGGATTAGAACCGGTATTTGCATGAGGTTTTGCCGCAATACCGATATATTTACCCAGATCAGTAGAAGTTATCAGGTATTGTTTCGCTGTTTGAGCTGAAATAATCACAGCATCCCCCCAGCTGCCGGTTACAGACCGGTACCATTGATATTCATGAGCGCCTGCAGCATCGCTTTCTTTATCAAAATATGTAAAATCAGCTGAAACGGTTTCTCCAACAGCAAAAGCACCAGGGTGAACCAGATTTTTAACTGTGAAATTCTGAAAAACAGGGGCAGCATTTATATAATACCAAATACTTGAATCGGGAGTGCCCTCCAATCCTTTATTATCAAAAGGCCTAATCGTAAAACCTATATATTTACCACCTTCCGGAAATTGTATTGCAAAAGTATCACTAACAGCGCCGGATATGACAGCTCTTTCTGTTCCCAGATTGTCTGTGGAGGTATACCATGTAACAATTGAATTTCCCTGAGGATCACTATTTGGATCGAAATAGGTATATTTTGCAGTCAGTAAATCATGAATAAAGAAATTTGTTCCCTGGATATAGGCCCCCGATGCCGTAGGGGGATCATTTACGGGTATTACATCTATTAAGCGTCTTACTGTATTGCTATTGTCCGTACCATCATTGACAACGAAACTAACCCTGCGTACCAATGGAGACGGATTAAAATGATCAAAATTTTTATATCTTACCGACCTCAGAAAAGACTGATAAGCTGCCACCGAAGCGGACCCGGTAGCTGATATAAGCCCGGAGCTCTGATTATAAATCGGGGTAATACCAGCAACAGTATTATAAGTCAGGGAGTCTTCCGTAACATCAAAATTCTGATCAATTCGAATGGTTGCACCCTGAAGCGAACTATTGTCAGCATCTGCTACCAAAATATTCTGGGTAATAAATTGAAATGGATCATCCTCGGTAAATACCAGGTGTGAAGTTTCAATTTGAGAAAGAACCGGAGGATTGTTTATTGCAGTAACCTGAATTGTACGGGTTTCGATATTGCTGTTTGCACCACCATCATTTACTTCGAAAGAAATCGTTCTGTTACCGTTGTTTGGATTGCTTGTATTTGAGTTTAGATACTTTATCGACCGCAGAGCACTTTGGAAATTGGCGATTGTTGACGGTCCGGTTAGATTTAATACACCTGATATTTTATTATAGGATAGTGATAATGGACCGCTATTTAAGATCAATGTATCCTCAGAACTGATATAACCTGTGATAGTTATTGTTGCCGATGCTAAAGTTGTATTATCTACATCTGAAATAGTTAAAGTTGAAGTGACGGTAGTTGCAGCATCACCTTCGGTATATGCCACCGGAGATAGTTCAATTCCCGAAAGTACTGGCGCATTATTTACCGGAGTGATACTAATATTTCGAGTGACAATATTGCTGCTTGCTGAACCATCATTTACCACAAAACTAATAGTACGCGCTGCTGTATTGGGATTCTGGGAAGTATTCAGGTAGGTAACACTTCGAAGGGCTGCCTGGTAATTTGCAACGGTTGTATTTCCGGATAATGTCAGAATTCCCGTAGAAGCATTAAATGATCCTGTTACAGGTCCGGCAGATATACTCAGCAAATCCTCACCATTTATATAGCCTGTGCTGATCGTTACAGTGGCTGATGAAAGATTGGCATTATCTACGTCAGCAACCGTTATTGCCGAAGTAATGGCAGTTGCCCCGACACCTTCGGTATATGAAACCGGAGATAGTTCAATTCCCGAAAGCACAGGTGCATTGTTTACCGGAATGATGGTAATATTTCGTGTGACAATATTGCTGCTGGCTGAACCATCATTTACCACAAAACTAATAGTACGCGCTGCTGTATTGGGATTCTGGGAAGTATTCAGGTAAGTAACACTTCGAAGGGCTGCCTGGTAATTTGCAACGGTTGTATTTCCGGATAATGTCAGAATTCCCGTAGAAGCATTAAATGATCCTGTTACAGGTCCGGCAGGTATACTCAGCAAATCCTCACCATTTATATAGCCTGTGCTGATCGTTACAGTGGCTGCTGAAAGATTGGCATTATCTACGTCAGCAACCGTTATTGCCGAAGTAATGGCAATTGTCCCGACACCTTCGGTATATGTAACCGGAGATAGTTCAATTCCCGAAAGCACAGGTGCATTGTTTACCGGAATGATTGTAATATCTCGTGTTGCAGGAAGGCTTGTTCCAAAGCTATCCGTGACCTGAAAACTAATGGTTCGTGTAGTAAGATCCGGATTTACAGAGGTATTCTGATAGGTAATATTTTGCAATGCATTTTGATAATCACCCAGAGTAGCCACACCAGAAATACTAAGAATCCCGGTTGCCGGATCGTATGCAGTAGTTAATGACGACGATAAAGCAAGAATATCTTCAGGATTTTTAAAACCATTTGTTATGGATACAGTTGCAGAAATTAAATAACTGTTTGTATCCGAGATCGTAATTAGGGAAGTTATGATAGTTGGTGCATCACCTTCTGTAAATTGAAGAGGAAATCCTTCAATGCCAGAAAGTCCCGGTGACTGGCCAAAAATATTGAAACTGAGGCAGACCAGGATAACACCGATGAATATAGGATTTGATATTTTAAATTCTCTCATAATCATAGGGTTACTTTTTGCAGACATTGTAAAAATAATCATTCAAAGTATTGTTTCTCAATAGATTTTGATGAAAGAACATAAACTTTATCCGAAATTGAAAAATTAAAAAGTGAACCAAACTAAAGCGTATGCGCCGAATTAAGTTTTATAAATGTTATAACACTGGTTTCGTTGGTTTTGTTTGACCCGGTAATTATAAAACCATTATCCTTTGTAAAATCAAGGCCCTTGCCCATATAAGAATTTCCGTCACCTGTATAATAATACTGCGGATTTTCACCTTCACTGCCCAACTCTAAAAGGAGAATATTGCCAAATTGATCAGCATTTCCTGAAGTACCTATTACATATATCTTGCCATTGTGAATGTAAGTACTACTTACAAAATCATAGGTATGTTCGCCGAAGGATTTTTGCCACAAAATATTCCCGCCCTTATCTATTTTCAGAAGCTTTATGCCGGAAGAATTCTCCTGTGAATTCTGAACATTGCACGATACAATAAGATCAGAATCCCCATCCGATATAATCGAAACAGCCGGTGAATTTTCATCGGCATGATCAAAAAAGGGTATCATCTTGAAAAGCCCACTTCCCACTGAAATCCATCTAATATAATAATAACTACTTTTAGCAGCAGCTGTCTTGCTTTTAGTGTAGCCTGCGGTATAAAAGTTTGCAGAATCATATTCTATAATAGAATTTCCAACCTCATCGTCTTTAGGGTTTCCTGCCATATTCAGAGAAAGTAAATTTCCATCCGCATTGGCCACTGCAAGGATCATTGCTTTTTTACCTGATTTGGTACTGTCTGAATAACCGGTTAATATATAATTTCCATTTTCAAGTACCTGGATATCATAGGCTTCATCGTTACCTGCAGTTCCAAAAACAGAACTTTTTAATTCATTTCCCTGATTGTCGACCTGAACCAATAAAATGTCTTTTTTAGCTCCTGAATATAATTCCGAACTTCCGGCAATAACATATCCGTAATTGGTTTTTCGCATTGCATACCCATAATCATCAAAGGAACTTCCGTATAGTTTTACAGGTGCCACAGAATTCCCGAAAGCATCGGTCCGGATGAAACATATATCTTTTCCCCTGCTGGCAGTTTCGATATTGCCCATAATGACAAAACCTCCATCGTCGGTAGCAATAACCTGCATTCCCATATCATTCATTTTACCACCATAAAATTTTTCAAAGGAATCGCTTTGCTTACTGCTGATGCTGTCTTTCTTACATCCGGTAAAAAGGAAACTAAATCCGATTAATATGGGAATTAAAAATTTCATTTATTAATGCTTAATTCTTCTTTTTTCGTGATTGATAAATTGAAAAATAATATCCAATATTTATACTCAGGTAATTGATTGCAAAATCGTCGTCAATATAAAAGTATTTGCTTACTAAAACAGGATCAGAATATCTTCCCTGTGTTTTTGTCATATTATTCAAACCCATATGGTACCGGATATCCAATACAAGATAGCCCCTGGGAACTTTATATTCCAAACCGCCGCCCATCAACACTGCATAATAATACTTCTGACGTTTTTTCTGAATATCGTAATTATTTTCAGTAACACTCAGTATATCAGAAGATCTTTCAATTGAAAGAGTTGATTTAGTTGCCATACCAGCTTCTCCCCCCAATCTGACGAAATAATTAAGGTTTCCTTTACCAAATCCATAGGTCAAACTGACAGGTAAAGACAGCTGATTCAATTTTTCTTTAGACTGTATTTTAACAAATTGAAAATTGTCGGTGCCAAGTTGGATATTTGATGAATTTGAATAGGAATAATTTTGAAAGGCATATATAAAATCGACATTGACGCTAAGTGATTTGCGTAAATTCCGGCTCAACCCAATACCAAACTGGAAACCGGTACCCGGCTGATCTGACAAAGTGCTTTGGTTCTGATCAAGTGTTGAATATGGTTCAATAATACGCCGGGTTGAAAAATTCGGGCCTACAAATAAATTCACGCTATATAATAAGGAAGTTTTATACGATTGAAGAAGATATACAAATTCAACCGGATCATTCGGCATTACTTCGTATTCCGGAAATTTATGCAGAAATTCGTCCATTGATTTCTCAGCTTCAAACTGATTATCATCAAATAGATAAGTGAGGATAATGAGTTTATACGCTTCAATTCGCTGTGCTCTAGTAAAGCCCGACTGCATACAGCTGCTAAGGATCTTCGGAATATCGTCAATCAGACCCTGCTCATAAAGCTGTTTTGCTTTCTTCAGTGTATTCAAACAGTCATCCTGTGCCTTTCCCGGTTTGCACGGAAGCAGAAACATTGCCATTAACAATATACACCAAAGTTTCTTCATCTTCATTCAATTCCTGCTATTGTAACGCTGAAAGACATCGATTGTTTATTTAACCTTTTTTCAGCGATATTCATGAGTTCAGAATAATTATATTAATTCTTATCAATACAAGTCTTTTGATACGTAATATCTGCCCCTATAAATGTTAGCCATTCCTGTTTCGTAAGGTTTCGTGTCAGGTATTTGCAGATCTGATCGGCATAATTATCAGGTCTCGTTGACCAAAAGTATATTAAATCTCCATTATTACTTGAAGAAGCCAGGAATTTACCATCGGGACTAAAAGCTACCGACAAAACCCACGATTCATGCTCATTAATCATTATAGGGTTTTCGGATAAATCATGTGCATTCCAGATCCGGATAGTTCCATCAAAACTGGAAGATGCCAGCTGACTATTATCCGGACTATAGCTTATGTCCAGAATCCTTGCAGTGTGTCCCCTGGCCTGGGATATTTTTTTACCTGTGGCAGTATTAATTATCCAAATGTTCCCGGATTTATCACCCATTGCGATATTTGAACCACCAGAGTTCAGGGCCAGGGCATAAATGGTAATAGTGTTGTTATCGAAAAGGGTAAAGGCTTCACCGGTTTCAATATTCCATCTGATTAGTTTACCATCTTCAGAGCCGCCATAGATGTATTTATCATCCTTTGAAATGCAAATGCTGCGGATACGAATGTTGTTAGACGCAATTGTATGGTGCTGGCCCGATAATAAATCCCACAACATTATCGATTTATCTTCGCTACTTGAAATAAGTATATCTTTTCCTTCAACAAATTTTAAATCATTTACCCAGCCTTTATGGCCTTCCAATATTTGAGGGCTGCTGCCGGGTTGATTAAGATTAAATACCTGGATGCTTGAAGTACCTGTACCACATGCCAGCCACCGCCCACTTGAACTAATGGCAAGACATCGATTGCTGAAGTTGTTTGCAATCAGAGTTCTGGGCTCGCTTCCCAGGGCATCAAGATCCCACCGTAAGATTTTCCCATCGGCCCCGGCACTATAAAATATCCGCTTGTTGGGTAAAAAGACCAACGACCTTACAGCGCCTTCATGACCTTTCAATGAATTAAAATCCTTCCCCTTAAAAGCTGCTAGCGATTTATATAAAGCTTCATAAATATCAGAATTGTTTTCGGAACCATTGTATTGTTTATTAAACTGAAAACCCTGCAATGCAAGCAGGCCTTTGATATTTTGGTCTTCCGTCTGAATTGACTTCAAAGCAATCGTATTGGCTATTGTCAACATGCGTTTTTGCATTTCGACCGATTTGTCTTTTTCTGCTATTGATTGCTCTTCAATTGCTTTTTGTGCTGTTTGTAATGCATTTTGTTTATCTATTTCCGCCTGGTTGGTGGTTTTTTGCAATTCTTCACTTTTTTTAGTTACTTCATCAATACGATCGAATGCCTGGTGACTTTGTTCTTCGACCTCTCTTAACTGGGTCATTGCCTTCATTTGTGATTTCTCGACCGAGTCCTTTGCATGCATAGCCCGCAGACGTTCAAGTTCCTTTACATTTGTAGCCTCGACAGCATAATCTTTTTGTTGTTCCATTATGATGGCGTATTTATCTGAGTTCTCCTTTTCCTTTAAGGCTATTCCACGTAACGTCCATGCATATATTCCCAATGCAATGAAAGCCAGTGCCAATATAAACATAACAGAAGCGAATCTTCTGGTCCGGTTTAAAGTTCTGCGTTGCAGTTTAACTTTATTCTGTTCTTCCTGAAGGAATTTTTTCTCACTGGCATCCAGAAAAACCATTACCTTTTCGAAAGCCGGGTTGTATTTTTTAGCCCAGGCCAAAGAGGGTTGCTGATTTTTACGCCAACTAATTGCCAGCTGAAGATCAGGAGGCCTCCACAAACCGGTTTTCCCCAATTGATATTGTGAAGCGCTTTCGTGCAAACGAAGATACATCTGAACAGAAGAAGATTCTTCTTCAACCCAACCTTTTAGCCTGTCCCATACCCGCATAAGACTTTCATGCGAAATATCGATAACAGATAGTTCGTCAATCGGATTATTTTCAGAAGGTGTAAGGAATGACCTTCCCCGCGATCTAAATACATTAATCACATCAATCACGTCACTTACACGCGCCAGAGCAATATCTGCGATTTCTTTAACAGTTGCCGGATGTCTTATTCCTTTTCTGTCAGCACCCTTTTCGGTAAGGGTTTGAAACATTTTTTTACAAATTCTTTTGCCTTCCTCGGTCAAAGTATCATAGGCTTCATTTGCATGCATTGACATTGCATTTTGCAACTTCCCGGCCATTTCATAATCTCGCAATCTAATAGGAACACTGGTCTCGTTGTATTTTTTCCAGAAGTTCATTGTTCGCATCATGGCATGCTGCAAAATAGGTAGCTGATCGGGCCCTTCAATAATTGAATTGAGTATTTGTTGTACAAGCATCGGGTCAATTTCAGCACCAGCTACCGCCAAAGGTCCTACTATGGCATGCTTAAAATCCTCCCTTGTCATTTGTGGAACTAGGAAGTTACTTTCATTTATCAGTTTTATCAGTTCCTGAAACTGACTACATTCACCAATGAAATCAGAACGCATGGTTAAAACAACATATACCGGAAGTCTTCGCTGTGAAATGGCGTTGACTAACAATTTTATATAAGCCTCCGTTTCGTTGATAGTTGTCAACGTATTATCTCTACTGTCTTTAAAGCGGAAAAGTTCTTCAAATTGATCAATAATTAACAAAAGATTCTGACCGCGATTCAGTCCCATTTGTGAGATGGCATCGACCAATCCATATGAACTTCGCCTGAGTAAAGCAAAAACAAGATCATCTGTCAATTCAGAATTGTCAGAATTCGAATCCTGAAAACATTTCTCAGCCGTTACAAGGGCTTCAGCCAAATTTTTTACCGGTTGGTTCCCTGGACGCGTTGTAACAATATTCCAATTTGATCCCGCTCCGATTACAAAACCTCCGTAAAGTATGGGAACCAAGCCACAATAAATTAAAGAAGATTTTCCACTTCCTGAAGCTCCGGTAATAGCAGCGAATCTATTTTGAGCGAGGTATTCTAAAATTACCTCACTTTGACCTTCCCTTCCAAAAAACAAATGACTTTCTTCGATACCAAAAGCCCTTAACCCTGGAAAAGGATTCTGTTGCTCGTTTGTTTTATGTTTTATTTCTGCCGTAACGGGATTCATTCAGATATTAATTTTCGTAAAATAAGGTCCTCATCATACTTTTTATTCAGGATGACTTCAGTCCGGGTGTTTATCATGTCCAACAATGATTGGCTTGGTTGACTTTTTGCTACAATTACCACCTTTTTAAATGGTTTTAGCCTGCCAATACCAGGCGATTTAATAAGATCCCTGATTTTGCTATCGAGCCAGAACTGATTATTTTCCTGCTGAAATACAATAACACTGTCGCAATCACGCAATTTTTGCAAATGACGTGCATAAATCCCCACCTGTTCGCTAAAATCAAGTGTCAGAACTTTCAGACCTGAAGAAGACAAAGTAGTATATAATTTATCAACCTCCTTTGAAAAGGATTCTTCTGAAATAAGATAGACCTGAAAAATGTTGCCATAATCAACTTTTTTTAGTTCTTTGGCTGCTTTTAAACGGTTTACTACAATTGTTTTAAAGCTTTCAAGGGAAGTTTCTATTATTTCAGTATGATTTCCAGCTTCATCGTGCTTTATTCTTTTCAGATACAGCGACTGTCTTTGATCATTTATTATTTTTGAAGTTGGCATCCAGATATAATATTTTGGCTGGTGCGCAGCGTCCTTTGATTTAAAATCTTTTATTATCCGGTTCTGAAGATCAGAAATTGAGTATTTAAAACCTTTCGGAATATCACCATATTGGGTACTCATGAGCTGGATTACTGAATCTGACATTTCCAGGTAATTATTCAAAACCTTTTTGAATTCTTCTTCGTTGGAGGGCATACTTTTTAAAGGCAGCACTTTGTATCCTATTTGCTGGAGTTCTCTTCGTATATCGTCTCGCGACTCAAGCTGATCCGTATTTGTAAGTCCAAGATAAATGTAACCCTGGTGTTCGGGCTTCCTGGGCTTTTTTATCTGGTCTTCAGTCAGTGATAAAGATATATCGTAAGCCAGATCCAACAATTTTCCATAAATAGTCAGATTGTTCTTCTTCGATCCAAAATTGAGACTTTGCAATTTTCGGTTTATGATACTTTTTTCATAAAATATATAGGATAACAATTCTTCAACGCAATCCGGCTTTAAATTTTCCTTAGGCGGTTCAAGAAGTACTTTAAATATTCCGGGGGGGGTTTTTGACGGACTAAGCAGATCTATATGAAGAAATTCGCACAAGTCGTTTAGTTCCCGCTCATAATCCGGATTTTTCTCAAATAAAGGATGAACAAAAAATACAAAAGATGAAGACAGTTCGAAGAATTGACTATAATTACCCTTGTGGAAATCTTTTCCTTTGACCAGTATTCGTGGTTTGCTTGAAAGAATGCGGCCAATAATTTTAGTCAGGTTGGAAATATAGGAATTAATTGTTTCCGCCAACTCATTCTGGATTTCGGACAAACCATCAGGAAATGTAATATAGATATCGTAATTCTTTTCCATAAACAGGTCTAAACAGCTATTTTAAATTGTTCAACACAACTAAGGACGCAATTTGCCATTTCGGTATAATCAAACAACAGATTTTCAACAGACTCATCGCTCAAATACAGAATTGTTGAGTCCTGCTGAAAGTTAATTTTTGATACACTGCAATTTACAAGAATCTTCGCATAATACAATTCGTATTTGCCATGAATCATATTATCAACCCGAATTCCATTGAAATTCACTTCGTCAGAAAGAATTATAAAAAGTGCATATTCATCCGAATAAATCGAAAGGTCAATTTCCTGACCGGCTTTAAACTTCCTTGCGCCAAGTAACTGAGCAATATCTATAAGAATTTCTTCATCCAAATGAAATATTCTGATAGTCTGTCTTAAAGCATTAAATTTATCGATTAATTGCAGATTATCAGGGAAATTAAGGTTGTGAATTACATCGGTCAGTTCAAGGAGAATATTTTGATCAAGCCGCTCTGCCACATTTCTAAAAGTTTCCGGATCTTTCTTATAAATAACCGTTGTGGCAACTTCACGAATCAATCGATTGGGGTGAAAAAGATTGGCAACAAGTTCATCGCTGATATCATGATCGGACATCTCCATAGTCAATTCCATGGCACATATACGCGGATAAAGTGAAAGCTGATTGTAATCCCTGGTAAGTGTCGAAGAAATCATTTCCTCCTCTGTCATATTTTCAATAGGAAAATAATATTGAAGTTTCTTAACAATCTCTTTTGGTGAAATATTTTCCAGTATTGGAAACAACACAGGTTTGATATCTTCAAAAATAAAGTGATCAAGCAATTCAAGTCCATGACTGATATCGACTTGTGAACCATTTGTAAGAAGCTCTCTGATTTCCCCTATTGAGTTGGGATTATAGGCAAGAGCCAGCAAATCAAAAAGAAGATCATAATTCAATTCTATCTCATCGGAATATGCCTGACGCAACTCGTTGTATTTTTCTTTGCGTGGTAAAGATATTAAGATGAGATAATTCCATCCAATATTGCTGATAACACGGACTATTATGTTTAAAATTCGGTGGATATTTTGGGCATTGGCCTGAAATTTGGAATCGTGCAAAGCTTCAATTGTTTGTATCATAACTCTCCTACTCTGGTTTTCAAGTTTATTAAGAAGGAGGTCGATTGTTTTCTCGGTTCCAATTTTCCCATAAATCTTTACAACCCGGGCCAATAATTTATCATCGGTACCCGGGTTCAAAAATAACCTCTCGAGATATTCCACAGCGGGCTCACCAATTGAAACCAGTGTTTCAAAAGCATATGCATGAAACAGGGGCGATTGCAATAATTCCATCAACACATAAGAATGATCAGGACTACCCAACTTCGCCATTGCTTTAACAGCAGCTCTTTGAACATCCGGTTCAAATTCATGTGATAAGTTAATAAGCCAGGATGAATATGTCATATCCTTCCCATTTCCAATGATTTCGGAAGCGAAAACCCGGTCTTTAATTTCATGACTGTTGATCAATGATTCCAGATCATGATTGTCTTTTTGAATTTTTATTTTCTTCTCAAACTCGATGATTGTTTTTTGAAGTAATTTCTCTGATTCCTCAGTTCCTGCTATAATTTTCTTCAGATCAGGAAGGAGGTCAAAAAGTGATTCTTCCCTTATACATTCAAGAACATAGTTTTGAACTTCAGGTACAGGGTTTGCCAACATTCTGCGCAAACTATTCTGATACGTGAGTGGTTCAATGTGAGCCGATAATTTAAGCGCACTGATGACCCTAAGCGGATTGCTTCCAACCAGTATTTTTCTTATTTTCTCATTATACGATTCACGACCATGTACCATTGATCTGCCAATTCTCATTTTCTTGTAAGAATCCTGAAGCGCAACTTTATATGCTTTAATTAGTTTCACTCCAAAATAGAACCATATAAGAGTGAGAACAAAAGAAATGATTAAAATTATGAAAACGCTATAGAAATTGACTGCCAGCAGGCCAATAATCAAAGCACCGGCAAGAAGCAAACCCAGCATCACCAAAGAACCCTCAATACGAGGGTAAATAACCTGCAAAAAACGTACGTCGAGTGTGCGAAATAAGGTACGCAAGGAAGGTATCTGAATGTTATACTTTGTGGTTTCGTAAACGATTTTATTCATTGCCAACAGAATAAATAAAAAGGTAAATCTTGCCAGGGCTGCTGAATTCCCGAATGTCAGGTAAAAAATAAATGTGACAGCGAGAATAATTCCCATTGCTACCGGCATTAATATCAAACTATAAGGTGAATCGTAAGTGTATAATAACCTGGCCAGAAGAAACCTTTGAACACAAAAAATAAATAAGTACATTGAACCAATGTAGAGCCCATAAAATTTGGACATTCCTATACTATTCTGGAAACTTGACCTTGTATAAATTATAAATCCAAAATGAGTCAAAAACCCAATAATGGCTGATATAAGTGCAAAGAAAAACAGGTAGTTTGTGAATTTAGAGGAAAATAAAAGAAAAGAAGATCGGGCCGGAACATATTTATTTCGTTGATAATTAAAAACCCGGGCTCGTTTATGTGAAATATTAAGAGGAAACTGTAACAAAAAATGTGATCCAATTGCTAACAATGTAATGAGCGGGATTATCGACAGATTGAAGAAAAACATGATTCCGAATATTCCGACGCTTCCCGCTATTATTCCAAGTATAAAACCAATTTCAACAACAGGGAACAACCGGCGTAATTGTTCAGGATATATCAATTTCCGGATATATCTCCAAAAGTTAAGCATGGCCAGTAAACAAACAGGAAACATAATTGTCATGCCCATAAATGCACTCCATCGGGTCGATTTGTACAGCAGAACAGAAAAGAAATAAATTAATGTTAAGAACAGTATAAATGAAAGATTAATCAGATTAAAAGTTTTGACAGCAAGACGTTTGAAAGCCAAAGAATAAATATAGAATATATTAATTCCTAACAAGCCGGAATACAAATACGCATGCGCAAGAGCCTTTTGATGAAAAACATCAAGAAAAATGGTGTGTGTAACAATATCAAAACTACTCAGAAAGGCTCCGAGAAAACCTGCGGATATAAATAATAATATTACAAAACCGGCTTCTTTTCTGTCAATGTTAAAATGCCTGAGTATAAATGAATACATTGTTATTACTTTTTGCCCTTGTTCTGGTTGTTTCGGTTAAGTACTTAAAATATAAACTTATAAAATTAATAAACATTTTCAAATGTATCGATTTTACTCATCACCGGGTTTGTCATTTTCACCCTTATAAAGGAGCTAATCATGTAAATTTCATTGCAACAGACCGAAAACGGATCGTTTTTACTCAGATTTGCATCTTACAATGAATTGGAGTTGAAAGAATTTCCTTTAAGAACCCTATAATTCTTTGGAATTGCATCATGATTTGCTTACGCACATTCCATTATGCAATTTAATAAAAATCTAATACAATTATAAGAATTTGAATTTCAATATATTAACAATATTATTTTGTCTTTATTTTTTATATTACTGTGGAAAACCAAATCCGACTTGCGGTTAAATCCGGATATCTTTAACCAATTAAGTCAATAAAAAAGAAGATAAACCAGGAGTCAAACAGTGGAAAAAAGATTGCCAGTTTTCCTTTAGACATTTATTCAGTTTGATCTGAACCGGAAATATCCAGAACTTTTAATATTTTTTCCACAGTAAGGTTCTTACCTTCAACAATGTACCGGGCCCTGAGATAATGATGTTCACATTTGTCTTTGAGATCGCGGACATATTCCCGCAATTCTATATCAGTCTTATTTTTAACAATTGGACGGGTTGATGTTGCTGCTTTTAAACGACTTACAAGTGTGTCGTTGTCTAATTTTATATAAAGCACATCACCATATTTCTCCATGAGCGTCATATTATCGCAATGACACGGAGCACCGCCTCCGGTTGAGACAATCAGGTTATCATCCTTCACAATTACTTTCAATGCTTTCCACTCTATCTTTCGAAAAGCATCATCACCAATTTTTTCATACAATTCAGGAATGGAAGTCTTTTCCATAATTTCGATCTCACGATCGAGATCGACGAATGTCATTTTCAATCGTTTTGCCAGTTGCTTGCCAAGGGTGGTTTTGCCACTGCTTTTGAATCCGATGATAAATATTCTCATAAATACAACTTTATAATAACCGCGCAACCAGCTATCAAAGTTTATTGACAGTTGTATGATCCATAATGTTGTTATACAAACACAACTGCGGGACTATTTTTTCACCGGTTTCATAGCCTGGTACGCCACATGCTGCATATAATTATCAAGAATAATCAGGGCAGTATAAGCTTCCACCACAGGCCACATTCGGGCTACAATTGTAGGATCCCTGCGAGTCACGGCAGCCATCTCTTTATTTTCAAGGCTTACTTTATCAATAGTATGCTGGGGTTTTGCAATGGTTGGTGTAGGTTTCACGGCAACCCTAACCACAATATCTTGTCCGGTTGTGAGACCACCGGTTATTCCCCCGGCATTATTCGAACCAAAGACTACCTTACCATTTTCGATGCGCATTGAATCATTGCATTGAGATCCAGCCATTTTTGCAGCTTCCATACCACAGCCAATTTCCACTGCTTTAACCGTGCCAATGCTCATTAATTTACCAAGTTCCCCATCCAATTTATTAAAAACCGGCTCACCCATTCCTGCGGGAACGCCTGTTACAATTACTTCAACAATCCCTCCTGAGGAATCGCCTTCATTCATTATCCTGACAATTTCATCATGCATGGCACCGGCAGTCGAAGGATCCGGACAGAATAATTTTGGATTGATCTGGTATTTTTCCAGTATCTCAGATTCATTATACCTGGGTTTAGCCATATGGGGTATCATTTTCTCGAGTTCAGCCAGGATAGCTGCTTTTTCAAAAAACCTCATTTCAGGTTTCATTTTTCCCGAGGCGAATATTTCAAGGTACACCGGATCGTATTGTTTACGGACCTCCCGGTATGCTGCTGCTTTTTTCATAATTTCCGGAACAGGCATATCACTCATTCGAATTCCTGCAGCCTCTCGAACAAATGCAACAACATCAATACCATGATCTTTAAGTACACGCTTTGCAATACAACCAGCAGCCACAATTGATGAAGTGTAACGTCCGCTGAAAAAACCAGCTCCAATGGCATCGTCAAATTCGCCGTATTTCTGGTAGGATGCGTAGGAAGCATGTCCCGGTCGCGGAGTACGATTGGTAAGCTGATATTGTTCAATATGTTCGAAATGTCTGTCGACATTGGGAATTAAAATGACCAGTGGGGTGCCATTTGTATACCCACGGGTCTTGAAACCCGGCATTGTATCTGCGGCATTTATACCGCTAAAAAGGATGGGTACATCCGCCTCACGCCGGGGTGAGGTAAGTTCACCCTGACCTGGTTTACGGAGCATTAACTCAACGTATATTTCTTCTTCTGTAAAATAATATCCCGGCGGTACACCCTGAATATTCACAGATAAGCCTTCCTGATAAGATCCACCGGCAACAGTGGTTTTGAACAAAATACCATGCGTACATCCTAACATATATGTATGTTTATTTTATTAGTCATTAATTTTTTCAAAAACGGCGCCGATCTGTTTCATATCCTCAATAAAGGAAGGATATGTTATTTTTATTGCTTCGGCAGTATCAACAATGGTTTCATCCTTAACACCAAGACCGGCAATAGCAAGCGCCATTACCATCCGATGGTCGTCATAGCCATGGACGCTTCCTCCATGCAAAACTGACTTTTCGATTATTAATCCGTCTTCCAGTTCCTGTATTTTCCCACCCATCTTTGTCAATTCGGTAGCTATCGCATTTATCCGGTCGCACTCCTTGAGACGTGCCTGTGCAACATTCAGGAGTCTTGTTGTGCCTTTTGCAAAACAGCCAACTACTGCCAGGGCAGGTAATGCATCGGGGGTAGCGTTCATGTCAATATCAATCCCGGTGAGTTCACCTCCTTTTACAATCAATCCATCTTTTTGCTGCTGTAATTTTACACCCATCTTATTTAAGTGCTCAAAAACCATTTTATCCCCCTGATGATCCGAAAAATCAAGGCCTTTAATTAGTATTTCAGAACCGGTGACTGCAGCGGCACAAACTGCAAATGTAGCTGAGGAGAAATCAGCGGGCATTTGTCTATTGAAAGCCTTAAATTGTTGATTACCCTTCATTTTAAACCATTCCAATCCATTTTGTTCGAAACGAATATTTTGACTCCGCAGCCAGTCCAAAGTTATCTCTATATACGGCTTTTCGTGAAGATTTTCAACAAGGATTTCAGTATCTCCTATAATTAATGGTGTTGCAAATAGCAAAGCCGTCAGGAATTGCGAGCTCATACCATCAACACTGGTTGTACCTCCCCGGATAGGACCTGTAATAGTAAATGGGCATCGTTGGTTTTGAGGTTCAATGACTGCACCAAGATTTTGCAGGGCAGTCAACAAAGATCCCATAGGTCGTTTCCGAACTGAATTATCCCCGTCAAATCCGATGCGATGGCCGGCAACAGCAGCAAGCGCAGTAAATATACGTAATGAAGTTCCTGAATTTGCTACATCAATAAAACAGGCTGCCGGACTAATCTTGCCTGCGATTCCTTCAATAATCCATTGTGTCTCCTCTTCTTTTACCTTAGCACCAAATTCCTGTGCTGCTCTTATAGCCGAAAAAGTATCGGCCGATTTGAGTGGATTTTTCAGGACTGAAGTTCCATCAGCCATACATGCAATTGCAACTGCACGTATGGTATGCGATTTTGACGAAGGAACAAGAATTTCCCCGCTGAGTGACGATTTTCTGGAAACTAGTTTCAAATTTATATATTTAACAGCGTGCAAAAATAATCCTTAGTTGATTCAAAACAAAATATTTGTTGCGCATTGAATGAAAAGAGGTGGAATTCATTTATTCAATAGCTGGTAGTCCGAAGTCAGAAGACAGAAGCAGGGAAGCTGATTTAAAATTTTTTAAATTTTCATCTTCCGTCTTCGATCTTCGGTCTTCGGACTTCGGACTACTATTAAAAATATTTTCCAAAAAATCCATATGTAAAACTTTTTTCATACATTAGCACTTTAATTATTGTACTTTATACAATATGAAAGCAAACTCTGAAATAATACCCAATTTATCTGTTGATTGCGTTATTTTTGGATTTGACTCAAAAAATCTAAATGTACTTCTTGTAGAAAGAACGTTAATAAATAAAAAGGACAAATCAATACAGTTTACCGATTATACACTTACCGGAAATCATGTATTGGTTGGTGAAGATATTGATCATGCTGCCAAAAGGATTTTAAAAGGCTTAACGGGCTTAACCACCATTTATCTGGAACAATTTCATACATTCGGCGGACTTAGCCGATTGTCAGATAAGAGAGACCAACTATGGATTAAGAGTCTTGGAATGAATATTGCCAATCATGTGATTACAGTGGGCTATTTTTCCCTGATCAATAGTTCCATTGTGAAATTGCCGGCTGAACAGGAAAGAAAAGTGAGCTGGTTCCCTGTAAAGGAATTGCCTGAACTGGCATTTGATCATTTCGAAATTTTTCAGAAAGCACTGGAACGATTGCAATTAGAGGTTCGCCAGGAACCTATCGGTTTTGAATTATTACCTCAAAAATTCACCCTTACACAAGTTCAGAATTTATATGAAAGTATTCTTGGAATTAGTTTCGATCCCCGCAACTTCAGAAAAAAGATAACTCAAATGAAATATTTAATTCCTCTGGATGAAAAACAAACGGGTGTTCGACATAAACCCGCACAGTTTTATATTTTTAGTCGTGATGTATATGAACGGACCAAAAAGGATAAGCTTGATTTTTCGATATAATTTAAACCTGACAATAGAAATAATTGTTTTTAAACTAAACCCTAATAAAAAAGGAGAGCAGGAAAATGAATTTACATGTAATTGATATAGGTATAATTATCCTGTACCTGACAGCCACAATATTTATTGGATATTGGGTTTCGCATCGTGCATCAAAAGACCTTCAGTCTTATTTTCTGGGTGGAAACAGTTTACCATGGTATTACCTGGGGATTTCAAATGCTTCAGGGATGTTTGATATTGCCGGAACCATGTTGCTGGTATATTGGCTTTTTGTATATGGGATGAAAAGTATTTTTATCCCATGGCTATGGCCTGTTTTCAATCAGGTTTTTTTAATGGTGTATTTGTCGGTCTGGCTTCGCCGATCCAATGTAATGACAGGTGCTGAATGGATCAAAACCCGTTTTGGAACCGGTAAAGGATCAAATCTGTCGCACATAATTGTGGTTATATTTGCCCTGGTCAGTGTGATAGGCTTCCTGGCATATGGATTTAAGGGTATTGGTAAGTTTGCTGTGTCCTTTCTCCCTGCCCTGGTCACCAATAAGGACACGCTGATGGCGTATCCCCAGATAAATGCCAACTTATACGCATTGATATTGATGGGTATTACTACTTTTTATGTAGTAAAAGGAGGAATGTTCAGTGTGGTTGTTACCGAAGTTATTCAGTACTGTATACTTACCATCGCCTCTCTGGCAATTGGTATCATTGCGTTAAAACACGTTTCACCTGAAATGTTGAATGCTGTGGTACCGGCAGGTTGGAAACATATTTCTTTCGGGGTTCATCTGGGCCTTGATTGGTCAAACCATATTCCTGTATTGAATGAATGGATCACAAAAGATGGCTATTCCTTATTTGGCATTTTCTTTATGATGATGTTATTTAAAGGAATTTTTGTAAGCGCTGCAGGTCCGGCACCCAATTATGATATGCAGCGCATTCTTTCAACGCGAAATCCGAAAGAAGCCGCTAAAATGAGTTCTTTGGTAAGCATTGTATTGAATCCTCCGCGATATTTCATGATAGCAGGATTAACAGTTCTTGCACTGGTCAATTTTAGTGATGTTTTTAGAAACATCACTGCCGGTACCAAACCTGATTTTGAAATGCTGCTCCCACTGGTACTTGCAAAATTTGTACCTATCGGTCTTTTGGGGTTCCTGATGGCTGGCTTGCTCGCTGCATTTATGAGCAACTTTGCCGCTACTGTGAATGCTGCCCCAGCCTATATCATAAATGACATTTACAAACGCTATATAAATCCTGATGCAGACAAGAAAAAATACGTCCGCCTCAGTTACATCGCATCCATTGCAGTCGTTATTGTTGGTATTGTATTCGGATTCATAGTAGATTCAATAAGTCAGATAATGTTATGGCTTGTAGCTGCATTGTGGGGAGGATACACTGCTTCCAATGTTTTGAAATGGTATTGGTGGCGTTTCAACGGGTATGGTTATTTTTGGGGGATGGTTTCAGGTATTGGCGCTGCCTTGGTATTGCCAATCTTTATAAAATTAGGACTTCTGTCATTTATCACCCGGTGGCCCCTGCCCAATGCGACTGATATGAACTCATTTCCAATCATTTTTATCATTTCGATTGCAGGTTGTTTATTAGGAACCTTCCTCACTAAGCCGGAAGATCCCGAAGTGTTAAAGAAATTCTATAAAACAGTAAGGCCATGGGGCTTCTGGAAACCAGTATACGAGATGGTTCTTAAAGATGATCCGGCTTTCCTAAAAAACAATGATTTTAAGAGGGATATGTTTAATGTGGTCATTGGAATTATATGGCAAACCTCTTTGGTTGCATTGCCTGTTCTATTCGTAATCGGAGAATATAAATCAGGCTTAATTAATGTAGGTGTATTAATTGTGACTTCAATTGTTCTAAAATACAACTGGTGGAACAAACTGACAGATTAAGTATTTGAAAAACCAAATAATATTAGCAAATGAAATTCGGATATTTTGACGATGCAAACAGGGAGTATGTTATTACTACACCCCAAACACCCTATCCATGGATAAATTATCTGGGAAATGGGGATTTTTTTTCAATTATTTCAAATACTTCGGGCGGTTATAGTTTTTTTCGTGATGCACGACTTAGAAGAATTACCAGATACAGGTACAATAATATCCCTCTCGATTCGAATGGAAAATATATTTATATCAACGACAATGGTCTAATCTGGTCACCCTCCTGGAAACCTGTAAAAACGCCTCTCGATTCTTATGAATGTCGGCATGGATTGGGCTATACCAAGATTTTAGGTGAAAAAAATCAATGCAGGGCAGAAATTACAAGTTTTGTTCCGGATGATGTAAATGCGGAAATTCAACTTCTGCGCATTGAAAATAAGTCAGGCAAAACAAAAACCCTAAAGATTCATTCTTATGTTGAATGGTGTTTATGGAATGCCTTAGACGATATGACAAATTTTCAGCGCAACTTCTCCACTGGAGAGGTTGAAGTTGAGAAAAGTACTCTTTATCATAAAACAGAATTTAAAGAAAGACGGAATCACTATGCTTTTTATCATGTAAATTCAGAGATAATGGGCTTTGATACCGACAGGGAATCATTCCTGGGCCTTTACAACGGTCTTGACACGCCAGATGCTGTCATGCAACAACGCTCCTTTAATTCTGTTGCACATGGGTGGAGTCCAATCGCATCTCATTATTTGGAAATTGTCCTTCAGCCCAATGAAATCAAACAATTTGTTTTTATACTGGGCTATGCTGAAGTCCAAAAAGATCAAAAATTTGTAGGTCATCAAATCATCAATAAAGCACCGGCTCAGGAAATAATCAATAAATACGACACTACCGCTAAGGCATTGGCGGGTTTAGACGTAATAAAGAACAAATGGAATTCCCTGTTAAGCCATTATCAGGCAAATACGCCCGACAAGAAATTTGATCGCATGGTCAATATCTGGAATCAATATCAGTGCATGATTACCTATTATTGTTCTCGCAGTGCCTCGTATTTTGAATCCGGAATCGGCAGGGGTATGGGCTTTCGCGACTCAAATCAGGACTTGCTTGGATTTGTGCACCTGATGCCTGAAATGGCCAGACAACGTATCATTGACCTGGCCTCAACTCAATTCGATGACGGAGGGGCTTATCACCAGTATCAACCGCTTAGTAAGCGAGGTAACAACGAAATCGGAGGTAATTTTAACGATGACCCTCTTTGGCTGATAGCTTCTGTGGCTGCGTATCTGAAAGAGACAGGAGATTTGTCTATACTGGATGAAGTAGTTCTATTCGACAACGATGAAAACAATAAAGCTTCACTATTTGAACATTTGAGCCGGTCATTTTACCATGTCGTAAATAACCGTGGCCCCCACGGACTGCCGCTTATTGGCAGGGCCGACTGGAACGACTGCCTCAATCTCAATTGTTTTTCAGATAACCCTGATGAATCATACCAGACTACAGAAAACCGCAACGATGGCAAAGCCGAATCCACGTTCATTGCTGCGATGTTTATTAAGTACGGAAAAGATTTCGCAGATATTTGCCGGCTTATTGACCTGAATGAAATAGCAGACAAAGCCAATAAGTATATTACAGAAATGACTCTGGTGATGGATAAGCATGGCTGGGATGGTAAATGGTTTCTGCGAGCTTACGATTATTTCGGTAATAAAGTAGGGGGAAATGAAAGTAAGGAAGGTAAAATATTCATAGAACCTCAAGGCTTCAGTATTATGGCCGGTTTGGGCATAACTGATGGCAAAGCCGCCCAGACACTGGAATCGGTAAATAAATATCTTGCCTGTGAACAAGGGATTGTACTTTTGTATCCCGCATTCTCAAAGTATTATATTGAACTCGGAGAAATCTCAAGTTATCCTGAGGGCTATAAAGAAAATGCAGGGGTTTTCTGTCACAATAATCCTTGGGTTATTATTGCCGAAACAATGGTAGGAAACGGCAACCGTGCTTACGATTATTATACACGTATATCTCCGGCACATACTGAACATATCAGCGAATTGCATAAAACAGAACCCTATGTTTTTGCCCAAATGATCTCCGGCAAGGAAGCATTCAGGCCGGGAGAAGCTAAGAATTCATGGCTGACAGGAGCAGCTGCATGGACATTCTGTGCAGCCAGTCAGGCGATATTAGGTATACAGCCCGAATTTAATGGTTTGCGTGTTGATCCATGTCTTCCTTCCGACTGGAAAGAAATTTCAATAACCCGTCGCTTCCGAAACTCGGTCTATAAGATACAAATTCTCAATCCTAAAGGAGTATGCAAAGGTGTAGAAACCACAATGATCGATGGCATACAATCTGGCAGCAACCTATTGCCTGTTTTCAAAGATGGTAAGGAACACATTGTGATTATTACAATGGGTTAAAAAGGAACTGAAAAAAGATATTCTTTTTAAGAATGTCATAAACCTGATTATATAAGATTATATTGCAGAGATAAATATTTGTAATAAAAAATCTTATTAATAAATTTTATAATTATGGTTGATTACCGGTTTGACAAGGAATCGGGGATAGTTAATGTTCTCTTGGATGGGAAAGTGGAGATCACTGAAATTTTAGACTATATCAACAGCATTGGCAGTGATATTTCTTTATCAACCAACTTAAAGCTTTTGACAGATGCCAGAAATGCAGTAATGAATTTTAGTCCGAAATCATTACAGCTTGTAATAGATGCAATTAATAATTCGAAGATCAAACACGATACAATTAAAGAAGCAATACTGCAAAATAACCCTGACATATCCGCCTACTCATTTATCTATCAAAAAATGCTTTCTGTACATAAAAATCACATTTTTAAGATTTTCTCTACAGAGGCAGCCGCTTTGCAATGGTTAAGTGAGGAATAGTTATTTATTGATTTAGTGATCTGGTGATTTAGTTAATAAATAGCTTATTTGTTTCTGCAAAACAACTCTCCATTGTAACAGCATTAAAACTCTTATTTTTTTCCACACGCTAAGTCACTTACTAACAATTCAACATGCCAACCTGTTAATTTCGGGTTGAAAAACAATTTCACCAGACAGTATCTTAATTATATATATTTGTTGGAAAGGCTTTGATTATGACAGCATCAATATATAGCGAAGATTCAATACGTACACTGGATTGGAAGGAACATATCCGTCGTCGTCCCGGAATGTACATTGGAAAGCTGGGTGATGGCGCTTCAAAGGATGATGGTATCTATATTCTTCTTAAAGAGGTGCTCGATAATTCCATTGATGAATTTATGATGGGCTTTGGCAGGGAGATTGAAATTACAATAACAGATAATATTCTTACAGTCCGCGATTTTGGCAGGGGCATTCCTCTGGGTAAACTCAAGGATGTGGTTTCAAAGATGAACACCGGCGCCAAATACGATTCAAAAGTATTTAAGAAAACCGTCGGTTTGAACGGTGTTGGTATTAAGGCAGTGAATGCCTTATCATCCCGCTTTGAGATAAAAACCTTTCGCGAAGGCAGGGTAAAATCGATACTTTTCTCAGAAGGAAATTTATTGGAAGAAGCCGATGAAATACCTTCCAGTGAAAAGAATGGAACATGGGTGCAATTTGTACCGGACGGACAATTATTTGGGAATTATCGGTATATCAACGATTACGTTGAAGCACTCGTCAGAAATTATAGTTATCTGAATGCCGGACTTATTTTAAATCTCAACGGAGTAAAATACATTTCGCATAACGGATTGCTGGATCTCTTGCAGGAAAATATGAGTGAGGAAGGATTATACCCAATCATTCATCTGAAAGAAGGTGATATCGAATTAGCAATGACTCACGGCAATCAATATGGCGAAACATATCACGCGTTTGTGAACGGCCAGAATACCACGCAGGGGGGAACCCACTTACAGGCTTTTCGCGAAGCAATGGTTAAAACCATCCGTGAATTTTACAATAAAAACTTCGAACCATCCGATATACGGGCCTCCATTATAGCAGCTTTCAGCCTAAAAATAGAAGAACCTGTTTTCGAATCACAAACCAAGACCAAACTCGGATCAAAAGATATGGGTCCAAACGGACCTTCGGTTTCAAAGTACATTAACGACTTCCTGAAAAAGCACCTCGACGATTATCTGCATAAACATCCTGATGTTTCTGACAGCATATACCGAAAGATTCTGGATTCCGAAAAAGAACGCAAAGCTATTTCAGGCATTCAAAAACTGGCACGCGACAGGGCTAAAAAAGTTAGCCTGCATAACAAAAAATTACGTGATTGCCGGATTCATCTGAACTCAGATGACGAACGCAAACTTGAAGCCACCATCTTTATAACCGAGGGCGATTCAGCGAGCGGATCCATAACTAAATCGCGTGATGTTAATACGCAGGCCGTATTCAGTCTTAAAGGAAAACCATTGAATTGCTTCGGTCTGACAAAGAAAATTGTTTATGAAAATGAGGAATTCAATCTTTTACAAGCTGCTCTGAATATTGAAGAAGACATTGAAAATCTTCGTTACCATAATGTGGTTATAGCTACAGATGCCGATGTGGATGGAATGCATATCCGTTTGTTGCTGCTTACTTTCTTTCTTCAATTTTTCCCCGAAATGGTTAGACGTGGCCATGTGTACATTCTGCAAACACCTTTATTCAGGGTTCGGAATAAGAAAAAAACTTCATATTGCTACAGTGATGAAGAAAAACAAGATGCCATCGCAAAACTCGGACCAAATCCTGAAATCACCAGATTTAAGGGTTTAGGTGAAATTTCGCCGGACGAGTTTAAACATTTTATTGGACCCGACATGCGGATTGAACCGGTAACACTTAAAAAGGAAGATTCATTAAACATTTTACTGTCGTATTATATGGGTAAAAACACTCCGGAACGACAGGAATTTATTATTGATAATTTACGTATTGAAGAAGATTTAGCAGACGCCGAATAATATTAGAGAATTTATGAGCCAGGATGATTTCGAAATATTGGAAGATTTAAACGGGGAAGAGGACAAGATGGATGGTACTGAGATTACTGACCGGCATAAATCCACGCAGGTTACAAAATTGTCGGGCATGTATCAGGACTGGTTTCTGGACTATGCCTCCTATGTTATCCTTGAGCGTGCAATACCACATATAGATGATGGACTTAAACCAGTTCAGCGACGCATTCTGCATTCTATGCGCCGCCTTGATGATGGTCGTTACAATAAAGTAGCAAACATCATAGGTCATACCATGCAATTCCATCCACATGGTGATGCCTCCATCGGTGATGCGCTGGTTCAGCTTGGACAGAAAGATCTTCTTATTGATGCACAGGGTAACTGGGGTAATATACTTACCGGTGACAGCGCTGCGGCTCCACGATATATAGAGGCCAGACTTACTAAGTTTGCCCTTGAAGTTGTATTCAACCCAAAAACTACCGTCTGGAAATTATCCTACGACGGACGAAATAAAGAACCTGTTACGCTTCCGGTTAAATTTCCACTTTTACTTACCCAGGGAGTTGAAGGCATTGCTGTCGGACTGGCATCCAAAATTCTACCCCACAATTTTAATGAACTTATCGATGCCAGTATCGCCTGCCTCGAAGGCAAAAATTTTGTGATCTACCCCGATTTCCCAACCGGCGGTATGATCGATGTTTCGAAATACAACGACGGGATCCGCGGATCGTCTGTTAAAATCAGGGCTAAGATTTCAAAATTTGACAGTAAGACCCTCGTAATTACTGAAATTCCATTTGGCCGCACCACATCAAGCCTTATCGATTCAATCGTCAAAGCCAATGAAAAAGGAAAAATCAAGATTAAAAAGATCGACGACAATACAGCAGAAAACGTTGAAATCCTTATACATCTAGCACCGGGTGTTTCTCCCGACATAACCATTGATGCCTTATATGCATTTAGCGATTGCGAAGCACCCGTTTCTCCAAACGCATGCGTAATCGACGACGATAAGCCTGTTTTTGTTGGCGTTTCTGAGATTCTCAGACGATCAACCAATAATACTCTTGACTCGCTCCTGAAAGAACTTGAAATCAGACTCAGTGAATTGGGTGAAGATTGGCATCAGTGTTCATTGGAAAAGATATTCATTATCAATGAACTCTACGAGAATATTAAGACTTGTAAGACAGAAGAAGAAATTCTCGAAACAATTGATAAGAGCCTTAAACCTTTCGTTAAAAATTTTAGACGACCTGTCAGCCAGGATGATGTTATCCGACTGTCTAACATCCCCATTAAACGGATCTCAAAATTTAGTTCTTTCAAGGCCGATGAACAAATGAAATCCATTGAGGCCGAAATAGAGACAGTGAAAAAAGATATTGAAAATATTGTGCCCTATACGATCAACTACTTCAAACAGATAAAGAAAAAATACGGTAAAGGACGCGATCGGAAGACCGAAATTAGAAGTTTTGACACGATAGAAGCAACCCATGTTGTTGTCGCCAATGAAAGACTTTATGTCAACCGTGATGAAGGTTTTATAGGCACCGGACTCAGAAAGGAAGAGTATGTCGGTGATTGTTCCGATATCGACGATATCATTGTAATCCGTAGCGATGGTAAATATCTGATCACTAAGGTATCTGAAAAAGCTTTTGTCGGAAAAGATATTGCACATGTCACTGTCTGGCGCAAAAATGATAACCGTACTATTTACAATGTTGTATATAGAAATGGATTGAATGGCGCTATCATGGCAAAACGATGTGCCATTACGGGTTTGACCCGCGATAAGGAATATGACCTGACCATGGGAACAGCGGGTTCAAGGATTTTACATTTAAGCGTGAATCCAAACGGCGAAGTTGAAATACTTAAGTTGACTTTAAAACCAAGGCCCCGTTTACGTAACCTGGTTTTTGATTATAATTTTAGCGAGCTTGCCATTAAAGGCAGGTCATCTATGGGAAATATCCTGACAAAGTATGCCATTCATCGCATCGAAGTGAAGGAGACTATGGGTTCTACACTGGGGGGACAGGAAATCTGGTTTGATCCGGAAGTCCATCGATTGAATATGGAAGCACGGGGTCAGTTTCTGGGTGAGTTCCAATCTGTCGACCGCATTATCGTTTTTTATGAATCAGGGATCTTCTGCACTTACAAACCCGATCTTGCAACCCATTTTGACGATGGAATCCGACGCATTGAAAAGTACAATCCAACAAAAATATATACAGTTGCATACTTCGATTTTGATCAGAAATACCATTACCTTAAGCGTTTTACTGCTGATATCAATGGGAAAGAACAATCTTACCTTTCCGAAGATTCCAAGTGCAAACCATTGCTGGTTAGTGATCAATATTTCCCCAGATTGAAAATTACTTTCGGGGGTAAAAATCAGGGCCGTGATCCTGAAGAAATCGATGCTGAAACGTTCATAGGAGTAAAAGGTTTTAAAGCCAAAGGCAAAAGACTTTCAAACTATGAAATAAAGAAAATTGAAGAACTGGAACCCATAAGGTTTAAAGAAGAAAATTTAATCCCCGAGGATAATAAACCTTCTGACATGGATAAACCTTTTGATGATGAAAAGTTCACCGGTGAGCAAATGAGCCTGGACCTTTAACAGTCAGCAGTGATCATTGTTCCTTGTACAATGTATTCCACCTATTTCAATGTATTTCAATTTACTTAAACTCGCTACAATCGTCTAAATCCTGGCAATTATTTATTGGGTATTTGTTTGCAGGAATATTTCTATGTTAAAGATATCGATGAAGCCATCGCCATAACAAGAGAAAATCCTGAATTTAAATTCGAAAAAACAGCCCGTATTGAAGTACGTCCGATCAAAATGATAGAAAGAACCACGAATTACGAATATCCAAATAGATAAATTAACCCTGACAGGGTCTAGGACCCTGTCAGGGTTAATTGTAAAAAATTTGCATTACAATTGATCAGGATCTGAAAAAAATGTAAATTTCAAGAAAAAACCGATGATTAGTTTTGATGCATTATTTAAAATTTCGTATGGTTTGTTTATCGTAAGTTCAGGCGACAAAAACAAAGGAAACGGATTTATTTCGAATACAGTATTTCAGGTTACTGCAGAGCCTCCATGTTTTGCAGTTTGTTGTAATAAGCTCAATTATTCAGAGAGCTTAATTCAAAAATCGGGGTGCTTTGCTGTATCGGTTTTACACAAGGATGCTTCATCCGATATCTTTGGAAGATTTGGGTATAAATCCGGAAAAGATTTTAATAAGCTCGAAGATATGCAAGTCCGTTACGGTGAGACGGGAGTGCCAATTATTTTAAATGATTCCATCGCATTTCTTGAATGTAAAGTAAAACAAACAATTGATGTAGGAACACATATGCTTTTTATCGGAGAATTATTGAATTCTGAGGTTCTGGATGAAAACAGGGAAGCTTTAACATATTTATATTACCGTCAGGTTAAAAAAGGAGTCGCACCCAAGAATGCCCCGACTTATATTGATAAATCAAAACTTCCAGAACAAAGAACTACTTTAAATCTGAAAAAATATAAATGCCCGGCATGTGGATACATATACGATGAGGCAATTGAACTTATCCCATTCTCCGAACTACCGGATGATTGGGTCTGTCCGGTATGCGGAACAGAAAAAGAAGATTTTATGGAATTAATATAAATAACTCAACCATTTAAAACTATGGCACAATCATTAAAAGGCACAAAAACAGAACAAAATCTGCTTAAAGCATTTGCAGGTGAATCTCAGGCAAGAAATCGTTATGAGTTCTTTGCCAAAGCTGCTAAAAACGAAGGTTATGAGCAGATCTCTTATTTTTTTCAAAAGACTGCCAACCAGGAAAAAGAGCACGCAAAACGCTTTTTCAAATTTTTAGAAGGGGGAATGACTGAAATAACGGCATCTTACCCTGCCGGCAAAATAGGTACAACAAGTGAAAACCTGAAAGCGGCTGCTGAAGGTGAGCATGAAGAATGGACCGATTTATATCCTCATTTTGCAGAAATTGCCAAAGCAGAAGGGTTCCCCGAAATTTCAGCAGCATTTAAATCCATTGCAAAAGTAGAGTCAGAACATGAAAGACGCTACCTGAAACTCTTGCAGAACATCTCTGAGGACAAAGTTTTTATGAAAGAAGGTAAAGTTTGGTGGGAATGCATTAACTGTGGATATGTTTATGAATCAGAAAAAGCCCTGGAAAGTTGTCCTGCATGTCAGCATCCTAAAGCCTATATGCAACTAAGGGAAGAAAACTATTAGTGAAAAAATAGCTTCTAAACTTTATAAAATGGAAATGAAACAAATTACTCCGAATATAGAATTAATAGCATATTGTGGTCTTTATTGCGGTGCATGCCGGTCTTATCTTAAAGGCAAATGTGCAGGTTGTAAGGAAAATGTCAAAGCAACCTGGTGTCAGGTACGAAAATGTTGCATGGATAATAAGTATTCAAGTTGTGCAGATTGTCAGACCATCGAACTAATGCAATGTAAAAAATACAATAATTTTATTTCAAAAATGTTCGGCTTTGTTTTCCGCTCTGACAGGGCCGCATGCATACAACGAATTAAAGAAACAGGTTATGAAGGTTTTGCATTGGAAATGGCAACAAATAAAATACAAACCATCAAACGCAAATAGAAATGCAGCCTGAAATGAAGAAAGAATGAATCGTGATGAAAGGAAAGGATTGGAACCCGGATTTATATCTCAAATTCAAAAATGAAAGGACACAACCATCCATTGATTTAACTTTCAGAATTAACATAGAAAGTCCTGAAAACATTATCGATATTGGTTGCGGACCAGGTAATAGCACACAAATATTGGTTCAGCGTTGGCCGAATAGTAATATCATTGGGATTGATAACTCACCGGGCATGATTGAAAAAGCCAGATCAGACTATCCCGATCAGGAATGGATATTAAGCAATGCGTCAGAATTTATTTCGGATGTTCTATTTGATATCGTATTTTCCAATGCTACCATCCAATGGATTCCAAACCATGATAAATTGATCCCTAAATTATTAAGCCTGCTCAGCAGCAAAGGGGCACTGGCTATCCAACTTCCTCAATTCAGAAATATGCCGGTCGGAAAGGCCTTAGAGAATATTGCCGATAAAGACAGATGGAAGAAAAAAACCTTGGGTTGCAAAGAGTTATATACATTTCATGAATATGGATTTTATTATGACTTGCTACAAAAACATGCAAATAAAATTGATATGTGGGAAACGTCTTATTTTCACGTTTTAGATTCACATTATTCTATTTTAGAATGGATAAGGAGCGCTGGAATGAAACCTTACCTGGAGCGATTGGAAAGTGAGAATGATAAATTTGCATTTGAGAATGAAGTTTTGAAGGAAATAAAAAAATTGTATCCGGTGCAACAAGATAAAAAAGTAGTTTTTCCATTTAAACGGTTGTTTTTTATTGCTTACAAATAATGATTGTTTCAAGAACATATCCGATTTTACATAATATTCAATAGAAAATAGTAGTTAGTATTTAGTAATGCAAATTAAGAGTCGAAGAAAGTTAATGATTTATGATTGAATGAGGTAAGTATTAACTTGTGCTTATCGATTTAAGTCTTTAACTTTGTCCTATTAGTGTTTTATTTAAGTTAAATGAATCAATTAAGGGAAATCACGGTATTTACTGCCGGAGATTCAGGGAAATTGAGCACATGGTCTAATGTTCCGTATTTCTTTACTGAAACTTTAATATCCTTCGGAATAAAGGTCAACAGGGTTGATTTAAGTCCTTCTCCAATCCTAAGCAGAATCTATGAAGTATTTATTCATAGTCTTATAAAAATATTTTACAAAAAATCAACTTTTACTTATAACAGGACATTATTTCATTATATGGATGTTCGGCATAGAATCAAACAAGCCATTAAAAAATATCCTGACTCTGATGTAAATGTGTTTATGACTTTCAGTTATTCATCCGTGGGGCTTTCAAAAAAACTTTCCGTTCAAATTTGTGATTGGACTTATGATCACTATTTTAAATATTTTGAAAACAGAAAACCCTATTTCTTTGAGCAGAATTGCGTTCAACGTGAGAATAAAATGATTGAAGGAACAGATTTTGTCTTTCCGCTTTTCCCGGGGATTGAAGAATATATGAAGAATATGTATTTAAATAAAAATATATTCTATTTAGGAAATGTAATAAACACTATTTACAAGGCCTCCGAAGATGAAGCATTAAAAACAAAGATGAAATCAAATGATTTACTTTTTGTAGGCGATAAAAAATATTTGTTAGGGGCAGTGCATTTGATAGAAGCATTTACATTATTAAAACACAATTACCCGGAACTAACTTTACATATCATTGGCCTGAATGAGACAGATTTATGTGATCTTCCGAAGGGTGTTCAATGTTATGGCTATTTGGATAAAGGCAATAATCAGGATAGAGAAATATATTACTCCTTGTTTCAGCTCGCAAAGATATTTATTAATACAACCGATAAATGGGGAGCATTCTCCGCAACAATCGAAGCAATGTATTTTTATACTCCCGTCATTGTTTCGCCTTATGACGAGTTTATAAAAACTTTTGGAAAGGAAATAAATTTCGGACGTTTTTGCAAAAGTAAAAATCCGGAAATGTTGAAGAGAAAAATTAAAGAAATCCTCGATCATCCCTCCTACAATTCGATGTGTATCGAGTCTCATAATTCTGTTAAATCATTCACATGGAGTTCATATGTTGATAGATTGCTTGAAAAGATCAGCCAATCAAAATCCTGAATGATCCAATCTTAAATAAATTTAAATATTTGCAACTCATATCAATTTAAATCTGGTTTATTAGGGATATTGTGCAATTGCAAATTATTTACCATTAATTGAAGAAGTGGATTTTTTCATATATAATTACCTCAGTTTTATGATTTTCAATGAAAATCTGAGGTAATTGCGCCGATAAATTATCTTTCTGGTCCAAACTTGTTCTCGCAAAGTTCGCAAAAAATTGACTCTGCATATTTTGCCCCGCCATGGCGGGGTGCTCTGCGTGAAATAATTTCTCATTAATGCCTAAAAATCAATAAATGTTCCTTACTCCTGAAAATCCCTTATTACCTCCGATAAGCGTTTATGTGTTCGGCGAAAAGGATTTTTCCCTTTGTAAAATCGGTAAAAATTCAGAATTGCCCGGATGGTTTCATCTGTCATAATAGCGATGAAAACACCTGCGAGCTTAAAGTGAAAAACAAATAGCAAAATTGCACTCATTGCAATAATGTAAATAGTGCCAAATGATTGGGTATAAAACATCCATTTTGTGTCTTTCATACCCCGTATTACACTGCCAATTACAACATTAACAGAGACCGGAAATACATTTACGGCAACAAGGAACATCAGAGGGATCGTCTCCTTTATGATATTTGTATCGGTTGTGAAGATTCCCAATATTTTACCTGGAATAAGGATAAAAAAGATGGCCGCTACCAGGCACAATGCCAGTGCATATTTCAAACTTAGCAATCCAATTTTTATTGCTTCACTGGATTTCCCCTCTCCCATCTTATTTCCAACGAGGGTCATCGTACCTCTTGCCAGGCCTGAATAAAAGTAAACAGAGACAGCCTGGATTCTTGCAACCAAAACGAATAATCCGGCTGAATATGGATCGAACCCATTAATCAATCTCACCAATATTAATTGGCCAAAAGACCATAGCATAGTTTCAAAACCAAAAGGCAAGCCAACAATAATATTGCTTTTTTCAATTGCCCACTTTGGCTTAAATATTCCCGCCAGGCTGGGTTTAAATGGAAGCTTATTATTACAAATTAAAAACACCAGGAAATAAACAGCAGCTGCACCATTGGCAATGGTGGTAGCTAAAGCAGCCCCATCAATGCCCATTTCCGGAAATCCAAGCTTTCCGTATATTAAAATCCAGTCAAGAACTATATTTATTGTTGTCCTCAAAATGGCTGCATACATAATCGCCCGTGTCTTTCCAATGCCAAGTAAAATGGCCACAATAGAAAACTCGATGCCTTCAAAAAGAAAGGAATAGGAAAGAATACCCATGAATCTTGATCCATAATTTCCAATGTCTGACGATGTGCCCATCATACTCATAATGGTTCCGGAAAAAAGACAGAGAAACAGGAAAAAGAAAACGGAGATTAATATATTGTAGAAAAAAGAAACTTCCGAGAACCTCCTGGCAGTCCGGATTGCCCTTGCCCCAATAGAGTGGGCAATTAGTACCGTTGTTCCGGTACTTAAAGAGGATATAAATGTGTATAGAATTGAGTATGGAAAGATCACATTCCCGACGGCCGATAAAAAAACAGGATTGTAATGGCCCAGCATTGCCATATCTACCTGTAATTGCAGGTATTGTACTAAATTTTGAACAATGATAGGTGTTGCAATGGCAAACAGTTTTACCGAAATGTTTTCGCTGTCGATAGTGAATAAATTTTTAACTCTCATCATTGTAAGAAATCCTCAAGCAATTATAGTCCGAAGATTATTTATTTTTATAAATCTTCTCATAGAAATGACACAAAAAATAAACAAACGTTTGCGATATTTTTTGTCTTTAAAAAATGTATTTTACTTAAATGAGTTATAGTAATGCGAATTAAGAATTGAAAATTGAAAGCCCGTAGGGCTTCAAAAGCAAATAGCTATTAACCAGTATTTTATATTTTGTCATTAATTTAATTTAACTCTTAATTCGCATTATAAACCTTTGTTTGTTGAATCCCAAACAATTACATAATTCTGGATTCTGATAACTTATAAAATACTATTAAAAATTGTCTGAATTTCTCTATCATTGTAAAACGAATTTAGCCGTTTTGGGAAATAGAATTGTTTAGTAGAGTATATTAATAAATATACTCAGGGAGTGGGTTTTTATTTATCCAACTAAACTAAATTATTATGGCTGACTGGTCAAAAAACAACAGAGCTTGCGAAGCTGTCTGGACATCTTTCTACAAAATGAATCAATTATTTTCAAATTTCGATGACAGCGGTACCCTGCAAATTAAAAGTCTTACATTTTACAGTACACTCAATAGCGCTGATCTAAGAAAACAGCAAGCAATAATTATTGCAGATGAGCTTGATAATATTTTCCGAAATATACGCGGAGCGGTTTATGAAAACAATATTAACAGAACAACTGCCATGCAAAACATGGTAGATATATTGACCGACGGAAGTAAAACATTGAGTGATTTGGCATCAGCAATCGACTCTTGTTACAAATTCTGGGGAGAAGTGATTTGAACCTAAAAAAGCCTAAATCCCAATGAAAAAAATATTTTCAATACTTATTTTTTGCTGCTTTACTTTGACTGGTTACAGCCAGATCTCCGAAAGTCAGATAAACCAGTTGGTCCAATCTCTTAAAGCAGGCGGACAAAGTGAAGATGAAATCAAAGCCACAGTCAATGGTATTGTCAACAATCCGGATCTATACAACACCCTTTGGAAGTATTTCCTGGATCAGGCTGCTAAAAGTGACAGTGCAAAATGGATCTTCTTAAAAGACCTCAATGTTCAATTCAAAACTTTTCAGGCAACTGATAACACTCCGGCATCGCTTGGGTTTAGCTACAATCTTAATTTTAATTATGCTGAATTTAAAGAGCTAAATAAGAATAGAATTTCTCATTCCTTTGGTCTGGCAACAAATGGGAATGTTGCATTTAATGAAAAGACAAATCCAACTGACTTTTTGGAAAGCAAAGTGAATTATTCGTTCAGTCATTTTATCGGAGGAGTAGTAAAAACAAAGGATACTTCAATTTTTACCAGGCTCAATGCTATCGAAAATAAGCTTGTGAATCTGAAAAATATGCAGAGCAAAGAAGCAACAGCTCTTTGGGAAGAATTTGGTCAGAGTTTGGTTTTATCCAATCAATATTATTACTGTCTTTCTCCAAAATTCGGATTTGAATCTAATCAGTCATTCTCAACAATTCAATTTGTGCCCGGAATAACGATTGATCTGGGAGTAAAAGCCTGGAATAAGAACAACCTGCTTTCGAAATTCAATATATTGGATTATCCGTTTGCTTTACTAAGAATCATTACTTCAACCGATAAGAAGTTTACTCCGTATGGATCCACATTGCCAACATTGCAATTCACTGCCGATTACGTAATTCCTCAGAACGATACTTTGCGGAAACAACTGGTCAATAACTTAAATCCGTATCCCCGATTTAAGTTTGAAGCAGGTTTCAAAACTTTGGTTTCTACCATTGTAAATGAAAATATTTTTTTCAGTGCCAATTTCAGATATTATCAGGAAATAAATGCCCCTAAGGAAATTGTTGATGCGAAATTAGACCGGCAGACATATCTTGTAATGGCTATAGAATCATCCAGTGGTTTTTATTTTAGCTATGCAAATGGTAAATTGCCTTTTGATGCAAAAAATGATGAAGTATATTCAATAGGATACAGTTATAAATTTTAATCTAAAACCTACACTAAAATGGCAGAAATTCAAAAATTAATATGCCCCGAATGCAAAGCTGAATTTGATTTTGATCCAAATTCGGATATGAAGGTAATTACTTCATTCAGCGAAGCTGCGAACGAATCTTTTAAAGCCCTAAGCAACAAAGATGCTACAGTAACTGCTTATCTGGAGTGCCCGAACGGTCATACAAACCCTTATAAAGTAACTAAAGAATATTAATCATGGAAATGATCAATAACGAATACTGGCTGGATTATGCAAAGAAGGAGGTAGATAACTCCGTAACCTCTGTAAATGATGCGGCAGCGAAACTTGAGAAAATGGTATTGTGGTTTTGGAGCTTATACACAGCCTCATTTACAATAGGGGTTTCAATAAATGCAATAGATGCACCAACCTGGGTATTGATTCTGCTCGCCTCCCCTATTGTCTTGCTGATTATGACCTATTGGCTATGTGTCTGGGCACAATTACCCATCTTATCCCATCATCCATACGACCCAAGGGTACCGGTTGAGATTATAAAAGCTTATAATTTTGGTCAGTTGAAAAAAGACAGGCATTTGCGTTTTGCTCAGACATTATCATTGGTAGCTGCACTTTTTTTGGGAATAGCGTTGTTTTCTTTTTCCTTTGTCCATAAAAAAGAAGCTACTGTTATGAATGCTCTGTATAATGCTTCTAAGAATACCATCTTGATTTCGGGCACTTTACCTAAAAACACATTGGTAAATACATACATCGATAGTGTTGACCGGGAAGGAAACAAAAAGGAATTTTATGTTAATTCATTTTTAGTCCAGGATAATGGAGTCCTTAATATTAATGTGCCAGTAAACGACCCTCCCAAAGAAGTAGTCGTTTCAACGTTCTGGAAAGACAACAATGTTGAAAAGGGGTTTACACAGAAATTGAGGAAATGAATTCCTTTATAAGTTTTGTTTTAAATTTTTACTAAAATGATTTTTTCATTGAATTTGTCAATTATTTTATTGAAGTATCCTTTAAGATCAATGTAATTGAAAACTTCATATACATCCTTTTTAAATTCATAACTGCCGCTTACTTTAAACAGGTTATCAGCAGTTAATTCAGATGAATATTGAATATTAATATCTTCATTGTCGATTTTCAGGTCTTTGGGTTTTGACAATAATTTATATCCTTCGGGTATACGGATGGTACTTGTAAAACGTTTTTCCTGTTTATAAGTCATATCAATCGGATAGGATCTGAAAATTTGTTTTAATGGATTGTCATTGATTGCCATGTTAGAAAATGGAGAAATAAGTATTTTCCCATCAATTATTTCAATATTAGTATTGGCTTTGAATGTCAAATCAAAAGTATTTTCAATAAGTTTTAAATTATTTTCATATAAGGAATCAATCACTAATTCCCCCAGGTTTAATTCATCTTTAACTTTTTTGGGATTATCCATGTATTCCTTCCTTAAAGTAAGTGCATCATAACCATCCGAAATTATTTTGAAGTCGCCATAAATGGAATCCCTATCAATGACAGGTTTTAAATCAATTGAATAATTTATAACCGAATTTTTTGAACTTTTTAAATTGAGCCAAACGACTTTGTCAAGTTCTTTTTCTTTAATTTTATTTATTAATAGCCCTTTATCATTTAAGCATCGGGGTGGAATTTCAGCAAATTTACACATAGGTTCTGTGGCATCCATAAGTATGTAATTACCGTCTATCTTAACAGCTGCAATGACATAATTAAAAAAATGATCAAATGGAAAATCTACTTTAAGCTTACCATGGGAACGCGTACTTAAAATGACTGGGTACGCTTCAAAGCCTGCAGAATTAAGCATTCCGGTCAGAAATAGATTGACATCCGCACTATTACCAATCTTTGATTTTACAAAATCCTTTGCACTTTTGGATGCAAAATTATCATTATTCTTGTTCCAGTTGAAATTTGATTTTACGAATTTATCAATAATTTCAGCCTTTTCCATCATGGTCCCGGAATTCAGATTCATGGTATCGGTAATATCTTTTGCTTTTTTCTGACAATCTTTTAAGTATTTTCCGAAAAAATCTAACTCTTGCAATTTTAAAATCATTTTAGGCCATGTAGTCATGATTTCCTCGGTGGATCCATAATAAGTGTGTACAGTTGACAATTGAAAATCCAATTTCATAATATAATCTTCGATAGAAGTAATAAAAGTCTCATCTTTAAAAGCTGGCACATCTTTCATAACATAGTCATAATCCATATCCTGGAAATTAATGGAACCAAGGTGTTGTTCCGGACGACTCGCATCAATATATTTCTTAAAATCATCAAATTTACTGGCTCCCTGCAGGACAAATGAATATTCATAGAAAGGAATCATATGTGCAATATATTCACTGTATATTACCGGAATTTCACTCTGAAATTTCCATTCAAGGTTAAATTTATACGGAGTTTCAATTTTATATTCAATTTCAAAAACAGAACCTACCTTTACATCAGGCATTGCAAATTTTTTAAGATTCCAGTGATTGTCGATCTTCTCAATGTAGCTTTTTTTAGGATCTAACGGCGTCGTACGGATCACTCCATTTTCCCAATTGTAGGTATTCCCCGATAATTCATAAATATTTTCGAAGCCGTCGTTTTCTTCATAAAAAGGAATTTCTATCTGGGCCCACTTTAAACCCGATTGATTAAATATTTTAATTTTTTGTCTTCTTTCCTTAATTAAATGAAACCCATCATCTGAGTAAGTAAAATATGATTTCCCAATGTCATAAATCACAACCGCATCTGCTGTTGGATCTTTACTATAATTTTGCATAGTAAACTCTTCAGCAGAATATTTACCAAATTCATGCGTAAATTGCTGTGCTATTGATAGATAGACTATTAAGCACAGAAAGCACATTATTAAGACTGACTTTTTCATATAATGGTTTTTTGATGAGAATATTTCTGCCTGTTTTATTAAATTTTATTCACCAGAACAATGCTTATTTTATCAGCTTCTTTCACAATATTTATAAATTTAAAAAAATCTTTATATTCTTCAAGAGAGTAAAGGCCGGCTTTCAGCTCAAATTTTTTTGTAACACAAAGCTTATCTCCAACCATTATTAATTTACATTCATATATTCCATATTTTGAAACCTCGTTTAATTTATCGGGTAAAGATTTGACTTCAAATCCAAAAGGCATGGAATATATAATGGAATCCACATTGTTGACAGGGTAAGGTAATTGCAATGCTAAATTTCGCTCTGATGGTAAATCATAAGTTATATTCCGAATAGGAAAGACAGTGAAATAAAACTCGGACCCTAACGATTTTAATAATTTATATATACTTACAGTTGCAGCCAGTTCAATTTTTGCAGTATCCCGGTCGAATTTATGCAGATCCCAATTGAGAACATCAAAATTGGTAAAAGGGAGGTAATCCTTTACCTTTCTGTCCAGATCATCCTGATTATAAGAGGTTTTTAAATTATTAAAAAATTCATATAAATAACCTTTGTACGAAAAATTGATTTTAGCTTCCGCATTGCCGGATTCATTAATTGAAATCAGAAATTTACGCTGAGTAGTTACATCTTTATTTTCAAACACCGGCATATTGATCAGCCTGCTGGTTTTTTCATCGACAAATAAAGCTTTTCGATTTTGAATAAAAGCACTTACATAACCAAATGGCTCTGTATTTGATGTGTTATCAAGCCATATAGTATCGTTTTCCAGGGGTATCGTGAGAATCATATGATTAAATTGATCAAAAGGAATTTCTTCAATCAACCTTCTAGGTTTATGGTCTCCATATATTATTGTAAAATAGCTTTTTATCCCTGCATATTCCAGCAATGCTTTCATGTAATTGGTCAGGGCTTTGCAGTCACCATATTTATTCTCGGAAACATAGGAAGCAGGATAGGATTTAAGTCCTCCAATACCTATAGCTACATTAACATACCTGGTATGGTCCTGCAAATAATAATACAAAGTTTTTATAATTTCTCTCTTATCAGAAATTCCCTTTATAAGGTTGTTGATAGTATTTTTTTCTACATCTGGCAAGTCTGTAAGTCCATTATTTAAATCGTAGACCCAGTTTCCAAAAGTTTTCCAGCTTTCATTGCTGCCACTTATTCCCATAAAAAAGTGTTGTGGCAAAAAAATCACCCTTGGTTCTATATCCTCATAAGCTTCTGATAATTCTTCATCCTGATCAATTGCTTTGTAATTCGACAGATATTCATAACGAATCATTTTCCCAGTACTATCCTGATGAAGACATGTAACATTTCTTATATATTTTTTAACCTGACAATCAGTCGGAACATTAACAATCAGCCTGGCTTCGCGAGTCGAAACCCTGGAAAACTGATCTGGTGTCCAATTAACAGCTTCTATAAATTGATTCGTAACAGACTTGTAAGTATAGGAAACCCTGTAGGGGTATGTATTGAATTTTAATGAAAAGGTTTTAACATAATCATCTTCATATAAGGAAGCATCTGAAATAGCACTACGTTCAGTTATGTCATTATTTTTTAAAGTTCGAACTTTTTTACCTGTTGCATCTTCAATCCAACCTTCAAGATCGGAAACCTTTAAATTTTTTGAATATGGAATGGAAATATTTGTATAACGCTCTCCATTGCGATCAGTTATTTGAAGAATAAAGGTGTCAATTTTTGTCAGTTTACCATAACCAATATCACAGTATTCAACATACCTTAACAATTCACAACCACTATTCACGGTGCTAGCGGAAAAGGAAACCTGGAATACTAAAATTAATAAAACTATCAGAAGTGAGTTTTTGAACATTTCCTTAACTAATTGTACATTAAAGGAGCGGGTTTTGACTTTTATATACTTTCGCTATCTGTTAAATTTTGGTACTTTCCTATTCAGAAATAACGTGATCAATGTACAACTTTAGTATTGACCAACCAAATGGGTCACAAAAAGTTAAAAGTAATGAAAAGTATGAAAACACGGTTTAAATGTACAAAACTTTGTCTGATAACCAAATCGGAGTAAGTAATTTAGAAACATTAAACAATGCTGACTGACTAAAACATCGGGTGTGGATTAACAGATTGTTTCGGAACTTCCTGCATGACATCCCAATGCTCAACGATTTTACCCTTTTCAATTCTAAAAATATCAATAACGGAGTATGTCTTGTCACCTCTTTGCGATTTAGTATGGATATATACAAAATTACCGTCTGCTGCCAAATGTTGGATATCAATTTTTTCTTTCGGTGCGCCTTTGAACCAGACTTTTACAGCACTTTTTAAAGCGTCCTTGCCATCTGTAACTCCTGGATTATGTTGTATATAAACATCCCCGATGTATTTGTCGATTGCATCAATGTTTTTATCGCCAAATAATTCCTGGTAAAAATCAGCTACCATATTTTTATTGTTTTCGTTTTCCATTTTTTTCTCAGTAAGCAACCTGATTTGATTATTAATGGAATCCAGGGTGTTCTTTTTATTGATTGCAGCGGCATCCTGAGCATTAACTATTTGTGATGAAATAATGAGTCCTGCAATAAGGCAAAATAAGTGTCCAGATTTTTTCATTGTATTTAAGGTTAAAACCAATAGAAATAACAATTTTTTAAATGTTTTTGTTGAAGGAATTTTTTGTATTCTGATTTATGTTGTGATCTTTCGTCGCATAAAAACTTAAATCATTTAATTTACTCGTAGATGCGACAATTTCTTGCTTGTTTATAATACACGGGTGTTGACCGTGGCAAAGAATAATGCAGCCTTTCAGACTGCCAAAACAAAATTTAAAACGTATGAACTATAAATTCGTTGAATTCATTTGTTCTAAAATTCAATAATCTCTTTTGGTTTTAAATTGTTCACCATAGTCCAGAAATGGGCCTGACCCTTGGCTATTCTGAAAATTATCAATTCCGGACTTTCTGATGATAAGCCAAAGCTTTTTAAAAAAGGTCTTTCAATAATTACTCTTTCTTTCAACTTCACTTCATTTAAAAATTCCGCGTTGCCAGATATACGTAACATCGTACCTGACGTTTCCCCCGGTTTATAAAAGCATACTTCCGTTTTGGGATTCTTTTGTAATTGCTTATAAAACTCCTTTATAGCCCCGGTCTGAAAATAAAAACCAGTTTCATCAGCAAACCAGAATCCTAAAGCCCGCACATGAGGCTGGTTACCATCACTGGTGGCTAAAAAGCAAGTCTTATTTTCATTGGTAAATTGGATACAATCGTGTAATGTCATCTTATCTTATAATTAGTATTTATAATGCACGTAACTGATGGGTCATTATATTTCAGTCATAATACTGGTATTTGTGACCGGATAAAACTAACTAAAAAGAATCAGAAGAGCAAGTTGAATTGCAGATCATCCAAAGCTCAACGCTCATGAGCCAGACTGTAAATACCACAATATCAGTTTTTTCAGCAACGGCAAATAAAATATCGTTTTTTAAACAAATGGCAAGGGTCAATAACAGGCAAAAGAAAAAAGTAGTGACAGCAATAACCAATGCCCATTTTTTTAATCTGTCTTTAAAGACATATTTAAAAGAATGTAGGCAAAAAAAAGGAAACAAGACAAATTGTATTAACGCACCCAAAAAATGAAGGTTACCGCCGAGTGTAGGTTTATGTTGAATATCCAAAGAAAAAAAAGTTGCCAGAAAGACCCCCAGGCCGGCAACAATTACCAGGATACTGACAAGATTCAATTTCCCGATATATCTGTAAATTAGAAAACCTAACAATATTTCAGACAGACCAAAACAGACGAAACCGACTGATAATAATTTTCCGTATTCACCTATTGTATATCGGCTCAAAGGATATTTCAAAAAAATTAAGTCAGTCCTTAAAAAGTGAATGATTATAAAAAGAACTGCAAATATGCATATGAAAATGAAGGCTGTATATTTAGTAAATTTCATTTTTCAGTAAAATTCATTTGAAATGTAAGAACACAATAAATCGAGTTTCAGATCACTGAAAAAGTGACTACTCGGTAAGGCAAAGTTTTATTATTTTTAATAACTCCTCACGAATGATAGGTTTTGAAATCCATTCGTTAAATCCCATCTCAAGAAATTGCCTTCTTTCTTTTTCATACGCATAAGCAGTTTGTGCAATGATTGGCAGGTCATTCCTGATTTTACGGATTTCCCGGAAAGCTTCGATGCCATCCATTACCGGCATTTTAATGTCCATTAAAACCAGGTTGATTTGAGGGTTGATCTTACATATTGTCAGGGCTTCAAAACCATTTTTGGCATGAATCAGCGTAATTCCCGGAATTTTCAAAAATGCTTCAATAAGTAAATAATTATCGATTTCATCTTCAGCTACCAGAATGTACAAACTGGATTTAGTGAGGGAAAATTCAACCGGACTTACTACAGGAGTGATCACTACCTGAGCTGAATAAGGGATTGTAAGATAAAATGCAGACCCTTTCCCTGGTTCAGACTCAACTCTTATTGTACCGCCAAGCATTTGAGCAAATGATTTTGAGATGGACAGTCCAAGACCAGTACCTCCGTAATTGGAATGAATGGATGGTTCGGCCTGTCGAAATCGTTCGAAAATGATGTCGTGTGCTTCTTTATCAATTCCTATTCCGGTATCCTTCACACTAAATTCAATGTTGTTACCCTGAATTTTGTATGAAACATTTATTGATCCAATATGCGTATATTTAAAGGCATTGTTCAATAAATTCGTAAGAATTTGAGTAAGCTTGGTTTCGTCAGTTATTGTATAAAGTTTTGAATCCGTATGCGCCCTGTTAAAAGTGATTTTTAGACCTTTGTGTTGAGCAATCGGATAATATATTTCCAATAAATCATCGAAAATTTTATTAATTTCTACCGGCTTATTTATGGTCTTTTCATGTCCCGTCTGGATACTGGACATTGTAATCACATCCGATACTATTGAAAGCAATCGATTACTGCTTTTTTTAATAATAGAAGTATAAATTTTAATCGATTCCGGCAGGTCATTTTCGCCATTCAACAGATCTGAAAATCCGACGATTGCATTTAATGGTGTCCGTATTTCATGTGAAAGATTTTGCAGAAATGCATCTTTCAGTTTATCAGATCTTTCAGCTTTATCCAGGGCTATTATTAATTCCTGTTCCATTATCTTACGTTGGGAGATATCCTCTTTTACTGCTATAAAATGGGTAATTTCATTTCTTTCATTTTTTAAAGGAGAAATAGAATAATATTCCCAAAACATACTTCCGTCCTTTTTAATGCTCTGCACCTCTCCGCTCCAGGTTTCGGATGATAGGAAGTTTTTTTGAAATGATTCGAGGTAGTCTTCCTTTTTATCTTCGGGAACTAAAATAGACACATCCTTACCCAAAACCTCGTCAGGAGTATACCCTGTAACTTCAGTGAATTTAGTGTTTACATACTCTATTTTATTATCAGTATTGCTTATAACTATATGTACAGGGCTTTGCTCAACAGCCATGGATAATTGTCGGTTTTTGGCCTCGGCAACTGTTGTATTCAGTTTTTCATCCTTTAATTGAAGGGCTCCCCTGATTGCCAATGGTAATCTAAAAAGCCGGTCTTTTACAACATAGTCCCATGCTCCTGCCTTAATTGTTCCTGCAGCAGTTTCTTCATTGATGGTTCCGGTGACAAAAATAAATGGAATTAAACTGTTTTTAGACTTGAGGTCATACAATGCTTCCAATCCGTTGTATTGTGGCAGGGTATAATCGCTTAATATAATATCAGGGGATCCTGTTTGCAAAGCTTGTAAATAGGATTCCCGGTTAACTGTCCATTGGACAATGCAATTGTATTCTTCGAGAAGAAGTAATTGGGATTTAATTAATTCAGCATCGAGCGGATCATCCTCAAGCATAAGGATATGTAAATCGGTTTTTTTCATGGTTTGGAAGGAGGAGTATTAAGTATAGCCCAGAAATAACCAATACCTTTGACCACTTTAATAAATTCCGTAAAATCAACAGGTTTAATGACAAATGCGTTTGTCCCAACTTCATAGCTTTTAACGATATCTGTTTCCATTTGGGAAGATGTCAGCATCACGACCGGGAGATTTTTATATTCTTCCGATTTGCGAATCATTTTAATAACTTCAATCCCATCCAGTTTCGGCATTTTTAAGTCCAATAATACAAAAATTGGAATCGATTTTTTGCGCTTAAGGTACTGATTACGGTAAAACAAGTAATTGATTACTTCTTCACCATCGCGGACGATATCGATCGGATTTGCAAAGTTACATTCTTTAAAGGCAGCCAGCGTAAGTTCAATATCGTTCTGATTGTCTTCCGCATAAAGTATATGCGACAATTTTTCCATAAACATGTTATTTAGGTAAAGTTATATAAAAAATAGCCCCTTTTTTCACCTTTCCTTCAGCCCTGATAGTTCCGTTATGTTTTTGAATAATTTGCCTGGCATTGGCCAATCCTATTCCGATTCCCTCATATTCATCGGCTGCATGCAGTCTCTGGAATACCCCAAATAACTTATCCGAATATTCCATGTCAAAACCAATTCCATTATCTTTAATATATATCTCTAATTGGCTATCTGAAATAATTGTTGATCCGATTTCAATAATCGCTTTTTGCTTTTTATTTGTGTATTTGATTGCATTGGAAATAAGATTTTCAAAAGCAAGTTTCATCAAGTCCCTGTCGCAATGAATTGGGGGTAGATGAGAAACTTTCCACTGGATCTGGCGATTTTCAATATCGGGTTTAAAGAGATCCAGTATTTCATGAAAAACGAGATCAAGGTCAACCATTGAAATTTTTAATTCTTTTCTTCCCAGGCGTGAGAAAGAAAGTATATTATCAATCATTGAAGACATCCGTTGAACGGCTGATAACACTTTATTAAAATAATCACTGGTCGTATTATTTGGTTGATCCAGAGCCGCATACATAAGTTTCATGAATCCGTCAATATGCCTTAATGGCGCCCTTAAATCGTGTGATATGCTATATGCAAATGATTCAAGGTCCCCGATAGCTTCGTTCAGTTTAATGGTTCTTTCTTCTACTCTTCTTTCAAGATCAACGTTAAGATTTCTGATTTCCTGTTCGGCGGCTTTACGTTCTGTGATATCAACCAATGCAGCAATAGATCCGGTAAGAATACCTTTCCCATCATATAGCGGTGCCGCATACAAACTGCAATTGAAAATATCTCCATTTTTTTTCATCCTTTCGATATCCACACCGCGTATTGTATTGCCTTGTTGATTTTTTCCAAACAATTGGTTAAACTCTTCTTCTTTGTTGGGAGCGATTATTGGAAGTGGTTTCCCAATAACTTCTTCTCTGGTCCAGCCCAGTAAACGTTCAGCGGCCGGGTTCCAAATGCTTTTTACAATTCCGCAGGTATCTAAGTCAAGCATTACGATCGGGACGGTTTCAACAATGACTTTGAGGGTTTCATAAGTATTTGCCAGATCCTCTTCCGCCCGTTTTCTATCGCTGATATCACGTGTAATAGAAAGGATACATTTTTCACCCTGCAGTGTAATGATTGCTGAAGATATGAGGCCGGTAATTATAACACCGTCTTTACGGCGAAACTGGCCTTCTATATTAGAGACCCTTCCACTTGCCTTTAGTTCCTGAATAAGACGATTCCTTTGTTCTACATTGACCCAAATTCCAGCTTCCAAAGTAGTCCTTCCGATTATTTCACCCGGAGCATAGCCCAAAATGGAAGAAAACCCAATATTAATTTCCAAATACGTCCCATCGGACAAACGATTGATATTGATCGCATCGGGAGAAGTCTGGAAAGCCAGGGAGAATTTTTCTTCCGACATCCTAAGTTCGTTTTCGGCATTAACCCTTTCAGTAGCATCGTTAAATACTACGGCAAATTTGTCCTTTTCCGGACTGAATACATATGTATCATAATATTTGCCAAGATCTTTTGCATGATTCATATAATATGCCGGATTCCCTGTAAGCGCAACATTCCCAAATGTTTGGATCCAGTGGTCTTCAATAGCTGGCAAGATTTCCTTTATAGTTTTGCCTGTCATATTCTGTAATCCGGTCAGTTTTTCAAAAGCAGGATTCGCTTCAATATAGCGATAGTCAGATGGTATCCCATTTTCATCATAGATCATTTGGTGCAAAGCAAATCCGCTGGTCATGTTTTCAAAGAGCAGTCTATATTTTTGTTCACTTTGCCGAAGTGATTCTTCTACTTTCTTTCGTTCAGTAACATCCTGAAAAATGGTTAATATCTTATAGGGTTTACTATTTGTATCCCTCTCCAGTTCAGCAATAGTGTGAAGATATCTTTGCGGAGCTCCATCAGCCGGATTAATTGCAAATTCTATATCAAATTTTCTCCCCTCCGTTAAAAGTTCTGTAAGCGCTTTTCTGAAGAAAGGTAAATCAACAATGCATTCTTTAATTTTATCTGTCGTTACATACTCATTAACAGGATCAAACCCGTATAATTTCATTCCTTCGGCTGACGCCCAGACATTTTGTTCAGAGAGAATTTGCTCGGAATAACCAATGCGCCCGATAATTTGTGCCTTCTGTAATCTTTCTTCATTTTTACGGATCAGTTCTTCTGCTTTTTTCTGTTCTGTAATATCAATGATAATGCCTGAACAACCAGTCATTTCGCTGTTCTCATTGAACATAGGAGCAAAGCGTGTTTCGAAATACATGTTATTATAGAAAGTAACCAGTTTAGCCGGTTCGCCCGAGAGAGATCTTTTGACAGTGTCAAGAATCTCCGGAGAGTCCTTATAGATTTCGAACACCGATTGACCGACAACTTCTCCCGGATGAAGCCCGATTTTTTCAAGCGCCCGGCCTTCTGATATGGTAAATATGCCGTTTTTATCAAAAGCAAAGTTTACCACATCTGCATTGGTTATGAAAGCTCTTAGTTGTTCTTCACTGTTTTTAAGCTTTTGCTCCATATTAATCCGATCTGTAACATCCGTAAAAAGGGATGCAAACCGGTTTTTCTCTACCCAAAACTGCATTGTCTCAAAATATCTGCCACCAGGAAATGGATATATATTATGATCGGGTTCCTGAGTTTCAATAATTCTTTGGGTCTTTTCGATCCATGAAATTTCAGAGTTTGGAAAACACTCACGTAAAGTCTTACCGGTAATATCGCCCGACACATTCCAGATTTCTTTAAACTTCGAGTTTACGTCGATATACCTGAAATCAATCGGATTGCCATTTTGATCATAAATCATTTCGTGAAAAGCAAATCCGCTGGTCATATTTTCAAAAAGTTTGCGGTACTTCTTTTCGCTCTCGCGAAGAGCTATTTCTGCTTTTTTAATTTCTGTTATATCACGAATGAAGGATAAATAGCATCTTTCCTGATTAATTTCAATGTTTTCGCTGGAAATAAGGCAATCCCTGATTTCGCCCGATCGCATCCTGAATTTAATTTCCAGGTTCCGAACCTGAATATTATTGTTCAACATTCCAAGAATCATATCCCTTTGCTGCAAATCAGCCCAAAAATTCAATTCAATAACCGATTTTCCAATAACTTCATAACGCTCATAGCCAGTTGATTTCACAAACGCATCGTTTACGTTAATGAATAACCCGGTTGAACTGCTGCTAATTGACACCGAATCAGGAATCGACTGGAATGCTTTTGCAAACATTTCTTCCGAATACATTAATTGCATTTCTGTCTGTTTCCGGTCAGTTATATCTTTAATTGCTCCCGTTATAGAAATAATACGGCCTGTAGAACTTTCCGTTTCCGGTTTCGCGACAATATCTATCCATCGTGGTTTTCCTTTGACATTCGAACGGCATTCTATATGCCCGGGAATTGTATCAGTGAGTATCTGTTGCACAAAATTCAGAACTTTTGGAAGATCATCGGTATGAAAAATATTTGTCCAGTTATCAATATCCTCAACTTCAGCCAATTTTCGACCTGTAATTTCCCCAAAGTTCCTGGAAGTAAAAATCAGTTTGATTTCCTTGTTTTCATTGACTTCAAATTTAAAAATATAATCAGTTGTCAATGAATTAATCAGACTGTTCCTTTCTTCGCTTTCTTTTAAGGCACGCTCAATATTTTTGTGTTCGGTAATATCCCTGGCCGAAGCATAAATAAAATCATTGACAGGAAACGAACGCCATTCAATCCATCGGTAAGAACCATCTCTATGCCTGTAGCGGTTCACAAAATTTTGCACCTTCTCATTATTTTTTAAACGGCTTGTTGCATCTTTCGTTTTATCCTGATTTTCGGGATGTACAAAATCTATAAAACGTTTACCCTCTAATTCAGACAATGGATAACCTAAAGTACGCTCCCATTCAGGGTTTAGCTTAATAAATTGGCCATTTGTATCTGCAATGCAAAGTAAATCAATGCTATTGGCAAAGAATTCATTAAAAATATCGCTGGAATTATGTTTTTTCATGTGTCAGCGTTTTCTGATTTTACTTCATTTATTTCCAGAAGGAAGGCCTAAATTAAGCAAATCAGAAGCGATCAATTAAGTTAAAACAAAGTGATATTTTCCTGATCAATTAGTTTCCGTAATTTTAATAATAACCGCATGGATTAAACTAAACCCAGCGTGTATAATATAAAAGTTTTACAATCCGATCCAGCTGTTTTTCAATCCAATAATTATGGATGAAAACTTTGGATTTATATCGATAATTAAATATACAAAAAGTTTAGATTAGTTGCAATAAAGATAACCTCCTGAAAAGAATCTATAATTGCAAAAAAATAATGGCTCTTTACGAAATGAGAGTTCTCTGCCCTTTCTGAAATTAGAGCACACTATGCAGAATTAAACGACTATTTTTGACCTATTATCGTAATAATTCTATTTTCTGCTTTCGCTAAAACAACATGAAACCCGGAATCCTTAAGATACCCGATGGCCTGATCCTTTGAAATCCTGGTTTTATAATAGGAACTTATTTTTTGAGTCCAGGTATCATTCTCCAACTCATGAATTAAATCGGTTACTCTCACTTTATCAGAAGAATATTCCAGAAAGCAAGTCATGATCCTGTTTGAATCACTTTTAACAGGTATAAACCGATGCGTATCCTCCAATTCGGCCGAATAATCGCGAAATGTAAAAACAACTTTGCCCCTGGCATTCAGAATATCAGAACAATCCATTATTAACTTTTGAACTTCTGCCAATGATTCTAAATGAGTCAAAGTGTCACCGCAGCAAACAATCAATTCAGGCTGCAATGCTGCGTATTTATTTATGGACCGAATATCATCGTTAAGAATCTCTATTGGTAAATTTCCAACCCTGGAATTAAGTTCAGCAATTAACTGAACGTTGAAATCAATAGCTACAACCTTAAATCCCTGTTTAGCCAGAGCAATTGACTGTATCCCATTACCGGCACCCAAATCAATGGCATATTTCGAATTTTTGGGAATAATTTCATTTTCCGTACAGAATGTGCGGAAATCTTCCATGTTTTTATCAAAATCACCCGTGTACCAGCTATAAAAATTTCCAAGATGATTGTCGTAGTGTTCTTTTACAGTCATGGAATTTCAATTTTAAACATTTCCGGAAAGAAATTGGAGAACAATTATCCATGTAAATCGATCAAACGCTATTCCAATTCCTCTTCATCAATATTCAGGCATTTATCTGATCTTTAATATACTCCTAATATTTAACCTCTTTAAAATCAAACCATTTTTGTCTAAAATCCCCGGAACACTCTATCTCATATCTAAAATTATGAAACGGTCTAGGCTGGCACAGTGCATATATTAAACGCTTTTGGACCTCCGGATTTTCGATTATTTCAATGAATCCTTCCATCATCCTGAAATATTCATTGGACGGCATTCTTTCAAATTCAATATACTTATCAAAATTTGAATTGATTTCTTCAATAACTTCCTCCCATAGTTCTTCATTGGAATAAGGATTATTATCAAAATCCGGTAATATCGTAATCTCTGTGCTTTTCGGATTATAAAAACATTTCATTCCTGAATCCGAATACTCATAAATTTCTTTTACATTACTATCTGCAATTTTAATCACAACCGATAATTTTGTTAATTCTCCCTTATAATTATTTTCTACCCGTTTTTGCAAGAAATTCTTTGAAGTATTTAATATGCCAAATTTAAATAAAATAATTTATCAAAGAAAGCCTACCAACCTGATGATCAATGAATAATTCAAATTATTCTTATTTTATAATTAATTATTCCTGATACCCAATAATAAATTTGTTTTGAAAAACTTATCGACGATTCGGGCTAATTAAAAAAATATTTTACATTTGCAACCTGCCAATGAGGCATGAATGAAATAGGCATAAATTTTCTAACCCTAACTAAAAAAAGAAAATGAAAGCATATACCACCGATCAAATTAAAAACATAGTTCTTGTAGGATGTTCAGGTTCAGGCAAAACCACACTTGCTGAAGCGATGCTTTTTGAAGGAAAAGTAATTGATCGGCGTGGCGATATTGACAGTAAAAATACGGTTTCCGACTACCGCGATATCGAACATGAAAACGAAAATTCATTGTTTTCATCCCTTTTATATACTGAATACAACGATAAAAAAATAAATATTCTGGATGTGCCTGGCCTTGATGATTTTGTTGGCGGACTCTTCACGTCGATGGTCGTTGCCGATACGGCACTGATGGTATTGAATGCACAGAATGGTGTTGAAGTCGGCGCAGAAATACATTTCAGGCACTTACGGAATGCGCAAAAACCATTAATTATCGTGATTAACCAGCTTGATCACGAAAAAGCAAATTTTGAAAAAACGATTGAAGCTGCCAAAGAGCGATTTGGACACGCAGTTACAGTAGTACAATATCCTGTAAATGCCGGAACTGGTTTCAATGCTGTAATTGACGTAATGTCAATGAAAATGTACAAGTTTGGTGAGAATGGAGCCATGGAGACATTGGATATTCCGGCAGGTGAAGCCGACCATGCTTCTAAATTGCACAACGATCTGGTTGAAAAAGCAGCAGAAAATGAAGAAAGTTTAATGGAACTTTTTTTCGAAAACAGCGGGCTATCCGAAGAAGAAATGCGCAAGGGAATAACAGCCGGACTTCTTCACAGGGGGATGTTCCCTGTATTTTGTATTTCATCAAAAAAAGATATGGGTGTTGGTCGTTTGCTTGATTTCATCAGTAGTACCGCACCGAGCCCCAATCAGATGCCAGCTCCGAAAGATAAAAAAGGAAATGATATCGCTTGCAACCCTTCCGGGCCGGCAACACTATTTATATTCAAAACAAGTATTGAGCAGCATATAGGTGATGTAAACTTCTTTAAGGTAATGTCCGGCACTGTTAAAGAAGGAATGGACCTTACAAATACAACTACCCAGAATAAGGAAAGAGTCTCACAAATTCTTACCAGTGCAGGAAAAACGAGGAATAAAGTTGCCAGTATGACAGCAGGCGATATGGGCGTAACGGTGAAGTTAAAAGCTACCCGCATTAACCATACCCTTAGTGAAAAAGATATAGTATTTGGTGAAACCTTTCTTCCTGAACCAAAATTCAGGACTGCCATCAAGCCCTTAAGTGAGAGCGATGATGAAAAACTCGGTGAAGCACTCAATCGAATGCATCAGGAAGATCCTACCATCATTATTGAATATTCAAAAGAACTAAAACAAATTATAGTTCATGGCCAGGGCGAGTACCACATGAATATTCTGAAATGGCATCTTGACAATCAGTTTAAAATTGCCACAGAATATATTGCACCCAAAATCCCCTATCGGGAAACTATTACAAAATTTGCACAAGCCGATTACCGGCACAAAAAACAGTCGGGTGGCGCCGGCCAGTTTGGTGAAGTTCACCTGGTAATTGAACCATATCACGAAGGTGCCGAGGGTAAAACGATGTTCAAAATCGAAGGAAAAGAACAAAAAATGTCACTTCGCGATAAAGAAGAAGTTAAATTATCCTGGGGCGGAAAACTAATTTATTATAATTGCATTGTTGGAGGAGCAATTGACGCACGTTTTTTACCAGCCATATTGAAAGGCATTATGGAAAAAATGGAAGAAGGACCTCTGACCGGCTCTTATGCACGTGATATAGCAGTGTATGTTTATGATGGGAAAATGCACCCCGTTGATTCCAATGAAATTTCTTTCAGGCTCGCAGGTCGTAATGCGTTCAGTGAAGCATTTAAAAAAGCTTCGCCCAAAATCCTGGAGCCTGTATTTGATGTGGAAGTACTTGTACCTGCAGATCGCATGGGCGATGTAATGAGCGACCTTCAGGGACGTCGTGCCATAGTTCAGGGGATGTCAAGTGAAGATGGGCTTGAAAAGATAATTGCCAAGGTACCCCTGGCTGAGATGAATAAATATTCAACCTCTCTAAGTTCTATTACCGGCGGCCGCGCAATGTATTCGATGAAATTCAGCGATTACGGCCCTGTACCGGGTGAAATTCAGGAAGAACTGCTGAAAACGTACGCAGATGGGCAGGAAGAAGAGTAATATTCTGTGATTTGTGAACTGTGAGCTGTAATAAATTGGTAGTTAGGTTTTGGGTATTAGGTATTGGCAGAATGTTACGAGCATAAAGGCTAAATTAGCTGCTAATACCTTACACCCAACAACCCTCTTCTCACTGATCACTATTTACTAATTTCCTACTTTATTAAACACATGAATAAAGCCTCTGGTTATATCTGTACCTATTGAGTAGTTCGGATCCGGATTTTTCTGGTTATCATACATGGGCAGAGTATTTAATGGGTGGATTACATAATAATATACCCCTGTTCTCACATACTTGTTACTTCCCATCCTGGTCCCGTCCCAACCGTCCCAATCCCTTATATTTCCTTTGAAATAGTGCACCTTTTCCCCATACCTGCTGTAAATTGTAACTTCCATTTCAGTGATCGAAACATCGTTGAATAATCTCCAATGGTTGTATGTCATACCACCAGGGGGATCTTCGATCCCAATGACCAATACATTGGGGGATTTTATTGCTTTTTTATTAACCTCAGCTGCGTTAATTGTAATTGTTCCAAGGGAGCTATCTCCGCGACTTGGGAATGTATCTATACACGCAGTACTGCGATAACTGGCTTTCTTAGTTGCAACAAGGCTTGCATAGTATGTGCCGGGTAAGTTATAAGTATGATTAATAGTATGCGGATTTGATTTTAGTGAATCGATTTCCAAAATTTTATCTCCAAAAAGCCACCAACAGGTATCTTTGTTTTCTGAGAGATTTGTAAATCTAAAAATTGCAGGTGCTGAATGTGTACTATCCTTAATTGTATAAAATGTTTGATACACTGTGTCTTCCAATTTGTTAGCATAAAATTCAGGATCGGTAAGTGCTACATAATTTGCTTTAAATTCAGCATGGGGTTGAATGGATTTATAAAAAGCTGAATCACGACGCAAAATTCCAAAGTTATCTGTTGCCTGAAAAATATACCATGTGTCCTTCCAATAGGGATTTGTAACCCTGGCTCTAAAGGGGTCTCCATAGGCCACATTATCGGGTGGCGTGGCATCTTTTGGATAATTGCTTGTCCAGCTTGGTATATATTTATGGGATAATTCAATTAAATTATTATTCGTAGGGTTATAGTAAGATAATGATACTGAATCTATTTTCGCATCAATCTCATCTATATAACCACAGAAAATATTCCCTTCATTGATAGTGTCGTTGGTAGTAGAAGTGATCTCAACACCGAAATCGTCAATTATGGTCCAGCAACGGAACGTATCAATACTGCCACTATTGATTCCCTTTATAATTACACGATATCCCTGATTGGATGAAATTTCGATTTTTGAAAATGCTCCTGTGTCTGTAAGAAATGGCGCATCGTATTTATTTGCAGAATGATTATACATCTCCCATTCAATAATTGCAGATTCATAACGTACCGACCAGGCCCTCAGATCTTTTTGAGGGCTTTTTTTATCAAAAACAAATATCCTGTCGGGGTTCCCTGATATCTGATACACTGTATTGGCTTGATAAATGGCTGTATAACTCGTGAATGGAACCAGAGCCATAAGGGATATAGTATGAAGGCTTAAGAAAAATGTACAGGAAATTTTTAATAATAATCGCATTTTTTCTGCTACTTAAAAGTAAATAACTTAAAAAACTAAAGGTTTATTGCAAATTGAATGCAATGATAAAAAATAAACCTGTAACCAAAGGTATCAAAAATTGTAAAATGCAATGTCCCGAGCCTGGTTACCATTTTAGAAGGATCGTTATCCGGGAATGGCATTTTTCATAAGAAATTTGCCATTGCATCATAAATGCAGGAATTAATGACCTTTAGATATTCCCGTTATCAAAGATCAAAGAGATGATACTCTTTTTGTCACCTATTTAACAGAAATGGAGGAATAATCAATTTTTGTATTTCAACCTATTTCATGTGACTTTTTACATTGTTCATTTCTAATGGAAAAATAAAACCATGGTTTTCTAAACCCGCCATCACAAATCTTAACTTTGGCGAATAAATATTTTGAATGTGAATAAGTTGTTTGATGGATTGAACAAGGCACAGCAGGAAGCGGTGAAAAATATCGATGGTCCGGCATTGGTAATAGCCGGTGCAGGAGCCGGTAAAACGCGCGTTCTTACTTATCGTATAGCCCATTTGCTTGAAAATAACATAGCTCCTTCGTCGATACTAGCATTGACTTTTACGAACAAGGCCGCACGGGAAATGAAAGATCGTATTGGCAATTTATTGGGAAGCGATCAGGCACGATTTATCTGGATGGGAACTTTTCACTCGATTTTTGCTCGCATCCTTCGCAAAGAATCAGATAAACTCGGATACCCCTCATCTTTTTCAATATATGATTCTGCTGATACAAAAAGTCTCATAAAGTCGATAGTAAAAGAACTTCAACTCGACGATAAGATTTACAAGCCCGGCGAAATATACAATCGCATTTCCTCAGCAAAGAATAATCTGATCACACCGCAGGCTTATATGAGTAGCGATAAAATCCGTGAGCGCGATCGGATCACCCGAAAGCCCATGCTGGGTGATATTTTTAAAATATATGCTGCCCGGTGTAAGAAAGCCGGAGCAATGGACTTCGATGACCTTCTTCTGAATACAAACATCCTCTTCCGCGATTTTCCGGATACATTGAAAGTCTATCAGGAAAAATTTAAATTCATCCTGGTTGATGAGTATCAGGATACAAACTATTCCCAGTATCTGATTGTAAAAAAACTTGGGGAGAAACACCAGAATGTATGCGTTGTCGGTGACGATGCTCAAAGTATTTATTCATTCCGGGGAGCCCAGATAGAAAATATCCTCAATTTTAAAAACGACTATCCCTCTTTCAAATTATTCAAACTGGAACAAAATTATAGGTCGACACGCACAATTGTTGATGCCGCAAATAGTATAATAGATAAAAATCAAGGTCAGATTAAGAAAAAAATATTTTCTGAAAATGAACAAGGTACTAAAATCAATATCGTCAAAACACTCACCGACATTGAAGAAGGCTTTATGGTTTCCAATGCAATTTTTGATACAATCTTTGCACAACAAGCCAATTATATCGATTTTGCAATTATGTATCGCACCAATGCCCAATCCAGAATATTTGAAGAAGCCTTACGAAGACGAAACGTTCCTTACAAAGTATACGGTAGTATATCATTTTACCAGCGTAAGGAAATAAAAGATATGATAGCCTACCTTCGTTTACTTATCAATCCCAACGATGATGAAGCGCTGAAAAGAGTTATCAACTACCCGGCACGGGGTATTGGGGATACAACATTAAGTAAACTTGAAGAAACGGCCAGCAAAAACGAAATCAGTATCTGGAAAGTACTGGAAGATTTATCGGAAAGTTCTGTTCTCTTCAATCGTGGTACATTGGCAAAACTGGCAGGATTTCGTGATTTCATATGCGAATATCAGAATAAATGTGTCGAACTAAATGCCTATGAAATAACGAATAATATGGCATCTGCCATAGGTATTATGAAGGAACTTCGGAATGGGAATACTCCCGAAGAGGTCAGCAAATATGAAAATCTTGAAGAACTGCTTAATGGTATACGTGATTTTACGGAGGAAGCGAAGGAAGAAGGTCTGCCATCTGGTTTACAGAATTACCTTGAAAACATTGCATTGCTTACCGACGCTGACAATGAAAAACCCGAAGACAAAAACAAAGTTAGCATTATGACAATTCACTCGGCGAAGGGCTTAGAATTTGGTCATGTTTATATTGCCGGAGTCGAAGAAGAACTTTTCCCCTCACCTCAATCATTGGAAAGTATACGTGATATTGAAGAGGAAAGGCGACTATTTTATGTAGCTGTAACACGGGCAAAAAAAAGTGTAACTATTAGCTACAGTCAGTCGAGGTATAGATGGGGTGTTCCTGCAGATTGTCAACCCAGCAGGTTTATTAAGGACATTGACGAAATTTATATTGAATGGCCCGATGATCCGAGAAAAATAAATCAAGATAAAGAGGTTTCCGGACTTTTTCGTGATGATACTTCTCAAACCCGTCTTAAAAAAGTTGGTTCCGATTTTAACAGAATGAATTCCCGGCTGACAAAAATTACCCATAATATAAGTCCTGATGTATCACCCAATACAACACACGATCCAAATTTCATACCTTCCGACCCTATGACTGTTCAAACCGGAATGCTGGTCGAACATCAGCGTTTCGGCCGTGGCAAGGTCGTGCAAATCGAAGGGGAGATGCCAAATAAAAAAGCTACTGTTTTTTTTCAGCAAATCAGAGAAGAAAAGCAACTTCTTCTTAAATTTGCAAAACTTAGAATTGTTGAAGACCTTTAAAAATTAAACAGGCAAAAATCGATACTCCGGATAATTTAGATAGTTATCTATTCGTTTGGTTCATAAATATTTTCATGTAGATTTGTGAAACGAAAGCAATAAATTCTCCTTTTAAAGAATTGATTATTTGAAGATATTAGCATATCGATTCATTAATATTGAAATAAATACCATTTTATGAGCTTTGATTATAACACAAGTAGAAAACACCTCGCACTGCCCGAGTACGGCAGGAATATCCACATGATGGTTGATTATATTAAATCGGTTGGGGACAAGGCAGAGAGAAACCGTTTGTCAAATGCCATCATTGCGATTATGGGCAACCTGAACCCTCATTTGCGCGATATAAACGATTTTAAACATAAACTTTGGGATCACCTGGCTATCATCGCTGATTTTGAACTGGATATAGATTATCCTTACGATGTTCCCCAACGTGAAATGTTTATGCAATCTCCCCGTCGTGTCCCCTATGGAACGCATGATATAACATTCCGTCATTATGGAAAGGCGATTGAACTTATGATTGATGCAGCCATTGAAATGCCGGAAGGAGCTGAGAGAGATGCTCTGGTGACTGTGGTTGCCAACCACATGAAAAAGTCGTATCTTACCTGGAACCGTGATACAGTGGGCGATGATGTAATCCTGAAAGATCTTAAAAAAATATCCAAAGGGAAAATAGATATCCAAAACGTAAGATTAAGCGATGTTCGTGATATCATGAGCGGCAAAAAACGCAGTAAGAAAAGTATTTACAAAAAATAAAACCTGAATTTGCCTTATGGGTTCCTTTCAGATTGAAGGCGGGCACAAACTTAAAGGCATTTTGACTCCACAAGGTGCCAAGAACGAAGCATTGCAGGTTCTTTGTGCCACCCTGCTTACCGGCGAAGAAGTCGTAATTGATAATATCCCTGATATTGTTGACGTCAATAATCTGATAAGTTTGCTTTCTAATCTCGGCGTAACTGTTATTCGGTTATCACCTTCAAAATACAGTTTCAAGGCCTCCTCTGTTGATCTTGAATATCTCCTTACCGAAGAATATAAAAATAAGACGAGCAGTCTTCGTGGATCTGTAATGATAATCGGCCCGCTATTGGCACGATTTGGTAAAGGTTATATCCCCAGGCCGGGTGGCGATAAAATTGGACGTCGCAGACTCGATACACATTTCAAAGGATTTAAAGACCTGGGCGCTGAATTTATTTTTAATCACCGCGACGATTTTTATACTGTCAAGGCAAAAGAATTGCGGGGCACTTACATGTTGCTTGAAGAAGCTTCCGTAACCGGAACGGCGAACCTGATTATGACTGCTGTACTTGCTAAAGGTATAACAACAATTTATCATGCAGCTTGTGAACCATATGTACAGCAGCTCTGTCATATGCTTTGCAAAATGGGAGCCAAAATCAGCGGAATCGGATCAAACCTGCTTACAATTGATGGAGTAAAAAGTCTTTCAGGATGTCAACATTCCCTTCTGCCTGATATGATTGAAATTGGCAGTTTTATAGGTCTTGCGGCCATGACAGGATCAGAAATTACAATCAAAAACGTATCTTACCAGAATCTGGGTATTATTCCCCGATCTTTTGAACGACTCGGCATACGTTTCGAAAAACGCAACGATGACATCTACATACCCTCCCAGGATCATTATGAAATTGAAACTTTTATCGACGGCTCGATAATGACCATTGATGATGCGCCCTGGCCCGGCCTAACCCCCGACCTTCTGAGCATATTACTTGTAATTGCTACACAGGCTAAAGGAAGTATCCTGATTCATCAAAAAATGTTCGAAAGTCGTCTTTTTTTTGTCGATAAACTGATTGATATGGGAGCACAGATTATCCTTTGCGATCCACACAGGGCTACAGTTATAGGTCTTGATAATAAAATTAAACTTCGTGCAACAAAAATGACTTCACCCGACATTCGGGCTGGCGTTGCATTACTCATTGCTGCACTTTCTGCTGATGGGACAAGCATTATTGATAATATAGATCAGATCGACCGGGGATACCAGAATATTGATAAAAGATTAAACAGCATCGGGGCAAAGATAACCAGGATCAATAATTGATTTAATAAACCAAAACAGAAATGAAAAAAATTATTTTTTTGGCGATTGCTTTTTGTTTTGTCTTTGGATGTAAACAAGCAAATTCGCTAAAAACAACAGATAAAACAATCATGGTTGGCTTAGCTGTTGGAAACCGAGCACCCGAACTTGCATACTCCAGTCCTGAAGGTAAAATAATAACACTTTCTTCATTAAGAGGGAAAATGGTCTTAATTGATTTTTGGGCTTCGTGGTGCCCTCCCTGCAGACGCGAAAATCCCGAAGTGGTTGAAATATATGAGCATTTTAAGGATAAAAAGTTTACAAAAGGCAATGGTTTTACTATTTACAGCGTATCGTGTGATAAAGACCGGAATGCCTGGATAAATGCTATTAAAACGGATAACCTTATGTGGGAAAACCATGTCAGCGATCTGAAAGGCTGGGATTCGGAAGCAGCTACTATTTATAAAATCAACGAAATACCTTCCAATTTTTTAATTGATGGCGATGGGATAATCCTTGCTCAAAATATCCGTGGGCAACAATTTTCCCTTTATCTTGAATCCCTTTTAGTCAAATAAAACAATGGCGTAATATCGGATCTTCTGTCATTTTGACCGCCAAGGAACATTGGCAGGCAATTTGACAATGAAAATCCAATCTATTCTATTAAATATATAAAAAGATCAAAATATGAGTAAAAGAACTCACAATACTCCCGAAGGGAGGAAATTTAAAAATATTTCAAATATTAAAAAGACGGGGACTGACATGGATAATATAGACGAATTGAGTGGTGAAATTGGTCCGGAAAAAGACATTAAGGCAGAAAGTCAGGAAAAACAGAATGTAAAAGCGGAAGCTACGTCAGTTGAATCAGAATGTGAAGACGAATTGGTAACAAAACTTGGAAAAGCTGAGCAGGAAAGTCGCGAATGGTATGACAAATACCTTCGACTATCTGCCGAATTTGATAATTATCGCAAACGAACCCTGAAAGAAAAAGTCGATAATTTGCGCTATGCAAATGAGGATTTATTGAAAGACTTGCTTCCCATCATTGACGATTTTGAAAGAGGAATCGACAATATTGAAAAAGCCAGTGACATTGAAGCCCTAAGAACCGGTGTCATGCTTATTTACAATAAATTCCGTGAATTCATTAAACAAAATGGATTAAAAGAAATTGAGGCCCGTGAGATGCCTTTCAATCTAGACCTTCACGAAGCAATCACCGCTGTGCCGGCTCCATCTATAGAGATGAAAGGCAAGGTTATTGATGTGATTGAAAAAGGATATATGCTGAACGACAAAGTTATTCGTTATGCAAAAGTAGTGCTTGGAGAATGATATCGTATATTTTTAAAGGCCTTGAAAAATTAAGCAAATGACCAAAAGAGATTATTACGAAATATTGGAAATTTCAAAGAATGCTACAGCAGATGAAATAAAAAAAGCATATCGCCAAAAAGCATTGAAATTTCATCCCGATAAAAATCCGGATAACAAGGAAGCAGAAGAAAAATTTAAAGAAGCCGCAGAAGCTTATGAGATTTTAAGCGATCCTCAAAAACGTTCCAGATATGATCAGTTTGGCCATGCAGGTGTTAGCGGAGCTTCAGGCGGAGGTTTCTCAGGCCATGGAATGACCATGGAAGATATTTTCAGTCAGTTTGGAGATATTTTTGGGGACTTTGGAGGTTTCGGAGGATTTGGATTCGGAGGAAGCAGAGGCCGAACTACCCGGAGAGTGAATAAAGGAAGTAATTTGCGCATAAAAGTGAGCCTCGATCTTTCTGAGATTGCAAAAGGTGTCGAAAAGAAACTCAAAGTAAACAAATACCTTGCCTGCGAGACCTGCGGTGGCACAGGAGCACAAAGCAGTAGCGGTCATACAACATGTAATACATGCCATGGCTCGGGTCATATAACCCGAATAACAAATACACTGCTGGGACAAATGCAAAGCACATCAACTTGTCCTACTTGTGATGGTGAAGGAAAAATTATAAAAGACAAGTGCCCTGACTGTCGGGGTGAAGGCATTGTAAAAGGTCAGGAAGTTATCAAAATAAACATCCCCGCCGGTGTTGCTGAAGGTATGCAGCTGAATGTGGCGGGTAAAGGAAATGCTGCTTTTCGGGGTGGTGTAAATGGTGATCTGTTGGTTCTTATCGAAGAGCAACAACATCCCGAGCTTGTTCGCGATGGCAACGACCTGCTTTATTTCTTATATATAAGTTTCCCGCAAGCTGCTCTGGGATCTACTGTAGAAGTTCCCACCGTAGATGGTCATGTTAAAATCAAAATCGAACCCGGAACTCAACCGGGTAAAATTCTTCGATTGCGCGGAAAAGGTTTGCCCGAAGTTAATGGCTATGGAAAAGGAGACCTGCTTGTAACTATCAATATTTGGGTACCTAAAACATTAAGTAAGGAAGAACAAAAGTCGATCGAAAAATACAGTGATTCTGTCAATTTTAAACCAAATCCAAGCACTGCTGATAAAGGCTTTTTTGAGCGTGTTCGCAATTATTTTGAATAGGATATCAATTAACTTAGTTCAAACCTGTTACCTATGTCCTTTTTTGAAGCAATCAGTATTGATAAAACTTATGGTGGGCAAAAAGCTTTAAATAATGTCACAATTCATGTCCCTGAGGGCAGTATCTATGGATTACTGGGTCCGAACGGCGCCGGTAAAACAACACTTATCCGGATTATAAATCAGATTACTGCTCCCGATGCCGGAGAACTTAAGCTTATGGGGAAAAAGTTTGCCAAAGAGGATCTGGCAATGGTAGGTTATTTGCCTGAAGAGCGCGGATTGTATAAGAAAATGAAAGTCGGTGAACAAGTTTTGTATCTGGCTCAGCTGAAAGGGCTAGGCAAAAAAGACGCCATGACCAAACTGAGATATTGGTTTGAAAAATTTGAGATGGTTGGTTGGTGGGACAAAAAAGTAGAGGAACTCTCAAAAGGTATGGCTCAAAAAGTACAATTTGTTGTTACTGTACTTCATGAACCAAAACTTTTGATTTTTGACGAGCCTTTCAGTGGTTTTGATCCTGTAAATGCCAATATGCTTAAACAAGAGGTTATTGAACTTAAAGACAAAGGCGCTACCATAATATTTTCAACCCATGATATGGCTTCCGTTGAAGAATTATGTGACTACATTACCCTAATCGATAAATCGAAAACAATACTTGAAGGCAATGTACACGATATTAAACAAAAATTTAAGTCAAATTCATATTTGATTGAATTCGAAGGCAATCCTGAAGACTTTCAAAATTCGATGCACGATAATTTTGAAATTAATTCCATCACATCTTTGCCTTACAACCAATATTCTGCTTTGATTAAATTATCCGGAAAGGGTAAAAGCAACGATCTGTTGCGTGCTGCAACTGGCTCCGTTTCAATTAATACTTTTAGAGAACTACTTCCTTCCATGAATGAAATATTTATCAGAGCAATCAGCGAGAACTCAATCCCGGTTACCCATGAATAAAATTTCTCTCATAATCAGCCGCGAATACATTACGCGAATCCGAAAGAAATCTTTTATCATAATGGCGATTCTGGGACCCTTACTTTTTGGAGCGTGTTTGGTGACTCCAATCTGGCTCACCCAGGTTGAAGACAATGATGTAAAAAAGATTGGCATAGTGGAACTTGACGAATTTAACAAGCCTGTCACAGATAGTTTGCTATTTTTTAAAAATATAATTCCAAATAAAGGGAATCTCCAATTTACGTATTTATACAATATTGAATTCAGGGATATTGAGCGCATCCTTGAAAACACCAATTACTTTGGAATACTGGTATTAAGCCATAATCTCATAAAGCAAAAAGACGGAGTAGTTGACATGTATGCCAGGGAACAGCCTAGTTTGGGCATTGAAATGCATATTACCAAATCGATTCAAACATTCCTGTTTGAAAACAAACTTCTGATGATTAAGGTACCTCCTCAAACTATTAATGCACTTCAGACAAATATTTCATTAAAGACAATTAAGCTTGAAAAAGGAGGCTTCAAGGAACAAAAATTAACAGGGGTAAAGCGTATTGTAGCTTATATTGCCGGACTACTTGTCTATTTCTTTATTTTCTTTTTTGGCGCTCAGGTTATGCGCGGAGTTATTGAGGAAAAAACAAACAGGATCATTGAAGTCATCATAACTTCCGTGCGCCCATTTCAGTTGATGATGGGAAAAATTGTCGGCATAGCATTGCTTGCACTTACACAATTCCTCATATGGGTATTGCTTACATTTGGGATTTACCAATATTCTTCTGCATATTTTATACATAAGCAGGTCAGGGAACAAAGCGCCCAGATTGAATCCCCCACAAATCTTTTTGCAACAGATCAAAAAACACCGGTTCAAAAAACAGATGTTAAATCGGATATTGAACTGTCGGGCTTTTTAAGTTATGTGCATGATATTAATTTTCTTTTAATTCTTGGCGTATTTCTATTCTACTTTATCGGAGGATATCTTTTGTATGGTGCTATGTTTGCTGCCATTGGCTCAGCAGTTGACAGTGAAACTGATACCCAGCAGTTCATGCTTCCGGTTACAATACCTTTGATTGTAAGTATCATTGTAATGTCAAATGCTATCACGAATCCCGCAGGAATATTAGCTTACTGGTTTTCAATAATTCCGTTTACATCTCCCGTTGTAATGATGGCAAGGATTCCTTTCGGGGTACCTGCAAATGAATTAATCCTATCAATGATATTATTGATAGCAGCATTCCTTATTATGACCTGGCTGGCCGGTAAGATATACAGAACGGGCATTTTGATGTATGGGAAGAAGGTAAATTACAGGGAGCTTTTAAGATGGCTGAAATACAAAGATTGAAATTGAGTATTCGATTTCCTCAATCTAGAACATCAGGGCCATCACTTCGAAATTCGTCAGGCAATTTTGATGATATGTAAATTGTGTATCAAACTTCCAAGTCCATTGATTCTGTTTTTTTGGCTGAGGTAATGCAGTATAAATCAAGGGTTTTGAACCCAATTTTTCCCTGTCACTATCTAGGGATATTTCTTCAAAGTCTGTGATTAATAAAGACTTACCGGGCTCCAAAATATTTAGATGATTTTGTTGGATATTTCTACGCAGCCGTTCAATAATTGTATTCGGAATTTCTATTTTACCCTTAAGGTAGTCTACAATTAATATATCCAATTGGTTTAAAATATTTACTGATACTATAAAATCGCTATAAATAGGAAATTTGAGAGGAGGCACTATGAGTTCTTCTTCCAAATTACTGATATTGACTTTTCTTTTCCCATTAAGCACGCGATATGCTTTTTCTAATATCCCGCCAGTAAGATCCATTTCAATAAACTGAAAATTCCTTTGTTTTCGATATTTGTGTTTTAACTGGCGTGGATGCCTGAGATCATAAAACAAAACCAACTCAAAATTATCGGCAAGAAAACGTTGAGGAATATCAAGCATCCAGCCACTGCCTAAAATGGATACACTCTTTGCTCCAGATCCGGTTAAACACTCTTTAATAAAATCGGATGTGTTTTTTATATGACTTTCCCAATTCTCACCTTCATTAAGATAACGCTTCATGATTCCATCCTGATCCTGAATCAGTCCCATCTTTTTCAAAATTCTTTGGGAAGGATATAATTTGAGTAGATCAATTTCATGAGGTATAGATGTCATCGAAAAGCTTTTTTAAAATCGCTGTAAATATCGATTATCTAATTTATTCTTTTGCAGAATGATATTACTCGTTCAATTAACATTCAGAATTGGAGAAAAATCTTCGAATTTTAAAGACACAAAATCTCAATCAAGAATTGAAAAATTACCCAAAATGCTTATTGCTTTTTAACACTCTTAAAATACACTTCATCCATATAAATTTTAATCCCATCCCGGATACCCTCACCCCAATAGGCTGTCATACCATGCCCTCCAGGCCTGGAACGGATTTTTGTTGCCCATAGAATTTGTCTTGTAGCTATATCAAAAAATGTGAAATATGCGGTTAAATATCTTTCTTCTTTGTTAAAGTTTTCAAGATTAATTACAAACCCAATTCCCTCAGTTTTTGTCAATTTATATGAATTAATAACCATTTGTAATGTGTCTGTATTAAAAGAATATTTATTGGAAGATATCCAGGAATCCATCCCTTTATTAAATTTTTCCTGAACTTCCGTCAGTTCAGATTCGAAATTATCCCCCTTTCTCAACCATTTTTTAATATAAAAGTCCGGATCTACTTCTTTTTGAAAGAAATAAATCCAAGAGGGAATAAACTTCCTCATTCTCTGATCTTGACCTAACTTTCGTTGATCTGTAAAAACCATTTTGGAAAAGTCAAGTCCGTAGTAAATTATTCCTTCTGCGTTCACAACCTGGTCCATATATGGGCCAAAAATCTGAATTACAGGATAGTTTGATGATTTCGGGAAGACCTGAATCGTCAACATTAATAAAATGACAAGTAAAAAATATTTCATGTTATAGCTGAATTGTATTTAACGTATGGTTATTAAATAATAAAGGATGAATATAGTATAAATGTCTTGAGAAAAACAATGGTTAGAATTTTTTTCAAACCAAATTTGCAAAAATACTTTCTGTGACCTGGCCTTCGTCCAATTGGGGGAATGTTGGATGGAGGTATATCTGTTAACATAACGACATTGAATTAACAACTGAAAAAGGTGACTAATCATTCGGAAACTTTTCTTTAAAAGTTTTATGGAATAGCACTCAGTTTTTAATTTTCTTGTATTTTAGACCATTATTTTGGTACTTATGGGAAATAACGAGAAAAAGGTTAAAGTTGCACGACTGTCCATATTTTCTAACACGATACTAATTATAATGAAGGTTATTGTTGGTATTTTAAGTGGCTCAGTCAGCATACTTTCGGAAGCCATTCATTCGGGACTCGATTTGGTTGCGGCAGTGATTTCTTACATTTCCGTGAAACTTTCTGGCATTCCAGCTGATAAAGATCACCCGTACGGACACGGTAAGTATGAAAACGTATCCGGGGTTATTGAAGCGCTATTAATTTTTGTTGCTGCAATTTGGATTATGTATGAAGCCTCAAAAAAAATAATGCACAGAGAAAAAATTGAGGCACTGGGCTGGGGTTTTGCGATAATGATGATTTCTGCGCTGATCAACTTTTTTATTTCCAGACGTCTTTACAAAGTTGCCAGGGAAACTGATTCGATAGCCCTGGAAGCAGACGCCTTGCATCTTAAAACAGATGTGTTTACGTCAGCAGGAGTATCCATTGGTCTTTTATTAATTGCAATTACAGGAAAAACTATATTGGATCCAATCATTGCGATTCTGGTCGCAATTTTTATAATCCGGGAGTCATATATTCTTCTTAGGAATGCTTATAATCCTCTGCTGGATGCTTCGCTGCCTGAAAATGAGATTGAGACCATTAGAACCATTCTGAATTCAAACAAAATATGCTATCACAATTTACGTACGCGCAAATCGGGCAGTCAGAAATTCGTTGATCTTCATGTTGAAATGCCGGAATTAACGCCTTTGAAAGAAGTACATGAAAAATGTGACGAGATAGAAGCTCTTCTCAAAGCAGAAATTTCAAATGCTGAAGTCAATATTCACATGGAAACACCGGGTTCGATATAATAGATATGCTCTGATGATTTAAAGCATCTAAATAATTTCAATGATTTCAGCAGTTTAATGTATTTTTGAAAAAATGTCATTGTCAAATAAAACATGGTTTAGTATTTTGCGTATAGAACATCAGCCTGAAAATGTCTAAATTTATTTGGCATGGAAGTTGGATTTCAATTTAGGGAACTTAAATTATTTAAAATGATCAGACAGAAATTTTCGTTTATTATAGTGGTTTTACTTGCATTCGGCATTTCATCCATAACTCTGGGACAGGAGCCGACTGATACAATATATAAGATTGAAGGCAAAACACTTCCTGTTAACGTCATGAAAGTGACTGAAAACTATGTAAGTTTTACAATTCCGGGTAATAATGAAACCTTCACGATGGAGCGCAAAGATGTGCAGAAAATAGTCTATAAAAGCGGTAAAATTGAAGTGTTTAATAAGCCGATATTTCAAATGGTAAGTGATTATTCGTGGGAAGCTGTGTGGCTGACGGAAGATAAAAAAGATGTTGCTGAATTATACAAACGGGGAGAAATTAGCGCTAAATCGCCTGCAAGTGCCCGTAGTCCAAAAGCAGCAAAAAACAGTGCAATTATCCGATTGCAAAAAAAGGCTGCCGCTGTTAAAGGAACCGTTGTTTATTTAACAAAGAAACAGGCCACTGGTGGATATGGAGAATATCCTGGCTATTATATTGAAGGCGTTGTATATGGCACTGAACCACTTAGTGAAGGCGAAACCGAAGTAAAGGATAAGGATACACCTATTGATGGCGGCGCTGCATTATAAACATTAAATTTTTATCAATTTTCTACAGGCTATATCGTAAATATGGCCTTTTTTGTTTATTCAGGCAGTGCTAACCAATATATTTGTCGCACAGCATCTAAAATAATTTATAACTACCTATGCCCAATTAAAAAATCGCAAATAAAGTTGCCAATTAAAAATTATTGTTAACTTTGTATTTCAAAGTACTTTTAATTCATATCGGAATGGAAACTGGAAATGAACAACTGAAAAGTCTTTCAGATATCAGAAATATAATGGAGAGATCATCAAGATTTTTTTCTCTTAGCGGTTTATCGGGCATCTCAGCAGGTATCATTGCCTTAATTGGTGCAACCGTAGCCTTTATTATTTTTGGTCACAATTTGAGATCTATCGATTGGGGCAATTATAATAGTTTTTATAATCAGTATAATTTGGGTAGGATGATAATGTTGATGTTCGCCGATGGTTTTTTCACACTTCTTTTAGCCTTAACAACAGGGATATATTTCACAACACGGCGTATCCGTAAAAAAGGACTTCCCATCTGGAACCATACTATTAAAAGATTTCTTTCCAACCTATTTTTCCCATTGCTAATCGGCGGAGTATTTTGCATAATAATCAGTTTAAAAGGATTGATCTTTTTAGCAGCCCCGATTACCCTCATTTTTTATGGCCTAGCACTATATAATGCAAGTAAATTTACATTAAACGAAATCCGGTATCTGGGAATAATTCAAACTGTGCTGGGTATTATCGGATGTATTTGGGTTGAATATGGAATAATATTCTGGGCATTGGGATTTGGGCTTGCTCATATTATTTATGGCATCCTGATGTATTTCAAATACGAAAGATGAAAAATATTTTAAATAACCTTGATAAAGTTCTCGAAAGCCGCATCAGACTAGGAATTATGTCCATACTTGTCGTAAATGAGGGGATCGATTTCAATGCCCTGAAAGATTTTCTTGAAATTACAGATGGAAATCTTGCTAGTCACCTGACTGTACTTGAAAAAAATGAATATATTCTGATTACAAAACGTTTTTTTGGTAAAAAACCGAATACAAGCTATCAGGCTACGGAGAAAGGAACTGCTGCTTTTAAACAACACCTCGATAATCTTGAAACTCTGATTAAAAATCATAAGTGATTTTTTTTAACTACTTACTTTGCTTTTCAAAGTTCTTTTTAATTAATATATACAATATGGAAAATCTGAATATTAAAAAAAACGTGGAAGGTTTTTCAATAAGCCTTAAACTAATTCTGATTGCTGCGCTCATACTGGGTTTACTAATCCCTTCCGGTATGATCCTTATGTTAATCAGAGAGCGCAAAGAGCGCCAAGCAGAAACAATTAATGAGATAAGCTCCAAATGGGCATATGCCCAGATTCTCTGTGGACCAATCATTACAATTCCATACATATCCCGCTATAAGGAGGGTGATAAAATAATCGAAACGACTGAATACGCACACTTCACACCACAAGAACTTAATATTACTGGTAATCTGATGCCTCAGCGAAGGTACAGAGGTATATACAATGTCGTTGTCTATAGGACTGTTTTAAGTTTTAAGGGAAATTTCAACCAGTTAAATTTATCCAAATGGAATATTAATGAAAATGATGTGAGATGGAATGATGCATTTATGTCAATTGGAATTCAGGATATGAGGGGTATCAATAAAAAGATTTCGATTTTATGGAATAACAATAATTATGATTCAGAACCCGGGACCAAATTGACAAATTTGCTCCAATCAGGAATAAACATAAAAATTCCCGTCAATCTTTCAATGACTTCCTATCAGTTCTCATTTGATTTGGATCTAAATGGAAGCGAATCCTTAGAATTCATCCCCATTGGAAGTGAAACCAATGTAAGGTTAAATTCATCATGGAAGAATCCCAGTTTTCAGGGTTCATTTATACCAAAAGAGAAGTCTGTCAACGAAAGTGGATTTAATGCTTCCTGGAAAATTATTGAACTAAATCTTAATTATCCCAATCAGTGGCTAAATGATCAGTATAAAATAAATACAAAAAGTAATTTAAAAACACCCAATGATAATTCCGATGCACTCAATAGTGCCTTTGGAGTTACTCTTGCCCAATCTGTTGATATTTACCAGATGACAGAGCGTTCTGTCAAATATGCAATTCTGTTTCTTGCCCTTACTTTCCTGATTATTTTCTTTGCAGAAATGCTTATGAATAAACGTGTCCATGCAATCCAATATATTTTAATCGGAATTGCATTGTGCCTATTTTATTCATTGCTGATAGCCCTTGCGGAATATATTTACTTTTCAATTGCTTATCTCATAGCAGCTTTGACAGTAATCGGACTTATTTCAGTATTCACGAAATCGGTTTTTAATTCAATTAGAATGGCGTTCAATATGGCAGCAGTTCTAACAACTTTGTACGCCTTCCTGTTTATCCTTCTGAAACTGGAAGATTACGCCCTTCTCTTTGGAAATATCGGATTGGTAGTAATAATTGGTCTGGTTATGTACATTTCTCAAAAAATAAATTGGTATGGAGATGGAAACACGTTTACTGATACCATAAATGAAGATCCTGCGAAATGATAGAAAAACTTACAATGTCACTTCAAATCCTTCAAGTTTTTCTATAAAGAATAAATTGTTTACTTCCCCTGGACTTGGCAAGTCCAGGGGAATTTTATATTCTGGAATCCACGTTGCCTTTATAGAATCTTATTTAATAAATCGGATTGGGTATTGATATTCATTTCAACCTGTTTAAAATAATCATTAAGAGAACTATAAGAATACTTTAAACCGATCATATTTTCAATTATAGATTGAATTTCAAATTTTGAGAAGGGATCAATAATTTCAACTTCTGCTATAATTCCCTTTAAAATCTTTAACTCCGTTTTATATCCTTTATTTTCGACATAAATTATTGTCTTAACCATATAGACCGGAGAATATCCAAAAATCCATTCCCACCTTGAATATTTTGAATTGATTAATTCTGCAATTTGAAATTCATCTTCTTTGGTTATTTCATCAAGACAGGAGTCAGTAAAATAATGCAATAAATACAAAAAAAGATCTTTAATAAACTCATCGGTTGATGGTTTAATTTTCAGATAATCTATAATATTTGTGACACTACTTCGGTTAGATTGTACTGCTTTATCCACAAAACTATCTGATAATGCAGATAAAGATGTTTTTAGTTCATTTAAATTTGAATTATATAGCAAAGTACCATGATGCAGTACTCTCTCCTTATACACATGCTCCGCATTTCCGGAGATCTTGCGATTATCAATAAAAAGATCATTTCGAATTCCCAGCTGTGTCGACACCCCCATAAATTCGAGGAATTCAATGACAGGTTTAATAAATTTCCTGAAATCTACTAATTTCCCCTTTTCTCCGTTGACAATAAATGAAAAGTTGATATTTCCGTAATCCTGATATACAGCGCCTCCACCCGATAATCTCCTTGCAACAGAAATTTTATTTTTACGAATATATCCCGGATTAATTTCTGACATAAGATTTTGGTGTTTCCCGACAACCACAACAGGTTTTGATTGCCATATCATCAGATAGTCATCCGATTTTTTTCGCAATAAATATTCTTCTGTTGCAAGGTTGAAGAAAATATCGTCAGATTTACTTTGAAGGCATCGCATTTGAAATTCTGTGTCTCTGATTTTTTTTGTATTTTAACCTAGGATTTATATTCACCAAAAATATAACTATAAATGGAAAAGTTAACAGAACGTTTTCTCAGCTATGTTAAGATAAATACACAATCGGATGAAAAATCAGATAAATGCCCGACGACACCCGAGCAGTCAGAATTTGCAAAAATATTGGCAGAAGAGCTCATACAAATTGGACTTGATGAAGTAGAAGTTGACGAAAATGGATATTTGATGGCTACGTTACCTTCTAATATAGATCATCCGGTTCCTGTAATAGGGTTTATTGCACATCTCGACACCACTCCCGAGATGACCGGAAGGAATATTAATCCACAGGTTTTTGAAAATTATTTTGGAAAGAATATTACGCTCAATGCTAAAAAGAACATCGTCCTCTCTTCTCACGATTTTCCTTTACTCAATAATTACATAGGACAACCCATCATTGTAACTGATGGGACTACGATTCTTGGAGCAGATGATAAAGCCGGAATTTCGGAAATTATTACAGCGATGGAATTTATGATTAACCATCCGGAAATAAAACATGGCAAAATTAGGATTGCTTTTACTCCCGATGAAGAAATTGGACGTGGCGCTGATAAATTTAATATTAAAAAATTCGGAGTTGAATTTGCCTATACAGTTGATGGCGGACCTCTTGGAGAGCTGGAATATGAGAATTTTAATGCAGCAAGCGCCAGAATCAGTATCCAGGGACTGAATGTACATCCGGGTACAGCTAAAAACAGGATGAAAAATTCAATGCACATAGCATTGGAATTGGAAACGATGCTTCCTCTAAATGCAAAACCCGAATATACCGAAGGCTATGAGGGATTTTATCACCTCACCGAGTTTAACGGAACAGTTGATTTCACAAAAGTGACTTATATAATCCGCGACCACGATAAACAGGAATTTGCAAAGAAAAAAGATTTGCTAATCAAGATTGTGGACCATTTGAATATCAAATATGGAAACGGAACTGTAAAACTCGCAATGATTGATCAGTACTACAATATGCGCGAAAAAATAGAACCTGTATTTCACGTGGTCGAGTTGGCAATGAAGGCGATGAATCAGGTTGGAGTTACTCCGCAAGTAATACCCATTCGCGGAGGCACCGATGGTGCAAAATTGTCTTTCATGGGGTTACCTTGTCCGAACATATTCAGTGGCGGCCATAATTTTCACAGCCGGTATGAATTTCTCCCGGTACGTTCCATGGAAAAAGCCGTACAGGTAATTGTAAAAATTGCAGAGTTGAATGCTATAAAGAAGTGAACTGAAACCTGAAATCTGTAAACTGTAAAAAAAGATACCCTTTCAAATCACAGTTCACAGATCACAGTTCACAGTTCACAGATTATTATCCTGCCTTTTGAGCAGGTGCTTTATCTTTTTTCACTCCTGCTTTAATCTTATCCTTTAGATTCAGGCCCGATTTTACTTCAATATTTATCCCATCAGAAAGACCTGTGGCAATATATTTCTTCTCAAATTTTTGAGGTTCGGTTTCAAGCTCTACATAAGCTGAATCTTTTTTACCTTCTTCAAATTTCAGCAGCGATTCGGATATTACCATTACACTATCCCGTTTATCAAGAACAATATTTGCATTAGCGCTATATCCGGCACGTATAAAATATCCTTCTTTTAGATTTACTTTTGCTTTTATTTCAAACTGAACAGCACCATTTTCTTCAACACCTTTCGGTGCAATGTATTCCAAAACGGCATCAAATGTAGTGTTTTCAATTGCTCCAACAGTAAGTTCCAGTCTCATTCCCTCTTTGATTTTACCGACTTCGGTTTCGTCTATTTTGCCTTTGAAAATCATCTCTCCCATATCGGCAATCGAAGCAATGGTTGTTCCTTCGTTAAAAGTATTGGCCTGAATTACAGAAGATCCAACTTCAACAGGCACATCAAGTACCATGCCCTCTATGGTTGAACGTATCAATGTATTGGAAACCCCTCCTGATTTTTTGATTATACCATCCTTAATAAGTTGGAGATTATTTTCAGCAGCCTGCTGTTCCTCCAAAGCTGAATTATAATCGGTGCGATTTTTCTGAAACTCAGCTTCCGGAATTACACCCTGTTCGTAAACTTTTTTCTGACGATCATAAACAAGTTTTGCATCATCCAATTGAAGTTTGGCTTTATTAACTCTGGATTCTGCAGAATTAAGCATAACCATATCCGGTACAATTTTCACTTTTGCAATCAGGTCACCTTGTCTAACATGACTACCTGGTTGAAGATATATCTCTTCAACAATGCCCGATACCTGGGACTTAATTGTGATTTCCCGCCTGGGTCGAACAGTACCCGTAGCAACTGTTTTTTGAACAATATTAGAAATGGTAGGCGATTCGGTACTAAATACCACAGGGTTTTTTTTGCTCTTGGTATAAAGGAAATAAATTCCTCCAAAAATGAGCACGCCCAAAAAAACAAACAAGATAATACGAAGAACAATTTTCATGATTTTAATTTATTATGTTTTACTTATATTCACTTCTTATTGCATCAATTGGTTTCATAGATACTGCCTTTCGGGCAGGAATAATAGCTGCTATCAGTCCGCTTACTACCAAAATAAAGAGGGAACTTAATGCAACTTCAAGACTTATCTGGGGATTGTAAAATACACCGAGGTCTGTTTTAGCCATAGCTAAATTAATTAACTCCACAAGGCCAATCCCGATAAACAGCCCAAGATACCCGGCAGTTGTGACAAGAAGTACAGATTCCATCATAAGTTGACTCATCACAGTCCATGGAGTTGCCCCCAAAGCCCGTTGAATCCCGAATTCCTGTGTTCTTTCCCGCACTACGATAAGCATTATATTACTAACACCAATAACTCCTGCAAAGAGTGTCCCCAGTCCAACTACCCATATAACCAATCTGATGCCAACAAATAATCCATTGAGTTTCCCCGACAACTCTTCAATATTAAAATGACCAATTGCCATTTCATCCTCAGGAGCTATATAATGCGCAGCTTTTAAAATACTTATTGACTTATCTTCAATGTACTTAACTGAAACCTTTGACTTAGAAGTCATCATAAAATAGCTGACAATATTTCCATAGTTATAGGCCTTTTGCATCGTGGGAAGCGGCATTTCAATCGTCTTATTCTCAAAGTCGGCCTGACCACCAATTTTTTTGGAACTGAAAACTCCCGTTACTTCAAAATAAATACCTTTAATTTTAAGATATTTCCCTATTGGGTCTTCATCGGGACCGAATAAAATATCTGCTACTCTTTGTCCAATTACAATGTCTTTCCGATGATCATCCAAATCGGTCTCATTGATAAACCTGCCTTTCAAAATGTTTACAGGATCGATAATGTTATACTCCGGAAAATCACCGACAATTGTAAAAGCTTCTGTTTTATTATTTCGTGAAACAGAACTGCTATACTGAAACAGACGTGGGGAAATATGATCAATCTCAGGTACCTTTAAACGCAACAACTCAATATCTTTTAATTCAAAATTATAAGTCCGGCCTTTCTTAAAACCCTTATATGGCATTGTGGTAGTTTTGGCAAACATAACACAGCTGTTTGGTGCAAAATCGCCAAAGTTCCTTTTGATGCCGTTTTGTAAACCAGATCCGGCACCAAGCATAATCATCAGCATAAAAATACCCCAGAAAATACCAAAAGCGGTAAGAAATGAGCGAAGTTTATTTTCCTTCAGGGCATATAATATTTCCTGCCATCTGTCGCGTTCAAACATGATTTAATATTTAAATAATTCTTATATATAAATTAATCGGTTTCGCATTATTATCCGCCTTGTCGAATTACATTCCCTACTTCATATAATTTCAAAAGTATTTGACTCTCCATTTTCAAAATCTTGGATTAATAGGTTTATTTATATTCACTGCGTATTGCATCGATCGGTTTCATGGCTACTGCTTTGCGGGCCGGTATGATCCCAGCCAGTATGCCGGAAAAGATAAGTACAATTAATGCTGAAGTGGCAGCATGTAAATTAATCTGTGGATTATAAAAAGACTCGATATTAACCGTTGAAAGAACGGTATTACAAAGTTGCACCATCCCGATACCAACAAATAATCCGATATATCCTGCCAGGGTTGTAAGAAAAACTGCTTCCAGAAGCAATTGACTGATTATGTTCCATGGTGTTGCCCCAATTGCACGCTGGATACCAAATTCCTGAGTGCGTTCCCGAACGACGACCAGCATAATATTACTTACACCTACGACACCGGCAAATAATGTCCCCAAACCGACAATCCAAATCAGCAACCGGATACCTGAAAACAAGCCTGCGAATTGTTTAAATTCTTCTTCTTCATTTTCATGTCCCACCGCCATAATATCATCCGGATTAATATAATGTGCAGCTTTAAGGACACTAATTGAACTTTCTTCAATGCTTTTGGCAGAAATTCCTGGCCTGGCTGTCAGCGCAAAATAGCCAACGATATTGCCCAGATTATAAGATTTTTGCATCGTTGTTAGCGGCATTACAATTGCCGCATTCTGATACCGCCCCCATCCGCCGGTATGTTTCGAACTATAAAGTCCAACAACCTGGAAATAGACCCCGTTTATTTTTAAATATTGACCTATGGGATTTTCTCCATCATCAAATAAAACTTCTTTTACATGTTCGCCAATAACAATTACTTTACGTTGATCTTGAATATCAATAGAATTTAAAAATCGGCCATCTTTCATCGTCAAAGGATCTACATTGAAATACTGCGGAAAATCACCAATCACATTAAAACCTTCGGTTTTTTTATTTCTTGATACAGAAGTCGTGCCCCTGTGATAACGTGGAGAAAGAACATCGATCCCGGGAACCTTATTTTTTAACAAATCCATATCTTTCAACTCAAAATTGTAATTGCGTCCTTTTTTGAAACCTTTGTATGGCATTGTTGTTGGCTGAGTCCACACAAAACAACTATTCGTGGCAAAGTCTCCCATTTGACGAAAAACCCCGTTCTGCAATCCTGTCCCTGCCCCCATCATAACCATGAGCATGAACATGCCCCAAAATATACCAAATGCCGTGAGAAAAGTGCGAAGTTTATTTTCCTTCAGCGCTTGTAGTATTTCCTGCCAACGGTCTTTTTCAAACATAATTCAATAGTTTTTATTCGTCACGCAATGCCTCAATAGGTCTGACATTAGCAGCCTGGCGGGCCGGAACATAACCAGCAAGTGCCCCTGATATCACGAGTAAAATAGTTGCCCCCAGAGCAGTCGGAACATCTACATTCGGATGTGAGAACATATTGGATGGAGGAATTACCCTGGAAACTACCTCAACAATTAGTGTCCCAAGGAACATTCCAATATAACCAAAGAAACTTGTTATAAGGATTGATTCAAATAGCACAATTCGGATAATAGATCCCGGCGTTGCCCCCAAAGCCTTGCGAACTCCTATTTCTTTTGTCCGCTCTTTAACTGAAATCAGCATAATATTTGCAACCCCCACAATAGCAGCAATTATGGACATTATTCCGATAACCCAGATAAAAATTTTAATGCCCAGAAAAACATTCAGTGTTTGCTTGTATTGCTCCCAATTGTTCGAAATAAATACAGCACGGTCGTCTTTCGGATCGAATTTATGTCTTTGGGCAAATTGCTCATGCACTTTTGTTGCAAAATCTTCCGATTGCTTTGCCGTCATACTTTTATCAACAGTCAATCCCAAAATATTGATTGAATTTCTTCCGTTGTATAAACTCTGTGCAGTTGTAGTCGGGATGTAAATACGATAATGGTTCTGTTCCGAAGCATCTTTAAAAACCCCGATTATTTTAAAAGGGATGCCATTGGCAGTGATGTATTCACCTATAGGATTTTTATCGCCAAAAAAATAATCACGAACTATCGGACTTATTACTGTGACTTTTCTGGTTTCTTCAAGATCTTTAATATTGATAAAACGGCCCTGGATAACTTCCATCTGTTCCACATTTATATCACTCTCGCGGGCAGATTGAATTTCGTATTGCGCCGTTTTGTTACCGTACTTTAAAATAGTATTGACATCAATATAATACCTCGAAGTAATATCAACTATTTCATCGTTCTTTCTTTTTGTATCAGTATAATCATCATCATGTAAAGCAATCGCCCTCTCGGGTTTCATTCCCTGATAAGACAAACTGGTGCGCCCTGGAAAAATCCACATACTATTTATTGCACCACGATTAAAGTTGCCCATGGCAGCATTCTGAACACCAGATCCCGAACCAAGTAAGATCAGAAGCATAAAAATACCCCAAAAAACACTAAAACCAGTCAGCGCTGTGCGTAACTTGTTTTTTTGCATAGTGCTTAATATTTCCTGCCAAATATCGATATCAAACATAGCTTGCTTTTAATGATGGTTGGTACTCCCTGTCAATGATTCCATCCGTAATATGGATAACCCTTTTTGTTAGTTCCGAAATGTCTTTTTCGTGGGTAACGATGATAACTGTGATCCCTTCTTTGTTAATTTCCCGAAAAATATCAAGAACCTCGAAAGAAGTCTTTGAGTCCAATGCTCCGGTTGGCTCATCTGCAAGAATTATCTTTGGCTTGGAAATTAGGGCCCTCGCAATGGCAACGCGTTGTTTTTCACCACCCGACAATTCATTTGGCATATGCATAGCCCTATCTTTTAATCCCACCCTGTCAAGATACTCAATGGCAGTAATATTGCGTTTCTTTCGGGGAACTTTCTGGTAATACAAAGGCAGTGAAACATTTTCCATTGCATTTTTAAACGAAATCAAATTAAATGATTGGAAAACAAAACCGATCATCTGGTTCCGATACCATGCCGATTTTTTTTCGCTCAGATTCTTTATTAAAGTATTATCAAGAAAGTAGTTTCCCGAATCATAATTGTCAAGAATCCCGATAACATTTAACATAGTGGATTTGCCGGATCCCGAGGAACCCATGATAGAAACAAGTTCTCCTTCGTCAATAGAGAGATTTATTCCTTTTAATACATGCAGTTGATTGGTTCCAGTTACGTACGATTTGTGAAGGTTTTCGATTCGAATCATTTTATTCTTTGATTTTGGATTGGTAAAATAATATCATGAATTATGCCAACTTTTTTAAAAAACTGTAAAACATCGCATTAAGCAATTTTTAAAATATTTTTAAATCTGTTGATACATTGAAAATGTGTACATATTTGATACATCAAATGTACGAAATAGTACACTTTGCAGATGTCAATTCAAATTTCTTAATTATTTGAATTAAATACAACGCAACCATTAACACATCTATTTCATCTATTAAATGGTAACTCAATAAAAATATTTTTAAATTAAAACGATAAATTTGATGTTGCACACCAAATAAATTGACAGAAAATTTAGAAGATATCATTGAGGGTTGCAGACATAAAAATCCAAAACCCCAACATCTGTTATATGAGCGATTTAGTGCTCGTATGTTTGGTGTTTGTTTAAGGTATGCAGGATCATACGAAGATGCCCAGGATGTATTACACGAGGGTTTTATAAAAGCCTTTGAAAAAATCGGCCAATTTCAAGGTAAAGGTGCTTTTGAAGGTTGGTTAAGGCGCATAATGATAAATACAGCACTTGAAAAGTACAGAAATCGTTATAAAATTATCAACATACAAGACAATATTACGGAAGTTGAAGGACAAGGATTTGAAGAGCTTGCTGAAAACATGACTGCCAATGAAATCATGCAATTCATTCAGGAACTATCACCAAAATACCGATTGGTATTTAACTTATTCGCTATTGAAGGATATACACACAAAGAGATCAGTGCAATGCTGAATATTACAGAAGGAACTTCAAAATCGGACCTGTCGCGTGCAAGGACTATTTTGCAGGAAAAAGTTAAAAAATACTATAATCATTCTATTAGAACAGGTATGAGGATATGAATGAAAATCAGAAAAATATAGACCGATTAATTCAGGATAAGTTGTTTAATTATGCTATAAATCCTCCGGAGATTGTTTGGAAAAAAATTGAAGGAGACCTTAAGCAGGAAAAGAACAGAATTATTATCCCTTTCTATTTAAAGATAGCAGGCGTACTGATTTTGTTTACAGGATTAGGCGGAGTGATTTGGAAATTAACAGATAAATCATCTCCTCGGGTAATAAATACTACGACTGCTTTTCAAAATGTGATCACTCCATCAATTAAAGATAACAGGTTAGCAAATGAAAGTGAAAAATCCATAATAACTAATGTTAATCCGAAAAACGAGGTTGTGCTAATTCGAAAAGCTGTCCCTACCAATTTTCAGACGCATAAAATATCAGATAATCATAGATTAATGAATTTTAAGGAATCTTCAGTTAATTCTGATACTTCAAATAATACTGAAAATCACCTTTTATCGTCTGTCGACCAAATGTCTCCTGCTGATTTGACAATAGCTAACAGGGAAAGTCAAAGTAGGTCAGTTAAGTTGGATACAGTTGTCCTTACTTCCAATAAAACGGAAACCGATTCATCAGCCAATTCAGTTAAAACATCTAAACCACCTGTTAAAATTCTAGATGTTTTCCTTGCCGAAGATGCTCCTAAAAACACTAAATCCCCAAAGTGGTCTGTTGGAGGTCAAGCTGGCCCTCAATATTCATACCGTGATGTCAATTCCGATAAATTAACTACCAGCCATTATAATAAAGTGGAATCGCCTGTTATGGCATATGCCGGAGGTATAAATATCCAATTGGAAGCAGCCAGGTTGTGGGCAGTGCAATCAGGTATCTATTACTCAAAAATTGGTACAGAAAGAACTTTGGATAATGCCGGAGGAACCAAAGTTACTGACCCGGTGCAAAACTGGGGTAATTCATATAATATGACAAATCAGGGAAATGCTTCGGATGTATACATGAATTCAACAGGTGAGATAACAATTTCTTATAAGAAACAAGAAGCATTGGGAATAAATGCAATCGCAGCGACCGCGTCGGATTCTCCTGATGAATATCACGTTGATCAATATTGTGAATATTTAGAGATCCCTCTCATACTGCGTTACCGTCTGCTTGCTAATAAATTAAAAATTAATCTTCTGGGCGGTATTAGTTCCAATATTCTGGTTGGAAATTCAATTCATGAGACAGGACCGAATAATTTCGATATAACCGCGCATATTGAGGCTGTTAATAAAACCAATTTCAATGGATCATTGGGTTTTGGAATCGAATATCCTATAAGTGGTAATATTTTGTTTAACATTGAGCCTGTTTTTAAGTATTATTTCTCCTCAGTTTCCGGAAATCAGGATGTTGATGTTCACCCATATTCTATTGGTCTAATGACTGGCATTAGTTGTAAGTTCTGATAGTTTTAAAAAAGAACCCCTTTATATATTCATTTTGTCTATTTTTGCGGTCTGGGTAAAATCGATCACCGCAAAAATAAAAAACATTGAAAAATATTATTATTCGAATTGGCTGTTCTAAGTCATATATAGCCATTGCTGGGATTCTCGCAATTTGTATTGTTATTGTTGTATTATTTTCTTTCTCATCAGGAGATAATAATAATGCTTCTCCCCCATCGAATATTCTGGCGAAGACTCCCTATATTCCCGACAAGATATCCTTCAGTGGAGAAGAAGTCCCTCTTCAATACTTTGATGTTCATGAGAGTCTGGAAAAAGAAATCATAATTAATGCGTATTGGCACTCACAAACAATTCTATACCTGAAAAAAGCTAATCGATATTTTCCGTTAATAGAGCCCATTTTGAAAGCCAATAACATTCCTGACGATTTTAAATATATCGTAGTTGCAGAGAGTGGATTCTCGGATGTCGTTTCGCCAGCCGGAGCTGCCGGTTTTTGGCACTTTTTGGAAAGTACTGGCCGGGAGTATGGTCTGGAAATTAATAATGAAGTCGATGAACGATATAACCTTGAAAAAGCAACGGATGCTGCATGCAGATACTTCCACGAATCTTTTGCATTGTATAAAAGCTGGACCCTGGTTGCCGCGTCATACAACGGAGGACGCAGTGGTATAGACAAACAGATAAGCCGACAAGGAGAAAACAATTTTTACGATTTACTGTTTGCAGAAGAAACACAGCGATATATTTATAGGATCCTGGCCTTCAAGATTGTAATGGAAAACCCGGAATTATATGGTTTCATATTAAATAAAGAGGAACTTTACAAGCCTATACCTTACAATGAATTGAAAATTAATGATGGTATTGAGGACATGGGTATCTTTGCAAAACAAAACGGAACGAACTATAAAATTCTCAAGTATTTGAATCCATGGCTTAGAGATATCAAGCTTACAAACCCTCAGAAAAAAGAATATATCATCAAGATACCCTTGCCAAACTGCCGCGAAATGTAAGATTGTCAACTAATTTAGTTTTACTGAAAATTGGAAGAATTATTAAAAAAATCCGGGATCGAAGATGAGATAAGGGTGTATGGGGCACGTGTCCATAATCTGAAAAACATTGATCTGGCAATACCGCGAAATAAGCTTACAGTCATTACAGGATTGAGTGGAAGCGGAAAATCATCCCTCGCTTTCGATACAATCTATGCTGAAGGTCAGAGACGATATATGGAAACATTGTCGGCTTATGCACGGCAATTTCTGGGCACGATGGAACGTCCTGATGTTGATAAAATTACGGGTCTGAGTCCTGTTATCAGCATAGAACAAAAAACGACAAATAAGAATCCACGATCTACTGTAGGTACTACTACTGAGATTTATGATTTCCTAAGACTTCTTTACGCCCGCACGGCAGTAGCGTATTCATACAATACAGGAGAAAAGATGGTACGTTACACTGATGAGCAAATTATAAATCTCATTCTTGAAAATTACAGCAATAAAAAGACTTTCATTTTGTCGCCGGTTGTAAATGGACGTAAAGGACATTATAAAGAACTCTTCGAACAAATTCTAAGGAAGGGTTTTCTTACAGTCCGCATTGATGGAACTGTTACAGAAGTGAAGCATGGATTAAAAGTTGATCGTTACAAAAATCACAATATTGAGATTGTGATTGATAAACTTTTGGTAAAGGAAAGTGACCTGAAGCGACTGAAGGAATCTGTTGCAACAGCCATGCAACATGGAAAAGGAACTATTATGATCCTCGAAAAAGACAGTAAAATCCCGAGATACTTTAGCAGGCTCCTTATGTGCCCTACAACAGGAATTTCATATAATGAACCAGCCCCTCATTCGTTTTCTTTCAATTCCCCCCATGGCGCATGCCCTGAATGCAATGGTTTGGGTACTATTAACCAGGTTGACATAAATAAAATTATACCCAATACATCCCTGAGTATTAAAAATGGAGCCATTGGACCTTTAGGAAAATACAAAAACAGCTTGATTTTCTGGCAGATAGAAGCAATTGCCCGAAAGTACCACTTTACAATTAGTACGCCCATAAAAGATATTCCTGAAGAAGCTTTAAAAATTATTTTATATGGTTCCGAGGAATCCTTTAAACTTGAAAACACACCCCTGGGAAATACTTCTAACTATTTCCTGAATTTTGAAGGCGTGGTGAATTATATCACAAACCAGCAATCATCCGACGGAATTGATACCAGCAAGGATGTAAAATGGACTGATCAGTTTATCAATAAAGTTACCTGTCCAACATGCAATGGACATCGTTTGAACAAAGAGGCTTTAAATTTCAGGGTATATGATAAAAATATTGCCGCCCTGGCTGAAATGGATATTAATGAACTTGCTTTCTGGTTAACAGACGTAGAACAGTACCTTGACGAAAAACAAAAGAAAATTGGAACTGAAATATTTAAGGAACTGCGCACCAGGGTAAAATTTTTGGTAGACGTCGGACTTGGATATCTTTCTTTAAACCTTCCTTCACGAAGCCTTTCCGGTGGTGAAAGTCAGCGGATACGCCTTGCTACCCAAATCGGTTCTCAATTGGTCAATGTACTGTATATTCTGGATGAACCAAGCATCGGACTGCATCAACGTGATAATATCAGGTTGATAAATTCCTTAAAATCTTTGCGCGATGCGGGGAATTCAATCATAGTAGTTGAACATGATAAAGAAATGATGTTATCAGCCGACTACCTTATCGATATGGGCCCACGTGCAGGTATTCACGGAGGTGAAGTTGTATCAGCCGGACCACCTGACGTGGTTTTGAAATCAAATAGCCTGACGGCAAAATTTTTACGCAATGAAGAAACAATCGCGATACCTGAAGAACGTCGGAATGGTAATGGGAAATTTTTAGTAATCAAAGGTGCAAAGGGCCATAATTTGAAAAATGTAAATGCAAAAATACCCTTGGGGATGTTAATTTGTATTACGGGTGTTTCAGGAAGCGGCAAATCTTCACTAATAAATGAAACACTATATCCGGCATTAAGCAAACATTTTTATCGTTCTACTTTAGAACCTTTACCCTATGACAAAATTGAAGGCCTGGAAAATATTGATAAAGTAATTGATGTTGATCAATCGCCAATTGGACGAACACCGCGATCAAATCCAGCCACTTACACCGGAGTTTTCTCGGATATCCGGAACCTTTTTGCCATGACTACCGAGGCAAAGATTAGGGCTTATAAACCGGGGCGATTTTCTTTCAATGTCAAAGGTGGAAGATGTGAAACCTGTCAGGGCGCAGGCGTGCAAACTATCGAAATGAATTTTTTACCCGATGTATATGTCGAATGTCGCGATTGTGGAGGCAAACGCTACAACCGCGAAACCCTGGAAGTTAAATATAAAGGTCGAAATATAAGTGAAGTACTGGATATGACGATTAATCAGGCTGTTGAATTTTTCGGAAACATTCCTTCTATATTTAAGAAAATTTCAACTATCCAACAGGTTGGGCTCGGTTATATAAAACTTGGCCAACCATCAACAACACTTTCCGGCGGGGAATCTCAACGCATTAAACTAGCAACCGAACTTGCAAAACGGGATACCGGAAAGACTTTATACATTCTGGATGAACCTACGACCGGATTACATTTCGATGATATCCGTGTTCTTCTTTGTGTGCTTAACCAATTGGTCGACCGAGGCAATTCTGTAATCGTCATAGAACATAATTTTGATGTAATAAAAGTTGCAGATTATATTATTGATATGGGAAAAGAAGGTGGACAAGAAGGGGGCTATATTTTGTGCGCTGGATCTCCTGAAAAAATATTAACCTGCAAAGACAGTTATACGGCATTATTTTTGAAAAAGGAACTGAACAAACCTGATTGATTCTGCGTAGAAGGATTTATTTGCAACCAAAAGCCGGAAGACAGAAGATAATAACCCAATGTCTTCGGACTTCGGACCTCGGTCTCCTAACTAATATTTACCTTAAAAAGCACAATGGGTTCATAATGTAAACTTAATTGTTAATGTCTAATTTTTACATCTATATAAATTAGAATTATATTTAGACCATCAGAGATCCCAACATATTAATAATTGCACATATGTCATCAAACGAAGATAAGATCAAAAGAGCCTTTAAAAAAAAGAATTGGAATGAAATAAAAACCTCTGACAGTTGGAAAATATTTAAAATTATGTCGGAGTTTGTTGAAGGTTTTGAAAAACTGGGCCGCATTGGACCATGTGTTTCAATTTTTGGTAGTGCACGTACTGAGCCAGGTACAAAGTATTATAAACTCTCAGAGGAAATAGCTTTCCAGCTCACTCAACACGGATATGGCATTATAACGGGGGGCGGCCCGGGAATAATGGAAGCCGCAAATCTCGGAGCAAAAAGGGGAAAAGGCCGTTCTGTGGGCATTAATATTGATCTTCCATTTGAGCAGGAACCCAATTTATTTATTGATTCAGATAAACTGATCACTTTTGATCATTTTTTCGTCCGGAAAGTAATGTTCATGAAATATGCCCAGGGGTTTGTTGTACTGCCCGGAGGTTTTGGTACTTTTGATGAACTTTTTGAAGCATTGACCTTAATACAAACTGAAAAAATCGGGCAATTCCCAATTGTACTTGTGGGAGAGGAATACTGGGGCGGACTTATGAAATGGATCCGGGAATTTATGCTGGAAGAAATGAAAAATATTTCGGCTGAAGATCTCGATCTTTTTCAGATTGTGAACACTGCTGAAGATGCAGTTGATATTATTAACAAGTTTTATTCGAAGTATTTGCTGAGTCCAAACTTTTAAGAAAAGTAATTAACAACATCAATATGCAGCGTGTCAGTATTTTAACCTAATTTTAGCCGTATTTAAAGCAACCTATACTTTGCAGGTCTATGGTTTATTCACTATTTTTATTTGTCACTTAAGATAAATCGCTGATGTATAGAGTTTTCGCACTTATCATCAATATGCTTGCAGCACTGACTGTTGGTTCAGTATTTCAATCAGGGATAACATTCAATATCATAGCCCCTACTGAAGTAACAGCAGGTAATGAATTCGAAGTGCAAATAACTATCCAAAAGGGCGATCTTGAAAGTTTCTCACGACTTCAGCAATCATTACCGGCAGGACTTACCGCCACTCCATATCTTTCATCTAACGCGGATTTTTCTTTTGAGCCAAAACGGGTGAGGATGATTTGGATGCGACTACCCAAGGAAAAAGAAGTTACGCTGGCTTATAAAATTAAGGTCGATCAAAGACTAAAGGGAACATTCAATATCAAAGGATTGTTTTCTTACATCGATAACAATGAACGAAAATCGGTTAGCGCTGAAAGTCCGACGATAACCATACTTCCCTCTTCAAATATCGACCCATCACTCGTGGTTGATATAAATGACTTCGAACAAAAAGTCATCCCTTATATATCTCCTGCTCTGGCTAACTCGGAAATTGAGTGTATCCGACAGAAACCTCAACAGAAAGGACCTGCAGGAAATTATATTGTAAACATCCTGGTAAATAAAGGATCAAAAAATAAATTTGCTAAAATTGAAGAAACCATACCGAAAGGTTATAAGGCAGTGAGTGTCGATCCAAGAGAAGCCATATTTACTTGTAAAAATTCGACTGCAAAATTCCTTTGGATGAATCTTCCGGCAAATCCATACTTTGTGGTAAGTTATAAGCTGGTGCCGATTGATAATAAAGCAATAATTCCTCAACCCAAGGGAAAATTCTCATACCTCGAAGATGAAAAGACCTTCAGCGTCGATATTAAACAAACCGACAACGATGTAGCTTCACTTTCGGCAGACGATGTAAATAAGCTCATAGCTTCTCTTGCTTCAGCTCCAATACTTGCACAAAATGAGCTGGATCAGAAAACAAATGAAGTTACTAACGAAAAATATATTCCGGTAACAACTGCTGCCGCTAAACAACCAAAAGAAAAAAAGAGCAGAATTGAAAGGAAACAAATGAAAGAACTTAAGAAAAACCTTGCATTTTTGCTCGAACCCGATAGCGGAGTATATTTCAGGGTTCAGGTTGCAGCAGGTCACAAACCTATTGCGATTGAACGCTACTTTAAAAAATACAGCCTGGATAAAGAAGTTAAAAAAGAATCACATGAAGGATGGTTCAAGTACTCAATTGGATCTTTTGCCATGTATAAAGAAGCCCGCGATTACAGGGTGCATGTTTGGAATACAACAATTTTAAGCGATGCCTTCGTGTCAGCATACAACAATGGTAAACGGATCACCGTACAGGAAGCACTTATGATTGCAAATCAAAAATGGTACAAGTAATAACTTTTTACGTAATCTTCGTATAAACAGAGGAACTGCAGATATTTATGTTCAGGTTTAAAAATATCGTTTTAGTGACTTTTGGATTGATTTGTTCTTTCCGTGCTTTCTCGCAAGGGAATATTGAAGATTTATTATATACCGAAGTTGATAACCTGAACCCTGTTTACAAGCCTGTTATAGGATTTGGGATAGGCTCTTTTAATTATTACGGAAATATACAGGATCCAAAACAAAACCCATTCAGTGGTATGTTAGGGTATAAAATTAACGTCACTACCTTTATTGATAATAAGCATTATGTAAGGGGTAGTTTAAATTTTATGAAAGGATCCCTTACGGGAAATGAGCGCTCTTCGAAAGATCTAAACCGTAATATGAATTTTAAATCCGATATTAATCTTTTCGGATTTGATTTAAATTATGATTTTAGGAATTTCTATAAGAAATACAGACGTGTGCATCCTTTTATTTCGATTGGAGCAGAAATAGTGACCTTCAATTCGAAGACTGATAGTACTGCTTCTTTTGAGGGTTCTGTTGTAAAGTACAATTATTGGAATGATGGTACCATACACAGTGTGCCTGAAACAGCCGATAACATGGCAAATGCTAATTCTACAATTATACAACGTGATTACAAATATGAAACCGATTTGCGCTCACACGATTGGGGGTTGGGCAAATATCCACAGTATACATTCGCAATACCCATTGATGTAGGTTTGGATTTCTGGCTGACCGACCGTCTCGTATTCCGGATTGGTTCATCGTATCATCTTGCTTTTACCGATAATATCGACCACGCAAGTTCAAAGAATAAAACAGGTGTTATTGGCGATAAAAAGCATGACAATTTTATGTACAATTATATTTCAATGCAATTCGATTTGTTTTCCAGCAAGAAAACCCTAGCTGTACAAAGATTATTTGCCGATGTGGAATTTGATCCCACGCTGATGGGCGATGAAGACTATGATGGGATATTTGACGGATGGGATAAATGCCCTGGCACTCCTTTTGGCGTTGCTGTTGATAGTACCGGTTGTCCTCTGGACGACGATTACGACGGAGTGCCTAACTATATGGATGATGAACCAAATACACGCTATGGAGCCTATGTAGATGATCATGGAGTGGAAATGTCTGAAGATAAAGTCATTGCTATGCTCGATATGTCAAACGCAGTGCCCCATAAAGACGTTGAATTATACCTCCGAACACCCTCATCTTATTCTCAATATAAAAACGTTTCAGCAAAAGAAATACCTGAAAAGTTCAAAAACGTGGATACTAATAAAGACGGGTATATTTCATTTGATGAAATATTGAACGCAATCGATTCGTTTTTTGATTTTAAATCGGATCTAAATGCCGATGATATTTATGAGTTGAATAACTTCTTTTTTTCTCAGTAAGAACCTTACAATTTCCTTAATCTATCGTGTTCCCTTTTGGTATCGCGTTTTTTGATATCTTCACGCTTATCATATTCTTTCTTGCCTTTGGCAAGAGCAATATTCAACTTAGCATAACCATTGTCAGAAATAAATAAACGTGTTGCTACAATTGTAAATCCGCGCTCTTTTGTTTTTCTCTGTAATTTACGGAGCTCTATTGAATTTAAGAGTAGTTTACGGTCACAACCAGGATCATGATTAACGTAACCACGATTTGCATATTCAGTAATCTGCATGTTTCGAACCCACAATTCATTTTCCCTGAAATAACAAAATGTATCCACAATACTTGCTTTACCCAGGCGGATACTTTTTATTTCAGTCCCTGTTAAAACAATGCCTGCTGTATATTTATCAAGAAATTCATAATCATGCGAGGCTTTTCTATTCTTTATTTCAATTTTATTGCTCATTCAATCGTTATAATATCAGGTTATACAAAGTAATAGTAAATTTACAGAATCGCAATATGAATTTGCCATCATCAAAATGCTAAACAAAAAATTCACCCTGGTTACGATACTTGGTCCAACAGCCTCTGGAAAAACAGCCTTTGCAGCTGAAATTGCCTTCAGAATCGGAGGTGAAATTATCAGTGCAGATTCAAGACAAATATATCGAAAAATGAACCTGGGAACAGGCAAAGACTATTCGGATTATATGGTTAATGGTATTCCAATAGCATTTCATCTTATTGACATCCATGAGCCGGGTTATAAATACAATGTTTTTGAATTTCAACATGACTTCTTTTCTGTTTACAAATCTATTACGGGAAAGAATAAAATGCCTGTCCTTTGCGGAGGAACCGGAATGTATATTGAGGCAGTAATTAGTGGTTATAAACTCATTAATGTACCGGTAAGTGAACACATTCGGAAACTGCTTGAAAATAAATCACTGAATGATCTGAAAGAAATTCTTACTTCTTATAAATCTCTTCATAATAAGACAGATACAGATACTGTAAAAAGAGCTGTCAGGGCTATTGAGATTGCCGATTACTATGCCAATAATCCGCAAATCAATTTAGAAATACCAATAATTAATCCGGTATTTATAGGTTTAAAATATGAACGTGAAACTCAACGGCAGCGAATTACCCAAAGATTACACCAAAGATTAAGCAATGGAATGATTGAGGAAGTTCAATCCCTTCTCGACGAGGGTATCGACCCGGATGACTTGATATATTATGGGTTGGAGTACAAGTATATTACTCAATATTTACTGGGAATATTGTCCTACGAAGAAATGGTGAACAGATTAAATATTGCAATACACCAATTTGCAAAACGACAAATGACCTGGTATAGAAAAATGGAACGCGAAGGAAGAATAATAACCTGGATAGACGCGGAAATGGCAATGACGGAGAAAATCAATTTAGCGCTTCAGATTTTAGAAGGTTAATAGCAAGATGAATCACTGTCGATAAGAGAAAAAAAAATGGTAAACTTTCAGCAATATTTTATTTATTTTTTAGCAAAGAATTTCAAATCGTATTTTGGGAAAAAGATCCTGATCCTTAACACAACATTAGCTTTGTTCCCCCCTCAAATCGTCAAGTGGTAAAGATCAGGATAAAATATTTCTGTTTTCTCAAACGCCAATGAATTCAAAAATTTCCCGAATTACATCAGCATGAGTTTTAGCAAAATTCCTCTTAAGCCACTCACGTAGCTTAATAATCTCATATGACTTAAGAAATTTAAATGACTTTAAAATCTCTTTTCTGAAAAGATCTTTGTCATAACATGATTTCTCAAGTAACAATTTTCTACTTTCTAACATGGCAGCCAAGAGATTTGGTTGAATTCTAAATTACTATTTTAGATTGCCTTCATGAAATTTTTAAAGATGATATCCCTCATCAATTGTTGAATAACTCAACACTTTTTTGTAAATGGGAGGCATTAAATAATCTGAGCAATAACATAATTAATAATGCGATTTTATTTTAAAAGAACATAATCAATCATTAGGGTAATCTCAAATTCGTTAATATTTTTTTGTGACAGGTATTTTATGTCGCTTTTAAAAGTTTTTCTAAACCAATCTTCATTGTTGTCGGACCTAAAATAAGCATTCCGGTATGCTTCAATGGCTTCGGTTATATTTCCCGATACCCAATAACAATGTCCGAGATTTAGATAGTCCCACTCTGAGGGTTTATCATTCGTGATTTTTTGGTAATATTTCAGGGAATTGTCGTATTTGCCTAATACAAAAGAACACCATCCGATGGGCCCATAAACTTTCGTATTTTCTGGCGATTCATATTCAACACGGTAAAAATATTTTAGGGCTTCTTCAAAATTTTTATTATCCATGAAGAGTTGGCCAAGATATGCAAGATTATTCAGGTCGTTGGGTTCTTCCTTAATAACAAGAATATACTGATCAATTGCTTTTTCGTATTCCCCGATCTTTCTGTAGCAATAGCCCAGCTTTTTTTGCAACCAAAGCCTGTTACGATCATATAATTCAGCTTGTTTATACAACTCAATGGCATGGATATAATCACCAAGTTTCTGGAAACAAAAGCCTGTTTTTTCGAGTAACTCAAATGACTTTTCGCGAGAATTTAACCAAAGAAATAGTTTTAAGGCCTTAGAATATTCGTCATTTGAAAAATAATACTCAGCCAGATTTTTAACAATTTTCCTGTTACCAAATATAATCGTGAGGATTTCAGAATCAACAATATCAAAAGAAACGTTGAATACATCAACAAATTCTTTGCTATGATCGTTTAGTTTATAAAATCTGTAAAGGTCCTGCAAATACTGAGCATTAATAACCTTATTTTTTGACTCATTATCCAATTTTTGTTCATCTGCCTGCATTTCGTTCATGGAATTCATTTCCATGTTAAAGAGGTCAATCATCATCTTTCGCTGCTGAGCTGACATATGTTGGATATTAAAGCAAAACGAGTATTTGTCAGAATTACAAAGCACACTGGTTTGTTCAAGGCCATTTAGGAAAGCACTTTTGTCGAAATCTCCATCAATTTGTTTGAAAGCATAGGTAATTTCATTGTTGGTTCTATCGAAAGGCTGAAACCAATTTGACATTTCATTAAAAAAATTAAAATTTTTCAGCAATGCAAAGGCCCCCATAAATACATCCGATCCTTCAATTTGCATCCTGGAAAATTGCTCGAGCTTTTGATAAACATCCGGAGAATCTTTAAAAAGGTTTTCCCAATCCGGATTTTTCTCTTCAAAATTTTCTTTATTCAATAATTCATCCAAATTAAACCTTTCTTCAAGATCCGATCTTATTTTTAAAACTTCCGGGACGATCTCATCCTGTATTTGACGTGTAATTTTTTCCGTATCCCTTGATTTAATATATTGAATTAATACTGCAAGGAAACCTTCCTGAAATTTTGAATCATCAGGTATTGAATTTAAACGATTAATTATTTCTTTATATAACACAATTCTTTTCTGATAAATGAGAAGACTGAGAAACAATCCTATAATTGCCCGCTGTCTTGTTTCCGGTTCTTCATGTTGCGAAAAATCAAATAGCATATAAAATTTTTCACTGTCAAAATGACGCATTAGTGAAAATGTAACGGCAGTAATAAAAATTGATTTTATCCTCCAACTAATTTCTCTGCTATTAATAACCTGTTTTAAGAATTCTTTTTCAACTTCTTTAAATGTATTGCTTAAAAGGAGTGAATAAAAAATACTTTTACCCAGTTTGGATTCTTCTTTTTTCTTTTCTTCTGAACTCAGTTCATTTAATTCATCGCTTGACTGTTTAAGTCTAAGAATAATTTGGGATATTTCAGACAGCGACAATAATTTAATATCAATTGAATGATTCGGGTAGTCCTGATATGAATTTGTAAATTTCTGACTCGAAATTTTATCTTTTATTTCATCTCCCAACTCTAAAATAGACTGTTGTAATTTAATATATATCGATTCTCTTTGTGGATCAGGTACTGAATTAAATGAATATTTTAATAAATTCAGGTATGTTGAATGAATTGTATCATATTTCTCCTGAATATCAGCATCTGTCATCCCTGCACTCAATCCGTTGATTAAATCAAATGAATGCTTTAGTCTTCCTGAAATTACTGATTCCAGAATATTGTCCTGAAAATTTATTAGTTCCGAATTGTTCATTTAACTGTTATATTCATTATGCCAGTAACAATTACAAAAACCCTGCAAAATTGTTTTTATGAAATATCTGGCAGTCATTTTACAAATAAAGAACAAGAATGGCAGGGCATATCAAAACCTTAAATAAAATTTACTTTGAGAAAAGCAAGACAATAAACATAATACCGAGGCCAAACAATAATGCCAAAAACTGGAAAATTGATTTAATAATTGCCTTCTCCCGCTGCAATTCAGGTATAAGATCAGCTGCAGCCAGATATATAAACCCTCCGGCTGCAAAAGGTAAAACAGCAACTGATAAAATCCCGGCAACATTGCTAAAAACCAAAACAACAATTGCCCCCAGGAATGAACAACAGGCAGAAAGAAAATTAAATATCAAAGCCCTTTTGGGAGTGTATCCGGCATGCACCAATACACCGAAATTTCCAAATTCATGCGGTAGTTCATGCAACAATACGGATAATGCGGTGGCAATCCCAATCTCAAATTTATACCAAAAAGCTGCTCCAATTAAGATTCCGTCCAGAAAATTATGAAAGGCATCTGCAATAAGGTTGATTGGTCCGAATGGTTTAATATGATTTTCACCAATTCCTGAAGAATGATCGTGTTGCCAGTGTAAAAATCGTTCAAGAATGTAAAACATTAAAAACCCCGATAATAGCAAAATGGACACAGTAATTGGTTTTTTAAAGGCTTCAAAAGCTTCGGGCAGAAGATGGAAAAATGCCCCGCCCAAAAGAGCTCCTGCCGCCAATCCGACGAGAACAAGCTGGATATTTTTAAGTTTCTCTTTTTTAAGCAATAGAAAAAAAATACCAACCAATGATATCAGACTGACAACTGCTATACTGAGGAAGGTACCCAAAAAGACTTTCATTCATTCAAATTATTTATCTGACAAATATAAGTTGAAAATTCGGCCTCATGAAATTTATAACTTCTATCCCTTATCGTGACTTCAAAAAGGTCGAATATCACAATGATTTCAAAGATTTTGACTTCATCTAAAAAATGTCTGTATAATTTGTTTTATGATTAAAGGCAGGAGATTATAATTAATTCATAGGAAGTAAGAAATGTATCTGGCTATTAAAAATGTGAATGAAGTGTTGAAAAAATTTAATGAAAATCGTCTAACATCAATGCCCTCTCGTTCAGAATAACCATCGAACGAAGGATTTTTTCTCTGTTGAATAAAATTTGCCATTACTTTGATTATAAGGTCTTAATAGCCACGGGCTTTAGCCCGTGGACAAAATAAGTTGTATTTGTAGCGCCGGACTCTTGTCATTTTTCAGGATTTGAAGTTAATTTCCGGCGCAATTAATCTGCTCTAGAACAAAGCATTCTGAATTACGCACCAATTATTGCCGTGCCTTGATTCTAGCCCAAGCGTGGTGCGTATTTTCTTACAATTCAATTACCCCGGTCTAAAGACCGGGGCTATTTATATTTTACTCTCAACATTTTGCAGGATAAGAATTAGATGTTTTTAATTTTTGACTCTCAATTCGCATTAATTTGAACCTTCCAAAATCAGGATTGACTTTTTCAGTTTTTAATTTGAATTATTGCCGCCAATTCAAGTACTGGTATAAATAAATTCTGACCAGATATTAAGAAACAGAAAATTTTGGTAAGTCGTAATAAATTTATATTGTATTTATCTGTTATATAGATATTTAATAAATTATGTCGTATAAATGTAGTAGGTTTTAAGTAAAGTTGAAGTAGTTTCATTAAAGGCGAACTAGCTTTTTATTGCCTATTTTTCGAGCTTGGTTCCACAATATAAATGAACCTTAACTTTTGATTTTAGAGTTTTAAGGTTGGATTAGTTGATCGGTGACTGGTAGGTTAGTTGTTTTGACAGGAAAAGAGATAGAAACTCTTATCTCTTTTCCAGCCAAAGCAATCACTCTTCATTAAAATAAATAATTTGGAGATAGGGATGGATAATACATTTCGATCTAATTAAAGATAATCATACAGATACATCCTTTTAAATTCTTAATCTTCTCAAATGAAAAAATATTTTACATTGACACTAATTTTACTGGTTGTGACCTCCTCTTTATTTTCACAAACAAGAAGTAAAAAAAGAGGGATAGCATATGGTAATATGTCGGAAGCTGATCTTGCTGCTATTTCCAGCGGAATTTCATGGTTCTATAATTGGTATTATGAACCAAACGCTGGGGCTTTAAATTACCAGGATTACGATATGGATTTCGTCCCGATGGTGTGGGGACAAACTTCTGACACTGCCAAGTTAAGATCATTTCTTTCTACACACCACAATGTAAAATATTTGTTGGGGTTTAATGAGCCAAATTTTACCTTACAGTCTGATATGACACCTGCACAGGCTGCGGCCAAATGGCCGATGATCGAAAAAATTGCCGATGATTTTGATTTAAAGATTGTTGGTCCTGCCGTTAATTATTGTGGTGGATGTGTCGATATTCCAGGTACTACCAATGATTCAGACCCGGTTGTTTATCTTGACTCATTTTTTTTAGACTGTCCTGGTTGCAGGGTTGACTATATAGCCGTTCATAGTTATATGTGCTATAGCGGCGCGCTCACCGGCTATTTAAATTCGTTTAAAAAATTCGGAAAACCTATTTGGCTTACAGAATTTGCCTGTTGGGACCAGTCAACCATTACACTCAGTATGCAGAAGGGCCTTGTTTTAGGGGGCCTTGATTTTATGGAGAGCGACTCTATGATTTTCAGATATTCCTGGATAACCGGAGACAGATCCGGTAATAGTCCATATTTCGATTTGTTTGCCCCGCAACCAGGCAAACTTACTGAATTGGGAGATTTGTATGTGAATTATAATCCTGTCCATGACACAAGCCTCTACACAAATGTCCCTGCAAGAATTGAAGCTGAGAATTACACCACCATGTCTGGTGTTGCACTCGAAGCTGTCACTGATTTTGATGGACTTGCAGATGTCGGCTGGATAGATGCAAACGATTGGCTCGAATACAATATCAATGTTGCTGATTCCGGCGACTATTATGTCTATACCAGAATTGCAAGCAATGGAACTACAAGTCTTGAATTTCAAGAAAACGATTCTGCATTAAAAACTCTATCGGTAAGTAATTCCGGTGGCTGGCAAAATTGGAAAACATTGGTAACTCAAGTAACCCTGAATAAGGGAAAACAGAAATTAAAATTATACACTCCGACTGGTCTTTTCAATTTAAACTGGTTCCGTATATCTGATCATTTAAATGCATCAGGACCTTCCTCAAATGCAGGAATCGATCAGACTATAACTTTGCCTGTAAATTCAGTAAATCTGGTTGGTACAGGTACGGACGCTGATGGAGATACTTTACAGTATAAATGGTCTGAAGTCTCGGGTCCGACTCAATATGCATTCAGTGATGCCTCGAACGACACAACCAATGTAACAGGATTGAAGGCAGGTACCTATACTTTTGCTTTTGGAGTCTCCGACGGATATACCTCAGCAACCGACCAGGTAGTTGTTAAAGTATTAAACCCCCCGGTGAATGTTCAGAATAATATGAATACCGAAAATATTGTCTATCCCAATCCTGTTATGGATCAATTATTTATTAAAACAACCGTTATCACCAGTGAAACGACTGTATCAATAATTGATCAAACAGGAAGAATAATTCAGAATAGGATATTTGAACCGGGAACTCTTTCTATGGAATTGGATTTCAGTCAGATTAAAGAAGGATTTTATCTAATTCAAATTCGTAACTCTAATAAAATTTCTACTTATTCTGTCGTAAAAAATTAAGAGAGGAAACACTATCTGCTTAATGAAGAAAGAGCCGTTGTAGTTTTAATAAACTCAACGGCCTTTTTATCTGCAAAATATTGACAGCTTAGAATCTCAGGATAAATTCAGTCAGATTTTGAGGGGAATCAAGAGAAATCTTCTTCCGGATCCTATACCGATTTGTCTCAACTGTCCTTACTGAAATATTTAGCAGCGCAGCAATTTCATGATTTTGAAGATTCATCCTCATATAGGCACAAATTTTTAAATCATTGTATGTCAACAATGGGTATGCCGCCTTAAAACGCTTCAGAAAATTATCGTGGGTCTGGTTAAATTGAAATTCAAACTGATCCCAATTTGAATCATCTTCGATTTCTTTATTGATAGATTTCAATATAGATTGAAGATTATTTAATATTTGTCCTTTAACTTCCGGTAGAATATTAAAAATATGGTTCCTTATCTCCTGGATTTTTTCATTTTTATGAATGAGATTCATGGTTTTCGAAATAAGTTCGCGATTTTTATATTCCAGTTCCGAATCCAGCTGTTCGTTCCTGACTTTAATTAATTCCTGTTCAGCCGCAATCTGAAGTCTTAAATACCGATCCCGCAATACTAATACCCTCCGTCGATATAGACTTATTACGAGTACAATAAATAGTATTGAAATCAAAAATTTGAAAAGTATCGTCTTGTAAATTGGAGGTTTGATTGATATCTTCAAATGAGTCCCTTCCGGATTTGGTGTTCCATCCGGGTTGATTGTTCTAACACTAAAATCATATATTCCATCGTCCAGATTTGTATAAGCAGCAAATCGGTTCTGGGCATCTGTTACTACCCAATCCTTATCGAAACCCTCTAATTTATGCTCAAACTTTTGTTTTTCAGGTGATGAAAAATTAAAGGCTTCGAATTCGATACTAAAAACCTTGTCTTTATAGTTAAGTTCTATCGCAGATGCCTCTTCTATCGATGTTGAGCCCAGTGCTTCTTTGTATTTATTTGTGTCGAGAGATATGGATTTGTTAAATAGTTTAATATCCGAAATAATGATATGTGCGTTTTCTGAACTGCTCTTTAAAGCCATTGGGTTGAAAATATTAAATCCTTCTGTTCCACCAAATACAAGTTCGCCAGAGGACATCTTGCAGCATGAATTATGGAGAAATTGATTTCCCTGCAGTCCATCCGTTTTGTCAAAATTAATAAACCGATTGTTTGACGGATTGTATCTTGAAATTCCTTTCACTGTGCTGATCCAGATATTGCCGCCTTCGTCGCCGATAATTCCGTCAACAACATCATGGATAAGTCCTTTTGACTTGTCAAAATATTCCAGCAATCCCGTGTTAATATCAAATCTTGCAAACCCCCTGCCGTATGTTCCTATCCAAAGGATTCCGGATCCGGAGGAATAAATACAACTATAGGTATAACCCCCATAATGTTCAAATTTGCTAGTATGCCCATCCAGTTTGTCGATAAATTTGTCTGTTGCAAGCCAAATATTGCCTTCCTTATCCTCATTAATAGCCAACACTATATTTGATGATAAAGTACTGTAATTCTTTGGGTTATTTCTAAATTCAATGAAGGTGTAATCAGACAATGCCTTAGAATTTAGCTGGGAATCACTTATTTCGTACAATCCATTGTCATATAATGAAAACCAAAGATTTCCTTTAGTATCGCAGAATAAAGCAGTAACGGAAAGACTTTTCCCAGACTGATCTGCATTAAACTCTTTATAATCCTTCATTGACCCATTTTGCGGATTAAATTTAACAAGGCCATCATTTCCTGTACCGATCCACAGATTACCCTTTTTATCTTCTGCAATGGTAGTTATATCGCCGGTTATCTTCCCCTTCAGAAAACTTTCAATCACATTCCTTTTGGTGTCGAATTTGGAAAAAATACCATTGTTGGACCCCAGCCATAAATTATTTTTATTATCTGAATAGGCTGCTGTTACCGGAATTTTAATATTATTAAATAACCTGAAACAAGGAAATTGATGCCTGTTTTCATCCAGTTTATTTAAGCCGTTGCCGCTGGTTCCAATCCACAGGATGTCCGATTTATCATTCAAAAGAGACCAGATAAAATCGCTTGAAATCGAAGTATCGTCGTTTATCACTGACCGATAATTTTTATAAGAAAGATCGACCGGATTAAGATAAAATAATCCCATTCCGAAAGTTCCCAGCCACAAATTTCCTTTACTGTCCTCTGTGATAGATCGAATATTTAATCCTGATCCATTATGATTGATATTAAAATTGGAAGTAACTTTCTTTGTGTCCCGATTGAATAAATTGAGGCCCCCTCTCCATGTTCCCACCCATAAGCGGCCTTTTGAATCTTCGAAAATGGTATTAATTATATTATCTGAAATTGAGCCGAGAATCTTTGAATCGGATGAATATCTTTCAAAGTTATTTTTCATTTTATTATAGTGGCATAATCCACCCAATTCAGTACCAATCCAAAGCTCATCCCTTTTATCGATAAAAACGATATTAACCCTGTTACCTGGTAAACTAGTACTATCTCCTGGTATATTGTAATAAACTTTAAACAGACCGGTTTTGATATTGTAGGAATTGAGTCCACCTCCATAAGTGCCTATCCAAAGTATGCCTTTGCCATCCTGACAGATTGATTTTATATGATTGTGACTTAAACCATTGGAAGTGTTATTCGAAATTATACGATGAAATTTTCCTGTTTTCGGGTCATATTTATTTAGCCCTCCTTCCGTTCCGAACCAAATAATTCCCTCCATATCCTGGTAAATACAATGAACTGCCGGATTTGAGATTGAATTTGAATCTGTAGAGGGTACGAAAGTTTTAATTGAATATCCATTGTATCTGTATAAGGCAGAATAAGTACCAAGCCAGAGATATCCCTTACTGTCCTGAAAAAGTGAAAGAAAGTAATTCTGATTAAGATCTTCCTGGTGAATAACACGGTCGAAACCAATTTGATTCATCTGGGCATTTAAATCAAAGCCGATTGTCAGCAGAACTATAAATAGCCATTTTGTAAAACCAGAGTGCATCCTGTCAAATTAAGAATAGCAAATGCAATGCCGTTTAGTTAAGCCTTTCTAATTGTTTTTACCCCTCCCTAAATCCCTCCCCAAATTGGGAGGGACTTGGCCTTCCCCCAATTGGGGGAAGGTTGAATGGGGGTACATCTGTTACTAAAAGACATTGATAGCAAATATAAATGTACATGTTTTTTTGTCTTTCACATTTATGTTGATCAAGAGTAGAATATTTTTGATGGTTTTCGTAGATTATGTCTGAAATATGTTGAAATATAAATATATCGATAACTATCAGTTTACTACTCCGAAACTCGCAATTTTCATTGCGAAAAAATCTTTATAATAAATTTTTCGTCCTTTGACGATAAAAGACCCTTAACAAACTTGGAAAAACTATAAGAAGCAATGGCAGACCGCAAATAAATCCGCCTATTACTGCGATTGCCAATGGCTGATGCATTTGTGCTCCTGTGCCCCTTCCAAATGCCAGCGGAGTTAAAGCTATAATTGCGCTGAGGGCAGTCATCAATTTAGGGCGCAACCGGACAGATATTGCAAAATTAATAGACTGGTCGCAATTGTTTGTTTCTTTCAATGTAAGAAGAAATTGCTGCGAAGTAAAGACTGCATTTTCAGCAATAATACCCACAATCATGACAATTCCGGTATAACTACCGACATTCAGCGGTGTTCTTGTGAGAAAAAGTGCGATAACGGCTCCGCCAATACTTATTACCGAAATCAGAATAATAATAAAAGTAAGTCGTACATCCCTGAACAGTACCAAAAGTACGAGCATAATCAATAATAATGCAAGTATTAAGATGTTTAATAGATCATGAAAGGACGATTGTTGCTCGGCATACGCACCGGCATACGTTACTCCGTATCCCTGAGAGAAATGCACTTTTTTACTAACCTGACTTTGTATATCTTTCATAACGCTTCCCAGGTCGCGTTTATTTAATCTTGCTGTAATAGCGACGATGGGCTGGAGATTTTCCCGCTCAAGTTCCGCTATACCTTGATGGATTTCTACTGAAGCGATATCCAATAAAGGAACCTGGCGTCCGTTAGGCAGAAAAATCAGGAAATTTTTCAAATCATTGGTCTGCATTAAGGACTCCTTAGGATAGATTAATCTGATCTTGGCCAACTTCTGTCCTTCTTTAACAGATCCCGTTTCAATTCCTTCAAGTCTTGCCTGCAACTGAAATTGCAGGTCAGCAGGTGTCAGTCCAAAACGCGACAATTCCGTTGTCCTGGGTTTTATTGTAAAGTATGGGCCGGCAATTACAATTCCATTAAATACATCGGCTGTACCAGGAATATTCTCTACAATGGAAGATACTTCCTGCGCATATTTCTGCAGTTTAGATACATCATTTCCGAAAACTTTTATTTCAACCGGCTGTGCAGATGTAATTAAATCGCCAAGCATATCTCCCACTACCTGTCCAAAATCGATTCGAAGCGCCGGAAGTTTACCTTCTATTTTTTTTCTTATATCATCGATTATTTCTTCTGTAGTGCGTTTCCGATTTTTACTGAGTTCGATCAGGTAATCTCCCCGATTGGGTTCGGTAATAAAAAATCCCATCTGATCCCCGACACGTCGTGAATAAGATACGACCTCCGGGACTTTCAGAACAATACTATCCACTTCCTTCATCATACGGTCCGTTTCATCCAGTGAAGTGCCCGGTGGCGAATCGAAATCAAGAACAATTGAACCTTCATCCATTTCAGGAAGAAATCCTGTTTCGAGTTGCGGATATGCCAATAAAGAGCCTATAATCAGAATAAGTGCAAATGCCAATGAATAAATAGGATTATGAATAAAATAATCCACCCATTTTCTTTGTGAACTATGATGAACCGTCTTCAGCGGAGAAGGGAACCGTGAAGCCAAAAATCCATAGAGAACCGGTAAACCTATGGAGGTGACAATAAAAGAACACACAAGTGTAATAATCATCGTATAAGCCAGTACTTTAAAATAAGCCCCGGCAATGCCTGACATCAGAGAAAATGGAATAAAAATAACGATCGTACTTAACGATGAACCTATCATTGCCGGCAGCAAGTATTTAATTGCAGCCCTGATATGTTCCGTTACATTGCGTTCCGGGTTTTCTTCACGCGTCCTATGGATTTGTTCAATAACCACGACAGCATCATCGATAATTAGTCCTATTGCAGCTGCAATCGCTCCAATTGTCATAATATTGAGAGTGTAGTGCAAGCCGCTCATTACAATTAACGTAGCGCAGAGTGTAACGGGTATTATAAAAAGAATGGATAAATTGGCCTGCAGCGATCGCAAAAAAAGCATCGTAACCAGGATAGCAAGCAAAATACCCAATAGCAGAGCATCCCATACACTTTGAATACTGCTTTTTACAAAAACTGACTGATCATAGTACGGTTTTAAAGTGACTCCCGGCGGGAGTAACAACTGTAAACCATTCATGCGGGATTGTATATCGCTGGCTAGGCTCAGAATATTTGTATTGGGTTGCTTTAAAATATTAACGAGGACGCCCTCATGACCATTGGCATTTATTTTTACATATTCGATCTTTTCTGAAACTTTCACTTTTGCAATGTCTTTAACTGCAACTGTTATTCCATGGGTATTTTGAACAGTTACATTTTCAATATCCTCTATATTATTCAGCGAAGCGTCCGTGAGAGTAAGATATAGCCTTCGATAGCTGTTCATATAGCCATTCGACTCAATAAAACCTGTCTTCGACATGGCCGCAAAAACTGTCTGAAGATCTATTCCCAACATATTCATCTTCAATGGATCCAACTCAATCCAATATTCCTTGGTTTTACCTCCCTGTATCCTTACGGATGCTATTCCCGGAGTTTGCGACAAATATGGCTTTACAACATATTCTCCAAGTTGTCTTAAATCAATCAGACTTTTATTGTTCCCTTCCAGTGAAAACCCCATCACTGAAAGAATGGACGGGTTCATTTGCTCAATGGTTATTTCCGTAGCGGGAGGTAAGGTATTTCTGATAGCCGCAATCCGGGATTCGATCATTTGCTGCGATTTGTTGATGTCGGCCTGCCAGTTCAAATAAACCGACATTTCGCAACTGCCCCTGCTTATGGTACTTCGAACTGATTTTAAATCCGGAACCTGTTTAATAGCCTCCTCCAGCGGACGGGTCACCGTGATCATCATTTGATCTACAGGCTGTTCGCCATTGTTAGCAATGACTTTAATTTTAGGAAAGGTAATTTCAGGAAACAACGAAACCGGAATTACACGATATGAATAATACCCTGCCATGAGTGTAATTAACAGGCCAAACATTGCAGGCACTCGATATTTTCGGAAAAAACTATCCATTATTTTTCGACCTCTACCTTAGCAGTATCAGATAATCCATAATTTCCCTCCGTAATAAACCGATCGTTTGGATTCAAAACCGGATCTTTAATCTGAACCCAGATTCCCTGTCGCATCCCGGGATTTACAGGCAATTTAATCGCTGTTGAATCATTGATAAGTTTCATAATCCAGAAATTCCGAAGGGTTTCGTCGCTCAGCAGCGCTGTTTCAGGCACTACCTGTGCATTATTAATAAGTCCGGTTGTTATTCTCAGAATTGCATTCAATCCCTCGGGTAAAAAGACTTTATTATCCGGGATAATCAGGATAAGAATTGTCTGAGAACCGGCATCTGTCGTATTCAGCGAATGTCCAAAAATAGAAGGAATAACAGTACTATCGGGAAGTATCAGTGTACAATGGTTTCCTGTTTTGACTATCTTATTATAAGCAAAAGGGATGTATGCCTGGAAAAGAAGTTTGTCAGAATGTATAAATGAACACAATGCCGAACCCTCCAGTATATAATCACCACCAGCATGAAGCAGATCTGTCACAAACCCGTCGGCAGGAGCATCTATTGAAAACTGACCCATTTCAGATATTGGGCTTTTATTCATGGCAGTATCCTGGTGCATTGCACGATGTTCTTTTGTCTCAAGGGAAAATAGCTTTTGTCCTTTTTTAACAAAATCTCCTGGTTGATTCACAAGAGCAGTAATATAGCCGGATGTAGGCGAAACTATTTCACTTTTGTCGAAGTATTTAGTAGTGGCCGTTAAATTAACCGACTGTTCGATATTTCTATATGCGATTTTTGCAATTTTTACGCTTGCTTTTGCTTCAGTGATTTCATCATGAGTTATCACTGCCTGATGGCAGGAATTAAGCAAAAGGATACCCGTTGCATACATTAAAAACTGAATTCGGCCTTTACCAGGTCCAGTAATTGTATTCATTGATGGCGTTTTGAATTTGCTGGCTAAAATTAAAATACTCATCACTAGTTTTTTGATATGTGTGCAATATTGTCAGATAGGCTAATATCGATATATCGCCGTTTGAAAGTCCCTGCCGGTAAATTGAAAGCAGAGTTTTATACTTGTTTAACTGGTCTTCTGCGAGCTTCATCTCAACGCGTATTGATTCGATTTGTTTTAACAGGCTCTGCCGGGATTGAATTCGCTGAATATTGAAAAACCGTTTGAAATTATCGATAGATTCGAGTTGTATTTGGGTTTGTTGACGGTTTATTCTTTGCTGTTGCCCGTCGTAAAGATTTATTTTTAAATCAATACCTGCACTGAAGCCTCTGTTTGAATATATATTAGCCGGATCAATAGCATTAACTCCTAAGTTGGCAAAAGCAGAGATTTGCGGTTTGTATTTTTGTCCTGAAATTTTAAGACTGTTTTCGGCAATCAGGCTATCGGTAGTAAATTGATAGTCGTATCTGCTTCCGGCTGAATCACTTCGGATGATTTGAATATTAAGGGAGCTAAAATTTGTTTCCAATGTGTCATTCAGACCGCAAAGACTGTTCAGGATAGTTATATCCTTTGAAAATTGCAAATGCAATTCTGTGATATTCATATCCTCATTGCCAAGTTCAATTTCCAGCAGTAAAATGTCTGAAGTTTTAATTATTCCGCTCTTTGCTAATATACAACTCGTTTTATATTGCTCTTCCAAAAGTTCCCGAATTTCTTTGGCTGACAAAAGATGCTGCTGGCCAGTAAAGCACATAATATACTGATTGGTGACCTGTTTTTCCATTTCACGCAATGACAACTGACCCTGGAAACGATACCGACCAGCCTTAATCTTATTCATTTCAGACTCTGCCTTATAGGAAGGATTCAGAATGGGTTGTTCAACATTTATCAATGTACTGTATAAAGCTCCGTTGCTAATGGCTTCATCATATCCAACGCCATTGATAACAGGGGCTTTCATTAAATTTGCCGTAGCGAAAACATTTGGGAGCCTGTATTCAGACCTGATTTTAAGGTTTTCTAACTCCGTTAATCTGGCCTGATTTTCAAAATCACGAATTACAGGATGATTAGATCTCAGGGCTTCCATATAAAAGTTGATATCTCTCTGTTGGGAAAAAAGAAGAGCATTTGAAAAAAAAATAATAAAGAAAGATGAGATTACTATTTGATACATACTTTATTGTTAAGCCGTTTCTGAAAGTTCAGTTTTAGAGTATTCAATTTATTTATGGTTTAAAATTGATTTATCCATTTCTATCTTATATAAAATTTGTCGGAATTATTTGTGAAATCGTTTTCATCAAAAAATATTATAACCTGTTTGTCCGCATACTAATTGACAAAATCAATGTTGACTGAATTAACCGATATAAAGATAGTTGAATAATTTTTTATCCTTGACATCTTTGTAATTTGGTTGGCTAGTGAAAATATTACAGTTCTGCAAATTAAATGATTCGATGTATATTTGATTTTTATCTTTATTGACAAGCATGAAATAATGACATTAAAAATTTTGCATGTCTTTTCCTCCGATTTCTTTGCAGGATCGGCCGCATATACTGTCAGCTTATCTGAAAAGCAAGCATCAGAGGGACATCAGGTTTATATGATAACCGACACTGAAGGGTTATCTGATAAAATTCCCTGCATTCAGCTACCTGTATCGAAACGTTCATTGCTACAACGATTCAGAAATATTCTATTTTTAAAAAAATTTATCCTCGGCAATCAAATTGATATTGTACATGCTCATTCACGTGCAGCAAGTTGGATTGCTTATTTTTCGGTGCTGGGCACCAAGACAGCCTTAGTTTCAACCATTCATGGCCGACAGGTTATACATTCATCCCTTAAAAAAAATGATGTTTTTGGGGAACGGATTATTGGTATTTGTCCGAATCTGATTACTCACCTTAAAAATGAAATCCACTTTGATCCAAATAAGCTGGTATTTATTCCCAACGGCTATGACATGGAAGATCTTCAAAAATTTAAGCGGAGCCGTAAAGATGACAAGATTATCATTTCATTTATTGGGCGGTTTAATGGTCCGAAAGGTGAAAATATTGCGCGGCTGGTAACTGATGTTTTTCCCATATTGTTAAAGGAATATCCTTCATTGATAATTCAACTTATTGGTGGAGAGTGGGAATGTTTTACCCCGGAAGGAAAAAATGCTTTTCAGCAATTAAAAATAAAATATGGTGAACGAATTCAATCTCCTGGGTTTATAAAAAACGTTCATCAACTGATGACTGATTCTGACTTAATACTTGGAGCTGGCCGTGTTGCTGTTGAAGGTTTATTGCATGGAATTCCGGTTTTTGCTTTAGGTGAGGCCTGTAGTCATGGCATTCTAACTCAATCGAATATTCATTCTGCTATTTCATCAAATTTTGGTGATATTTTGCCGTTTAAGGCGTCAATTCAGATCGATACTCAGGAAATACTTATAGAATTTCAATATTTTCTTGAAAACAGAAAGGAATTCCAGCTCAATCTTAGCAGTTTAATTGAGATTTACGATTTTAATCATGTTTACCCAAAAATAATAAATGTGTATAGGTCCGCCCTGATGCGAAAAGCTTGTCAAGGCAGCATTCCTATACTTATGTATCATAAAATCCCGGATGCGCCTATTGATAGTCAGCATCAAATTTTTGTTGCTAAAAAAAAATTTGAAAAGCATCTTAAATTTTTTAAGTTTCGGGGATTGACTGCGATTACGTTTAAAGACTATCTCGTATTTGTTAATGGCGATAGACCAATTCATGAATTTCCTAAAAAACCTTTTATCCTTACCTTTGACGATGGTTATGAAGACAATTACCGGAATATGCTCCCGCTGACTCAAAAATATGGTTTTAAAGGAGTAATGTTTTTACTTGGCGATTTTGCTATTACGAAAAATAATTGGGACGATAAGGAAAGCCCTGAAACGAATCAATTGATGTCGTACGACCAGAAAAAGAAATTTGTGGATTCCGGCTGGGAGATAGGTGCACATACGATTTCACATTGTGATTTGACCAATCTTTCAAATAATCAGGCACAAATTGAGATCGAAAGGAGTAAAATAATTCTCGAAGAGAAATTGCAAACTGAAATTGTATCCTTTGCCTACCCTTATGGAAATTATAATGAAGAAATTAAGGCTATGGTCGAGAAATCAGGTTTTAAATTTGGAATCTCCACAGACTCCGGGGGAATGGTTATTGAAGATGATCGTTTTGCTGTTTTTAGGGTGAATATGTTTCCCGGTGAGAATCTTTTTCAGCTTTATAAAAAAACTTCTTCCTGGTATAGGAGTTATTATTTTCGAAGACGGGGTAAATAATGCGAATTAAGAGTCAATGTTTTTGATAACTTGGGGTTTCTCTGCTAAGCGCAGATTGCATCTACGCTTTATTTAAAGGTCACCCCGCTCGCGCGGATTTGTAATCCGTGCGTTATTAAAAGTCACTTTTTCAAAAAAAATGAGACTGCTAAATTTTATTTTAGGATTTATTAGCATCCAATTCAACATGAATTCATTCTGGACACTTCTTCTTCCAGTAAATTAAAAACAAACTTTGATTATATGCACGGATCAATCTAAGCCGAGCACTACAGATTGATAAGTAAATTATTAAAATTTCGGGAAAGGAGATTATTTTCAATCCCCCTTAATCACCCGTTTCTAAGGACGAGTCAATTTAACGATTCCCCCTTGGCGAAGGGGGGGAGGGGGGATTGACATTATAAATTCAATAATTGAATAATTAATAGATACTACAGGATTCAATCCCCCTTAATCCCCCTTTTCTAAGGGGGAAACACCTTTAATATTCGTTCGGCAGTTCTTTTAATTGCTTGTAAGTAAAGACAGGGCCATCCTTGCAAACATAAACCTTACCGACATTACAACGGCCACACTTACCAAAACCACATTTCATCCTGTTTTCCAGGGTAGTATAAATGTTGGAATCTTCAAATCCGAGTTTCAACAGGACTGGAAATGTATTTTTTATCATGACCGGTGGTCCGCACACAATGGCAATTGTATTCTCTGATACCGGGGCTACTTTATCCACAATGGACGGCACAAAACCAACTTCGCCTGTCCAGTCGGGAGTCTGACCGCCAGGATCCACAGTAAGTACGAGTTTAACATCCGGTCTGCTTTTCCATTCTTTCAATTCATGTTTATAGACCAAATCTGCAACACTCCTTGCACCATACACAATGGTAATATCATTATAATCACTGCGCTTATCAAGTGCATTCCAAATAACGCACCGCATTGGAGGGAGTGCAATACCTCCGGCAATAAAAAGCAAATTTTTTCCTTTCCAATCTTCCAGTGGGAAAACATTCCCATAAGGACCACGAATGCCAAGGATATCTCCTTCTTCGCAATTTGCCAAAGCACTTGTGACTTTACCGGTTTGTCTGAAAGTGCATTCCAAATAGCCTTTACGTGTCGGTGAGGAAGCAATGCAAAAGGTCGACTCCCCAACTCCAAAAACCGAGTATTCACCAAACTGACCAGCCTTAAAATCAAATTGATCCTCGTCTTCTTCGTGAAGAAATTTCAACCGGAAAGTTTTAACTCCCGGTGCTTCCAGCGTAATTTTATCAATCCGCACAGAATAGGGTAAGTATATATTGCTATCCGTCATGATTCATTTTCATTATGGAGGTCAGGTGTTCTAAAAGGTTCATATCAACCGGACAAGCCCTGGAGCAACGACCACACCCTGTACATCCTACCACATTTAACCGTTCGGGCATTATAGAAAACTTATGGCTTAGGCGTTGACGCCAACGTTGAGATTGGCTGGCGCGGGGATTATGACCCGACGCATGAACCGTAAATTGCGAAAATCCGCACGAATCCCAGCAACGAATTCTACTTCCCTGATTGGCGGATTTTTCATCCTGAATATCGAAGCAACCACACGCAGGACAAACATATGCACAAGCTCCGCATCCAAGACAACGCTCTGACTGCTTTTTCCATATTTCACTTTCGAAAAAATTTTCCAGCCGTTCTTTGATGATCTCTTTATCCAGCAATTGATCAATTTTTGCGAGGTATTGTTCTTTTTTCAACTCAGCCTCCGTCGGCAGAAAGAACTCACTGAATTGCTCGCGAATCCTGCTACCTTTTTCTGAAATGACCTCAGCAATGTATTTCTCATCCCCGACTTTTGTAAACAGTATATCGCTTCCTGCAGTTCCACCCGGACCGCCGCCAACAGATGTACAAAAACAATTTTCATCCGACTGAAAACATGAAAACGTGATGATCGTTAACTTTTCCTGCCGTGCATTGTAAATAGCATCTTTAAAATCCCAGTTAAAAATTGCATTTAAGGCTAAAAACCCTGAGGCATCGCATGGCTTTGTTCCCCATAAATATATTTCAGGTATTTGTTTGAAATCAAAATCATTAACAGTAACATTTTTCTGGCTCTTGTTGAATCCGAACAATTTTTCGTATCGCGGGAAAGCAAAAGATTTTAATGACAATTTTGTTTGCACAAAATCATCTGCAACTGTAGAATTCTCATCAATTTTTTCAAAACAGACAGCATCTTTCTTCCGAACCGGTGCCACAATAGTTTTACCGGAAGCCAATAATGATTTTAAAATGGCATCCACTGAAGGTTTTAATATTACATACTTTTCAATATCCATAAGCTATCGGATCAAAGTTTCTTTATCATCCGGTTTGAAGGTCGAAAGTAAATTTCCCTTATTAACTGAAAAAGTATATTCGCCAAATTTTTCTTTTATATCGCGGATCATATATTTTGTAAGCAGGTTAAGCGGAATATCCACCGGACAAGCATTGGCACATGCATCGCAGTTCAGGCAACGCCCTGCCATATGCATTGCCCTCATTATGTGCCATTCAAAATTGCCCAGTGCATGCGATGGTGAATGCACCCATTGAGGCTGATTGATTTCTACAGTGCATCGGGTGCAGTAACAAAGCGGGCAAGCGGCTCTGCAAGCATAGCATTTAATGCACTTAGAAAATTGTTCTGTCCAGTATTCAAATCGTTCTTCAACCGATAATTTTGAAATGGTTTCAATTAACACACTGTTTTTAGAATCAATAACAACTTCTTCTTTACATACCAACTCTTCAATCTTATTGATATCATCAAAGACTTCAAATTCGTCATTGCTTTTGCAATATATTACCAGCAAATCAGCCGTCTGTATTTGATGTTCACTTGCCAGTTGAAGAATTGAACATAAAGCGGGTAAGGTAGCAAAAATCGCAACTTTCCCCGGATTATTTGTGCAATGTGTTCCAAGGTAAACCGTCAGATTAAGCACACATTTTTCATTAAAAACAAGACGTTCTGAATCCGAAGGTTCTCTGATAAAAGCCGGTCGGGGTTTATTAGCAGATCCATTTTCATAACCGATCACCAACGTAACTTCTTTCGAAGTAAGTATATCAAAAACAAATTTCTGCAGTTTATCCATTGGTCACCTCCTTTTTAAAGGTACCGGCGACCTTTTGATATTGGGTATAAGGACCCAACTCCTGAATACTTTTCACGGTTTTATTAACCAATTCAGCCCATTTAGCACCTTCTGCAGCTGATATCCATGAAAAAACAATCCTCCTCGAATCAATGCCTATAAAGTTAAGCAAGCCTTCAAATACCATCCATCGGCGTCGGGCATGAAAATTACCCGATGTATAATGACAGTCATTTGGATGACAGCCTGAAACGATAATACCATCCGCTCCCTCTGCAAATGCTTTTAACAGGTACATAAAATCGATTCTTCCTGTGCAGGGGAACCGAATAATTTTCACATCATTAGAATATTTTATACGACTGGTCCCAGTTAAATCGGCACCGGCATAAGTACACCAGTTACAGACAAAAGCGACTATTTTAGGTTCGAATTCCATCTTAAACAGTATCATTATTTAACAAAGCAGCAATTTCTGCAAACACCTGTTCATTTGAATATCCCTGAATATCAATTGAATTGGAACGACAAAAAGCTACACATGTTCCACAACCCTGACATAGTCCCGGATTTACCTTTGCAACCGTTTTCATTATCTTTCCGCGATGATCTTTTAGCTCTTCTTTTTCAATAGCCTGGTATGGACATGCAGAAATACAAAGGAAACAACCTGCACAAGACGAATAAACAGGAGGTGCAGAACGATTTACAATAGCGATTAAAGGCTCGCGTGTCATCTCACTTTTAGAGAATAATCCGATAACTTTGCTTGCCGCTCCCGAAGCCATACTTACCGATTCGGGAATGTCTTTGGGCGCATGACATGCCCCCGCCAGGAAGATACCGGCAGTATTTGTCTCTACCGGTCGAAGTTTCGGATGCGCCTCAGTAAAGAATTTATGTGTATCATATGATACATGAATCTTCTGTGCCAGCGCTTCTGCTCCCTGGCTAGCAACACCTGCGGTTGCCAGTACCACCATGTCTGCTTCAATCTCAACAGGCATCCCGCCAAGCAATGTATCAGCCCCTTTCACAATAAGTTTTCCATTTTTTTCATAAACCCTGGAAACACGACCTCTTATATAATGTACCTCGTCTTCTGTGATGGCGCGCCTTACAAATTCTTCATACATTTTTCCGGCAGCTCTTATATCCATATAAAATATGGAAGCATCACCATTCGGTACTTTATGTTTATACAGCATTGCATGCTTGGCTGTGTACATACAGCATATTTTAGAACAGTATTCAATACCTTTGGCTGGGTCGCGTGAGCCAGCACAGGCTATAAACACTATTTTTTCAGGAATTTTCCCATCCGAGGGCCTTCTGATATCACCCAATGTAGGTCCTGACGCTGAGGCAAGTCGCTCAAACTGTAAACCAGTAATAACATCTTTGTATTTTCCATAACCGTATTCAGGAAAAAAATCGGTTCCAAGAACATTAAATCCCGTAGCTAAAACAATGGCCCCTACTTCCTTTTCAATAATTTCATCCTCCTGATCGAATCGTATGGCTTTGGTAGGACAAACGATTTCACAAATTTTACATTTCCCGATTTTATAATAAGTGCAATTTTCCCTGTCAATGACAGGTTTGTTGGGAACAGCCTGTGGAAAAGGTACATAAATAGCAGTGCGGTAACCCATGTTTTCATTAAATTCACTTGGGATTTTTCTCGACGGGCATTTTGTTGTGCAAAGGCCACAGCCGGTACAGGCTTTTTCATCCACGCTTCTTGCCTTCTTCCTGATTTTCGCTTTAAAATTACCGATGAAACCCTCCAGACTCTCAAGTTCGGCATAGCTGATCAGCTCGATATTAGGATTTTGTGCAACTTCAACCATCCGTGGCGTAAGAATGCATTGGGAGCAATCAAGTGTCGGAAATGTTTCAGACAATTGTGACATATGCCCGCCGATTGAAGGCTCTCTCTCAACTAAAATAACTTTATGACCGGCGTTTGCTATATCAAGACTTGTCTGAATACCAGCTATCCCACCCCCAAGTATAAGTGCAGCTTTTTTAACCGGGACTTTAATGGATTGCAATGGCTTGTTATTCTTGACTTTTTCGACCATCATGTGGACCAAGTCTACCGCTTTCTGTGTGGTTGCTTCTCCCTTATCATGAACCCACGAGCAATGCTCGCGAATGTTTGCCATCTCAACCATATATGGATTGACCCCGGCTTCACTACATGCTTTTCTGAAAGTAGGTTCGTGCATTCTCGGAGAGCATGCGGCAACTACTACGCCGGTAAGATTTTGTTCCTTAATCGTTTTTTTAATAAGGGTCTGACCCGGATCAGAACACATGTATTTATAGTCAACGCTATAGGTTACACCTTCAAGCCTCGATGACAATTCCGCAACTTTGGCACAATCCACAGTTGCACCAATGTTTTCCCCACAATGACAAATAAATACTCCAATCCTTGCCATACATCAAATATTTAAAACCGGCACAAAATGTCTTTTTAAACCAAGTTTTCCGGCATCAATTCCGAGGGCTAGTCCAATAGCCTGTGTTAAATATAGTACTGGAATTTTAACTTCTTTTTTCAATATTTTTTCAATCATGGGCCTGCGCATATCCAGGTTTGCATGACACATCGGACATGCTACGATCAACATCTCTGCCCCACGGTCGATGGCATCCTCCAAAATTTTTGCAGACAATTTTGCTACGATTTCGGCATTTGAAATGGTAAACCCTGCCCCGCAGCATTCTGTTTTATATGCCCAATCAATCGGCTCTGCCCCTATTTTGACCATAATCTGTTCCATAATCTGAGGATCCTCCATCCTGTCAAATTCAACTACAGAATGAGGTCTTACAAGCAGGCAGCCATAATAGCAGGCAACCTTTTTATGCAAAGGCTTTATAAACTCCACATCTTTTTTTTGCAGGATATTGTCACGGATAAATTCAACAATATTGTGTATTTGAATCGTAGCAGATATATTTTGGTCCAGGGATGACGATACTTTTGCTTTGACCTCTTTATTCTGGCAAATATTTCTTTGGACAGTTTTTAGACGATTAAAACATGCCGCACAGGGGACTAGAAGTTCTTCATTCCCATCATTCTCAGCAGCTGCAATAATCCTGGAAGGAAGTACAAGAGACAATTCTTTATTCAGGTTATGAGCCGCTGTTGCACCACAACAATTCCAGTCAGGCACTTCAGAATACTCGATATTTAGTTTCTCTAATACAATAGAGACCGATTCATAATATTCACGTGCCGACCCGTTGAGTGAACATCCGGGATATACTGCCAATTTCATGGCTTCAGATTTTTTGTTTTTGAGAAAATTTTTCGAATAGATTTTAGGTCTTTTACCCTCTTTGGCAATAAATGCAGCTTCCCTTTCATAAACATAAAAGGAGCCAAAGAGATATCGCTGAAATCAAGTGTTTTTATTTTAAATTCTGCCAGCATACCTACTTCATAAAGTCTGCCAGTATGTTGGATACTTGACAGAAATGCTTTATGGGCAGCAACTATTTTTCTAGCCTTTGGATTGACCATTTTCCTTGCAACCGATTCCTGCCGGAGATAGTCCATTACCAAAGGAATTTCAATATCCATCGGACACCTGCAAAAACATGTTTCGCAGGAAAGACACAACCAGATGCTATAAGACCTTAGAACCTTTTCAGATAATAATGAATTATTCGTCTGCAGCATTCGCAGAATCAGGCTTGGCGAATAATCCATTTCAGTTGCAACAGGACATCCGGCAGAGCATTTACCACATTGATAACAATGAGAGACCAAGACTCCTGTTTTTTCCTCAACTACACTGGTCAAAGTATTTAATTTTACTACAGACATTTTTTATTTTCACGCTGATTAAAAACGATTCTTTTCAATCATTAATACTTACTAAAGCATAAGTTTATTGCTCAATGCCTTATTATAAAAGAATTCCGGGTTGATCGTAGATTTTAACGTATTTCTTATTCTAAGAGTGGGGTTTGTGACAGCTTCCGGAATGTCTTTACAGTTAATTACTGTAGAGAGAAAAAATTCATTATTTCCAGCAGCACTGATCATGGGACTTTTATTGAAATTGTTACATCAGTTCTTTAAAGTTAGCCAAATCCCACTTCTTTTACTTAAAAAACTTAAAAATGTTCGGTTGAAAACAGGATATTTATTGCAAATGAATTTTATATCGTTATTTATCTGAAAAACAAAGCCTTTAGCAAATCAATCCGGTTAATTTTATGCAGGTAAGCTTCGATCTTTTTTTTGTATTCAGGTTTATACCAAAAGAAAAACATACGCTGATCCAGTTTTTCCTGCTTTGAAAGTGCCGTATAGATCTCTTCCTGGTTGTATGGATTAAACCCCAGGTAAAAAATTTCAGTTGCAAGGGTCATTGGTGTTGGTGTGAAATCTTGTATCTGTTCCAATTTATAATCCATATTGCGGGTATCGATTGCGAGTTGTGCCATATCGACATCCCTGCTTCCGGGATGACTTGAAATAAAATAAGGTATAAGTTGCTGATTCAGATTGTTTTCTTTATTGATCTGATCAAACAACTTTTTAAAGGATCTGAACTGATTAAATGAAGGCTTGCGCATTAACTTAAGAACGACTTCCGAAGTATGTTCGGGTGCTACTTTCAATCTTCCCGATATATGGTTTTTTATCAGTTCACGTGCATAAATGCGGTGACTTTCCTGTTCTTTGGCGGAGGCTTTATCATTTAAAAGCAAATCATACCGGATCCCGCTTCCAACTGTTACCTTTTTAATTCCTTTTATGTCAGCAACACTGCGATAGATATCGGTCATTGAACTATGGTCGGTATCGAGATTATAGCAAATGGAAGGAAATATACAGGACGGACGTTTACATTGCCTGCACATCCCTTCATCCTTGCCTTTCATACCATACATATTTGCACTGGGACCTCCCAAATCCGTGATATAACCTTTAAAGTCAGGCATTCTGGTTACCTTTTCGACTTCTTTCATTATTGATTGCTTAGACCTGGATACGATAAATTTTCCCTGGTGGGCAGAGATTGTGCAAAAGCTGCATCCACCGAAACAACCCCTATGGATATTCACTGAGAATTTTATCATTTCAAATGCCGGGATGTTCCCTTTTTTAAAATACTTCGGATGAGGCAGCCGTGTATATGGCAGGTCAAAGGAAGAATCAAGTTCTTCTTCGCTCATCCGGGGAAAAGGGGGATTGATCACAACGGTATGAATTCCGACATCCTGGCATAGGCGATGAGCAATCCATCTATTGGATTCCTCTTCAATTATAACAAAATTCCGTGCATATTTTTTTTTGTCAGTAAGACATTCTTCATGTGAAAATAACTGCAGGTCAATGCAATTTTTATTTGTTGGACGAGTACTTGTTTTCTCTATCTTAAAAACTGTTTGTGGAATTGTATTGATTGAACTAAATGGAACTCCTTTATTCAGAAGTTGGATTAATTCTCTGATTGGCTGTTCTCCCATTCCGTATATTAGTAAATCAGCACCGGAACTTGATAATATAGAAGGTAAAAGTGCATCATCCCAGTAGTCGTAATGCGTAACCCGCCTTAAGGATGCTTCAATTCCTCCGATAACAACCGGAACATCGGGATAAAGTTCCTTGAGAATTTTAGTATAAACACTCACTGCACGATCGGGTCGAAAACCAGATACTCCTCCGGGAGTATAAGCATCGTCCGAGCGCAGGCGCTTGTTAACCGTATAATGATTCACCATCGAGTCCATGGATCCCGATGTGACTCCAAAAAATAAACGTGGTTTCCCCAGCTTCTTAAAATCCCTAAGATCGTCGCGCCAATTTGGCTGGGGGATTATTGCGACTTTTAAACCTTCCGATTCAAGAATACGACCTATCACTGCACTGCCAAATGAAGGATGATCTATATAAGCATCCCCGGAAAAGAGAACAACATCCAACTCTTCCCAATTTCTTGCCTTTACTTCCTCTTTATTGACAGGCAGCCAGTCTGTGATATTGTATTTAATATTCAATGCAAATTTATTCAAAAGGCTAAGTTAGAATAAATTGATATGTGAAGTCATTATGACTGAAGGCTTTTAGGCTGAAGGAAGATCGGCACAAAATTCACCAAGGGACCTAACAGTCTATATTCTAGTCGTCTAAAGAAGTTTTTTATTATCGTTTTTAATACCATTGGAGGAGTTATGACAAATAAGGTAGCAGTATTTTATCTTTAGTAGTAAAAGCAATCAAAATTATATTAAATGAATGTCCGTAATCTTACCTCAATTAAAAGTTCAATTTAATGACATTCCGCACTTGATGCGGAATCCAGTCCAATTTACACTGGATGCCTGCTTTTGCAGGAATGTTACTTGCTGTAATTATATTTCAGGTATCATAAAGGATATACATAAAATATCATTCATGTTTTTCCGATATAATATGTTATTTTACACTGTGAAAAATAAAAAAATATAAGTCATTTGGGCAAGCGCTTCATTCATACAACCCAACATATCTTCAACCTTATTATCCTGATAGTTTTAATGCAATGTAAAGGCGAAAATAACAATCCAAATGCTGAGTTTCAAAACCCTTTGGCAAATCCTCAGGATGGCCCTCCGGCAGGCAATCCACACGGATCGTATCCTGTACCTTCAATAGCCGGATCGGAAGATGTTACTGTTCCGGACCATATTATTGGTGATGGTACTCCCGAAAGTTGCACCAGCGAAGCATTTATAGATGCGGTTGCCCGGGGAGGAAAAATTGTATTTAACTGTGGCGCAAAGCCTGTCACAATTACCCTCGACAGACCGGCAAAAGTATTTAACGATGCGAATCCGGATATTGTAATCGACGGTAACGGTTTAATCACACTAAGTGGCGGCGGGAAAACCCGAATTTTGTATATGAATACCTGTGATCAGAACCAGCACTGGACAACCTCTCACTGTCAGGATCAGGATTCACCCCGGTTAACATTACAAAATATCACTTTGGCTGATGGTAACTCTACAACCGAGACTGAATTTGATGGCGGTGGGGCAGTTTGGGTGCGAGGTGGCAGATTTAAAGCAGTAAACTGCAGGTTTTTCAATAATGTATGCGCTAACACAGGACCCGATGTTGGCGGGGCAGCCATCCGTGTTTTTAGTCAGTTTAATAATTTACCGGTATATATAGTGAATAGCACTTTTGGGGGAGCTGAAGGGTATGGAAATATTGGTTCAAACGGTGGCGGAATCAGCAGTATTGGTGTTTCATGGACCGTTATCAATTGTCTTTTTTCTTATAACCGTGCCATTGGAAATGGCGGAAACCCGGCACAATCAGGAACCCCAGGCGGTGGTAGTGGCGGGGCGATTTATAACGATGGTAACACTATGTCCTTAAAAATTCTTGGAACTCTTATTGAACATAATGAGGTTAATGCGTATGGTTCAGCTATCTTTTTTGTCACCAATGACCATACGGGTGATATCCAAATTGATAATTCCACTATTCAAAATAATATTGGAGGTTCGTGGTACCCGGTTTATCCGGGAATTTCCATGCATAGTGATACAAAATGTGTTGTTACAAATTCAATCATCAAATAGTAAAAGCCCATCGATAAAAGAAGTAATCTTATCCGGAGTTATTCATCTCTCAAGCGTCAATTAATACAGTTCGGTATGATCTGGGAGGAAAATTACAACATCAATACATAGTTTTGTCCGGAGGTATTATACCTGAAATAAAAGGGTTAAGAGCAACATTCCTGCGAAAGCTTCCTGCCAGCGGGCTGGCAGGAAGCACGGAATGTCAAATAATGAAATAATTAGGCTTAGAATAAAAGCGGATATTCATATTTAATAAATTGAAAGTATTTACTTTTCTTCGTCAAATACTTAATGAAAAGTAAGGGTTAAAATTCTCGTTAAAACAATCTCTAAATAAAAAATTCTTATAACACCTATATTCAGGGATGTTCATAGTATTTGAATCAAAATATCCTTAAATAATAATAAAGTTTTTTGATAAAAAACTTGTCGGTATTTAAAAATTACTACTTTTATATCCAAGTTATTCTATAGAATTAGTTTTATTTATGAAAATTAATACTAAGGTTAGATACGGTTTGCGCTCTATGATTGAAATAGCGCAATATCCTAATGGAATTTTACAAAAAGAAATTGCAGAACATCAGGAAATTCCTCTGTTTTACCTTGACACAATTATTTCCGGATTAAGAAATGCCGGTTTAATAGTCAATTATTCCGGCAAGAAAAGCGGTTATATTCTGGCAAAAAATCAACAGGATATTTCGGTGTATGATATCTATCGTGCATTTGAACCGGAATTGCAACTGGTAAATTGTTCCTATTCAACCAATGAATGCAAGCGGAGTAAACTATGTTCTGCCAAGGATTTTTGGTATGATTTGAATAATGAGGTTAAAGTTATATTAAAGAATAAAAAGCTTGATGACCTTGTCCAGGCTGAAATAGATTTAGTACCAAATAGGATATAATCAATATTATTAATTCCAAAAAATAAATTTATGAGAAAGGTTTATGGATTTTTGCCGGTCGCACTAATGGCCATGACATTTTTTACAGCGGGTTGTAAAAAAGATGCAGCATCTGATCCCTCTGAAACTGCATACAATAATGCAAGTTTTTCCAAAGGAGGCATCATGTATAATTCATTTTTTTCTGTTGAAGCCGGTTTTGACACTTTAAATGTTAACTACTTAAATATTAAAACTCATGGCGCATTTTTTCAATGTAAGCAATGCCATGGCTTCGACGGATTAGGTTCAAATGGTGCTTATATTAACAGAGCAGCCAAGACTACCCGCCCAAGCGTTGCTTCGGTCGATTTGGATGAAGCAGCTAAAAATGATTCGTATCAGGAGCTTTTTGATGCAATTAAAGAAACCGACGGAAGACGTGATATTTCATTTGATTTATCAACTTACGATCCGGCTACAGCTACTAAAATGGAAGGAGATAAAATGCCCAATTTCAATCAGATACTGAGTGATGCTCAAATTTGGGATCTGGTAAAGTATTTGAAGGAAGGCAGACTCGATTTAAGTCAATTATATGATGTAACCTATTCGGGTACATATCCAACCGGTACAGCAACCTATACAAATATCGGAAAAGATGGAAATGCAGCAAATGGTAATGCTTTTTTTACAGCCAATTGCGCTGTATGTCATAATGCCGACGGGAAGGGTGAGGACGGAACAATTGTTGGAAATTTCATAAGAAACAGACCATCGGAAGCTCAGCACAAAATACGCTACGGACAGCTCAATACAGATATGATTGGCCAGTTTGCAATGAATGTTACTCAGATGAAAGATTTGTTTAAGGCATGTTCAGATTCTTTAACCTACCCAAATTGATTTGAATAAAAACAGAGTTTTCAATTTATATATAATTAATGAAACACAGAAAATAAGTCGAATCCAAGACTTATTTTGAAGAGTTAGCAAAATAGAAAGATGGAGAAGTACTTGATTAGTCTTTTCCATCTTCCTTTTTAATAGCCCATTACCATCCATCCTAATACAATTAAGTGCCTGAATAAGTCTTATAACATAATTTTCCGTTAGATGGGCCAGAATCTGAATACTCTCATATTGGTATTAATAATAAACTTAATTTTAAAAATGAATATTTATGTAGAAGTTGAACTGCTCTTTGCGAAGAAATCCATTTTATATTTGCCTTGGATTTAACGAGTAGATATTATATCTTTAAAAAACGGGCAGACTATAATTATTAATCCCTATTGTGCAAAGGTAATGCTAAGTGGCTAAAATTCAGTTGTATTTTCCCATTTCGCTGTATGTCTCAATTGTAAATACCAGTTTCACAACAGTCATTATTTATTGTATGGCAGCTCTAAATTAAGCATAGAAAAAATGAAAGTTGTCATCATTGGATGTGGAGTTTCAGGTATGTCGCTGGGCTGTTATCTCCAAATGCATGGATATAATACAGAAATTTATGAGAAACACAGCTTGCCAGGAGGCTTATGTTCAAGCTGGAAACAAGGCGAATACACTTTCGATGGATGCCTTCAATGGATACTCGGATCGGATAAGGGGAGTCCGTTTTACAAGCTTTGGTCGGAATTGCTGGATATGAAATCATTTGAGTTTGTCAACCACGAAATAAGAGTTTCGGTCGAACTGAAAGAAAACTGCAATAAATACGGAGATAAGGTTTTTCGGTTATATACCAATATCGACAGGCTGCAAAACTACTTATTGGACCTTGCCCCTGAAGATAAAGGAATGATATTAAAAATGATCAGGTTAATACGGGTTATCCAGAAATACGAATTTCCCCCTATGATCGAGAATATTCCACAATTACAGTCTTTCCGAAATAAAATGGCAATGTTTGCTTACATTCCCTTTCTTTTGCAATTCCTTAAATGGAAAAATGTGACCAATATTTCATTTGCACGCAAGCTGAAAAACCCTTTCCTTAAAGAAGCATTCGAATTACTTTTCGATGGTGACGAGGTCAACCTTTTTGTTATGACTATGCCTCTTGCTTTTTGTGACAAAAAAAGTGCCGGCTACCCTTTGGGGGGGTCAGCTCAGTTTGCCAGGAAAATAGCCGATAAATATGAATTGCTGGGTGGAAAAATCAATTATAATAAGGAAATACAAAAAATAATTGTCGAAGATAATGTTGCTAAAGGTATAATGCTGGTTGATGGCTCTCTCTGCTATTCTGATATAACTATTTCAACTGCCGACTGGCATTTTACGGTCTTTAAAGCCCTGGAAGGAAAATATGTTAATGCAAAAATTTTGGAGCTGGCCGCATTAAAAAATCTTGAAGTTTACCCTTCTGTTATGCTTATTTCATTGGGTGTTTCTCGTCAATTTAAAGAACATCCGCATTTCTTCAGGTTTCCAATGAATAACGAATACCTATCACCTGATGGAACAGTTTATGAACGAATAGAAGCGCACATTTATCATTATGACCCTACCCTGGCACCGAAAGGAAAGACCATTATCGGGATGAGTTTTTATACCCGGAATGGCGAATTTTGGATTGACCTCCGCAAAAATGACAGGGCAGAATACAATCGTTTAAAAAACGATTTTGCCAATACAATGATCCAAATTCTCGATGAAAAAATCGGCGGTGTTAAAGAATCAATTGAAGAAATCGATGTGGCCACACCGGCAACCTACCAGAGGTATACAGGAAATTGGAAAGGCAGCGTGCAGGGGTGGTTCCCTGCGAAAAACCTCTTAGCATCTTCACCCGTTACTATTGAACTATCAGGGTTAAAAAATTTCTATTATACCAGTCATTGGTCAATTCCGGGCGGAGGACTACCCTCAGTGCTAAAATCAGCCCATGACCTTGCGCAGAAAATAAGTTTGAAATATATAAATTAGGTTATAATCCGGTAAGGGGTTTATTATAGATCAGGAAATTCGAAACCAATTATTATATAAACAGATATTATACTTCTAAATATAATATTCGACCAATATTATGAAATTTACTAAAGTTATAAATGAATAAAGTCATTATGGGATTTAAGTTAAACAGTAATTATCTGAAAAAAATACAAATAATAATTTGTTCGTCGAGAATTGATATTTATATTTATTTTCATTCGTGGTAAATATATTTATGAAATTGAAAAGGAAAATATTTCATGTGCTTTAATCTATTAAACAAACAATTAGAACGTCGACGGAAATTTAAAATATACCATTAAAATATATACCTTTAAAGTTATATATGTTCAAAAAATGAATAGGATGTTTTCAAACAAGATAACTTACTATTTTTGGCTTAAAGTTGTCATATTGCTATTCATTTTGAATAGAACTTATGCGCAGAATTCGGTAACTTTTATACTAACCAGCATCCCGGATTATACACCTAAAACAGATTCTCTTTTCCTGGTAACATCATTGGATAATTGGGTTAATGATCCCCATAAAAAGTTTAAATACTGTTCTGATGGTTATTATAGACTGACCATTGATTTTGGCGTAGCAAAAACGTTTGAGTTTAAAATAAATCGAGGTAATTGGAACAGAGCTGAAGGCAACAATCTTGGAGAATACAGAGAAAATCGTCGTTTTTTCTATGATGATAAATTATCCGAAGTTAAACTTACAGTCGAATCCTGGCAAGACTTACATGATTTAGTTTATCCCTCCATTAATGTTATTGTACAATCGGTTCCCAAAAATACGCCGCATGATGCCAGTTTATATATTGCCGGAAATTTTAATAATTGGTCGAATAATGATCCTGCAACCAAACTTACAAGAAATGCCCAAGGTATTTACACAGGGGCAATTCCGGCCGGATTCAAAAATCTGAGTTTTAAATTTACGCGTGGTTCGCAGGAATCCATTGAATGTCGATGGGATGGCGGTATGCTTTCAAACCGTAAATTCATTTCAAATCTGACGGATGAAAAACAGATTGTCGCAAACATTGAATCGTGGGAGGACCTGTCAACCGGTATCATTTGGATAAAATTGATATTCCTGATTTTTATTTTGCAGAGTAGCTTATTAACGGGTCTCTTAATCTATTATAATAGTCCGAAAATCGTTATCCTTTTATGTGGATTATTCACTATTGCTTTTTTTGCGAAGTTCCTGAATGCCAGTACTAGCTTATTCCATTTATTGCCGTATGTATATTTTTTGCCCGTCGTTATATATTCGTTTATCGGACCACTTTTCCATTTATGGTTTAAATCTGCTATTACTGCAAAGCCCACAAGAATTAGTTACCTGCATTTTCTGCCTTTTCTTCCGTTTATCTGGTTTTTGCAGTATTTAAAACTTTCAGAGAACGAATTATACTTTAAAGTAGCAAATAATGATTTAATCGTTTTCATATTGATTGCTTATGCATACGCCCTTATACTTAATGTATATCTAAATTCCAAAATAAAATTAGCTATTGCAAGGAATATTGCTGCAATTCCTGACTTAACTTATGGTCTTTACAGGGCTGTATTAACCAACTTCTATTTGTCTGCGATTGTATTTATAATTTGTGGAATTTGTTGGTGGCAGAATATTGAATTAAAATTTGTCGTTGATTGGTTGGATAACCTTTTATGGTTTGGTGTAGGTATTGTAATAATCTATTATGAGTATTCTTTTTTTACCAGTTTTTACAGCAAGTATGCCAATAATTTTGCAAATAAAAAAGATGAAATGCTTAGCAAGAATACCTGGGTTACATTAAAAACTAAATTAACTGAATTAATGGAAACCAAAGGCGCTTATTCAAATCCTGACCTGACATTATCCGATATTGCAAGAGATATAGGAACCAATAAGCATTATGTTTCTAAACTGATCAATGAGGGATTTAAAAAGAACTTTACCGATTATATTAATGAATACAGAATAAAAGCTTTTATTAATGCGATCGAAACTGACAAGAACAACAATACTTTTCTGTTTCATGCATTTGAAGTAGGATTTAATTCTAAGTCATCATTTAATAGAGCCTTTAAAAAAATGACAAATAAAACTCCAAGTGAATATTTCTCAAATATAAAATGAATCACTCCCGGTAAAAATGTCAATGTTTATAAATAGAATTGCATTTTTTCTACAGATGCAGGAGTAAATGATTTACTAAGAATTACAACTTTCGAGATTTTGTGTAAACTTAAAGATTCCTCTGAATTGACTTTTTTAAATCCCTTCAACTGCCAATTAAAATAAAGATACCGGATAGGATACAAATAATCTATGTTCTACTATCCGGTATCTCCTTTATTCAAATTAATAATTAGTTAATCATTACTTTGAAAACCGCCGATTGAGTGCTTGTGGTTACCCTCACTATCATAATAGTTCTTTTTAAATTTAGGTTCTGAACATCAATGGTATTCATTGATTGATATACAATCTTCCTTAAAATCATTTTTCCTGTTAGATCATATGCCTCTATCGTAGCCTCACTGGCATTGCCTAGATTGATATTCATCTCATCCGAAACAGGATTAGGATATAACTCTATCCTGTTTATATCACCAGATATCAACTCTCCTCCCTCATCCATTGATTTCGTTGAAACCGATATTGAATAGGCACGGGATTGATCATTAAAAGTCATAACGTAATTTCCGGCAGTTGTAATCGAAAATGAAAGGTTAGGCCCGTTACCTGTAGTCACCAGTGCAGTTCCGGTAAGTCCTGAAGCATTGCCCCAGTCAACTCCCGACCAATTGGTAGTATTGGCAAATTTCATCACATGACTTCCTGTTGCTAATGAGATATTTGTAGAGGTCCAGCTATAATTGGCTGTCAATGTCATAGGATGTTGAGTAGGATCCCAACCACTAAAATCACCAACCGTATACATTTGGCTATTATTGGCCATATAATCATTCACGATAGAATAACCCAGAGTAGAAGTATTAAAGTTGATGGTATATGTGGTGCTGAAGGGCGCAGTAAATGATATATTCGCACCACCTCCGGTAGTTACTGTTGCTGTGCCTGACAGGCCTGTCGCATTTCCCCAGTCGATACCCGTCCAATTGCTGGTATTAGCAAATTTAAGCTGTTGTGCCCCCGTGCCGATGCTAACACCGGTAATTTTCCATACGTAAGTACTGACTTTGGTCATTGAAGCCAAGGTCCAGCCATTATACGTTCCAGCCACATACATGGCAGCCTGACCTGATGAAGCATTTACAGTAATAGCACAAGTAGCTGTTTTACTCCCACTTGCTGTTGTAACAGTGATAGTGGCACTTCCTGAAGCTATACCGGTCACCAAACCGCTTGTGCTAATAGTTGCTATGGCAGAGTTACTTGTTGTCCAGGTTACATTTTTATTCGTAGCATTGGTTGGAGCTACAGTGGCAGTTAACTGCTGAGTTCCAGCAACAGCTATAGATACACTGGTTGGACTTATAGTCACACCTGTAGGTGTTATAACAGTTGATGTTACAGTAATTGTACTCGTAGCTGTTTTACTTCCACTTACTGTCGTAACTGTGATTGTAGCATTTCCCGAAGCTATGCCCGTAACCAAACCACTTGTACTTACAGTTGAAATCGCTGAGTTACTTGTTGTCCAGGTTACATTTTTATTCGTAGCATTGGTTGGAGCTACAGTTGCTGTTAGCTGCTGAGTTCCAGCAACAGATATAGATGCACTGGCCGGACTTATAGTGACTCCTGTAGGTGTTATAACAGTTGATGTTACAGTTATAGCACTTGTGGCTGTCTTACTTCCACTAACAGTTGTAACAGTGATTGTGGCACTTCCGGAGGCTATGGCAGTAACCAGACCGCTTGTACTTATAGTTGCAATGGCCGAGTTGCTGGTTGTCCATGTTACATTTTTATTCGTAGCATTGGTTGGAGCAACAGTGGCTGTTAATTGCTGAGTGCCTGCAACAGCAATAGATGCACTAGTCGGACTAACGATTACTCCTGTCGGAATAATTGTTGTTGCATTAACAGTAATCACACTTGTGGCTGTCTTGGCGCCATCTGCTGTTGTTGCAGTAATTGTAGCACTCCCGGATGCAACGCCAGTAACCAAACCTGCTGTACTTACTGTTGCTATAGCAGAGTTACTTGTTGACCAAGTTACATTCTTATTGGTAGCATTTGTTGGAGATACTGTAGCTGTTAATTGCTGAGTAGCTCCAACATTAATTGCAGCAGAAGTCGGACTTACTGTAACACCAGTAACCAGAATATTTCCAGCATTAACTATTTGAAGGTTGCTAAATACCGCTGAGCAAAGTGTGCCATCTGCATGAGATGTTGATGCTAAACCAATCTGAACAGATGATGCCATGCTAATGGTTGTTGCAGAACCTACCTGAGTCCAGTTGGCTCCGTCTGCTGACATATACCCGGAAAATGTACTACCAGACCTTTGTACTTTAACCCAATAAGGAGCAGCAATTCCTCCACTTTCGGTTGTTGTTGTCGAACCTCCATCACTGGTTCTAATTTGAAATGTAGAGCCATTTGATGGTGTCAGGGCCATAAAAGCATCCATTGCATTCGAATTCACACTTCCTCGTATCATAACACCAGATTTCGCCCATGCGTTCGTATTGGATATTGATTCAACTTTTGCAGTAATTGTTACATCTCCTGTTACAGTTTGATATATATAACTAAATGCATCTGCCGTTCCATAAATATCTGCACCTGCACCATTATTTATAAATTGGCTGCCCGTCGGATTGTAAAATGCGGAACCTGCAGGATTTACACTACCAACGTCAGCTCTCACCCAGGGTGATGGTATTGGCTGTACTATAGAGTAAACAGCTGAGGATATTACTGAATTGTCCAATCCCGATTTCACAGCCATTGCTTTAAGTGTTAAGGATGCTGAAATAACAATGGGGCTGCTGTATAACTTTGATGATGTAGTCGGGGTAGTTGCATCGGTTGTATAATAAATGCTTGCACCACTTGTTGCACTGGAAATACTTATAGTTTGAGCACTTGTATACATTCCGGCTACCGGACTGAATGTTGGAGCTGAGGCTGGTGGAACAAGGCTGCAACTTACAGGGAAACTTAATCCGTCGCTAGGTGCATATACAACATAGCCTCTTGCGTTAACTGAAATAGTCATCATTCCAGTGGCGTCCGTCAGAACACAACTTGGAATACTGCTATTCACTGAACTACCCCAGGCATAAGGTTTCATAACTGTATTTATCCATTTGGTCTGGACAGTGGCAGTCTTAATGGTTGAAGAATTGTCATTAAGTCCAAAAACCAAACCGGCGGTAGTTCCGGGGTCACCTCTTTGCATAACATATAAATCAGCGTCAGCAAATAAGAGATTGCAGGCGCCGGTTGCAAAATGCTTTCTTACCCAAATTAACTGGTCAATGCCATTGGCCGTGCCTGATTTTGCCAATCCATTATTGAAGTAATCTTTGTAAAACACCATCGGCAAACCTTTGTGTGTCAAAATATATGCATAGGCTAACATTTCCTGTCCACTTGTCAATACATAAGCAGTCTCCTTGTTAGTGTCATGGTTCTGCGCAAAAGTAACGGCATAGTCGGGTTGACTTGAAACCACCCCGGCTGTAAAAAGTTGTGTCATATCATAACCTCCACCATTGTTACACATGTCATGTAAGGCATAGAATAACGGGAAGTCAAAAGTGTTGGAAGTATAGTTTATGTTGGACAGATATGTCAAACAATTATTTTTATTTTGATCCCAATATTCAGTAACACCAAATTTACCATGTGCAGTCTGGAGATCCTTTATCACCGATGGATGATAACCATTGACCCAGTCATATCGAAAACCATCGTACCCAATAGTATTAATTAACCAGGCCTGGTAATTTTTTAATATTGTCATTACCTCCGGGTTCGCATGACAAATATCAGGATAGGTGCTAAAGGTTCCTTCGTCAGAACTTTCATAAGTTGAAGGATGGAAATCGTTATAATGAAATTGATATTTGCCGCTCAAAGGGGTAAAATTTGTCGGAGTCTGGCCTCCGGTATTCGGATTATTTTCAAGGGCGCCACCGGTACAATGGTTGAATACCATGTCGGCATAAGCTTTTATCCCGTTGCTGTGCATTGTAGTAATCAGATTCTGAAGTTCTGTTCTGCTGCCAAAATAAGTTTCGGTAGGAGTTTTTGTTTCAACAACGCCGGGTGTACTAACTTTTTGCGCAAATTCACCCAAATCATAATAATCATAAGGATCATAACCCATTGAAGGATTGTTGGTACCCCTGCAGGAAACCGGCAACCATATTTCAGTAATACCGGCCGTGGCAAGACCTGACATTTTAGGGTTAATATAGTCCCACCAGTTTCCATGTCCGGATTCATTATAGCAGTCCCAGTAGAATGCCTGCATCATAACGCGTTGCTCATTTACCGTAGGTTGTGCCAGGGAAAACTGATTCGCCTTTAATAAAATTAAAAGCATAAAACTCAATCCTTTCAATAATTGAAAAGTGAATTGTTTACATTTTTTCTTTTTCATGGGTTTTCTTTTTATTAATTCGTTAGGTTATAAGAAGTATACTGGTTAAAAAGTGAGCAAATTGATGGGTAGTAATTAAATCCTTATGAAAATTTTAATTTTATAAGAACTATCGTTTCAATATGAAACATTAAACTCATAATTGTTAATTAAAATAATCATTGGAAAATAGTTCTATTCTTTTATAATGCCGTTTCAAAGTAAGAAAAGGTAAAAGGAGCAAAATATCAGAGGTGCAGATTCATAGTTGACTCGTTGTATAAATCTATTTATCATATGATTAATAGATTTTTCGGACTTTATGATTTATTCAAATTGATACGGAATTTCTATTGAGGATTCAGATAATTAACCTATGAAACTATCTAATGATTCTATATTAAAGTCTATACATTATAATTTTCGAATAATACCAATACTTAATAAAATGAGTAATTTTCTAACCCCTAAATATAAACAACGTTTCTCTTAAGAATTTTAAATGAATTGCCTCTCAACAGACCTGTCCACCGTAAATTTGGTAGGCGCGGCTGTCAACGTACTTAAATATTTATTTCCCAATTAATTGTAGGCAGGAAAGTACCAAGCCGGCTAACAGGTTATGTTCAGTATGAAAATATTTCCAACCGAACATGTTTTCTGCGTGCTTTTAGCTAATCAGTCGGAACCGAAGGAAACGCTATTATAATTGTTTCGGCAGTAGGCGTGGCAGTGATGGGTATTGAAAAAATTGACTTTATTTGGTATTTAAGAACATAAGCTGGCTCGCGTTTTTAGATTTTTTTGCAGGATTAATAAGATTTGTTGTGCAACAATGAGTGACAAATTAAACAGTATGTCAGGTTTAATCATTAATCTGCTGATATTCAATTAATGATATCTAAAAATTATCAAAAATATTTTCTTTTTTAGTTATAATTTATTTACTTTCCATTTTTATTTTCAACCATTATTTTAAAGATTTAAGTTAGTTTGAAAGCATGAAATAGACATTGGTCTAACTATTTAGAATACAAAAAAACCCATATCATTGTTCCAACCATAACCTAATGAAAGCATCCTATGAAAACAACAATTATCCTTTTTTTCACGGCTGTATTTGTTATAACTGCAAACGCTCAAAAATGGCCGAAACAAAATTCAAATCATTCTTCATCTAATTATGCCAATGGAAATACATTAAGCGTTCCCGACACTTTAAATATTTCTTATGATACTTCAAATCTTGTCCTGGACGGACTGGGTAATGAAGCCGTATGGCAGGGAATCACTGCAACTCCCATTTTAAAAGTTGTAGAAGGATCCATAAGTGGTCCAAGCGATTTATCAGCTACTATGAAAGCCTATTGGAATGATGACAGTCTGTATTTATTTTTTAATGTAAATGATTCTAACTTATACAACGGGTCACCGACAATTTATGAAAACGATAATGTTGAAGTATATCTTGATATGGACAATTCAAGAGGAACTTCTTACGATTCAAATGACATGCAAATAAGATTTAACTGGGGCCTGAGCGGAATAACAGGTGAGAATGTGCCGCCGGGAATTAATTTTGCCTTCCATACAAAAGAAACCAATGATGGTTATTCATTGGAAATCGCAATCCCCTTTTCAAAGATCCTTTTTCCTTATTTGGGAATTTGTGGCTTCGATACACAAATTGCCGACAATGATGGAACAACCAACCGCCATGCGGTAATTTCCTGGAATTCTGATGTTGTCCAAAACTGGACTAACCCTTCAGTAAACGGGGAAGCAAAATTTCTGCATTTTATAACACCAGAATATGGTTTGTCCATTCAGGATATTATTACCCCCGATTGCGGAACTGACACAAGCAGTATTACTGTAACACTTTATAATTTCGGGTCACAACCTATAGACTCATTCGATATAAGTTATAAACTAAACGGTATACTGATACCTTCAATAGAAACCTCCCACCAGACAATACTTTCAGGTGAAACTGTAAATTATACCTTCAATGCCAAAGCCGATTTATCATTCGATGGAGAGTATACATTTGAAGTATTTTCAAAATTACCGGGTGGTGACGACCATACAAGTGATTCGTCAACAAAGAGAATAATCATAAAAGGGCTATCTAACAAATATCCTACCTGGACTACATATACTACCTGCAATGGATTACCGGGTAATACTGTCCGTTATATTATAAAAGACAGTAAAAATAATATGTGGATTGGGACCCAGGATAATGGTGTTGGTAAAATGGATACAGCTGGTAATTGGTCAGCCTTTGATACTCTGGATGGATTATCCAATAATAATGTAATTGGCCTGCTTGAAGACAAGAATGGTAGTATTTGGGCATGCCTTGACGGGGATGATGGCATCGTTGCAAAATATGACGGATCGTCCTGGACTACACCAAATGCCGATAATATTCATACTCTATCAGCATTCCAGGACAGCAAAGGCTATATCTGGTTTGGCACCTGGGGTTATGGAATAAGAATTTATGATGTTTTAAAAAACACTTTCACAACATTTACCCATGCAAACAGTGGGATTGGTTCAGACATAACTTGGGGGGGCGTTAGGGAAGATAAAGATAAAAATATCTGGATAGCGACTTCTAATAATAATGGACAGCTTGGAGGGACAGGCGGCCTAAGTAAGTATGATGGTATTAACTGGATGGTTTATAATGTGTCCAATAGTGGAATGCCATCAAATGATATTATATGTTCACTGATGGATTCAAAAGGTAACATTTGGTTAGGGTATAGTTGGTTTGGCTATGGCGTGACCAAATATGATGGAAAATACTGGGTCAACTATGATACATATAGTGGTCTTGTATCATATAAAATTGGAAACATTTTTGAAGATAGCAAAGGTAATATATGGTTTTGCTCAGAGGATGGCAACGGAGCCTGTAAATTCGATGGGAAAGATTGGAAAATTTATAACACTGCTAATTCAGGTATCATTAGTAATTTTGTTAGATCCACAGCAGAGGATGCTCATGGAAATATTTGGTTTGCCACAGATAATGGCATTTCGGTATTGACCATTAAATCCACTGATGTCATTACAGATAAAAATGTCAATCTGTTTAGTCTGAATGCTTTCCCTAACCCCTTCGACAATGATTTAGACATTGAATTTTCGTTGGCCAGTGAAAGTGATATTGAACTTGCAGCATACGATCTGAATGGTCGAAAACTGGTTACAATTATCAATACATCATTACCAGCAGGTAAGCAATCATTAAATTGGAATGCCAGCGGTTTAGAAGCCGGAATATACTATATGCAACTTCGTACATCAGAGGGCGGTGTTTCAACAAAAATGATAGTAAAACACTGAGAAAACATATATTAATATTTCAATGATTTTTTATCCAATTATCAGGATTCATCAGTGTCCGGATAATTGGATAACTTTTAAAAAGTGGAATATATAGGTGTAAAAAAGGATGTTATAATCATTTGTATTTAAAAGCCATACTGATTCCTCTATTACTCAAGACGCAATCTAATTCCTATGAGTTTTGAAATCGCGGCATAATCGCCCCCGAAATGATGACCACCAGCCAAAAAATCATGTCCATCCAACCCATCGATATCTTTCAGGCAAATGGAAAATTTACTATCATCGCAAATAATGTAGGGTTTGTTGGATTGCAGTTTTTTTAATTCTGTATAAATATCCGCTCCGTTATCCGTATCAAAAAAATGATACGCCAGTTTATCTTTGAATTCAGCCTTTTGCCATGGAGCAATTAATACAAGATCCATAATATCATTCTTGTATTTATCAGCCATGTTATTAACAGCAAAAGGCAAAACTTCGGCTCCCATGGAATATCCCATAAATACTACTTTCCCCATCCCCCATTTATTTTTGTATTGAACCATTAAATCTTCAAGGTCGCAGGCTATCTGACCAGGTCTCTTTTCATTGTGGAGATATTTCTCTGTATTGATTGCCAGTACCGATATGTTTTTTGAATTCAGATACTGGGCTATCGATTTTACCAAAGGCCTCCATCCGCCATTGCCGGTGAAGAGTATTACATAATATCCTGCATTTCCTGACGATTTGCATTCAATAACGGACAATTTCTTGGTTGGCTGGAGTTGCTCGGCTTGCAATGGTGCACATGAATCTAATTTATACAATAACAATATATAACAGAATAAGAATAATATATTTCTCATTGCCTGAATTTACAAAATTAAAGCCCTACTTCAGTTTGACATAATTAAATTTAGAGTTGCTTTACTGAATAGTTGAAATATAAGCAGCCATTGATTATGTCGCGTAAAGTTCATTTCCTCATTATATAAACAAGTAAAGTAATTGATTTATTCATTTTATCTAATATAATTCTGCGAATGAAATTCCTATTTTATTAATCCAACCTTAATAAAAAAATTTATGCTGGAAAAATTTATCACACCAAAAATTGTTATTAAAGTCTTTCTAAGTATTTTTAGAAGGTCCGTTTTAAAATAATAGTTATTGATGCTTTTTAACAAGTTGATATAATATGAATTCGTTGATTATTAATAAAATTATCGCAGGTGGATTTTTAGTTTTTATTTCTGTGATAAGTAAATCGCAGATTAATGATTCAACCATTATTTCTGCCGACAGACCGGGAATGGCTACCCCTCCTTCTATTGAAGCAGCAAAATCTTTACAGCTAGAAACGGGGTTTTCGCTCGAAAAGAATCATCTTGAAAAGCCTTTTCAGGAAAATATAGATTACAATTTTACTTTGCTCCGCTATGGAATAAACAAAAATTCGGAAATACGATTACAGACAGATTATGTCCAGGTTAAAACTGACAGTGCAAATATTACAGGCTTTGATCCGTTGACGATTGGAACAAAGATATTCATATCAGAAGCTAAAGGAATTATACCCAAAACATCTTTCTTGTTTAATTTAACACTTCCATATATAGGAAAAAAGAATTTCAGACCAGAATACCTTGCGCCTTCCATTTATCTCTTAATGCAAAATGATATTACCGGGAAATTAAATGTATGCTACAATCTCGGACTTGAGTATGATGGAGAAAGTGCCAGTCCTGCAGAATTTGCAGCAATTTGTTTAGGTTTAGGAATTACTGATAAGGTAAGCGGATTTATAGAAAATTACAATTGGTTTTCCTCTGCATCTAAACCTGTAAATTTTGTTGATCTTGGATTTGCTTATTTGGTTAGTCACAAGATTCAGCTTGACTTATCAGGAAATATGAATTTAGAGGATATTAAGAAATACTTTATGATTAATTTTGGCATTTCCTGGAGAATACCGATATGAAAAACAGACTTTTTCTAAACACTAAGATGGCAATAGAAATCAATTGTATGCTAAATGTTACTTGATTATTAGCTATATAGTATTATATTTTTGATAAAGCCGGTGATATATTTGAATTCTGAAAGTCAAAACCCAAATATGCACAGTCAATTATTTTTTGGTATCGGTTGTTGAATTTTCCTATAGCCCATTTATAAAGGGTAAATAATTCGTCATGATTTAGCCATTGGAATGATTTCCGGAGTTCTTTCGCAAACATTGACACATCCTCATATACGTTTTCTAATACGAGTTTTTGTAATTCTAACATGTTTGTCGGGCTCATAATTTTGCGTATTCGTTACTACTTGATATAAGACGTGTAATTGTCAATTTTCTTGCATCCGGTAAGTTAAATAATGCTAAAATTGCCGTGAATTAAAAGATTTACAAATCAAGACCCAAAGTCGTTTAGTTAAGCCATTTCACCTGTTTTTACCCCTCCCCAAATTGGGAGGGACTTTGCCTTCCCCCAATTGGTGGAGGTTGGATGGGGGTAAATCTGTTAATTAAACGGCATTGAATCAAGACCCCTTATATTATTCTTTTATATTTGAAGTGACTGAATATTCATTTCATGCAATTATTTAAAATGAGTAGTAGCAGTATTTTGCAGGCACAGTATATATGCAATTGCAACGGGTGGTATATTCATTAGAGTAACTGGCATATTGATGTTTTTTGTAAAGTATAATCCCATTCGATTGATAGAAAGCACCCAAAAATTTAAAAATCAGAAATTATTTCTATCTGAAGAATTAAGAAAGCCGATAGCTGTTTACAGCTATCGGCTTTCTTATACTTAGGACAAAGTTATGTACAATTATAATTCTGTTAAGGCAGAATTAATCAACAGTAAGGGCAATAGTCCCCAGATCACGGGTTGCCCCATCGGGTCCTAATGCCTTTATTTCCTCAATGTATACTTTTTGGTTCAATGTACAGCTCTCTAAAATGGCCTTTTGCTCGGGCGTAAAGTTATTATCGTGCGAAGTTGCTTCGACTGCCTTGCCATGCTCATTCACTGTTGAAACCCTGAATTCAGCGATTTTAAAACTCAGATCGAAATCGAAATTTTCCATCTCGGCAACAATACCCATTTGACTAAGAAGAACTGACTTTTTAATACTGCCACCCTTCATTCCATAAACCATAGCCACCGGATCCGGTACAATTTTTACCCGAAATACCGATTCCTTTACTTTAGTTCCATTTGCAAAAACAGTGATGGTGGCCTTTCCGGGCCCTTTTGGATAAACTGTATATGCTCCGTTTGAACCCTTAATTACACCATTGTCGATTTTAACTTCCAGGTCTTCCGATTTGTATCCCGAAACTGAAATATCAACCGGATTATCGACGCCAACATAAAAAACATTCATTCGGGTGGGTGCGATTGCTGCTACGGCATCTGCTGTTTTTACCGAATTGTTAGGTGGCGAAGGAGGCATAGGTGGTGTAGGAGGCATTGCGACAATTGCATTTTTCGGAATGTTTTTATTTTGTCCGTTCATACATGCAATAGCAAAAATTAGAATTGTTGTGGCCGGGATAAGAGCTATAAGCTTTAACTTTGTCCGGTAGTACGATTTACGATTTGTCATCATAAGAATTCGTTTTTTAATTATGGATTTATTAAAACCTGAAGCAAGACCTATAAGTCTGCTCTCGGCAACCTGGTTAACGAGAAGTGCCTGGTACTCGATCCTGTCGAATCCGATACAGAGTACCCCTTCATCAGCAAGGTATTCATGAACCTGCCGGAGTGATTTTCGCATGAGCCAGACAAACGGATTGAACCACATTACGGCCGCTATGAGTTCAATCAAAATAAGATCCAGTGTATGGTGCTGCGAAACATGAATATTTTCATGGGCTATTACGCTCTTAAGTTCATTATCATTGAGTTCTTTGGCGTTAATAAAGATTAAATTAAGAAATGAAAAGGGATATTTGATTTCTTCATTTTTCAATACAATGCTGCTACCTTCCCTCTCTTTTGAAGAACTCATATAAATATGGTAAACAACAATTAATCCTATAAAAAATCGCACCAAAACACTAGTCATTACAAGGAAGTACAACCATTTCAACAAAATGAAATAATCAAATGATTTTTCAGGAACTGAGGTAACCGTATTTGTAGTGGGTTGTTTTTCTGATGAAATTAAATTTTTACTGAATGATTCCGTTTGATTCATTACCACCTTCATATTCTCAACTGCAGGAATAAACGTTGAAAATTTAGGGGCAATATTGCCAAATGGAAGAATCATCGAAATCAGGATGGAAGTTAAAAGAAAACAGCGAATCATTTTCAACCCGTTATCTTTTCGAAATAAAAGAAGGTAGCACAGATAAAACACTCCCAAACATAGAGAAGACTCCAGAATATGAATAGTGTAAGTTCCCATGGGTTATTTTGTTTTTTTCTTAATTTCTTCTTCGATGTAATTTTTCAATTCTTCAAGCTCAGATAAACTGGTTTTATTTTGCTTGACAAAGAAAGATACAGCCTGGTTTAATGAATTATTAAAAATACTTTTTAAGGAATCTTTGAATACATATTTGGCATAATCCTTTTGAGTGATTATCGGGAAGAACACGTAAGTCTTTCCATATACTTTGTGAGAAAGATATCCCTTTTTCTCGAGTACTTTTATAACTGTTGCAACCGTATTGTAAGCTGGTTTTGGATCAGGTAATTTCTCGATCACATCCGAAACCACTGCTTCTTTGATATCCCAAAATACTTTCAGTATCTCTTCCTGTGATTTTGTTATTTCGACCATTACAGAAATTTTGATACAAATATAAACTATTATTTATACTTTCAAACTATATTTATAGTTTTTATTTCAATTATGGCATATTTTAATTAAAATTGAGTTGACATTTACTAATCCCGCAATATACTTTCAATAAATTGTTAACGGATTAGGTATAAAAAATTATTATAAATATATTTGAAGATTGCTCTAATTGTCCGGACCAATTTAATCCAGAATCCATCATGACAGCCAATACCAAGAAAATCACCGGGAAAAAGAATCCAGCGAAGGAAGTTAAATCAAAACCAATTTTTAAAGAAAGATTAATCCGCTTTATTACCATCACAATAGTCCCCCTGATTTTGATACTTCTTATTGAAGTTATGTTACGCCTTTTGGGGTATGGAACTTCATCAAAATTTGTATTTAAAGAAAAAATAAGCGGTGAATTGTGTTATGTCCCAAATGACGACTACACACAAAAATACTTTGGGCGTGATATGGGCCGGTCTACTGCCGCTTTTGCCATTCCGGTAACGAAAAGACCCAATACCTTCCGCATTTTCGTGCTTGGCAGCTCCGCTGCCAAAGGCGACCCTGCGCCTGCTTACAGTATGAGCGAAATATTAAAAGTTTTTTTGAAAGATAATTACCCGGAAGTAAATTTTGAAATTATTAATGTCGGCATGACTGCCATTAACTCACATGTTGTATATGATGTAGCAAAAGAATGCAGCAAATTGGATCCGGACATGTTCATTATTTATGAGGGCAATAATGAAGTTGTGGGCCCATTTGGTCCCGGAACAGTTTTTTCACCTCTTCTTTCAAACATTTCTCTTATCAGAACAATTGCTGCTTTAAAAGCCACACGTATTGGTCAATTTTACTCCGATATTTTTTCATCGGCAACCAATAAACCTAAAGAATGGGGAGGAATGGAAATGTTTCTGGATAAAAAAGTTTATGCTGAAAGTCCTGATCTTCAGATTGTTTATAAGCATTTCCAACGCAACATGAATGACATCTGCAAGTTGGTTAAAGAAAAAAATATTCCGTTAATTGTAAGTTCGGTTGGGGTAAACTTAAGAGATTGCGCACCCTTTGAAGGAAGATCGCGAAAATTGTCGCCTGCCAATGCCCAAAAAATTTCTGAAATTAATGAAATGGGGCCGAAATTGGAAAGTATTGGCAAATACCGTCAGGCATTGGATCTCTATTCAGAAGGATTGATTATAGATTCGTTGTCTGCCGATCTCTGGTTTAAGATTGCAGATTGTTATTTTCATTTAGGAGAATATTCTCCCGCCCGTGAATGTTATAAAAAATCAATGGATCTGGATGCATTGCGGTTCAGGGCTGACTCAAAGATTAATGAGATCATCAAAAGAATTTCAAAAAACAATGAAGAAAAGAAAATTTATTTTGCTCCCGCAGAGGATTCACTCATAATCAATAGTCAAAATGGTATTATGGGAAATGATCTCTTTTATGATCACGTCCATTTGAGGTTTGAAGGAAATTATCTGGTTGCAAGGTCCCTGTTTATGCAAGTTACAAAAACAGACCTGCTAAAAAAATATAAAAGAAGTGAAAAACTGCCAGGCCTGAAGGATTGTCAAAGAAAATTAGGATTTACAGGTTGGGACCGATACAAATTATGCCAGGATATGATCTCAAGATACAGTAGACCTCCGTTTACAAACCAGATTAACCATGAAAAAACTATTAAATTCCTCGAAGAGGAGTTGAAAACTGAAGATATTTATACTAAGAAGGATTCGTTTTCAGGAATATCGGCAATATATGATTACAGTTTAGAGTATGACCCTGCCAATTGGCTTGTCTACTTACGTTTTGCGGATTTTCTTCAGGAAGCAGAAATGAATTATAGCAGGGCCCGGAGACTTCTTATGGAAGTCAATAAAATTATTGATCACCCTTCTATTAATAGCGAGTTAGGCAATTTGTCAGTTAAAGAAGGAAGATACAATGATGCAATTGGCTACTATAATAAAGTTGTTGATAAACTACCGAAATCAGAAGCAGCTTATGGAAACCTGGCATTGGGTTATTCACTTTCGGGGAATTTTGAAAAAGCCCTTATTAACTATCAAAAAGCACTTAGACTTAGCCCGAATTATAAGAATGTGCATTTTGGCATTGCAGGGGTATATTTAAAACAGGGTAAATATGCCGAGGCTTTGGCAGAAAACAGAAGGGAAATAAAAATAAATTCCTTATCGCCACAGGTCTATGAGCAACTGGGCCAGATTTATGAAAAAATAGACAGTACGGAAAAATCTGAAAAAGCCTATCAGCTTGCATTTCAACTAGACCCATACAATATCGATTACAATAAAGAGTGGGCTGAAGTTCTCACAAAATTGGGCCGATATGAAGAGTCGGTTGTACACTATAAATTCATCGCCTTAAAAAAGGATACGGATGCTCAGGCAAATATTGATTGCGGAAATGCCCTTACACGTTCCGGAAATTTTAAAGATGCTGCTTACTGGTATTTGAAAGCTATTAAAACTGAACCTGTAAACTATGCCTGTTTCAATAATTTAGGTAACATATACATGCAATTACAGAAGACGGACAGTGCTGTATCCTTTTATAAAAAAGCCATTGAGCTAAAGAATAATTTACCTGGTTTTCATGTCAATCTTGGTATGGCTTATCTTAATATACCGGATTTTAATCGGGCCATCGAATCTTTCAACAATGCATTGGCCATTGATTCCAACTTCTACGCCGCTCATATCGGGAAAGGTGCGGTGTTTGATTATAGGTCGGAACCTGACCTTGCCGAGGCCGAATACAGAAAGGCAATTAAGCTCGAACCCAACAATGGCATAGGCTATAAAAAATTGGGACTTATATTGATAAATAAAAACGATTACGAAAACGCTATAACTATTTCCAATAAGGCTCTCGAACTTTTACCATCGGATGATGACGTAGAAAATATGGTCAGTCTTGCCTACTTCAAATACGGAAATTATCTGTACCAGCAGAGTAAATACCATGAAGCAATTACAAACCTCGAAAAAGCAGTTGAATATACTCCCAATAATTCAAACCCGAAAGTGGCACTTGCATGGGCTTATTATAAACAGGCATATGTCGAGATGAGTCGAAATAATTCAGCAGCTGGAATGAGCCAACTTGAAAATGCAGTTAAAATTTTTCCCGAGTTTGTTGAAGCAAATTACAATCTTGGAATAATTTATTTACAACAAAATAATGCTGCCGAAGCCTATAAATATATAAAACAGGTTTATACTTTAAATCCAAAATACCAACAGGTTGCCGCGATTTATGAGAAATTAAAGGAAGGACAACCCTGACAGGGTCTATTTGCATTGAAGAACAAACTCTTCAGATGCAGTGTTGCCATTGGAATTGCGTCCTGAAATTAAAAACCCTGCATACACTGGTTGCTCGGGTGAATAAAGTTGTTTCACCGCCAATTCCTGCTCAAAATCCTGTGGTTCATTGCTGAATTTTTTGCTGAACCGTATTTCACTGTGTTCTATCCCATTCACTAAAAAACAAATCAATTCCGGGATCTTTGACCTAAGAAGAATATTGACATTGTCTCCGTTCCTTATACTTTCTCCTTTGAAGTTCAGGACTAAACGATGTACACCTTCATGCACATAGTCTTTGTTCAACTCGGAATTAAGAATTTTTATTGCCATCAGCGTTAAAATTAGTTGGTATTAAAAACCCAAATATCAAAAATGATGAAAATACATACGGTTATTGCAGCAATAAAAATTACTAAATAAAAATTGAAAAAAACGATTCCTGATCATTTTTTATTGGCATCAATTTATCTTATTAAGATTAAACAATATTGGTCAGGTTAATAAAAATAAACTGACGTATTTAAAGGAAAATTTGTTAATATTAATATGGGGTCTATATTATTGGCTTCTGCTTGATAATCTAAGTAATTATTCGTAAATTAAAGTCTGAAATATTTTTAAATTAATGAACAATACCTGAATACCTGACAAAAATAAACAAAATTAAATATAGCTGATTTTAAAGTAATTGTTGAAACACAATTATTTGAATTTCATTTCAATCATTCAATGGTAAGATTATGTATCTTAAGAAGATTATAATAATTCCAAATTATTGTTTTACAGAAATTTAATTGATTTATATCAGATGATTAAAGCACGATTCCTTCTATACTTCATCCTTTTAAACTGGATTCATATTATTCACGCACAAAATCAGGAGCTAAGATTTACTCACATAACCGATCTTGATGGATTGTCTAATCCAAATGTGAATTGGATAACCCAGGATAGTAAAGGGTTCATGTGGTTTGGAACTATTGGCGGACTGAATATGTATGACGGATATAAATTTAAAAAATTCTTACCGGTTGATAACGACTCAAATAGTATTTCATCAACTTTTATCAGAACCATAGTTCCAACTCAGGATGGCAACCTTTGGATCGGAACAACTTCCGGATTGGATTTCTATGACCGCCAAAAAGATGCTTTTAACCGGTATTTTAACCCAATCTCCATTTCCAAAGGGGTTAATGCAGACGATATTTATTCAATCTCAATCGATAAAGACGACAACTTATGGTTAGCCACAATGGCCGGCGGATTGAATTTTTTTAATGCCAAAAGTAAAATATTTAAAGAGTATGCCTATGATTCAACTAATAAGGCCAGTATGTCAAGCAACAGGGTGCTTAAAGTTTATCATGACAGACATGAACGCCTTTGGATAGGCACCTGGGAAGGAATCTTGAATCTTTTTGATAGTAAGAATAATAAATTCCTTCGAATACCCATTCGTGATAAAACTACAGGAATATTAAATACCAATCAGATCAGGGATATCCTGCAAGACAAGGATGGTGTAATTTGGATAGCTACAAGTGGTTCTGGTTTGTATAAAATGATTGAAGAATTAAATGGAAATTATTCCTTTGTTAATTATTGTAATGATCCGAAGAATCCCAATAGCATCTCCAAAAATCTTGTCTCCAGGATTATCGAAGATCAGCATGGAGGTCTTTGGCTCGGAACCGAAAATGGAGGATTAAATTATTTCAGTACAAAGGGTTCACGATTTATTCGTTATAATTATGATCCGCTGAATACAGAAAGCCTAAACCACAATTCTGTTTGGTCAATATTCCAGGATAACAGTGGTAATCTCTGGGTTGGCACATTCACAAATGGCATTAATTTGAATAAGGCATCTCAATCGAGTTTTAAGCTCTTTAAAAGTATGCCTTGCAATGATTTAAGCTTAAGCTACAATACCGTTTCTTCCTTTTGTGAAGATCATGAAGGAATTGTTTGGATCGGGACCGACGGTGGCGGCCTCGATGCATACAACAAAGTAACGAAGACTTTTAAACACTTTAATACTGGTAATTCGAATATCGGGAACAATGCTGTTCTGTCCGTTTATGAAGACAGCAAAAGAAATATATGGGTAGGCACCTGGGAAGGAGGACTTAACCTTTTTGACCGAAAATCGGGCAAATTTATAAAGTATACTAAAGAAAACAGTGATTTAGGATGTAATAACATTATTACCATCAAGGAGGACAAAAGGGGTATACTATGGGTTGGTACATTTTGGGGTGATGGAGGTATCAGTTATCTTGATACCAAAAAGAATAAATTTATCACATTTAAAACCAACAATTCTGAAATTCCTGATAATTCAGTATATTCCATTGTCGATGGACCTGGTAATGAATTATACCTTGGAACCGGCAATGGACTGAGTATTTTTAATACAAATGAAAAAACTTTTAAAAACTATCAAAATAATCTCAAAGATCCTCATTCATTGAGTCAAAACACCGTCATGTGCATTCTGATCGCAAAAGATTCGTCGATATGGCTTGGTACTGCAGATGGTCTAAACAAGTTTAATCGTTCAAACGGAACATTCATTAGATACTTAATTGCAGACGGGTTGCCCAATACCGGAATCGTTGGAATTGAGGAAGACAATAATGAAAATTTATGGATCAGTACCGGATCTGGATTATCAAGATATAATTACAAAACAGGAGCATTCCGAAACTTTGATGTTACAGACGGTTTACAGGGTACTTCATTTTTCAGATGCAGTCATTATAAAGCGCCTGACGGCGAAATTTATTTCGGAGGCACCAAAGGATTCAATGTTTTTGATCCTGAAAAAATCAAAGAAACCAAGGTAATTCCTCCGGTATATTTAACCGGCTTCGAAATATATAATCAGCCTGTAAAAATAGGGGCCAAAGATTCACCCCTCCAACAACAAATTACAGAAGCCAGTAAAATCAGGCTAAAATATGATCAATCCGTGATTACTTTTGATTTTGTTGCCTTGTACTATTCTTCACCTGAAAAAATCAATTACTCATACAAACTGGAGGGCTTTGATAAGGACTGGAACCAGGCAAAGGAAGTTCGGTCTGCAACTTATACAAATTTAAACCCGGGAAAATATGTTTTCAGAGTTAAAGTACCCTGCAATAATGGGATTTGTAATGAGCAGGGTACATCAATTCAGGTAATCATTGTTCCGCCTTTTTGGATGACTTTGTGGTTTAAAATTTGCTCAATTATTCTTATCTTATTATTTATCTTCGGAATTTTTATAAACCGTGTAAGGTCCATTAATGAGCGAAATAGGTTGTTGGAAAAAATGGTTGATGAAAGGACATCCGAGCTGAAGCAGAAAAATGAGTTCATGAGAACCCAATCTGAAGTTCTGAATGAAACTAATACTCTGCTCGAAGAAAGACAACAAAGAATTGAAGAACAAACCGAAGAACTGATGGCGCAGAAGGAAGAATTAGTCCGGGTCAACAATGAGTTGCATGATCTCAATGCAACAAAAGATAAATTTTTCTCCATCATTGCACATGATATTAAAAATCCATTTAATACCATTCTCGGATTCTCGGAGTTAATGTTGAGTAATTTCACTAAATGGACCGATGAGAAAAAACTGCAAATAGTTCAAATTATTTTTAGTTCATCACAAGGTTTATTCGATCTTTTGGAAAACCTTTTACAATGGTCAAGATCACAAAGAGGACTCATCGATTTTACTCCTGTTAGCACGACTTTAAATCAACAGGTAAATACAACAATTCTTTTGTTAAAAGATACTGCTGAAGCTAAGAATATTCATATCACAACCGATTTATGTCAAAATGATATTAAAATTAACGGCGATTTAAGGATGCTGGATACCATCTTTCGCAATCTTTTAAGCAATGCAATTAAATTCACTTATCCTGAAGGTGAAATTAAGATAAAGACCAGGATTGAGGATAATTTGGGCATTTTTGAAATTAGTGACACCGGTATGGGAATGTCAAAGGAAGTACAAGCAAAATTATTCAGGTTAGACTCCCATCAATCAAGCATTGGTACTAACGAAGAAAAAGGTACCGGCCTCGGACTTATCCTGGTGAAAGAATTCGTCTCCAAGCACGGAGGTCAGATAGATGTCATAAGCGCTGAAGGAAAAGGAAGCACTTTTATTATTAAATTCCCGATTTAATAATAAAAGTTTGATGTTAGTGCGAATTAAGGGTCAAAATATAAAGCCCAGCAGGCTGGAATATTTACAACAAGATTTGTTGACATTAAAAGAACCCCGATAGGATGACATAACATATGAAATGTGATCGAACCCCATTAAAATGTGCCGGTAGGCACGTAATATGGGAGAAATCCGGTTTAAAAAATTTATTTATCTCTCTAAGCAGACTTGATCATTGTTAAAATCATTTTGAAATTTCCGACAGCTTTGACAGCGTGCGGTATGTTAGCAGGCATTATGATCGATTCACCCTTAGCTAGATGACATTCCTGCCCGTCAATAACAATAATAGCTTTGCCATCTGCAATCTGCACAAGAGCATCAAACGGAGCTTTGTGTTCACTAAGGCCCTGACCTTCATAAAAAGCGAAAATCGTCACAGTTCCTGTAGCCTTATTCAGGATAGTCCGGCTAACTATAGAATCAACAGTGTATTGTACCAAATCGTCAAATTTAAAAGCAGTTGCTTTTTCAAATTCTTTTTTTTCCATTTCAATATTTTTAGCAGAACAATATTAAACACAGAAACGAAAATAAAATGTAACCAATGTTACATCGATGTAAAAAAATTGCCAACTATCATTTCCAAACACTATTTATACCTTTAGTTTCATTCAATGCTTTAATTTCAAAGTATTTAAAACCCCCTTTAAAGCAAATAAACAGCCTGTTTTATTATTATATTTTCTGAAGAAGAACCTATATGAATAATAAATTTACCAGGTTCGGCAAACCACCTGTGTAAGTCAGGATTCCAATAGGAAAAATCTTCAATAGAAAGTTTTATTTTAACTTCTTTTGATTCACCCGCATTCAGGACCACTTTTTGAAAACCTTTCAATTCTTTTAATGGACGTGGAAATTTACTTTCCACCTGTTGTATATAGAGTTGTGCAATCTCGGTACCAGTTATAACGCTTTCATTTTTTATTGTAAAACTAACTTCAACTGTGTCAATTGATTTAAATTTTTTGGGTGATATTTTTAGGTTACTGTAAGTGAATTTTGAGTAGGATAAACCAAAACCAAAAGGAAATAGTGGTTTGATGTTCTTATGCTCATACCAGCGATAGCCAACAAAAATACCTTCTTTATAAGGTATATCATATGCTTCGTGTGTGAATTGGTCTGAGGTCTTTCCACTATATAACTGCCAGTCTGCAGGTATATAGCCAAACCCGGGAGAATCTTCAAATTTTCTTTCAATGCTTATGGGCAGTTTACCCGATGGATTCACCTTGCCGGAAAGTATTTCCGCAACGGCAGTATTGCCGGCTTGCCCACCATACCAGGCATACAAGATTGCAGGAGCTTTGTCAATCCAGGGACTCATATTCATTCCCCCTCCGGAATTCACTATTACAATTGTTTTGTCATTTAAATCGAGTACCCGGTTGATATTCTGCAGTTCATTTGCCGGTAAATCAAATGACCGATCAGCGCCTTCGGTATCAAATGTGCCGATACTTAAGATTACAAGGTCAGCTGAAGCAACTTCGGATTCCCCCAATGAATCAATAAATTCGATTTGATTTCCGAATTCATTTTGCAGCGCTTCCAGCAATGAAATATTGTTATAACCTTTTACATAGGCAGCACCGCCGCCATGCGCCATTTCTTTCATATACTTTCCAAGGGCTATGATCTTAAGTCCCGAATTTTTCTTAACAGGCAAAATATTGCCATCATTCTTTAACAGGACAATCCCCTGCCGGGCAACATCCAGGGCTAATTTTTCATGTGCTATATAATCGGGTTGAAAAGTAGTATCCTGGATTGGTCTGTCATAAAAACCCATTGCAATGCATGTTCGCAGAATGTATCTTACCATATTATCGATATCGGTGATCTTTACTTTGCCGGAATCCAACAATGCTTTTGTATTTGCCAATGCCTTTAATTCCGGCATCTCCAAATCCAGACCCGAGCTAATAACTTTCGTGCCATCATATACCGATGTCCAGTCAGTCATGACCAGCCATTTAAATCCCAACTGATTTCTTAGCAGATCATTAATTACATAACTGCTCTGACCGCACCATTCGCCATTCAGCTTATTGTATGAAGTCATAACGGCCATCGCCCCGGCATCTATACCCGCTTTGAAACCAGGTAGATATATTTCATTCAGCGTTCGTTCATCAACGATGGAGTTACTGCGACGACGATAAAAATCTGTGTTGTTACAAACAAAATGTTTCAGGGTAGCTGAAGTTCCGGTACTTTGCACCCCCACCACATAATTTTCAATCATCCGTGAGGTAAGGAAAGGATCTTCCCCAAAATATTCAAAATTACGACCGCATTGGGATATCCTGTAGATATTCATTCCCGGGCCCAACAGAAAACTTGCACCTGCAGCCCGACATTCCTCACCCACACATTTTGCATACTGCCTTACAAGTGCAGGGTTCCATGTTGAGGAGAGGAGAATCGGGCAGGGGAACGCCGTTGTTTTTGAAAGTTGTTTAACAATTGTGGAATCTTTAATACTGGTGACCAGTCGCACTCCCTGTGTGGCATCTGTCATGAATACGTATGGAATTCCTTTTCCGGGAATCGTATTGATAAAAAACCTGCTATAACCACCTATTAATTTTAACTTATCATCAATACTTAATCCTTTCAGAATTTCCTCCGCCCTGATATCAGCGACCTGGTAACTTACAGGTGGCACAAAGGGTTTAAACACTGTTTCCTGTGAATTTGCTTTTTGAAAAAATGAAATGAAGGCAAATAGAACAATGCAGGTTAAAATGTACCGGGTATTCATGGCGTTCGATTTTAGGTTGAAGAATAACCCTGACAGGGTCTATTTATCATAATTAAAAACAAATGTACCCACCGCTCCCCCTTTCATTGGGGCAGCAACAACGATTCTTCCATGGTAACGAATTCGCAAAGTTTGTGACGACCAGCCACTGTTTAATGCAATAACCACTATTTTTCCCTGGGGTGTTTTAAAAGCAACGTTGGGAAATCCATCCATGTCGCTGGAACCAATTCTGTAAGAACCAGGCCTTACAAATTTTGAAGCATGAGCAATTGTATAATAGGCAATATTTCGGGAAACCAGATTTCCATCGATAGTAATTGCTCCCTGGCACATAGGGCATCCGCCATAATCCGTATGCGGTTTGTTGCTTGAGTCAGCGGCTAAGTTCCAAAGTATTACATTCCGGCTCCAATTGCGTGTAGCTCCGATTATCAATCGCCTGACCGGCACACCAATATTAATTGTGGGTTCGCTGGCAGATTCAATGACCATCTGCTCGGTAAAATAAAGATTTTTGTCGGGATGGGCATTGTGTACTGTTGTCAATGCTTCAATATTTCCACCGTATAAGTGAAAGCCCGATCCGTCAACATATCTGGCCACATCAGGATCATTTAACAAGGTAATTGGATATTCAGGAACATCACAATTATGATCGTATAAAATAATTTTAGTATCGATTCCGGCAACATTAAAAGCAGGACCCAGATAATTTTTGATAAAATTTGCCGCTTCCGGCACCGGCATCAGCATACTTGGCGTATTTCCATCATGGAGCGGCTCATTCTGAATGGTTATAGCATCAATCCGGATGCCTTCTGCTTTCATACCCTGAATATATTTAACAAAGTATTTTGCATAGGCCCCATAATATTCTGATTTTAGCAACCCTCCTTTGCTATTGATATTTGTTTTCATCCATGCAGGCGCAGACCAGGGCGACCCCAATATTTTAATATCCGGATTAATAGCCAGGATCTCCTTTAAAATGGGAATTACATCGGTCCGATCCGGATCAAGACTGAATTTACTTAATTCAGGATCGGTTTTACCTGCCGGTTGATCATCGTATGAGAAGACATGGTCGTTAAGATCAGAGGCGCCAATACTAACCCGCAAATAACTAATCCCTATATTATTGCTGTCGGTTGCAAAAAGTTCTTTTAATAAAGCAGCTCGTTTCGCAGGGTTCATATGAATTATATGCATTGCACTTCCACCGGTTAATGCAAAACCAAACCCGTCGATGGCCTGGAATTTTTGACCTTCGTCAATATCAATTGTAGGCCCCCACCGGCGTGATTCATTGGATGGATCTTTCAATTTTTGCTTTTCGAATAAGACGGTTTTATCCGGATTTGTGAGCCAAAAATCGACTTCATCCTTTTGCTGGGCATTCACAGAATGAAAAGTCAAAACAGAAAAAATAGCAACAGTAAGAATTTTTATTTTATGCCTCATGGTTTTGGAGTTGGTTACATTCCATATTATTCTGGTGTCCGGAGACATTTCATACAAAGCTATGAATTTCCCGAATTTGTTTTGCAGTAAAATTGTATGCCGAATCTGAAAATAGATCCAATTATCATCATCGGTTTTCAAAAAATGTATCCGGGATAAATTCTCACGAAAGGACCAACTCCTGAATATGGAAATGGAAGATGTAATATTGAAGATAAGGTCGAAGAAAGTGCCGGAAAATTACTTAACCAATTATTGTTTACCCCTGGAAACATACTTAGTAACCAGTAGAATTTCTGAAGCTGTCATATTTGTTCTTGGTGTCATATTCGGTAAAATACTTTTCCATTGCAAAACTGTGTAGTCGTCTGGCGAGTATAAATTATGACAGCTATTACAATTACTAATGTATAATGCTCGACCTTGTTGTAATTCCAGTAATGTTGCAGTTGAAGTAGTGTCGGCGCTTGAAGGAATATACAATGAATTTGTATTGTCACTGTTTTTTTTGCAGCTGACAATGAACAATAATCCGGTTATTGTGAAAACCACCAAAACATATTGTATCCTTTTCATTATCATGGAAATTATTTTCTTATACACATTTAACTTAAAGAATAACGAAGCATTTGATTTAAAGTTTTACCTGACACTTTATTATTATCCCCAAAAATTCATAAAAGAAAATGTAACGAAGAGAGTCATAGATACGCAAATGTCATAAATAAAGAATAGGTTGCAGAATAGTTTGGCCTGTCTATATATTATCGATCTATTTCTTATGGTTCTCAGTGTTACCTTTTGGACATATTCCTTTAGAATTGCCACTAAGATCTTTGAATCACTTTACCCATCCGGAAAATAATATTATTTTGCAACTCAAATTCTCATCTGTTACTCAATCATTGGTATTTAACAATTTTGACTTAATTTTAATTCCTAATTCAAAATCCCTTAAAATGAGAAGCCTGCTCTCAAATTGGACCTTTGTATTATTCATTCTCATTCTAACTAATTTTCCAATGAAATCACAATCTACAATTGGCATATTCGACCAATCGACTGATATCGGTAAAGTTAAATTGAAAGGATCGGCTGTATATAATCATGTTACAGGTCAATACGACCTTACGGGAGCAGGGTATAATATGTGGGAAGATTCCGATCAATTTCACTTCCTATACAAAAAAGTTAGCGGCGATTTTGCGCTCTATACCTCAATTAAATGGATCACAAAGGGGGTTGCAGCCCATCGAAAAGCCGGATTGATTATACGCGAAAGCCTTGATCCGGGATCTCCATATGTAAGCGCGGCATTTCATGGCGACGGACTGGTGGCCATGCAATTCCGACTTGATAAAGATTCTTCCACCAAAGAAATCCGTGCTTCATCCGGGTTTTTGACGGTACTTCAACTTGAAAGAACCGGGGATTCTATAATCATGTATGCTTGCGATACCGCACACCCGTTGCAAAAAACCGGCCGGATTATTATGAAATTTAAGCAGAGCGACTTGTATGTTGGGTTGTTTGTATGTTCGCATGATGTAGATGTTTTGGAAGAGGCTGCATTCATAAACACCCGATTGTCATTCACGGCACAGGCAAATTTCACACCTTATAAAGACTATATCGGCGCCCGTCTTGAAATTCTGGATATTGACAACAGTTTGCGTAAAATCCTATATGAATCGGAAGTTCCATTTGAAGCCCCAAACTGGTCGAGGGATGGAAGATATCTTGTAGTAAACAGTCGGGGCCGCTTATATCGTTTGCAAATCGAAGATGATGAACTGGAACTGATCAATACGGACTTTGCCAATACCAACAATAACGATCACGGGTTCTCTCCCGACGGGAGGCTCCTGGCAATAAGTCATTCTCCTAAAGACCGTCCCATCGAGCATTCCCTGATTTATACAGTCCCTGCAACAGGCGGTATCCCAAAGCAAATTACAGCAATTAGTCCAGCATATTGGCATGGCTGGTCGCCCGATGGAAAGTATCTTGTGTATACAGCCAACCGGAATAACCATCTGAATATTTACCGCATACCGGCATTGGGAGGAGATGAAATTCCATTGACTGACAATGAATTCCTGGATGACGGACCAGACTATTCAACTGACGGTAATTATATTTGGTTTAATTCGAACCGAACCGGTACAATGGAAATATGGCGAATGAAAAGCGATGGTTCTGAGCAAATCCAGATTACCAACGATGAATACCAAAACTGGTTTCCGCATCAGTCACCCGATGGAAAATTGCTTGTCTTTCTTTCGTATCTACCAGAAGTTAGTTTGTGGGAACATCCTTTTTATAAACATGTCATGATCCGGGTTATGAAATCCGACGGCAGTGGATTACGTGTATTAGCCCACTTATATGGCGGACAGGGAACGATCAATGTTCCATCATGGTCACCGGATAGCAAAATGATTGCCTTCGTAAGTAATTCGGATAAAATAGCAGGTTAGTTTTATTTATCCCTGTATGATAATTTGATTATTTCTTATTGGCTTTTTTGATGTCACGTTCAAAATTGTAAAAGAGTAAAGTGCATATTTTACTTTTGGGAGCGCAATTCTCATGCAGTACAGCATCATTGGCAGAAGTAAAAAAAACATCATTACCTGTAATTCTTGTAACAGTGCAGTCTTCATAAATATTTCCAATACGGGTAAGGATAAAATCCTGGCCGTGTTTAATTGCAGGGGTTAAAGACTCTGATCCAAAGTATATCGTATCTGCATTGCAACGTTTTATAAAACTGCTGATCTCATGTTCGCTATTCGCCAGACTAAATAAAATAAGTGAATCCTGGAATTGCAAATTTTTAATACCAACTGTCGTACCATTTTTATTAATTATTGTTATGCCCTTTGAGGAGAATTTATCTATTACTTTTTGGCTATAGGCTGAAAAATATTCTTCGAATTTCTCACTAGCACAGGTGTCATCAAACTGACACGCGAAGACCCTGTTCTTATTTATATTTATAATCAGGCCGGTCTTAACATCACGATATCGCATATAGTCGATTCCGACTGATTTTATTGAACCCGGCACAAATTCCTGTTTCAGATGATTTAAATATATCTCATCTACAGCACCTAAACCGATTTTATTAATTGATCTTGAAGAAAAATTAATTGTATCAGTCGAACCGGATTTAACAAACTTCAAATTATCCGAATTGCAACTTATAATTTTACCTTTAACGGAGCTAGGTTCAAGTTTTCCGACAATTATCAAATCCTGGGCATTAATAATAAAAGAAATAAATGAAATCAGGGTTGAGATTAGGATAGTTTTCATTTTTAATTATGATTACCATTTTAAATTTAGGAAATGACAGCGTTAAATATATTCTGATATTTTTAAACAGCAAAAAATATAGATTATAAAATATTTCATTGCAAAACCTTAGGACCTGACTTTAAGATGAAAAGCCGTAATTAGTATAATCAACAGTGTCAGCCTTAAAAAATAGGTAGCCACCGATCGGGATCAATGACTGCATAATAGATTCGAATGACTGAAATATGTCACTCAAGAGATGGGATTTATTGCCAGACAAAAGTGCTGGTATTTGGTCAATTTTTACTTTGAAATCAGATAAAAAACACCCTGCATTAAACATTATGCAGGGTGGTACACAGACAATCCAATAGGACCTATCTGTTAACCCAGTATTGTTATTCTAATCCTTCTGAGGTATGACTTCCAGGTTCTCCGTGATCGCCATGATGAGGCCCTTTCATTTTATCCATATGCTCATTTAACCTGGCTTTCTGTTCATCACTCAGAACGGCCTTAATTTCATCCATTTTCTTTTTCATTAACTGAATGTGTGCTTCACGGGCACCAATACAGTCATTCTTGTATTTTGTATCCGCGGTATTGAAATCCCTCATATGTGAAAAATTTATCTGTAAAATCTGTTGCTTTTGCGCATCGGTAAGCGAAAGTTCTTTCGCCATATGATTGACCATTGATTCAATACGACATGAATCATCCATAAAGAATGATTGTTTGTCATGATGAAAGTCTCTTACTCTTTCTCTGCATCCCATATGTCCATGGATTACAAAAAATACAAAAGTTAAATTTACCGCAATCGAAAGTCCTAAAATAATTTTCCAAATGAGTTTCATAATTTTACGTATTAAATGTTATTCAACCTCTCCGTAATTTTTATATCGAAAGTAAAATTAGCCTTCCGTAGGCTGTTCTAAAAATAAATTCAACATACAGCATAAGTATATCTATAGAATGGCTATAAGTATCAAATAAATAATTGAGAAAGAATTCTGAATATGATTAAGCGGTAATTAGATATTAAGAATATGCCACAAAAACGAAATCACTAAATTTCACTAAAATTATACTAATCTATAAAATGATGATCGATGTAATCCTGAAATTTATCTTTGTATTGCTCGCTAATCGGGATATAAATGTCCCGGTCAAAAATAATGCGACTGCGCTCAATCGTTGTTATCTGTTTTAGGTTCACTATGAAGGAACGATGAACACGCAAAAAACGATCAGACGGTAATTTTTCATCGAGCGATTTCATACTCATAAGCGACATAACCGGTTTTGTATTGATCGTATGGATTTTTACATACTCGCGCATACTCTCAATATACTTGATATCACTAAGGTTAATCCGCACAATTTTATATTCAGACTTAACAAAGAGACATTCATCGACATCATCTTCGGGTTTGCCATTGGCTTTACTTAACATATCAAAATAGGATTTTGCCTTGTTGGCGGCTTTTAAAAAATCGCTATAACCAATTGGTTTTAAGAGATAATCGAGTGCATCGACTTTAAACCCTTCAATTGCAAATTCGCTATAAGCGGTTGTAAAGATAACCTCAGGCTTTTTACTCAAAGAGCGTATGAATTCCATTCCGCTCAGTTCAGGCATATTTATATCCACAAACATTAAGTCGACAGGATGTTTGTCGAGAATCTCGATCGCCTCAAATGCACTTTTACATTCACCCACTAACTTGAAAAACGGAGTTTGTCTTATAAAGTCCGCAATCTGTCTCAGCGCCAAAGGCTCATCATCAATAGCAATACAATTAATCTTCATAAAATGGAAATTTCAAATCAATTTCATATTCATTTTCCCGCTCGTACACATTCAGTGAATAGTTTTCTCCATATAACAGTTCCATTCTCTTCCTGGCATTTTCAATTCCAATGCCTGTGCTATTCTCCCCATCTCTATTTTTTGAACTAATACTATTCTTAATATTAAAATGAGCATTATTGCCATTAACTTCAAGAAGAATATGAATGTATGATTTACCCCTTGAACTTATGCCATATTTGAATGCATTTTCAACAAACGACAAAAACAGAAAAGGAGGCATTTCACGATGCGGAACCTTTTCTGGAAACAGAACATTAAGTTCAACAGATTCAGTGAGTCTAAGACGCATCAAATCAATGTAACTATTCAGAAATTCTATTTCCTTCTGAAGGGTAGTCCTTCCCCTCTCCGAATCATATAAAAGATAGCGCATCAACTTAGAAAGTCTAAGAACGGCCTCTTTAGCATCTTCTTTACTATAATCAATAAGAGCATGTATGTTATTCAGAGTATTCATAAAAAAATGAGGACTCACCTGGTGTTGTAAAAAAGTAAGTTTTGATTGCAGGTATTCTTTCTCCAGATCTTTTCTTTTTTGATCATCTTTAAGCCATTTGGAAGTGATTTTCATGGATGCATTGAAGCCGATAATGAGAATTGATATTATCACATTGTATGCAAAAATCATATATAAAGGCAGATGCCAGATTCCTCCTCTCCCGCCTTCCTTCAAATCCTGATTATGCATTGAATGGCCCGGGCCTATATCTGGGATTGGTCCGTGATGCGGGCCCTCCATGCCCATTTGTGGAGCGGACATCCCGAAAATGTTATAAATCCAATCGTGCAACAGGAAACCGTAAATAAACAAGTAATTAATAACTATCACTGTGATTATTGTGGAGATGAAATACAATTTACGTTTGTTATTTAAGAGTAAATTTGGAAAGAGGAACTGATTGTGTAAAATAAAGATCACCAGAAATGGGAAAATCCTGATCCATCCACCAATAATACGATGTCGTTGCGACAGATCACTAAAATCCCAAAATACAAGTGGAAGAAAAAGAATGACGATCCAGATGGCCCAATAGACTAATCTTTCTGCAATTCTCCCGTCTTTGGTTATTTTCATTTAAATTCAGAATTTTCTAATAACAACCAAAGCTATAGAAAACAAAATAAATCCGAATGTAAAATCAACAGACAGGTAATTTTTATCGACCAATGGAGCGTTTGAAAAAATGGAAAGCAAATCCGCTTCCTAAGAAGAATTTATACTTGTAGTTTAAACGAAATAATCTCGAATTAGCAACTGCTTTATGAATCTTATACCACAGAGATCACAGAGTGTAAAGCACAGAGGACACAGAGTAAAAATATCTCAATCAGAATCTCTGTGTTTCCGATTCCTGAATATTTTTTTCAATTAAGGAAGTTAAACAGTAACCGGCTTTAAACTCAACAATTTTAGTTCAAGCAATTGCAATTCGTTTATGATATCATATTTAACATCCTCAAATCTGTGTTTCAATGAAGAAAATAGATTTTTATAATATTCTATTCCATCCATGAGGTTGTTCTGAAAGGTATCGAAGTATTCCATTTGCTTGGGAGCAACCGGAAAAGATGATTGTTCTATTTTTTTCTTTAGATAATCAATATAAATCGATAATTCCTTAAGAAACATATGCGGCCTGTCATTGCGATGAATTAGATTCGTCCTGCCATAAATATGATCTATCATTTTTCTCAATGTAACTGTCTCTGAGAAATACGCCAGATTTGGCCCCGGACAAACCGATACTCCTTCCCCATCTAATTTGTCGTTAATCTTATTCACCAACAATACCGACATACCAAGACCGACACAAACGCACGATTTGTTTACGATTTTAGCGTACTCTTCCTTATATTCAATGCCATTTATTTTTTTAGCATCCAATTCTTTTATTTTTAATGCCTGATAAGTTCTTGAAGATGTACAAACCGGTTTTTCTGTCAGTTCAGTATTAAAACAAACAAATTTTTTGGTGCAAATGCTACCGGGAATACCTTTGTTGATCAGAATTTGTTTTTCAATATCCTTTGTGTTATTGCGCACTGTATTGAATTGAACTCCTAAAGGAGAGATATCACTTAGATATAAATCGTCTTCAAGAGCATTTCTAAGCAACAGGTTTGTATTTTCATCTACATTTACTACAGAAGGTACTAAAAGAAATGGTGAACCCCAGCCGATAGAATCGAGCTGGTAATACTCCAGCAAAAATTGGTGTTCTTCGTTTGTACCTATACCACCTTGCGCTGTAATCTTAATATTTAATGGGTGGCTTGGAACTTCTCTGTTTTTCTCCGTCAATGCACGTACATAGATTTCATGCAAATCATTAATCAGGAATTGTCGATTCTTTTTAAACTCTTCAATAATGGGTCCCATCAAATGACCCTGTGTTGCAAAAGCATGTCCGCCACAATTTAAGCCCGATTCTATCCTGAATTCCGATATCCACATACCCTTTTTGGCCAGGAACTTACCCTGGATCATTGCCGAACGAAAGTCGCTTACTTTCAGGATAATTTTCTTGCGAAATTCCATTCGCTCATTTGGATAAAAGTCTTCCAATTGTTCGAAATAGCTATATAGTCGGGGATTCATACCTGCCGAAAGTACTACAGAAGAATTCAGAGTGCTTTTGGCAAATCCTCGCAGGGCAGCATGCGCGTCATTATATTCGCTTGGTAATTTTTCGTTTTTACTGAAATGTTCTTTATCCAGTTTGGTCATAATGTTAACATCAATGCTTCCTGCCTTCAGATTGTTTTCAACCCAATCAAGGATTTCGGGACCGGATTTGGTTAGGAGAATTTCACGGATTTTTTGCTTCAAAGGAGAATTATCCGGAAGCATATCTATATATTTATCAAACTCACCATTTCTAATGAGTGCATTTTCTTTTAATTTGGTGAAATTATTCTGAACGATAATATCGAGAAGATTAAGATATGCTGTGATCCTTTTGGCTCTGCAATCTTCAGTTTTTTCTGTGATCGGATCGAAAGGTATATTTAACCGTGTACTATGAAATTCCCTCATTTTTTCAATCAATGTATCGTCGATGAGCGAGATTACCGAAGAAATTCCATATTGAGCTACTTTAATAGGTGTGTCAATTGTAAAACCAATCCCCATGACCGGGATATGAAATGTATGTCCATTCATAATCAGCCGAATTCGTAATTAAATTATCAGATTGGGGAAAATTGTTGCCTACATACCGTGGATTCAGGAAATCTAGGCCTTTAGCATAATATTCAACTCCTTTCGACCATTTCTGGATATCAAAACGCAAAGATAAGGGTTTTATTTTAGGAATAAGGATTTTTAAGGTGATTCAAATCATAGACCCTTGAATGTTGCTTTTTACTATGAATAAAATGCATGTAATCAGCGGAGCATTATGCAGGATGCGAATCTCCCACTTTTAATACCATCACGGCGTGCGGAGAAAAATAAGCCGGGTTTATCATAAGTACAAAGCTGACTTATTTCAATGTGTTCCGGCAATACTCCCGATTCAAGCATCAATATTCGATTTGCCTCACAAAGGTCTATGTGCGTTTTGTCGCTGCATTTAGTAAGTCGCAAAACATTCGACTTCATTCCAAATAAATCTTCGAATCTTTCAGCGACTTCGTCTCCAACTTCATAATTAGGCCATGAAATGGAAGGACCAATACATGCAATAAGATCTGCTGGCTTGCTTGAATATTGCATTGACATAAACTCAATGGTCTTTACTACAATCCCCTCAATAGTGCCTCGCCAGCCGGCATGAATAGCTGCAATTGCATGTTTCACAGAGTCATACAATAAAACAGGCACACAATCGGCTGTCAATATGACAAGGCATCTGTCTTTCAGATTTGTAACAAGCGCATCGGTTTCTTTAAGATCCTCAGGATGTGTATCAACATTAACTTCCCGGATATTTGCTGAATGACATTGATCTGGGATAAAAAGTTCTTCATTTCTGATATTCATAAGGTTAGCCAGCTTCAATCGATTGATTGAAACATTTTCTTCAGCATCGCCCACGGTGAGGCTGAGATTAAATGATTCATAGGGAGGCTTACTGACACCATCCTGGCGTGTAGTCACCACATGTTTTAAATCTTTCAATTCTAATAGTAAATTGAATTTAAGAATGGTATGATTATCTAAAGTAGCTCGAATCATTGGTACTCTTCTGTATTGTTTAACAAAACAAACAAAATTAAATAAGAAGTTAGAAATTTGTAGTTAGTAGTCAGAATAATGAAAAAATTTATTTTCTACTGATACTACTAGCTACTAATGCGAATTAAGAGTTAAATAGAGTAAATCTAATTTAACCGCAAAGTTCGCAAAGAATACTACGCAAAGCACGCCAAGTCTTATATTTGCACTTCATTGGACTAATTGAATTGCAGATCCTCTGTTTATCTAGTCGTATAATTTATTTTCATTCGCTGGCATAATCTTTTATTAACTCTTAAATTATTTATATTATTTCTTTGCGCTCTTTGCGCCTACTTTGAGTACTTTGCGGTTTATCTTTTTTTCGACTCTTAATTCGCATTACTAATTACAAAAAGATAGAAGGATTTTATTCAGATTCTATTTAGAACTGAAAATAAATATCCGGATTCAATCATCCACCTTCGCTATAAATTGCTTTCAGTAGGTATTTTTCTTATTTTTACTAAGATAAAAAGTTATTAATACCGATCCCATGACAATTACACAAGACCAGAAAAATCTCCTGATGCGTTTCCAGAAGGAGGAATTGACTGGCTGTAAAGTTTACAGAAACCTTGCTGCCAGACAAAAAGATGAACACAACAAGAAGATCCTCAACCAGATTGCGGATGATGAAATGGGTCATTACGATACTTATATGAGGATGACAGGGAAAGAGGTATCGGCCAGCAGATGGGAAGTCTTTAAGTTTACTTTTTTATCTTATATATTGGGGCCGACCTTCGGAATAAAACTGATGGAAAAGGGAGAAGTCGAGCACCAGGAATTGTATGCAAAACTTTCGGAATTGCCGGAGATCCCTCCCATCATTGCTGAGGAAGAAAAACACGAAAAAAAGCTTATTGCAATGATCAATGAAGAAAAACTGAATTACATGGGTTCGGTAGTCCTTGGGTTAAATGATGCCCTCATAGAATTAACGGGTGTTTTGGCCGGGTTCACATTCGCACTTCAAAATCCAAAGCTTATTGCATTGACGGGATCTATAACCGGTGTTGCAGCTGCGCTTTCCATGGCAGCTTCGGAATATTTCTCAACCAAATCAGAAGATACGGAACGGCATGCATTTACTTCTGCCATATACACAGGTATTGCTTACATTATAACCGTTGTTTTTTTAGTAATCCCTTACGTGCTGATTCCTAATATTTATATATCCCTCGGAGTAACGCTTGTAGCAGCGATATTAATTATTGCAGCATTCAATTATTATTATGCAGTGGTGAGAGAAGAAAATTTCAAACGCCGATTTTCAGAAATGGCAATCCTTAGTATGGCCGTTGCTGCCCTAAGCTTTGGAGTGGGTTGTTTGTTGAAATATTTCTTTAATGTTACGGTTTAAGATCTCTTGATAATTTACATTATTTAGGATAGATAGAAAAAAAACCTCCAAAGTCATAATATTGAGTACTTTAAAAATTTAAAATAATTCAGATGTATTCTGATTTTTGTTAATAAGCGTTTTGTGTTTAAGCGAATGATTTCCGTAATTGTACTGAAAATAATTGAGTTTTTTAAAATTTTTAAACCTATTTAGGATTTACTTATGTTCCCGTTAATCGTTATTCTTGAAAGCACCATGTTTTAATTAAAAACAATAAATTTATTGATGCCCCAGGAACAGTATTTAAAATGAAATTCGAATAATCAAAAATATTTGCGCCATGAAAAAAACAAGCCTTTTATTTTTCATTCTATGTATCGCCGGGCTATTGCAAGCACAGGTATATAAGACTGTAAATTGTACTGCAGGACATCTGGCCGACTCATTAAATTCTGATGAAAGAAATACAGTTACAGATCTTACTCTAACAGGAACGATTGATGCCAGGGACTTTAAAACCATGCGTGATAGTATGTCGATTTTGGCAGTCTTGGATGCAAATGGTGCAACGATTGCTGCTTATACCGGGACATTAGGAACTGCCGGCACAAGCAGTATAGTATATCCTGCAAATGTCGTACCTAATAATGCTTGTTACCGGGGAGCCGGAAATAATATTACCCTGACTTCAGTTATATTGCCTTCGTCAGCGAATTCAATAGGTAGTTCTGCTTTTAGTTATTGTATTCATCTGGCTTCTGTTACAATACCATCGTCTGTAACTTCAATTGGAAGTAGTGCTTTTTGTTATTGTTCGGCACTATCATCTGTCACCATCCCTTCATTGGTGACCTCTATAGGAAATTTTTCATTTGGTCAGTGTACCGGCTTAACTGCCATAATCTTACCTAGTTCTGTTACTTCAATTGATGACCTTGCTTTTTATTCTTGCAGCGGACTAACATCTCCGGCAATAACAATATCTTCTTCACTTACTTCTATCGGAACACAGGCTTTTGCCGGGTGTAACGGCTCATTATCCGTAAATGCCGGTAATCCCAATTATTCGAGTGTTGATGGTGTATTATTCAATAAGACCAAAACAACTTTGTTACAGTGTCTTACTTCACAAACGGGAAGCTATGCCATACCTTCTACAGTGAATACAATAGAAACATATGCGTTTTATGAGTGCAGCAATATAACCGATATCTCAATGCCTTCATCGGTCACTACCATCAATAGTTATGCCTTTACAGATTGCAGCGGCCTGAATTCCGTCAATATACCATCAACTGTTCTTTCAATTGGCTACAGTGCTTTTAATACAAGTAGCGGATTTATTTCAGTAGATCCGGGCAATCCAAATTATTTGTCGGAAGATGGAATCTTGTTTAATAAAACAAAAACACTATTGATAGCCTGTCCTACTTCCATAACTGGAAATTACTCTATACCTTCAACGGTCGCTACCATTGGTGTTTTCGGTTTTGAGAACTGTATGGATCTAACATCCATTGTAATTCCTACATCAGTTTCATCTTTAGAAGGTTATGCCTTCTTTAACTGTCAGGGATTAAATTCAATCTTTTCCAATGATACAACCCCTGTCGATTTAAGCTCATCAGACGAAGTATTTTTTGGTATAGATCCTGCAAACTGCACATTGTATGTGCCTGTTGGCTCTTCGGCTTCCTATATGGCTGCAGTTGAATGGAAAAATTTTAATACTATAATAGAAGGTGACGGATTGTGGCTTTCTGATTCGGTTCTTAATCTTGCAGCTGACGAAGGTAGTAGTGCAATGACAGATCTTCACTCTAACACTTCCTGGACGGCCGGCTCCGATAAGTCATGGCTTACAGTAAGTCCGGATGCAGCAACTTCGGGTGACGCAACCCTTCTCTTCACTGCCGCTGTAAATCAAACCATAACCAGTCGTATTGCAACAGTGACCATTTCTGCAACGGGTTTAACTCCTAAAACCATAATTGTGACGCAGGATGCCGGGGAGATAAATGCGGTATCGAACAAAACAATAGCATCCATAGACGTCTATCCAAACCCAGTAAATGATATACTTTATCTCTCGGATATTGCAGGTGTTAAACATGTTTATATCTGTAATGTTGAAGGACAGGTAATATTTAATTCGAGCGCCATCGCAACAAACATCAATGTTTCAAATCTTAATAAAGGTGTTTACCTGATTTATATAACGACCGAAAGATGCATATTGATTAAAAAAATTATAAAAGAATAGCCTGATCCGGATTTATCGTATTATCGAACTGGCAGCCCCGTTGGTGTATACTGACGGGGTTAATCTTAAATATCAATAATCTCAATATTCTCAACTATTCTTACCGGAGAATCGCAATTGTTTGTAAAATAAATCATTGCCGCGGCTACATTGCGTGCCTGCACTGGTCTGTATTTTCTCATTTTACCCATCATCAAGGGTAATAATGGTTTAAAAATAATACTGCTGATTTTTTCGGCCAGTCGGAATTCTTCCCTTTCCCCTAGAAGCAATGATGGCCTTAGAATAATAAGATTTTTGAAATTCCATTGCTGCAATGCCTGTTCTACCTGCCCTTTTGTACGGAGATAAAAATTGATTTTTGAAAGATGGTTGGCACCCATGGAGCTTATCAGGGCAAATTTCTCTACTTTATTCTCTTTAGCCCATTTTGCCAAAGTGACTACATATTCGAAATCTACCTTTTTAAAGTTTTCCTGACTGCCGGCTTTTTTGATGGTAGTGCCCAGGCATACATATACATCCTGAATAGCGGTCTCACATTTAAATTTTTCCAGGTTTTCAAAATCAATAACGTGAGAAATAATTTTCGGATGCATTATATTAAAATGCCTCCTGGTTAATACATGAACAGAATTGTATAGTTTCGATTCAGCGAGTTGAGAGACCAATTCCCGACCAACCAATCCGGTTGCCCCGGCTACCAATGCATTACTTGCCATATATATATTTTAATCGGAATTCAATCTATAAACCTGAACATCGTTTAACACATATAAATTCATAAAACAATGCCACGGTTTAGTTTTCCGGAAACCAATCCCTCTTCATCAATGACAGAATTCTCAAACCCAAAAGACTTGAATTGGGGTTCAATTTTCTTAAAAATCATTTTTAATTCAGAAACACGATCTCCGGGAACTTCAATGCGGGCTGAATTATGAATAAACCTAACCCGCACATCATCAAATCCAAAACTATTCAGCAAATCTTCTGCCCTCTCGACCATTCTTAGCTTTTCAACCGTAACATTTTCGCCATAGGGAAGTCGGCTGCTAAGACAAGGACTTGCAGGTTTATTCCAGTTTGGCAGACCATACCATTTGGCAACTTCCCTGATATCTTCTTTGGTAAATTTACATTCTGCCAGAGGACTCAAAATTTTATGTTCATCGGCTGCTTTTAATCCGGGCCTGAAATCTCCAAAATCACTGAAATTATTTCCATTCAGTACCTTATACCCTTGATATTCTGCCGAAATCATTTTTCCCATTTCGTTGTACAATGCAGATTTGCAGTAGAAACAACGGTTTATAGGGTTTTTACTGTAATTTATGTCATCCAATTCTTTGGAGTCAATTTCTTTCAGAAGAATGTCGAACTTTTCACAAAAATCCCTTGCTTCATGCAATTCTTTAGTTTTCAGGCTCGCGGAGGCTGAAATTATTGCTACAGAATTTGCTTTTCCAAGAAACTTTCGGGCAGCATAAGCAACAAGTGAAGAATCAATTCCTCCGGATAGAGCAATTGCTGCTTTATTTATTCCTGAAAACCACTCTCTAAGCCTACCATCCAGTAATTCGCTATGTGCTGCATCCGTCCCTGCCATTTTCTCCAGATAAAATATATTACAAAAATGTATTTCCTCGCAGCTGACCTGCCCGCCGGGCAGGCGGGGCTGACAACGTATCAAAAAGAAATTCAATTTTCAAAGCTGATATACCAAAATTACGAAATATTAATTTAAGACTTCCTAATCTCGTTTTATTACGGGGAATTCATCTTACTATAAAATCAAATATTCAGGTTTGCTTGTATCTTTATCAATATTTTAAGAACTTACAATCGATTTTGAATTTCTTTTATAGCATAGATAAAGACCGTTTCACATGTGGAAGTCTATATTGATGATTGGCAGCGGCGGATTTATCGGTAGTGTAAGCCGTTTTCTTGCTTCAAGGTACATACAGAATTTAACAATCTCAGCCTTCCCATGGGGAACATTCGCGGTTAATATTACAGGTTGCTTCCTAATTGGTTTATTTTATGGAATATCCGAACGTGGTGGTTTTCTGACCGCAGAGTGGCGACTTTTCCTTACAGTAGGTTTTTGCGGAGGCTATACGACTTTTTCAACTTTTGCCCAGGAAAATCTGGGGATGATACGTGACGGTGAGTTTTATTACTTTTTACTTTATACGGGGCTCAGCATCTTTTTAGGTCTGACGGCCACTTTTCTGGGAAATCTAGTAACAAAAATAGTATAGCCATGGAATCAGGAACCGATGCAAAATTATTACGGATTTTTGTAAGCTCTACCGATAAGTTTAAGCACATTCCTGTTTACGAAATGATTGTCCATGCGGCCAAACGTTACAAAATGTCCGGTGCTACTGTTCTCAAGGGTGTAATGGGCTTCGGCTCCACCAGCAACATAAGTTCCATAAAATTTTGGGAGATCACAGAAAAACTACCCATAATTATTGAAATTGTGGATGAGCCTGATAAAATAAATTCATTTATTGAATCCGTTAAACCTTTTTTTGATAAGATAAAAAACGGTTGTGTTATTACGGTTGAAGATACAAAAGTAGTCTTGTTCAAGACCGGCGTAAAAAAGAGTAAAAAAGGGTCATAGGCTTTATACCAAATCTCCCGATTGCATTTATTTCCATAGAATTATTCTTATCTAAATACCCAGATTATTTGAGCTAATTTATTTGCTGCAACCGCTATAAAATCCTATATTGCATACCATAAAACCCAGATACCTAAAACTAAATATTGAATTTCAGTTTTCATTTAAAACATCAACCAAATCCGACCAGACACCTGCAATTTTTTATACCTGAGATACATATTAATTATTTTTATTTAAACGATTAAGGAATTAATCGACGGGAAAAGTATTCGTCTTAACTAAACAATTGAAATGATTCGACCATGATAAAAAAAGATATTTCACAAAAACATCCCGGCTTTTGGGTGCCAACATTGTATTTTGCGGAAGGATTGCCATTTGTGGCTATAGCTGCTGCTTCATCACTGATGTACAAGAATCTTGGCATTTCTGATGCAAAAATCGCATTTTGGACTTCTCTGATTCTGCTTCCATGGACTTTAAAACCTATATGGGGACCGGTACTGGAGATGTTTAAAACCAAAAAATATTTCGTGGTAGCCACTGAACTTATTACAGGAATAACTTTTGCCATTATTGCATTTTCATTACCCCTTCCTGACTTTTTTAAATATTCCATTGCACTGCTTGCCGTTATTGCATTCAGTGGTGCGACGCATGATATTGCGGCTGATGGAGTTTACATCAATGCTCTGACACTTAAACAACAGGCTCAATATGCTGGTTGGCAAGGCGCATTTTACAATATCGCCAAAGTTCTATCGGGTGGAGCCCTGGTATTTTTAGCCGGACAATTAGAAATATCCATTGGTATTGTTAAGGCGTGGATGACTGTGATAGGTGTGTTTGGTGCTATTATGGTTGCTTTGAGCATTTATCATATTCGATTATTACCAACGGGGGGGGTGAATAAAGAGGTGAAATCTCTCAGTGAAGGATTCAATACACTTTGGGATGTCATTAAAACCTTTTTTCAAAAGAAATTTATTTATTGGGGCATCGCTTTTATTATCCTTTTTCGATTTGCAGAAGGACAGGCAATCAAAATTGTTCCTTTATTTTTTAAAGCGGCCCGAGAATTTGGTGGACTAGGCCTTACTACTTCGCAAATTGGAATCGTTTACGGTGTTTTTGGTGCAATTGCATTCGTTTCAGGAGCTCTATTAGGAGGTTATTTCGTAGCCAGTCGAGGATTAAAAAAATCACTTTTTATATTGTGTTGCTTTTTTAATATTCCTTTTGCTGTCTATGCCTTTTTGGCAATTACCATGCCGACAAATTTATATATAATCGGGTCTGCCGTTGTGTGTGAATATTTCGGCTACGGTTTTGGTTTTGTCGGACTGACCCTCTTTATGATGCAGCAGATTGCCCCGGGTAAATATAAGATGGCGCATTACGCATTTGCCACAGGTATTATGAATTTGGGAATGATGATTCCCGCCATGCTGAGCGGATTAATAAGCGATTGGCTCGGATACAGGCATTTCTTTATTTGGGTATTGATTGCTACGATTCCATCTTTCTTAATGACGTGGTTTGTTCCGTTTAAAGAGATAAAAGATGAGCCGGTTGATGAGATTTCAGCATAATCGTGTATATTTTTTAGAAAGAAGGTACCGGTAGTCAGGCGAAGAACCTATATATTTCTGATCATGCCCTAAATTTATCAGGCACCTGAAGAAAATGCAGGGAAGGCACGGCTGGAATGAATTGCATAATTTATGGATTCCAATGTAAATCCCGTCAGGGATTGAATATGGGTAGCAAATGATGGGTGTGTAATAGTTTTGTCCCGTACGGGACAAAATAAGTAAGTACATACCTATCTTCTACCCATATTTTGTGCCTGACGGCACATTTTATTGATCTTAAGTTATATCTGTGGATATGGATCTCCGACAATGACTATTCAAATTAAAATCATTTTACAAAAATAGAGCCGCTCTGTCAATGTAAAAATTCAATTTCAACCCATAATTACCAATACCTCATGTATTGATCCTTTGGGTTGTGGTGGAATAGTTCCGTTTAGTAATTGTCCATCAATTGTCACGGATCTTACACCTTTTTGAACCCCATGGGGATTTTTAACTTTTATTTTGAATGTTGCGCCTCTCCAGATACGGGTAACTTCAAATTCTTTCCATTCACCAGGAATGCAGGGATCGATTACAATACTATCAAAGCCTATCTTTATTCCAAGTATGAAGGAAGTTACGGCGGTATAATTCCATCCTGCACTCCCCGTTAACCAGGGATGACGAGCCTTTCCATGCGATGTATGGTCTTTACCCAAGATAAACTGACAATATGAATATGGCTCTGCCTCACGGATTTCGATCATATCGTTTTGATTGTATGGCAACAAACTATCATAAAATTCCATTGCCCTGTTGCCCCTTCCCAATTTACATTCTGCAATAACAGCCCAGGGATTGGGATGACTAAATATTGCCCCGTTTTCTTTAACTCCTTTGTATACTCTTGTTATATAACCAATATCATCGTTGGGTTTAGAATAGGCAGGCGCTACGAGGTGGAGTCCATACTTGGAAAATAAATGAGAATATACTGAATCCATGCATTTTAAGGCCCGTTCCTTCGATGCAACTTCCGAATATACAGCCCAGCTTTGTCCATTTAAGAAGATCTTCCCTTCATCGTCTTTATGGGTACCGATTTTAATTCCTTTTTTTGTAAAGCCCCGGAGATACCAATCTCCGTCCCATAGTTGCCTTTCACAAGCATTTTTAACCTGAGCGGCAATAATGGTGTACTTTTCAACATCTTCCTTTTTACCCATGAATTTTGCTGCATCAATAAATGTCAGAAGCGCCCAATGATGCATAAAAGATACCATAGCGCTTTCGCCACCACCAAGATTAAGGCAGTCGTTCCAGTCGGCACGTAAACCTTTGCAAATCCCCGACTGTCCTATTTGTTCTGCGGAAAAATCCAATGATTTTTTCAAATGCTCGTATACAGTTGCTTTCGGGCCATCGGCATAAGGGATAACCTCATCAAAGAAGGAAAGTTCACCGGTTTCTTTTACATATTCACAAATTGAAACAACAATCCACAAAGCATCGTCGGAACATGTTTCTTCCATACCGTGGATGACACTTTTAGGATCGGGCATTGGCTTTACGGTAGGTGAAACAAACCTTGGAAGATTTTGCTTTTCAGGATCAAATATATCAGGATCAAAAAGGTGCAAGCCATAGCCACTGCTAACCTGGCCTCGTAATAATTCGATAAACCGTTGTTTACATTTAGATGGATTCGTATGAACTACGCTCATAGCATCCTGCGATGTATCCCGATAACCCAGGCCGGTTCTTCCACCTGTTTCAATGAAGGATGCGAAGCGCGACCATACCACGCATGTTTCAGCCTGGTATAATGTCCAGGTATTGATCATGGTATTAAGGCCTTCATGGGGAGTTTTGCATTGCAGAACTGCCAATTTTTTGTCCCAGTATGATTTTAAGTCATCAAAGGCTGCGTCAACATTTTTAAGATCCGAGTATTGAATGCGCATTTTTTTACCCACTTCCCTGGAACCAACCCCGAGCATAAAAATGACGCGTATCTCTTCTCCGGCTCTGAGAGTTACTTCTTTTTGCAAGGCACCACAATGATTGCCTGTAAGTTCAAAACTATTGCTGCATTTCCCTTTTTCAACTGCAACCGGATTTGTTTCAGTCCTATAGTTTCCAATAAATTTATCACGCAGGCAATCAAAACTATCGGGCTCAAAACTGGCGGTATGAAAATGAAATGTCTGGGGTTCATAAAAAAAATCATATTCAATAATACCATCGGCATAACTGGAGCCACTGGCATACAGACTCATCTGAAAATTCTGGTTATCGATTTCGATATGGTGAAATGAGAATTCGAGGTATGAAAAAAGACTTATTTTGCGGGTCTTATTGCTTGTGTTTTTGATTTTAACGTCCCACAATTCAACATCGTCCTGTATTGGAATAAAGATTGTTTTTTCTGCTTCGATTCCCTGATATTTACAACTGAATTTTGAATAAGAAAGTCCATGCCTACACTGGTACCTGGCTTTATCCAGGTCTTTTCCGACGGGTTGCCATGAAATGCTCCAATACTCATTGGTTTCATTATCACGGAGGTACACATAATGACCCGGTCTGTCGAGTGGAATTGCATTAGCCCTAAAACGGGTAACACGACCATTTTCAGAAGATTTATAAAATGAATATCCTCCTGCGTTTTGAGAAATAACTGTACATAAATCACGAACACCAAGATAATTTGTCCATGAAACCGGAATGTCAGGCCGTTCAATTACATATTCCCTTTTCTCATTATCAAAATAGCCGTATCTCATTTTTATCTGTTAAGTTAAATAGTAGTTAGAATTTAGTAGCTAGTAGTAGTAATTGTTTTTTCTTCAAACTACTAAATTCTAGCTACTAGATTCTAACTTCTAAAATTAATTAAATTGTTCCCAAATTTCCGATTCAGCATTTTTCATAAATCATTGCATTTCCAAACTTCCAGTTTTTCTTAGCAGTTTGGTGTTTTTAACCTGAAACAAAGCAGCAGCACCAAGTACTGCAATTTTATCAATTTCTGATACTTCGATTGACAATTTGTCTAAAATTGTTTTGTGTGGAAATTTTTGCAAATCATCCCATAAAGCATTCTGAAAAAAACAATACGATTTGCTAACCGATCCACCTAAAATAATTGCTTCCGGTCCGATAGAATAGAGAATAACCTGTATAACACTGCTAAGATGCTTTGCAAACTGTTCAAAAATACTTAAAGCCTGACGGTTTCCTTCTATAGCCATTCGGAAAACTTCCTGTCCCTGTAAGTTATAAAAATGCGTGAAAAACTTACTGCTGCAATAATGTTCAAAGTCATATTGCAAATATGGAATACCACCAAATTCACCTGCGCAGCATAGAATTCCGCTATATAATTCGCCATTTATAATTATTCCGGCGCCCATTCCCGTTCCTAAAACCAGACCCACAAAATTTTCAAAACTTCTGCCTTTGCCGTAAACTTTCTCTCCAATGGCAAAACAATTTGCATCGTTGGTAATAAAGACCTTTTTATTAAATTGTTCTTCAATATGTTTTCTAAGATGTACTTTATTCCATGAAGGGATATTCTGAACCCCATAGACAATACCGTTATCTTCGTCGACCAATCCGGGCACTCCGATCCCAATACCCTCAACATCATCATCCATCATTTGCTGTATCCCGAAAACGATATCACGCAGTACGTTTTCTGCGGACTCTGTTGAGGGCGTAGCAAGGGAAATTTCATTTTCAATATTCCCGTCCCTGACTTTGCCAATACAAATCTTCGTACCACCGATATCTACTCCTATAAAAGTTTTGTTCTTCATTCATTTGATCCTTTTAAACCTCTTTTGTAATAACAAAAAATTTAAGCTGACCAATTCAGACAATTATTGAACAACTAGTTGATAACACCTTCCATTGTTTTTTCAAGGTTAATTGCCTGCATCAGAAACTCTTCAACAGTCATCTCTTTAAGAAATATTAAACCATGACTGGCACGAATACTTGGATGAGTATTCTGATAAAAGAAATTTTTTCCCAGAAGAAACTGAATATCCTTTAGTTGCTCAACCCAAATTTCCTGAGCCAATCCACTAAATTTTCCATTGAATTCATAGCTTGGAAATGAAGCATCTACCTGACTCAGATAGCAATTGGTGAATAATTCGTTCAATGATGCCATAGCGCTGAGCGATACCGGAAATATTAAATTAGCTTCGGCTGCATTAAAACGATACCAGACATTTCGATAGCCCCATATTCGGATGTCGGTTAGATCCTTCTCTTTTTTCCATTCCTTAAGAGCTTCTGCAATGGCTTGCAATACTTTATAATGTGTATCCGGACCACTACCTTCCGGATCGAGTGCAAGACTAATCACAGTTGGATTTATTTCTTTTAGCATCGCGAGAATTGGAGCTACATCGCGTTTCTTTTCGGGCTGTTCTGTAAAAATATCACCCTTATAGAAACCCAAACGCAAATGATGTACATTTTTAACCTGAACCCCAAAATGTGCCCATACGAGTTCTTCTTCAAACTCCCGGATCATCCCTTTCAATTTCTGAATTTTGGGAGGGTTTTTCTGTCCGTCATAGCTATTCTTTAGTATGGAAAGAATTTCATTAATGACATCGCGGAGACCATCAACATTGTGAACACCATAAATGCACACAATTGCCCGCACTACACGGTGGCAGAGTCCTCTGCGACGCTCATGTTCCTCTCCGGCAGCAACTTTAGTAAGATAATGGTATACATCTTTATCAACTTTAAACTGAAAACCAACTTTAAAGAAGTCGGGATAAAAAATCATTTCAATCTTGCCTTCATCGATGAATTTTTTAGTATCATTCAGCACGTCGATCACAAAATGGTTTGTCACCGCTGTAAATCCAGATGTCAATACAGCAAAATGAAAATCGTTTGACGGCACCCTCACGTGATTGGAGATAAATGGCAAGAGACCAAGCATTATATCATCGTGGTGTGGGCCGGTATGGAAGAATACCTGTTTTTCTTCCTCTTTCATCCCTTTTTCAATTTTTTTTGTGATACTGGCTTCAACCGATGGTACTGCGTTCTCATCCAAAGACGGGATTAACTTACAATATCTATCGGCTTTTAAATCATCAACCATCATTCGGTGACCATATCTATTAAGTCTTTTGCATGCTTCAATAACTGCCTTTTCTGATTTTTCCTGGGTCCATTCTCCTGTCTTAAAATAGGCATCTACCTGGTCAGTCAGCTTGTAAGCCGCTCCGACAGTCAGATAAAACCTGCTGTTTTTCAGTTTATTGAGCGATGTTGCTGGATAAATATTTACAATATCTTGCTCAAGGGATTGTTTTACCATTTCAGCCTTGGCTTCACCTGCTGCAATAATGATAGCAATGGCTTCAGGATTATTGGTTATTGTTTTAAGTCCGATCGTAATTACGAGCCTGTGGCCGGATATTTCGATTCCTCCGAGATCGGAAGCAGCAACTGCCTGGGTCTCAAAATTTGTTGGAGTAAGCCGGGTTGTCGAAAACCTGTCGGAACCACGGGTGTTAAAAGCAATATGTCCATCCGGACCGATTCCACCCAAAAAGAAACCGATACCCCCTTTTTCACGAATTAGCTGTTCATAATTGCAGCACCAATTATCAATCATGAATATCGATTGTTGTTGCAATTGTTCAAAAGAAGACCTGCATTCCCTGTATCTTAAAGAGAGATCAATTTGGGAATCAGGGAAAACTTCCGAATAATGCTTGCCACCCGGCAGCGGTATCTCATCAGAATTTATAAGAAGAGATCTTTTTCTATCAAGGCCAAATCCTTTAACATAGAAGTTATCTACATAAGAATAAAAACTATTGTGTTGTTTGGAATTAATAGGGTAAAATTCATCAATCTGAACAAATTGTAAATTACTCAGATTGGGCGCTTTTGAATCTTTCAATCCATAGCGGCTTCTGATTTCCATACCCTTTTTATTATTCCAGTTTGCCAGTAAAAATTGGGTCCATTTAATAAAATATTCAGGTGTTTTTCCGGTAGGTAAACTTATGACACCTTCCGGATTCTCACCGACCCATTCCAGAAATCGCAAGGCAGTAATTAATCCAAGATTGGGGAAATTACTGACAACAATGTAAGGTATTTTTGTTGTTATTTTTTTTATACCGGATTCTTCTGCAAATATGCTTTCTACTTTGGAAAACTTATTATTGTCTGTATTCATGCTCATCTCTTTCAACTTTATCTTGATTTTGCAGACATTTTCGCATTGTTATAAAAACCAGGTACCTGTAAACAAGGTATGAAACAGATACCTGGTCAATCCTAAACCACTTCTACCTGAAATACACTCTAATCTATGTACCCTAAACTAAAACTAACTATGAAAAAACATTTTGAAAATGCTTCCCCTGTGAACATCACAGGGGAAACATTTTAATCTATTGGTTTTACCTTCCGGTAAACCATTCAGGAATAGTAATTTTATCTTTTGCTTTTACCAATGCATAATTTGCTGCATCGTTCAAAACTTCATTTGAAGGATAAGGAACCCTTTCAATATAGTTTGCAAAAGTTGGTTCACCAGACACCCATTGTGTTACACCCCAGGATTCATCGACCAGAATTGGAGACGGCAAGAATGGCATTAACAAACGGCGATGGTCAGCCCATGCTTCAAAGCCATTGTCCGGAAATCCTGCAATATATTTCTGGGTGATAATTTTCTCTAGTTGTGAGTTATGTGCGCCGGTAATATTATCATTCCAGGCAACGGAAGTACCCTTGGCATTTGGAGCAGTGGAGGCAATGTAAGTAGCAATATCAGCTATGGAAACACCCCATTGTGTCAACGAGTATGTAATTCCAGCTTCATATAATTGCTGTGCTGTTTTCCCTCCAACATTCCAACCCTTTAAGGCAGCCTCGGCTTCGTTGAATAAAACCTCAGAAACCGGCATCACACACATATTTCTACTGGGCGTAAAAGTCACAGTGTTCGGTTGTGAATTATTCACCGGCTCATCTATAGGTTTGACGCTATCCGTGCTCAAACCCATGGCGACAGATTTTAAATATCCTCCCTTAGGACTGAAATAGATTTTACCCCGGGGGTCACCACTTCCGGCTTTATAAACAGTGTCGGATATTCCACCCAAACCTTCAAGAAGGTTATAGAAGCCTTGCGTCATTTCAGTTTCGCCCCAACCAACATACATTGGGATGGGATAAGTATCGCCCCAGCGCAAAGTCAATGGAGGTACACCCACATCAGGATCAGATTCGGTTAAGACACCACCTGCAATGGCTTCTTCAGCATTTGTTTTGGCAAGTGCGGAGTTGGCTTCAGTGATACGCATAGCCAATCTCAATCGCAATGAATTACCATATTTTTTCCATTTTGCTACATCGCCCTTAAAAATAATATCCTGAATTGATAACGAGCCAACCAATAAACTTCCATCCAGGCCGTCTACGGCATCTTTAAGTTCATTGAACATCCCGATATAAATAGAATCCTGTGAATCGTATTTTGGAGGGATTCCACTTCCATCGGCCGCTTTAAAATAAGGAATATCACCAAACAAATCGGTAGCTTGCAGGAACATATGAACCTTCCATATGCGGGCAATCTCAATCTGGTTTTTTAGATCTGGTTTATCTTTATTCTCACGGATAAGAAGATTCACTTCATTGATCCAGGTATAGAATTCGTTCCAATACTGATTCAACCATGCCAATTCTCCACCAAATCCATAGTTATCTGTATACCAATGATCAGGCAGGTCAATCATATATTCAGCCCATGTATCTACCATAATATTATGAATACGCTGGTGAAGGTCTGCATTTCCAATACCACCATGTTTCAGTGTATAAGTCAGCAGCATTGCAGGATCCACAGCGGCCGGTTCGGGATTGTTCGGGTTCACGTTCATATCGGTGTAATCTTTCGTACAGCCGAAGAACATAATTAAAACAGCTAAAATGCTTATATATAATTTTGTTTTCATATTAATAAGTAGTTAAGTTGATTATAATCCTATGTTGATATTAAATCCATACGACCGGGTAGCAGGGACAGAACCCAGCTCTAAACCCTGAGCATTGCTCGTTGTATATGACGATTCCGGATCAATACCTTCAGAATGAGATGAAATTAGCCAGAGGTTACTACCCACCAAACTAATTCTTATTGATTTAAACAGGGTTTTTTGCAGCATTGAACTTGGTAAACTATATCCCAATGAAAGTTCCCTTAAACGAACGAAGGAAGCATCACGGATAGAGGCTTCATTAATGCCTCCAACAACTGACCAATATGCCTGAGAATTAACAGCAGTAGTATTCGGAGTACCATCGGTATGAACACCATCAACTATTAATCCACCCTCGCGATTTGCTTCAGTTCCCTTGTAAGTACCTGCAAGCGAAGCTGCTGCGATTGAGCCGCAATAGAATTGTCCTCCCTCTCTAATATCAATTAAGAAACTAAGAGACAGTCCTTTGTATGAAAATGTATTGGAGACACCACCTGTCCAATTGGGCAGATAATTACCAATCTTTGTATTCACTGTATTTGACATAGGCAACCCTTTTGCATCAACCACAATTTTACCTGTGGTGCTGTCACGTAAAAACGAAGTGCCGATTATATCACCAAACGAACTTCCCTCACGGGCTATAACCTGAACCTGTGCTGTGGCAGGACTTAATAGCTGGACCTTTGTTAAAGGATCCAATTCAACCACTTTATTATTAATTTTTGAATAGTTAATGGCCATATCCCATCTAAAACTATTTTTTAAACTTACAGGTGTTATGTTAAGTGTTAATTCAACTCCATTATTGCGGATATTCCCTGCATTGATTTGTTTCTGGTTAATACCTGTTGTTGCAGGCACATCCAGGTTAAGAATCTGATTTTTATTATCGGTTTTGAAGTAGGTAAAATCAATACCAACCCTATTTTCAAAGAATCTAATATCGGCACCTATTTCAGCTGATTTGGAATCAAGTGGCTTTAGATCATTATTTGGAAGAACCAAAGAAGTAGTTGCTCCTGTTACTCCATTGCCAAATGGAACCATTGTCAGAGTCGTATTAATTGAGTAAGGATCAGTATCACCGCCAACATGGGCATAAGACCCTCTAACTTTAGCAAAAGTTAGAAAAGTCGGAATTTCAGTCCCAAATGATTTTAACATGTCTGTAACTACCCAGCCCAATCCAAATGATGGATAAAAGTATGACCAGTTACTCTTTTTTAAAGTGGTTGACCAGTCATTACGTCCTGTTACGTCCAAATATACCCAGTTGTCAAAACCAAGCTGAGCTGAACCAAAAAGGGATTGAATTTCCTTTTCCGTTTTTGTATTCGTTCCTGATAACATCTTGGCAACACTCATGGAATAGTAATCAGCTACGTATAAACCGTTTGCGTTCTCCTGAGTAGTTTCAGATAATGAATGAAATCTGGAAGCCCCTGCTGTTACTGATAAAGAAATCTTAGTTTTTGCAACTGCATTGTCTGCATATGTAATGAAGCCTTCCAGTGTATTTTGAGAAACATGTTGTCTTTGTATGATCAGGTCACCTGAATTAAACTGTGCTACATTATCCAAAGCATTCAACCAGTATGGCGTTCCCGTTCCAAGTCTGTTGAATGTGTTTGTATAGTATAGGTCCATTCCGTCACGGATTCTGACATCCAATTTCGGTGTGATTTTATATTGAACAGCTGCCATGCCGATAAGGCGATCGCGATTATCATCGTTGGTATTTTTGTTAACAGTCCAATATGGGTTAAGAATCATCCCACCATTGTTCGCTGTAACAGTACCTGTGATAGGATCAGTTGTATAGTCCCAACGGGTTGGCTTGCCATCTATACGTTGGTAATCCTTCAAATCAGAATAACTAATACTTCTGGGCATCTGAAGATAATTCAAAAATATATTGTCAGGGTCCTGCGCTACTTTTAATCTGTTATCAGCAGAGGACCTAACATAGTTCACTTTAACGTCCACGTTTAATTTTGGTGTTAAATTGGCAGTAGTTCTCAAATCTATGGTTGCCCTTTTCAGATCACTATTCGGGACGATGCCCTGAGATTTCATGTATGATGTTGCACCCCTGAAAGTTATATTATCATTGCCTGCAACAAATTCCAGTGAGTTTGTACTGGTTAATCCAGTTTGCAGAAAATCTGTGATTTTATTGTCTGAAGCTTTATAAACTGAGTTTACTCCAGTATAATCAGTATAAGGACGAGTAGTAGAGTCTGTATATAAAACATTTGTTTGACCGGTTATTTTAGGACCCCAACTGCTGGTTCCTGAAGGATCATAAAGGCCATGGCTACCCTGACCATATGAATTCTGCATATCAAGATATGGATATGCCTTTTCAACTACTGTATTTGAATTAAAAATAACCCCGATTCCTTTCTGAGCAGTTCCTTTTTTGGTAGTAATCATGATTACTCCATTTGCTGCTCTTGATCCATAAAGAGCAGATGCTGAAGGCCCTTTTAATACTGAAATGGATTCGATATCATCCGGATTAATGTCAGACATACTACTACCTCTGTCAAGGATTCTGTTTCCCCAACGGTCGTTTGCATCACCGACGAAATTATCAATTGCAGAACCGTCCACGATTAATAGCGGTTGATTATTGCCAGCAACTGAAGTTATCCCGCGGATGGTAATTCTACTGGAACCACCATCACCGGTACCACTTTTGCTTACTTGTAGACCGGCAACTTTACCTGACAGTGAATTAAGAACATTATTTTCCCTGACATCCACAAGGTCTTTACCACTCACTTCCTGAACTGAAAATCCCAGGGCTTTCTTCTCACGTTTGACCCCAAAAGCAGTAACTACTACTTCCTGCAGTCCGGTAATATCCTGTGACATTGTCAGATTTATCTGGGTTTGACTCCCAATTTTAACTGTTTCCGTCAACAAGCCAACGAACGAAAAGACCAGGGAAGATTCAGCGTTGGGGACACTGATGGAATATTTTCCATTCATATCTGTTGTAGCGCCGGTTGATGTACCCTGTACAAGAATATTTACACCCGGTAAAGCACTACCATCTTCCGATGACGTAACTGTTCCGGTTACGGTTATCCCCTGCCCAAACAAAGCTACTTTGAAGGTGAGCAAGGCCAAAATAGAAAGACATAAAAATTTATTCATAGGGATAGTGTTAGTTAAACATTAATAATAGGTTTTTAAGGTTTATAATAAATACTTTAGTTTTCCTGCGTTTGTGTCATAGGCTTTATTTGGTTGTAGTACGTATATAATCTTCAAAAATATTTTCCATTACCATGGCCACAGCGCCCATGATACCAACTTTCTGTCCTAATTCGGAAATTACTATGGAAGTATTTTCTCTCAGTTGCGACATACAATAGATATTCAATGATTGCTGAATGGGAGTTGTGAGGTATTCTTTTGCTTCTGCCACCCTCCCTCCCAAAATAATTATTTCGGGGTTGAACAGTTGTATCAGCAATGCAATGCCTTTACCCAGGTTCATCCCAATTTCCGAAAGCAGGTGAATAGCGTACTGGTCTCCCTTGTTTGCAGCATCAACGACGGTTTCAATTTCAATTTTTTCAAGATCAATATCCGCCAGATTCATCAAAAGTGAAGTCTTCCCCGATCCGATATCTTCTTTCACCATGCGTGCGAGCGCAGCTCCTGAAGCAATTGTTTCAAGGCATCCCTTTTTCCCGCAACGGCAGAGATGTCCATTTTCTATAAAAGGAATATGACTGAATTCCCCGGCAAAACCCGAAGTGCCACGATATAATTTTCCATCCTGGATGATTCCCAGACCGATACCCCAATCGAGAAATATGACCAGTGCATCTTTTTTGCCTTTTGCAAGACCAAAACGGTGTTCAGCCAATGCAACTGCCTTGGCATCGTTCTCAATATAAACAGGTCGGTTGAATTTTTTTTCAAGTATTTCCCTGACGGATTTTTCACCAAAATTCAGGTATGTATAATTTATTCCCTTTTTGGAATCAACCAGACCTGGCATGTTAATCCCTATTCCAATAAGTTTTAGAGGATCAATTCCGGAAGATTTTATAAGCTGTGTAGCTTGTTCGAATAAAAGATCAACGGTTGAAATTCCATTATCCAATTCGGGAGGGAATGTTTTTATGTCGGTAATATTCTCATTGTTATTATTGAAAATGCTCATTTTGGTCTTGTATTTTCCCATTTCAATACCCAAGACAAAAAGAGAATTGTTTTTAAGTCCGAATAAATCAGGTTTTCTTCCGCCGATTGATTTTCCTTTTCCCTGTTTTTCTACTAAACCTTCTTCAATAAGCTCACCGATTAAACCAAGGGATGTAGGCGAACTTATTTTCAGACGCAAACATAAATCAGCGTTCGATTTAGAACCATGAACATACAGGTATTTTATGATCTTGATTTTCTGAAGATGCTTTTTCCTGTTAACCCCCTTAAGTTCGTCGAGGTATATATTTTCCCAGTTAAGATAATTCATTCAAGAAAATTTGGTTCGAATTCTAAAACAATGCTAATTAATGACAATTAAATTTAAAAGTCAAGTACTTTTATAATAATTTTATAAAAGTTTTTTTCAAATAGTAAAATTATCAATAATCAATGGGGGATTTATGACGAAAAAATTTATGAACAATTAGGATGTTTATTATAATTCTCTGTTTTCCATTATGAGTTGGGGAAAGGAAACTTTGCCTTTATTTTCAGGAGAGAAATATTATTAATCACAGTCATGGCGCAAGTCTCTGACTTGTACTTAAAATCCCTGTCATGGCGCAAGTCTCTGACTTGTGCCTTAAACTACTAAAATGGAAGCTCAACCAATACCAACCCCTTTTCATCTGCGTAATCCCTGGCACTACCATAAGGATAATCAATTGCATTATCTACATACCCAGCTTTTACAGGATTTTCATGAATATAATTTATTTTTTGCTCAAAAATATCCGCATTATTTAATACAATTGGCTGATTGTGCTGCTGCCAGAATTGATAACGTTTGTTGTTTGAATTATTGAACCCCGCAGTTGCAAATATATTCAACATCCATTCTTTACGACTTTCCTGTTGATTTGCTTTTATAGCATCGATAATTGCTTTAGAAGTAAATTTCTTAAGATCTCTCATAATATCCTGCAAATTCATGTCAGATGTTCCCATAATTAAATGGACATGATTGCTCATTATTACCCATCCGTAGATAATCAACCCTTTATTTATTATACAATAATTCAGACTATCAACCATTAGATCTTTGTATTCCCGTCGGGTAAAGACATCTACCCAAAACACAGTTGCAAATGATACGAAATAATTTGCAGACTGGTCTCGAAATTTATACTTTCTGCTCATTTCTTAATAAAATTACATATAACGACTTTGTCAAAGGCACAAGTCAGAGACTTGCGCCATGAGAAAGTATACTTTGCGTGAAACAATAAAAATATTAAAAATTCCAATTACTAGCTACCCATTTTCTTCTACATTTTTTAATCGTAAAGCATTTAATTCGCTAAAAAATCCAAATCTGGAATTTGTATCTTAGCAATTATGAACCTGAATATCGTTCAACTGATCCGGAATATAGACCGGAAGGGCTATCGTCCAAAACTGGGAGGGTTAGAAATCCTTAAATACATAGGCCCCGGTATGATTGTGACTATTGGCTTTATTGACCCTGGAAATTGGGCTTCCAACCTTGCCTCAGGTGCAGATTATGGTTACCTGCTTTTATGGATGGTCACATTATCAACTCTTATGTTGATAATGCTGCAGCACAATGTGGCCCACCTGGGTATAGCCACAGGTCTGTGTCTGTCGGAAGCGGCTTCGAAGTATCTTAAACCCGGATATTCAATTTTTATCCTCATTTCAGCAATGATAGCTTCTATCTCTACTTCGCTGGCTGAAATTCTGGGTGGTGCAATTGCATTAAACATGTTGTTTAAAGTACCCATTCGGGCAGGTGCAGTCCTGGTAGTAATTTTCGTTTCAATTATGCTCCTTTCAAACAGTTACAGGGTAATTGAAAAATGGATCATCGCATTTGTTTCAATAATAGGCTTATCATTCATATATGAACTATCACTGGTTCACATCGATTGGAGCAGTGCTGCAAAAGCGTGGGTCACGCCTTCATTTCCGCATGGATCGATGGTTATTATCATGAGTGTTATGGGAGCCGTGGTTATGCCCCACAATTTATTTCTGCATTCTGAGATTATCCAAAGCCGACAATGGAACCTGGAAGATAAAAAGTTCATTAAACGCAGGTTGAATTACGAGTTTTTTGATACATTGTTTTCAATGTTGATCGGATGGGCAATTAATAGTGCCATGATCCTGCTTGCTGCAGCAACATTCTATAAAGTTGGTACGGTAGTATCCGAATTACAGCAAGCGGATTCTTTACTTAAACCTTTATTGGGAGCAAATGCGGTGGTAGTATTTGCTGTGGCCTTGCTTTTCGCAGGTATAGCCTCCACAATAACTTCCGGGATGGCAGCAGGTTCTATCTTTTCAGGTTTCTTCAATGAACCCTATGATATAAAGGACAACCATTCACGATTGGGAATTATCATTTCGTTTGTGACAGCCCTGATATTGATTCTCATCATTTCGAATCCTTTCAGTGGCCTGATTATTTCACAAATGGTACTCAGTATTCAACTCCCCATCACCGTTTTTTTACAGGTGTATCTTACGTCTTCAGGAAAAGTAATGGGCGAATATAAAAATTCAAAACTGGATACCGGAGTATTATATCTGATTGGAGCAGTGGTTACACTATTGAATATTTTTCTATTTATCAGTCTTTTCAAAGGCGGATTTACGATTTAACAAGCTCTTGTTTAAAACCAATTTGCAATCAAATTTGTATTTCTATTCCTTTTTTTTAAAAATAATGTTTATATTGCCCCTGTTAAACAATACTTTAAGACCAAACAATCCTAAATAACCGTTAACTCCAATAAAAATGAAAACCCTGAAAATCCAATTCTGTCTTGCAATTGTAGCTGCATTAGTTTTATCAAGTTGCACAAAAGAACCCTCTCCCGATTTTTCCTTTGATAAAAATAATGTTAGTGTGCCTGTAACTATAATATTTGCAAATCAATCAATCGATGCAGACAGTTATACCTGGGACTTTGGTGATGGTGCAGTCTCGACTGATAATAGCCCTGCACATTTGTATACAACACAGGGGGAGTATAACGTTACACTTAGAGCAAAGAATGGGAAAAAGTCCCAATCTATTACGAAAACATTAACTCTTTTAAAAACTCCGACAACTTATTCAATCTTTAACGGCACTACTGACTTCGTAATAAATGGTCTGTTAAGTTACTATTATGATCCGATACAAGAAGCATTGATTGATAAAAGAGAATATGGCACTCTTTTACCAAACCATAAAACTCTCTCTTATGAAACTACGCACGATTCAAGATCAGTATTTTTTACGATAGCTTCCAATACTCTGGTAATGGTAAAATATCCTTATGCCCTTACTGAAAATACTGAAACTACACTTGGGATTTATGATAGTACACTCCTTGTCGGTGTGACTTTAACCGATAATCAAGAAATTAGAGAGTCCTTATCTGTTAATAATCAAGATCTTTCGCTGGCAAAATTAGCTGTAAGTTTATCGGGAAGCAGAATTCGGTAAATACATTGCACTATCGATTTAAATAATTTTTTTGCCTCTGATTTTTTTCGCAGAGGCAAAATCTTTATCTATTATATCAACCGACCAGAAGATATCCAGCATCAATTGCTTTTTAAAATCTTTTGAACTTTTGGCCGATTTTATAAATATCTGATATGACCAATTTCTATCATATGAAATTTTCGTAAGGTACCTATTGATTATCTCATCTTTGTTGTTTATTATTAACTGTTTCATATACTTGTTTAGAACCGCATAAACGAATCCGGCATATCTTTTATCTTCCGTGTCCGGATTTATCCTTTGGAGCACTTGGACTGCCATCTCATAATCATTCAGATTAAAATAAACGGCAGTAAGATTGAAGATTGCATCTTCAAAATACACTGAATAGCAATTGGCTGCTTCAAAGTACCGGATTGCCAAAGTGTGGTTCCCTTTTAATTCATAACAGGTTCCAATATTATTTAAAACATGCATGTGATAAGGGTTAACCAGTTCGGCTTCTTTAAAATTATGTAATGCTTCATCAATATTATTTAAGTTAAAACACGCCTCTCCTTTGTACCACATGAGAGGGGTATTCATGAAATCCATTTTAAAAAACCTTGAGTAGGAATGATCAATTTCTGATTCTTCCTGTTGCCAGTCTTGTACTATTCTGGCTTCATAAGCATGCTTAAGGTGAAGTTCCGAGATATAGCGGGAAACACCCACAAAGATTGAGATTAAGATAAAAAACGACAATGGGAATAATATGATTTTTGAGAAATTCAGTGAATTTTTTTCAAACTTCCGGTTATAGTCAATAAGAATAATTGCGAACAAAAAACCCAGGATTATTGAATGTTCAATCCTCTCTTTCGGAAAGCTGAAACATGAAAAAACCATGTACGAGATAATGGTGAAATTTAAGAGCAAATAATATAGTCTCGAATGAATTTTGACTGAATGAAGTGCCATTCTGTAACACATCATAATGATAATGACGAGTGCAAAAACATAAAAAATCAATGCAGGCAAGCCCTGTTCTGAAAATATCCACAAATAGTCGTTATGTGGGCGTGTAAAAAAGGTTAAATTATCTTGAGAAACCATATTTTCGTTGCCTTCTTTCAATATATCTATTTTCCAATTTCCCAATCCTATTCCAGACAATTTGTGATTTCTGGTCAATTCAATTGTTTTCTTCCAAACTTCTAACCTGTCTTGATTTGCAGGCACATGAACTGTTGCAAGATCCCGCAGCTGATTTGTTATGGGCTTAACTAATCCTGACCCGGAAATTGAAAACAGTCCGGTTATCGCAACAATTAGATAGAATATAAGGTTTGCTTTATATTTCCTGGTAAAATGATATTTGATTTTAAGAGGACTGAGAATGGACAGAACCAATAAAACTATCAAAGTCAGAACCGACCCGATAATAAATGCAAGCCACACTGCTTTACTCATAAGAACAATTATCATCAATACACAATTAATTGCTTCAATTGAACCAAGATGTTTCCAGAATCCTTTCAGGTTGATAATGGCAATTATAGAAAATGAAAGGATTAATAAGAGTATCTCAGAAAAAATATTCTTGTGTGCAAACACACTTTTAATCCCATAAATGTCAGCGTGACTCAATTGCTTAGAGATTTTTATCCCCGTGAAGTTGAATATTCCTATAATCAAAGCCAGTGCACCTGCTATTACAAATAATTTAATGACATTATCTGCAAATGAATCGGTAGATAAAAAGATTTGACTCAGAATAAAAGGAAGTCCTCCAACCAAAAGTATTTGCAGCCAAAGAAAAGTCCCATCCCCTGATTTATCTCCATAGATAAACAGACCAGTAAGTGAAAACAATAAATACATGGACCATGCAATAAAAAAAAACATCCCCCATAGGGGCAGGGTCAGATGAATATTAATATTTCGCATAAGAAGGCAAAGACCCAGTAATTCAAATAGGGCTAATGATATATATCTGATATGAAGAACCGGTTCGATTGTATAAGGGGAATAAATGAGTAAAGGTATCAGTGCAAGAAACAGATACCAGGAGTTATTTCTGAAGAAATCGATTTGCTTGCTTTTTTCCAGCTTCATTTGAATTTCAGGTATCTGCTTTTGACAATATTAATCATTATTATTTTACACCCGACCTTTGATTAACGAATGTATCGGTTGACTTTATTTGCTTCGTTTCCAACTAAACGGGAAAGTTTGTGGCAGATATAATAAGGCACGGATTGCGCTTCGCTAAATCCGCGCCAGCCGGGGTTACAGTATTGAATATTTTTCTTTTTATCAGCCTTTTCAAAGGCGGGTTTACGATTTAAGCAAAAAAAGTCGCAGATATGCGCTATAAATAGGATACATTTCCTTACTCTGTTTTCAAAATGTTACTAAAACTTTTCTAATTTTGTTTGTAGGTAGTGAAGTTTATAAAATTTGTTAATTCATTAAGAGATGGATCACGAAAATTTTCTTATCGATAAGAATGGCCGAAAGATAGCAGTACAGGTCCCGATCAAGACCTATGAAAAGCTTGTCGCTGATTCAGAAGAACTGGAAGAAATAAAAGAATACAGGAGGGCCAAAGCCCACAAGAGTAATCCTATACCCTTTATACAGGCTTTCAAGGAGATTGAAGAAGCTATAAAATGAAATATACCGTTTTTATTGAACGTTACGCCCAAAAGCAAATCTTAAAGCTTGACAGAAAGGTCATCCCTATTATTAAAAATGCTATTTCAAATCTTTCGGATAACCCGCGTCCACCAAGTTATAAAAAGCTAAAAGGTGAAGATGCTTATCGTATCCGGGTAGGTGATTATCGAATTATTTATGAAATTGAAGATGACTTAATAAGGGTAATTGTCATATCAGTTGGCCATAGAAAGGATATCTACAAATAAAAAACCTACCATGGCGCAAGTCTCCCGCCTGGGCGGGAGACTTGCGCCATGAGAATGACTTGTGTCATGAACATGATTTCTAATTAACCGTCTTATCCGGAATCCTCACCGAATACAACACCTCAGCTGAAGTTACAAACAGTGTTTTGTGATCCTTACCTCCAAAGGCAATGGTTATAGGTCTTTCCGGAACATCAATTTCGCCTGTCTGCTTTCCGGTTTTATTATATATATAAATGTTGCCGTCTACAATATATACATTTCCCTCTGCATCAATAGCTGAACTATATTCGCCCTTTTCTTCAAAACTGACAAGGCCTGAAAGGTAACCCTCATTATCTATATTGAACCTGGCCGTTCTTTTATCATATTCATCGGTTGCATAAAATGGTTTACCTGGAAATGCTTCTACCAGCGCACAGGATCGGGCAAGATCATAACAAACCGGTATTATTGTCACTCTATCGGGCGCAACAAAACATTCTTTATCCTTAGCAAGAGAAACTGTATTAAAATCATGTGAATCTCTCCAACGATTCGAGGGATATAGTGCTTTGTAAATATTTTTTATACTGCCTATATCCACTTTTGGAAGCTTCTGGATTGTTTCTTCCGGATTATCCGGATTGATGCTGTAAACAAATATTCCAAAGCCTGAATTTCCCCAGGCACTGAAGGATGTACCCAATGCATCAGGAGGATTGGTGAAGGCTTCTTTCACTCCATTTAACATAAATCCCGGTTGTGGAATATATTTGAAAACAACCAGCAGGTTGTCTAATGAATCACACCCAAGTGATAATGGTTCCCAGGGAAAATCGGCAACCAGCCTCAATGCATTGGTTTCTGCCGACCATTTGTAGATCCGTTTCATCCGCGAATCACAGAAAAATATATTCCCTTTGCTATCGCTGCATATACCATCTGCAAATTCAAATCCTTTGGCAAGTTTCTCAACTCCTTGTCTTTTATTGTCATCGGCAACTGATGGCGGTTGATTACCTGTGATATTCAGCCTGGTAAATTCCCAGGGACGCACCTGTGTATCTGAGTTAATATCATATAAAGACAAAGTAGTGGAAAACAAAGTCTGAGCGTAATTATGAAAATTCAGAAACTCTATGTTTTTGCAATCCCAGGTCCTTATTGCATAAGGATAAGGAGTTTTCACACGGATAACACGGAAAGAATACAGATTGGCAAAAACCATCTTGCTGCAATTCTCAATTTCCAAAGGCTGGCAATTTGAGCTTTCACGACTTTCCTCTTCAAGTTGAAGGGCATACACTTTCCAATTGGAGACATTCTTAAAACGCACCTCATTTCGTACGTGGTGTTCGACCGACAATGCATAGATTTGAGACTTTGTCGAAGTATTGGAAACATATATTCCCGAGGTGGCATATGTATTGGCAGACCAGATATTCGAAAATGTTCCGCCACCTCCATTGGTTATCCATAAACTCCAGTGTTGCGTATCCCATGCCGGATCTATCCCGGGTAAAATTCGTTTTTCCGGTGAGTAAACCGGTGGAGTCCATTCCCTGGGAACATAGGGACCACGATCCATAGATCCGTGACCTCCGATAAACTTTACATCATTCATATATGAATCAGCTCCTGCCATCCATTTGCAGGCAACAGCCCTTGCATTGTAATCGCCCGTTGAAAGGCCAATTCCACTTATTATGTTTGTTCCTCCGACAGAGGTTTCAATGATAGGTTTTGGAGGGCCGAAACTGCCGAATGCCTCTGTATTGGCAGCCAGAATTATTTGAGTTGCAATCGGGCTCAATCCAATTAACGCTGTTCCGGGTTTCAGTTTTAAAGTTTCAGTAATTCTATACCATCCCTGGGGTATATAGATTGTTGAATATTTTTCAATCGCTTCCTGGATCACTTTAGTATCGTCGGTTTCACCATCGCCTTTTGCACCCAGTGATTTCAGATTTGCCCAAGTTTCTATTGCAGGAAGTGCGGGAATGTCCGATTTTACAGGAAGAGGAAGAACATTTAATTTTTCCAGGTCAAGAATGGTATTAATTTTTGGGGTATCACCCAAATCATCAATAAGCAATCCATCGATGTAATTCTTTATTTTATACATGTTGCCTTTTCCTTTGATCTGCTCGCCATTAATTCTGTTTTTTGATAAGACCTCAACCCTGTCACAATCAATATTTCGCAGACTTATTTGATTGTGTGCATTTCCTTCATCACTTATTAAGATGGCAGGGCCGCTGACATTGATCAGCCTGGAATCTTCCATTAATAATTTTTCCCAATAACCGGAATCTACAAAAACTACACAAGGGATATTCTTAGCAGTCATCCGAACGATGGTTAATCCAGCTTCTTGTGTCTTAATAGCCGCCTTACGCTGACCCTCAAAATAGGTATCGAGCATCATGAACTGCCAACCTGGAGAGGTCTTGGTGGTATATATACCATAATCTCCTCCGTAAAATCGGACATCTTCCATTTCATTGCCGACATCGAAAATACCGGCTTTGCCCTTGCCTATATAGATATTACAATGAGCTATGAAGCTATGCTGCGCAAAATGTGTGCGAAGTGCTACAGCTTGCGGGTTTCCATCTTCAATTTTCAGGTCAATATTTGAGATAGCGCTGTAAAATGCACCGGCGTTTGCATCACGAATAGACTTATCGGGTTGTACTATCCCATCAGTAAACCAAAACATATATTTTGCCCTGCCTTTGTCAGCAGTATCAGGTATTTGGTAACCCGGAGAATTTTTAGCAAGAATAAAAATCGGTCGTTTCTCACCATAACCTATAAGACGAATTGCCTTTGGTATAAAGATGGTTTTGCTTATGCGATAAGTCCCTTCCGGAATAAACAGTATGCCGAAATTCTTTGCTGATTTAAGTTCATTGATGGCTTTTTGAAGTGCATCTGACACATCAAAAATACCGTCGGCTATTATATTGAATTGCCCTGGAGTGAAATATACCGCAATTGTATCGTTTAGTTTCTTTCTGTAAAATGAACCGCCTTCATCATTTCCTGCATAGGATGAAAAAAAAATACAGGCAGCCAAACCGAAGCCCATTATTATTTTATAATGATTTTTCATGTTTAACTACCTGTATTGATATTATTTAAATACTATAAACTATCGCCAAAATCTTGTCTGAATTTTGCTACAAGTTTTTTCTGCCAATCGGATGTCGGACTGAGTTTGCCGGCGAAAAACCGAAGTACGGGTGGCTCCTCGTAAAATTTAAGTCCACCAACAAGATTGCGGTTTTTGTAAAGCCACTTCATACGATCGATGGTATATAAAACCTGTGAAAGAGTGAATACACGGCGCGGAAATGCGAGGCGCAATAATTCCACATCTGCAAGTATATCGCTTCCTTGTGGATCACGGATACTGGAAATTGTGCCGCGTTCCATTCCACGGACACCTGAAATCAGATAAAAGGCAGAAGCCAATGCTCCGGCAGGATATTCCTTTTGGGGTACATGGCTTAGGAATCCTTTGGCATCGATGTGACATCCTAGTCCGCCGGCCGGCATAACTACAGGAACTCCAGCTTTGTCAAGAGTTTCAACTGCAAATTTTATAAATTCGGGTGATTGAGCAATGACAGTTTCGTCGGTTGTTTCTCTTAAACCAACAGCCATGGCTTCAACTTCGCGAATTGACATACCACCATAAGTGAAAAAGCCTTCGAAAAGTGGAACAAGATCTTTCATCTTATCGAATAAATCAATGCGATTGGTGGCAATACCTCCACCGCGTGTTGAACTTACTTTGCGTGAAGAAAAATAGACAAGGTCGCAAATATCACACATGTCCTTTAGAATTTTGGCTATAGATGCATTCTTATATTCCGGTTCACGTTTTTTGATAAAATATGCATTCTCGCCAATAAGACTGGCATCAAGCAACAAGAATATTTTATATTTATCAGCCACCTTTTTTACATCCCTCATATTCTGCATCGAGAATGGTTGGCCGCCAATCAGGTTGGTAGATGCTTCCAGACGGATAAAAGGAATTTTTTCAGGACCATGTTTATCAATGAGCGCCTGCAATTTCCGGATATCCAAATTACCTTTAAATGGATTGTCTGTTTTAATGGTTATGGCTTCGTCGAAATATATTTCTTCAACAGTACCACCATTTATCATAATGTGCTCTTTGGTAGTAGTAAAATGATAATTCATAGGAATTATATCGCCCGGTTTAATAAATACCTTGGAAATAATATTTTCAGCTGCACGTCCCTGGTGTACCGGAAGGAAGTACTTTTTATTAAAAACTTCAAGGATACTTTCTTCAAGCCTGACATAACTTTGGGAACCTGCATAGGCATCATCGGCCTGCATCATAGCAGCTACCTGATTGTCACTCATTGCATTGGTACCACTGTCGGTAAGCATATCCAGAAATACATCCTTGGTGCTTAGTAAAAAAGTATTATTACCGGCTTTTGTGATGGCTTCCAGACGTTCTTCGATGGGTCGAAGAAAAAGTTTTTGCACAATTCTGACTTTGTGCTGTTCGATTGGTATATCCCCACCTTCAAAAAACCGGATTGTTGTTGAATTCTTTGAATTATCCATAGGAAAAGAAGATTAATTATAATTAGATTAATGGTTTAAAAAGGCCGTTAAACTATAAAAAAAAATAATACCAAATGATAAAATCAATAAAATCTTGCATGTGATACTCTCAAATTAAGATCAGAAATATAACACCTGGTTTTTGTCTAATGATAAGAAAATTATTATTGTAGATCAATTTTTTAGAAGTAAATTTGGCGCGCCTAGAACCTATCCTGGTGGAGGCGTTTTATAAAATGGCAATCTAGTAAAAATGAGTAGCGGAAATAAAAATTCAAGGATTCAGAAAGTAACCATTGCAGGATTGCTTATTACCTTGGGAGTTGTTTATGGTGACCTTGGAACTAGCCCGTTATATGTCATGCGAGCAGTTGTGGGCGGAGCCTCTGAAATAAATGAACTTCTAATTTATGGTGTTCTATCCTGTGTTTTCTGGACACTTACATTACAGACTACCATTAAATATGTGATGATTACATTAAGGGCGGACAACCACGGGGAAGGTGGAATTTTTGCCCTTTTTGCACTTTTGCGCCATAAATCTGCATGGGCCGCCGTGCTTACTATGATTGGCGGTTGCACGTTGCTTGCCGACGGAGTTATTACTCCTTCTATAACGGTTACCTCGGCTGTTGAAGGATTGGGAATGGTCGCTTCGAATGTGCCTATCATTCCGGTTGTATTGTTAATTTTTGGTGCATTGTTTTTTGTTCAACAATTTGGGACCAAGTTTATTGGCGGCGCTTTTGGACCGATAATGCTGGTTTGGTTTTCAATGTTGGCAATTCTTGGAATGACTCATGCAATGGATGATCTTTCAATTTTTCATGCCTTAAACCCAATATATGCTTTTAGTTTCTTAACCCAATATCCAAAAGCCATTATTCTATTAGGGGCCGTATTCCTTTGTACTACCGGTGCCGAAGCACTATATTCAGATCTTGGTCATTGTGGTTTTAGAAATATTCGGATTTCATGGATCTTTGTTAAGATTTCTTTACTGCTCAATTATTTTGGTCAGGGTGCCTGGCTTATGATGCACAAAGAAGTTGTCGGTAAATTGAATCCATTCTTTGCCATTATGCCCAAATGGTTTTTATTTCCGGGAATCATTATTTCTACCGCTGCGGCAATTATTGCCAGTCAGGCTCTTATCAGCGGCTCCTACACTTTAATTAGTGAAGCAGTTTCTCTTAACTTCTGGCCAAAAATAAGGATCCTGTATCCTACTTTAATTAAAGGACAAGTTTACATCCCATTCGTTAACTGGTTTCTTTGGGTAGCTTGTAGTTTTGTTGTTGTTTTTTTCCAGGAATCGTCAAATATGGAGGCTGCATATGGCCTTTCTATTACCATTACGATGATTATGACTACCCTGTTATTGTCGTATTATTTATACCAGAGAAAAACATCAAGAATTTTTGTAATCCTTTTATTGGTGACATATATTTCGATCGAAGGAACGTTCTTATATGCCAATTTATATAAATTTTCACACGGAGGATGGTTTACAATAGCCCTTGGTGCAATGTTCTTCCTGATAATGTATGGCTGGTATTATGGCCGCAAAATTAAGAATACTTATATTAGTTTTGTTAATCTGCATCAATACCTGCCCATGTTCGAAGAACTCAGCAAAGATCATTCTGTGCCAAAATATGCCACGAATCTGGTTTATCTTATGAAGGCAAATAAGATCGATCATATTGAAGCCAAAATCATATATTCTATCTTCCTGAAACAACCCAAAAGGGCAGATACCTATTGGTTTTTACATGTCGATATTGTAAATGACCCGGATACATTTGAATATCAGGTACATCATATCATCCCCGGAATATTGATAAAGGTTGATTTTAGATTGGGATTTAAAATAGAGCCCAGGATTAACCTGTATTTTAAAGAAGTACTTGAAGATCTGGTAAGTGACAAAGAAATTAATTTGCTGAGTCATTACGATTCGTTGAAAAAACATAATATTGCCGCTGATTTTCTATTCGTAAACCTCGACAGGATTATGACCCCTGATTACAAACTTCCTGCCTGGCATAACTTCACAATGACTTTGCACGAGTTCACGCGTTGGATTGGAATAAACGACGTAAGAGCACTCGGCATGGACACCAGCAATGTTATTGAAGAAAAAGTACCCATCATTATTGAACGTCCAATAATTAGAAGAATTGAACGTGTGCAACGGTCGACAATAAAAATCTCTTGAGCCTCTCACGGGACTTGAACCCGCGACCTGCTCATTACGAATGAGCTGCTCTACCAACTGAGCTAAAGAGGCTTAGTGATTTTGCACAATTCCTTTCACTTTTATTAATAAAAAAGACAGTTACATGAAACTGTCAATTTGTTGATTTGCGTTGCATAAAGTTCGTAGTTTTTCCCATTATGACAAATAAAAATCATTATTTCAGTTTTCTTAACTTTCTCATAACTGATGTGTTTATAATGATTATAAATAAGACAACCCGTGTAATCCAGCTAAAATTTAAATTTATGAAAGATAAAATTTGTATTATAACCGGAGCTAACTCAGGAATAGGTAAAGCAACCGCGAAAGAATTGGCCTTGAATGGCGCAACAGTCGTCATGATCTGCCGGAATAAAGAAAAAGGCATGTTGGCGCTTCAGGAGATTAAAGAAATATCAAAAAATGATTCTCTGGAACTTATAATTGCAGACCTGTCGTCACAAAAGGAAATTAGGCTTTTGGCGGATAAATTAAGAAAAAAATATCCTGTAATTCATGTCCTGATTAACAATGCCGGCGCTGTGAATGATAAATGGTCTGAGACTGTCGATAAAATTGAGACTACATTTGCCACAAACCACCTGGCTTACTTCTTATTAACTCTTCTGATTCTGGATAATTTAAAATCGGCCTCCAACGCACGTATAGTAAATTTGGCGTCGGAAGCACAAAGAACCGGAAAAATCAATTTCGATGATTTAAATCTTAAAAATGAATTTTCGGCGATTAAAACTTACAGTCAATCTAAACTTGCAAACGTACTATTCACATATGAACTGGCGCGCAGGCTCAAAGACACCAAGGTTACAGTCAATTGTTTGCATCCTGGTCTGGTGCGTACGAATTTTGGAAAAGATTTGAACGGATTTTTTAAAGGGATCATTATACTCATGAAACCATTCATGAGAAACGCTGACAAAGGTGCTGAAACTGCTGTATGGCTTGCCACATCACCGGACGTTGAAGGATTGTCAGGTAGGTATTATACCGACAAAAAAGAAATCAAGTCCAATCCCATTTCTTATGATTTGAAGATTGCAGAGCGACTTTGGAAGGAAAGTGAAAGAATGACAGGACTGAAAACAATATAAATTTTTTGTTTTATTTCAGAAGTTTTAATCAATTATTCGTTCACGTTTAAGAATTATACTTGTAAAGCGTTATAAAATATTTCAATTGATATAATTAAACTTTTTTCATATATCATAGATTAATTTTAGAAAACGACTTATTTTGTTTTTAATTTCAGGATCCCAAGATTGTATGAAAAGAGTTTGTCTAATTGCAATTCTTATTCTGTTGCAGATATGTGCTTTCCTGTTTCAAAAATATACAGAATTGTCTGCCCAGGATACTTATATTGGAATTAAAGCTGGGCCAAGTATCCCGAGCCTTAAAGGAGGGACAACAGAAGAAAGCAAAGGATATAAATCTCGCCTGGCCCCGGTAATCGGAATCACGTCAAGTATTGAATTTAAAAGCCAATTAGCTTTACAACTTGAAATATCCTATGTGGGGCAAGGGGGAGTGAAAAACGGCACTCAGTTAATTACTCCCGGTATGATTAATTATCCCGGACTTCCTTCCTTTGATCTCTATGCCGATTTTAAAAATATGGTAGTGCTTAATTATATTGAAGTTCCGATTCTCGCAAAATATTCAATTCCTGTTGAAAAATTATTTAACGTATTTTTCGATGCGGGCCCAAACTTTGGCTTTCTCATTAGCGCTAAAACCAAAACCAGTGGCTCAAGCCAGGTTTATACGGACAAGGAAGGAACGCCGCTTAACGATCAACTAGGAAAGCCACTTCCTCCAGCCGATTTTGATAGGAATACAAACATTAAAAAAGACCTGAATACCTTAAATATAGGAGTTACAGGGGGTGCAGGAATTATAAATGAATTTGAGACAGGAGAACTATTAATAGAACTTCGGGCATCCTATGGTTTTTCTGATATCCAGAAAGATCCGGAAAATGGTAAAAATCATACTGGAAATTTAATTATAACATTAGGTTATCGCCTTAAATACAATCCATTTAAAAAACATAAATAATCGCCCTTCAAATATTTGAAAATTTGAAATATTCCAACCAGAGAAACGAAATTTCATTCATTTTTTAAATGTAAATTATTCAATAGTTGATTTAACAAGAGGGAATAAGGAATTCTTGTTGAAAACAAGTTGATGCAAAATATGTTATAATAATATAGTGTTCCTTAATTTTTAGATTATGAACCTCTTAGACCAGCTAAAAATTCACTCCAAAATAGTAGCTGATTCGGGCGATTTCGAATTAATTCATAAATTCAAACCTGTTGATGCAACAACAAATCCTTCCCTTATTTATTCTGCTTCCCAGGATAAAAAGTATGCCTATCTGATTGATGATGCAATTGCATTTGCAAAAAGTAAATTCACAAATAATACTTCTCGTTTAAATATAGCCGTTAACAAACTTATTGTTGATTTTGGTCTTGAACTTTTAAAAATATTACCTGGAAGAGTTTCTACAGAAACGGATGCCAGGTTTTCTTTCGACACCAACGGTATAATTGCAAAGGCTCATGAAATCATTGCATTATACAGTGAGGCCGGCATTGATCAATCAAGAATATTAATCAAAATAGCCTCAACCTGGGAAGGAATAAAAGCCGCAGAAGTATTAACCCTGGAAGGAATTCATTGCAATATGACATTGCTCTTTTCCTTACCTCAAGCCATAGTTGCCGCTGATGCTAAAGTACAGCTTATTTCACCTTTTGTCGGACGAATACTCGATTGGTATAAAAAGAATCAGGGGTTTCAACAAGAACTTGCTCATGAGGAGCCAGGGGTGCTGCTTGTGAATGAAATTTACAACTATTATAAGAAATATGATTACAAGACCGAAATAATGGCTGCCAGTTTTAGAAATACCGGCGAGATCCTGGAATTATCAGGGTGTGATCTATTAACCATATCTCCTGAATTACTTAGTGAATTGGAAGCAACCGAAGGCATTGTGGAAAGAAAATTACTTCCTGAAAATGCGAATAAGTCCTTTGTTAATAAACTTGAAATAGACGAAAAAGCGTTTCGATGGTTGATGAATCAGGATGCCATGGCAACAGAGAAATTAGCAGAGGGTATTCGAAAATTTGCGGAAGATTTAATAAAACTTGAAAATATCATCATTAAAAAGTTATAAGTTATATGGATAACAAGGAATTGAGGATTGCCACATTGAGGCTGTATCAAAAATTTATACTAAAACTACTAAATAATCTTTTTATCTCTGTGGACACATTTTCTTTTTCTGTGACTCTCTGTGGTTTAATCACTTATTTACCACAGAATTTACAGAGTTTATATTGAGTACACTGAGAGACTTTTGAGACAGCCTTTGTCGTTTATGCCCATTCAGGGCAACAATTAAAAGTTCATCTTAACATTGTGCTTTCCCCTAGGAAGCTTGACCGTATATTCTGTTGAATCGTTATTGTAAATTTCGCAATCCTCATATTTTGCATCAATGGATATCTTTTGCGGATTTTTGCTGATGATTACAAAACATGAATTCAATTCTTCATAGTAAGATAATTCCAAAGAATCTTTTCCAAAATTTGCCCAATTCAGCTCTCCCGAAATTGATTTTAGCATGACAGAACTCTGAAGGTTAGTTTCGTTGCAAAATTCTAAAGTATGATTTCCTATGGGAATGATGATAAATTCTTTCTCCCTTCCTAACCACATCTTATCATCCAGTTTGACAGCCACCTCCGAATTGCCAATATTAACAAACGTTGTATAGGGTGTTGAAATTCCCCATTTATTATCAGATTCAGCCTTTATTTTAGTTTCATGAGATAAAACAGTACTTATATTATGAAAATCATTTTCATTAACAGCATCTTCCGAATAAAATGCAGGCCTGCTCTTACTCAATGACATATTATAAGCAATTTGTCTGATTTCTTCTCCCGACGGTTTTTCAGCCGGGAACCCACCAAACCCTAATTCATGTGCATTCACAACATTGCAATCAAAAACGAGTCTGTTTGGCTCTTTTATATATTTCCTGTAAAGTTTTCCAAGTTTATCGTAACGCTCCGGAGTAAGTCCCCAACAGCTTGATGGGTCTTCTATTTGCATACTAATATTATATTTACTATATAGTGATAATGTATGCTTGGTATCTTCGCCAATATTGTCAGAAATTTCCGGTGTCAAACTAACGTCAATAACGGTAAGCATAACTTCAAGATCTTTTTTCTTATTCTGAACTTTTATAAGAAAATCGAGAAAATTTTGTTTCAAACGATAACATAGGTCCTTCCTGTATTGAGCAAACTGTTTCCAATCTTTATTGTTGGTTCTCCAATAATGTGAACTTAAAGTATCAAAGATTAGTATCGGATCAAAGCCTGAAATATCCTTAAATTCCTTACGGACCAGATTGTTCATTGGTGTAAAATTCTCCGGAAGTTCGGGTCCAACCGGTGAAGGTTCAAAATATAATTCGGCAAGGTTTACTCCATCCCAATCGTATGACGTTATCATTTTTTCTGTGACGGCAAAAACCTCTTTCCTGCAACTATCGTCAGCAAGATTCATCAAATATCGCCAATCGACGTATGCATCTCTTAAAGTAGCTGTTTTTTCGCGCCATTCAGGATGCCTGTCCCAAAAACCCTTGCTAATCATGGGCGTTTCAAGCCAGCAATAAACTAAAATTCCATTTGCGTGACAGGTATTGATCAAGGTTTCATAGTCATAACCGTAATCAAAATACCAGCCTGCGGCATAAATTCTCTTGATATTTCTTTGTCTCCAAAGTTTTACAAGATTTTTAATTGTGATAAATCCATCTCGCATTCCCGGATCAAAATACATCTCAACCGATTTTCGTTCTGCCAACGCTCTTAATCCAAATATTTTGTCCAGACTTTCTATGAGAAAAGGAAATCTTGAATAACCTTTATCAGTGATGGGATCAAATAAAGGAGAAAAATAAATGATCTTCCCTTTGCCATACGTTCCATTCACCGCAATTGGCTTCTTAGTATGCATATCAATGCAGAGAGCTTTAAAATCACTACTCTCAATTTCGACTGGCATAACATCAACAGTATCTGTCCAGTAAAGAGTATCTTTTGGAAATTGCAAATCGATTATATTAGAAACAGAAATTGGTTTATTTAACATATTAATATGAACTGCCCCTGACATTTTAGTAACACCGTCAAGCAAAATAGAAGAACCATTATTGACGGCTTCTGCAAGAATAAAAACTTCCCGATCATTTAATCTTTTTGATGAAGCATATGGCAGAACAATTACATCGAAATCGTTCATATTTAGAGAATCGATTTTTTCAACGCTGGTTTCAGTATAATTCAGCCCACCTATAAATAGTGAATTTTTTAAAGAATATAGATCGTTGCTTTCCTTAACCGTTATTTCTTTTTGCATGGATGGATTTATAAAAAGAACCCTTTTAATGCGGTTTACGCTTTGATCCTGTTTTATATTAAATCTCATGAATATCAATACCATAAGTATCAATCCTGCTACGCCTATAATTTTTCTGTATTTAAATAATTTTAAATGGTTCAATATTGTCGATTCGGATATCATCATAAAATAATTAAAATTACTGCCATGCGATCATTTCGGATAAGAAACTTGTTGCGTACTTTTCAATCAACAAATTGATCATTAAGTCAATGCGTCGAAAGAAACTTATAAAACAAAAATTAATAACTTTTGCCGCTGCAAAAATTAATTTTTATTTGGTTTTTCCGGTTTAGGTGGAACATCGAATCTCACTGTTTTATCCCAGGTATGCGTTGCCCTTTTAATATTTTCAAGATAAAAAGCCCTTAGCATTACAAATATCCAAAGTTGACAATATGTAAAATACATAATAAAAATTAAGCCCAGATTCTTAATATTATCTTCTTTGTCGAAGGAGACCGCAAGAATTATTTCGAATAAAAATAAGACAAAAGCCATAATCCAGACGATTGTATATGGACCAGGCAGGGGTATACTTATAACTCCAAACAGACTTAGAAAGAAGAGCAAATCTGAAAGAAGAATTGCTATAAAGAAAACATAATACAATGCAAGGGTATAGAGTAAATCAAAACGCAGTCGCTTATTTTTGAAATGCGGAATGCGTTTAAAAAATTTGGCAATAACATAATTATTCCCACGAACCCAACGGACGCGTTGTTTTATCCACACTTTCCAGGTTTCAGGCTCTTGCTCATATGTAATTGCATAAGGGATATATTTTATTTTATAACCAAGCTCATAGATTCGTATGCTTAATTCGGAATCTTCAGTAAGGGCTTCTTCGTCCCAACCATCAAGTTCTTCAATTAAACTGCGCCACATAACAAAATTAGTCCCTGGCAGAGTTGCAATATTGTGTAACTGCCATCTCCCTGCCTGCAACATTGATTGAAAACTCAGCGTTTCGATATTAATAAACCTTGTCAATAAATTGCGGTTTTTATTTACAGTCCTGAATTTTCCGATTACCGCCCCCAGTTCTTTATGTATAAGCAGCTGGGCAACCAGATAATGGAGGGCCATAGGATCAGGAGTATTATCAGCATCATAAATTGCAATGACGTCTGATTTCGCTTGTTTTATACCCAAATTTAGAGCTCTCGATTTTCCTTTACCCCCCTGACCTTTAGGTACGTCAAATAATACAACCCTGGAATCTTCCTTGGCATAATGCTCTATAATTTCTTTTGTAGAGTCATTTGAACCATCATTTATAACCATGATTTTTAATTTATCCTTGGGATAATTAAAATTTAGCATTGATTGGATGGTTGCAGCAATCACCTTTTCTTCGTTGTGGGCAGGGATTAAAACCGTGCATGTAGGAAAATCAAAGGTCTGCTGATCGATAATTTTCCTTTCCTTCATCGATTTTATAAAATTAATATATCCATATACGCTGAATATAAACTGATAGAAGATCATAAACCATATAAGAATGACCGACACAAGGAAAAAAACTTCTAATACTGACATCTTTCAGGGCGTTTTTGTTTTATAATTTTTTTATTTATCGATGTTTTGATTCTTTTTTATTCCATAACTCTTCGTACAATCTTTAAAATCAGATACATTAAAATAAGCGAAAGGGCTGCCAATGCGCCATACACAGCGATAGCACTAATGGACAACAAACTTGTCAGGCTAATGCCATAAGTGAACTTGTCGCCAGTGGATATTTGAACAGTGTGTTTCCCTACAGGTAAAAAAACTGAGAAACAATCATTACCTTTTAGTACCTCAAAATTATATTTCTGATTATCAACCAAAATTATAGCGGGTATGCTGTTCAAGCTGACCAGAGCTCTTTCATTGCATTCATAGCTGAATTTCAACCTTCTCATATCAAATGTAAGCTCCTGAATGTTACCTGTAAAGGAAAGCAGATGGGGTTGCAGCTCGACCGCGGAAAAACCCGGCAGGTTACTTTGTTCGATGTTAATTGTATGCGATCCTGCAGTGATGAAAAATCTGTTATCACGGAACCCCATCATGGATTGACCATCAACAGTGATAATCTTAATATCCGGAGGAAGTTGAATTACAAAAGAATAGGGCGAATTAACTGTATAGCCTTCGTCGGTATAATGATATTTAACATCACTTGAAGCAGCATACGGAAAATACGATAAATCCTGCGGATTACAGGTAGCCTCACTATATATTGTATATCTCGGGGCACCTATCGATGAAAAATTTATCAGTTCGTAACTTTCAATTCCGGTTTGGACCAGCGTAGGAAACGGTGTCACTTCATCTTTTTTACGAAATGATAAGATATTTAAGTCGATTGATAATTTTGTTGAATCACTCATTTTTCGGGCATAGGTCCTTCCAAATTCGACATACCTTGAAGGTTCTGTGGACCATTTACTGATGGGATCTTCAGGTTGAAGAATAAAACCATATTTCTTTTGAAGCTCAATAATTTTATCTGAATTAACCCCGTAGTACATAATATTCTCAGGTGAGAAGTAGGTATCCAGAAAAGTGACCATTACGTTAAATCCGCTTTTTGATTTTGCAAATTTTGTGACTTCACCTAAAATCTGATCATGAAATTCGGTTATTTTGTCAACCCTGTATTTTATAACATCTTCCTTAGCTTTAATATTGGTTTTCCAGTAATATTCTGATCCCTGATTAAAGATATCTTTTAAATCGAAACCGTATTTCTTTTTAAATTCCTTACAGGCGGATGGATGCATTGGAGTGAACAGTTTAGGGTCTTCAAAACCTTTCCCTGCCTCAAAATGTAACTCAGCAATATTAACACCATCCCAATCGTATTGTTTTAGAAAATCCAGATATTCTGAAATTACTGCTTCCATGCATTTTGGTTCGGTGAGAGCCACCGGATAACGCCATATCGATATCACATCATCGTTTTTGAAATTCTTCTCACGCCATTCAGGATGTTTCTCCCAAAATTTCTGACTTATATAAGGGGGTTCCAGCCAGGCATATACCAACATTCCATTAGCATGTGCAAGCTTAATTATTCGCTGATAATCATAATTATATTTTGCATATTGGTGCCAGCCAGGAATATGAATAATCCTAATCCCCTGCTTGACCCAAATTTTCATCAGGTTCTCCACACTGGTATTTTGTCGTAATCCCGGCTCGAAATATACTTCAAGGTTCTCCCTTTTAAACACTGGTTGCAACTGGAAATATTTCCTGACATATTCCATAGCAAACGGATAATTGCTATATCCATGAGGAGTATTGGGGTCGAACATGGTATTGAAATAAATAATTTTCCCGTCTCCGTATTTTCTTCCTATTGCCGCCGCCAGACCTGTATTTGCATCTTCACAAAAGATTTCGTCGTCATCATTGTAATCAAATTTATTTACCAGCTGACTGTATTTCCAAGAAACAAATTCCTGTGGGAAGTAATTATCGCGAATAAGTTGCAGCCTCGACTCAACGTTAAAAAACTTTATATCGAATTTTTCAATCAGTTTATTTCTTCTGTCTGTAATAAGATTGCCGCCTTCTTTAACGAATCTTACAATTTTATCGTAGTCGAAATAGGTTAGATAATTAATATAGGAATAGGGTACAACCAATAAGTTAGTACTATTAAGATCAAGATTCTGACCCGCAAAAATAGTATCAACATTTATATTGAGGCTGTTAAAAATTGAGACCAAAGATGCTTGATCATAGAAAGATGCACCTCTGGCAAATTGGTTCCAGCAGACACTTACCCGCGCTTCGTGCCATTCATTGCCTCCCATAATATCACTATAAGTATCCTGGAATTTGTGTAAGGCTTTATCTTTAAACGTGGGTTCCTTAATATGATAGTCAATACCTTCTGCCATGTAAAATTCACCAGGCTGTAATGAAATAGTCTTGGTAATTGCCCCATTAACCCTTTCGGGAGAGAAAATCTTTTTGGTGATATTGCCAACCTTGTCGTAATAGATTTCCAATAAGTACGAGTTATCAATATTTAAAGAATATGTCTGGCTTCCTGTCAAAATAATTTTATCATGAGACTTCACCCAATTATCATAATCACGCAAATCAAGAAATGAAAATCCGTCATTTTTTAAACTATCTGCCAATAGTTTAAGAAGATTAAGATTGAGAAAAGGATGGAAGAAGCAAGATGCTATTCCATCGCGCACATGATGGATCATTTCTGAACCTTTGATGATTTTATTTACATAAACAACGCTACTGTCGTAGTTTGAATTCAATGGCACATAGCCCAGATTTTCAGGGAATATTTTTTGGCCATACAGGTCGTGATTAATAATGTATGGGAAATATTGACCATAATCGAAATTTTCAATAGTCATGCGCTGTTCGACAGCTGTACTAAAGAATTTCGAAACCACTTCATAAGTCATATTCGAAGCAGTGTAATGCGGAGTTTCCCATGCAACGGGATAAATGCCATTTTTAATTAATTCATCCAGACCCGATTCTATTTTTTTTGAGATATCCTCCGGACGTTCATCATTGATTGGTTTATTGGTGACGCCATCCCAGAATTCATAATCGTTTGTTGAAATACCCCTGTATTGGTGAGTAACCCCATGCATAACAATACTACCCCCATTTTGAACCATATACTTTAATGCATCAACCACTTCCGGGCGCTCTGTTAATTTAACCCTTATGTCTTCACCAGGATCTACATAGATCGGTACAACACCAACCATAAAAGGTATCCCCCTTTCAGAAAGAATATCGGCAACTTCCCGCAGTTTATCAGGATCATTTAATGGGGTTACATCTTCAATACGAATAATTGCCTGATGATTCACGGCATGCTGTTCGCCAAGAATATCATGTAATTTATCGGCAAAATACAAATACCTGTCGCTTTCAGTAGCTCCTGTAAAAGGTATATCAGCAACATAAATCAGGTTCCCTGATTTAACCATATATGGAATTTCTTTCTTTGGTTTAACGGAAAAAGTCGTTGCCCAAATTTCAACAGCTTTCCTATTTTGGATTTGGATTAAATTAATATCGGAGGTACCCTTGATATATATCACGTCGTTTGCTTTAACAAATCCGTAGATACTGTTATTTTCATATTCTGAAACCGTAAATCCATACCGTTTTTCAACATCTTGCTTCTTGCAAAAATCAATAAAACCAGAGTTAATCCATATTACAGGTTTAGACGTATTTATTAAATCAGCACAAAACTCTGATGGCATCGTATATGATCCGGAAAAACCCACATAGAACAAATAGTCATATTTATCAATATCATGGGTTTTGTATTTAATTACTCCTTCAATAGTCACATCAGTATTAAAATGTCCCAATAATTGAACCAATTGCCTTCCCTGTCCGGTAGCATAGCTTTTCATATTGTAATCGCCTTCAACGAGCACTAACACCTTCTTTAACGGATAATTTTCAGCAAAGGAAAAATTTATTGATAAGATAAAGATCAGGGGGTAAATGATAATTCTTTTCATTTATATTAATTTGATTCTATAAAATTAAAGCTTTTGGGAAAATATTAACGTGGTACAAATTCATCAACAATTTCATCCGAGAATCCAAAATAGTTTTTGATTATTTTGATTGTTCTAATGGATGAAAACCCATCACCATAGGGATTGACAGCATTTGCCATTTTCATATACTCATCCGGATCCTTAATAAGTTGCAGTGCTGCGTTGTATATTGTCTGTTCGTCTAACCCAACTAGTTTGACAGTCCCAAAATTGATAGCATCAGGGCGTTCAGTAACATATCGCAACACCAGGATGGGGACTCCGAAATGAGGGCCTTCTTCCTGTACTCCACCTGAATCGGTTAATATCAGAAAAGATTTTGCCATAATATTCACAAAATCAAGATAGTCTAAAGGTTCAATCAGCAATACGTTTGGCAGGTCCTTTAATAAAGGATATACAACATCACGGACTATTGGGTTCAGGTGAACTGGAAAAACAAAAGCA